>Ga0247813_10000012_pt1 | contig 437758 bp, 341 predicted proteins | sample UWRJL169409C1_FD_180719 | JGI IMG/M metagenome (GOLD analysis project Ga0247813, IMG submission 180719) | Plant litter microbial communities from Arlington Agricultural Research Station in Wisconsin, United States - UWRJ-L169-409C-1 | ecosystem: Environmental > Terrestrial > Plant litter >... | reverse complement strand
ATATATTTGACCGATTCGGAAAACTGGTGAAGGAAATCAGCACGAAGGGATTGGGCTGGGACGGTACCTACAATGGACAACTGATGCCGGCAACAGATTATTGGTTTACTCTTGATTACGAAGAAAACGGTGTCGCAAAACAATTCAAATCACATTTTTCAATGAAACGATAATTCCTTGGATCTAGATATTTTAAAGAGCCTGTTCATTTTTTTGGACAGGCTTTTTTATAATTATCTTCACATAAAATCTATTATCTTTGAAATAAAAACTTAAAATGTCTTTTAAAAAATCAATCTACATACTGTTATTTTTTTTTACGATATCAGCCAAGGCTTCGTTTATATTGATACCAATGGATGAAACTACGCAACAGAATCATCTAAAGGCTTACGGAATAACTTATTGGGCGTTGGACAAGCAATACAAGATCAGTTGGCTGTTGAACTACAGAGGAGGCTCGTTTTTATTGCCGGATGCAGAAGAGATACGAAAGGAATGCAAGATAAGAGGTGTTAGCTTTGAAGTGCTTTCAGATGGTGAATCAAATGGCATCCTTGATGAAATTTCCAGCCCATCACAAAATATGGAAGCCGTAGTTTTGGAAAGGACCCCCAAGATCGCTGTTTATACGCCAAAAGGAAAGCAACCTTGGGACGATGCGGTAACATTGGTACTGACTTATGCAGAAATTCCTTTTACCCCCGTTTATGATGAAGAAGTTTTGTCTGACGGATTGCTGCTTTACGATTGGCTTCATTTGCACCACGAGGATTTTACAGGCCAATACGGCAAGTTCTTTGGAGCTTATAAAAATGCGCCATGGTATATCGAACAAAAGAAGGAAGCTGAAGCTTTGGCAGCGAAATTAGGTTACGGCAAGGTTTCAGAAGAAAAGTTGGCCGTAGCAAAAAAGATAAGGGATTTTGTAATAGGGGGAGGCTTTATGTTTGCCATGTGTTCGGCAACAGATAGTTTTGATATAGCATTGGCTGCTGATGGGGTTGATATTTGCGAACCTATGTTTGATGGTGATGCAAGCGAGGGAAATTATCAATCAAAGATTGATTATAGAAAAAGCTTTGCATTTAAAGATTACATACTTGAGCGTAATCCCAATGTTTACGAGTTTTCAGATATTGACATGACACAGAAAAGGAAGATGCCAATGGAGAAGGATTATTTTGCCCTTATGGATTTTTCTGCAAAATGGGATGTTGTTCCTACCATGCTCTGCCAGAACCATACGCAGCTGGTAAAAGGATTCATGGGACAAACTACTTCCTATGATGGAAATCTAATTAAGTCCAATGTATTGATAATGGGAGAGAATCATCTTAATGGAGAAGCTCGATATATACACGGACAAATAGGAAAAGGAATGTTTACTTATTTTGGAGGGCATGATCCTGAAGATTACCAACATAGGGTTGGTGACGAGCCGACTGTTCTGGATTTGCATCCTAATTCGCCGGGTTATCGCCTGATATTGAATAATGTATTGTTTCCCGCAGCAAGAAAGAAAAAACAAAAAACATAGATGTTGTAATAAAAAAGAGGAGCGAATATTCGCTCCTCTTTTTTATCTCTTTAATGAAAAATGTCCTTTGGTTGTCCTTCCGTCTTCCAGATCAATTACATACCAATAATCGTCGGCAGGCATTTGGTTCCCATTTAAAGTTCCATCCCATCCTGTTGTGTCGTCTCCTTTTAGTTTTTTAACCAATTTTCCGTAGCGGTCATAGATAAAAGCAACTGTCTTGGAATTGAATAACCTGTCAACACCATTGATTTTCCAATAGTCATTGTAGCCATCGGCATTCGGAGTAAAGAATTTTGGAATGCCTATGACAACAACCAATTCCTGTATCATTCCACAACCATTGATATCTCTTATATAGACGGTATGGATGCCGGATTGCACATTGTCAAAAAAGTTTGATTCCTGAAATGGACCTTCGGGAAAATCCAAACTATATTCGTAATTCCCTATACTTGAGGCATCCAGTAGGATGGTTATGGTGTTTACTTCTATTGTAACATCCTGAACAATGATTTCTTCGATAGTTGCATCACTGGAGTTCAGAACCGGCATCGTGCGGGTAATTGTGCAGCCTTCCGTATTGGTAACATCTACTGTGTAAGTTCCAGGAAGATTGACTTGTATGCTATAGGAAGTCTGGGGCAATGGTGCGCCATCCCTGAACCATGCATAAGTGTAGTCACTTTGGGCACCTTGCAGGATAGCTGCATTAAGCGTGATGAATTTTAGCGGAATATTGGCACAAACATAGATGTCATCATCACCTCTTCTGACAATATTGGGCAATCTATTTACAATTAATCGAATCGGGCTTATTCCAGAGCAATCATTTCCATCTTCAACCCTGGCATAGATAGTCGAATCATAAGCAGTTGTATTTGTATAGTCAGAAGGATTTGGAATTGCATTTTCTTCCAGCAAGGCATCATTAAGCGTTTCGTAGAAAACTGCGGTTTCTGTACCAGATAGAACCAAACTTGAAGTATTCAAGTCAAAAGACCTGAAACCATCTTCTATATCCACAATATCACAAAGTGGCGCAATTGTTACAACTTGGTTCAGAACATTTACGTCAAGATTTAAAACGCTAAAGCTCGAACACCCGGTCCTATTATTGGTCACCAAAGCTTCTATTTGCTGGGGATTGGACGTGTTGGTATAGTTGGCATCAATTGGATTTCCATTTTCAAAAAAGGAAACTCTTAAATTGCTGTCGCCATTGGTCAAAGCATCAATAGCCTGATTAAGGTTGAATAAGGTTATGCCATCAGGATTCAAACCGGAATCACACTGGACCAATGTAGTGGTAACTTTAGGAGGAAGAGGATTTACAATAAGATCAATTGCTTTTATCCTGAAACATCCATCCGTATTCGTGATTTTTACAAATACCTGCTCCTGATTGGGAGTATTGTTGTAGTAGGTAGCTGAAAAAGCACCAACATTACCCATTGCATTATTACTTGAAGTATAATAATCAATGACAAGACCTGTCAGATCTTGGCCTTCCATGATTGCAGCAGTGACATCGTTAAAATTGAAAGTTACTTGCCCGTTCCCATCATCTCCGTCTGTAGCATCATCACACAGGGCAAAACTATCTCCGGGAATATTTACAGAATTGATGACTTCAATGGTAAAATCACTTATGCTGAAACAGCCAGTGGATGTATTCGTAATCCTCGCAAAAATGGTTTGAGGATTGGAAGTATTGGTGAAATTGGTTGAGCCAGTTATGGAGGCATCATCAGTCAAGGCATCATTCTGATTGAGATGATAGGTTACGGCAACACCTGTCTGTGTTCCAATAATGGTACTGGTGTTTTGCTCCAAATCAAATGCCGTAAAGCCATCCTGGATGGGATCCGTATCGCATTTCTCAATATTTAAAGCAGTTCCTGCAGGAATTTGAAAAGTGGGAGGCTGGTTGAATGTAGCGGTTCCCGTCCAGGTAAGTGAAAAATTACTGGTACCAATCGGCCTGTCGATGATAAGAAAATAGGTCTCGCCATCATTGACGGTAAGCCATTGAACAAAATTATTGCCATCAGCTCCAGGTCCTTCGGAAAGATCGGTTTCATTTTCTCTCAAGCCTGTCAAATTATTTGTGGAACCGGCAGCTACCGGATTCGTAGTTGAACATCTGATGGCCTGGCCAATAGTTCCACAGGAAACATTCGGACCATAGATGAAAAAATCAAAATCGACATTGATGTTCGTGCTTTCGGGTGTCAAGGTAAAGCCTAAAGTTCCTCCATTGTCTATTGAAAGTTGCAACCAAATACTATTGTTTTCAAAACTCCCGCAATTGTTGTTCCCGTTGAGTTCTTGAATTCCGACACCTGTCGCACTTAAACCTTGGAAGCCCGTATTCCCACAAACCACAATCGCATCCACGCAATCATTTTGGGCATTGCTCCTTGATGCTGCAAAAAGGAATAGGAATATAAATAAGTAATTTGATTTGATCATTTTATAAAATTGAAATAACAAATTTATTGTAATATTTTAATAGTCAGCTATCGTTTTAAAGAAAAATGACCTTTAATCACTCGTCCATCTGTTAAAGTGATGACAAACCAATAATCGGAAGCAGGTTGTACCTGTGAATTGAAGCTTCCATCCCAGCCATCTCCTTCTCCGGAAAAATTATAAAGCAATTTTCCATAGCGATCAAAAATGGATATGATTGCCTTTGGATGCTCCCTTTTCAGGTAATCAATTCCCCAAATATCATTATACCCATCTCCATTCGGTGTAAAGAATTTGGGATAATCCAAGACATAGATCTCTTTCTTGCTGATTCCGCAACCGTTAATGTCTTTGACGTAAACCGTATAAGCTCCGGATGGAATGTTTATAAAAAGCGGGCTGTCCTGATAGTTGCTTCCATCAATGGAAAATTGATAATCTCCAAGGCCCGAATAATGGATCAGGACGGAATTGTCGCCTCCGTGAAAATCATTAATTTCAACAGAAGTGATAATAGCTTTTCCAGAAGCTTTGATAATAAAATTCTTCGTGTCCGAGCAGCCATTTGTACCTGTAACGGTAATGTTGTATTCTCCAGGAGAAGTCACCACGATGCTGTTTGTTTGAGATCGATTGTCATCGTCCCAAAGATAACTTTCAAAGATATCAGGAACCGACAGGGTAATAGTATTGAAGCCATCGCAAAGATATCTTTCTTCTTCTTCAAAATTTGGAGCTGTAAAAGAATTGATCGTCAATGTAACGGGAATCACGCCATAACAATCAGGACCGTTTACAACCCTTGCCCAGATTATTTCTTGGGAGGGAGTAATGTTATTGTAAGTATTGGCCAACGCATTCGTTTCGATTATGGCATTGTTCTGGGTTGGATAATATACAACGTTCAAACCAGAAGGAAGTCCGGCAGTAACAAACGGCGTGACATCAGCGGTTAGATCAAATTTATAGATCCCATCTTTTTTTCCATCAGTATCGTCACAAACGACAACAGGAGAGGGAGCAGGCACAGTGTTGTTTGAAATTTCCAGAAATACTTCTACGAAAATAAAGCAGCCATAGGAGTTGCTTACTCTTGCGTAAATGGTTTTTGGAGCAGTTGCAGTGTAGGAAGCCGGGTTGGGTATGGGAGCAGTGTCCGTTTGGTTTTCATAATAAACAGGGCTTGACAAGCTCGGATTTCCAGCTACAATCTGACTGTCAGCTTTTGCAAGGTTGAAAATAGTGACCCCGTCATTGTTGTCATCACATTGCACAAGCGTTGCCTGATTGGCAGTAAAGGAAGGGGCAAATTCCAGTTCAACTTCCCCCTTGGAAATACAAGCAGAAGCATTGTACGTAATTTCAACCGTATAAGTCCCTCCTTCATTATTCGTCACGTTATAGATCGGATTCGTAGCCCCACTTATAATTGCATTGTTTCTGTACCATTGATAGGTATTGTTGCCAGGTTCGGTTGCATCCAATGGATAGTTTTCACCATCGCAAAGCGGATTTCCTGTTGCGATCAATCGGTCAGGGCCCAGATCCTTTTCGATCTTGAAACTTCCCCCGCCAAGAAAAATAGCAGAATCATATAAGTTGTTTCCTTGATCCGCAACGACCAATTTTATATGGTACAAAACTCCCGGTGTTACATTTGCCTGTGCTTTCATGATCACGGTTTGCCCATTATAATTGGTAGGATGTTCAAACGCATTGAAAGCATCAAAATAGGCTTCGTTTGCTGCCGGACAAATCGTTCCAGGACCCCTGACAGTATTGGTCTTTACAGGGATATTGGTTCCTGGAATGACAGCCAAGTTTTGATAACCAGCCGTGCCATTCACTTCCTTTAGAAGAAAAACAAATCCATCCGTATAATTGCATTGATTTGCAGAGGGGCTGCTCAGATACTGTTCTGATGAAAAAATATAATCAAAGCTGATCTTGTTGGCCAAAGGTAAAAAATCAAATTCCAAAACGGTGGCGTTTATTGAGCTGCCGCCAATTCCCAAGGCTTGTTCCAAATCGCCATCTCCAAGCCAACTCGTGGGGCCATCACTCAAAATGCTGCTGTTCGGGCCAATTGCCCCTGCTGCGCGTCCTGTAGTGAGCAGGACGCCATCCGTAAAAGGGAAAGCACTGGTTCCGGCAGTAAAATAACCATAAGAGTTTCCCGATCCAAAGGACCAGGCTGAAGCCGAAATATTGGAAACATTCGCACAAGGATTGTTCACCAGAACATTTCTAACCAAATCTTCAAATGGTGCATTGTCGTCAACGGTAATATATTGAGCAGAAACTGATGCAGAAAAACACAGCAGAAATAGTATGTAAAAGGAGTAATTTGTATGCTTCATAGTAGCTGCAAAGATACTATAAATCTCGTTTTTTTAATAGTTTGTATGACATTAACATAAATATAACGATCCATATTGTCACAATCAAAACCGCAGAAAAATCGACGTCATAATGTTTTAAATTTTCAATTCCGATCTGTGTTCCAATATTCTGTACGACAGACAATCTTGTAAAAGGTTCCACGATCAAGTTTGCCATCGATTCAAGGGGCAGGAACTGTGTAAAGTTCCTGTCATAGTCATTAGTTGGAAATACCTGGTAGTTCAGTACTGCAATGATTATTGCTTCGATGATGTTCCAGACAAAGAGAAAACCAATGGCAAAGGCCGAACGTTTCACCAAGATTCCCAAAAACAAGCAGAAGGAGAAAAAACCAACAAGCTTTATAAAGTAGGCCAACAAATACTCAAGATCAGAAAATACAATTCCAAACTCCGTATAAGAAGAAAAAATCAATCCCAGTATCAGCGAAAGGATGAAAATAAAAACAGTTGAAACCAAGGCAAATAAGACAACGGTCAAGAACTTTGATAAAACAAATTCTTTCTTGCTCATCCCGTCAATCAAATTCTGCTTCAAGGTGCCGTAGCTGTATTCGTTCGCCATCATGGAAACTATGACTATGGCAAGGAAAAATTTCAATATGGCTGCTATATAAGTTGTAAAATGCCAGATATACGGAAAATTAAAAATTCCCAATTCGGCGAAATGCAGTTTGAAGTTTCCAATGTCAAATTTTATAGAAGCAATCAAGGCGATAAAAGTCAGCAAGATAAAGTAAGTCAGCGTTAAAACACGGCTTGCCCTGTTCTTCCATATTTTTTGTAATTCTATAGAGAGTAATCTTTTCATTTTGTTTTAGTTTTTTGAGGGATGATTTTTCGTAAGTTCAAGAAATTGCTCTTCGAGGCTGTTTTTCTTTTTCACGAGATGATTCAGTACGATATTGTTTTCAAAAAGATAGCCGTTCAAAGCAGAAGCATTTACATCACTCTTCAAGTACACCAATACCTTTCCATTTTCCTCCGCCACTTTCTCTACAGCCGGATGTCTTGCTACAACACTTTTTAAAACCTGATTGTCATCCGATGCCAATTCAAAAAAACCTTCATTTGCACTGATCCCATCCACTCTGCCGGAATAAAGGATCTGGCCCTTGCGCAGCACCAAAACGTGCGAACAAACTTTTTCCACTTCATCAAGCAAGTGCGAAGCCAGCAGGATGGTGGTTCCCTGTGAAGCAATAAACTTGATGATGTCCCTGATCTGATGGATGCCCTGCGGATCAAGTCCGTTCGTTGGCTCATCCAGAATGAGGATTTCAGGATCATTCAATAGGGCAGAGGCAATCGCCAGGCGTTGTTTCATTCCTAGCGAGAAAGTCCTGAACTTGCTGTCTTTTCGTTCCATCAGGCCTACAAGTTCCAGTTTTTCCTGGACCTTGGAGTAGCTGATTCCTTTTATCTTGCAAACCAGTTCCAGATTCTCCTTGGCTGTCATGTATGGATAAAAGTTAGGGCGTTCAATAATGGCACCTACTTTTTTCAAAGCTTCATGCGTATCCATTTTTCCATCGAACCAGCTGAATTCGCCTGAAGTCTTGTTTACAACATTCAGCACGATTCCAAGAGTGGTAGATTTTCCGCTTCCATTAGGACCGAGAATGCCATATACATTGCCTTTTTGAATTTCAAGGGAAACGTTGTTCACGGCGTGCACATACCCGTAACGTTTGTGGAGATTTTTGATTGATAATATAGTTTCCAAGATATTGTCTTTTAGGTTTTAATGTTTGACGAACCACGGCATCATTTGTTACCAAAAAATGTTAATTAATTACAAAATAAAAAATGCGTCCCATCTTGCGGATGAAACGCATTTCCAATTAAAACAAAACAAAAAATTATGAACGAGTACTAATCTAATTTTTAAGGATGATGATCCAATCCCATTCTGCAGGATTGCCAACCCCGACACTTGGCGTGTAGAGGAAAATCCTGGCCTTTGCTTCAGGATTTGAATACACAAATTCACGTGCTTTCACCAAGCTTTGAACCGCACTCCAGATCGTTTGATAATCGTAGGTTTCTTGAGCAGGGTTGAAGACATTTTCAAAACCTTCCGTTGGAAATACAAAATCATTCGTAAGCGTAACTTCGAAACTGCTTGCCGGCTCAAAACTTTCCGGATAAGTAATTCCTCCTGTTCCATTCCAAACAATCGTTCCGTCAAATATTTTGGCATCAAGTTCTTTGTAGTAAAGTTGGATGCCTCCAAAATCACTTGGCTGTTGGTATTCTACTTCGACATTGAAAGTTGAAGTCGTATCACTAAAGATTAATTCTTTTCCTCCTTCAAAAACATTGGTCGTATAATCTACTTTCAGTAGAAGTACCTTGTTGTCCTGAAGGGCAGGAGAGTTGGGCATGTCTTCGTCGCCAACACACGAGCTTACTAGCAGCGCGAACGCCAAAAGGGTTAAAAATTTTGTTTTCATAAGGCTGGTTTTTTATATTTGATGTTATACAAATAAGAGATTAAAAAGACTAAAAGGTTGCGTTTTTATTTTAATTTTTTGAATAAATCCATCAAAACCCCTGAAAATGCTGCTGAATATTTTTTTTAGCTTAAAGCGGAATCCTTCCCAATGATCAAAGAAATCGAATGGGGAAGTTGAAAAACCAGCCTGATAACATACAGCATAAAAAAACGCTGGTCTTTCCGGCGTTTTGATTAATGTATAAAAAAATTATCGTGTAAAAACCAGATCATTCCCCTTGGAAAGATTTTCATCAAAGCGATAGCCATCATAATCAAATCCTTTCAAATCATCGATAGTCCTTGCATCGGTATCAATGATATAGCGTACCATCATCCCGCGCGCTTTCTTCGCAAAGAAGCTGATGATCTTTAATTTCCCATCTTTATAATCCTTGAATTCAGGCGTAATGACAGGAACTTTCAAAGCCTTGAAATCAATCGCGCCAGCATATTCCTTGCTGGCCAAGTTGACAAACAATTCGCCCTTCTTCAATTCCTTGTTCAAGGATTTGGTTAGCTTTTCCTTCCAAAATTCATATAGATTCTTGCTTTCTTCAATCGGCAATTGTGTTCCCATCTCCAATCGATAAGGTTGCACCAGGTCAAGCGGTTTCAGCAATCCATACAGCCCCGAGAGGATTCTCAAACGATCCTGGAGCATGTCAATTTTTTCTGTTGGAAGGGTATAGGCATCCAAACCCACATATACATCGCCATTGAAGGCATAAATCGCAGGACGGGCATTTGTTGGATTAAAAGGTGTCTTGAATTGCTTGTTGCGTTTCCAGTTCAGTTCTGCCAGATTATCGGAAATATCCATAAGTTCGGACAATTCCCTTGGTGATTTTTTCTTGATGATGCTGTTCACCAATCTGCTTTCCTTCATAAAGGCACTCTTGGTAAAACGATCGGTTGGCATTCCAGTCTCAAAATCAAGTGATTTTGCAGGCGATATAATGATTTTCATTTGGTTGTATTTGATTTCCAAAAATAACAATTTAGATTTTAAAACGACTTGCGTCAAAATGGAATATTCTTATCAGATGATAGCCCAAATTGATGCAAGTTCAGAAATCCAAACGCAAACTATTCTAAAAAATAATGTTAGCGAGTGACCTACCAGCAGCCATTCCTAAGCAAAAAAATCCCGGAACTCAAGTCCGGGATTGAATATCATAAAATTTATCAATTGAACAAATCTTCTTCTATCTGGAAACTATCCAAAAACGCAACGGTCTTCTGGATATCATAATGCAAGATCCTGTCTTCCGACACAAACGGAACTTCCTCCCTGTATGATTTCAAGAACATCTCTATGAAATCACTTGAGTGCAACGGGCGTCTGAATTCAATTGCCTGGGACGCATTCATCAACTCAATGGCAAGGATACGTTCAAGGTTTTCCATAACCTTCAGCGCCTTGGTAGCCGCATTTGCACCCATGCTCACGTGGTCTTCCTGTCCGTTTGAGGAAACAATGCTGTCGACACTTGCCGGAGTAGACAACTGTTTGTTCTGGCTCGCGATACTTGCAGCCGTATATTGTGGAATCATAAAGCCAGAATTCAATCCCGGATTGTCAACCAGGAAAGCGGGCAGGCCTCTCAATCCCGAGATCAACTGGTAGGTTCTTCTTTCAGAAATACTTCCCAGTTCAGATAAGGCAATCGCCATAAAATCCAATGCCAACGCCAGAGGCTGGCCATGGAAATTGCCACCTGAAATAATCTGGTCGCTTTCAATGAATACATTGGGATTATCGGTAACGGAATTTACTTCCGTCTTGAAAACCTTCTTTACGTAATCGATGGCGTCTTTTGAAGCACCATGGACCTGGGGTATGCATCTGAATGAGTAAGGATCCTGGACGTGTTGTTTTGCCTGCATAATGATCTGGCTTCCTTCAAGGAATTCGTTCACGCGATTGGCAGTGACAATCTGACCTTTATGGGGCCTGATAAAATGAATCAACTCATTGAAAGGCTCTTTTCTTCCGTCAAAACCTTCCAGTGAAATGGTTCCGATCAAATCAGCCAGATACGAATATTTGCAAGCTTTCAACAATACATAAACACCATAGGCACTCATAAATTGTGTTCCGTTAAGCAATGCCAGGCCTTCCTTGGATTGCAGAACGATCGCTTTCCATCCGAAATGTTCCAGGACATTTTTCGAATGTACTTTTTTTCCTTTGAAATATACTTCACCTTCACCCAAAAGTGGCAGTGAGAGATGTGCAAGAGGTGCCAAATCTCCAGAAGCTCCCAATGAACCCTGGGTGTAGATGACAGGAAGGATGTCATTGTTATAAAAATCAATCAGACGCTCAACCGTAACCAGCTGGACACCAGAATTACCATAGCTCAAAGACTGGATCTTAAGCAACAGCATCAACTTCACAATGTCGTGAGGTACTTCTTCTCCAGTTCCACAGGAGTGTGACTTTACAAGGTTTTCTTGCAGCTGAGACAAGTTTTCATTCGAAATTTTAATGTTGTATAACGACCCGAAACCAGTGTTGATTCCGTAGATAGGATCGCCGTGAAGTTGCATCTTGTTATCGAGGTAATCACGGCATTTTTGTATGTTGACTTTTGCTTCTTCAGATAATTCGAGGGTCTTTTGTTCAAGCATTATGTGCTGGATCTCTTCCAGCGTGAGCATATTTGAACTGATATAATGCGTAGTATCCATTTGGTGTATTTAGTTGAGGATTCAAAATTCCGCAAACCGTTATTAAAAAGCAACATTTGTTGATAATATTTCGATAATATTAACCTATTGCGATAACGTTTTCGGAAACCGGGCTAATTCCTTCCAGATCATCAACTTCCGGCTGCTTTTTCTTAAAAGAGGCACCATAAGTAAATAATCAGCACCCAAAACGCTACAACCCAATCCAAGGCAAATCTCCTGTTTGCAAACAATTGTCTAATTTTTGAATAAAAAACGCGGTGTACATTTTTAAAATGATTGCAAAAGAAGGCCGTTTTTAAATTTTCGATAATAATCATACCAGGGCTTTTATTATTGCTATTAAAATGTACATTTGAAAAACAAGATGTCAAGCAATAAAGTCAAATATCACTCTTCGATGACAACCCAGACTGCGGTTGTACTTTCTGTTGGCACAACTACATCTGCTATGACTACCCCATAGGGGTATACTTTTCACATATCATCCTGTTGCATTTATTCTTTTTCGGAAGAAAAGCAAACCATTTATAATCATCAGCATTTCAATACCATAAGACAATAACAATGAGAACATTAAAATTCGGAGGAACTTCCGTAGCCAATGCCGAAAGCATACAACTCGTACTGGATATCATAAAAAGCAAGGCACAGGATTCGAAACTGACGGTAGTAGTTTCCGCCTTTAGCGGTGTAACGGATTTACTTCAGGAAGCTTCCGCAAGGGCAGCAGCCAAAGACAACGATTATAAAATAGTCGTAGGGGAAATAGAAAAAAAGCACTTTCAAGCAATCAAGGAACTTATTCCTGTCAGCGGGCAAAGTGCCTTGTTGAGTCACATAAAAAGAATCATCAATCACTTGGAAACCCTGCTTGATGGTTGTTTCCTTCTCGGAGAATTATCAAGCAGGACTTTGGACACGATCCTAAGTTTTGGAGAATTATGCTCTTCCTATATCATTGCCGAAGCATTGAAGCAACAATTGACCAATAGCATTTACAAGGACAGTCGCGAATTGATAAGAACGAATAATCTATTCGGGAAGGCCACCGTCAATTTTGAAACAACCAATCAATTGATTGCGGATTATTTTCATTCCAATACTGCCCAGGTCACCATCCTTCCAGGTTTTATAGCGTCCTCGACCGACGGCAACAATACAACCCTTGGAAGGGGAGGTTCGGATTATACGGCTGCAATTATTGCCGCGGCTTTGAATACTTCGCATCTTGAAATCTGGACCGATGTAAACGGCATGTTCACTGCCAATCCTAAAATTGTCAAGCAGGCACAACCGATTGAGAAAATATCCTATCAGGAAGCAATGGAGCTGTCGCACTTTGGTGCAAAGGTGTTGTATCCGCCAACCATACAGCCGGTTTTGAACAGGAATATTCCAATACTGATTAAGAATACCTTCGAACCTGATGAGGCAGGAACTTGCATTTCCAATGAAATCAATTACCAGGTCAATCCCGTAAAAGGAATCTCCCACATTGACAAGATTGCATTGCTGACTATTGAAGGTTCGGGAATCATTGGTGTTGCCGGTTTTTCCAAGAGATTATTCGAAGCTTTGTCAAATGAAGGGATCAATGTTGTTTTTATCACGCAAGCTTCTTCAGAACATTCCATCTGCATAGGAATTCAGAACAATGATGCTGAAAATGCACAATTGGCCATTGACAAGGCATTTGAATTAGAAATTGGCCAGCATAAGATTGATGCCTGCACGGCTGAAAAAAACCTTTGCATCGTGGCTTTGGTTGGAGAGAACATGAAGAACCATCAAGGCTTGAGCGGGAAGATGTTCAGTACTCTGGGAAAGAACAACGTCAATATCCGTGCAATTGCACAAGGTGCTTCCGAGCGGAACATCTCAGTCGTGGTAAACGAGCGTGATGTGAAAAAAGCCTTGAACACGCTTCACGAACGCTTCTTTGAAGACAACACCAAGCAGTTGAACCTGTTTGTGATGGGGGTTGGAAATGTAGGCGAGAGATTCATCGACCAGATCCATCAGCAAAAGAAATACCTGAAAGATAATCTAAAGATAAATGTTCGTGTGATTGCAGTTTCCAATTCCAGGAAAATGCATTTTGATGAAGACGGAATTGCTCTGAAGGAATGGCAATCGGCTTTAGACGGGGGGGAAGTGGCCAACAAGGACGCCTTTATCTCCAAAGTAAAGGAACTGAATTATCGCAACAGCATCTTCGTGGATATTACCGCAAATGAAATTGTTGCGCATACTTATGACCAATACCTGGAACAAAACATTGCCGTTGTGACTTGCAACAAGATCGCATGTTCATCGGCCTATTCCAATTACCAGCATTTGAAACAATTATCAAGGAAATATAATGCCCCATTTCTGTTTGAAACCAATGTTGGTGCAGGCCTGCCAATTATCGATACCTTGAAGCATCTGATTGCTTCCGGAGATAAGATCAATAAAATCAATGCTGTTCTGTCCGGAAGTCTTAACTTTATATTCAATAATTTCAATGAGAATTCTTCTTTCGAGGAAGTCGTAAAGGAAGCAGGTGTTCAAGGCTTTACCGAACCTGATCCCAAAATAGATCTGAGTGGTGTTGATGTTGCCCGAAAAATTTTGATCCTCATAAGGGAAAGCGGATATGAAATGGATATCGATGAGATTGAAAACAATTGCTTCCTGCCAAAAGAATGTATGGATACGACGAACAATGAAGATTTTTTTAGATCATTGAAAAGGCATTCGGCTCATTTTGAAAGTATCCTGGCGGAAGCAAGATCAAAAGACAGCCGCATAAAATTTGTAGCTTCCTTTGACAACGGCAAAGCCAGCGTTGGTTTGCAGTTTATTCCAAAGGAAAGTCCGTTTTACAATCTGGAAGGAAAAGACAACATTGTAGAGTTTTACACCGATAGGTATGTCGACCAGCCTTTGATCATAAAAGGAGCAGGAGCAGGAGCGGCTGTTACAGCTTCTGGAATTTTTGCAGATGTAATCAGGATTGGAAATGTTTAAAAGTTACTGAATTGCTGAGATTCTTAATTGCCAAGAAAAGCTCGGACACTCAGTTGCCCAGAAATTTAGCAACTTAAAAAATGAATGAAATAAAATTATTCGCTCCCGGAACAATAGCCAATTTATCCTGTGGATTTGATATCCTCGGATTGTGCCTGGATACTGTAGGTGATGAAATGACCATCAGGAAAACCAATCAGAAAGGAATCAGGATTACCAAGATTGCAGGTGCCGACCTCCCTTTGGAAACCGAAAAGAATGTGGCAGGAGTTGCTGCTTTGGCGATGCTTGAGGCTATTGAAACCGAGTTCGGTTTTGAGATAGAAATTCATAAGAGCATCAAGGCCGGAAGCGGAATAGGAAGCAGTGCCGCAAGTTCGGCAGGAGCCGTTTTCGGAATCAATGAATTGCTGGGAAGGCCTTTTACGAACAAGGAACTGGTGCAATTTGCAATGCAAGGCGAAAAACTGGCAAGCGGAAGTGCTCATGCGGATAATGTGGCACCTGCCTTATTGGGAGGATTTACATTGATTAGAAGCTATGAGCCCCTGGACATCGTCAAGATCAAAAGTCCTGACGAGATGTTTGCAACCGTGATCCATCCTCAGATTGAGTTGAGGACTTCCGATGCGCGTTCGATTTTAAAACAGAACATTTCACTCAAAAGCGCGATCGTGCAATGGGGAAATGTGGGCGGCCTGATTGCAGGTTTGTATACCGACGATTATGAATTGATTGGTCGTTCGTTGCACGATGAAATTGTAGAGCCATTAAGAAGCATCCTGATTCCAGCATTTGATCTGGTAAAGAAATCTGCCATTGAAAACGGTGCCTTGGGAGTTGGCATATCGGGTTCCGGACCTTCCATTTTTGCTTTAAGCAAAGGAAAGGCAGTTGCAGAAAAAGTAGCCAGTGTAATGTGTAAAGTATATGATGAAATCAATTTGCCGTATGAAATTCACGTTTCTAAAATCAATGATGAAGGGATAAAAATAATCTGATGTACCATAGGTTTGTAAAAAACAAAACCTGTGTTTAAATAAATGTTTATGGATAAATACAAAACAACATTTGAATCCTGGAATAAGGTCGCCTCGTTATATGAGGAGCATTTTATGGATTTGGATTTATATAATGATACTTATGATGTTTTTTGTGAAGCGATTGAAAAGTCCGATTCTAAAATATTAGAGATAGGGTGTGGACCAGGAAACATCACGAAATACATGCTTTCGAAAAGACCCGATTTTGATCTGGAGGGAATTGACATTGCTCCCAATATGATTGAATTGGCGAGGAAAAATAATCCGGATGCTACTTTTCGAGTAATGGACAGTCGAAACATCGACCAATTGCAAACAAAATACGATGGTATCATTTGCGGATTTTGTATTCCGTATCTGTCAAAATCAGATTGCTCCAAATTGATAAAGGATAACAAAAAACTACTTTCGGAAAAAGGTATCTTGTATTTGAGTTTTATTGAAGGCGATTATGAAAAATCAGGATTTCAATCGGGGAGCAGTGGCGACAAGGTTTATTTTTATTACCATGCTTTGGATGTGATGCAAGCTGATTTGTCAGCAAATGGTTTTGAAATCATCAGCATCAATCATAAGGATTATACCAGAAAAGACGGCACCAGTGAAATACATACCATTTTAATAGCAAGAAAATAAATGAGATATTACAGTTTAAATAATAAAACCATAAGAGTGTCTTTTCAAGAAGCCGTCATCCAAGGATTGGCTCCGGATAAGGGATTGTATTTCCCAGAAACCATAACGCCAATTGAGAATGATTTTTATGATAAGATTCAAAACCTTTCCAATGAGGCAATTGCTTTAGAAGTCATCCGGCAATTTATTGGCGATGAAATTCCAGAAGCTATTTTAAAAGAAATCATTTCGGAAACTTTATGTTTTGATTTTCCCTTGGTAGAAGTTGAAAAGGATGTTTATTCATTGGAGCTTTTTCACGGACCAACAATGGCTTTCAAGGATGTCGGAGCAAGATTTATGGCAAGATGCCTGGCCTATTTCAATAAAGATAAAAAGGATAGCAGGAATACCGTTTTGGTAGCAACTTCTGGCGACACGGGAGGTGCCGTTGCAAGTGGATTTCTAGGTGTTGAAGGTGTCGAGGTTGTGATTTTGTATCCTTCGGGAAAAGTCAGTGACATCCAGGAAAAACAATTGACGACTTTAGGGCAAAATATTACAGCACTAGAAGTCGAGGGCGTTTTTGATGATTGCCAGGATATGGTAAAAAAGGCCTTTCTGGATGAAAGCTTGCATCATAAGCACCTCACTTCTGCAAACTCGATCAATATTGCAAGATGGCTGCCCCAGATGTTTTATTTCTTCTTTGCCTACAAACAATTGAAGCAATCAGGAAAATCGCTTGTAGTGTCTTGTCCGAGTGGGAATTTCGGAAATATATGTGCCGGAATTCTAGCGAAAAAATTGGGCTTGCCAATCAAGCATTTTGTTGCCTCAACCAATGCAAACGATACGGTTCCAAGATTCTTGGAGAAGGGAACTTACGACCCAAAGCCATCGAAGGCAACAATATCAAATGCGATGGATGTTGGAAATCCGAGCAATTTTGTCCGTATCCTGGAGATGTATGATAATGATTTGAAAGCATTTGAAAAGGATTTCTCCTCTTTCAGTTTTTCTGATGCAGAAACAACTGAAGTCTTGAAACATCTTTATAGCATCAGCGGATATATAGCCGAGCCTCACGGCGCTGTTGGTTATCTGGGCTTGAAGCGGCAATTGGAAAAGAATGCCGAAAGTATTGGTGTGTTCCTGGAAACGGCGCATCCCGTAAAATTCTTGGAAATCGTAGAGGATACTCTGAACGTAAAATTTCCTATTCCTTCGCAAATCGAAAGTGTGATGGGAAAAGACAAGAAAAGTATAAGAATTAAAAGCTACGAGGAGTTGAAAGCTTTTTTGAAGTAATTGTTATAGCCACAGATTCACAGATTTTTTTAATATAGTAAGCCTTTAATCTATCAATCTGTGGCAAAAAAATTATCGATTAGCTAAAATTGAAGCCATCTCCTGTTGCATTTTCAAGGCTTCCTCTCTTGCTTTTTCAGCAAAATCTTTCTGGTTGGATGCATAAATAATTGATCTTGATGAAGCAATCAGCAAACCGATATTCGTATTCATACCGTATTTGCAGACATCGGAAAGACTTCCGCCTTGGGCACCAACTCCTGGAATCAAGAGAAAGCTATCAGGCACTATTTTTCTGATATCCGTCAGGTATTCCGCTTTGGTAGCGCCCACGACATACATCAGGTTTTCGCTGTTTTTCCACGTCTTTGAGGTTTCCAATACCTGCTTGTACACTTCCTTGCCGTCAATTTTTTGGGTTTGGAAATCAAAAGCACCTTCGTTGGAAGTCAATGCCAATAAGATCGTATGCTTGTTTTCGAAAGCCAGAAAGGGTTCAACGGAATCCTTTCCCATATACGGAGCAACAGTAACCGAATCGAAATCCATGTCCTCAAAAAAAGCTTTCGCATACATGGAGGAAGTATTTCCGATATCGCCACGCTTTGCATCGGCAATCGTGAACATTCCAGGATAATTCTCGTTGATGTAGTTGATGGTTTTTTGAAGTGCCTGCCATCCTTTTATCCCATAGGCTTCATAGAAGGCAACATTTGGCTTGTAGGAAACACATAAATCGTGGGTGGCATCAATAATGGCCTTGTTGAATTCAAAAATGGGGTCTTCGGTTTCCAAAAGATGTTGTGGAATCTTTGTCAAATCAACATCGAGACCGACGCTCAGGAATGAATTTTTTAGTTGGATTTGTTCCGTCAGTTGTTGTGTAGTCATTGTAGTCAGTTTAAACGCAAAGTTCGCAAAGATTTTTCGCAAAGTCGGCAAGGTGTTAAAAAAAATGCCAAACTATTTTGTCTGGCATCTTTTATCTTTATTCTTTTCTCTATTTTCTGATTAGAAAACTTCGCTGGCTTCTTTCAGCTTCTCCATGTTATTTACAAGCTGCAACTCGTCAATAAGTTTCTGGATCTTGCCGTTCATTACACCGTCCATGTCGAAAATATCCATCCCGATTCTATGGTCGGTTACACGGCCTTGCGAATAATTATAGGTACGGATTTTTGCAGAACGGTCTCCAGAACTTACCTGGGACGTACGCTTTGTGGCATCTTCGGCTTGCTTCTTTGCCAATTCCTGTTCGTATAAACGGGAACGTAGAACGCCAAATGCCTTGTCCTTGTTTTTGTGCTGTGATTTCTGGTCCTGGCATTGCGCCACCAATCCTGTTGGAATGTGCGTCAAACGTACAGCCGATTTCGTGGTATTTACCGATTGTCCACCAGGTCCTGATGAACAAAAGAAATCCACACGAACGTCGTTCATGTCAATCTGGACATCAAATTCTTCCGCTTCCGGCAAAACCATCACGGTTGCCGCAGAAGTATGCACACGGCCTTGTGTTTCCGTTTGTGGCACACGTTGCACACGGTGCACACCGGCTTCAAACTTCAAAGTCCCGTAAACATCTTCTCCCGTAACTTCAAAGATGATCTCCTTGAAACCACCGGAAGTTCCTTCGTTCATGTCTACAACCGAAGTTTTCCATCCTTTGCTCTCGCAATATTTGGTGTACATCCTGAACAAATCGCCTGCAAAGATACTGGCCTCGTCGCCACCGGTTCCGGCACGAACCTCTACCATTACGTTCTTGGCATCTTCGGCATCTTTCGGGATCAGCATGAACTTGATTTCTTCTTCCAGTTCTGGCAAACGCTCCTTGGCTTCTTCCAATTGCATTTTGGCCATTTCGGTCATTTCTGGGTCGCTTCCGTCGGCAATGATTTCGTTTGCCTCGTCGATATTTCCCATAATGGTAACGTATTCATCGCGCTTTTCAGCCAATGCCTTCAAGTCTTTATATTCCTTATTCAGTTGAACATAACGCTTTTGGTCGGCGATTACATCAGGCTGGATAATCAAGTCTGAAATCTCGTCGAAACGCTGTTTTACTATCTGCAATCTATCTAACATCTTTTTCTTTCCTTTATTTGGAGTGCAAATTTACGAAAAAAAGTATTATGATTTAATGTATTGACGCTTCAGTTTTTTAGGAGCATCTTCCCGCTATCCGCTTTATCTTCTCCCTGCCAAAGAAGCAGGAAAAAGGATGCCGCTCCTATCGGGGCTGGGCCATTTGGCAAGGATAAGTTTTTTAGATAATGTTGGTACAGGAGTTTATCCCGAAGTTTCGGGAGAAGCCGAAAGTTTTTAATCCAGCCCCGATGCTGGAATTGTCTGAGCTCTCAAAGCTGTGACCAACAGGTTGGAAGCGAGTTCCTGCAGCGGGAACAGGGTTGGAGCAAATGCCAGATGTATTGCTCCTGGAATTGATGCACAAATTTTGTTGATTACTTTTTAAGGGAAAACAGAATATAAATTTTACCTTTGGCGTCTCAATATTATTTACAGATTATGGTTTATAAATTCAGAGTCATTCTTGATGCCGAGGAAGATGTTTTCCGGGATATTGCAATACTTGAAGACGATACTTTAGAGGATTTGCACAATGCAATTTTTAATGCTTTTGGTTTTGACGGGATGGAAGTTGCTTCGTTTTATACGTGTGACGAGACTTGGAACCAGGAGGATGAAATTTCGCTTTTTGACACGGGAGATGTTCCCGGCGAGCAAAGGATCATGAGCGATTACGCGCTTTCGGACATCCTGGATGCCGAGAATACGAAGATCCTCTATGTGTATGATTTTATCAACATGTGGACTTTCCTTGTGGAATTGGCGGCAATCGAGGATCAGGAAATTGGCTTGATATATCCGAACCTGTTGTTCTCGCACGGTGAAATGCCGGATGAGGCGATGGAAAAAAGCTTCGAGGCGGATATGAACGATGACATCTATGGCGACTACGAGGATGATTTTGACGAGGACGATTTGGATAATCTTGACGGTGGCGACAACTTCGAGGATTATGGGTTTGAGGAGAATTGGAACTAATCTGAGTAACTGAGATGCGGAGTAGATAAGTTGCTGAGTTTTTATTAGTTTTGAGGTTAACTCAAAACGAAACAGAAAGAGAACTTTTAGCGATTTACTTATTTGGCAGAAATCAATGGATTTGGTAACGAAAACGTATCAGGTTACAAAACAATTTCCAAAAGAAGAAGTTTTTGGATTAACTTCACAGATTAGAAGATGCTCGGTTTCTATACCCAGCAATATTGCAGAAGGATTTGGAAGAAACAGTAATAAAGATTTTTCGAGATTCTTGAATTTTTCTACCAGTTCGTTATTTGAATATCAAACACAACTTGAGATTTCTAAAAACGTACATTATTTAAACGAAACAGATTTTAATAACTTATACCAAGATAGTCGGGAACTTGAAGCTATGATTGTGTCATTTTGTAGAAAGATAAATACAAGCTTGTAAAACTCAGCCACTCATTTTCTCAGCTACTTAGCTACTAAAAACATAAAATGATCAATCTATTCAACACTCATATTGAGTCGCTTTCCATCCACAGGGTGGGGAACAAGAGCCGCAACGAGGCTATTTTTTTATCGGAGCAACCGTTTTCTTTGGGAGATGAGATCGTACCGTTGATCAAGGAATATTTTTTCAAGCCCTTCAGGGAAAAGGAAGAAAACTATTTCCAGTTTGCCCACGAGGTAGATCTGGACTATAATGACATGTTTAAATTGGCTTCTGATATTTTTGCTGATCCTTCGACTATCCATGAGGTTTCTAAAAAAATCACGAAGCATTTGTTCGAGCAATCCAATCATCCGCACATCAAGAACGGGGAAGTATATGTGGCATATTTGACGAATGTGAGCATCGATAACAATGCTGTAGATGCAATAGGGATTTTTAAGAGTGAATTGCAGGCCGATTTCTTGCAATTTGAGGAGAAAGATACCCACTTGGAAATGATCTTGCAACAGGGAATCAACTTGAACAAGTTGGACAAAGGTTGCCTGATCTTTAACCATAAGAAAGAAGAAGGATACAAAATACTAACGGTGGACAGCAACCGTTATGATGCGAGATACTGGTTGGAGCATTTTTTATCTGTTGATGCTTTTCAAGACGAAAACTTCATGACCAAAAAATACTTGAAATTTGTCCAGGATTTTGCGAAAGATGTGGTTCTTCCTGCTGAAGACAAGAAAGAGGAAGTCATGTTCATGAACCGTTCAGTGAATTATTTTGCAAAGAACGATCAGTTTGAGGAAACCAACTTCTTGAACGAGGTTTTGGACAATCCGGACCTGATTCCGGAATTCAAGAACTACAAGGTGGACAAGGGAGAGAAATACAGCATAGAGGACATCACCAACTTCCCGATTGCCAATGCAGCAGTTTCGGATGCGAGAAAGAAGATGAAGAACGTGATCAACCTGGATACCAATATTCAGATCAAGCTTGATTTCATCAATCCTGAAAGTGCTGAAAAATATGTGGAAAAAGGCTGGGACGAGGAGAAACAGATGTATTATTATCTGGTTTACTTCAACAAGGAACAGAAATCATAGAGATATATAATCAGAAAGAATCCCCAATTGTCTAACAGTTGGGGATTTTTTTTACGCAACCTTTTGCCTGATCTAAACTCTTAATAGGAGACCTTGAAAAACAAACAATATGAAAAACATATTTTTAGTCCTGATCAGTCTTGCCTTGCTGGCTTCTTGTGGAAATGATGATAACGGTACTGATAATTGCCTGTCTTACTCTGAAGCCTATGTAGATGCCGTTGAGCCGATTGAAACTGCAGATGCAGCAGGTTTCCTGTACAAGGTTTATTTTTATGTCGGGAATCGTTGCGGCGGTTTTGGTTCTTTCGAGGAAACGGTGGCTGGCAAAACGATTACCGTAAAGCTTATTGCTAAATATGAAGGTTGCATCTGTACCGAAGACATTCCATTACGGGATGCGGTTTATAGTTTCAAGCCAACTGCGCCGGGAACCTATACCTTGAAATTCAAGAATGGTGAAGATACTTTTATTACAAAAACGGTTACTCTTGAGTGATTATAAATTGGTTGTTAAATAGGAAAATCCCTTTCGGTCTGAAAGGGATTTTCTTTTATGTAACCTACTGTTTTTTTTTTTTACTTGTTTAACGACCACTCCAATGCTTTTGCTTTTGTTGCCCTGAAAATAGTATTGTGTTGTTCTCCGGGCTCATCGGAGTAGTTCCATTTTAGATTTTTTATGTTTTCAGATTTCAATTTTTCCGAAAGCATCCGGGTACCGATATGGATCTCTTCTGCATCCGATCCGGCAAACCAGAATCTTTTTTCTGTTGTTGGAAATTTCGCCAGATGTTCTTTTGCGGTTTTTACCAGATGCTTGTCGTTCCACCACAGCGATGGATCGAAGGCAATATAGAAGTCAAACATTTCCGGATGCAGCAAAAAGGTTTCCACCACAAAAAGGCCCGCCAGGGATTCGCCCATGATTCCTTTTTCAGCCGTGGTCCTGTAACGTTTGCTGATTTCAGCAAAGAGTTCGTCGTTGACGAATGTCCTGAATTTTGCCGAACCACCAACGACCGGTGCAATTTCCTTGTCTTTTGCTGTTTGGGTGTGACCCGTGAGGTCTCTTCTCCTTTGCGTATTTTCGATGCCGACAAGAAGTATCGGTTGGACCTTTCTGGCTTTTATAAGCTCGGAAAGTGTATTGGCGATATGTGGAAAATCTTCCTTGGTGCCACCGTCCAGCATATAGAGGACAGGAAGCGAGTCAGTGTTTTTTGTATATTCTTCGGGTGTCCAGACGTTTATGGTTCTGGTTTCTCCAACTGCTCTAGAAGCTATCTTGAAGGTATCGTGCATGGAAACTGTGTCCTGGTTTTGAGCACCTTGACAACTCGCCTGGGTAAAGAATAGGAATAGGTAAAAAGGAATTGCTCTCAATATGTTCATTCTGTTAACTTGTATTTCTTTGCAGGTCATAATTCATTGCTTTAATTGTGCTTACATACTTTCCTTTTTCACTGGAGAAACATCTTTTTTCATCAACACTAACTGATTTTCCTTAAACTCATAAATATGTTTTTCTGTCCAATGGTAGGAGATGTTTTCCCGCATGTTTATGCCATTAACCTTGAACGAAATGATAATCTGATTGCCTTTCACCTCCAGATTGATTTCATCAAACGTATTTTGAATCGTGGCTCCATCCGGTACCGTCGGACAGTTCTCCAATTCTTTCAGGATGTCCTTATTACTCCTGAACCAAAACCGTAATAAATCCAAATGCGGATTGGAACACTGATACCCCAAACCCAAAGCGTCCAGAATCCTGCACCGTAAATTGCTTCTGCTTTCCGTAGGTTCTCCGTCCCATTCGCATTCGTTTCCGATAAAGGTTGCCACATAGGCCAAGGCTGCTTTTTCGGGTTCGGTAATGGTTTTGATGTAGTTGTCGTTGAGTACAATGCTGTTCACTTCCATCTTCAATTCTTGATTGTAAAGGTTTTTTCTCCAGAGGAATTTAATTTTCTTGTTGGAGAGTTGAAGTGGTTTCAATAACTTGCTTCCAATCAAAAACTCCGTATGGTCCAAATAGTCTGGATCTCCGGCAGGGCGTAGGCTGTCCATTTTCCATTGGATCGCTATCTTGTCACCTCTGACGAACGTCACTTCTCCAGTGTTATAAATCAGTCCGATGGTGTCCTTGTTTTTTGCCACGCTGAAGATGAAATCATCGCCCTGGTCGTTAAATCCCACGAAGTCAACCGTATCCGTATAAGCGGTCCCGAGCGCTAGGGTTTCGTCTAGTCGCAAGCGGCTGGTAAAGTCCTTGATGATGGTATCCGACTGGCTGAGGATTGTTTCATTTTCCTGCTCCTTTGTTTTGGATTTGTTTTCGCAGGAAAGCAACAAGAATGTGAATGCAATGAAACAGATCTGGGGTTGGAATATTTTTCTCATAGTCGTACAGAAAAGTTATTTGATTCAAATAAACGAAAAAAAGCCCTATTTTAAGCCTAGCCCCATTCGTTTTCTTTTAACAAAACAAAAATCCCTTTTGATTAAAAGGGATTTTACATTTTTTTTTTGAATAAGAAGCAAGCACAATCAAATACTTTATCCTTTCGCTGTAGTTTTAAGCTTTTTCATAAAAATGCCAAAGGCGGGAAGCAATTCTTCAAACAACGGATTTTCTCGGTTCTTGATCATTACCTCGCTGAATAATTTCAGTCCTAGGGCAAATTCCGTTGCCTGGTTTTCATTCTCAAATGGATTGTTGCCTTTTATCTTTTCGATGATGGAAAAAATCTCGTCGTGGTTTTCAAATTCAAACTGAACGGTTTCGTTGAGGTCCAACTCTTTTGGAGAGTGGACATGCTCCAGTGTAATCCTGTATTTGTTGTGCTTCTTTTCCATGATTTTATCTAGTGCATTGCATCTGCCGGGTTGATCTTGTTTTTTCCTCTCTTGATAAAGAAAATAATCGGTATACAGAACAGGAACATCACCCCGAGGTACATAAAAATATCCATATACGACATTACCGTGCTTTGTTGCAGCACCGTAAGGTCAAGTACCTGATAGGCTTTTCCCAATGCTTCATTGGAGGAGAATCCCTTCGACATAAAACCCTGCTGCAGTTGCTGGACGCGTTGTTGCACTTCAAGACTCGATACATCAAGGTGCGAGTTCAAGTTCACCCGATGTTCCTGTGTAAAGCGGGTAATAAACGTAGTGATGATCGCAATACCAAATGAACCGCCCAACTGGCGCATCATTCCCGTAAAGGCTGCTCCCTCGCCAATTTGTTTCCCCTTGAGGGTAGATAGGGATAGGGTAGTGATGGGAACAAACAGCAATCCAAGCCCGATTCCTCTCAATATCAAAGGCCAGAACATGTGTTCTTCTCCGGTATCAGGCGTTATGATGTTGTGCATCCAGAACGTAAAAATAAAGAACACAAGGAATCCAACGGCCACCATATAACCTTGCGGAACACCTCGTTGAATCAGTTTTCCAATGATGGGCATCATAAAGGCGGTGGTGATGGAACCCGGAATCAACAGCAGTCCGGCATCAAGAGCCGTCCAGCCGAGAATCGATTGGGTATAGATCGGCAATATCAGGGTGGAACCATAGAGTCCGAAACCAAGTATGAAACACATGACGGTTCCTATCCTGAGGTTTCCGTCCTTCAGCACGCTGAGGTTCACGATAGGATGCTTGTAAGTGAGTTCCCTCCAAATGAAAAGCAACAATCCAACAACACTTAATATCGATAAGAACACGATCAATTTGTCGTCGAACCAGTCGTCCTGCTGGCCGTGCTCAAGCACGAATTGCAAGGAACCGATAAAGGCCATAAGGAGCACGATTCCCCACCAATCGACCTGGTTGGCTTTGAGTTTTTCGCCGTATTTTGGACTTTTTACGTAAGTAATCGTCAAGAATGTGGCAATGATGCCCAGCGGGATATTGATGTAAAAGATGTAAGGCCAGGAATAATTTTCTACCAGATAGCCTCCCAATGGCGGACCAAGGGTAGGCCCCACAATGACACCCATCCCGTAGATGGCCTGTGCCATACCGCGTTTTGCAACGGGATAGCTTTCGGTAATGATCGTCTGGGCGGTTACCAGCAACGCTCCTCCACCCAAACCTTGTATGAACCTGAAGGTAACAAGTTCCCAGATATTGGCCGCGTTGCCGCAGAGGAAGGATGAAACCGTGAAAATAATAATGGATGCGGCAAAATAATTCTTTCTTCCGAATTGCTGCGAAAGCCAGCTCGTCATCGGGATCACGATTACATTCGCAATGGCATAGGCGGTAATCACCCAGGCCACATCGGTAAGTGTAGCACCGAGGCTGCCTCGCATGTCCGTTAAAGCGACGTTTACGATGGTTGTATCCACGATTTCCAACAGGGCACACATTACTGCCGTAATGGTAATTATGACCCGTCTGAAGCCGTATTCTACTAAGTCGTCTTCTCCTACCATATTTTTAGAGTTTATAAATTAGAATTGAGAGACTGGTATTGAATGTTCTCACTTCCCAATACTATTTCAAATGCACATCCACGTCCACATTCATTCCCGGACGAAGAAGGCTTACTTTCTTGGCATCGTTGTTCTTGTCAAGGCTGATTTTTACGGGCAGACGTTGTATTGTTTTTACGAAGTTACCCGTTGCATTGTCAGGAGGCAATAGTGAGAAGCGGGAACCCGTTGCAGGAGAGAAGGAAGTCAGCGTTCCTTCAAATTCAGTATCAGGGAAGGCATCCACTTTCAGGGTTACCTTTTGTCCGATCACCATCTTGTTCAATTGCGTTTCCTTGAAATTAGCGATTACCCAGACTTCCTCGTTGTTGATGATGTAGAACAGGGATTGTCCAGGTTGCACCAATTGCCCCGGCTGGATGTTGATCTTGGATACCTGTCCGTCTATGGAAGCGGTAACTACCGTGTAATCCAAATTCAATTTGGCAGCATCAAGTGCCGTTTTTGCACGGTTGATGTTCGCTGCCGCAACTTCTGTCTGCTTGCTTGAAACATTTGATTTTGCTATTATGACCGATTTTTGGTAATTGCTTGCTTTTTCCTGCTGCTGCAGGATCCTCAATTGGCTTTCTGCTTCCAGTTTTGCTGCTTCTGCCTGCTCGAATTGCTGCTTCGTGATAGAGCGATTCTTGTACAGGTTGTTGTAACGCTCGAAGTCATTTGTGGCACGGGTCAACCTGATCTTTGCGCTTTCGATGTTTCCTCCGGCTGATCTTACATTGGATTCTGAAACAGAGATGTTTGCCAAGGCACTGCCAATATCAGCTTTAGCCGCTGCATAACTGCCTTCTGCTGCAATAATGGCTGCTTCAGCATCCGCCACCTTTACGAGGTAATCCTTGTTGTCAATGGTAAACAAGGTATCGCCTTTCTTTACGAATTGGTTGTCTTTCACATATACTTTCGTTACATAACCGGTCACCCTGGGAATAATCGGGTTCATGTTTTTTTCAATCTGGGCATCATCAGTTCCTTCGTGCGAAAGCGAATGAACGTATTTATAGACACCGTAAGTGGTTCCTACCAGGATCAATACTGCGAATATCAGTATGAATTTCTTGTTGGTTTTTTTATTTTCCATTATGTTAGTTGTTAGTAGTATTAAAAGATTGTGTTAGTTGTCCTGCTGCTTCAAGTAACTCGTAGTATTTCAATACCACATTGGCTTTTGCATAGGCCTGGTTTATTTTTGCACCCAAGGCTTCCACATCAGCTTCAAGCAGGTCATTCGTGTCCGAAAGGCCGTTGTCGTATTTGTCCTTTACTATCCTGTAATTTTCTGATGCCTGTCCTACCGCTTCGGTATAGACCTTGTCTTGTTTTACAGAAAGCTCATAATTTTCTCGAGCGTTCACCATTTCGGCCTTGATATGGTCGGTCAGGATCGCCTGCTGGTGCTGGATTTCTTCAAATCTGCTTTTGGCTACTTTTACCTCTTTTCCGTTCTTGAAGATGGAACTCAGGTTGTAGGAAAGGCCGACACCTACATTCATCGCATTTTCAACACGGACAACATTCTGCAGATCCAGCATAGTATAACCAGCGATCAGTGAAACGGAAGGGTAGTAGTTGCTTTCCGCCACTTTGATGTTGGCTTCGGTTGCCTTTTCTGCATAGCGCAAAGCTTCAAGGTCTTTTCTGCTTTCCAAAGCTTCATTTTCGGTTTTAATTGCGGTGTTGAAAAGATTGGCATCAACGTTATCCGGGCTCACCACGATCTGGGTTTCCGGAGCAAGCTTCAAAAGGGTAACCAGGTAATAATTGATGATCCTGACATTCTTTTCTGCTTCATCCAACGAAAGTTGCACGTTTGAAACCTGAAGTTGTGATTTCAATAGATCATTTCGGGCAATGATGCCGTTCTGTTCCATCGCGGTGAAGTCGGTTACACGCTGTTTGCTGCTTTTCAGGCTTTCCTTGTAAAGCTCCACCGATTTCTGGGCCTTGTATAGATCCGCATAGAACTGAACCACCCGCATCGCTGTTTCTTCTTTCGAAAAACTAGCATTGGCCAATTCGGCCTTGTATAGATTCTCCGAGGCCTTGATGCTGTTCTTCAATTTGAAACCTGAAAAAATAGGCATCGTAACATTGGCTTGTGCCAAAATCAATTGGTTCACTTTTGGCGAAGCAGTCGTTTCGGCATCCGGATCAGCAGGTTCTGAAGATTCCTGTGAGGATTTGAGCCTGATGTCCGCATTAGTCAATCTCAAGTATTGCCCTGAGATTTTCATATCGGGATACTGGTTCATCTTCATGGACTGTACCTCGTAGCTTTTCGTCGTTACTTTGGTATTGGCCAGATTGACCTCGTCGCTCTTGGAAAGCGCAATGTTTACGGCTTCGTTTAGCGATAGGGTTGTTTTTTCTTGTGCTTTCACAGCCGAAATTCCAAAGAGGAGGACTGAAAAAAGCAAGATGGGGTTACTTTTCATAGATGAGAAGTGCTTTTATGGTTTTTTGAATATGTTTCGTAAGGTCGTTGTAAACGTAATTGTCAAAAGATTCATCGGTTTTCAGTCCGAGGACTTCTTCGTAATAGGGGCGATTCATTTGAAAGTGGAAGAAGGTTCCGAGGATGGTAGGAGGGATCAAGGTGACATTTACATCTTTTGCAAAATCTCCGTTTTCTTGTCCTTCAATGATAATCTGCTTGAGCGATTCCAGATTTCGCTTCTTGACCTCGGTAAAGGATTTGATGTTGATCTGTCTTTTTTTGGAAGATAATTCAAAATGCAGGATTTGATAAATGCCCTTGTTCTTGTTGATCCTTGCCACGTAAAGTTCAATGAGCTTGTTGATTTTTTCCAAAGGGGCGAGTGCTTCCCTGAGCAAGTTTTCAAGTTGCATCTTCAAATCGGAGGTCCTGAAGATAATCAAAGATTCGAGCATCTTTTCTTTGGAACCAAAGTAATAGGAAACCATCGCGATATTAATTTTTGCCTCCTTGGAAATGTTTCGGATGGAAGTGCCGTCGAAACCTTTTTCTGCAAAAAGTTTTTCTGCAACTTGAAGGATACGTATTTGCTTGTCGTTAAAGTCCAAGGTCATTTTTAGTGTAAAAAATAATGCGGTACAAAATTAAACAACTGTTTAATTCAAACGTTTGTTTAATTTTATTTTAACTTAACATTAACATTTATTAGTGTTGTTAAAAATTGACCTTTTGTTGTCGAATGAAGTAGTTTTATTTGATGGTTGAATAGCAATATATCTGTAATAGATAATATCTATTGAGTGTGTTTATTTTATTGTTTGTCAGTATTTTGAAATTTATTATCTAAAGTAATTTTTTAATGTAATTTTCAATATCTGAAATCTTGTTGTCTTTGATGAATTTTACAAATGCGCTCCCAATAATTGCTCCTTTTGCAAATTTAATTGCTCTTTGAAAGGTGTTTTTATTGCTGATTCCGAAGCCGATTATCTGTGGATTTTGTAAATCCATACGGCCTATCCTTTCAAAATAATGGGTTTGGCTTTCACTGAAATCTTGCTGATTTCCCGTAACGCTTGCGGAAGAAACCATATAGATAAATGCATTTGAAATACTGTCAATGTATCGGATCCTGTCATCAGAAGTTTGCGGAGTGATCAAGAAAATGTTTGCCAGTCCATATTTTTCGAACGTTGATTTGTAATTTTCGACATAAATTGCAACGGGCAGATCTGGAATAATGAGCCCGTCAATTCCAATCTCGGCACATTTCCGGCAGAAATTTTCCACTCCAAATTGCATGATGGGATTGAAATAGCCCATGATCAACAGTGGTATATTTACAGTTTCTCGAATATTTTCAAGCTGCTTGAATAATACATTTGCAGTCATTCCGTTTGCCAGGGCGATGTTGGAACTTTCCTGGATTGTTGGGCCGTCCGCCAACGGATCGCTAAAGGGCAGGCCGATTTCAATCATGTCAACGCCACTTTTTTCGAGCGCTTCAATAATGCTCTTGGTCAAATCGAGTGTTGGATATCCTGCAGAAAAATAGATGGAGAGCAGTTTCCTGTCTTCCTTTAATTTTTCATTTATTCTATTGGATTGGTTCATTGCAAGGGGATGTTTGGTTCTATAATTTGAAAAAATCAATGTAAGTGTTCAAGTCCTTATCGCCTCTTCCCGAGAGATTTAGTACCACGATATCTTCCGGCTTGAAATGCTTCTTGTCCAAGATGGCAAACGCATGTGCCGTTTCTATGGCCGGAATGATGCCTTCGAGCTGGGATAATTTCAAGCCCCATTCCATGGCCTCATCATCGGTTATGGATAAGAATTCGGCCCTTTTGGTTTGGAACAGATGGGCATGCATCGGTCCGACGCCCGGGTAATCCAGGCCGGCCGAAATCGAGTAGGGTTCCGTGATTTGCCCGTCATCGGTTTGCATCAGGAGGGTCTTGCTTCCATGGATGATTCCAATTTTTCCCAAGGCCGAGGTTGCGGCACTTTCGCCGGAGTCAATTCCTTTTCCTGCAGCTTCTACGGCAATAAGCCTGACTTCCTTCTCGTCAAGGAAATGGTAGAAAGCACCGGCAGCATTGCTTCCCCCGCCAACGCAGGCAATGACGTAATCAGGATTTTCCCGGCCTTCCTTCTCCAATAGCTGCTGCTTGATTTCTTCTGAAATGATTGACTGGAAACGGGCCACCATATCAGGATAGGGATGCGGGCCAACAACAGAACCAATGATGTAATAGGTGTCTTCAGGATTGTTGATCCAGTCCCGGATCGCTTCGTTCGTTGCGTCCTTGAGTGTTTTCGAGCCTGATGTGGCGGGACGGACCTCCGCACCCAGCATTTTCATCCGTGCCACATTTGGAGCCTGCCTCTTGATGTCGACTTCTCCCATATAGACAATGCATTTTAATCCCATCAAGGCGCAAACAGTGGCGGTGGCCACGCCGTGCTGGCCGGCTCCGGTTTCGGCGATGATACGCGTCTTTCCAAGTTTTTTAGCCAGTAGTACCTGCCCAATCGTATTGTTGACTTTATGTGCTCCCGTATGGCAAAGGTCTTCTCGCTTGAGGTAGATCCTTGTGTTGTACAATTGTGACAATCGCTTTGCAAAATAAAGAGGCGTTGGTCTTCCTACATAGTCCGTCAACAGTTCCGAGAATTCCTTTTTAAAGCCGGATTGCGTGGTTATCTTGAGATAGTTTTGACGCAATTCCTCTATATTTTGATACAGCATTTCTGGGATAAAGGCACCGCCAAAATCACCATAAAAACCTTTTTCATCTACATTATAACTCATTTTTTTATTTTTTAAGTTGGAGTGCCTGCCCCAATAGTTCAATGTCTTTTAATCCTGGCCGTATTTCAAACTTGCTGTTCAAATCTATTGCATGGACAGGGAAATCCAGTTTCCGTATGGCATCAATATCTTTGATTCCAATGCCCCCGCTCAAGAAAATAGGCAGTGATGAGCTGTATCCTTCCAGGAGCTTCCAATTGAAAGCTGTTCCGTTTCCACCCGGCATTTTTCCCTTGGTATCAAATAAAAAGTAATCACAGGCTGCTTCATAGGGCTGTATGATTTCAAAATTGAAATATTCCCCAATTGAAAAAACCTTGATGACGCGTATGTCTTGATTCTTCAAGGACAGGCAGAAAGCAACGGTTTCATTTCCGTGAAGCTGTACGAAATCCAGTTGGTGTTGCCTTGCCTTGGATATGATTTCATCCAATGGGGCATCAACAAAAACGCCTACCTTTTTTATTGCGTCAGGTAGTTCAGGAATGATGCCATCAAAATAGCGGGGCGATTGCTTCCAGAAAATAAAGCCAAGAAAGTCTGGACGCAATCGGCTTGCGGCGGTAATATTTTCAGGATATTTCATTCCGCAGATTTTTATCTTCATAAGGCTATCTGATTGATAAATGTTCTGGCAGCTGTTCCCGGATCCTGGGTTTTCATAAAGTTTTCTCCGATCAGGAATCCCTTGTAACCATAAGCTTGAAGTGCCTTAATTGAATCTGTGCTTTGAATACCGCTTTCGGATACCTTTACAAATTCAGAAGGTATCTTTGAAGCCAGATGCTTGCTTGCATCCAGGTTGACTTCAAAGGTTTTCAGGTTGCGGTTGTTCACCCCGATCATGTTCAAGCTTGGAACAATGGATTGGCTGAGTTCGTTTTCGTCATGGACTTCCATTAAAACTTCGAGGTCGAGCGATTGTGCCAATTCGGACAAGGTCTTGATTTCTTTCTTGGAAAGGACCGCAGCTATCAGCAGGATGGCATCGGCTCCAAAGGCCTTGGCTTCCAGGATCTGATATTCCGCTATGATGAATTCTTTACGCAACAGGGGAATGTTCACGGCTGCCCGGGCCAGGATCAAATCATCCAGGGAACCTCCGAAATATTTACCATCCGTTAGTACGGAAATTCCGGCGACACCAGCTTTTTGATAACCTGTCACAACTTCTTCTACTGTGAAGTTATAGCTGATCTCGGATCTTGATGGGGAACGGCGCTTGTGTTCGGCAATGATCCCACAGCTGCTGTCTTGTAATATTTGAGACAAGGAAAGCGTTGTTCTTTCAAAAAGAACAGATTGCTCCAATTGCCGCATCGGAATAATGGATTGCTTCAAGGAAACCTCTCTTCGCTTGTCGTTAATTATTTTATCAAGAGTATTCATATCAGTTGCTTAAGGAGATTAACTTATCCAATGCTTTCAGTGCTTTTCCAGAAAACAGGCTTTCTTCTGCCTGCTGGAATCCTTCCGTGATTGAAACGTTTTTCATCAATGAGATGGCTATTGCGGCATTGGCACAGACAACATTGTTTTGTGCGCCAGTTCCTTTTCCAGAAATGATGTCTTTGAATATTGTCGCAGATTCCTCGACCGTTTTCCCGCCTTCAATCTGTTTGCAGGTGAGTTGGGAGAGATTGAAATCTTCCGGTCTTAAGATACTTTCGGCCGTGTTGGAAATAATCTTGGTATTGCCTGTAAGTGAAATCTCATCATAGCCATCCAAGGAATGCAGGATCGAGAATCTCACGTCCGTATCCTGGTACAGATAGCTGTACATCCTGGCCAATTCAAGATTGAAAACCCCAACCATCTGGTTTTTTGGAAATGAAGGATTGACCATCGGGCCCAATAGGTTGAAGAAGGTCTTGATGCCTAATTCCTTTCGGATCGGACCTACGTTTTTCATTGCAGGATGAAACAATGGCGCATGTAAAATACATATTCCCGCTTCTTCAATGCATTTGTTTAGAAAATCTTCTTCATTGCTGAACTTCACGCCTAATTTTTCCATTACATTGCTTGAGCCTGAAATAGACGAGACGCCATAATTTCCATGTTTGGCTACCATGATCCCTGTTCCCGCTGTTACAAAAGAAGCCAAGGTCGAGATGTTGAAGGTATCTTTCCCATCACCACCGGTGCCGCATAAGTCAATGGTTTCATAAGCCGAAAAATCGATTGGAATGCAAAGCTCCAGCAATGCTTCCCGAAAACCAGCCAATTCCTCTATGTTGATGTTCCGCATCATATAGACGGTCAGGAATGATGCTATCTGGCTTTGATTGTAATGCCCCGTAGAGATGTTTGTTAGTACATTCTTCGCTTCTTCCCGGGAGAGTACTTCGTGGTTGATGAGGCGGTTGAGGATTTGTTTCATGTTTTTGTGGATAAGAATTAAGATATAAAAAGCAACTGATGGAACTAAATAATGGCAATCAGCTGTTTACCCAGTTCTCCAATATTTTTTTGCCTTCAGGGGTCAATACGCTTTCTGGATGGAATTGCACGCCACGCACGTCAAGCGTTCTGTGTCGCAAGGACATGATTTGTCCATTTTCATCAAAAGAGGTAGCTTCAAGTGCTTGCGGCAGATCCTTGTCCACTACCCAGGAATGGTAACGGCCCACTTCTATTTCCCTGTCCAGGCCGTTGAACAAGACTTCATCATCACTGATGATACTGATTCTTGTGGCAACACCGTGGTACACTTTTTCCAAGTTGGTCAAGGTTGCACCAAAAACTTCTCCTATGGCTTGTTGTCCCAGGCAGATGCCAAGGATGCTCTTGGTTGGTGCAAAATGCCTGATGACGTCCTTGAGCAATCCTGCCTCATCGGGAATCCCAGGACCTGGAGAAAGTAATATCTTGTCGAAAGGCTTTATTTCCTCAAGGTCAAATTCGTCATTGCGGAAAACAGTTACCTCGCAATTCAGATCCTCGAGGTAGTGCACCAGATTATAGGTAAAGCTATCATAATTGTCTATTACTATTATTTTTGTCATGGTTGTTTGTTTTAAATGGTTTCGGCCAAATCAAGTGCCTTGTTCAAGGCACCAAGTTTATTGTATACTTCCTGTAATTCATTGTTGTTGTCTGAATCGGCAACTATTCCAGCTCCGGCTTGAAAATCCAATTGATGGTTTTTGCTCAAGAAAGTACGGATCATAATGGCGTGGTTAAAGTTGCCGTCAAAATCCATACAGCCAATCGCACCACCGTAAAAACTTCTATTGGTCTTCTCAATTTCTTCAATGAGTTGGATGGCCTTGTATTTTGGAGCTCCAGATAATGTTCCTGCAGGAAAAGTGGCAGCCACAACTTGCATGGTGCTGGCTTTTTCGTGCAGCATTCCGGTAACTTTTGAAACCAAATGGATCACGTGTGAGAAGAATTGCACTTCACGGTATTTGTCCACCTTCACGTCGTGTGCGTTTCGACTCAGATCATTCCTGGCCAGATCAACGAGCATGACGTGCTCGGCATTTTCTTTTTTGTCTTCAGATAATTGCCTGGCAAGCACCGCGTCCTGTTCGTCGTTCCCAGTTCGCTTGAAGGTTCCTGCAATCGGGTGGATTTCTGCAATCCTGTTTTTTACAATCAATTGGGCCTCGGGAGAAGAACCAAAAATCTTGAAATCGCCATAATCGAAAAAGAACAGGTAAGGGGAGGGATTGATGTTTCGCAATGCCCTGTAAACGTTGAATTCATCTCCTTTGAAATGCTGGGTAAAGCGACGTGACAGGACCAATTGGAATACATCTCCCCGCTGGCAGTGCTTTTTGGCCAGTGCTACATTTTCTAAAAATGCTTCATCCGATAAATTCGAGATTGCCTCTCCTGATTTCTTGAATTGGTAGGAAGGCAGGTTCCGGGTTTGAACAAGCTGCTCTATTTCACCTATATTGTTGGCAGCCCCGATGGAATGGCAAAAAATGTAAGCCTCGTTTTTAAAATGGTTGATGGCGATGATGTTTTGATAGACAGCGTAAAACAAGTCCGGAATTGCATTGCGATCTTCCTTTTTAGAGAGGTCTATCTTTTCAAAATAACGAACGGCATCATAGGAAATATAGCCAAAGAGCCCGTTGTTGATGAACTTGAAATTATTTTTTGATGCTTTAAAAAGAGAAGCAAATTCTTCAATCTCCTTGGCAACAACCGTATTTGAAGTAATGTCAGTTATGGACGAAGTTCCATCAGGAAATGACCTTGTAATTGTTTCGTTTTCAATTTTAATGGATGCAATTGGATTGCAGCAGATATAAGAAAAACTATTTTCGTTTGCATGATGATCACTGCTTTCCAATAACAGGCTGTTAGGGAATTGGTCGCGAATCTTGAGATAAATGCTTACGGGGGTAATGGTATCCGCAAGGATTTGCTTGTGATGGGTATTGAGGATGTATGTTTTCATTATTGTCTTTTATAGGATTGAAAGCAAAAAAAAAAGGCTTGTCGTGATTGACAAGCCTTTTCTGATATTTAAATAGTAAAATATACTCATAGGTTTACAGTTCACGACGTCTGACGTAAATTGTTCCACCACCAAGTATTGTTTAAAATTGTGTTCATACAATGATATTGAATTACAAATGTATCAAATTTTTCCATTCAAAAAATAAAAGTTGGATTTTTTTATGAGGATTAGGAGTTTGTTGTTGAAAAATTTCTCCATAAAAAAACTCCGAAGGTTGCACTCTGGAGTTTTAATTCTGATATGTTTTTTGTGTTTGAAATTAGAATGCCAATTCAACAGCCAATTCAAATTCGTCGTAGATAGCTTTGTCTCCAAGGCTGTCAAAGATACTTCCTGAATTGTATTCAATTCCGTATTTGGTCCTGTCAATTTTCAAAGCTGAAGTAGCTTTGTTTCCGTTCACAGTAATGTCAAAAGTGATCGGCTTTGTAATTCCTTTCAGAGTCAAATCTGCTGTTACAGTATAAACACCGTTTTGCTTTGCAGCTACTTTTGTGAAGTTTAATTTTGCAGTTGGATATTTGTCAGTTCCAAAGAAATCATCCGCTTTCAAGTGACCTTCCAGTTTCTCTTTTCCTTGACCTGCTTTCAAATCAGTTACTGCGATAGAGTTCATGTCAACTGTAAATGTACCACCTGTCAGTTTTTTTCCTTTGAATTCAAGGCTTCCGTCTTTCAAGCTTACAGTTCCTTCGTGGGAACCTGTTACTTTTTTACCAACCCAGCTGATCTTGCTTTTCGCAGCATCAACTTTTTTTGACTGGGCCGTTGCTACAGTTGTTCCGAATGCTACTAGAAGAGCAATTGCAATAGTTTTAAAATTTCTCATTGTTTAATTTAATTAAGGTTATGATTATAAATTGATGAATAAATCCTTGTTTGATTTTCGCACTTTTTTATAATGCTGTGCTGCATCTTCTTCGTGTCGGTAACCAACAGTTGCAATTACCGCTGTTGCCAATCCAAGTGCGTCAAGACCAAGAATCTCATCGAATTTCTGGGCATCGAAGCCTTCCATCGGAGTTGCATCCAACTTCAAATAAGCTGCAGTATTGATAAAGGTTGACAGGGCAAGGTAAGCTTGTTTCTTGGCCCAATTCTGTTTTGCATTCTCATCCAATCCGTCGATTGCATTGTGGATCATGCCACTGAATCCTTCCAGGGCTTCAACAGGAATTCCTCTTGTCTGGCTGATGTTTTCCATATAGGCTTGAACTTGCTTGTCGCCCAGGTTTTTTTCCACGGCAAAAACAAAAAGATGGGAGGCATCCGTAATTTGCGACTGGTTCCAGGCTACTGCCTTAAGCTGTGCTCTCAATTCCGGATTCTCTACAATGATTACCTTGTAAGGTTGCAATCCATAAGAAGAAACACTCAATTTCGTAGCTTCTTTCAATGTTTCGAGATCTTCAGCGCTTATTTTTTTCGTCGCGTCGTATTGTTTTGTTGCATATCGCCAGTTAAGGCTTTCTAATAAATGACTCATATTGGTAAATTAAATAGTTCTAAATTTTTCTAATAGGTTGTTGAGGTCTTGTAATTCCTCCGTATTCAAGTTTTGTATAAAAAGACTTTCGTGATAATCTACTTTTGGATCCAATTCCGCCAGCAAATCCAAACCTTTCTGTGTAATCTGCACTTCTATCTTTCTTCTGTTTGCAGGACAAACTTTTCGGGTAACCAATTCTTTCAAGAGCAATTTGTCAACCAGGCGTGTCGTGTTGCTTGTCTTCGCCAGCATTCGTTCCTGTATAAGAAACATATTGGCAGGACAACCTTTTTGACCTCTCAAAATCCTTAAGACGTTGAATTGTTCACTAGAAATGTCAAATGGTTTCAATACTTCACTGAACTTCTCCGCAAGAACATTTTGAGTATATAAAATATTCAAGATCGTTTTCTTGGGAAGAGCGAGTGGTGAATTGGATTTTATGATATCTTCAATTGTCATAGTTGTGATTACAAAATTTGTATGTACAAATGTAATGCGATATTTTATTTGTACATATAAATGTCATTATAATTTTTTGTTAAAATAATTAGGCAGCCTAATTTAATGGCTAATTTTAGACCATTAAAAATGTTTCAATGAAGAAGATTCTAATGTTCTTGGGATTTTTGGTTGCTTTTGTTATAATTACAAGTGCTTCAATCTATAATGAAAACGAACCGAAACCACTGAAGGTATATCAGAAAGATGGTATTGTAGTCAATTCATACGATTACAAGGGATTGGAGTATTTCCTTAAAAAAGACAATGATACCACCTATGTAATCAATTTCTGGGCAACCTGGTGCGTGCCTTGCGTGGAAGAATTGCCCTCCTTTGAAAAATTGAATGTGGAATACAAAGACAAGAAGGTAAAAGTGATCCTGGTAAGCCTGGACATGTCCAAACAAATAGAAAGCCGTCTCCTTCCTTTCATACAGAAGAAAAAATTACAATCAAAAGTAGTACTGTTGAATGATCCTGATGCCAATGCCTGGATCGAGAAAGTAGATCCGTCTTGGTCGGGAGCCATTCCTGCAACGATCATTTACAAGAAGCAAAACAGAAAGTTTTATGAAAGGAGCTTTACTTATGAAGAGTTGCAAAAAGAAGTAAATCAATTTTAATCAAATAAAATTATGAAGTCTATTAAAATTTTAGCAGTTGTAGTGTTGGTAGGCCTGATGAGTGCTTTTACCGTAAAGGATTCTGGAGGTTACAAGGTTGGCGATGTTGCCGAAGATTTCAGTCTTAAAAATGTAGACGGCAAATTGGTTTCCATGAGGGATTATAAGGAAGCGAAAGGTTTCATAGTGGTTTTTACTTGCAACCATTGTCCATATGCTGTTGCTTATGAAGACAGGATCATTGCGTTGGACAAGAAGTATCGCAAACAGGGATATCCTGTAATAGCCATCAACCCGAACAATCCTGAAAAGCAGAAAGAAGATAGTTACGATCTGATGAAAGTCAGAGCGAAGGAAAAAGGCTTCACATTTCCGTACTTGTTTGATGAGGGACAAAAAATTTATCCGAAATTTGGGGCGACCAAGACACCCCACGTTTACGTGATCCAGAAAACGGTAAAATCAAATGTCATCCAATATATTGGAGCGATAGATGATAATTATGAAGATGAGAAGGCAGTGAAGCAGACGTATGTTCAAGATGCGGTTGATGCATTGCTCAAAGGAAAGGATGTTCCGGTAAAAGAAACCAAAGCAATTGGTTGCTCCATCAAAGCATAGTTTTGCATATCGAATGTTAAATTCCAAATCTGGATTGTTCCGGATTTGGAATTTTTATTATAAATTAAAATTAAAAAGATGAACTTAAGACAAGAAGACTGGGTTTCCCAATTGGAAGCCGACACCAATGCCGTTATTTTAGATGTACGGACAGAAGAGGAGTGGAACGACGGATTTATTGAAAATGCCATCAATATTGATATCTACAAAGGACAAGGCTTTATTTATGCGGTTGAAGAGCTCGACAAATCCAAAAATTATTACGTGTATTGCAAAGCGGGTGGCAGAAGCCAGCAGGCTTGCGATATCATGAACCAATTAGGATTTGAAAACACCTATAATCTTGTAGGGGGAATGCTACAATGGTCTGGTAAAGTGGAACTTCCGAAATAAATTTAAGAAGATATTAACTTTTTGTAGTTTTTTTATGTAGGTTTGTCGTACCTATTAACAAAACTATTTTAAGTAATGAAAAAGAATATTAATAAATCCGGCAGGATTGCCCGGGCAGTTATTGGTATTGCATCAATTGCTTTGTCTGTTGTCGATTTTTTTGAGGATAGTATAATTAATTATGGCTTGTTTGCCATTGGAGCGGTTTTAGTTGTCGCTTCAGTAATCCAAATCTGTCCATTGTATTATTTTCTTGGAATAAATACAAACAAGACAAAGAAATTGAAGATGTATTAACGCAAAAGAGCGGTGTCAAATATGGCACCGCTCTTTTTTTATCCTTTATCTTCTTAATTATTATTTGGAAACTTCTTTAATGCTTATTGCAAAACCTCCTCCAGGAGCCATCTGCTGCTTTAATTTTGTCTTGGAAGTTACCTTTATCTTCTTGATTGCATAGGACTGCGGATTGGTCTCGTAATGTGCGTCCTTTCCATCTGCATAAACGATTGCCTCGTAGGTTTTCCCTTTAGGAAGAAAGCTGAAATCTACATTTCCAACCCTTGCATTTTCATCCGTGATTCCGCCCACAAACCATTCGTTCCTGCCTTTTGCTTTTCTGGCGATCGTGATGTAGTCTCCGGGTTCAGCTTCCAGTATGTTGGTTTCATCCCAATCAATTGCAACGTCCTTTATGAATTGGAAAGCGTCCAGGTGCTTGTTGTAGGTTTCAGGCAAATCAGCTGCCATCTGGAGCGGAGAATACATTGTTACATACAAGGCCAATTGTTTTACCAATGTCGTGTGTACGAAAGAATTGTTGTCAGGATTGTAAGCGCTTACCTTGGTTTGAAAAATTCCAGGCGTATAATCCATAGGTCCCCCCATCAATCTTGTAAAAGGAAGAATGGTCGTATGGTCGGCATTGTTTCCGCCGAATGCTTCGTATTCAGTTCCACGGGCCGCCTCGTTTCCAATCAGGTTGGGATACGTCCTGCTCAATCCAGTCGGACGAACTGCCTCATGAGCGTTTACCATGATCTTGTATTCTGCCGCCTTTGTGATGGCATACAAGTAATGATTGTTTGCCCATTGTCCATAATGGTATTCTCCACGAGGAATGATATCACCTACATAGCCGCTTTTTACAGAATTGTATCCATTGTCCACCATAAATTGGTAGGCTTTGTCCATATGGCGTTCATAATTCCTGATGGAACCGGATGTTTCGTGGTGCATCATCATCTTTACGTTTTTTGAAGCTGCGTAGCGGTGCAATTCCTTCACGTCAAAATCCGGATAAGGCGTTACGAAATCAAAAACATAATCTTTTGATTTTCCGAACCAGTCTTCCCAGCCTTCATTCCATCCTTCCACCAAAACGGCATCAAATCCGTGTTTTGAGGCAAAGTCGATATACTCTTTCACGTGAGCGGTGTTGGCTGCATGTTTTCCGTTGGGTTTTGTTTTGGAGTAATCCAATTCTCCCAATTTTACACTTGTCAGGTCATTATAGGCCCATGAACTTTTTCCTGTAATCATTTCCCACCATACGCCAACATACTTCACCGGTTTTATCCAGGAAACGTCTTCGTATTTTGTTGGCTCGTTCAAGTTCAAGATCAATTTGGAAGCCAGAATATCGGTTGCCTTGTCGCTCACAACGATGGTCCTCCAAGGCGATTGTGTCGGTGCCTGCATATAGCCCTTGTCACCAATTGCATCTGGAGTCAGGTATGCATTCAATACGAGGTTCTTGTCATCCAATTCAAGCGACATGCAAGAATAATCTACAAGAGCGGCCTCGTGGATGTTGATGTATAATCCATCCTTGCTCTTCATCATCAAAGGAGTTTGAAGTCCGGTATCTGAGAAAGTCTGCTGTGAAGCATTTGGCGTTACGGCCGCTTTCATTTTTCCTCTTACCTCGGATAAGTTTGAAGTTACCGTGCTGTATTCCTGCGTGTCAAAATCGCCCGGAAGCCAGAACGCCTTATGGTCTCCTGCCAAGGCAAATTGTGTCCTTTCTTCCTTGATGATAAAATAGGTCAGGTTTTCCTGCTCAGGGAATTCATACCTGAAACCCAGGCCGTCGTTGAAAAGTCGGAAACGTATCTTGATCTGCCTGTCTTTTACAGATTTCTGAGCCAAGGTAACCAGGAGCTCGTTATAATTATTGCGGATTGTCTTTTGTTCGCCCCAGACCGGATTCCAAGATTCGTCGAATGTAGCATTTTCTGTTTTTACCACCGTAAAGCCATCCAAAAAGGAGGGAACATCCTTGGTTTCAATTCCTAATTTGCTGGATTTCATTACGGGCCTGTTCTTGTAATTCAATTCATAAGCAGGAACGCCATTCTGGACAAGGCTGAATTTCAAGGTAAGATTTTTGTCTGGTGAAGTGATTTCCTGTGCTTCTGCAAGTAAGCCGAAAGCAAAAAGGAATAAGGCTGGGAGAAATTTGTTCATAGATAAATAAAATTATAAGATTATCATTTTAATTATCGTAAAAATATAAAAAACACAACAAAGAGAATCATTTTTTAAAGATGTCAAGGTATCAAAAAGTAAATACAACGTTGTAGTAGAGGGTTTTGTTGAAAGTTTAATGGATTATAATTCTTCCTTTTTCTCTTCCATCAATTGGATCTCGGTTTTCTCCTTCTTGATTCCCTGTCGCAGATAGGCCATCAAGCTCATATAGGTATTGGCGACCCATACCAACGCAAAACCGGCAAGGATATAGCCTCTCCAGTCATCCAACAGTAAACGGAAATCCGTGAAGATGATAAAAAACACGGTTACATAATGGCTGAAGCAATATTCACATGTAAAGAGGTAAAAGAATTTTCGCTCCCAAATGGATTGTCCTTTTTTTGAACGCTTGACACAGTATTCCCTGGGTTCACGAAATACTTCCTCGTGTGTTACGGTCCAGGCAACACAAGCTATCGGAATGGCCAAGATAAAGAGCCAAAGTAATTGTATGGTAATGCTCATAGGATCAGGGTTTCCAACAAAGTAATAAAAAAAAAGCCAGTCCGGCGGTTAAGAAAAAGCCAAAATCCGCTCATATTCATTTGAAATCTATCCAACAGTTTCAACACCAGTCTGGCCAATTGGGAAAGGGTTGTCATCGTGCGGATCGGATTTGCGTGCAAAATCTTTTATTGAAAAACAAGACCACAAAAAAAGGAATGCGACAGCATTCCTTTTTCTTATGTAAGTTTTCCTTCTATACCATCGTCCATCGTCTTGCCGGTCAGGAGCGAGGCCACCATCTTGGCCACCACCACTACCTTGTTGTGTTTATTGTTCCAATAGTAGCCGTCGTCAAAGGTGAATTTGATTACAGCCAGATCAGGATCATCGACACCGCCAGGCATCCAGACCTTTATGATGGGATTCCATAGTTCTTCTATTTTATTCCTGTCATAAGAGATGGTTGCTTTTCCGTGAAGCGACAGGAACATGTCATACCCTTTTGTATAAAAAAGCTCTACCGTATTGTCCGTCTTGATTTCTTCTATCTTGTGCGATTTCTTGTCGGTCATGAACCAAAGATTCCCTTCGTCGTCAATCTCGAGGGCAGACATTGGCCTTGATTGAATCTTGCCATTCTTATACGTACAAAACATACAAGTCTTGATTTCCTCTGCAAGGTCCTTTATCTTGCTGATGGCTTCGTCGTTGTTGAGGTTTTTTTTATCTCCCATGATCGTTGGTTTAGGTTGGGTATGCTATTATAAATTACCGAAAGGGCAGGTTGTTTGATTCTTTAAGTTGTTGCCAGCAAGTATCAGGTTCTTGAAAATGTATTATAGAGCTGCAAATGCATTTCCAGTAGTCCTCCCGTTGAGCATTTCCGCCACCTTGTCCGGAAGGCCTTCATAATCGTCCATCATAAAGGGTTTTATCAGTGTGCCTATGATACCCAGATGGGAAGCCTTTTCGGTTATGGAAGGATTGATCGTGGTGGAAAAGATAATTACGGATATGGAGGCATTCTCTTCGTTCATCCGGAGTATTTCGGTTGCTTCGAGCCCGTTGATGATTGGCATATACATATCTGTCAGTATCACATCGGGACGTTTCTTGTTTTTTTCAATTGCATCTATAATTTCCTGTCCATTGTTTGCACAATCGATAATTTCAAAGTTGGGACTCTTTTCGAAAGCTATTCTAAGGAGATCAATTTCATCGAAGTCGTCGTCGGCTATGATAATACTGAAGGGATTTTGTCTTTGCATTGATTCTTGATACTAAATTAATTGCCTTGAGATGGATACAAAAAGCTATTTACAAAACTATCGGTTTCTGGCAAATGTGATCTTATAGTATTTGTACCATACTTTATATAATTCCCATTTGTTTCTGTAGTTGATAGTTAATATGATTGGTGCTTGTTATTTCTTATATTTGAACTTCTTGTAATGGATGTTCAATCAACACGAAAATAATGGCGGCTTTTCAATTTAAAAATATGGACGAGTACATACGGGCCTTTCCTGAATCTACACAGGAAAAGCTGCAGCAAATTAGAAATGCAATAAAGGTGAATGCTCCAGGGGCTGACGAAACGATCAGTTATGCAATACCGACGTTCAAGTTAAACGGCAAGGCATTGGTGCATTTTGCAGGATTCAAAAACCATATTGGATTTTATGCATTGCCAACCGGGCACAAGGCTTTTGAGAAAGAGTTTTCAGTTTATAAAACAGGCAAAGGTTCGGTGCAATTCCCTTTGGACAAGGAGCTGCCGTTGGATTTGATTGCCAAGGTGGTACGATTCAGGATCCAGGAGGTTCTGGAAAATAAAACGCTGCACAAGTGATTGGTCCCGCTAGACCTCTTTTCTTCCTCGTTCGATGTCTTCCAAAGTGGCGCATCTTGCTTCTACCGTTTCTTCATCAATGCTGAAAGGCAGGTGTATCGCTTCTACTTGCGACAGGTCTTCTCCCAGATAATCGGCCATATCCTTCAGGTGGAAAAACCATTCCTTGTCAAATTGTACCTTGTGGATGGTGGCGTCCTTCAGGAGCAGGCTTAATTTTAGACTCTTGTTCATTCTAATGCAACTTTTTTGCAAAGATAATTCAAGATTTTAATTGGCAGTGCATTCAATGTTGGGATTTAGTTCGGGTGAAATAGGGTTTACTGTTAAAATACTATATGTTGCAATAGCTGGACTGAATTGTAGTATATATTCAAGTAAGCCAAATTGAAGATCAATTTACTAAATTACGCTTGCACTAGTCTTGCTAATTGTATGCGTCGTAAAAATGTCTTCAAATAAAAATGCCTCCAAGAATATAATACTCTTGGAGGCATTATAGCCAAGGCTTTTATGAAGAATTTCTTTTATTCCTTAATAACCTTGATTGTTTTTACTTGGCCATCGGCCGTTACTTTTACCAAATAAGTGCCTCTTGACAGGTTGGACATGTCAATCCTGGATTGGGAATCATTGATGGATTTCGCCAAAACTTCTTGTCCGAGCATGTTGAATACGGTAGCATTTGTAATAGTGCCGTTGCAGGATAGATTTAAGATATCTTCTACAGGATTCGGAAATGCGGTGAAGCGGGCATTTTCAAAGGAAGTATTGGATAATGAGGCATCATAGGCTGCAATCTTAAATGAACCGGAAGCACCCCAGGCTCCAAATGCCCTGATGTAAAGTACTTCTCCGGCTGTTCTTCCTGATATGGTAACAACAGAAAAGTTATCGGCACCTTCATCGTTATTGCATTCCAATGGGGTCAATGCTGCACAATCACCCGAATAGGCCTGCAATACGGTATCCATCAGTACGGCAAATCCCGGTTCTCCACTTCCTGTGGTTTGGATGGTAATATTTCCAGAAGACGGAACTTCGACCGTGTACCAAACGTCTTTTGCAAAAGTAGAGAAATACATGTTCCCGCAAGTAGGCAACGGAAGTTCAGGGCTTGGCGTTGCTCCTAAATTTGTAACAAGCACCGCTGCCGATTCCAAATCGAAGCTTGGCGCCAAGGCAATGGCATCCGCACAATTGTCATTGCCAGGAGGGCAAGAAGCATACGATTGGACCTCGTTGGTGAAAATGCAATTTCCATCCATATCATCCGAAATTGTAAAAACTAAAGGTGTGGATGGAGGGTAGGGGCCGAATTGGTAAATGCCAGTTTCTGTAATGTTCTGGCTTTCGCTTCCCTGGTCATCAACAATTGTAATGGCTGTTGAGGAGCCCATATCCGAAACATTTACGTTTACTGAAAATCCTGGAGTTGCACCGCAATCCAGTACAAAATCATACGATACTGTAGCCTGCGTGCACGGGGGACAATAATACTGCACCATTGTTTGGCTGTGGGTAAAACAATTGGCATCGTCATTGTTGGTAGCCGTGAAGATGACCTCGGTAAAATTTTCATAAGGTCCGAATTGGATTATTCCAGGTTCCGTCACGATTTGAGGCTCGCCATTCATATCGTCTGTAATTGTTATAGCAGAAGCTGAACCCAAACTGTAAATTTCAGCACTTACCAAAAACTGCTGTAATTCACTCTGGCATTGCGGTACTATCGTATACCCAACTTGTGGCATCTGGCAATCGGTCATAAACCATTCCAACGTAAAGTTGCCTGTTTGTCCGTTAAAGCCATCCTGTACCCAATAAAGGGTTTTTTCTTCCTCAAAGCCATTCATAAATATGAAGGATCGATCTCCATAATCAATGCAGGTCAAATCGAGGGGATCGGTGCAATCTCCGATAAAAATACTTACTACCGACTCATAATCACTCTCTGTTTGATTAATTGTCAAGGTTGAACCAGGCGGAACTGTCATGGAATAATATACATCTCCTGATTGATTGTTAAAGCTGCAACTTGGAACATTCTGGTTGGTGGCATTGATCGTAGTTCCGCTGAGTGGTGATGTTTCCAAGCCTAAATCAATTGCAGATGAGCAAAAATTATTGGCAGGAGCACAAACCAACTGCGTCTGGGGAACACTTGTTATCGTGCAATTGGAATCCTGTAGATTATAGATGTTATACTGCACCAGTGTTTCGTTGGGGTACGGACCAAAGGTAACAATACCTGGATCGGTAACAATTTGTTCCGATCCCTGATCATCAGTTATGCTCAAAGATGCAGCAGATCCTAAATTTTCGATGTCAACCGCTACTAAAAATTGCTCCGTCGTGCTGCAATCCGATACAATCGTATAGGTTACGGTTGGATTTATGCAGGTATTGGCTGCAATATTCAAGCTGTAGGATATAGATTCCACTGGCGCCGCATTTGAAATCACAAAGTAATAGGTTGTTCCTTCCACTACCGGAAATGCCTCAATCGAAATGGGTGTATCAAACAATACTTCCTGATTGGTGACCCCGGTAAGGCAGGACACTCCGATATCTGCGCAACTGGCATACACAAACAAACCCACAACTTCATCGTGGGTGGACAAGAGCAGGTTGATGGAACCATCAAATGTTGCGGTGTAGGCATACACCACTTCATTGCCGTAGAGGAAACTCAATGATCCTCCACAGGAAATCCCAGGACCTCCATCATAATTGTTGCCATAATTGGCGGTATCATCCGTTGTGGAATAAGGCAGGGTTATCGGTGTTGCATTTTCACACAAGCCGGCCTGGCCAAAAGAGCTTGTCCATGTTCCGAAAAGCAACAGGAACAATAGCGTAATTTTTTTCATAAATCGTAGTTTTTTAATAGTTATGATTTCAAATGTAGGCCATGTGCTGTTAGAAAGGCTGATTTTGACCGTGACAAAATAGGACATTTGCCGTGACAAAAATGGAAAAGCATTAAATGCTAGAGCGATGTGAGGTAGTCGTATAGGTTCGTGTCTTTTGGCAATTTCATCTTGAAGAGGATCCTTTCTTTTCGTTTTCGGCAGGAGTCCTGCGTGATGCTGAGCATCGAGGCAATCTCCTTTGTGCTTAAACTCATGTAAATGTAAGAGATGTATCGGATGTCATTTATCGTAAGGGCTGGGTGTTTTGCTTGCAGGTTGTTCAAGAAACCTTGATTCACTTCTTCGAAATGCGTTATGAAACTGTCCCATTCATTGTCGGCCCTTAATTGATTTTTAAGGGATCTTATATGGGAAACAAGCGTGTCGTCTTTTGAAACTTGCGGCAGCAGCGACAATTCGGATAAGATTTCCTCGATCATTTCATTTTTACCTGACAGGTATAACGCTTTCGCGGATAATTTCCGGTTCTTTAATTCGACCTCGTTTTTCAATTTCTCCTGTTGCAGCAACGAAATGGCCTGGGTCTCGTTGAGTTGTTTTTCAAGAAGCAACGATTCGCTCTTTTCTTTTTCCAATTCCAGGGCCAGGATTTGCCCGTTGCGCTCTGCAATCAGTTTTTTCTGCTTGAGCTTGAGAGAGAAATTACGAAGTGTCCACAAGGCAAACAACACGATGATGATGATGAACAGGAGCACATAATAGAATATTTTTCTTTCGCTCCGCAATTTGGCCTCGTTGAGCATCGATTGGTTCTTGTAATTCTGCAGTTCAAATTTCACCTTGCTGTTCTCATACAGTTTTTCGTTCTTGATGGCGGTGAGCTGAGCTGTTGCATCAAAAAGGGAATCCTTGTACTGCAATGCCAGGTCCAGTGTGTTCCTTTTAATGTTGATTTCTGCAAGCAACTTGAAAAGTTTGATCCTTGTTTCCAGATTTGGTTTCTTGCGGAATACTTTTTTTACATAATCGGATGCCACTTCCAATTTGTTTTCCTTGAGATATGATTTTGCAATGATGATCAGAAGTTCGGTATCAGTATGATAGAATTCCAGATCCTTGGTGGTTTCCAGAAGATATTGGGCAGCTTGTCTGGCTTGTGGGGTATTGCCCAATAACAACTCGCAATTGGCCAATCCGCCTTTTGCAAGTACTATGTATTCAGGTTTTTGGACCACAAGGGACAATGCTTCCGTATAATAACCCTTGGCAAGATCAAGATTGCCGGTTTCAACAGCCAGGGTTCCCAGGTTGATTGCCGCCACGCCAGCGGTGACATTTTCCTTATTTTCCTTTGCACTCGTATAGACCCTCTTGAAATAGTCCTTTGCCTGGTCGTATTTTTTTTCTTCAAAATAAAGGATGGCAATATTGTTCAATACCAGGATTTCATCGTGCAGGGTCAGCTTCTTGATTGCTATCGTATAGGCTTCCAAATAATAATTCAGCGCTTCGCCATATTCATACAGCCTGTAATAATTGGTGCCAATATTATTCAACGCTTGAAATTCCTGGTTGTCCCAGGCATTTTTTTTAGACAAGGCGCGGGCTTCAAAAAGGAGTTCCAAGGATTGCGTATGCTGGTTCTTGTCGAGTGCTTTTTTTCCCAGCTCGATCAAGTTCTCGCAATCCGCCTTGGTAGTGGCTTGTGCCATAGAGTAATGCATCTGCAGCAATACAAGAATGACAAATACGATCCTTTGTAAACAATATTTTTGATGCATTTTGAAAATTATGAGATATTCCTCAAATATAGAAAGATATGGCTAAAAACTTTTACAAAAAGCAAAACAGAGTTTGGCAGGCTGCTTTTTAAACAGCACTCATTTCAAACAACTTGCAGGCTTTAAAGTAATTGTTATATTTGCTGCATCCTAATCCATACCAATGTTACAATCCGTTTTACGAGCACTCGTGCTCTTTGTCCTTTTGTTTGCTTCTGCCTCCTCAGCTGCGCAAACGGCTAAAATCAAGAACCTGCAAAAAGCGCTTCCAAGAATAAAGGATAGCGTGGCCTATGTAGATAAACTGAATGATATCGCGGTACTGATGCACATGAAAGATACCGACAGCAGTTTCCTGTATGCCGTAAAAGCAAAAGGGATAGCGTTGCGGATTGGTTACGAAAAAGGCATGGCAGATGCTACAAGCACCTTGGGGATCATACTTTCGATCAAAGGACTGAACCACGATGCGCTGAAGATGCAGAGTAAGGCACTTGCCGCCTACAAGAAACTAAATGACATTGGCAACGTTGCAAGGGTATATACCAACCTGTCTTCCACACACCGCTACCTTTCTGATAGTGTAAATTCCGTACGCACTTTGCGAAAGGGCCTGGCAGAAGCTCGCAAAAGACCCAATGACAGCGTGATGGCACTGGTATATTCCTCTTATACGAATCTTGCACCCGGACTTTCCCAGGACAGCAGCCGCTATTATATTGAGAAGGCATTGAGTATTGCAAGGCGTTATAAAGACGAGCGTATCTTGATTTACAATAACATATTGGAAGCTTCCATACTTATCGGGACTCCGGATCAAGCCAAGGCATTGCCAATGCTGGAAAAAGGATTGATTGATTCACAAGCTGCAGAGCTTGAATATATGGAGATTTCAACTTATGACTTATTGGCCAAGTATTATGCAGAAAATCCTAAAAAAGCACTGGATTATTATGACAAGGTAATGAAGATTGTAGACGAGAGGGGTTATGTTACATTGAAGTCGATCATATTGCAGCGCATGATGCCTTATGCAGAACGCTTGGGTGACAAGGATCGGGAAGTGGCACTGGCACGTGAACTTGCCAATACGGTAAGTGAAAAACAAGCCAGGCTGAGCGTATTTTTTAGCGATTATATCCGTTATACCGAGCTTGAAGATTCCAACAGATTTCTTGAATTGCAAGCCAAGGAGGAGCAAAAGAGGATATTGCTGTTAAGCTTGTTCTCCGCTGGAAGCATCGTGTTGCTTGTCATCATCTTTTTCCTTTATCGCAAGACGCGTCGCGAGTCTCGCCAGAAAACGATACTGAACCGATTGCTGGAGCAAAAAAACAAAGAGTTGGAAATGAGCGATGCTTTCAAGAACAAGCTGGTATCGATATTGGCCCACGATTTCCGTTCGCCCCTGATTTCTACCTTGTCGGCATTGGAAGTCATCAAGATGGGGGCAGCATTGGGCAAGGAAGAAATGGATGAATTATACGACCAGGTTCAAGACGATATCAACCAAATGCTCGGACTTTTTGACAATACCCTGCAGTGGATCAGGCAGCAACTTGACGGATACCGTCTGGATACGGCTGAATATTACTTGCATTCTCTGGTAGAAGAGGCTACACAAGCTTTTGCATATGAGCTGGGACAAAAAAAGATTACCATTCAAAATGATGTGGCAGCTGATCTTAAAATTAAGACCGACAAGGAGATGCTGCAATTCATCAACCGGAATCTGATCTCTAACGCTATCAAGTTTTCTCCAGAAAACGGTACGATTACCATTTCGGCGGTCGTTACCGGAGACAAGGTTGCGGTTTCCGTTTTTGACGAGGGCAGGGGATTGGACCAGAAATCAATTGCAGGTCTTTTTACCATCAGCAGTACAGGAAGCACCAAGCATGGGGCAGGAATTGCCCTGGCCATGTGCAAGGATTTTATTGAGAAGTTGGGAGGAAACATCCAGGCAAGCAATAGTCAACGAGGTGCTGTCTTTGCTTATCATATTCCATCTGGAGATTAAGGATAGATTTACTTAAACGCTTGCAGCTAAAAAATCACGGAACCATAATCCGGATTGTTTGATTGTACGTTTCTGGGTATCAAAGTCTACGTGTATCAATCCAAATCTGGCATTGTATCCTTCGGCCCATTCAAAATTATCGGTAAGGCTCCACACGAAATAACCGTCAACGTTGCAGCCTTCGCCTTTAGCCTTTAGGACTTGTTCCAAATGATCGTACAGGTATCGCGTACGTTCCGTGTCGTTTACTTTTCCATCGCTGACCATATCTGGAAAAGCAGCACCATTTTCGGTTATCAGGATTTTCGGTATTCCTTCGTAACCGTTGAATTTTTTAAGAACATGATAGATCGCGGGAGGATATACTTCCCATCCCATTGCGGTGAAGGGCATTCCTCTTTTTTTTGCAGCAACCAATGAAGCACCTATGTAGGGAGTTATCAATGAATATTTTACAAGCTCCCTGGTATAGCACTGAAGTCCGATAAAATCAAAATCGAAAGCCAGATTTTCCTTGTCATTGTCCATGATATAGCGATCGAGTTTTTTCAATACCTTTAGGTCTTCCTGCGGATATCCGAGTCCAATAATCGGTTCTATGAAAGTCCTGTTCAGCAAGGTGTCTACCCGTGCTGCTGCCTTGATGTCTTTTGTTTTCTGACTGTTGGGTTCAATATGGATACAGGAAAAGGTAGTGCCGATATTGGCCGCAGCAACCGTGTTGCGCACGATTTTCCCACCTGCTGCTGTAGCCAAGGTTACGTGGTGCATGGCTTTCAGGTAATTGCTTATGCCTCTTCTTCCAGGGGCGTGGACACCTAGAAAATAGCCCGCTCCCGTAAAGACGGAGGGTTCGTTCATAATGATCCAATTCTTTACCCGGTCGCCGAAATAATGCGTGCATGCAGCGGTGTATTCGGAAAACCACGTGACACATTCCCTGTTTGTCCAACCTCCCCTTGATTCAAGGGATTGTGGCAAGTCCCAATGATAGAGGGTGACCCAAGGTTCTATTCCGCATTCCAATAAAAAATCAATGATCTTGTTATAATAATCAATACCGCTTTGGTTGACAGGTGAAATTCCTGTGGGCATAATTCTCGGCCAGCTGATGGAAAATCTAAAGTTTGGAATGTTGAGTTGACATACCAGCTGGATGTCATTCCTGTAACAGTTATAGAAATCACAAGCTTCCATGGCATGATGGCCATTTTTGATCTTGCCTTTCCTGGAGGAAAAGACATCCCAGATGGAAGGTCCCTTTCCATCCGCTTCATGTGCGCCTTCTATTTGAAAAGCAGCAGTAGAAACGCCCCAGATAAAATCTTCTCCAAATTGTTCCCTGCTCAAAATCGAATCTCCTGCCTTGACCATCCAAATGCTGCTTTGCTTATGGTTAGTGGCGGAAACTGGATTGCATGGCTCTTAAAAAAAGCCATTCCTTGATTGCTGTTATGAATTTTAAGCTGAAGAATTTCATAATGATTTGTTTTATCCAAATTAAGGAAACAAATGCAAATCAATCGTAATGAAAAGGTTATTAAATAGTTAGCTTGTAGTTTTTCTTACTTTATCTGCCGCAAGGGCAATAAAATAACAAACAAGGCTCCTTTCTGGCTATCGGCAACAGCGTATATGTCGCCGTGATGGTTTTGGGCAATCTTTTTACAGATGGCCAGTCCGATACCGGTACCGTCATATTCTGTCTTCCCGTGCAGCCTTTGGAAGATATTGAAGATCTGGGCGGCATGTTCCTGCTGGAAACCAATCCCGTTGTCACGGAATTCCAATTTATAGTATGGGCCAGCCTCATAGATTCCGTGTGCTACAGCTTCTTCTTCCGAAAGTGCCGATGCCGTAATGTTGATGATCGGATTGAAATCGGTCCGGCTGTATTTGAGCGAATTGGAAATCAGGTTGGCAAATAGCTGTGACATCTGCAGTGGTATTGCTTCAATGACAGGCAATTCGTTGAAAGCTATCGTGGCTTTTTTCTGTTCGATGATAAGGTCGAAATCAGCGATGACGCTTTGTGCTATCACATTCAGATCTACAGCTTCAAACGGCTGTTGTTCTTTTGATAGCTGTGAGTAGGCGAGCACGTCACGGATGAGGTTCATCATCCTGCTCGTGGAACTACTGATCTTGGATAAATAATTACGGGATTGGGCATCTATCTCTCCCAGGCTATCTTCCAACATCTTGGAAAAAATGCTGATCTTACGTATGGGCTCCTGGAGATCATGAGAGGCAATATAGGCAAACTGTGCCAATTCTGCATTGGTTTTTTGGAGATTGTCAATGGCTTCTGCAAGTCCGGCATTGGCTTCCTGCAGTTCTTCAGTACGTTTCTTTACTTCGTATTCCAGTTGCTGTTGCAATTCGCGTTCCTGCGTTACATCTTGTGCCGAACCGCTCAATATTTCTGGGTTTCCTGCTGCGTCATAGAATACCTGTGCCTGTGCATGGATGATCCTTTGCTGTCCCGTATTTCTATTGATGATTGGATGTTCGTTGATATACGTTCCCGTCCCGCCAGGTTTGATGGCTTCTCTTATCTTCTCGTCAACTTGTTCCCTGAATTCCTCTGGCAGTGGATTATAGGCATCTTCCCTGTTCTTGGTATCTTCTGAAAATCCGAGCCATTCCATGAACCTTTCCGAATAGCTGAACCTGTTATTTTTAATGTCAAAGCTCCAAGTAGCAAGTTCTGCAAGCTCTACGGCACCCCTGAGGGATGCTTCTGCCTCTTCTGCCTTCTGTCTTGCCAACACGGTATCGGTCACATCTATGGCAATGTCCATGATGGCATAGATCTCATTGTTTTCATCAAAGAGTGGGGAGTAGGTAATGTTGTAATAGTTATAGGTCATCACGCCGTCCTGTACGATCTTGACCTGGGAACCATAGCTTTGGAACATGATCCCAGTGGTATACACGTCGTCAAGGATTTTCAGGAAAGGCTGTCCCTCGGTAATCAATTCGGGCATTACTTCGCGTAGCGGTTTGCCTTCGATGTCCGGACCTTTTCCAACGATGTCAATAAAGGTCTTGTTCGGAAGCTGTACAATCAGGTCACGTCCCACAAAGAGTCCGATCCCTGCCGGAGCATTCATGATCACGGAACGGAGCTTGGCTTCGCTGGCTTCTACTTTCCTTCTTGAAATTACTTGTTGTGTAACATCAATCACTACTACAAACACGCCCGAAGTGCTTCCGTCTGATTTAAATTGGGGCTGATAGGTAAAGTTGACGAAAATGGTTTCCATTTTGCCATTGCGCAAGAAATCCACTTCCACTTCATTGGCAATATAGGGAATTCCGGTTTCGATCACGTTATAGAGTAGCTTGTCGAATTCCCTTCCCTCTAATTCCGGCAAGGCTTCAAACAATGATTTATTGACAAGCTCGCTTGGCTTTCGTCCTACCAAATTTCCATAAAAGGGATTGGCGAGTGTGAATACGAGGTTTTCCTTGTCAAGAATGGCAATACCCACTGGCGATTGCTCAAAAGAGGCGAGCAACTGTTGTTGATTTTCTTCTATCCGTTGGTTGGCGATAACCCTTTCTGTAACATCTACCGCCATGTCCATAATGCCATAAACATTGCCATCAGCATCAAAAAGGGGCTTGTAGGTAAAGTCACAATAGATGGTCTTCAGTACTCCGTCGACAAATAAATCTGCACGAGCTTCTTTTGCCTCATAGGCTATGCCGGTGTTAAAAATATCTTCGAGTATGTCAAGAAATTCCTGGCCTCTCAGTTCAGGCAATGCTTCTTCCAAAGGTTTTCCAAGTACTGAATTGCCTTTGCCCCACAAGGCAATCATTGCCTCATTTGCAATGTCGATCTTAAGTTCCCTGCCAATAAAGAGGCAGGTTGCCACAGGAGCTTCTTCAATAAGTGATCGGAAGCGCTTCTCGCTTTGTTCCGACTTTATTTTTGCCATATTCAGCTCTGTAACATCAGCGGCAGTGTTCATCACGCCATATACTTTTCCTTTTTCATCAAAGAGAGGTGTGAAAATATAACTGAAATAGAACGGACGATCAATACCGTTCTCCGTAATATTGAGGAATTTATTTTCGGATTCAAACGGTACGCCCGTTTCATAAACGTATTTCAGTTGCTCGAATATTCCGGTCCCTTCCAATTCAGGCAGGATTTCGGGATACAATTTCCCGATCACATCATCACCTTTTCCGAAAATTTTCTTGATGGACTTGTTGGCCAATGCAATTTTCATTTCGGGTCCCGTATAAACCCCAATCGGGAATGGGGCGCTTTCTACAAGATTTCGAAGGTTGTATTCTCTTTCTGTCTGATTGTCCTTATGGTTCTGTACGCAAGTCAACAAGGAGGTAAAACCAACAAATGCTCCGTTATCATCATAGTTGGGCGTACCCTTGTCGAGATGAAAATGGTAACTGTCGTCCTGTTTCCTGATGCGGTACTCAATGCTGTAGGGATCTTGGTTTTTATACGCTTCTATAATGGCATCCAGTACATTTTTTTTGTCTTCCGGATGAATAGCATCCTGCCACCCAGAAAAAAGTGCCTCTTCCTGGGTTTGCCCTGTAAAGGCATGCCACGTATTACTAGACCAGAAACAATTCGCATCTGCTGAAAGCCTGCGCACAATGCCAGGCAAAGTATTGATAAAAGTTTCCATCTCAGCCGAAAGCTGGAAGAAATCGTTAGAGGTGTTTGCAGTATTGTCTTCCAATGTTATCGTATTGCTTGAAAAATCTTTAAAAAATCGTTGAAATCACTTGGTTTCGTGATAAAATCATAAGCTCCCAAAGCTTTGGTCTGGTTGATCAGTTCTGCCTGCGACGAGGTAGAAAATATGATTACGGGAATATGACTCAGATGCTCGCGCTTTTTTATTTCTGTCAGGAATTGTATGCCGTTCATGATCGGCATGTTCAAGTCCAGAAAAATCAAATCGGGGTTGATCTGATTTTCATCCAATTGCTGAAGCGCTTTCACCGCGTGATTGATCGTGTTGTAATTTCCAGGGCCAAATGATTTTTCTATCGCCACCAGGAAGATCTCGCAATCGTCCTCGTCATCATCGATCAATAAGATGTTTTTGTACTTCATAGCATAAAAATAAAAAAAATGAATGAAATTGCAGTACAGTTTTCCATATTTTTGAGGGATAAATGATTTTAAATATATTTCATATCCAAGACCTTCAATTTAAAAACATTATGAGAAAAATAGTGTCTTATTGCTTATTGCTATTGACTTTTGGCTCGAATGCGCAACAAAACCTTTTTAAATATGTCCGACCAATCATAGGTACGGAAAAAATGGGGCATACCTATCCGGGAGCAACTGTTCCGTTTGGAGCGGTACAATTGAGTCCTGAAACGGATACGATTCCCTATGAGCTCAATGGAAAATACAACGGCAAGGTCTATGATTATTGTGCAGGGTACAGATATGAAGACAAAACCATAACAGGCTTCAGCCACACGCATTTCAGCGGAACAGGACACTCGGATCTAGGGGATTTCCTGATCATGCCAACACAAGGCAAGCTGCAACTTGATCCCGGAACGGCAGATGATCCGAAGAGGGGCTATCGTTCGGCTTTTTCGCATCAGAATGAAATGGCTGAAGCGGGCTATTACAAGGTAAAGCTCGATGATGACAACATCCTGGCAGAACTAACGGCTTCCCAAAGAGTCGGCATGCACCAATATACTTTTCCAAAATCATCCGAATCGCATATCGTCTTCGATCTGATGTCGGGCATCTATCATTATCCTGAAAAAAATATATGGACCTATGTACGCGTTGTCAATGATACGCTTGTAACGGGTTACAGGCAGACCAACGGCTGGGCAAGGACAAGGACGGTCTATTTTGCAATGTCGTTCTCCAAGCCTTTCAAGAAATACGGACAAAGGAATTATGATGGGAAGCAGTCCTATCGGGGTTTCTGGCGCAAGTTCAACCAAACGGAAAATTTTCCGGAAATAGCAGGCAGGAACATCAGGATGTATTTCGATTTCGATACCGAACAGCAGGAAAAGGTGCAGATTAAATTAGCCCTTTCGCCCGTGAGCCAAAAGAATGCCTTGGAAAATATGCGTTCGGAAATTCCGCATTGGGATTTCGAAAAGGTAAAAAACCAGGCACAGGAAGCTTGGAACAAGGAATTGAACAAGATTGCAATCAAGGCTTCGGAGGACGACAAGGTTAATTTTTATACGTCGATGTACCATACTTTCATAAGTCCTACAATCTATAATGATGTCAACGGGGAATACAAGGGATTGGACCAAGAGGTGCACAAGGCGGAAGGATTTACCAATTACACCACCTTTTCGCTTTGGGACACCTACAGGGCCCTGCATCCCTTCTTCAATCTGATCCAGCCCTCGAGAAACAATGACATGGTGCGTTCGATGATGGCACATTATGACCAAAGTGCGTTGAAGATGCTGCCGATCTGGTCGCACTATGCCAACGACAATTGGTGCATGAGTGGATATCATAGTGTCTCTGTAATTGCAGATGCCATCATAAAAGGGGTTTATAAAGGCAATGCCGAAGAAGCCTTGGAGGCCTGTATTGCCACTTCCAATCACCGGGATTATGAAGGAATCGGTTACTATATTGACAACGGATTCATACCTGCCGAGAAGAGTGGCACTTCAATTTCCAATACGCTGGAATATGCCTATGACGATTGGTGCATTGCACAATTGGCGAAGTACTTGAACAGGCAAGATGTGTACGAGGAATACATAAGACGTTCCGGCAATTGGAACCATAATTTTGATCCGACCACGGGATTCATGCGCGCGAAAATGGAAGATGGCAGCTTCAAGCCGAATCCAGATGTGATGAGTACGCACGGACAAGGATTTATCGAAGGGAATTCGTGGAATTACAGTTTCTTCGTTCCGCATGCGCCTGAATTGCTGATGCAGAAGATGGGAGGGAAGGAAAAATTCGCCGAAAGGCTCGATCAATTGTTCACGATGCAATTGCCTGATGCCTTTTTTGCCGATACGGAAGACATTACCCGCGAGGGGATCATAGGTGGCTATGTCCACGGTAACGAGCCGGCCCATCACGTGGCCTATCTTTACAATACTGCGGGACAGCCTTGGAAAACCCAGGAAAGGGTGAGGATGATCTTGAAGAAGCAATACAAGAACGCGCCTGACGGTTTGGGAGGGAATGACGATTGCGGACAAATGAGTGCGTGGTACATCTTCTCGTCGCTTGGCTTCTATCCCGTGGCTCCAGGTTCCGCGGATTATGCCTTGGGAAGTCCGGCGGTGAAGTCGGCCGTGTTGCAATTGGAAAATGGCAAGACGTTTACGATTGAAGCGATGAACCAGGGTGACAAGAATGTATATGTCCAGAAAGTACTGCTCAACGGAAAACCCATCAAGGATCACATACTGCGTCATAATGAAATCTTGGCAGGAGGAAAGTTGGTTTTTTACATGAGCCCAAGACGGTTCAATAGGTTCTTCTAAATAGGATGTATCAGTACCATTTTAGAAATTAACCAAACTGCCTGGCAAGCATTGGAATTTTAGAGGACAGATCAGGCGATCTGGACAATCCTTGCCTTGCGGCATAAAGCATAGGTATCAATACAATGCAGGATACTGTCTTTCATTGTTTCAAATGAAGGTCCATAAAAATAAAGCGCGGTCGAAGTTTCATCTTCCCAGTAGCGGTCCGCATTTGGTTGCGCACCTGTCAATCTATGGAGTTCCTGTTGAATAAAGTCAATATCCTTGGTATCATAGTGCTTGTGATGAAGGTTTGCAGCATCGAGGTAAACAGCCATTCCTTCCATCTTCCCAAAAGGAATTTCTTCCTGCGTTTCATCGATGATTATCTTGGATCCCTTTGGAGCCCCACAAGCTTCAAGATGCTTGATGATGGCTTTGATGGCTTCAGGATCTATATTTTCATTGGCAAGTTCTATTTGGATGTCACAGAAAAGAATTTCTCCCGGTTCTTCCTTTACCGTTCCACCACCTACGACTTCGCCATATCGTTTTTCTTCCAAAAGTGACGCCAATGTATGGGAATAGACGGTCCTTTTATCTGCAGGAGCAATCTTGTCGTTTAGCTGTACCACGATGCATGCTACAGAAGTTTCTGGTGCTGTTGTAAATAGGCTTAGGAATAAATTGGATAGCATCTGTTTTAAAATTTATGATATTGAATTACAAATGGTTATGGTTGTAATTGCCATCCAAATTTACTTCAGTGGTTGAATCAAAAGATTATGTGATTGCAACCAAATCTTATAGGATTCCCTTTAAGTAGGAAAGTTTTATTACTTTCGTTTAGAGGTTTCTATCCAAGCCTTGGAATCATCAATACCTCATAATCAGAAACAATGAAAAATTTCAAATATGCGATGGCCTGCCTGCTGGTTGCCTTCCAAATCACATTCCTTAATGCACAGGCACCAAAAGGAGCATTGGAAAGGAATAAAATGATTACGGCATCGATTGAACCTGGCCAGAAGCATCGCTATACCATAAAGTTAGACAAGAACCAATTTGCTGTTCTCAAGCTGGTGCAGAAAGGAGTCGACGTCTTGATCACCACCTACGACCCGGATGGAAAAAAACTGGAAGACTTCGATAGTCCGAACGGAAAGCAAGGGCCGGAGCATGTCATCATCAATTCTTCCATCAAGGGCGATTATATATTGGAGGTTTATCCGATTGATGAAAGGCAGCCAACAGGAAATTATGATCTGCAAATTGAGAACGTAAAGCCAAAAGCGGTCAAACCAAGCGACAGGGTGGATGAACTTTTTACACTTTGGAACAGCCCGTCTACCCCCGGAGCATCCGTTGCGGTAATAAAAGACGGAAAGATTATCTACAAGAAAGGCTATGGAATGTCGAATTTGGAATACGATGTAAAGAACGATCCCACAACGGTATTCCATATTGCTTCCGTATCCAAGCAATTTACCGTTTTTTCAATCCTGCTGTTGCAGAAAGAAGGCAAATTATCATTGGATGATGATATCCGCAAGTATATTCCAGAGGTACCGGATTTTGGAAAGACCATTACCTTGAGGCACCTTGCCACCCATACCAGCGGACTCAGGGACCAATGGAGCCTGGTGACGATGGCAGGCTGGCAAATGGACGATCTTATCACGACAGAACAAATCCTGAAAATGGTCAACAGGCAGAAAGAATTGAATTTCAATCCGGGCGAGGAGCTGGTTTACTGCAACACGGGGTTTACATTGCTGGCAGAAGTCGTGGCAAGAGTATCTGGAAAAACGTTTGCAGCATTTACGGATGAAAACATCTTCAAGCCCTTAGAGATGTCGCATACGCTATTTTATGACGATCATGAAAAGATAGTAAAAAACAGGGCTTACTCGTATGCAATGGATGCAGATGGCTATAAAAAACAAATATTAAATTATGAAACGGTAGGTGCCACAAGCCTTTTCACCACTGTTGAAGATTTGAGCCTTTGGGCAATGAATTTTGAAACACCGAAAGTAGGGGATGCCAGCATCATTGGAATAATGAATACCCCTGCTGTGCTGAACAATGGCAAAAAACAAGAAGGAGCACTAGGACAATTTGTAGGCAAATACAAAGGATTGACTGAAATTGAACACGGTGGTGCGGATGCGGGTTTCAGGAGTACGCTCAACCGTTTTCCAGAGGAACGTTTTGCAGTTGTTGTCTTGAGCAATACGGCTGAATTCGATCCCGGTGCCATTGCACATAAAATTGCAGATATTTATCTGGCTGACAAAATCAAGGAGGAAAAGAAAGTCGAGAAAGAAGAGAAAAAGCCTGAAGAGACTAATGATACGGTTGCAGTTGGTGAGGAACTGCTGGAAAGTTATGTAGGCAGCTACGAACTCGAAAAGGGGTTCATCTTGGATGTCAGCCGGACAGGAGGGGAGTTGTTCGTGCAGCCTACTCAGCAGCCACTCTTCAAGCTGAAGGCATTGAGCACTTCAACATTCAAGATAGATAATGTGGAGGCTATCTTGACTTTTCTCCCGGATGCAGAAGGCAAGATTTCTTCAACAACTTTAAAACAAGGTGGTCAGGTAATGAATGCACACAGGGTAGAGGCTTTTGATGGCAAAGCAGTTGATCTGAATCCCTTTACGGGGCGTTTTTACAGTGAAGAGCTTTCAACGGAATATGTACTTGTTGCAAGGGATGGTAAATTATTCGCCCAGCATTACCGATTGAGCGACATTGAATTGACTCCTTCCAAATCAGATGGCTTTGACACTATGTTTGGCTCCGTGGAGTTTGTCAGGGATGGCAGCAGAGCCATTTCCGGATTCAAAATGTCATCAGGACGCGTCAAGAATTTATTGTTCAAGAAAATATAAGCTGTTGTTGCCGACCTTCAGGAATTTCTGCGGGTTCTTTATTTGGCCCTCTTTGTCAGCATGTCCATGAAACGTGAAGGAGACATTCCCACGACACTTCTGAATACGGAAGTGAATTTGCTGTGGGAAGAAAATCCGCATTCGTCAGCCAAATAGCTGATCTTGTAGTTCAAATAGGCAGGATTGGTTTCCATCTTCTTGATGATATAGAGGATCCGCAATTCATTGATGTACGTATTGAAATCCTTCTTCTTGTACTTGTTGATGATGTACGAAAGGTACTTTGTGTTTGTTTTTAACTTCACCGACAGTGCCGAAAGATTGAAATTCTTATCGGTATATTTGGTTCCTTCTTCAAAGAGGAGCAACTTTTTCAGTATTTCCTCCTTTACTTCGCAGGACATCAGTTCCTTGTCTTCAGCAGCATTTCTTGCCAACTGTCCTGTTTTATTATTTTCTGCATCATGCATGATCTTTTCAATGAAGTATCCTTCCCTGTCTTGCGAAACTTCTTGCTTCTTTTTATTGTTCATCCGATTAAGGAACAGTATGAACAAGAATATGATAAGGAGGTACAGGAATAAAAAGTACAGTTTCATATTATCCAATAATATTACTGAAACATCCTGGATAGGCTCGATTGCATCAGTATGCGCACCTGATTGCATGCTTGTCCTTGGTTCCCCCATGAACTCAAGGATACTTGTTGTAGGATTCCCAAGTCCTCGTCTAATAACTGAATTTAACGATACATCAATTTCAAAATGATTTATCCTTTTTAGAATCATTGCAAAGTTCATTATCATAAGCAGGTTTTTGATGAATTTTTCTTAATTCTAGATTCAAATTATAGTATGCAACAATCCCAGTGGAAATTATCCACTTATTGAATTGTGATGTAAACTAAATTTTGGATTTGTAGGGGGGCAAATCCGATTAAATCGAGGTCTTAAATTTTTTTTGTTGCAAGCAACATTTTTTTAGACCTGTCTGATATAAAAAGCGATAAAACGAATATATAAAAAACTTGCAACTATTATTGTTCAAATTGAGGAATATACAGCCTAATAAAAATGCAATTAATTGGGACTATTTTAACAACTGTTTATCAGCGGTTTAAGGCTCTTCTTTCGGTATGTAAATTCCTGAATTCTGATAGTGAAATTTTAAAACGCACCTGAATATTGCCTTATTTTTACATCAGTTATCCGACTATTACCCCACTTTTCCCCAAAAAATGTCGACATAGTTTATATCTAAAAACTATGTAATAATTCATTAAAAATTTAATTATATGGTATTGAACTCTACACTTCAAAAATCCAAGATTCTTTCTTTATTATTGTTTTTTGCGTTCCTGTTTACCACTGGTGTAAAAGCGCAAACAAGAATCTTTGCCACCTCCATTACTTCACAAGAAAATGTTGACGGCGGCGATAATGCTATCGATGAGAATATGGGCACCAGAGCGAGGATCCGGGCAAGTTCTGGAATTGCGGTAGGAATTGGTGCCTACGAAGGACATTTGGAAATCAAATTTGACAATATCCTTCCTGCCAACACTACGAGTTATGTCAAGATTGCCACCGATGATAATCTGTTGCCTTTCCTGCTGGGAGGTGATCTGGGAGGATTACTTGCCAATGTAGGAGGTATTGTTTTGCTTGGAAATCAGGAATTCAATGTCCAGGCAAGGAATAATACTGACGTTGTATTGCAGGGAAACAGTTCAAACCCATCTCAATTTGAAGGTGAAGCCCTTAAGGTTGTCTACAATGCAGCAGGAGAGTACATGTTGGCCATTACGCCAAATGCTCCTTACGATCGCATCCGTCTTACCAACAGGGTCGGATCGCTCCTGGGACTTGGAAATACGCGAAGGCTTGATGTCTATGAAGCTTTCTATGTAGATAATCCTGCGAATTGTGGTACGGCCGCATATACTTCGTTCGGTGGTTCGGGGATAACATTGGACTTATTGCAGCTGGGCTCAGCAGGTGTCCAGAATCCAGCACGTGCCATTGATGCGGATTTAAATAATTTCTCCACGCTCAGCCAAGGTATCCTGGGAGTGGCGGCAACCATCAGGCAGACCGTTTATTTCGAAGGCCTGTCTGACGCTTCGGATCAATATTCGGTAAGAATAAAGTTGGCCTCGACATTGGTAGATTTGAACATTGCAAACAATATCAACATCTCTTCTTACAATGGCGCCAACTTGGTAACAAGCCAGAGCTTGAACAGCTTACTGACTTTGAACCTCCTGTCGCTTCAAGGCGGGCAGATCCTTACCGTTCCTATAACCCCTGGTGCTCCTGTAGACAGGATAAGCATCAGTTTTACATCGCTTGTGAGCTTGTCAGCGGTGCAGAATCTTGATTTTTACGGTGTGCAGAGGACTCCAGGAAAGCCTGTGATTACAGATCCCAACACGGCCGCCGCTGAAGTTTGCGAAGGACAATCTGCCGCTCTCTTGGCGGATACGCCAGCTGGCAATGAACTGCGATGGTATGATGCTGCAACAGGAGGAACATTGCTGCAAACAGTTGCTTCGGGAGCTGCATTCAACACACCGGCATTAACGGAAAATACCACTTACTATGTTGCTTCGGCACGCATAGGCTGTCCTGAAGAATCAAGCAGGGTAGCCGTAACGGTTACCGTCAACATAGTGGCCACGCCTACAACAACAGATACTACACAAGATTTTTGTTCCTACACGAATCCAACGCTTGCCAGCTTGCAGGTAAATGAAACAAGCATTGCTTTTTATGCAGCCGCCACAGGTGGTACGCCGCTTGCAACAACCACTGCATTGACCACTGGCACCACTTATTACATTGCACTTGTTGATGGTGGCACGGGTTGTGAGAGTACAGTCCGTTTGGCAATCACCGTCACACTTGCGGACCTATGTGCAACAGCAGTTTCCGCAAAAGTATTGCTTCAAGGAGCACTTGTTGGTGCAACAGGCGGTCTGATGCGCGATGACTTGAGGGTCAAAGGATTGATACCACTTGCACAGCCTTACAGCAGCACGCTTGATGCAAGGTTTGTACACGTTAATGGTGGTGGTACTGAAACTACAACCCCGGCAGTATTGTCAGCCAATGCAGGCACAGGAAATGCCATCGTAGACTGGGTATTCCTTGAATTCAGGGATGCCTCCAACAATCAAACCGTAATCAGGACTGTTTCTGCATTATTGCAGCGAGATGGCGATGTGGTTGCTGCCGATGGTGGAGTGGTCACTGTTAATCTTCCCGGTACATTTCTCATATCAATCAAGCATAGGAACCACCTTGGTGCATTGTCCAGCAATGTATTAACGGTTGCAAATGCTGCAGTGGCATTGGATTTTACAAGCCTGAGCAATGATGATTTGTTCTCCAACCCTGGCTTTTCAGGACAAGTAGCCATGACTACGATTGGTGGGAAGAGGGCCTTGTATTCGGGTAATGCCAATTTTGACGAGCGCATCAAATACGACGGCGCTCTAAACGACAGGCAGATTGCCGCCAGCCAGGTACTGACCCATCCTGATAATTCTGGAGTGATCCTCAATTATGCAAATGCAAACGGCTATTATTCTGGAGACATCAATATGGACGGCGTGGTATTGTATGACGGTGCCAATAACGACAGGCAGCTCATACTCAATACTGTCCTGACGTATCCCCTGAATCAGAATTTGTTGAGTAATTATAATGGGCTGCTTGAGCAGATCCCATAAGAAAATTACACTCGATAATTTAACAATTACTTATCAAATCTACTTAACCTATGAGAAAATTTACCCTTAAAGCACTTCTTGCAGCCTGCATGCTCTTCATTGGAATGCAGTCTATGAATGCACAGCAAGTTGAACTAAATATTAGATTCAATCCTTCGGCATGTACTTATGAAGTATATGCGAGGCCCGATTTTACGTTGAATAATTTTATCCTGGCAGGAGGGAGCCAGATCTCCATCCTTCTTCCCAACAGCGTGAGCAATTCTTCTGTGGTTATTACCAATGTCAATGGAGGACCGTGGTCTGATAATTCGCAGGTTTATGCACCGGCTGCAATGCCAGCGTATGATTTTCATGCCTTGTCAACCAATGGGTCCATAGTAAATTTTACGGCAGGCCAAGAATTGCTGCTGTTTACCTTTCAACTTCCAGGAGGCAGTTGTTGTGCCGCAGGTGTAAGAATATTTGAGAATGCCACGGACCCGCAGTCCAATGAGGCTGGAATGGGTGGAGGTGATTTCAACAACTACCTTGCAAATGCACTATCCCTTGTAGATTTATACGACAGCAATTATGACAACACGGGAACAATCTGCGATCCCTGCCTTATAAGTCCTGTTGCAGCACCCACGACACTGGATGCCACCCAGGACTTCTGTTTGATAAATACGCCAACATTGGCCAATATACAAATCAACGAAACCAACATAAGATGGTATGCTGCTGCAAGTGGAGGCGCAATATTGCCTGCCACTACAGCCTTGGTTAGCGGAACTACTTATTATGCAGCACAATTTGAATTGCTCAATAATTGCGAAAGCGCCACACGTTTGGCGGTAACGGTAACAGTCAATAATACCGCAGCACCGACGACACTTGATACTACTCAGGATTTCTGTCTTGTAAATGCTCCTACGGTAGGTGCCATTCAAGTGAATGAAACAGGAGTAACCTGGTATAATGCGGCAACAGGAGGAACAATTGTCCCCAATGCAACAGCTTTGGTAAATGGTGCCACCTACTATGGCTCCCTGACAAATGCAATAACAGGTTGTGCAAGTGCCACGCGTTTGGCGGTAACAGTGACAGTTGGAAATGCGGCTACCCCGACGACGACAGATACTACCCAAGATTTCTGTCTTATAAATGCTCCTACAGTAAGCAATATTCAAGTGAACCAGGCAGGTATAATTTGGTATACCGCAGCTACTGGAGGTACAGTGGTTCCAGGAAATACTGCCCTTGTAAGCGGAACAACTTATTATGCATCGCAAACAGTAGGCGGTTGCCAAAGCGCAACACGTCTGGCTGTAACGGTAACCGTGGGCAATGCACCAACGCCGACTACTGTCGACACTACCCAGGATTTCTGTCTCATACAAAATCCAACGGTAGGAAATATCCAGGTGAACCAAACAGGTGTAACATGGTACAGTGCGGCAACGGGAGGAACAGTCGTGCCAAACAATACGGCTTTATCGAGCGGTACTACTTATTATGCTTCCCTGACAGATGCAGGAACCGGTTGTCAAAGTGCCACCCGCTTGGCGGTGACAGTGACAGTTGGAAATGCAACTACGCCAACGACGACAGATACAACCCAAGATTTTTGTCTTATAGATGCTCCCACGGTAAGTAATATACAGGTCAATCAAGCAGGAATAGTCTGGTACACGGCAGCAACGGGAGGAACCGTTGTTCCTGGAAATACTGCCCTTGTGAGCGGAACAACTTATTATGCATCACAAACGGTAGGCGGTTGCCAAAGTGCCACACGTCTGGCCGTAACCGTAACAGTAGGCAATGCATCAACACCAAGTACTACAGATACCACCCAGGATTTTTGTCTCATACAAAATCCAACCGTGGCCAATATACAAGTAAACCAAACGGGTGTAATATGGTACACTGCTTCAACAGGAGGTACAATCGTGCCAAACAATACAGCTTTGACAAACGGTGCTACTTATTATGGTTCGCTCACAGATGCGGCAACGGGTTGCCAAAGTGCAACACGCCTGGCTGTAACGGTAACCGTTGGCAATGCAATTACCCCAACAACAACAGATACTACGCAGGATTTTTGTCTTATAGATGCACCTACGGTAAGTGATATACAGGTCAATCAATCAGGAATAGTGTGGTACACGGCAGCTACGGGAGGAACCGTTGTTCCTGGAAACACTGCACTTGTTAGCGGCACTACTTATTATGCCTCACAAACCATTGGAGGCTGTGAAAGTGCCACCCGTTTGGCCGTAACCGTAACCGTAGGCAATGCCCAGACGCCTACCACGACTAACATAACCCAGGCGTTCTGTGCCTATAATAATCCGACGATAGCGAATATCCAGGTAAACCAAGCAAATGTAATTTGGTATGCGGCATCAAATGGAGGAACAGCACTTGCTGCAAACACGCCTTTGGTAAATGGCACCACCTATTATGGTGCATTGGTAACGGGAGGTTGTGAAAGCGCTACTAGACTTGCTGTTACGGTAAACCTTTCGAACCTATGTGATGTGACATTGAATTTAAAAGTCGCACTGCAGGGATCACTTTATGGCACATCAAATGGATTGATGCGTGATAATTTAAGGACATTGAATCTTATTCCGTTGAACCAGCCCTACAGCAGTGCCCTTAACATGAGATTTACCCACGTGAATGGAGGTGGTGCCGAAGCAACGACTGCAGCGGTACTAAATGTAAGTGGAGGCAATGCAATCGTGGATTGGGTTTTCATAGAGGTAAGGGATGCATTGGCACCCCAGACCGTAATAAAAACCGTATCTGCATTATTGCAACGGGACGGAGACATAGTTTCGGCCAGTGGCGATGCACTGGTAGTATCCAATCTGCCTGAAAACTTCATCGTAGCTGTAAAGCATAGAAATCATTTTGGAACGATGAGTGCCAATGCCGTAACAGTTGAAGACAATACCGTTACGATTGATTTTACAACGATGGCAATGACTGATTTTTACACCCTGCCTGGCAATGCCCAGGGCGTACCTGTCGTAACCGTAGGTGGTCTTCGTGCCTTGAGGGCCGGCAATGCAAACTATGACCGAAGAATTAAATATGATGGAGTCAATAACGACAGGCAAATGCAGGGATCACAAGTACTTTCTCATCTGGACAACACCGGACAGGTGCTCAATTTTGCTGGAGCAGAGGGTTATTTTTCAGGAGACATCAATATGGATGGAAAAGTACTCTATGACGGAGCCAACAATGACAGGCAAATCATTTTGAATATAGTGGTTACCTATCCTCTCAATACGGGAACATTGGCTAATTATAATGATTTGGTAGAACAGATCCCATAATGAAAAAGCATTCCTTTTACAGGATCCTTTATGTGATAATTTTTTAACTTTTATAAAAGTGCGTATGAAAAGTTTTATGCTTAAAATGCTATTATTTGGACTAATGTTCATGCCTGTGCAATACTTGTATTCGCAGACAATAGACCTTACCCTCAAATATATACCGGAGAATAACGTGTATGAAGTTTATGCACGTCCAGATTTCAGCCAGAACAATTTCTTCCTGGCGGGTGGAAGCCAGATTACAATCGTGCTTCCTGCTTCAACAGCCAATTCGGCACTTTCCGTTGTTTCATTAAGCGGGGGGCCTTGGTCTGATAATTCCCAGGTATATGCGCCATCGGCAGCGGCTGAATATGATTTTCATGGTGTTGCTACCAACGGCTCACAGGTAAACCTTGTTGCTGGTACGGAATTACTGCTGTTTCGCTTCTCGCTTGCAGCAGGCTGTGCGACAGGTGTCCGGGTTTTCAACAATGCAACCGACCCGGGTCCATCAGATCCAGGAATGAACGGTGCAGGTTTTGGCAACTATGTGGGGAATGTCTTTACACTGCAAGATCATTATGGGACAAACTATAATAATACCGGAACGGTTTGCGGTCCCATAGATAATGATGGTGATGGTGTGGAACAGGGAATTGACCCGGATGACAATGATCCGTGCGTACCCAATCCTTTATTTGCAACATGTGATCAAGACAACGACGGGTTGACGAATCAGGAAGAAGCCGGCATCGGTACTGATCCGACCAATCCGGATACGGATGGTGATGGTATAAACGACGGGACGGAAGTTGACAATGGCACCAATCCTTTGAACCCATGCGATCCAAATCCGGCAAGTCCAGCCTGCGTGGTCAATCCAAAAATAGAATTCACGATCAAGTTCAATCCTGTTACTTGCACGTACGAGGTTTTTGCTTTGCCCAATTTCACGCAAAATAATTTCTTTATTGCAGGAGGAAGTCAAATTTCTTTGGCGATTCCAGCATTGGCAGGCAATCAGCCATTGGTTATAACCACATTGGCAGGCGGTGTTTGGACTGATAATTCACAAGTATACGGACCGGGAGCTTCTCCAGCCAATGATTTCCATGCCATATCAAGTGACGGTTCCATGATCAACTTTGTGGATGGCACGGAAGTATTGCTGTTTACTTTCCAACTCCCTGGTGGTGTTTGCTGCCTTGAAGGCGTAAGGCTTTTTGAAAATGATACCGATCCGGATTCCACTCAAGCAGGAATGAGCGATGGGGATTTTGACAATTACTTTGCTGACATTTTTGTAATGGACAATTATTATAATGGAAATTACAATAACGATGGTATTATTTGCAACGAGTGTCTGATAAACCCGGTAGCTCCACCAACGGCTTCTGATCTTATGCAGGAATTTTGTGTAATCGATGCACCTACACTTGCCGACATTGCAATAAATGAAACCAATATCAGATGGTATGCGGCAGCAACAGGAGGAATTCTTCTTCCCAATAGTACGCCTCTTGTAGATGGTACTACTTATTATGCGGCACAATTTGATCCGTTGAACAATTGCGAAAGCGAAGACAGGCTTGCAATAGCGGTGGCTGTTGATGATGCTCCTACACCAACTACTACAGATGGAACACAAGACTTTTGTCTTATTGATTCCCCGACTGTATCCAACATACAAGTAAACGAAGCAGGCGTGGTTTGGTATACGGCAGCAACAGGAGGAACCATAGTTCCTGCCAACACTGCCTTGGTGAATGGCACGACCTATTATGCTTCCCTTACAGATGCAGTAACAGGCTGCCAAAGCAGTATCAGGCTTGCAGTTGCAATAACCGTAGGTAATGCGCTTACGCCAACAACTACTGACGCAACCCAGGACTTCTGTCTTGAAGATGCTCCAACGGTAGGCGACATACAAGTAAATGAAACAGGCGTGGTTTGGTATACGGCAGCTACTGGAGGAACCATAGTTCCTGCCAATACTGCCTTGGTGAATGGCACCACCTATTATGCTTCCCTTACAAATGCTGTTACAGGTTGTGATAGTAGCGAAAGACTTGCAGTTACAGTAAATGTAGGTAATGCAGGCACGCCAACTACAACAGATACTACACAGGAGTTCTGTCTTGCAGATAGTCCAACAGTTGCTGACATACAGGTAAATCAAACTGGGGTAGTTTGGTATACTGCAGCAACAGGTGGGACTGTAGTTCCCAATGCTACAGCCTTGGTGAGCGGTACAACTTATTATGCTTCACTAACAGATAATTCTACAGGTTGTACAAGTGCTACAAGGTTAGCGGTAAGTGTAACTGTTGGCGATGCGCCAACACCAACAACTGCCGATGCAATTCAGGACTTCTGTCTTTTTGATGCTCCGACCGTATCCGACATACAAGTAAACGAAACAGGCATTGTTTGGTTTACGGCAGCAACAGGAGGGACCATAATCCCTGCCACAGCAGCCTTGACAAATGGTACTTATTATGCTTCACTTACGGATGCCCTTACAGGTTGTCAGAGTAGTGTTCGACTTGCAGTTGCAGTAACTGTAGGAGATGCACCTACGCCAACAACAACCGATACGACACAGGATTTCTGTCTTTCAGAGGCTCCAACGGTAGCCGATATACAAGTAAACGAAACAGGCGTGATCTGGTACACTGCACCAACAGGTGGAGTCATTGTTCCTGCTGCTACGGCATTAGTCAGTGGCACCACTTATTATGCTTCCTTGACAGATGCCTTTAGCGGTTGTGAAAGTGCTACAAGGCTGGCGGTTACCATAACCATAGGTACGGCTGGTATTCCAACAACGAACGATACGACACAGCAATTCTGTGCCGTAAACAATCCAACGGTTGGCAATATTCAGGTTAATGAAACAGGTGTTGCATGGTACACGACAACAACAGGAGGTACGGCACTTCCAGCAGCAACACCGTTAACAGACGGTATGACTTATTATGGAAGCCTTGCTTTTAATGGATGTGAAAGTACTACACGACTTGCCGTAACCATTACTATTGAGCAGGGTATTACTCCTACGACAACTGACACGACACAGTTACTGTGTTCTGTAAACAACCCAACAGTTGCTGATATTCAAGTAAATCAGAGCGTGGTTTTCTATACGACCCCAACAGGTGGTAGCGTTATTCCTGTCACAACGGCTATTGTGAGTGGCACTGTTTATTATGCTTCCTATATGGATCCGGCTACTGGTTGCGAAAGTGCGGTACGCCTTGCCATAACTGTTACTTTAAGCAATGGGACGACTCCTACAACAAACAGTACTTCACAATCATTCTGTGAAACTGACAATGCAACTGTTGGCATGATCCAGGTAAATGAACCTTCGGTAGTCTTCTATCTTGCAGCAACTGGAGGTGCGCCACTGGCAAACACTACACCATTGGTAAACAATACTACATATTATGCCAGTATTGTCGATGCGTCCGGATGTGCAAGTGCCACAAGGCTGGCGGTAACAGTAACAATTGACGGTGCTGGAACCCCGACGACAAATAATACCACGCAAAATTTCTGTACGATAAACGCACCGACTGTTGCCTCCATACAAGTAAATGAGCCTGGTGTCATCTGGTATGCCGTTCCTGTAGGTGGTGTGCCTTTGGCAGCAACAGATGCCTTGGTTTCCGGTTCCACTTATTATGGTGCCCTGGGTGCGGCATCAGGTTGTGCAAGTGCTACGCGTTTGGCCGTGCTTGTAACCGTAAGCAACGGACAGACGCCTACAACAAATAACGCCATCCAGGATTTCTGTTCGGCAAACAATCCGACAGTGGCAGATTTGCAAGTCAACCAATCCAATGTTAGCTTCTACACCAGTGCTACAGGCGGTATTCTTTTCGGTACGACTGAACCTTTGGTGGATGGTATGATGTATTATGCTTCTTACACGGATCCTGTTACAGGATGTCCAAGTACCGTAAGGCTTGCGATACAGGCCAATGTGAGCAACGGAATTACACCAACTACGTTAGATGCTACACAAGAATTCTGTGAAGGCGATCTCGCTACGGTGGCCGACCTGCAAGTAAATGAAAGCGGGGTAACCTGGTATACTGCTGCGACTGGCGGTACACCGTTAAGTAATTCTACTTTGCTTACAGACGGCATGACCTATTATGCTTCCATCATAGCTGGCAATTGCCCAAGTGCTGTAAGGCTGGCGATTACTGTAACAGTTTATGACAGTACAGTGGCAACTATAACTGGCGGAGGAGCAACTGCTTGTTTCGGAACAGAGGTAACCTATACGACAGAAAGCGGTAATTCTGGTTATATCTGGGATATTGAAGGTGGCAACATAGTTGCCGGTGGTACAGCTTCTGACAATTTCATTACCGTTTCCTGGTCTGAAGTAGGAGAAGGTTTCGTCAGCGTTTCCTACACGGATGTAAATGGATGCGATGGTATTTCGTCAGCAATGCTGGATGTAGTCGTGACAAGCTGTTCGGACATTACCATTTCAAAAACAGTTGACAATACTACTCCGAGGATTAACGAAAACGTGATGTTCACCATAACAGTGACCAATCAAGGAACAAGTACATTCACCAACGTATTGGTTAGTGAAAACCTGCCAAGTGGATATGAACTCGTATCCGTATGGAGCAATATGGGCAGCTTTACTGGCGGTGTTTGGACAATACCAACATTGCTTTCAGGAGATATTGCCATTATGAAGCTTGAAGCCAAGGTAGTATTCGGCGGCGGCTATACCAATGTAGTGACGATCATGAGTTCTGAGCCAATAGACAGCGATACTGTGAATAATATAGCAGAAGCTACCGTAGAACCAACGTGTCTGACTGTATTCAACGAGTTCTCTCCTAATGGTGATGGTCTGAATGATTTGTTTGTAATTGACTGTATTGAACATTATCCAGTTAATTCCTTGAAAATATTCAATCGCTACGGATCACCCGTATACGAGACAGAACGCTACCTGAACACCTGGGATGGAACTGCAAATGTTGACGGTGTCGTAAGGAGAAATGAGAAACTTCCAGTAGGAACCTATTACTATATCCTTGAAATAGACGGCAAGGCCAAGACAGGATGGGTTTATATTATGAGATAACAAAGAGGAAAAGGAGCAGTGGGAAACTGCTGCTCCAATTATCAAATAAAACTATATTTATATGAAAATCACTACAGATTTGAAAAGATATTTACTGGCAGGTATACTCCTTGCAGCCGTAGGTGCGAAGGCTCAACAGGAACCACAATATACACAGTACATGTACAATACGTTAACGGTGAATCCGGCTTATACAGGCTCTCCCGGTTATCTTGAAGCGTCACTCTTGCACCGATCACAATGGGTTGGGATAGATGGGGCTCCAAGCACACAGTCGTTTGTAATCCATTCGCCCGTGTTCAATGAAAGCGTGGGCTTGGGTTTTAGTGCCGTGAATGACAGGTTGGGACCTTCAGAGGATCTTTACCTTGATGGGAACTTTTCCTATACCGTTCCTGTAGGATATGAGTCAAAACTGGCTTTCGGATTGAAGGCAGGAGCAAGGATATTGAATATCGACTGGTCCAAAGGAATCTACCAACAAGGTGGTGACCAATTGTTCAATACCAATATCCAGAATAAGATTACGCCTTCCATCGGAGCAGGTGTCTATTACTATACGGAGAAATTTTATGCAGGGCTTTCCGTGCCCAATTTTATCAGGGCCGACTATTATGATGACATCGCTGAATCAACTGTTTCGGATCGATTGCATTATTATGTTATGGGGGGATATGTTTTCGATCTTAGCGATGGTGTCAAATTCAAGCCTGCCGTTTTAGGTAAGATTGTCTCTGGTGCCCCGATAACGGTAGACCTCTCTGCCAATTTTCTTCTTGATGAAAAGCTGACGCTCGGTGCTTCTTATCGTTATGATGATTCTGTGAGTGCCCTTGCCGGTTTCCAGATTTCCAGAAATTTCTTTATAGGCTATTCTTATGATTATTCGGTGACGGATCTTAACAAGTATAATGACGGATCCCATGAAATCATCGTAAGGTTCCAGCTTGTACCGAAGACTTCAAGAATCAAATCTCCTAGGTTTTTCTAACACATGTATATTATGAAGAAAATAGTATTTATAGCAAGTTTGCTTTTTTGCTTTGCAGCCCATTCACAAAGAAGCCTGAAGAAAGCCGATAGACAGTTTGCCGATCTTGCCTATATCGAGGCGGCAGCTTCCTACGAGAAATATCTTGAACATGAAAGCCAGCCCGGCACCAAGACCATAATGAACGTGGCAGATGCCTATTATTACACGGGCAATATGGCCAGTGCCTTGAGATGGTATACAAAATTGGAGGAAGTGCTTCAGGCCAATATGGACGACAAGTATTTTAACCGTTACATACAAACGCTCAGGGCCGAAGAAAATTATGCAAAGGCAGATGCCTTGCTGAAAAAGCGATTGGAAGCAAAAGGCGATGCTGCCGCAACGCAGCAATTTATAAACCAGAAGAAATATCTGGACAGCTTGAACGCCGTTACTTCCAATTATACCGTCACCAATCTTGCTTCCAACTCGAGCAAGGCTGATTTTGGTACCGCCTTCTATGGTGACCAGATTGTGTTTTCTTCCAGCAAGGACACCTTGCAGCTGGGCATCAAGAAGTATTCCTGGAACGACCAGCCTTTCCTGGATCTCTATGTGGCTGACAGAAATGCCACGGATGGCAGTTTTTTCAATGAGAAAAAATTCATACCCAACAACCAGACGCAGTACCACAATGCCACATTGACTTTTACCCCGGATCTCAAAACGGTCTATTACAGTGCCAATAATGTCAAAAAGAACGACAAGCTCAACAACAGCAAGAATGGCACCAATAATCTTGAAATCATCAAGGGAGATGTTGTCAACAATGAGCTCAAGAACGGAAAGGGTGTTGCCTTCAACAGCAAAGATTATTCCGTGGCACATCCATCGTTGTCAACTGATGGAAAGGCATTGTATTTTGTTTCCGATATGCCTGGAGGATATGGCGATACCGATATATATGTTGCACATATCTTCAGCAATGGATTATTGGGAACGCCACAAAATCTTGGCCCGAAGATCAATACGGCCGGGAGGGAGATGTTTCCGTTTGTAAAAGATTCCATCCTCTACTTTTCGTCAGATGGACATTATGGACTTGGAGGCCTGGATGTATTCGAAAGCAAGATCATCAAGGAAAGGGAAATATATTCTGAACCAAAAAATATAGGGAAGCCCGTCAACAGCAGCTTTGATGACTTTGCTTTTATAATAGACAAGGAAAGAAAGTTTGGTTATTTCTCTTCTGCTCGAAAGGGAGGCAAGGGAGACGATGATATCTACTATTTTACAAGAGTGGATCCTCCCTGCAACCAGTTGATATCGGGGAAGGTAACGAACATCAAGTTTAAGATGGGTATCAATCAGGCCGATATCAAGGCATACGACAAATATGGCGATGTCATTGCAACGGCAAAAACAAAGGAAGATGGAACTTATTCCATCGAAGTACCTTGTGGTTCCAAACTTAAAATAGAAGCTTCCAAGCCCAACCATACCACGGCAGACAAGGAAGTTGAAACTACCAAGAAGAATGGCGAGGAGATACCCAATATTAATTTTGAGCTCTCGAATTATGCCGATCTTGTGAAAAAAGAAGGAAATATTGAAAAGGTGGACATCGATCCGATCTTCTTTGAGTATAACAAGTGGGCCATTACCGATCAAGCCGCGGTGGAATTGGACAAGGTGGTTTACATCATGAAGAATTTCCCGTCCATCATCATCAAGATTGAATCGCATACGGATTCCAGAGGAAAGGATGATTACAACATGAAGCTTTCCATAAACAGGGCCCAATCTACTTATGATTATATCATTGCAAGAGGAATTGAGACAACACGTATTGAAAGCGTGAAAGGATATGGAGAGACGATGTTGAGAAACAAATGTTCGAATGGAGTGAAATGTACGGATGAAGAACATCAGGTGAACAGGAGATCCGATTTCATCATCGTGAAGAAATAATTGAATTAGAGTTTACAGATAGTTAGGATTAAAAGTAGTGAAAAAAGCAAAAGGCACCATCGGTGCCTTTTCTTGTTTGTATTTCTTACCATGCAAATTGAAATTTAAACAAAAGGAGCCGTGAGCTTGTATTTGAAGGAAAACAGCACCAATCCGACCTTGGATTTGATATCGAAGCGATCAAACAATGCCGTCCTGTAGGATTCTATGGATTTGGTCGAGAGGCACATGATTTCGGCCATCTGGTCGTAAGTGAATTCCTTTTCGTCGCATACGAGGGTCAGGAATTCCAGTTCCCGCTTGGACAGGATGATGGATTGCTGCAGTTCCTTTTCGGCCTGGCCGTCATAATTGCGGATGCGTTTCAGGATTTCCGTCACATTATTGTAGCCAATCTTGACGATGTTGTCCACAGCCGATTTCAAATCCTGGGCCGTGCAGTTCTTGTGCAGGAAGCCCCGCGCTCCATGGTGGTAGGCATCGTCTATGATCTGCTCGTCAAAATGCTGGGTCAAGAGCAATACCTTGTATTCACTTTTGAGTCCTTCCAGTTTTTTAAGCACCTCGATACCATTCATATTGGGCATTGAATAATCGAGTATGAAAAGATCGGGCGTGTCCTCCAAAGGCAATGCCTTCAAGAACGTATCACCACTTTCGAATTCATGGGTCACTTTGTAAGCATCCATTTTTTCCAGTAATTCCTTTAAACCCTGTCTGACGATCTTGTGGTCGTCTATGATGCCGATGGTAATCTTCTCCATATCTAGATGCTCTTGTTTTCTGAAAGAATGATGGTTGTGCCTTTTTCCAGGGTCGACTTTACTTCAATCGCATAATTGATGATGGCAGCCCGTGCAATAATATTCTTGAGTCCCAGACTGGTGGTACTGTCTTTTACCGATTCGTAATCGAATCCCTTGCCGTTGTCGCTGATGGCCATCTTGAAAGAGGGATCATTCTGTATCTTGATGGCAATGACTGTCGCTTTAGAATGCTTGAAGGCATTGTTGATAATTTCCTGGAAGATGCGGTAGATGACAATCTTCTCGTTGGTTGTAAAGGCCTTTTCTATCTTGTCCTTCTTGAAATAATGGAACAGGATGGAAGGGTTCTTCTGCAAGCGCTCCACTTCCGTTTCAATCACCTTGAGCAGGTTCTGCTTGGTAATGAATTGGTTGTTCAGGGAGTGGCTGATGCTTCGTATCGACTTGGACAAGTTGCCAACTGATTGCGATAAGGGTTCCAATGTTTCCTTCAGCAACGGTGAATCCAATTTAAGGTTTTCTATCTGAAAGTTGATATAGGTCAATTGCTGGCCGGCATCATCGTGCAAGTCCTGAGAGATATTATTCAGCACCTGTTCCTGTGTTTCAATTATGGTGGTATTGAGGGTTTTCTGGAAGTCAATGTCCTTCTGATAAATGAGCTTGGTGTAGTTCTTTATCTTGTTGATGTAGAGCTTGCCCAGCAATACACAGAAGAGTACGACCAGGCTGGCGAACAATACGCCTATAATGATTCCAAAAGCGAGATTAGTGTTCATGTCTAAGTATTTTTTCCCTTCCAAATTTTCGTTCCCTGTATATGTATAAATTAATCAGGCCATAATAGCCGATGTTCACAAAGTACCCTATAACGGTATAAAGCGGTATGCCACCAAAGACGACTGTTACCGAAAGCTCCCTGCTCTTGAAGCCAAAAATGACACTCAAGCCAAAGAAAAACAATACGGGTGCAAAAATCAACAGGTAATTATTCGATAGGAAAAAGGCAAAATCTTCTTTTTTCAGCCTGTAGAAACTTTCCCATATAAAAAAGATGAGGTACAGGAATGCTCCGAAAATAAAGGTATTGTAATTGAATTTTTGAAGCCCTTCAAATGATAGCATATTGACAATTCCATAGGTAAGGAAAACCGCCAATATGATCCTGCCAAGCATTTTACGCTGGGAGATCTGGAAAAGCAAGAACAGCCAAAGGGAATGATGTGTCAAGGTATTGAGGGTATAAACCAGGCCAATATCTACTTTCTGGTAAAGAAATATGAGGCACATAATCTCGTTGATCAAGCTTACAGAAAGTATGGCAAGCAAGATGAAGTGTAATTTGTTGCGGCGATCGTAGGTAATCAAGACAACAAAAAAGGAGATCAGAACCAGTAATTGCGTAAAGTTCATGAAGGGTAAAATGGTTTTAATCATAATTTCACGCAGTTCTCTTTTTGGGGTTAAGAAAATAAGCGTGAAATTACAAAAATTAATTTATTTCAGATAAAATACTTCCCGATCAAGGCGGAACCTGCGAGAAGTCATAGTAATTATAGAGTCCCGGACTAGTCTGCACCCTGAAGATAACCGTCTTCTTCTTGTTTACCGTTGCGGTGGCAAACTGGAAGACACTGCCGCTCTTGAGGCTGTATTTTTCCACGATACTCCTAAAAAGGGGTACTGAAAAACAATTCTTGTCAAACAAGAAGTTATCTATCATGGAGAACGTCAGTACATTACTGCTGCTGATGATAATGGAAGTATACTTGTTGTAATTGGTCGTGCTGTAATTTCCGCCGTTTGCAATAATATTGGATTTTAGTTGCGATAACGTCATGGAAATATAAGGCGTGACATTGCTGATAGCAGTCGAGCTGATGCTGTGGGCACATTCGATATAAGGATAGGTCTCCTCAAAAAAGATGTAATTGCCATTTTCCCTGAGCCATGAAGCATAGTCTACTTCCCTGATCTTGGAGGCATCTATCGCCACTATGCCATCACCGGTGCCTATCTTCTTGTCGTGGGTGGGAACATCATACATGTATTCCTGATTTTGCACCTGCCAATCGTTGTAATCGTTTTCAGGAATCCTGTTGACGGCCACAAAAATAAGATTGGTGCAGCCTTCCGGGTCTTTAACGCCGCAGCATTTGTAACATATTATACCGCTTATGATAAGAAGCAGTATCAGTACAATAAGAATCGTAATCCTTTTCATTCTTCAGATTTGTTTTTAGTTATTTATTAGGGAGTTAGGGATATTCTTAGTTAAGCCTGTACCTGATCATCAACATGTTGAGGTTTTCTTTCTTGACCTCTTCCTGTACTGTTTTTTTGATGGGAGTGTTGAAGGAAACACTGCTGCCGGCCACAATCAGAAGTAATAGTATTTTTTTCATTTTTGTAGGTTTTTAGTTTCAGGTTCAAAGATTGTATTTTTATACGAACAATCCGATAGGGAAAACCCTATTTTTTTATAGGTGTTCCACTATTGTCGGCAGTTTGGTGTTGCAGTACTTTTACCAACGGTTAAAATAGTTTATAGCCAACCCGCAGTAAATGGGATTTAGGGGCTTAGGTCCTATTGAAGCGGGTTTTTTGTTGATTTTTTCCCGTTTGCGATTCGGGAAACAACTAACATCATTAATCCCGATGCTGGAATGCATCGGGATTTTTTTATGCCATCAGCAAAATGCGGTGCCGACGATAGATGGAAATTCTGCCATTTGACTTAAAAAAGAAACGGAAACAGCCAGAAAACAGCATTTCATCCCTCGTGTATTGCCTTTTGTAGTATGATATCGGCTGTTCCCAACAAAAAGGAAAAGATTTCAACGGGCTGAAAAATACAGCTTTTCGTGTATTTTTTGAAAGTCCTTATCGCTGTAGCTTTGGTCCCTGAATCCATAACCAATCTACTTATGAAAAAGATGTACTTATTGCTAATCATCGTATTGGCTTCCTGTCCATCATGGTCACAGTATACAGCCATTCCAGATCCGGTATTCGAACAGTACCTTATTGATTCGGGAATTGATAACGACAATGGCTCCACGCTCGACCAGCAGGTTCTTACGGCCAATCTCGCCGAGGTTACATTTGTATATGTGTCCGGCCTGGGAATCACCGACCTTACTGGCATCAAATCCTTCACCAACCTGCAATACCTGTATTGTGACAGCAATCCAGGACTGACCCAGCTTGATGTCAGTGGCCTGGACCAACTGCTTGGATTATCAGTGAATTATACTGGCCTGGCAAGCTTGAACCTGGCCGGACTCACAAGCCTGCAAAGCTTGGACTGCAGTTACAATGGCAACTTGACGAGCATTGATGCCACCGGCCTGGATGCTCTTGTTTACCTTTATTGCAGTAACAATCAACTGACTTCATTAATTGTCGGCGGGTTGCAATCCCTTTTTTCTATTGAAGCAAGGTACAATTCCCTTACTTCGTTGGATTTAAGTGGATTGATAAGCCTCAAGGAAGTCTTTTGTCCCTATAATCAACTCACAAGCCTCGATATCAGCGGTACTACATTGGAGTCGCTTGATTGTTTTTATAATGCATTTGTCACGCTTGACATGACCGATTTCCCTGATAGTGCCTCGTTGGAATGCTATCAGAACAGTAGTCTTATCTGTATCCAAGTAAGCGATGTGGCGGTTGCGGAAGGGAACAGCAATTGGCTAAAGGACCAGGATGCCGTATATGCATTGAATTGTGGAGGTGTGACCTTGATTCCGGATCCGAATTTTGAACAGGCACTTATTGATAATGGTATTGATGATGTACTCGATGGAAAAGTCAATTCTGCTGCGGCCTTGTCGGCTGGATACATCAATGCCAGCGGATACGGGATAACCGATATGACAGGACTGCAAGATTTTACCAATCTGGGCGTATTGGAATGCGACAATAATTCCATCACCAGCTTGCCGTTGGCGGGCCTTGCAAATCTTTTTTTCTTAAAGTTGGATAACAATCAGGTTACGACCCTGGATCTGTCGGCAACACCCAACATGATGCAACTGTATTGCAAGAATAATCAAATCTCGACACTTGATTTTACAGGATTGGCGGACCTTGAAGCAGTAGAATGCTCGGGGAATCAGATCACGACACTTGATTTCAGCAATAAGCCCCTATTGGTCCAGATAGGAGTAAGCAATAATCCCCTGACCAGTATGAATGTGCAGGGCAGCACGATGTTGAAAGTCATAGACAGTGATGCGACTGCTTTAACAAGCCTGGACGTATCGGGACTTTCCAACCTGATGTATCTTTCCCTGTTTGTAGGCGAACTGACCAGCTTGAATGTTGCTGGTGCGACTGCATTGAACTATCTGGATTGTGATGACAATGCGCTTGCAGCGCTTGATCTTACGGGCCTGTCCAACTTAGAACAATTGTATTGTTCCTATAATCAATTGGAAGCATTGGATCTTACCCCATCACCCGATTTGTTTGTCATGTATGCCAGCAACAATCCCCTCACCTGTATCAAGGTAGCAGATGTGGAAGCAGCTGAGAACCAGTATTATTTTGACAAGGATCCAGAAGATTATTACAGCCTCACTTGCAATTGTGTCCAAACCGTGACATGGAATGGTACTTCATGGTCTCCTTCTGCACCATTGGCGGATCAGAAAGCAATCATAGCAGGAAATTATACCTCTACGGGGAATCTGGAAGTATGCAGCCTTGAAGTGACAGGTACTGCCGAAGTCACCATTGCAGAAGGCCACAACCTTATTGTTGGTGGAACAGTGGCAGTTGCTCCCACTGCGCAATTGGTATTCAGCAATGGGGCCAACCTGTTGCAGGATCCGTTGGCTACAACCAATACCAATACGGGCAGCATTGTGTTTCACAAGGACAGTAATGCCCTATACAATCTGGATTATACACTCTGGTCATCGCCAACAAGCGGCAGCCAGACGCTGAAGAACTTCTCGCCAGGTACGCTTGACGCCAGCTTCTTTGTCTACAATACTGTATTGAGTGCCTACAGCAACTACCAGAGCCAGTCTGGAATATTTGGAAGCCATCCTAATGCGGTCATGTTTGCTCCAGCGAAAGGATATCTGGTACGGATGCCTGCGGGACTTCCTGCTGCAGCCACTTCGGTCTTCAATGCGGAATTCGAGGGAATACCCAACAATGGTAATGTTGCAATAGCCTTATCGGATGAAGGTGGCCGTTTCAATGCGGTAGGAAACCCTTATCCATCTCCAATTAGCATCCGTGATTTTATAGATGCTAATCAAAGCCAGATGGACAATGGAACGCTTTACTTCTGGAGGAAGACCAATGGAGCAGCAACCGCAACCTATATTACCGTTACCAATATGGGTAGTGCCAGTGTGGACAGCCCTTCCGATTCATCGGGAAGCTTTACAGGCGATCCGTCTACTTGGATCATCCAACCGGGACAGGGCTTCCTTTTCAAGGCTGCCGAAAATGCCATCAGCCTTGTCTTTCAAAATACAATGAGAAGGGGAACCGGAAGCGGAACTTTCTTCAGGCCTGCAGTGCCTGCCAATGAAACAATGACTGACAGTTCAACGGAATTGTCACGTTTGTGGCTGGACATCAGCAACGGAGCATCAAGTTTCGGACAAACGGTCATTGGATATTCAAACGCAACAACAGACGGACTGGACTTTGGATGGGATGGGAGACTCTACAACGACTCCGACCTTTCGATCTACACGAAATCAGGTGATGCCAAGTTGTCAATCCAGGCAAGGGCTTCGTTCACTCCAACAGATGTTGTTCCAGTTAGCTACAAGGCTAACAATGCAGGAACTTTCAGCATCAATATGAGCAATTATGACGGACTGCTTGCAGGAGAACAGCAGGTGTACCTCAAGGACAACATGTTCAATGCCTTCCATGATATGAAAGAAGGAGCCTATGCATTTTCTTCCGAGGCAGGGACTTTCGAGAACCGCTTCGAGATCGTATATCAGAATGCCACACTTGGAGCAGGGCATCCTTCATTTGATACCAGTACCATCATCCTCTACAAGGAAGGAACTATCCTGAATATTGATGCAGGTAAAGTAACAATGAAAGAAATAAGCATCTATGATGTGAGGGGAAGGTTGCTCTACAGCAATGCCAATGTGAATGCTGTACAATTTGCAATCGACAATCTTGCAGCCGAGCAACAAGTGTTGATCGTCCAAGTAATGGGTGAGGATGATTCGAGAACAAGCAAGAAAATAATCTATTAAAAAATACAATCATGATACATAAATTTTTAAAGGTCTACCTGTTTGTGGTAATCCTGTTCAGTGATTTCCTGATGTTTGCAGATGATAATCCGGGTACTGGAATGGAAGATGAATCGGGAAATACCGATGGCTCGGTAGAAGATGGGCCTGCAGCTCCCATAAGCGGATGGATGATTTACATGATGCTCCTTGGAATTGCATTTGCCTTCTATTATTTCAAGAAAAGGAAAGCTGTAGAATCGGTATAGTACATCCTATTTTATAGAATAATCCGATAATATCCCGGTGCAAGACTGCATCGGGATTTTTTATGTGGGCAGCTGAGTGCTCTCTAAGTGGGTTGCATCCTGACCAGGAAATATAAATCCCGCCAAGATTAATTTATACTAAATCTGAATTGACAATGGCAGGTGATTTTTACCGGCAAGATGCGTTATATTTACTTTGAAAAAGAAAATTCACCCTATGTTGTACTTTAAAGATAGAAGGCTGGTTGTTTTTGGAATGCATGTGAAAAGCTTGCGCGAAGCAAAGGGGATGAGCATCAGTGATGTTGCCGAGAATACTTCGCTGACCAAGAAAGACCTTGTGACCATTGAGGAAGGCAGCAAGAATTTTGGCTTTACTACAATGCTTGAACTGGCCAAAGGACTCGGAGAGCATCCTTCAAGATTGCTTGACATAGATTTGGAAAAATAATTTTTTTCCAATATCCTTGTAATGATCTGCCTTCGTGAATGGTAAATTTCTATTCTTAATCCCAAACAAAATAAAGAAGCCCCAGAATTGCTTCCGGAGGCTTGACATTAACAAAAAAATAGCAATTATAATTAAATTACTTTACTGTTTTAAGATCTTTATGGTCTTGGTCTGATTGCCAGAAGTTACTTTTACTACATAGCTTCCAGCTGGCAAGTCTGCCATGTTTATTGCTGCCTTGCTATCATTGATTGTGCTTTCGATAACCTTTTGGCCCAATATATTGTAAACGACCGCCTGGGAAATTTCCTGGCTGTAGGATAAATGCAATACATCTTTCACCGGGTTCGGATAGAACTTGAAATCAACAGCATTGAAATCAGTCGTGCCAAGATCTGCAGTGATGCTGATGTCGTCTATATACATGTTGTCCTGGCAAGAGTTTGAATAGGCATTGAATCCGAAATAGTAGACTCCTGATGTCTGCGGAACGAAAGTCGTCTCGTTTGTCAGGGCCATATTCGGCGTGAATTGGTGATCATCGATAAAATCAGTCATGTCCTGACCTTTTGGAGCAGATCCAGCCATTACCTTGAGCTTTTCCAGTGCCAAGGGATTATTGCCACCGTATTTGTAGCTGATGATGTAAGTGGTACCTGCCGTAAGATTTAATCCTCTTGTGAAATACCAGGCATTTGCAGCAGAACTGCAACTGTATTCATAGCGCAGCACCTTGCTGTTGAAACCAAAATTATTGAGCGTATGTGTCTTGAAATTATTACCCTGGCTTAGATTCTGGACTACTGCGCATTCAGGCAATTCAGGAACAGCGGCACTTTCAAAATTCTCCGTAAAAGGAACAGTAGTAGGCTGGCAATGTGTATGGAATTCTACAGGGCCTATCCAATATCCGTTTCCATCTGGTGATTGGCACACGGAACGAACCCATGCCTTGTAGGACGTATTATCTGCAAGACCTGCCAAGGTGACCTCCGTAGCGGTCAATAATTCACCAGGTGTCAACGTTCCCGGATCAATAGTACTGGCAGGACCGTATGCCACTTGCCAATTGGTTTCATCGCCAGTTGCCGTCCAAGATAGGGCTGCCGTTCCTACGGTTATGTCACCCAGTGCCAGGCTGATCACATCTGGACACAATGGCGCAAGTTCCCAAACGATATCATCCAAAACTACGCTTGTAAATTGTTCAGCATTATTGTTACGGAAGGCTATGTGCGTATTGGTTCCTGTATAATCGGAGAAATCCACTTGATACTCCCCGTAGGCAGAATTGATGTCGATTGTTTCCTTTACGGTAAAGATTGCGTTTCCGGACACGTTGTCGACAGTACCGACCTGCAGGCTGCCCGTCTGTCCCATACCAGGGTCGCTAAAGACGCTCGCACTGCTTCTTGCTAAAAACTTCACACGGTGTGTTCCTGTCGATAAATTCGACAATCCGGGAGAAACCAGCATGATATTGGCCTGTGGCGATGAATTGCTATTGTAAATGGACAACTCATTGGTGGCAGTGCTGTTTATGGCGGCACTTGCTCCAATCCCGCTTCCGCTCTTCACCTTGGACCAGCATTCTGGAAACAAGGCGAATCCTCCGCCAAATGTTTCATTGAATTCAGTTACGGGCAGGCATAAAGTCTTGAATGTGATCGGACCTATCCAGGCTCCATTTGAGGTTCCGCTGCAAACAGAGCGTACCCACACGTTGTAGGAAGTGTTGGCAGCCAATCCTGTCAATACAGTCTCAGAAGCAACAGATGGTGCAGGATCAATTGGGAGTAACGTGGCGGGATCCGTTTCGGTGGCAAGGCCATACGCTACATCCCATTGGGTTTCAGTTCCTCCGGCTGTCCATTCGACTGAAGCCGTATTATGTGTAACCAGTGGGACTTCTATGCCTGTTACTTCCATACAGGCAGGTATTGGTTCCCATGCCACATTGTCAAGATAGATGGCATTGTAGGATCCTGCAGAATTGTGGCGGAAGGCAATAAATTGATCCGTAATGGCAGTAGAAGTAAATTCCAATATAAATTCCTGATATGCGTCAGTAGTGGTCAAAGTATGCAATGCAGTAAAGACTCCTTCTGCAGAGTTGCTGTCGATAGTACCAACCTGCACGCTACCGGTCATCCCAACGCTTTTCGCAAAGAAGCGGAGACGGTAGATTCCCGCATTCAAGTTTGTCAATTCCGGAGACACTAACAGGATGTTGGCTGTCGCAGGCGAAGTATTGTTATCAAGTATCAATGCCCTGGCAGGTGAATATGAGTTAGACTCCACAACTCTTGCAGAAGCACTTGCAGTTGCCCCAGTTCCATTTTTCACAGCAGTCCAGCAATCAGGAACTCCTGCAACCGGGGCGGCATCAAAGTTTTCATTAAAGGAATCTGTTGGAGAGCAAGCAGTCTTGAATATCTTCGGACCTATCCAGACTCCATTGTCAGCTCCACAAACAGAACGCACCCACACCTTGTAGCGGGTATTCTCAGTCAATCCTGTCAAGGTCACTTCAGGAAGATCACTCGGAGCTGGACTGATGGGAGTAAGTGTTGTAGGATCAGTCTCTGTAATTGCTCCGTATACGACATCCCATTGGGTTTCGCCTCCATTGGGAGTCCAGGTCACGGTAGCCGTGTTTATGGTGGTAGTGGCTGTTGGAATCAAGATCTGCGTAACATCGGCGCAAAGTGGTGCCAGTTCCCAACGGATATCATCCAGATAGACTGAATTGTAGATGGTTCCGTTATAACGAATCGCGATATAGGTATCGGTTCCTGTATATCCGGTATAATCAATCGCAAATTCGTCATAAGCATTGGTAACGTTGATGGCTGTCAATAACGTAAATACTCCATCTGCCGTATTGCTGTCAATTGTTCCGAATTGTATGTTCTGCGTTGCCGTGCCACTGCTTCTCGCAAAGAATTTGAGACGGTGTGTCCCTGCAGACAGATTTCCCAGATTGGGAGTGGCCAATATCAGATTGGACGCAAGCGTGGCATTGTTTTCACTGTAGAGCTGCACCGAGCGGGCAGGTGAATTGGAATTGTTGCCGGAAACTCTCGCGTAGGAATAGCTTGAAGATCCTGCCCCGTTCTTTACCTGGGCCCAGCAGGAAGGCAAGGTCCCCACCGTGGTGTCATCAAAATTTTCATTGATGGCGTCAACAGGGTCGCATCCGCTTGCAAAATTTACAGGCCCATTCCAGACAGTCAGGTCCGTCCCACATCTTGATCGTACATAGAATTGGTAGTTGCTTGCCGCTACCAATGGGGCTTCATAAAACGGATCATTTACAACCACGCCCTCTGTTTCCGCTGTTGGGGCAGGTGCTCCGGCCAGAGGTACAAATACCTCCCATTCCGTTTCATTTCCCTGTGGTGTCCAATAAAGATAGGCCGAGGTCGTGGTAATCTCTGAAACAGTCAAGTCTATTGGAGGCGAACAATCCAATACGGCCCTGAGTGTGGCGGTATGGCTGGCCAAGGCTACACTCGCACATTCTGCATTTTCAGAATAATGCAATCGGATCTGGTTGGAATTAATTCCTACCGTCAGGGGCGATGGACCGTGCTGTATCACGTTGTTGGAATAATCCGTTACCGTGATGTACTTGTGCACGCCGGCAGCCTGACAGGTAAATACGTAATCATTTCCAGGCACTAGACCCGTAATCTGGGAAAAATTGGTGGTGTACATGATAGCGCTTATCACCTGTGGAATTCCAGAGTTGTTGGATACGACTGGATTGGTGGGCTTTGGCGTACCTGTCCGGATACATTGTGCATTTGCTCCGCTTCCCAAGATAAGAAGGAGGAGAAAGATGCTTGAAATAGTAAAATTTTTCATAATTGGTTGATTAATAATTTTAAATTATCAGCAACTTTAAGCCTTATAAAGATGCCACCATAAAAAAGGAGGTCTATAAATGCTGTATAATTTTAACCATTTGGATGACTAAACATCTACAATTTTGTTTAAATTCTTGATAATAAGTGTTTTGTGTGCTTTGTTTGTTAGTGGGGATAATTGCCATTTTAATATCCAGTTTAATGCAGGTATAAAGTAGTACTACTTGTATGTTTTAGACACATTGTTTCAATGTCTTGAAAAAAAATCAGATTATAAAATCCCGAAAGGAATTTTAATTTTTTTTGTGTAGTTTTGAATCTCCCTTGCAAGAGCATCCCGAAATGAAAAAAGCCTTTTTCCTTACCATTTTTTTTCTTTGTCATTTTTCAGGATTTGCCCAAGATTCAAAGCCGAAAGATACAAATGACTATGTGCTTTCGCTGATCCAGTCCGTGAAGAAGAGCAATGAATCCAACGGAATCAAATCGTTGTCTTATCTAAAGAAGGCGATGAAATATGAAGATGCCATAGCAGATACGTTGCGCTTGCAGCTTTATGAAGTGGCGGGGGATACCTATCTTTTACAGGAGTCGTTTTACCAGTCCCTGAAATACTACAATAAGAAACTGGAACTTGAAACCTTGAACAAATCCGCTGGCATATTCCATACCTACAATAGCATGGGGAACGTCTATTGGAGGCTCAAGAACAAGAGCAAGGCCAAGGCCTATTGGGAAAAATCCATGGAGGGTATCAAGAATTCAGATCAAAGAATACTGGATCCGGAGCGTTATTCGGCCTATCATAATCTTGCCGTTTACGAGAGGGACCAGGGGAATTTTGCGGAGTCATTGGAAATGCTCGATGAATTCATCAAGCAATGCATCCGGTTGAAGGATACGGGCAGGATAGTAAAAGCCTATCAGAATGTTGCCATCAATAATTTGGATTTAAAGGAGTATGATACAGCATTTGTCTATTATCACAGGGCCGTAAGACTGGCAAAAAGGGCGGGCTTGAATTATGACCTGGGCTTTACCTATTACAATTTGTCCAGCTATTACAACAAGCACAGGATCAACAGGGATTCGACGGAGTATTATGCACTTAAGGCGTTCAAGATAGGGGATGAGTATAAATTCCCGTACATCAAAAAGATGGGTTCGGAAATGTTGATTTATCATTACGAAGTGACGGGCAATTATGAAAAGGCCAATCATTACCTGCATGTGCTTACGCTTCTCGTAGAACAAATGTCTGAAGACGAGAGCTTGAAAAAGATGAACCAGCTTGAGGAAAAGCACCTCTTGAAAATGGAAGACCAGGACCTGCTACTGGAAGCAAAAAAGAAGGACCTGCTCTATATTGCCTTGTTTTCCATCGGTATCATCATCGTGCTGGTCCTGAGCCTCCAACGAAACAAGTTGAAAAGGAGAACGGCCGAAAACAAGCTGCTTGCCAACCAATTGGAAGAAAAGAACAAGGAACTTACGGAAAATGCCATCCACATGCTCCAGACCAATAAGATTATCGATACCACGCACAAGGAATTGTCGGAACTCAAGGGAGTCGCGAACCTGCCTACCAAGAAGATGCTTTCCAGGATCATAGTCGACTTGAAATCAGGTGCAAAGGGGTTCAACAAGGATGAGTTCGAAAAGCTCTTCAAGGAAACCCACGAGGATTTTTACAAGAAATTGCTGCAGCGGTATCCGGATCTTACCCGTAATGAAATCCGCCTCTGTGCATTTGGAAAGATGAACCTGTCCATCAAGGAGATATCAGCGATCACCCAGCAAAGCTCCAACAGTATCGTGGCAGGCCGCTACAGGCTCAAGAAGAAAATGGGATTGGAGGAAAGCGACAGCCTGTCCAATTTCCTGATTCAATTTTAAGCGGTACGGCAAGCAGTCTTCAGAGTTGCAAATTTCAGTAAGTCTTCCATCTCCCCACTTAAAAAGCAATAACCTTTCCCGGATGTTTTTCCGCGAAACTATAAATCAGCTGCATGATGTATTGGTTGCTCTTGTAGGGCGTGACATGGTCTCTCATTTCCAAAGGATTTGCAAACCCGATGTCGGAAGCAAGATAGCCCATCCCATAAAAGTCGCCCTTTTCAACCCATATGCAACTGCGTTCGTCGGGAGCCCGGCCCTTGTCGATGATGGAGAAGGTTGGCCTGTTCCCGGACAAGGATGCAATGGCATTTTCGATCTGCTCGTTGTGCAGTAGCATTTCAGGCAAGGGGATGTTGTCTTCCTGTCGGATGAATTCCCCTTCGGCAGGCCTTCCGTATTTGCAGAACCTGTGATCAATGTCGAAATTTTCAGAAAGGTCCCGCAATATATTGACGGCTTCGTATTCATTGTTGAACGTCTGGATGCAGGTCTGGAATTTACCCAGTTTTCCAACCGCCAGATAGAGGTAGCCGTTACGGGCTTCATATTGATACAGTCCATATCTTGCTTCAAAGCGTTTCAGGGCCCTGTTGTACGTGGGCCACAACTTCTTGATTTCCGAGCATTCCAACAGCAGGGCCATCAATTCGGTAGCACAGACCTCGAAGGAAATACTGTGGATGTCCCTCAGGAAATTCTGTCTTTGCAGGCTGGTACTGTTGCCGCTGAAATGCGAAGCCACCCGCTTTTTTATGTTGACGGCCTTGCCCACATACACCACTTTTCTTTCCTGGTTGTAAAAGTAATAGACACCCGGCTTTTCAGGCAACTGTTCAAAATCCCGGGGCGGGAGGTTGGGAGGCAGTCGCTGGTCCTGGGCGGTCTTCTTTATCATTTCCTTTATGATGCCTGTCCTGTCCGATTCGAGCAACATTGAAAACAATACGGCTGTGGCATCCGCATCGCCACCCGCACGGTGCCGGTTTTCCAAATCGATTTCCAACGATCTGCAAAGATTGCCCAGGCTGTAGGAGGAATGGCCTGGAAAGATCTTTCTTGCCGCCCGGACGGTGCAGAGCTTCCTTGCGGTCCAGTTGAAACCTGCTTCCTGCAATTGATGGCGTACGAAGGAATAATCAAAGTTCACGTTATGCGCAACAAAGACACGGTCGGTCAGCATTTCCAATACCTTTTCAGAAACGGCATCAAAAATGGGGGCGTCCTTTACCAGGACATTGTCAATGCCTGTCAACGCAAATATGGAAGGCGGTATGTCCTGTTGCGGGTTGACAAGCGTTTCCCAGCGGTCCGTCACGCAGATCCCGTCGTGAATCAGGATGGCAATTTCCGTAATGCGGCTGCCACTGGCATTGCCGCCTGTCGTCTCGATATCTACTATGGCATATTCCGTTTTTTTCATACTGTTCGGATAACGTTTGTTTTGGCCTCTTGCTTTCAGGAACGTTTCACCCTCCTGAACGTCAGGTTGATCCTTGGCAGGATGTCCCTGGCCGTTTTCGGAACCTGGTGCTGCCAGAAGCTGTTCGTGGTTCCAGCCATCAGGAGGAACGAGCCGTGGTGCAAGGGGATTTCTACCCGTTGGATGTCCTTCCTGGACTTGTGCCGCAGGTGGAACATCCGGGTTTCCCCGAAACTTACCGAGGCAATGATGGGATCCGGTCCCGACTTGTCCGTATGGTCGCTGTGCCACGCCACGCCATCTTTCCCGTTGCGGTAGAGGTTCAGCAATACGGCATTGAATTCAAGTCCCGTTTCCTGTTCCACCCTTTTCCGGATGGCCAATAATTCCGGTGTCCAATCCGGACCGTCTTGGTCGGCGCCCGCATTGTCCTTGTCCTCGTACCATGCAATCATCCGTGGTGCCGTCACGGTCTTGTCAAAAATTTCCATCTGATATTCCCGCCATCCGGTCGTGTTCAGGAATGTGGTGTAATAACGGTCGGATTCTTCCTTTGTAATAAAGTTGTCCATCAGCATGAGGTCGGTGTCGGGAAGGTCAAATACCTTCCTGCCGCCCGCCCCCGAAGTAAACAGCTCGGTGTCTTCAAACAATTTCATGGCTTTAGTTGATTTTGGAGCAGCAGCTTCACTGTCATTTCATCCTGTATGCCGTTGAAATAGCGCTCTAGTACTGCCGCAAAGACAGGATGGCTGTTTTCCACATTCACAAACAGTGTCATCGAGGAGCGAAGCTTCACGTCATCCGGAGACCCGAATAGTTCCCGGGCAGACTTGTCGCTGATGTTCAATAATTCTTGTGAGATCTGCACAAGGTGGCTGCCGAGTACAGGATGTGCCAGATAGTCCGAAGCTTCCTGCAAATCGGCTATGGCATAAAATCGTGCCGTTTCACTTTGGCCGAGCCCTTTCAACTGTGGGAATATGAACCACATCCAATGGGTTTCCTTCCTTCCGTTCCTTATTTCAGACAATGCCTTCAGGTACACCTGGTTCTGGGCGTCCAAGAATCGCTTTAGATTATATGCTTCCATATTTAGAGGTTAAACGCTATTAGGGGTAAATCTTGTTTGTTGGTTGCTTCTTTCTTGGCGGTTACGTGGGCTGTATTGCTGTCAATTGATCATATCCTTGCTGGCAATTGACATTTTGCATCGCCTTGATTTATTTTTCAACGCAGCATGCTAAATATATTGCAAATTTATGACGAATACGCACAAATAGCGTTATTTTTGTTGCGACAAATACGCACATTAACTTATGTCACTATTTTCTGAAAATATAAAGTACCTGAGGATCAAGAAGGGCGTGTCCCAGCAATTCGTTGCCGATGCCGTAGCCATTCCACGTCCGCGTTATGCCAAATACGAGGATGGAAAGAATTTTCCACCCCCTGAAACGCTGCTGGCCTTGTCGCGCTACTTTGCGATGAGCATTGACCTGCTGCTTTCTGTAGATGTCCGCAAGATTCCAATGGGCGATCTGTTGAAGCTTGAAAACAACAGGCTGCTGCTTCCCATTACCGTTGACCCGCTTGGGAACAACATGATTGAAATTGTCACCCAGAAAGCCAGGGCGGGTTATCTCAACGGCTATTCCGATCCGGAATACATCGAGAGTTTGCAGCAGATCTCCTTGCCGTTCCTGGGACCTGGAAAACACAGGGGATTTCCAGTGGAGGGCGATTCCATGCCGCCCCACGAGCCCGGTTCCATCATTGTCGGCAAATATGTGGAAAGGCTAGAGGATGTTATGGACGGCCGGACCTATATCCTGATCACCAAGAGCGAGGGAATGGTCTACAAGCGTCTCAACAAGAACAAGAAGAATACCTTGGTGGTGGAGTCCGACAACCGTTTCTATCCTCCTTACGAAGTGAGGGTTTCGGATATATTGGAGATATGGGAATACGAATGCAGCATCGGCAGGAGCGATCGGAAATCAGAAGCCAATGATACGGAAGAGGTAAAAGGAATGTTCATGGAGTTGAAGCGGGAGATAGGAGAGGTAAGGAAGAGGCTGGGGTAATTTGTGGCTGGTTCATTTTTATTTAACTGTAAGCAATTCATCCTACTGAAAGGGGTAAAACATTTAAGTGTAATTAAATTCGACAGCGTTTCAGATTAGGTGTTTTTCTAAAATAAGTGTGCAACGCACAGAAACATAACTTATTTATGATTTTAAAACACCTTAAAATGCCTATCTGATATAATTCGGAGAAACGCATTTGTTCCAATACTCCACAATCGTCCTGATGGTTTCCCTTATTTCCTGGTAGCTGGAAGGCTTCACAAAAAAGCCCTGGACCGATTTGGAATAGGCATCCACCACGTGGTCTTGTTCGGCGCTAGTGGAAAAAAACAAGTAGGGGATTGATTTCAATCGCAGGTCCTCGTTCTCATGGATCTTCTGCCTCAGTTCCATCCCGCTCAATCTGGGCATGTTGATGTCCGAAAAGATGATAAAGGGTTCCACGGTGGTGCCGGTAAGGTACTCCAATGCCTTCTCTCCATCTCCAAAAAAGATGACCTCATTTTTATACGCGAGTTCTTGGAATACCTCGCTCAGTACTTCCTGATCATCCAGATCGTCCTCGATGATGATAATTGGGCCGCCCTTGTTCATTTTTGGTTTTTTGTAAAGATACGCAATTAGTTGGCTGTTTGGCAGGATAGCTTTTGCAAGGTTTTTAAGGAAAATCAGTAAAGGCTTCAAGAAAATTTGAAGCCTTTTTATCGCGGGTATGTTTTTTAATCAAACTTTACAACAGGTTTTTCGCTCAACCCCCATTTCAAGCCAAAAAGCGTTAAGAGATCACCGCTGTCCGTTTCAAAATTCTTTCCATAACCTCCACTTAGAAAAAGGTTGTCCATAACCTTGTATTGCAAGATGCCGACCAATCGGTGGTCCTTGTCGTCGCCATTCCGGTTGATGTATTCCCCCGAGATGGAAATTTTCTTGAATTGAAATTCCACCTTTCCACCAATATCCACATACTCATTCTTCAAGTAGTCAAGTGTGGCGGGGTCAATCTGGGATTCGTCCCTTAAAAGTCTTCCAAAACCATAAACATTAAAAAAATCATCTGCTCCTATGAAGATCGACCATTTGGCGGTAGTCCAAAAGCCAAATCTTCCCAAACGGCTGTAACTGCTTTCGTTGCCGGGAAAATTGGCGGTAGCTCCAGCGGCAAGATCCCAAGTGAAAACCTTGTGGTTGAAGTGCTTGTTGAAATCTTTTGCCAGATCTTCAAACTCTTTTTCATTGGTGGAATCGTATTCATCCATCAGGCTATTTCGTGCCTCGGTATCCAATTCGATTAGTAGGGCTGCAAGTTTTGTCCTGTCGGTTTCCTTTTCCAAGACAATAATGGCAGCCGCAACCTCAGGCTTGGCCTTCAATTCATCAATTTTAGTCTTTCTCTTGCTTTCAATGTAGGCATCCCTGTTGTCGATGTATTTTTTCTGGTTGGCAAAAACTTCATTTATCTTTTTAATATTCTTGAAGGTAATAAAGTTGCTTCGCAGGCCAAAGGCGATGCTGGAGAGTGTGTCTGAAGTGGTGTAAGCCAACGAGAATGAAGTCTTCTTGATGAAGTCATTGAATACGTTTTGTTTGGTTATGACCCCTTGATCATCTGCGGTAAAGCCATAATAGGCGTTGCTGGAGGTGAACTTGTTTTCGTGCAATAACCAATAGGGCACCACCTCGATCGCATTGTCCTTGACGTTCACCAGGTTTGCATTGATGGCATTGGAACTGTTGGAAGCTTCAACCAATGAGAAGGATTTATCCAGCAAGGTCAATGCTGGAGCATTTGGCACCTCCAGATCGCTGATCTTTAAACTGTCGATGCTTTTCTGGGCTGTACAAAAGGAAGAGGCGGCTAAAAACAGCAGGATTATCTTTTTCATGGCTCTCTGTTTAGGGTGATGTATTTGCGCATTACGAGATGGTGCTTGTTGGAAGAAATATGTACGGAATCATAAATCAAAAACTCCCTGATGCCATCTTCTCCACCTTTGATGGCATATGTTGTCTTGCACTTTTTAAGATATTTTTCCAACAAAGAAGCGTCACCGATGGATCCGTTGACAGCAAAAGTAGTTTGGAAATAGACAAAACCAAACCTGTCTATTGCCGAGGTATCCAGCAAGCTCCATGGGACATTTGGAACAGGAGAATCAATGGCTGGCAGCAGCAAGGCTAGATCAGAATCCAATAATTCAATCCTGGTCTTGATCGGAGTCAGATAGTTTTCCGGGGAAATGGGGATCTTAAGATCAAATTTCACTTGTATGGAACTTGCAGTGCCCAGAAGGTAGGATGCCTTGATGGCTTCTTCCTGGCCATCATTATTTTCTTGATAGATCATAACGGTATGTTTTTATGCCTACTCTAGGATCCCCTTTTCGGCTTCCGAGGATGGTGATGCATTACTTCTTGTCGTATCAACTAACAACACCGGTAGTGATGTCGGTTGTAATTTGTGTCTTTACTTGGGTGGTCGTTTCATCCTCCTGGTTTACATCATTGTCACTGGCGTGAAGCATCTTTATAAAGTACAACCGCGTCCAGAGATAGCCAAAAAGAAAACCAAGGCTGGCAAAATAGAGAAGGATGATAATGATAAAAGCCTCATTGCTGACTTTGGTACTGGTCATAACAAATTTGGCAGCACTTTGAAGCATATCCGGAATCTGATGAATCTGTGTCAAGCCAAGTCCAAGAAGAATCTTGGTGATCCAGTCACTCACTTGCAGTAGATTGTCATTGCCGATATAACCGGATTTTGATCTTTCCGATTCGTCTATTACGGTGGGGCGTGGAATACCGAAAAGGAAACCAATTAGGCTGCTGCAAGTAAAAATAGCACCTGACAAAAAGAATAAGGTAACCATGATCGTACAGAAACTCTCTTGATTTGCATAAGCAAAAATTATAATTCCTACTATACCCAAAAAGACAAGAATGAGGATAAATAGCAACGCTATGTTTTCTTTTTCATCGACAAGCTTTTTCACCCCGGAGGCTTCATTTTTATTGTTAGAACTTTCAGCCATATCAATAGTGATTTATAGTTACTTGTTTTTAAATGTTTCATCTTACGCTATCCGATTCCCAACTTGTCAAAAGTCTTTGGTTCGACAATTCCATCGGATTCCAATTGATTTTTAGTATAGAAGGCTTTTATTGTATTCAAGATGATGAGATCAAAATGACCTTTAACAGGCAGTTAGAGTTTTGAATCACTGGCATTCAAAGCTCGTCGTACCTCGATTACCATACTCCATAAGGTGATTTATTGCTGCCCGGTGGCGTTTCAATAGTGCCCTTCTGTGATTGTGCCTTGCTGAGTACATACTGTCTTGACATGGTATTATATTTTAGGGTTATAATTCTTAATGTATTATTGAAATAGAAGCACTTCTTATAAAAAAATATAATTTATGTACAATTGATAAACGATTGGCATATTTCAAAGACATAGCAAAATCTTATCAAATCTAGCAACTCCAAGAAACATAAACAACCGTATAAATACGTGTTTTTTAATTTTTTTTAATTTAATTATTTGTTATTCAATAAGATGAGGTAGTAAAGATCAAAACGAAAACGCCCAACCCCCATTGGAAACAGCAATTGGGAGTCGGGGGGCATTTTAATCGGTTCAAAAAATTATTGCATTCAAGGGAATAGTGTCCGTTTTCAGTACGGAGGTTTGTACTGGTAGACTTGCTCCTTATTTTCCTTTCCCCAATCTGGCATCCAGTAGATCGTGCAGGCGCTCCTTGTCTTTCTTCAGGTCCTCAAGCTGGTTCTTCAGCACCTCGATCAGATCCTTTTCAGCATTGGAAAGCTTGTAGTCCTCGAGTGGTTCTTTCACTATGTGTGGCTGTTTTCCGAGCAGCATCCTGCCTTTTCCCGTTAGGAGCCAGTTGGCATTGAGTTCAGGATAGGTGTTTAAGATATTTTCTAATTTATCAACCCCTATGGTTCTTCCGTTTTTCAATTGGCTGGCAAATGCACCGTTGGAAAATCCTACAGATAACTCAAAACTTCTGATCGTTAGCTCCCTGTAGTCAATGAATTGCTTGATTCTTTTTAATGTTTCGGACATATGGTGGGTAAAAATTTAGAAAATATACTATAAATATTTTTTAATTAGATAATTTCTTATATCTTTGTGTTGATCAACGTTTGCAATATTACTGTGTGCATTGTTTCTACCAAACGGAACGAATATAGTAAAAAAAAATGGAACGGGTAACGCTGGAGTTTTTGGATCAAGAGGTTGGAAGAAATTATCCTTTGTAGCTTTCAATTAAGGACTTTATGATTTAGCAATGGACACTTGTCCTTTTTGTGTTTTAAGATCATCAAGTTGTTTTTACGGAAAACTTAATCGATTTGTTTCACTCTAATATATTCCAACCATGGACCACAACTTCCTATTACCAAATGATCTTCCCCGTACAGCAGCCCTGGAAAAAGTACTGGAACTGCTACTGGCCTTTGTTGCCGCTGATTCTGTTTATTTTTCGCCCCATGTTGAAGAAGTATCCAGCGAGGGAGTATTCCTTGTGGTCCTTGCAGACGAGTGCACGCAGTATTGGGACGAGGTGCACCACAACTGCGAGAAGCTGTTTGCCGGTTATTCGCAGTTCAGTTTCAGGGTGTACGACCGGGAGTGGATAACCGATGAATTGAAGGACGGCAACCCTTTCTTTGTACTGCATTGCAATCGACAGGCGCTGTTGTACCATAGTACCGCAAGTGCGGAGATTGCACTTGTAGACTGCTTGAAACCGAAGCGGTTCTTGAAGTCGGCCAGGAACAGGTTCCGGGTTGATGACGAGACGGCCTTTACAGTTGCGGTCGACCTCAGGCATTATATAAAGGGAGGGAACCTGCTGCAGGCTGCCTACACACTTCACCAAGCTATGCGATGGCTCTTTATCACTGCTTCGAGGTTCCTGACCGGGGAATGGCTGGTTGCGGATGACCTGCAGGTGCAACAGCAACACATAGGCTCTTTTTCCGTTGCACTGGGCAATACATTTGATGAAAAACTGTCTGAGGATGTTGCGTTGCTGGAGCTGCTGCATAGAGCTTGCAAGGCCGTCAAGGCAGATGGGGAAGCACCTATTGTCACGATAGAATTGCTGGAGGTGCTTGAGTTGAAAAAGGAAGTGATGCGCAAGGAAGTCCACCGCCTGTTTGCAGCGTGTATGGAACGCTGCCGTTATCAGTTTTCCTTGAAGAAACAGCCCCTCATTGTCCTGGACGAGGCTGATCCCTTGCATTATATTACCACTCTCATCACTGATACGGCTTCCGCCTCGGCACTCTATTGCCTTGGTGAGCGCACGATAGAGCGGAAGGTGCTGCACCATATGCTAGCGGGCAATGTTGCCGGTTCCTGCAACACGCATTACTACCTGCTGCTGTTCGTGAACGATTATGTGCAGGATGCTCCGGGGAATATCGCGGACAAGATAAGCACATTGACCAATGGCCGGTACACGGCCACGGTGCTGCTGCACGGCAAGAAATCGCTCGGGACGAAGAACAGTGACCAGCAGTACTTTTTTTACAATGCAATGGAGCGGGGCAGGTTGCTGTTCAAGGAGTCGGCCCGGCCGCCTTACCTTCCGTTTGCCACGCCTCCGGCAAGGGATATGGAGCGGGCAAAAAAATATGTGGAGCAGCGTAACAGGACCGTGGCATTCTTTATTGAAACAGAAAACCAAGATGTGGGAAATGCCACGAAGATGAAGGTATATCTGCTGCACCTGATCTTGGAGCACACCTGCCTGGGATTAATCCGCCTGCATCTTGGCTATACGCCGAATCATTTTTCGCTTTCTTTCCTGTTCGAGCTGTGTGAATATTTCAGTCCGCTGTCGGAAATGCTATTCCCAAGGGAAACAGACAAGGACAAGGCACTCTTCAGGCTTCTTTCCCTGTCACCCAATGACCTGCGTCACGGTACAGTGGATGATGTAGCGCATCACGACTATGAGGTGCTGCGCAACCGGTGTATGGAGTTTGTGGAAAGGGCGAAGAAGTGGGAAGGAGGAAATTAGAAGGTAAAATTTAGAAGTTAGACGGAAGAGATAGAAGAAGTAAAGATGGCAGGTTAGGGATTTAGATGAAGAACCGTTAACACAACCAAACTTAAAAGTATTTCTCCGTTGATATTTAAAATCACATCAATAATTTCAACCTTCTAAATTCTACCTTCTAAATTCTACCTTCTAAATTCTACCTTCTTCTTCCAACACCACAAGAATAATATTATAACAAGATAAGGTAATGTTATAACCTATTGGTGCAAAGCCAAGGTACTTTGGTCCTCCCTGGCTGCCTACGGGCCGGGATAAACAACTAAATAACCAATATGGAAGAAAATTTAAGGATTGCAGGCAAGGAACGTCCAGATGTGATTGGAAAGGTAAAAAATGACAATGCCCGGCATTATGATATGATTGTATTCTGTCATCTCCGCTGGCAATTTGTTTACCAGAGGCCCCAGCACATCATCAGCAGGATGGCCAGGGAAATGAATGTACTGATGGTGGAAGAACCGCTGCATTTTAACGAGGGGGAGGAAAATACGGCGAACCTCATTGCTGTTACGCCCCAGTTACATATACTGCAGCCGAAAGTAAGGAATATCGAAGCAATAGCTGGGGTGCTGGCAGATCATGTACTGAACAAGGATGTGTCGATAGGCTGGTTCTATTCCGCTTCGTTCAGTCCCCTTTTGGAAGCACTGTCGTTCGAGACCATCGTGTATGATTGCATGGACGAGCTCTCGCTTTTCAAGGGTGCCCCGCAACAACTCATCGACCAGGAGAAATACCTGATGGCCAATGCCGATATCGTATTTACGGGTGGAAAATCCCTCTACGAATCCAAGAAGGAAATGCACGATAACGTGTACTGCTTTCCCAGTTCGGTAGATGAGGCCCATTTTGCCCAAGCACGCAACGGTATTGCAGTACCGGAAGATATCGCCTCGATCAAATGGCCCATCATAGGATATTTTGGAGTTATTGACGAGCGTATCGATCTTGACCTGGTGCGTGAGAGTGCCGCCCGATTGCCCGACGTTTCCTTTGTGATGATTGGCCCGCTGGCCAAGATAGAAGACGGCGATCTTCCAAAAGCCCGCAACATCCATTATCTGGGGATGAAATCGTATGAGGAACTGCCGGCCTATCTGAAAGCGTTTGATATTGCAATGATGCCGTTTGCCCTCAATGATGCCACCAAATTCATAAGCCCTACAAAGACACTTGAATACATGGCTGCAGGGAAACCCATCATTTCGACACGCATCAAGGATGTAGTGAGGGATTACAGCCACTGCGTGGAACTCGTTGCCACATCCGAAGACTTCTGCAACGGCATCTCGAAGATAAGGGACCTTGAATCGGGAAGGAGCAGCCATTATACAGAAATCCTGAAAAACACGTCGTGGGATGCAACGGCAGCCAAGATGAATACGATTATTAAAAACTTTATGCTATGAAAAAGATCGACATTCTTATAATTGGCGCAGGTATTTCGGGTGCCGTACTTGCAGAACGCTATGCCTCGATAGGCAAGAAGGTACTTGTGCTGGAAAAGAGGAACCATATTGCAGGCAACTGTTTTGATTATCATGATGAAAATGGCATCCTTGTTTCCAAATACGGTGCCCACCTCTTCCATACCAACGAGCAGGAGGTGTGGGACTATGTAAATCAATTTTCAGACTGGTACCCTTGGGAGCATAAAGTGATTGCAAGGGTGGACGACAAGACTGTTCCCATTCCTGTAAACATCACCACGGTAAATACCCTTTTTGGTACCGCGATAGATACGGAACGAGAAATGAAAACATGGCTTGAGGAAAATAGGATCAATATAGAAAAACCAGGGAATGGGGAAGAAGCCGTATTGAACCGTGTAGGACCTGAATTGTATGAAAAGATGTTCAAGCATTATACCAAGAAGCAATGGGATAAATTTCCATCCGAACTGGATGCTTCCGTCCTGGACCGCATTCCTGTAAGGTACAACTACGACGACCGCTATTTTTCTGATGAATACCAGGCATTGCCCAAAGGAGGTTATACCCAATTGTTTGAAAATATCCTTGCAGATCCCAATATCGAAATCCGATTGGATACGGACTATTTTGAGGTAAGGGAGGAATATGCAGGCTATGAGAAACTGTTCTATACGGGACCTGTAGACCGTTTCTTTGAATTCAAGCACAGCCTGCTTGAGCAATTGGAATACCGGTCCATCAATTTTGTGAGCGAGACGTTGGACACGGACTACTTCCAGGAAAACTCGGTAGTGAATTATCCCGGTACCGAAGTGGACTATACCCGGATCATAGAGTACAAGCATTTTGGCCATCAACAAGCGGACAAGACCACCATCGTCAAGGAATTCACGGTGGATCACGGCGAGCCCTATTACCCTGTTCCAAATCCCAGGAATCAGGAAATCTATGAAAGGTACAAGGCAGAAGCCGACAAGCTGCAAGACGTTTACTTCGTAGGAAGGCTTGCGAACTACAAGTATTTCAATATGGACCAGGCCTTCAAGAATGCACTGGATCTTTTTGATTCACTCCATAAGGCGGATACTGATCATCGTAAAGCGTCAGTGAATGAATCCTTTTAAGACCTTCTTCATGGGCGGTTTTGAATGTGCCGATCATGTAAACCGTTCAGGGAACAGGATAAACCTTTTGGAAGAAACACAGCATGATGTGCGCGTCGAGGAAGATTACAAGCTATTGGCCGACATTGGCATCAAGGTGGTGAGGGAAGGTATCTGTTGGAGCTCGGTTGAGAAAAAACCGGGCGAGTTTGACTTTTCGGGAGTACTTTTCAGGATGCAGGCTGCCGAGCAGTACGGTATACAGCAGATCTGGGACCTGATCCATTTCGGCTACCCGGACGGCATCTATCCAACCCATCCCAGATTCTGCGAGCGTTTTGCGAAGCTCTGCCAGGTTTTCGGGGTGTTCTACAACGCCAATTCCAGACAGCCGCTGCTGGTGGTTCCCATCAATGAGATCAGTTTCCTTTCGTGGCATTCCGGAGACGTGAGGGGAACGGTTCCGTTTGCCGTGAACAGCGGATGGGATATGAAGTACCACCTCTGCAAGGCAGCGATACTCGGCATCAAGGTCTTGAAGGAAGTGGATCCCCAATGCAGGATCATCCTGGTGGAACCCTTGGTGAAAATACATGCCGACCCTTTTACAGACCCCGCGCATTTGTTGAACATGAATGAATACCAGTTCCAGGCCATGGACATTATAGCTGGAAGGATCTGTCCGGAACTTGGCGGACAGGAATCGTTCCTGGACATCCTGGGCTTCAATTATTACTGGAACTGCCAATGGGAAGGGGAGGCGGCAACACTTCCATGGCCGGAATATTACACGAGGCGGACACCGCTCAGCGAGCTTCTAGAAGGTGCCTATCTTCGTTACAGGAGGCCAATGTTCCTGTCTGAAACAGGACATTTCGGCTCCGGGAGGGTTGAGTGGCTGGATGAAGTTACCGCCCAATGCCTGGTTGCAATAGGCAGGGGTGTCGAGCTGCTTGGAATTTGCATCTATCCCGTAACGGACCGTCCTGACTGGGACAACCTTGAGAGTTACAGCAATTGTGGGATCTGGGATCTGGATGAATGGGGCAACAGGATTCCTGAAACCGGGGTCATTGCTTCCATAAGGCGTAACCAGCAAATAGTTGGTCCTGCCAATAAAGGTTTGACATCTATCTTCAACCTTAATTTTCCATTGGGTTAGCCTCCTTGTTAAAAAGATTTGAAGTTAAAAAAATATAGTTTTTGGATTTTATTTCAAATTAAGTATGTAAATTTGCCGAAGCAATGAAAAACAACAGCCTACATACTATGCGTTCAAACTTCAACATGATGTGTTGTAGTGCCCTGCATTGGTATGAAGTGGCCCTCCTATAGAAAAAGTAGTTATTACTTATTTTGCAAAAAAGCCTTTCATATCCCGTGAAAGGCTTTTTTATTTTCAGACATCTCAAAAAACAAAAACAAAAACTCAATATCCAAATCCAAAATCCAAAATTTAAAATTCAATACCTATGAACACTTTAGAAAACAACAAAAACTTTACCATGATGTGCTGCTGCAGGAAGATTCCTCCGTGTTGCAGAAGTTGCTGTTATTTTCGTAAATAATACTATGGCCCTTTCGCACACCACGAAAGGGCTTTTTTATGCTTGCCTTTTTCATAACACTTTAAATCTATATCAAAATGAATACTATTTCCTCCTTTAATATCAAGGTTGTCCTTGCCTTCCTGAGTATCTACATCATCTGGGGCACCACCTATCTCGCAATAGCGTATGGGCTGCCTGGATTTCCGCCGTTCATATTATCGGGATTGCGGTTTTCCGTTGCGGGAATCCTTATCCTGCTGTTCCAATACAAGAAAGGCGAAAGGCCAAATTCATTGCGGAACTGGAAGCGAAATGCAGTTCCAGGAATCCTGGTACTTTCTGCGGGAACAGGACTTGTGGCCTGGGCCGAACAGTATGTTACCGCCACCGAAGCGGCCATCGTACTGGCCATTACACCGCTGCTCTTCATCGTAATCGACAAGGCCAACTGGAAGAAGAATTTCTCGGATAAATTCTTGAACATTGGGCTCTTGTTTGGCTTTGGTGGTCTTGTTGTCTTCCTGAAGGACAGCCTCTTTCAAACCTCAACAACCGAAAACGGCATACGGCCAATTGCCTTCGGGATATTGCTTGTCTCAGCCGTACTGTGGGTTTTGGGATCCTTGTATTCCAAAAAGCATGCGTCCGAACATTCGGTTTTCCTGAATGTAGGACAGCAGCTGACCATAGGCGGAGCCGGAAGCCTGCTTATCGCAGGTTTCAGGGGAGAATGGTCGGAAATAGGGTGGACGTCGATTCCCACTACGGCCTGGCTGGCATTGGCCTATCTGATTGTCTTCGGTTCGATGGTGGCCTATTTGTCTTTCATCTGGTTGCTGTCAGTCAAGCCACCCGCGCTTGTGAGCACCCACACCTATATCAACCCGGTGGTGGCCGTTGTCTCGGGATGGCTGGTGGCAAAGGAATTCATCTCGGGCTGGCAATTGTTGGGACTGGGCATCATCCTTTCAGGGGTACTGCTGACCAATCTCGGTTCTTACAAGATATCAAAACGGAAGGTGGTCCGGTTCCGAAAGATAGAACGAACACTTAAAAGAATCGCGATACCTTACCGCTATAGTACTCCTGCTTAAAATCAATAAAAATAATGATCGAATTAAAAAATGTTACGAAGACCTTCCGGCAAAAGAACAGGATTGTTACTGCATTGTCGGATGTGTCGCTCAAAGTACCACCGGGAAAAATATTCGGTGTCATTGGTACTTCGGGAGCTGGAAAAAGCACCCTGATACGCTGTGTAAACCTCTTGGAAAAACCCACTTCCGGGGAAGTCATTGTTGATGGCAAATCCCTTCTCCATTTGTCCAATTCCGAGCTTGCTAGAGAGAGGAGGGAAATAGGAATGATCTTCCAGCATTTCAACCTGCTCTCCTCCCGGACGGTTTTTGAGAATGTTGCCTTCCCGTTGGAACTTGCCGGCACATCAAAAGCGGCTATCCGGGAACGGGTATTGGAGTTGCTCCAACTGGTAGGATTGGAAGAAAAGGCAAGCGACTATCCCTCGAGCCTTTCGGGCGGTCAAAAGCAGCGGGTTGCCATTGCCAGGACACTGGCCAACAATCCAAAGGTACTGCTGTGTGATGAAGCCACAAGCGCACTTGATCCTGCCACGACACGCTCGATATTGAACCTGCTGAAGGACATCAACCGCCGCCTCAACATCACCATCCTGCTGATTACACACCAGATGGAAGTCGTGAAGTCCATCTGTGACGAGGTTGCGGTAATCAGCCAAGGACAATTGATAGAACAGGGAAGCGTAGGTGCTATCTTTTCGAATCCCCGGCATGGATTGACCAAGGAATTTATAGCTTCCTCCTTGCATGTGGAGGTTCCGTCTGCCTACAGGGAAAGGCTTGCTGATGCAGGAGGTTTGCATCCCTTGGTACAGCTGGAATTTACTGGAAAATCGGCCAATGGGGCCATCCTTTCGGAAGCTTCCCGATTGTTCGGGACCAATTTCAAGATCATCAGTGCGCAGATGGATCAGGCAGGTGACGTCAATTTCGGGGTCATGCTGCTTGAATTGTCCAATGATGAGGACCAGTATGATGCCGTTCTCAATCATTTTATTTCCAAACATGTTTCAACAAAAATACTAGGCCATGTCTGAATCCATTCTTGAATTATTACTGAAAGGCACGTGGGAAACCATAGTGATGACGTTTGTATCCGGATTCTTCGGCTTCCTGCTGGGGCTTCCTACGGGAATATTGCTTTTCCTTACCCGGAAGGACCAATTGCTGGCACAGCCAACCGTCAACCGACTGTTGTCGGTCCTGGTGAATATTTTCCGTTCCATTCCCTTCATCATCCTTATTGTATGGATGATCCCGTTTACAAGGGGGCTTGTGGGAACTTCCATCGGCGTCAGTGCAGCGCTGGTGCCGCTGAGCATTGGAGCCGCTCCTTTTATCGCAAGATTAGTGGAGAACAGCCTTCTGGGATTGCCTTCAGGACTGATTGAAGCTGCCTGTGCCCTGGGGGCCACCCCTTTGCAAATCGTCTACAAGGTGTTGCTGCCGGAAGCACTGCCCTCATTGATCAATGCGGCTTCCATAACACTGATCACGCTCGTAGGCTATTCGGCAATGGGTGGTGCCGTTGGAGCAGGTGGACTTGGGCAGGTGGGCTACCAATACGGCTATATCGGATATGATGCCACCATCATGAATGCGGTATTGGTGTTGCTTGTTGTCCTGGTGTTCCTGATCCAGTTTGCAGGCGACTCACTGTCCAGACATTTCGACCACAGATAATCATTATTAAACATTAAATATATAATTGAACATGAAAACAAGAACAAATTTATTGCGCACATTCGGATTTATCACCTTGGCACTTTCTCTGGCAAATTGCGGCAAGAATACGACAAATGATCCGCATCATATAAAAGTGGGCGTGGCATCGGGTCCGGAATATGCCGTGGCACAGCAAGCGCAGAAAGTGGCCAGGGAAAAATACGGGCTTACCGTGGAACTGGTCTCCTTTAATGATTATGTGATCCCGAATGAAGCGTTGAGCCAAGGGGATATTGATGTGAATGCCTTTCAGCACAAGCCTTATCTGGACGAACAATCCAAACAGCGTGGCTACAAGTTGGCCGTCATCGGAAAAACATTCGTCTATCCGATTGCGGGATATTCCAAAAAGATCAAGAGCCTTGCAGAATTGAAAGACGGAAGCACGATCATCATTCCGAATGATCCCACCAACGGAGGCCGCTCCTTGTTGCTCTTGCAGAAAAATGGCTTGTTGAAACTCCGTCCCGATACCGGGTTGTTGCCGAAAGTGACCGACATCTTGGAAAATCCACGGAAACTGGAACTGTTGGAACTGGAAGCACCACAATTGCCCCGTGCGCTGGACGATCAGAATGTCACGATTGCCATCATCAACAATACCTTTGCTTCCCAAGCGGGATTGGTTCCTGCCAGGGATGCCTTGTTTGTGGAGGACAAGGGTTCTCCGTATGTGAACCTTATCGTGAGCCGTGAAGACAATAAAAAAGAGCAAAAGGTACAGCAGTTCTTGAAGGCTTATCAATCGACAGAAGTTGAAAAGGCCGCCATCAGAGAGTTCAAGGGAGGTGTCGTGAAGGGATGGTAATTCCAAGGCTATCCCAGTATTCAACTTGTAAAATTTTTAAAAGCTGTCTCCATTGCAGCTTCAGCTAAAATCTTCATTATGGAAAATATTAATTTCTTGGCTTTTGCAATGCCTGCGTTCTTTCTCTTTGTCTATCTGGAATTTGTACTGAGCCGAAGGAAGAAGGCCCCGGGTGTCTTTAATTATGAAAGTTCTGTTTCCAACATCAGCATCGGGATTGCAGAAAGATTGATGAATCTCTTCATAACGGCGAGTTTCTACCAGTTGTATTTTTACATCTTTGAGCACTACCGCCTTTTAGAAATATCGAGCAACGCATTGGTCTGGATCTGCTTGATCCTGGCTACGGATCTTATATGGTATTGGTACCATCGCCTGGGACATGAAGTGAATTTCTTCTGGGCGGCTCACATCGTCCATCATCAAAGCGAGGAGTTCAACCTGACGGCTGCGGCCCGGATCACGACTTTCCAGGCTATTATCCGTACGGGTTTCTGGTGCATTTTGCCTTTTATCGGTTTTCATCCCAAGATGGTCATCACGATGCTGCTGGTACATGGGGCCTATTCCTTTTTTACCCACACACAGCTGGTAGGCAGGATAAAATGGCTGGAATATGTTCTTGTGACGCCTTCGGTCCACGGTGTACACCACGCATCGGACGAAAAATACCTGGACAAGAACTATGGTGATATGTTTACCTTCTGGGACAGGATGTTTGGAACCTTCCAGTCGGAAGAAGAAAAACCCAGATATGGCCTGACCCATCCCTTGAAAAGTTTCAGCTTCCTCTGGATGCACTTTCATTATTATTTTGAGATATATGAATTATGGAAACGATCCGAAGGTTTCAAGGCCCGATGGAAAGCAGTATTCGGAAGCCCGGCTGCCATGGACCAGGATATCCGGCCCCTGCTTGAAAAGCGTTTTCTGCAGGAGAAGACGGATAGGAGCCACCGCTTGCGGTTTCGCAATTATCTATACATACAATTGGGCCTGGCAGTGTTCCTGCTTACTGTTTCTACCTATTATTTCGAATCCCTTGATGGCGCGGACAAGCTTTTTGTTTCTGCATTCATCCTGATAACACTGCTCAACTGTGGTGCATTGCTGGAACAACGAAAGTGGATTTATTATCTGGAATACCTGCGCTTGTTTTTTGCAACAAGTTATGTCCTTTGGAAGGGAGATGCGATAGAATACTTCCTGCTTCCTGTATGTGCCATGGTTTTCGCGGAACAGATGTTCTCACTGGGCAAGCACTATCAAGATTTGGTGCTGCAGTCGGCGCAAGATTGAAAGATGTTGCAGATGCCAAATTGTGAATATCTATTTTTGAAATGTCCGGTTTGGCTCGCTTTAAAATCTATCTTTGGCATCCTTAAAAAAAAAGAATATGAGTGCAATTTGGTATGAATGCAAGGTAAAATACAGGAAGATAGATGAATCTACTGGGATTCAAAAAGTTACCACAGAGCCTTATCTGGTGGATGCCTTGTCCTATACGGAAGCAGAAAGCAGGATTGGCGAAGAAATGTCGGCCTATATCAGTGAAGAGTTCAAGATTACGGGGATAAAGTATGGTAATTATGCCGAGATACATCCGTTTGAAAATGCTGATCGCTGGTTCAAATCAAGGGTCGTGCTTTTGGCCTATGATGAGGAAAGTGGAAAGGAGCGAAAAACGGGCATGAACCTCCTTGTCCAAGCCAATGATGTTAGAGAAGCTTTTGACAATACGGTTACCGTAATGAAAGGTACGATGGGCGACTATACCATTACGGCCATTTCGGAATCACCGATCATGGATGTCTTTCCTTATTTCAGTGGTGAGGAAGGAGAGACGGAGGCATTGGAACGGTTTAATGCTAAAAAAGCATCCAAGCCAGCAGTTGTAGCTATGGGTGAGGTTGAAGAGGTTCTGGAATAGAGCATGGAAGGAATAAAAAAAGGCAATAGGAAGAAATAATAGTGGATTTAATGCTGTTGCATGCTTGTGAAACAGATGTCAATTTGCGATTTTCTACTGTTGCCTTTTCCATTGCCACTTGAACGAGAATATAAGAATCCTTTTCATTTTTTTGAAATACATTTTATTTAATTCTGCACAAGGAAAAGAGGTAATGTGTTCACTTTTAGGTTTCAAGGTGTTTTGTTGTGTTTTGAAACGAAAAACCAATCATAATTTAATTATTTGATATATAAGTTGTTGAATTATAGTATTTTTTGCAAATTAAAACTTTAGATAACGAAATTATTTTTGTTTTAGTATATTTACCTTCTAAAAACAATCAATTTTGGCAAAAAAGCTACTAATCCTTTTGTTGTTGTGTCTTGGGCAGTTGTTCTATGCCCAGAACCAATCCAATATTTGGTATTTTGGTAGTCGTGCGGGTTTGGATTTCAATAGTGGTGTACCACTGCCATTGGAAGATAGCCAGATGGATTCATTTGAAGGAAGCGCAACCGTTTCTGATGCTTCTGGACAATTGTTATTTTATACCAATGGAGAGAAAGTATGGAACAGGAACCATCAACTTATGTCCAATGGGACCGGCCTTTTGGGAAACTCTTCGAGTTCTCAAGCCTGCATCATCATTCCCAAACCTGATTCGCCCTCCCTCTATTATATTTTTACCACGGATGAATTTGGTGGCCAGAATGGCCTGAGGTATTCGGAAGTAGATATTTCCCTTGAAAATGGTCTGGGCAATGTTACAGCGAATAAGAACATTCCCGTTGCAGCTCCTACTTGTGAGAAGGTTACGGCCGTCAAGAAAAAGGACAACACTGGTTTCTGGGTTGTTACGCATGATTATGGTAGTAATAAATTTATGTCGTATTCGGTAACCCAGTCAGGTGTCAATCTGGTTCCGGTAGTCAGCGCCACGGGTATTTCCATTACTACTCCGGCTGGAACCGTGGGGTATTTGAAAGCCTCTGCAGACGGTACCCGGATGGTCAGCTGCAATTATATGAAAAATCTTGAAATTTACGATTTCAATGCCTTGACGGGAACGCTTGGCAATGCGAAGGTCATCAATACCAATCCGTCCAATTATGGAGCTGAGTTTTCTCCATCGGGCAATTTCCTTTATGCAACCACGGGAACAGGAATTTATATCCAGCAGGTGGTGCAGTACAACCTGAATGCATCCAACATTCCAGCTTCGGCGGTCACGCTGAGCACTACCAGTTCACAATTTGGTGCCTTGCAATTGGCCAGTAATGGGAAAATCTATGTTTCCTTGGCCAATTCGAAATATCTGGGCGTCATTCATCAGCCTGAAAATGCAGGCACGAGCTGCAATATGGAAAAGGATGGATTTTTTATAGGTTCAGGAACGTGTATTTTTGGACTTCCACAATCGATACCAGTTGATTTTAATGTATTTGTAGTGTCCAGGAGCGTATGCTTGGGCAGCAGCACCCAATTTGCCATAACGGGCAACCAGGATATCGTGTCGGCACATTGGGATTTTGGAGATGGCGGCACTTCCAACGAGCTTTCGCCTTCGTATCTTTATACTGCTGCAGGCTCCTACAATGTAACCGTAACGGCATCAGGGACATCGGGCAGTGTCATCCAGACTTTGAAAACCGTAATTGCAGAAATCCCGATTGCCCATCCGATAAGCAACAAAGTGGCCTGCGGATCCAATGTCCTTTATGATCTTGCACAGAATGATACAGAAATAAAAGGCAACCAAGCCAATCCCCTCTTCAAGGTGGCTTATTTTGCCTCGGAAGCAAATGCACTATCCCACAGTGCCATCCTGCAGAGTCCTTACAGCCTGCCTGCAGGAACGACCACTTTTTTTGCAAAGATCTATAACAATGAAAATGTAAACTGCTATTCGATCACAAGTTTCAGGGTTACGGTCATGGATGCGCTTGTTGCAGGGCAGCCTGTGGCTTATATTATTTGTGAAAGCCCTTACGATGGCACCGCTTCTTTTAACCTGGCCCAGAAGAACAATGAAGTGCTGAACGGATTGGATGCGACCCAGTTTGTGATCACCTATCATAATGATTATAGTGAAGCCGTGGCCGATACGGGTGCAATTCCTTTGTTTTATACGAATACCAATCCCCAGGAACTGCTTTATGCACGATTAGAGAACAAGACAGATCCAACATGTTTCGCCATCACTTCGTTTGTAATCGGGGTAGGCGAGCAGCCCGTGATAGGATCATTGAGCAACTTGGTGGAATGCGGGAGCGGAAGAAAAGTTTCGGCATTTGACCTGACTGAAAAAAATGCAGAGGTGTTAGGGAATCTTTTGCCAGCTTCCTTTACGGTACACTATTATCATACCGAACAGGATGCACTTGAAGGCAACAATGCAATCGTGATGCCTTATGCCACCACAGCTGCCAGCCAGACGATATATGTTGCGGTAAGGGCCGTGGGAAACACAAGTTGCACTGCAATCGGCAGTTTCAGCTTGATCATATTGCCTTCTCTGCCTTCAACGCTGCCAGCAGCACTAAATGTGTGTGACGATGTGAGCAATGATGGAGTTGCTGTCTTTGATTTCGAGGATCAGACGGCCTTCTTGCTGGACAACGAGCCATCGGGTGCTTTTAAAGTTACATATCATACTTCTGATGCTGATGCTGCCCTTGGTGAAAATGCCCTTGAAAATTACACCAATGCCTCCAATCCCCAGACCATTTACGCACGTGTGACGAGTGGAACTGATGCTTCTTGCTTCGAGATACGTCCTTTTACGATATCCGTCCACCGCCAACCTACCATTATGGCTCCCGCAGACCTGCAAATCTGCGGTGAAGGAGGGAGCATATTTAGCAAGGTTGACTTGCTTGCGTTCAACGAGACCATACTGAATGGCCAGTCCGCAACGGATTTTACGGTGACCTATCATCGCTTGCCAACGGATGCCCAGCAAGGTGCCCATACATTGCCTGCTGATTATGAGGCCATAATTGGAAGCCAAACCTTGTACGCAAGGGTGGCAAATAATAATAGCCCTTCCTGTTTTGCCCTTGCTGCCTTTCAGATAATGGTCTATCCCCAGCCTGTCATAGTGATGAAGACACAGTATGTCCTGTGCGAAAATAATTCCATACAGCTGGCGGCACCGGCAGGTTTTGACAGCTACAGCTGGTCGACAGGAGCAACTACACCTTCAATCTCCGTAACAGCTCCTGGAACGATAACGCTTACGGTAACCAAGAATCACGGGGCAGTGACTTGTTCGAATACGGCCACAATCAATATCATCAATTCGTCCGTAGCGGTCATAAAGCAAATAATAGTCAGTGATTGGACGGATAGCCAAAACAGTATACAAGTAATTGTAGAAGGTTCCGGTGATTATGAATATTCCATTGATGGGGAAAATTACCAGAGCAGCCCTGAATTTTTTGGATTGGAAATTGGCGAATACACTGTTTTTGTAAAGGATGTCAATGGATGCGGTATTGCCGACCAAAGCACTTATTTTCTTGCCTATCCCAAGTTCTTTACCCCTAATGGAGATGGCTATAATGAAAAATGGCACATCAGGTCGGCCGATCTGGAGCCGGAACTAAAAGTATATATCTTTGACCGCAATGGCATCCTGCTTACCTTGCTTGACGGAAGAAGTTCAGGATGGGATGGCACCTGTAATAACAACAAGCTGCCTTCAGCTGATTATTGGTTTATTGCAGAGCGCAAAAGCGGCAAGACATTTAAAGGGCACTTTTCGTTGATGCGTTGAAAATGATGTATGGCTTGAATAATTTCGAGCTACATCAAATTAATACTGTTTTTTCTCAATACCTGATATATTTTTGATGAAATTAATTCCACAACTTTTAAAACAAATCCTGTAAGCAGGAATGCTTCCATAGATTGTATCTTGTAGGATATAACCATTGGGAAGATTCCCGTATAAAAATACTGCTATGAAAAATATTAGAAATGAGGATCTGGTGCAAGAAGACGCCAACCTTGACAACAATCTACCTGTTTTTGCTATGCATCGAGATGAGGAAGATGAAGACAAATATGAAGATGAAGAAGATGAGGCTGGTGATTGGGGAGATGTTGATCCTGCTGGAGGAGATGCTCCAACCAGTCCAGGAAGTGCGGTATAATCTGCATCTAAAAAAAACTGCCGTACACAGGCAGTTTTTTTATGTCTTACTTTCAGATCTGCAGGTTGTGTAACCGGATCTTGCAAATTCCTTTCGCAAACGTTTTCTTTTTCCTTACTTTTACCGTAATCAAAATTATGATATGGATAGAAGTTACCGACTTACAGTAAACAACACCAGTGTTTATGACCTTGCGGCATCAGAAAGCACAGTACTTGATGCCGTAGCAATTACCCCCTCACAGTTTCACATCTTGAAAGACAGCCAGCCCTATACAGCTGAAATCGTTACTGCTGATTTCCTGGCCAAGACCTATGCCGTGAAAGTCAATGGAAACCTTTACACGGTTGCCATTTCGACTCCCTTGGACAAGCTCATCAAAGAGATGGGGTTTACGGTTGGAGCGTCCAAACAGATCAATGTCATCAAGGCACCAATGCCGGGATTGATATTGGAAATGAGTGTTTCCATTGGGCAAGAAGTGAAAGAAAACGATTGCCTCCTTATCTTGGAAGCGATGAAAATGGAAAACAGCTTCCTGTCTCCAAGAGCGGGAATCATAAAATCCATTTCGGCAAGCAAAGGCGATGCCGTCGAAAAAGGACAGTTGTTAATTGAATTCGAGTAAATCATGAAGAAAATATTAGTAGCCAACAGGGGCGAGATTGCCATCAGGGTAATGAAAACGGCCCAGAAGATGGGAATCAAGACGGTAGCGGTTTATTCAACAGCCGACCGGAATGCACCACACGTAAAATTTGCCGACGAAGCGGTCTGGATTGGAGAATCACCTTCCAATCAATCGTATCTATTGGGAAGCAAGATCATTGAAGCAGCCAAGGAATTGGACGTTGATGCCATTCATCCCGGTTACGGATTCTTGAGTGAAAATGCCGCTTTCGCAGAAGAAGCGATTGCCAACGGCATCACCTTTATCGGACCGGAATCTAAAGCCATCCATATGATGGGAAGCAAACTGGCTGCAAAGGAAGCCGTTAAAGCCTATGATATCCCGATGGTTCCAGGAATTGATGAAGCGATTACCGACATAGGAAAGGCAAAGAAAATTGCAACAGAAATTGGTTTCCCGATCTTGATAAAGGCTTCTGCGGGAGGTGGAGGAAAGGGAATGCGTGTCGTGGAGAAGGAAGAAGATCTGGAATCCCAGATGACACGTGCCATCAGCGAGGCGACTTCTGCCTTTGGAGATGGTTCGGTCTTTATAGAAAAATACGTGGCATCGCCAAGACATATCGAAATCCAGGTGATGGCCGACAGTCACGGAACAATCTTGTATTTGTTTGAAAGGGAATGCAGCATCCAGCGTCGTCATCAGAAAGTCGTTGAAGAGGCGCCGTCATCTGTACTTACTCCGGAATTGAGAAAACAAATAGGGGAAGCGGCCGTTAAAGTGGCAAAAGCTTGTGATTATTTGGGTGCTGGAACGGTAGAATTCTTATTGGATGAAAAGCTGAATTTCTATTTCCTTGAAATGAATACGCGCTTGCAAGTGGAGCATCCGGTAACGGAAATGATTACGGGACTGGATTTGGTGGAAATGCAAATCAGGGTTGCCAGAGGTGAAGCACTTTCCCTAAAGCAGGAAGATTTGTACATCAAGGGACATGCGATGGAATTGCGTGTTTATGCCGAAGATCCCTTGAATGATTTCTTGCCAAGCGTTGGAAATTTGGAAGTGTATAATTTGCCTGCAGGCGAAGGAATCCGTGTGGACAATGGCTTCGAGCAAGGCATGGATGTTCCGATCTATTATGATCCGATGCTGGCCAAGTTGATTACCTACGGAAAAACCAGGGAGGAATCCATCCAATTGATGATAAAGGCGATTGAAAATTATCAAGTGGAAGGCGTAAGCACGACCCTGCCTTTCGGGAAATTCGTGATGGAACACGAAGCCTTCCGTTCAGGTGATTTTGATACGCATTTCGTGAAAAAATACTATGATGCCGAACACCTGAAAGCACAACAAGACAAGGAAGCTGAGGTGGCCGCAATGGTTGCGCTTCAACAGTATCTAAAAGACCAGAACATCCTTCGTTTGCCAATACAATAAATCATGAAGAATAAAATAAAAGTATTAGAAGATAAGATTGCCTTGGCACATTTGGGCGGAGGCGAGAAAAGAATTGAAAAACAACACGAGAAGAAAAAGCTGACCGCCAGGGAAAGGGTGGAATACCTGATGGACGAAGGCTCTTTTGAAGAAATCGGAATGCTTGTTACCCATAGGACGACTGATTTCGGAATGGAAAAGGAAGTTTATTATGGCGACGGCGTCATCACCGGATATGGTACGATCAATGGAAGGATGGTGTATGTCTTTGCACAGGATTTTACTGTTTTTGGAGGCGCCTTGTCTGAAACCCATGCTGAAAAAATCTGCAAGGTGATGGACATGGCCTTGAAAACGGGGACGCCAATGATTGGATTAAATGATTCAGGCGGGGCAAGAATCCAAGAAGGTGTACGTTCCTTGGGAGGCTATGCGGATATTTTTTTCAGGAACGTAAAAGCTTCGGGAGTAATTCCACAGATTTCAGCAATCATGGGACCTTGTGCAGGTGGAGCGGTTTATTCTCCAGCCATGACCGACTTCACAATGATGGTTGAGCATACCAGCTATATGTTTGTTACGGGTCCGAATGTAGTAAAGACCGTGACGAATGAAACCGTGACTTCTGAGGAATTGGGAGGCGCGAGTACGCATTCCACAAAATCAGGCGTGGCACACATCACTTCTGCCAATGATGTGGAATGTCTGGAAGATATTAAAAAACTGCTGGGCTACCTGCCTCAAAGCAATAATGAGACGACGCCGAAAGTCCCGTTTGAATTTGGAGATGAAATCAGGGAACAGCTCAACGGAATAATTCCAGAAAATGCCAACAAGCCTTATGATATGCACGATGTCATCAAAGGTATCATCGATGAGGATTCGTTCTACGAAGTGCATAAGAATTTTGCAGAAAACATCCTGGTTGGCTTCGCAAGGATAGGAGGAAGGAGTATTGGTATCGTAGCGAATCAGCCGATGTTCCTTGCAGGAGTCCTGGATGTGAACAGTTCAGTAAAAGCTGCACGCTTCACGAGATTCTGTGATTGCTTCAACATTCCGCTTTTGGTGTTGGTAGATGTTCCAGGTTTCTTGCCGGGAACCGACCAGGAATGGAACGGGATCATCGTGCATGGAGCCAAATTGTTATACGCTTTAAGCGAAGCAACGGTTCCAAGGGTAACCGTGATCACGAGAAAAGCATATGGTGGCGCTTATGATGTAATGAACTCAAAACACATCGGTGCCGATATGAACTTTGCCTGGCCATCTGCAGAAATTGCGGTGATGGGTGCAAAAGGGGCAAGTGAAATCATCTTCAAGAAGGAAATTTCCGCGGCAGATGATCCAGCGGCAAAGCTATTGGAAAAAGAAGCAGAATATGCCGAGAAGTTTGCAACACCTTACCGTGCCGCCGAACGTGGTTTTATTGATGAAGTGATCCTGCCACAAGATACGAGGCGAAAGTTAATCAAGGCGTTCAGCATGCTGGAAAACAAAGTGAGCGAACTGCCGAAAAGAAAACACGGGAATATTCCTTTGTAATTACGATCCGTCAATCAGTTTAGAAACCAATCTTGCACATCAGCAAGATTGGTTTTTTATTTTACAATTTGATTATCTTGATGGAAGGCTGCGTAGCTACATTAGCATATTCTGATTGGATTTTTAACGTTCAATTAACTTTTAAGTAAAATCTTACGGAGGTAGAAAATTGTAAGTTAGCCTGCTCAATTATTAATCAATTTGAAATGAAAAAAATTACCTTATCACTTTTCCTGGGATGTACTTTTCTAGTGGCTGCGAATTTTTCCAATGCTGCCGGAATCAATCCGGTAGCACCCAAAAGAACCACTGCAGCACCATTTGCAGCAGTGAACGACAATTGCGGAAGTGCCATTGCCATCACCACTTTTCCTTATTCCAATACCCAAACGGATGGCACAGATGCCATGAATGATGGTTTTGTTACCGTATGTTCTGGTAGCGGAGCTATGAACGATGGCTTTTGGTATGCCGTAGAAGGAAATGGAAAGAATATCGTTGTCACGGTTACGCCGGATGATGAAGAATATGATCTGGAACTGGGAGTTTTTACAGGCAGTTATGGCAGCTTGGCGTGCGTGGGCACAAGTGACAATGGTTCTTCGGGACAACCAGAGCGGTTTGTGATCTACTCTGAAGTGGGCGTAACCTATTACATCAATATAGGCCATTATAGTGGAACGATTGATTATGCGGAGGGGAACTTTACCATAGAAGTAGATAGTTTTGAAACCCCAACCAACGACAATTGTGCCGGAGCCATTTCCATCACGGAATTTCCTTATTACAATGAACAAATCGATGGTGCGGGAGCAACTGCAGATGGCCTTGTAGAAGCCTGCGAGGATTTTGAGATGAATGACGGTCTTTGGTATGCGGTAGCAGGAGATGGGAATAATATCGAGATCTCGGTAACGTCAGGTGAAGGTTATGATATAGCAATTGGTGTTTTTACCGGCGATTGTAATGCCTTTACTTGTGTAGGAACAGCAGATGAAGTATATTCTGGAGAAGAAACCTTCCTTATCCCTAGTTCGGAAGTAGGAACAATATATTACATCAATGTAGGCTATTTCAGTGGCAGTAATGATGCGCCGGAAGGCAACTTTATTATAAATGTAAACAGTGTCCTGCCACCAGAACTACCTGAATGTCCTGCAGCAGCTGTTTTTCCATCGGTTGATGCTAGTGATGTAGCGGTAGGAACTGTGGAGTTTGAATGGGAAGTGCCATCATCAGGAGGCGAAGTAGATACTTATGATTTGTATGGGGGGGCTGTTTCGCCATTAACGGAAGATGATTACATAGGAACCTACGATGGGAATACTGCATCCATCAACCTATCGGGTTATAGCACCATATTCTATTGGAAAGTTGTTTCTAAAAATACGGCAGGACAATCGGCTGATTGCGTGGAATGGTCTTTTACTACCGTAGAGGCACCGCCTGTTCCAGAAAACGATGTGTGCGAGACGGCTACGGCAGTAACTGCTTTTCCGTTCAATGAAACTATTGATGCCACAATGGCAACCAACAATGGAGGTTTTGTATCTGCGGAATCTTGCGGTACGATGAACGACGGTATCTGGTATGTGGTTGAAGGAAACGGAAGTGATATCGTAATCAGTGCAACTTCTTTGAACTGGGATGGCAAATTGGCCGTTTATACAGGATCTTGTGGTGCTTTCACCTGTTATGATTCGGCTGATAACGAACTTGCTGACGATGCAGAGGTTTTAACGATCGCCGCATCAGAAACGGGAACCTTGTATTACATCAATTTCGGACATTACAGTAGTACACAAGACCTCAGTGAAGGACCAGCCATCATTGAAATTACTTCTGATAATCTAAGTGTTGGCGAGAACAATTTTAAAAACTTCAAGGCGTATCCAAACCCAGTAGAAGATGTTTTGAATCTTTCCCATACCGAACCTATCTCCAATGTTGAAGTCTTTAATCTCCTGGGACAAAAAGTGATTGCCAAGTACCTGGATGCTACACAAGGACAATTGGATGTGTCTGATCTGCCTGATGGATCCTACCTGGTAAAGGTTACGTCAGCTGCCGGAACCAAAACGATAAAGGTTTTAAAACAATAACATTACTGAGGGATCACGCCCAATCATTTAATAAACAGCCGCTTGGATTTGGTTCCGGGCGGTTTTTTTAGTGCCATGTTTCAAAAATCCCAAAGAATTAAATTATATAATCCTGATTTGTAATCTTATAAGAAAAGTAGACGTTGTTTGACTAATTTCAAATAAAAATTGAAGCTATGAAAACAGCCGGCTTTAGGATGGCTTTTGTATCAGGTCTTATGGAACTTGCCTGCTCAGGCAAGAGGATACAGGATGGAGAAAATAAGACAAAGGAAGAAGAGCAACCTGTTGCAATGGAAGAAAAATCAGCAACCGGACAAGTAAGTATGGACGAACCTGAAACCCAATTATAAACAGCCATGAAAATAACGATCCAACCTTTTACGACGGTGCTTCCTTCCGAAGAAAAAACGGCACTCTACAATATCTTGAAAAGATGTGAGGAGGATTTGTTGAGAAGGAATCCCACTTTTACGGATGTGATATTAGAATTGAAACAAGTGCCCGTACTAAGTTCATCACTTTCTGTCAGGCATCAGCTTTTGGATGATGAGACCAAATTAAAGATAGTGCTCAACTTTAACAAGAAGCCCGGGGGGGATAAACTGTGCGAGGTGGTGACCAACGAATTGAGTATCATCAAAAAGGAATTGTGAGACAGGCAAGATCTTGAAGATTGAATCTTGTCTCTTTTTACAGATAACCAATTCAAGGCGAATTTTCAAAAAGAAAGGACAATTTTATTGAATTGTCCTTTCTCATTTAATTCCGTTTACTATTCTTCCAAATCTGTAATATAGTATTTATTATTCCAACAGTACTTTGGAGAAAATTTTTATATCCTGCTTCTTGTTGTTTCTCAGATAGGTCAATGCAACTTCCTTTTTGTTCCGGAGCAGGCTTCTAAAAGTATGATCGCATGCTTGCGCATCCGTTAACTCTTCAAGATTGGTTCCTTCAATCTCAATAATTTCATCTCCAAGTTGAAGGCCGGCTTTCTCGGCATCAGAATTTTGAAAGAGAAGGGCTACGACAGCCTTGTTGTTGATGTATCTTATGGCCAGGCCCAAGGTTTCAACGCTGCTGTTTATAACGCTGTCTTGTTGCAAGAGGTAAATGGTTCTGGTCTTCCAGTTGAGGGTTGTCTTGTAATTTTTCAAGAAGGCATTTCCTATGAGGGGAGAAGAAATATCATCCAAGGTCAACAACTGATGGTTCAATTTGAGGGTACCAAGTTGGATAGACGAAACCTTTGTCGTGGTGATCGTATCTTTCTTTCCGGTTCCATATACGCCGCTTGTAGAGTTTCCATAGCTTTTTACCTGCTTGTACTCCTTGATGGCATTTTTAAAATGGGAATAGGGAAGGTCTATGCTGCCATTTGCGCCAGTATCGAATGTCAGGAGCTTGGATCTTGTACTGTCTACCTGTATTCTGACCATTGGAGTCTTTTGATTGCCCATTTCTATGAAATTTATTTTGGCAGCTCCTTCTGGTTCCTTGAATCCCACGAAATCATCTGTGATAGTAATACTTTTATTTTTATAATCAATCTCCCAGATGGCATTTGACATCTGGTTGGAACCAATGATGCCGTCTATGTTGAGGCATTTTATTTCGAAAGTTTTTTTTAAGTTGATTACCACCGCACCGATAGCATTAAATTGGAGGCGTCCTATCTGGATTTCATTGATCAGGACGAATTCTTGCACATTGTCGTTACCCTGCGAATCACTGACAATGGATTTCTTCACCGTTTTTGAATGTAGTGCAGCTGCCAATTCAGGAGAAATTACGGTTGGAGCTCCCGTATCCAGAAGAAAGTTATAGTCGATACCTTCAATGGTTACTTTAATGATGGGCAAACCGCTATCGAAAGTAAAAGGGATGGTTTCTGTAAAATGCTCCTGCCTGATGCTTCCAGTCGGGAGCAGGTTTTTATTGCAGCCCAACAAGAGCAGGGCTGATAGCAACAAGAGTAGATTCTTCATCGGATTGTGCAAGGATTTTGGGTTGTTTTATTGTGGAAGCTAATTTAAAATAATTTCCAGTATTTATACTCTTTTTGATTACGGATGCAATTGTTTTTATTCAGAAATAAAAAAATAACCTAATCTGGTAGGTGCAATCTTCTTTGATTGATTTTCTTTTGTTCGATACATCCCAATTCTCAGGCAATGGAGGAAGTTTTTGGAAGAAGGTGTCTTAATGGAAATACTTTTCCGCCAACAAGACAAACAAAATTTTTTGTACATATGGCCAAAAAAAAGACCCCTGAAAATTCAGAGGCCCTTCCTTGATTAACAAAAACTATTTTCAATCTTTGCAGATTTATTAACAATTATAAAACAGCTGACTTCTAAAATACCCTACCTTCAAAGTAAAAAAAAATAAATATTTTTTCTTTTTTGTACAGTGACATCTCCAAGTCCAATAGGATCAAGGGTTTTGTGATTGAATTTCTATGAAATTTTTCAAGAAAAATATAGAGGTAAGACATTTCTAGGAAGTGGAGCGATAAATTTTCCAACTTTGGACCTTCATCTGAAGGTATATGGGAGGGAGTAAAAAATAATTGTAAGGTAGTTTTATAATTGGAAAAGCAAATACTTATGCTATGCAATGGCTTTTTTCTTTTAGGGAAAAAATAGTTCGAGATTGTCCATTAAATCTTGATCATAAAAAAGCCCCCGAAATTGCTTCCGGAGGCTTTAATAAAAACTTGTTGTAAAAAATTATTCTTTTATAACCTTGATTGTCTTGGTTTGGTTATCAGAAGTTACCTTAACAAGGTAGCTTCCACTGGCCAATCCAGACATATCCACTTGGGTTGAAGTAGCATTGATTGTATTTTCCAATACTTTTTGTCCCAATAAATTGAATACCGAAACATTTGAAATGTTTTGTACGTAAGACAGGTTCAATGTATTCTTAACCGGGTTTGGATAGAATTTGAAGTTGGAGCTATCAAAATTCTGGTTTGCAAGATCTGCAGTATACTCAACTTTGAAATCATCAATTCCTAATGCATAAGAAGAGAATCCATTACCTGTATAGCCTTCAATTATCACATAAACTTGTGACTGACCATAGAATGATTCCGGAATGTCTATTAAGGAATTGTAGAATCCGGTAGCAGCAACCACTGGTTCAGCAGTAATTTTAGAGAATTGTACCAGAAGTTCCTCTGCACCTTCCAAAGAAGGGATTGTGTTAACATAAACAGTATACTTGTCATTTTCATTGGCACTTAAGTGTCTGTGTAGATACGTACTTATCCTGATTGGATTTGCAGCGGTAACTGTTGAGAAGTTATAAGGCAATGAATACAATACAGCAGTAGAAGTGTTATAGTCCTTATACATGATTCTTGGACCTGATACCGAAGTATTGATATCTCCAGAAGGAGCAGTAACTGATTTCCAATTGTTAGTTCCAACTAAAACTTCGGCATTCCAACAAACAGGAAGCTCATTGCCAGTTGTAGATTCAAAACCTTCGAGTGTTGTAGATTCGATAGTGGCAGCTATACAAGCAGTTGCAAACGTTTTTGGTCCTATCCAAGCACCATTCTCGCTTCCGCAAACTGAACGTACCCACACATTATAAACAGTTCCGTCTTCCAAACCAGTAGTAATGGTATAATTTGGATCAGTTATGATAGCGCTAGGAGTAAGTAGTGAAGGATCTGTAACGGTAGCTTCACCAAAAGCTACCTGCCAGTTTGTTTCTGAACCACCAGGGTTCCAAGTTATATCTGCAGTAGAAGTTGATGTTCCAACAGCAGCCAACCCAGTAATATCAGCACACAAAGGCGCTACTTCCCAACGAACATCATCAATATAAATAGAAGTATATGATCCAGTCGTATTGAATCTGAAAGCGATGTAGCTGTCTTCACTTTCTGTAAAATTCACAGCATATTCTGTATAAGTTGAAGTAAGGGCGACCGTTTCCATTTCAGTGAAAAAAGCATCAGCTGTAGTATTATCAACAGTACCAACTTGCACACTTCCGGTTGTACCACCACTTTTTGCAAAGAATTTTACACGATGCGTACCCGCAGACAAGTTGCTAAGATTTGGAGAAACCAGCATAACATTGGAAGTAGCACTTGAATTATCATTATACAGTATCGCTGCACGAGAAGGAGAATTAAAGTCATATGCAACCACTCGAGAATAAGCATATTGAGAAACTCCTGTTCCATTTTTAACCGCTGACCAGCACCCAGGCAGTGCACCACTTGCAGTAGTGTCAAAATTTTCATCGAAAGCTGTTACTGGCAGACAAGGTGTAGTGAAAGATACAGGTCCGATCCATGCACCATCTTGGTTGCCACAAACTGAACGAACCCATACTTTATAAGTTGTATTGTCTGTCAATCCTGTCAAAGTAGTTTCTGTGGTAACAGTTGGAGCCGGAGTTATAGGAGTAAGAGTGCTAGGATCTGTAACGGTAGATAAACCATATACGACATCCCATTCTGACTCATTTCCGCCTGGAGCCCAATTGATGGTAGCTGAATCCGTAGTGATTTCAGGAACCGTTACTTCTGTTACATCGGCACATTGTGGTATTGTTTCCCAGATAACATTGTCTATAAAAATAGAATTATAAGTCCCTGTATTGTTATGACGGAATGCAATGTAAGAATCCGGATTACTAGTGTCGGTAAATTCTAAAACAAATTCAGCATAAGTTGATGTCAATGGAAATGTTTCCAAGGAAGTAAAATAGCCATCTACAGATGTATTGTCAATAGTACCTACTTGAAGACTTCCAGTAGGGTTTCCGCTTCTTGCGTAAAACTTAATACGATGTGTTCCAGCAGATACGTTTGTTAATGCAGGAGAAACTAACATTACGTTTCCAGTTTGAGCAGATCCGTCATTGTAAATTTGAGCTACGCGTGAAGGGGAGTAAAAATTATAATCCGTTACTTGTGCATACGCATATTGCGAAACTCCAACACCATTTTTAACAACTGACCAACAGCCGGGTAGCGTACCATAGGCTAAGGTATCAAAATTTTCGTTGATTGAGGCAACAGGAATACAATTCGTCTTGAACGTTTTTGGACCTACCCATACTCCTTGCTCTTCCCCACATACAGAACGTATCCATACTTTATAAGTCGTATTGTCTGTCAAGCCAGTCAATACAGCTTCCGGAGTTCCAGTTGGAGCAGGGGTGATAGGAGTCAATGTTGATGGATCTGTGACAGTTGTCAGGCCATAAACCACATCCCATTCTGTCTCGTCTCCATTTGGTTCCCAGTTGATAGTAGCACCAGATGCGGTAATACCATCAGCTGGAACAGTAATATCGGAAACATCAGCACATGAAGGAGCTAGTTCCCAACGGATATCATCAATAAATACAGAAGAATATTGTGCACCATTATGACGGATTGCGATAAAAGTATCTGTTCCTTCATAAACGGTATAGTCAATCGCAAATTCCTGATAAGTATTTGTTGCATTTATATTATCCACTTCTGTAAATACAGCATTAGCTGTAGTATTGTCTACAGTACCAAATTGAATATTCTGCGTACCACTTCCGCTTCTTGCAAAAAATTTCAAGCGGTGTGTTCCTGCCGATAAGTTCGATACTTCAGGTGCAACCAATAAAAGATTAGCTGCAGTACCAGAGTTTTCACTATATAGTATAGCAGCACGAGAAGCAGAATTGAAGTTATAGTCTGTTACACGGGCATAAGAATATTGTGATGAACCTGTCCCGTTTTTAACCTGTGACCAGCAAACAGGTAATTGTCCATATGCAATTGAATCAAAGTTTTCAGAAAAAGAAGCTATAGCTACGCACGCACTCGTAAGATTCAAAGGACCATTCCATGGGCTGAATTCTGAACCGCAACTAGCTCTAACGTAGAACTGGTATTTGGTTGCAGGCGACAAGGTCAAATCTGTATAGGCAGGAGTTCCTCCAGTTACATCAGTACCTGTTGTTGCTGCAGTTGGAGCAGTTGCTCCATTTGGCAGTACTAATACTTGCCAAGCAGTTTCAGTACCCAATGGTTCCCAAGTGAATTCAGCACTTGTGGTTGTAATTCCAGCAACTTGCAAGTTAATAGGTGGTGCACAATCTAATATTGCCATAACTGTTACAGTATGGCTTGAACTTGTAGCAGCACATGCAGCATCGTCAGAATAATGTAATCTAACCTGGGCAGAAGTAATGGCTTCAACTGTCAATGGAGAAGGACCATAGGCAATTACAGCGTTAGTGAAATCGGTTACCGTGATGTATTTGTTGACAGCAGCTAAAGTACACGTAAACACGTAATCATTCCCAACCGTCAAACCGGACACTTGGGAATACTCGCTTGTGTAAACACCATCAGTTACTACTTGGGGTAATCCTAGATTGTTCGATACAACCGTTGCAAAAGGATAAAGAGCTGTCCGAAAACATTGCCCATAGCTTCCCCATGCCAACAGCAACAGGAAAACACTTAGAAAAGTAATTTTCTTCATAAGATAAATATAGTTTTTGTTAAATATCCTGCCAATGTAAGAATAATTTAACAATGCATTCGTAGGTTTTTTTTTAGATTTGGCATAAATCACAAAATAGATGAGGCTTATTTTTTTTGAAACAAATAATCGTTATAGTTGTAGAATATCGCAATTGAAAAATACAAAATCGTTACAATTTCATAACAATAAGCTTTTTTACATCTAATTGCTTTAATGTGTTTGATAATTTTATTTTGGCTATAAAATTTAACTTATGTCAAGTAAATGATATGAAGGTGTGTAATAATAAAATATATTTGTGAAAATACATAAAAAAAACCTCCGAAATTGCTTTTGGAGGTTTTGGAAATAAATTTAATGTAAAGTTTATTCTTTGATGATCTTTATGGTTTTTGTTTGATTGTTGGCGGTTACTTTGACCAGATAGCTTCCGCTTGAAAGGTGCGACATGTCTACTTGTGTTGAATTGGCATTCAATGTATTTTCAAATACTTTTTGGCCCAGCAAGTTGTATACTGTCACACTGGTAATATTTTGCATATAGGACAGGTTCAATATGTCTTTTACGGGATTCGGATAAAATTTGAAACTAGAAGCATTGAAATTCTCATTACCTAAGGCATTGTAAACTGCAATGTCATCTACCAATAATAGGTTTTGATTTTCTTCAGAATAAGCATTGAAGCCAAAATAATAGACGCCGGTTGCTGAGGGTGTAAAAGTTTGTACATTGGTTTCGTTTGCATCATTATTGATACCGTTATGGTCAGCAATTTCCTCTGTCATTCCATTGGCATCCGCTGAACCTCCATAGGCAACTTTTAGATTTTCTGGTGATTCACCACTATTTCCGTATCTGTAGCTTATGGTGTATTCTGTTCCGGCAGTCAAATTGATTCCGCGTGTGAAAAACCACGTATCAGCTGGATTTTGATAATTATATTCATATGCCAATGTCTTGGAGGTAAAATTATCCGTTGGAGCATCCAAGACAGTCCAGTCATTACCCGTGCCAACGTTTAGATTGGAGGTACAATTAGGCAATGCATAATTTTCTGCAGATTCAAAATCTTCGTTATACGGAACATCTGTTGCATCGCATTGCGTTTTAAAAGAGATTGGTCCGATCCAGGCACCATCGCCATTTGGTGCTCCGCAAGCAGATCGCACCCATACCTTGTATCCTGTATTTTGTGTCAATCCGTTCAGAGGGAAATTAGTTTCGGCAAGCAATGCGCTTGGTACCAGTGTATTCGGATCGGTAACATCAGTACCGCCATACGCTACTTGCCAGTTTGTTTCAGGACCTCCAGGAGACCAAGATACGGTTGAGGCTACGTTTGTGATGCCAGATATTTCTATTCCTTGGACATCTGGGCATAGAGGAGCTACTTCCCAACGGATATCATCCAGGAAGATGGGCGTGTAAAATCCTGAAGTATTCCTGATGGCCAGATAAGTATCAGTTCCTGAATAGGAGGTGAAATCTACGGTATACTCCATATATTCCGTACCTATCGCCACTTCTTGGAAAGAGGTGAATGTGGCATTGCTGGTATTTCCTTCCATTGTCCCAATATTCAAGGTACCGGCTTCTCCCCATTCATATCTGAAAGCATAAAATTTCAAACGGTGTGTGGCGGCTGCAATTGTATTCAGGTTTGGAGAAACCAGCATGACATAATCTGCTGGGCCTGATTCATCATTTTCAATAAGTACCGCATTGCTTCCGGAAAAAGCTCCGTAGTCAATTGTTGCCACTTGGGCATACGGGGAAACCGTTTCGCCCGTAATCACAGATGTCCAGCAATCCGGCAGATTGCCATAGGCAGTGCTTTCAAAATCTTCGTTGAGCAATTCAGTTGCAAAACAAGCTGTCTTGAAGACTACAGGGCCGATCCATGCTCCATTCCCATCCGTACCTCCGCAAGCTGAACGCACCCATATTTTGTAGGCAGTGTTATCGGCCAATCCGGTTATAGTCGCTTCAGGAACCGATGCAGGAGCCGGAGTTATAGGAGTCAATGTATTCGGATCGGTTACAGATACTGCCCCGTAAACTATGTCCCATTGCGTTTCAGGTCCATTGTTTGACCATGTAATGAAAGCAGATTCAGTAGTGGTGTCAGATACTTGGATTTCAGACACATCTGGACACGCAGGGTTCACTTCCCAGAGCAAATCGTCCAAGAAAATCGATACATATTCTCCGGATGCATGCCTGATTCCTAAGTAATTGTCTGTTCCTGAATAAGAGGTAAAATCAACCACATATTCTGTGTAGGTTGCAGTAAGGGGAACGGTTTCAACGGAAGTGAAATTTGAAAAAGCATTATTTCCGTCCAGGGTGCCTATCTCGATGCTTCCTTCCGGAACGGAACGGGCTTTCAACTTTAATCGATGCGTACCTGCTCCAAGGTTTCCCAGATTCGGCGATACCAAGATGATGTTTGCATCCTCCGAAGAGTCAGCACTTCGCATTTCAATACAGTTGCTTCCTGAGGCTGCACTATACTCTACAACGCCCACGGAAGCATTGTTGGGTATATAGCTTCCGGAAAGAATAGCAGACCAGCAGAGAGGCAGATCGCTTGTTTCATCAAAATTTTCATTGAAATTATCAATAGGGAGGCAGGCAGATGTGAAAATCATTGGGCCGATCCACCCACCGTCTTCGTCAGGTTGCTGGCATTTTGATCTTACCCATACTTTATAGGTGGTATTTTCAGTCAAGTTTGAAATGATCGTATTGGGAGAATCAGCAGGTATAGGTGTCACGGGAACCAGCAAATCGGGATCGGTGTCAAGCACTGTGCCATACACCAAATCCCACTGCGTCTCCGAACCTCCGGGCTGCCAGCTTATGGAAGCCTCTGTAGTGGTTACGTCATAAGCCTGTATGGCAGTCACATCAGGACACAGAGGTGCGAGTTCCCATCGGATGTCGTCTAAAAAGACGGAAGAATAAGAATTCGTGTTGGAATGCCTGATGGCAACAAACGTGTCCGTACCGACATAATCGGTAAAATCTATAGTGAATTCATTGTAGTTGGCATTCAAGACTACATTTTGGATGGAGCTGAATACTCCATTGGATGAGGCTGCGTCCAATGTTCCAACTTCCACGGTCACGCTATCATAGCTTCTTCCTGAAAACTTTAGGCGGTAAGTTCCAGCACTGAGTGTAGAGAGGCTTGGGGAAGCAAGAATGATGTCTGCATTAGGAGGCGAATCACTATTGTTCATCTCTACGGCATTCTCTCCCGAAGAAGAGTTGTATCCTATCGTCTCGATGTACGCATATTCAGAAGCTCCATTGAGTACCGCCGTCCAGCATATCGGAAGGGTTTGCTGATCAGTCGTGTCAAAATTTTCATTAAAATCGGCCATATCTTCACATCCGCTGGCAAAATTATGAGGGACGCTCCACGGACTGAATTCCGAACCGCAGTTGGCTCTTACATAAAAGCTGTATTGTGTCGCGGCGACAAGGTTGTTTGTAGAATAAACAGGATTGTCAACGACAGCGGTACCCGAAGTAGCTGACGTCGGAGCTTCATCTCCCTGGGCCAAGACCAAAACTTCCCATGCGGTTTCTGTTCCGGGCGTCCATTCAAAAGAAGCTCCTGTGGTGGTAATGTCATTAATCGCAATATCTGTTGGGATGGGACATGTTAGAAGGCTCTGCATCGTAATGGTGTGGCAATTCTCTTCCGCAAGGCATGCCGCATTTTCATTATAATGCAATCGGATGCTTGAAACGGAAATTGCATTTACGGTCAAAGGAGAGAAACCGTGGGCAATAGTATTGTTGTTAAGGTCTTTCACGGTAATGTATTTATTGACCGTGTCATCATTGGACACGCATGTAAATAAATAATCAAACCCGATCGCCAGATTGGTGATGGAAGAATATTCTCCCGTATGGGCACAAGTAGTAATTTCTTGCACAAGTCCCATATTGTTTGAAGCTACGGAATCAAACGGATACTGACTGGAATTTGAGCACTGCGAATAACTCAAGGAGCAGCAGCCCATTACGAAAAGCAATAGGAAGGTAATTTTTTTCATATTTAAAAAGTTTGTTTGTAGGGCTAAGTTAATAATTATTAATACATTATGTTTTTTTAATTTTGTAAAAAACAAATAAAATACTAATTGTTTTTTTTAAAACAAATATTTAAAATAAGGTATTATTCAACACAAAAGGAATAAAAAAAGCCTGCAAATTGACTTTGCAGGCTTGATTTAATGCATATCAAATTTATTCCTTGATGACCTTTATGGTTTTTGTTTGATTGTCGGCAGTTACTTTGACCAGATAGCTTCCGCTTGAAAAGTTGGACATGTCTACCTGTGTTGCATTGGCATTCAATGTATTTTCAAATACTTTTTGCCCCAGCAAATTATATACTGCCACATTGGTAATGTTTTGTATGTAAGACAAGTTCAACATATCCTTTACCGGATTTGGATAGAACTTAAAACTGGAAGCATTGAAATTGTCATTGCCCAAGGCATTGTAAACTGAGATGTCATCAACCAATAGTAGGTTTTGGTTCACTTCAGAATAAGCATTGAAACCAAAATAATAGACGCCGGTTGTTGAAGGTGTAAACGTTTGTACATTCGTTTCACTTGAATCATTGTTGATTTCAAAATGATCTGCGATTTCCTCCGTCATGCCTTCAACATCTGCTGACGTACCGTACATTACTCTCAAGTTTTCCTCCCAATCACCACTATTGCCAAATCGATAACTTATGGTATATTCTGTTCCTGCCGCAAGGTTGATGCCACGCGTAAAAAACCATGTATTTGCATCGTTATCACTATTGTATTCATAGGTTAATGTTTTAGAAGTAAAACTATCGGTTGGAGATTCCAAAACGGTCCAATCGTTACCTTCTCCAACATTTAAATTTGTTGTACAACCTGGAAGGCTGTATTCCTGCGCAGATTCAAAATCTTCGTTATAGGGAACTTCTGTGGCATTACACTGCGTATTGAAAGCAAATGGGCCTATCCAAAAACCATTACCATTGGAACCTCCACAAACAGAACGAATCCATACTTTGTAGGCTGTATTTTGAGTAAGTCCGCCAATTGTATAATTAGGGTTGGTCAATACTGCACTTGGAGTGAGGGTATCAGGATCAGTAACATCGGATCCGCCATAAGCTACCTGCCAATTTGTTTCAGAACCACCAGGAGACCAATACACTGTTGCTGCAACAGTTGTTATTCCGGAAATTTGTATCTCTTCAACATCAGGACATAAAGGGGCAACTTCCCAACGAATGTTATCCAGGAAAGTATAATCTCCAGATTTATGACGAATGCCGACATACGTGTCAGTTCCATCGTAGCCGGTGAAATCGACTACAAATTCTGTATAAGTTGATGTTATTTCAACCTCTTCCCAAGGAGAGAAATTTGCATTTTGAGCACTTGAATCTAGGGTTCCCACTTCAAGGGCTCCAGTCATATAGCCGTATCCATAGAATTTAATACGATGTGTTCCAGTTGCCAGGGTTGATAAATTTGGAGAAACCAGGATAACATCTATGTCAGCTGCCTCGTCGGTATTGTATATACCCAATCGTACTGAATGTGGTTCAGAATGTACGTTATAATCAACTGTATAGATGGTTGCGCTGCTAGGAACATCTTCTCCTCTGATGATGGTAGACCAGCAAGAAGGCAATGCTCCATATTCAGTAGTGTCAAAATTTTCATTGAACACGGCCGTAGGCAAGCAAGCAGTGGTGAAAGCTATTGGTCCAATCCAAGCTCCGTCGCCATTTGGCGCACCACAAACAGAACGTACCCAGACTTTGTAATCTGTAGCAGGTTGCAAAGTGGTAATTTGTGCCTCTGGTATTCCAGATGGAGAAGGTGTGATAGGAGTTAATGTTCCAGGATCCGTTACGTCTGCGGTGGCATAAACAATATCCCATTGTGTTTCAGAATCGCCAGGTGCCCAAGTAAGCGAGGCTGTAGTAGTGGTAACATTTGTAAGGGTAATTTCTGTAACATCTGCACAAAGAGGAGAAATCTCCCAGCGAATATCATCCAAATATACTGAATATCCAGAATTCAATTTGAATCCGATATAGGTATCGGTACCTTCATATATGGTAAAATCAACGACATATTCTTGATGGGAATCGGTCAATTCCACTTCCTCTATCAATGAAAATTCCGCAAGATCGGATGTCGAGCTTAAAGTACCAATTTCAATTTTAGGATCATCGGCATAGCTCAATCCGTAAAATTTTATACGATGTGTTCCAGCTCCCAAATTGGATAGATTTGGAGAAACCAATATAGATTCAGTACTTAAATAATCTCTCGCAATCATTAATGAATTTGGAGCCGAGTGGGCTTCAGAATCATATGTACCCACACGGTCATACTGTGTCAGTTGTTCTCCCCTTATGATTGAAGACCAGCAATCGGGCAATTCAAGATATTCAGTCGTGTCAAAGTTTTCATTAATTGAAGCGGCAGGCAGACAAGCCGTAGTAACAGTAATTGGTCCTATCCAGGCGCCATCATTTTCTCCACAAACAGAACGAACCCAAACATTATGGCTCGTTCCTGGCTCAAGGCCTGTTATTGTTCCTTCTGGTGTTCCCGTAGGAGATGGAGTGATTGGTGTTAATCCACTTGGATCGATCAGCGTTGGTGCTCCGTAGGCAATATCCCATTCCGTTTCATCTCCTCCTGGATTCCAAACTATTGTTGCTGAATTTGGAGTGGTATCTGAAAATGCAATGCCAGTTACATCTGGACACAGCGGTGCTATTTCCCAACGAATATCGTCCAGGAACACGGAATATCCTGAAACCATGCGAAGGCCAATATACGTATCAGTAGTAGTGTAACCCGTAAAATCTATGGCATATTCATGGTTTTGTGTTTCAATTTCAAGTCCTTCATAAAGAGTGAAGGTAGCATCTGCTGTTGTGCCATCCAATGTTCCAATTTCAAATTCAGCTGGATCATAAGCAAAACTCGAAAATTTCAATCGATGTGTTCCCTGGGAAAGGTTGCCCAATGCAGGAGAAACCAATATCACATTGGCATCTGGTCCAGATTCTGAACGATAAATTTCAACAGAATGAGAGTCGTTGGTGCCATTGTACTCAAGGGTTTGTATGTAGGCATTTTCAGAAACTCCTTCACCCGCTATGAGTGATGTCCAGCAAATAGGCAAATCAGGATATTCAGTGGAATCAAAATTCTGTACAAACGAATTCACGGGATCACAAGCACTTGAAAAGGTGAATTTATTCCACGGACTGAATTCCGAACCACAATTCCCCCTGACATAAAAAGCATATTCATTTGCTGATTGGAGCGTAGTTGTAGTATATTGTGGATTGTCTTGAACTTCAGTGCCATTTGTAGCAGATGTTGGAGCAGGTAAGCCGGCCTCTTGCACCAAGACTTCCCACTCTGTTTCGGTGCTGGCTGGTTCCCATGTAAAAGTAGCATTGGTTGTTGTAATCCCAGATACGGTTATTCCCAAAGGAGGAGGACAAGTCAGTAAGATTTGTATGGTATTGCTATGGCATCCGTCAGCCGTATCGCATTCGGAGTTATCACTATAGTGAACATTTATTTCATCTACAGTAATGTTTTCTACCGTCAAAGGAGACTCTCCGAAGGCAATCACATTGTTGTTTACATCGGTAACTGTGATGTATCTGTCTGTCCCGGTTTCGGTTTCAGTAAAGGTAAAGACATAGTCTTCACCAACCAATATGTTATTCAGGTGTGTATATTCACCCGAAAAGATGCAGGTTTCTATCTCTTGTACAAAACCTAGATTTTCAGACACTACGGTATCGGATGGATAAGGTTGGTCATCATCGCTGAGGCATTGTGCAGAGATGGAAGTTGTAATAGCCATAAACAGGGCTATCAGTAAAGTAATTTTCTTCATAAATAATTATGGTTTTTAGTTGTTTATAGAATACTAAATTAGTCATAATTAGGCTGTTGTATGTTTCTATTTTTTGGAAAATCAACTAAATAACAAAAAACTGATTTATGTAACTAGTTCTTAACAAAATGCTTATAGTTAGAATTTAATTTAAAATAAACAAAAAAAGCCTGCGAATTTCGCAGGCTCCAAGTTGTCGCAATCAAAGAAAACTATTCTTTCAATTCCCTTAATTGTTTTAATTTGTCTTTCCAAGTTTCCAAACTTTCCTTGTGTCTTTCGATGTTCTTGCGAACTTCCAAGACAATGGAATTTTCTTTTTTGGCATTCTTGGTATTGGTGAAAAATTGAATGTTGTTCTCCAATTGGAAAATCTCATTCTGCACTTCGTCTATTTTTCTCATGATGAAGATTTTCTCGTTCTCCAGTTTTCTCGAATCATCAGAACCTGACAATTGCTCCATCCTGTTTGAGAAACGCATCATATCGGTATCTTTTTTGCTCAAGCTCAATTTCTCAAACAAGACATCCAATACCTTGTTGAATTTTCCTTCAATATGCCTTCTGGTCTGCGGTACCCTTCCGAAACCTTTCCAAGTTTCAATATGGGCTTTAATTGCATCAAGGTCGGTTTTGTGGTCGCCGGTCAATTCAAAGCTTCTCAAGTTTTCCAGATATTCTTTCTTCTTCTCAAAAGCCTCAACCTCTTCCTCGTTTACTTCATTCTTCTGGGCTTTCAATTTCTCAAAATAATGGTTGCAGGCATCCTTGAATTCTTTCCAGATCTTGTCGGAATACTTTCTGGGAACGTGGCCAATCGTTTTCCATTCTTCCTGGATTTGTTTCATTACAGGCGTCGTGGCACTAAAGTCCTCACTTTCCTGTAAGGCAATCGCTTTTGCCAACAAAGCATTTTTCTTGTTCAAGTTGTCCTGTTGGTCTTTCTTGATGTCCTTGTAAAACGAATTCTTCAACACATTGAAATCACGGACTGCATCTTTGAATGCCGACCAGGTTTCCTCGTTTACATCGGCAGGAACTTTTCCAGCATTGAAGAATTCGCTTCTCAACGCTTCTACTTTTTCAACCTGGCCTTGCCATAAAGCGTGTGCATTTACTTTCTCCTGGGCCAACGTCTGGATCTGGGCAATGATTTCTTTTTTCTTTGCTAGATTCTCTGTTTCTTTTCCTCTCTGCGCTTCAAACAAAACCTCACGTTTGTCGTGCATTTGCTTTGTCAAAGAAGAGAATTTGTTCCAGATTTCCTCACGGTGTTCTCTCGAAACGGGTCCGATTTCCTCTTTCCAGATTCTATGCAAATCCTGCAATTCTCTGAAAGCTTTATTGATATCAGCTTCGTTTACCAATTCCTCGACACGGGCAATGATTTTAGATTTCAACTCCAAGTTGTGCTTGAAATCAATATCGCGTGCTTCACGGTCCAGATGCAGGTAATCATAGAAATTCTCCACATGGAAATGATAATTGTTCCAAACGTGGTTGTATTTGTCCTTCGGAATCGGACCCGCATTTTTCCAGCGGTCTCTCAATTCGTTAAAGTGCTTTAAAGTATCTTTTATGTTTTCTTGCGGATTGATAAGGTTTTTCAACTCTTCAACAATCGCGAGGCGTGCTTCAAGATTCCCCTGCAGATCGTTTTGCAATTTCTTGAAATGTATGTTTCTCTTGTCCCTAAATTGACCGTATAAGGCATCAAATTTAGATTTCAAAGGCAGATGATAGTGGAATTCCTCCAGGGTATCTGGATTTTCGGCCACAAATTCGTCCTTTTTCTCTTCAATAAAATGATTGTATTTGGAAAGGAATTCTTTTTTGATTTCCTCTATATGTTCCTTGACTGACATTACTTTTTCAACCGCAACCAGTTTTTCCAATTCGTCCACAAGTGCTTCCATAGAAAGTGTCTCGTATTCCAACATCGGAATCTCGTGTCTTCCTGCCAAAGTTTCGTCTTCGCTTTCCTCGGCATTTGAATTTGCAATGGCCTCAACCGCATCATTTTCCACAGCTGTATTGTCTTCCATAACAAGTGTGTCATCCGCTACTTCCTCATCCGAAAGTACTACTTCATTCAAAGGCTCCGCTTCATTCAAGGGTTTTACTTCGGATGCCGTTTCCGCAGGAACAATTTCCGGTACTGCCTCCACAACTTCACTTGAAGTTTCAATTTCCTGATTTTCGGTTTGTTCCACCTCTTGTGAAACCGTTTCTAACTTTCCATCTGCATCCTGCAGGTTATCATTCTTTTCTTCTAACATTTCATAAAATGTTTAAGGTTCATAAATTTTGAGGGCGTAAGGTAATAAAGGCTGATGAAAATTCAAAGCAAAAGCCTGATTTATACCAAATATTATGTTAAGATCTTTTGGGAGCGAATCGCTTGGGCGTTTGGAGAAACCATATTCCTGCCTTCCTTCCAAATCTTTTTATTTTTGATAAAAAGTAAAAAGGATTTTCCCTCAAGTCAGGGCTGGAGGGAAATTATCAGCATTTTTGGAAGTATTTTCGAGATTGCCCTGCTGGAATCATTTCAGCACTACTGCAAGGTCTTTTTTAAAAGCAGGAAACAAAATCTGCTGAGGATATTACTTCTTCCAAATCTTCCAGGCTTTTTCCGCCTGGAAAACCAGCATTTCGTATCCGTTTTTAGTGACAGCTCCTTTCTCCTTTGCCTTTCTAAGGAAAAGTGTTTCCTCGGGGTTGTAGATCAGGTCATAGGCAATATGTTGCTCCGTGAAATGGTCATACGGGATATCAGGACAGATTTCAATATTCGGACTCGTTCCCAAAGGCGTGCAATTGATGATGATTTGATATTCTTCAAAAGTTGATGCATCAATTTCATCATACATAAGTGTATGCTCAGAAGGCGCTCTTGAAACCAGAATATAATCAATTTCAAGCAATCGCAAGGCATACGCAACTGCTTTCGAAGCGCCACCGGTTCCTAAAATCAAGGCTTTTTGATGATGTGGCTTCAATAAAGGCTTCAAGGATTTCTTAAAGCCATAAAAGTCGGTATTGTAACCTTTTGTCTTTCCGTTTCCAGAAAATTTGATGGTATTGACGGCACCAATTTTCAACGCATTTTTCGACATTTTATCCAAAAAAGGAATGACCACTTCCTTGTAGGGAATGGTCACATTGAGTCCTTTTAAATCCGGATTGTTTTTTAATATGCCAGGAAATTCAAAAATCTGCTGGATGTCAAAGTTTTCATACGTATGGTTTTTGTTGTTTCCGTTTTCAAACTTTTCAGTGAAATAAGCTCTGGAAAAAGAATAGCTTATGTTTTTTCCAACCAGGCCATATTTTTTTTTTGAAGCCAATATCAGGGTGTTTTATATTTGTTGATGGCATTCTGAACCATTTTTCTGGTCCAGATTACAGGAAATAATTCTTCCAGGATGGTATGGTTCTTAAAGTTCAAGCGCAAGCCGTTGCTGATGTGGAATTTACCCTTCTTGTCGTCGTGCAGCATGAAGTACAATCCGGCCAAACGGTATTCGATTTCATATTCTTCCGGGAAAAATTCCGTTGATTGCAACAAGGTCTGGATCGCACTTTCAAATTCTCCCAGGAATTGAAGGATGTCAACCCAGAACAACCAGGTGTCCAGGGCCGTATCACCAAATTCAACTGCCTTCCGGTATCCAAATTCAGCTTCTTCAAAGAAATTCATCTCCTTGTTGATGGTCGCATAACGCTTCCAGTACATGCGGTTCTGATTGTCGATGTTCAAAGCCTTGTTTACAAAAAACAACGCCTTTTGGTAGTTTTTCTGACGTACGTAGAAATCAGTAATAGCTATCCAGCCTTTGTCCAATAAAGGATCTTCGTGAACGGTCTTGTTGAAGTATTTGATTGCCAGCGCCTTGTTGCCCAGTTTTTCATAGCATTTTCCAATCCGCAACAAGGCATAGGAAGTCGGGTCGTCCAATTCAATCGTCCTCTCGTAGGCTTCAATGGCATCCTCATAGCGTTTCAATCTTTCCAAGGATTTTGCCTTTTCCATAAAGGCACCCAGGAATTCGTCGTCAATAAGTGTTGCGTAATCAAAAGCCCACAGGGCTTCTTCGTATTTTTTCAATCCATAGTTCAATCTTCCTGACTGGTGCCAAGCGATTTCACTGTAAGGATTCTTGTCAATATATTTTTCCAGATAGGCAATTGCTTCTTCGTTCTGGTCTAAGAATTCAAAGCAATATACCACGTTGTAAAGGGCACCTTGATCCTCCGTGTCTTCCTCAAGACACTTGATGAAATTTTCCTTCGCCAGTTCAAGATTGTCCATAAATAAATATTCCATGCCAATCAAATTATAAACATCGGCATAGTCATCGGTATATTTCAGGGCAATTTTCAGCAGCTCTACAGCCTTTTCATGGTTATCCCTCTTGGAATAGATATTGGCTTTCTGGATGTAGATTTCTTCGTTGTTTGGTTCGATGGCGTAGAGTTCATTCAATAATTTTTCTGCGATATCAAGCTTGTCATCGTAGACCAACATTTCTACCTGAACGAGTTTTAGGCCCGTTGATTTGGGATGTTGCTCAAGTGCTAATTTCAAAGCTTTTTTTGCTAAAGTAGCCTTACCCATATCGAGGTAATGAAGAATTATTTCCTCAAATTCCTCAGAATCAAAGAAAAGAATCTTGTTGGTTTTCAACATCGATTCAAATTTTGACAAGGATAAGTTGTAGTCTTCTTCTTCGTTGCTTAATTGCATAGCTTATTGGTTTAAAATTATCCTAAATAAATTTAGGTAACGTTAGGGTTCCGTTTAGGGAAGGGGGGTAATTGTTGTGAACAATTTAATTAACAATTAAATGCTTTAAAAATTGTACTATCAAGGTAAGAATTTTAAAAAAAAATAATCTTAAAGTTTGTTTAAAACTTCGTCCATCGCTTCTAAAATAATGGCACATCCTTCTTTAATTTCTTCTTCAGAGATGGTCAACGGCGGAGTTATCCTGATGGCACATCCTTCAAAAAGCAACCAGAACAGGATCAAGCCTTTTTCCTGGCATTTTAAAATCACTTCATTTGTTATATCCGGACTTTCCGTCATTGGCGCCAGCATCAACCCTCTTCCTCTTATTTCTTTTATCAAAGGGTGTACCAAAAGCGAACGGAAGAGTTTTTCTTTCTCCAAAGTATCTGCAATCAGCGAAGTCTCGGTTATTTCCTGCAAAGTAGCGAGGCATGCTGCCGCTATGACAGGATGTCCGCCAAATGTTGTAATGTGTCCCAGCTTCGGATCGTGGCTCAACAGGTCCATCATTTCTGCGGAAGCTACAAATCCTCCAACGGGCATTCCGCCACCCATTCCTTTTCCTATTATAATTACGTCTGGAACGGCATCATAGTTTTCAAAACCAAACAATTTTCCAGTTCTTCCGAATCCAGGTTGGATTTCATCCACGATCATCAGGGCGCCAACTTCGGTACAACGTTCTCTTACTTTTCGCAAGAAACCATTGTGCGGTTCGATGAATCCTGCTCCTCCTTGGATACTTTCCAGTATTATTCCCGCGGTTTTGGTCGTGATCTTCTGTAAATCCTCTTCGTTGTTGAACGTGATAAAATCAACATCGGGAATCAGCGGACGGAAAATCTGTTTTCTTTCCTCGAATCCCATGACGCTCATCGAGCCCATCGTATTGCCATGGTAGGCATTCTTGCAGGAAATCAATTGGCTTCTTCCGGTAACCCTTCGGGCCAACTTCAAGGCGCCCTCGGTGGCTTCCGTGCCTGAATTTACCAAATATACTTTGTTCAGTGGTTCGGGTAGATTTTCAACCAGCAATTTGCAGAATTCTACGGCCGGATTCTGGGCATATTCGCCATAGACCATCACGTGCGAATATCGATCCAGCTGGTCCTTGATGGCGTCGTTGACCCTCTTGTGCTGATGTCCGAGCGTACAAGCCGAAACTCCGGCGACAAAATCGAGGTATTTTTTATTGCTTGTGTTGTATATGTAGGAACCCATCGCGTGACTTACTTCCATTCCTAGCGGATAAGGAGAAGTCTGGGCCTGGTATTTTAGGAAATCATTTTTCATTTTAAGGTACTGGGTAGCAAAGTTGCCGAGATACTAAATTTAGAATTGCAGAAGAAATTGAAAATGCGACTGGACACCGATTACTTTGCTGTCTTCTTGGGAGGATTCTTCTTGTCGTATTCCAGGGTTTCCTTTCGCACTTTCATGGGAGTATTCTCCTTGGCTTTTTCAGCTTTGCTTTCTTTTATGATTTTAGCGTTCAGTTCATTCTCTTCCGGAGGGAAAATATCATCCTTGGATTTTATGATTTCATCGCCTCGCCAGATAAAACCTCGGAGTTTCCGTGCGTTTTCCGGCAATTCAGTTTCCGGATACAAATCGCTGTCGATGCTCTTGAAGGAGGTCATGGTATTGATCTTGTTATCTTCCAGGGTGATGTTTATCGAGCTGCTCTTCTTCTTTTCAATACCTGTAAGTACCAAATCGTCGTACACGTAATAGATCACTTCCGTATTCTTTACGATATCGACCTCGTACAATTTATTATCCCTGAATTTCCCGTAGAGATTCTGCCCCTTTACCTGGTTGTAGCCTTTTCCAAGTGAATCTTTCGAGACAAGGAAAGCATTGTTGAGGACCTTTAGGGAATCGAGTTTCTCGGTGGCGTTATTTCCGATGAGATGGATCACATCACCTGTCATCTGATTCTCTGCATTCCAGATCACCGGTCTTCCGATCAACTTTGTAAGTGCATCCTTGGTGCTGGAATGAATGGAATCGCATTTGCCGCTCATATCGGTCTTGTAGAAACGGGCATTGTCGAAAGCGCGTATGATCTGATTGCCTTTTTTTCCGGTAATCATCAATCTTTTCCCGTGGATGTAAACCGAATCATTTTCAACAAGATTGATGGCAACAGCACGTTTCGTTACAAACATTGAATCCTTCAATTTATATACTTCACCATAGTGCCCCTTGATGATTCCCTTGTTGATGGTATCCGTAATCTTTACATTGTTGGTTGCCGAAGCAAATTCCATGTTCCTGTCGTAATACAAACTGTCGCCCTCTATGAGTCGGTCGTCGTACCTGATATAAGATTTCCGCAGAAAGTGCCCCACGTTCTTCTTGCTGTTGTAAAATCCTTTCTCGGTATAAATGAAATTCTCTTTTCCGGTTATTGTTGATGGCCCGAAAAGATAAGCGTGGCCCGAAGTATGGTAATAATCCAAGTGGTCGGATTTTATGGTGTATTGCGGATTTGTAATCGTAACAGTCGTCAGGAACTGCGATTTTTTTTGAGTGGCATAATACCTTCCAGAGTTGCTCGTCAACGTATTTTCCTTGTTCACGATCCTCCCGAAGCTGTTGTAATAGGCTTCCTGCTTGTTACGGTCAAAATTGATCGTATCGGTTGTAAGCGTCATGTCTGGCGAACGCATTACGGGTTTTCCGGTTGCAAATGCTTGTTTGGCATTTCCGCTGTATTCTGCATATTGGCTGTTCAAATAAAGCGTGTCGCCTTGGACCATCTGTACATCTCCAAACAACTTTACATAGTTTTCCTTTTGGAAATAATACGCCTTGTTGCAAGTGATGATTACGCCATCGTGGTTGATCCTCACGTTTCCGGTAAGCAATGCAGCATCGGGAATTTCAATTTGATTTCGATCTCCAAAATCAGAATGCTCGATGATGATCTGCTTGGGTTGCTGTGCCGAAATGGTATTGGAACTCAACGCCATCAAGCCTATGAATAAGAAAAAAAGGATTTTTTTCAAGGGATTTTATTTTTTGCCAAATTTAATTAAAATGTATCAAGGATTGATTTTATTAAGAAATATTTATCAGCAACCGGTTGGGGCTGATTCAAACTTTTTATATTTGTCGGAATACGATACATGATCGCCAAAATAGTTACAATGAAAAAAACAATAACCGTTACGGCAGGCATTGGGTTGGTCCTTTTCGCCTCTGCATTTGACACGGCAGATTTAAAAATGGAGGAAACAAATTTGAATTCAAACCCGCCAAAGAAAGCAGTCGTCTATCAGGTCTTTACACGCTTGTTTGGTAACAAGAATACGACCAACAAGCCGTGGGGAACGATCGAGGACAATGGAGTAGGGAAGTTTAATGATTTTACCGACAAGGCTTTGCAGGAAATCAAGGCTTTGGGGGTGACGCATATTTGGTACACGGGAGTCCCGCACCACGCCTTGGTAAACGATTATACGAACATTGGAATTTCAAACGACGACCCGGATGTGGTAAAAGGACGTGCAGGTTCGCCTTATGCGGTGAAAGATTATTATAATGTAAACCCTGACCTGGCGGTGAATCCGGCAAGGCGCCTGGAAGAATTTGAAGCACTGATCAAAAGGACGCATCAAAACAAACTAAAATTGATCATTGATATTGTTCCGAATCACATCGCAAGAAAATATGAGGGAAAAACAAATCCGAAAGGTGTTCGCGATTTTGGTGCAGATGATGATGTGAAGGTTGAATACAAACGGGATAACAATTTTTATTATATACCGAATCAGCCATTTCAAGTGCCAACTTCTGAAAGCTACAAGCCTTTGGGAGGAGAAAAAAATCCGTTGGTCGATGGAAAATTCAATGAAAATCCGGCAAAATGGACAGGCAACGGTTCCCGTTTGGCAAAACCGGATTTTAATGATTGGTACGAAACGGTCAAGATTAATTATGGCATAAGACCGGATGGTTCGAAGGATTTTCCTGAACTTCCGGCGGGTTTTGACAAGAAAGGTTACAAGGAACATTTTGCTTTCTGGAAAAACAAGGATGTGCCAAGTTCTTGGAAGAAATTCCGCGATATTGCCTTGTATTGGATTGACAAGGGAGTGGATGGTTTCCGATACGACATGGCCGAAATGGTGCCGTATGAATTCTGGAGCTATATGAATTCGGCTGTAAAGATGAAAAATCCGGATGCTTTTTTATTGGCAGAGGTTTACAATCCGAAGGAATACAGGAATTACATCCATTTGGGAAAGATGGATTATCTGTACGACAAGGTTGAATTGTACGATAAATTGAAAGAGGTCGTCCAAGGTAAAAGCTTGCCGGATGGTGTTTCGGATATCCAGAACGGATTGGCGGATATCGAGCACCACATGCTTCACTTTTTAGACAATCACGACGAACAGCGTCTCGCAAGTCCGGAGTTTGCAGGAAGCCCTGAGAAAGGAAAACCCTTGATGGTAGTTTCTACGTTGATTAGTTCCTCACCAACGATGATTTATTTTGGACAGGAAGTTGGAGAGGCAGGAAAGGAAAATGGAGGCTTTGGAACCCATTCCAGGACTTCCATCTTTGATTATGTTGGTGTTCCGGAACATCAGAAATGGATGAACGGTGGAAAATTCGACGGTGGCCAACTATCAGAAGAGCAAAAGGAGTTGCGTGATTTCTACAAGCGATTATTGAATTTTTCGATCAACAGTCCTGCCCTGATGGGACAATTCAAGGAAATCCAAACTGTAAACAGGCAATCTGCAAAGGGGTACGATCCAGGAGTTTATTCTTTTGTTCGCTGGTCAAAAGAAGAAAAGTTGATTGTCGTAACCAATTTTTCATGGCTTACGTCCAGCAATTTTGAATTGCAGGTTCCTGCCGAAGTTATTGGTGCTTGGGGATTGCAAGAGAGGAATTATGATTTGAAGGATCAGTTGTACGACCAATCCAAAGTAGTCTTAAAAGTGAAAGATGGTGTTGGGAAAATGAATGTTTCCTTGAGGCCTCTGGAGTCTTTTATTTATAAGATATAATCAAAACGAATTGTAAAAAAGAAAGGCTGTCATAATCGACAGCCTTTTCTGATTTTATATAAGAACGAATTATTTCAAGATCGTCTGTTTCCTGTCAGGACCAACCGAAACAATCTTGATTGGCACTTCTACGGCATTTTCGATGAATTCGATATACTCTTTCAATTCAATAGGAAGCTCCTCATAGGTGGTCATTCCGGTCAGGTCAGCTTTCCAGCCTTTGTATTCCTTATAGATTGGTGTTACATTTTCTTCTTCGATGTTGTAAGGCAGATGTGAGATTTCTTCTCCCTTGTAATTATAAGCCGTGCAAACCTTCAAGGTTTCAAAACCAGAAAGTACGTCGCCTTTCATCATCATCAATTGGGTCACACCGTTTACTTGGACAGCATATTTCAAAGCTACAAGGTCCAACCATCCACAACGGCGTTTTCTTCCTGTAACCGAACCAAATTCGTTTCCGACTTTAGCCATTATGTCGCCATCTTCTCCAAAATCTTCAGTAGGGAACGGACCGCTTCCAACCCTTGTAGTGTAAGCTTTGAAAATCCCGTACACTTCCTTGATCTTGTTTGGAGCGATTCCCAAGCCTGTACAGGCTCCCGCTGCCGTGGTATTCGAAGAGGTAACAAACGGATAGGTTCCGAAATCAACATCCAGCAATGAACCTTGTGCGCCTTCGCAAAGAATTGATTTTCCTGCTTTTTGTGCCTGGTTCAGATATTCTTCACTGTCAATGAAATCCAATTTCTTTAAATCTTCAATAGCTTCAAAAAATTCTTTTTCCAGCTCTGTTAAATTATATTGGATGTCAACATTATAAAAGGAGATCATTGCTTCGTGCTTGTCTGCCAATGCACGGTAGCGGTCCTTGAAATCAGCCAATTCAATATCACCAACCCTTAATCCATTTCTACCAGTCTTGTCCATATAAGTCGGCCCAATCCCTTTTAAAGTAGAACCAATTTTTGCTTTTCCTTTTGAAGCTTCAGAAGCCGCATCAAGCAATCTATGGGTTGGAAGTATCAGGTGTGCCTTCCTGGAAATGATCAGTTTTGATTTCAAGTCCAAGTTGAATTTTGCCAGGCCATCAATTTCGCTTTTAAAAACAACCGGATCAATTACGACACCATTTCCAATAACATTGATGTTGTTATCATGAAAAATCCCTGATGGAATTGTTCTCAAGACGTGTTTTATTCCGTCAAATTCTAAAGTGTGTCCTGCGTTTGGTCCGCCCTGGAAACGGGCAATAATATCGTACTTTGAAGTGAGCACGTCAACAATTTTTCCTTTGCCTTCGTCTCCCCACTGCAATCCTAGTAATAAATCTACGGTCATTATTTATGTGTTAGTTGTTTGTTGTTGTTTCCCACAGACTTGTAGTTGCTTGTCCATTGGGTTTGGTTGTTATATTTCTTCGTTATTGTTATTGGTGGTTGTTCTTTTATTCCCATACAAATACAACGAATGATTGTGGATTTCTATATCAAAGATTTCTTCAATCGTTTTTTTGATGGTTTGGATTCTTGGATCACAAAACTCGATCACTTCGCCTGTATCCGTCATGATGATATGATCATGTTGCTTGTCGAAATAGGATTTTTCGTAATGTGCCTGGTTTTGTCCAAATTGGTGCTTGCGAACCAATGCGCAATCCAAAAGCAATTCAATCGTATTGTAAAGGGTGGCACGACTCACGCGATAATTCTTGTTTTTCATCTTGATATAAAGATTTTCTATATCAAAATGGTCCTCGTTATCGTATATTTCCTGAAGAATAGCATAGCGTTCAGGAGTTTTTCTATGTCCTTTGTTCTCAAGATATTTTGTAAAAACATTTTTTACAATTTCCTGATTTTTACTGTTATCTACTGAAATTAGTGTCATATCCTGCAAAGATAATTTTTTATTTTGAAAGGACAAGCAAGTATTAAGACTGCATTAAGTATTAAGACGAAAACTTTTTGGCATACGCAAATAAATCATACTGCTCAAGCTCAAAGACTTGTTTAATTCTTGTAAACCCTTGTTACCTTGTCAATTCCGTCAATTTTTTTGATGTTGTCCGTCAGTCTTTTCAAGATGGTATTGTTCTGGACAATTACCGTCACCTGTCCTTTGAAGATTCCAGCCTCACTGCTCAACGAAATGCTTTGGATGTTGACGTGCATGTTGCTCGAAATTACCTTGGTCAATTCATTGGTCAATCCCAGGCTATCCATTCCCGTGATGTCCAAGATCGCTTTGAATTCCTGTTGGGAGGAATCAATCCATTTCGCTTGGATGATCCGATAGGCATAATTTGATTGCATGCTGATGGCATTCGGACAATCCTTCTTATGCACCTTGATGCCTTCATTGATGGTGACGAATCCAAAAACTTCATCACCAGGAATTGGGTTGCAGCAGGTAGATAATTTATAGTCGAGCTTATCCTGGTCGATACCGAAGACGAGCATGTCATAATTATTGCTGAGCTCTTCCTTTTGGATCTGTTCGGGCTGATACGATGGCGTGCGCTTGATCTTGTTCTTGAAGAAATTCATGATCGTATTGCTCTTCAAGGCAGCATACTCCTTCAATTGGCTGTTTTCGATGGAACCGATTCCAACGCGGTAAAACAAATCCAGGCTGGTTTTCAGCTTGAAGAAGATAACCAGTTCGTTGATGATGTTTTCGTTTACCGTGATCTTGAGATGGCGAAGCTTTCTGGTCAGCAACTCCTTTCCATCCTCGGCAATTTTTTTGGTATTCTCGTTGAGGACGCTCTTGATCTTGTTTTTTGCCCTTGCTGTGGTGACATAGTCCAGCCAGTGGGAAGTCGGTTTTTGATTCGGTGATGTGATTATTTCTACCTGGTCGCCACTTTTGAGCTCGTGGTTCAGCGGAACCAATTTACCGTTAACCCTTGTTCCTCGTGTATGGACACCAACAGCCGAGTGGATGCTGAAGGCAAAATCCAGCGAGGTGGCCCCTTTTGGAAGCGATTTTATTTCCCCTTTCGGCGTAAAGACGAAAATTTCCTTTGAATATAAATTCATCTTGAAATCCTCCACAAAATCGACCGCATTGGTTTCCTGGTTTTCCAAGGCTTCCTTCAAGAGGTTCAACCATACATCCAGGCCGCTTTCTTCTGTCGCCCCTTGTTTGTATTTGTAATGTGCGGCATAACCTTTTTCGGCAATTTCATCCATTCTTTCGCTTCGCACCTGCACTTCAACCCAACGGCCTTTCGGTCCCATGACAGTGATGTGCAGAGCCTCATAACCGGTTGATTTTGGAGAAGAAATCCAATCCCTCAAACGGCTTGGACTGGGACGATAATGGTCGGTTACGATGGAATATATTTTCCAGGCAATGAATTTTTCATCGTGCGGATTGCATTTGTAAACGATACGCAAGGCAAACTTGTCGTAAACTTCATCGTAGCTTACGTTTTGGGCTTTCATCTTCCTCCTGATGGAATAGATGGATTTTGGCCTTCCCTTGATTACATAGTCAATTCCTTCAGCATTAAGCGATTCCTTCAGGACATCAGAAATGGTCTTGATGTATTCGTCCTGTTCTTCCTTCGTTTCCTTTATTTTACTGACGATGTCGTTGTAAACTTGAGGTTCGGTATATTTCAGTCCCAGATCTTCAAGTTGCGATTTGATGTTGTAAAGTCCCAGGCGATGCGCAAGGGGAGCATAGATGTACAAGGTTTCCGAAGCAATTTTCGTTTGCTTGTAATCCACCATCGATTCCATGGTTTGCATGTTGTGCAACCTGTCGGCCAATTTTATAAGGATTACGCGAACGTCATCGTTCAATGTCAGCAGCATCTTCCTGAAATTCTCCGCCTGCATCGATACATTCATGTCCTTCTGGACCTGTGCAATCTTTGTCAAGCCCTCAACCAGTTGCGCCACTTTTGGATTGAACATCCTTTCTATATCTTCAACCGTGATAGGGGTATCCTCCACGACATCGTGCATCAAGGCGGCAGCTATGGAAGTGGCTCCGAGCCCGATTTCGGAAGCTACAATTTTGGCCACGGCAATAGGATGGAAGATATAGGCCTCACCCGATTTTCTCCGTTGGTCCTTGTGTGCGTCAACGGCTACATCAAAGGCTTTCCGGATTAATTTTTTATCATCTTCCGATAAAGTTTGGTAGCTGATCCTGAGTAATTCCTTGTATTCTTTTGCAATTGCCTTGTTTTCTTGTTCAATCTCTATTTCGGTCATGTTTCTTTTATAGCTTAGCTAAAAGTAGGATAAAGATTTTAATTGTGCAAGTTTTGAAAATATGCTTTTGCCTTTGGCAGGTATTTAGGATTTTGAGCAGTATCTTTACAGTCAAAAACTCAAAAAAATGAAAAATAATTTATTGAAAATCGTTGCCTTGACAGGTGTTATTGCAATTTCAAGTTGCAATAAAAAAGTAGAAGTAAAAACTGAAGTTGTAGACAATCAAGAAGTTGTAAAAACAGATTCCATTGTTGAACCTGAAACACCTGAAGTAGCAACCAAAACGGTTGAAGGTAAAGTTGTTGAAGTGCTGCAAGGCAAGGATGGTTACACGGCAAAGTTGGAAATTGCTGAAAAAGAACATTATTTTGTTACCATCAGTCATTCAAATCTTACAAATCACGAACAGTACAAGTCGGTGAAAGTCGGCGAGACGCTGAAAGTGACGGGTGATTTCTGGAAAATGGAAGATAAAAATCAAATCACGGTTCGTGTGATTGAATAGTTTCAAAATTAATTGGCCGCGGATCCAGAGATCTTTTTATCCTTGATCTGTAAGTCTGAAGGTAAATCTAAAAGGAAAAGGCTGTCAATTGACAGCCTTTCCTATGGATAAATTTTAAAAAGGTCTGCCTGTAATTAATTGTTTTTCCAATCTATTTTTCGAGAGAAATACATTACGGCTCCAAGGATCAGGAACAATCCGATGCTTCCTACAAGCAACGCGTAATTCTCCAATTGGATGATGACAAAAATAAAGGTGTAAAGTGCCGTCAGCGCGGCTCCGATAAAAAGGGGGAATTTCTTGATTTTTAAGATGGAGAAAGAGTAGAGCACGATCATAAGGATTACCGATGTGGCTGCAATAATGTAAGCCAGCGTAAAACTTGAGTGCTCCGTGATGGAGATCAAAAGGGTGTAAAACATGATCAAGGCCAATCCGATCATGCTGTATTGAAAGATATGGATGCTGATCTTGCTGATGGATTGGATGAGGAAGAAAATAAGGAACGTCAGGCCGATAACCAGAAATCCGTATTTTGAAGCTCTTTCATTTTGCTGGTATTCATCAACAGTCTCGATGAGTTTTACTCCAAAGAGGAACTCGTCCAGATTGGGCATTTTTTCCAAATGTTCCTGCGCAAATGGACGATTGATATGGAGTACTTTCCAATCTGCATGAAAACCTTCCTTGCTCACCGTCTTGGACTCGGTGTTTGCTGCAAATGAGCCTTCAAAACTTGGGGATTCCCAATCGGAGTCGATGTTTACGGTTGTGGTTTTTCCTATGGGAATAAATTTCACGCTGTTGCTGCCATTGTAAAGCATCGAGAAGTTGAAATTGATGTTATTGCCGGTTTTCAATGCATTATAATCGAAAACGTTGGTTTCCAATTCGCCGTAGTATTTATCTTCCTGGGCTTTGGATTCGAAGACGAAAGCCTGGTCGTTGAGCTTGATGTTCAAATCGCTCTTGATGCTTTTCAAGTTGGTGGTTCTAACGATGATTACAGCCTTGTCCCAAAGAACATCTTCGTCTTTTATTTGCAGCTTTTCAAAATTTGGCTTGCCGAAATAACCATCAAAGCCCATGTTTGCAGTGAACACCACATTGTTGTAAAGTCCACGCTTCAAGGAAGTATTTTTCTTGATGTCCGACTTGTTTTTTAATTGTTCCGGGAAAAAATAGGCATAATTCGTGTAGGCCGTTTTCTGGATCTGGACCTGCTTGGTCTTGGCATCCACAACTGATGTTTCACTATAGGTCTTGTACGGAATCCGTAGTGTTGGTCCATAGAAATAAACATCTTTTCCCCATAATTCGGTTACTTCATTGACCACTTCTTTCTTCCGCTCGGAGCGTTCGAAGATCAGATTCTTGACATATTCCAGCGGGATCAATAAGAACAAGGTAAGCATCCCGACCATTATCATCTTGGCGGTTGCAGATTGAAAGAAATTGGTTTGCGGTTGATTTTGATTTTCTGAATTTTCCATAATGAATTGTTTTTTGAAGGTTATTTGTTGAATATTAAATAAAAGTAAAGAGCAGAAATTGGAATGTTCGACAAGATCAGTAAAGCCTGTTTTATAATTTTTTCTCTGATTTCTGGAAATACGGTGTAAAAATACAAGAGGTAGAACAGCATAATGGTATTCAAAACAGCTGCAATGATGATATAAAAAAAGCCTATTATGAAAATGTTTATCTCGTGAGGAAATAAGAAATGCAAAAGCAAAAGAATCGTTCCACCTGAGAAAGAAATTAAAAATAATGTTGTAGGAAAATTTATCTGGGTTTTGAAATTGTTATTGTACATGATTATTTTATTTTAAATGTCTCTTTTATACTGGTAACAGGAACCGAAAGCATCCTTTGGAAATCCAAATAATGAAATTCAAGGGCCTGCCTTCCTTTTTTGTATTCCGATAAGAATTGTTTGAACCTCGTTGGGTAAAAGAGAGTTCCGGAAAGGACAACCATGAGAAGGTAAAGGCTTCTCTTGCCATTTCCGAGCAGGTAATACTGCATTCCAATTTCATCCGGAACCGTAATTCCGGTATTTGTCAGAATATGGATCACATCGTGGTCTTCCAGCTTTTCCTGGATTTGGAAATTGTGCTTCAAAAGAAAACAACCCAGATGAAATCCCAGGGATTGTTCCTCAAAACTTAGTAATTCCCTTCTTGAAATGTTCCAAGGCTCATTTTTCTTGAAGTACTTCTGATAGGGCTTCTTGCTGGCTTCATAGAGCTTTTCGATTAGCAGGTCTTTCATATTTTAATTTTAAAAGAACTTTGAAATTCAAAGTAAATGGATAAATTTTTTTAGCTTATGATTTTTGGATTAATTTTTCAAGTGCCTCAATATGGTCCCTGAATGCTTTCTTTCCGTCTTTTGTGGCGATATACCTGGTATTGGGCTTTTTGCCGATGAATTGCTTTTCAATCATGATATATTGTTCTGCTTCCAGGGCTTTTGTATGGCTTGCAAGATTACCATCGGTTACCCCAAGCAGTTCCTTCAGCATGTTGAAATCGGCACTTTCGTTTACCATCAATACCGACATGATGCCCAGTCGGATGCGATGGTCAAAAGCTTTGTTGATATTTTGGATGATGTTTTTCAAAAGGCAAATTTAATTCTATAAAAATTAATAATTATTGAAAACCGTAATCAATTTGTCAGATTCGGCCAATTGTGATGGGGCAACCACATTTTCGTCATATGGAATTTTATTTCCATATCGTTGCTGCAAGATTCTCCTTACGGCCGGATTGTCCAGCTTGAAAGATTTTAATTTTCTCAAAGGAGAAATTTCAATTCCGGCACCTTTCTTGTACATTTTCCAAACCAATTCTGAACAATACATCTTGCTGTCGGACCATTCAAAATATAGATCATATTCTTTGTTCAATTGTTTCTCACCATACATCTTCATTTTATTTTTTACGTTGTCGCTTTTGATAACGGAATTGTCCTTTAACCTTCGTACCAGATATTTGCCGTCTTTTCCGTGTTGGATCCACGATTTGATTGGTGTCATTTTTACAGGCTGGACTGCTTCCAGGACATAAGGTTTATTATCCTTGTAGAAAACAATTCCACAATGAGAAAATTTTGAATCGGTTGCGATTCGGACGGCTTCACATTGTTCAGATTCAGAAGTTTGCAAAATGATGTCGCCCTGTTGAAATTTAAAATCTTTCGGATCATTTTCTTTCTGATAATCTGTAAAGGAAAAGAGCATCAGGACGCTTAGGAAAAGTAGTATATTCTTCATTTGATCTTGTATTGGATTATAATTTCTTATTGGTTCCTCTCATATTTGAAATACATGAAGGAGCCATACAGGATGTGGCAGATTCCGAAACCGGCTACCCAGAAATGCAAGCCATAACCAGAAAATTCAATCGCGAACAATCCCAGGATGATTTCAGTCATTCCCAAATAGCGGACATCCCTGAAAGTATATTTGCTGGCATTTACACAGGCCAGGCCATAAAAGATAAGTACTACCGGAGAAATCAATCCGTAATGTCCGTTTTTCAATAGGAGCAGGGCAAAAATACCTCCGGTAAACAGCGGAATTGCAAAATTCAAGACCAATCGCTTGGAAGATGGATTCCATACTTTTTCTCCCATCTTTTTAGCTTTTCGCAACGTTAAAACGTAAGCCGTGAGCAACGAAAGTGACAGGACGGTAAAGGCTGTGGCAAGGATCAACTTAAAGGTCGTGCTCTCCAGGGTAATGTAGTAGGAAGAATGGCTTTCAATCAAATAATTGACATAAAAAGCGCCAATAAGTGCATAAACACCAGCTAGCACACCTGCCATTCCGCTCAGGGAAATGAATTGTGTTGACTTGCTCATCATGTTTTTGATATCCTGGATATCCTGAAGGTATTTATTCTGTTCCATTTTAAAGTACTTTGAATTGCAAAGTAAATAATAAAAAAAATAGCCACCAAATAAAATGATGACTATTTTGAAATTATATGTTAAGCGATCAGACCTTGAAAATTCCTCCTACTGAAATGATTCTTTGGAAGAACATGAAATGCTGGGAAGCTGAGTCGTTGGTGCTTTTAGTGGTTCGAATATCATGCATGTCGATGTATCCTCCCTTTAATTCCCCCTGGAGGTAGAAATGTTTGAGGAAGGTGATGTTGATTCCGGCTTTGGCTGAAAGTCCATAACCCGAAACGTGAAACTGGTCATAACGTTCCTTTCCTAAAATCTTGGTATTTGTTTTCGGGTATAGGATACCGGCACCAATTCCCTCGGTAAGGTTGATCTGGATCTTGTCGGTATTTCCAATCCTGAACAATGAGGAAACATCATCGAATCTTGAAAACTCTGCATGGACATAATTCAAGCCATCCGTATGTTCAAAAGTCAGGAATTTGTTTTCCAGAACCTGTGGCGTATTGTTGTAAGTACCATCGTAAGGAGCATAACCATCAATGGTTCCCGTCATGTTGACCGTCTGGTTCTGACGCATGACGTATTTCATATGGTCCACTCCAATGCTTACGCTGTAATGGTCGGTTATAAAATAACCCAGCTTCAGATTCGTTTGCGGTATCGTCATCCTTGCAGGATTCAAATAATCAATATGATATCCTTTCGGCTTGTCATCGGCTTTTACATTGTTCAATGTAAAATCATAACCATCTCCTTTGAAATGAATATCAGATTCAGAATAGCTCTCTCGGTTTCCTCCCCAAGAGATAAAGAATTTTCCTTTGTTGTGGGCGGTGTATTTTTCCGGATTTTCTGCTAATTCTTGTGCAGAAGCGTACTGTGAAAAAACACAAAAAGTGAGTACAACCAATAATGGATGTTTCAAGGTAATAATGTAATAAATATGATGATTAAAAAGAATTTACGGTTTTTCTGATGGCAACCAATTTGGTCATCAGGCCTTCAAAATAATCCAGATGAAGCATATTGGCACCATCGCTTTTGGCATTTGCAGGATCAAAATGGGTTTCAATGAAAATTCCATCAACACCAACGGCAATTCCAGCTTTTGCAACAGTCTCGATCATATCAGGCCTTCCGCCAGTTACACCAACCGTTTGATTGGGTTGTTGCAAAGAATGTGTCACATCCAAAACCGTGGTTGCGTATTGTTGCATCGTGGGAATTCCACGGTAGTCCACAATCATGTCCTGGTAGCCAAACATCGTTCCCCTGTCGGTAACCATGACGCTTTGATTGTTGCAGTCCAATACTTTTTGTACGGCGTGCTTCATACTTTCCGGGCTCATGAATTGTCCTTTTTTCAAGTTGACCACCTTTCCCGTGTTGGCTGCGGCTACAACTAGATCAGTCTGGCGCACCAGGAAAGCAGGAATCTGTAAAACATCAACATATTCGGCAGCCATTGCAGCATCTTCATTGGTGTGGATGTCTGTAACGGTAGGAACATCAAAAGTTTCAGAGATTTTTCTAAGGATTTTTAGCGCTTTCTCGTCTCCGATTCCAGAAAAACTGTCAATCCTAGAGCGGTTTGCTTTCTTGAAAGAGCCCTTGAAAACGTAAGGGATTTGTAATTTATCGGTAACAGCAACTAATTTTTCGGCAATCCTCAAAGCCATTTCTTCTCCTTCGATAGCGCAAGGGCCAGCCAGAAGGAAGAAATTGCCACTGTCCAGATGTTTGATTTTTGGAATATCTTGTAGATTCATAATGTAGTTTTTGACGGTGCAAAGATAGTTATGAATTGGGGATTTCTGATCTGAAATTAAGTTTTTTTTATGAAGCTTTTCTTTCAGATTAAGATGCCTGTACAATTCACATCAGCATCATAATGAATGGCTTATGGGAATGAAATTAAAACTGCTTCAAAGTAAATCCAACAGGAACCATCAGCGTGCTTTTTTCATAGATGTTGACATAAAGTTTTACTGCCTTTTTTTGTCCAACCCATCTTACTTCGTAGACTTCCAGCAACGCAGCTCCAAATTCGCTTTTCTTGGAAGGAAACGGACAGCAGTTTTCCAGTTTCTTGAAGAATATCTTTTCACCGTTTGGGCCGGCCAAGGCATTGAAAAAGCGGGGCTGGTTGATGGAGTCATTCTTTGTGCTCTTGTAAAAAATATTGACAGGATAATCCTTGTGATAGCCGTATTTCGAGTCCTTGCTGTATTCCGTGATCTGAAAGACATTGTTTTTCGTCAGCACCAGATCTGGAGCATTGTCATCGATATTCTTGATGGTCGACTTCGTACTCACGCATGCAACCAGAAGGAGCATGCAAAGCAATCCCGAAAAAAAAGTTCTCATTTTCATTGTTGTTTTTTTAAATTTTTGGTTTGCAAAAAGTACGCCACGATTGCCGAAATCACCACACCAAACGACAAGGCCGAAAAGATGCTTTGAAAAATATAACTTGAAAGATTGAAAAAGGCTTTTGCATCCTCAAGCCTGGTGCCTTTTGAAACCGAATTTTCAATCATATTCGGGAAAAATTCAGGAGCCATTCCCTTGTGAACTACAATCTGGCACAACGGCATGAGGATCGCGATCACGATGGTCATGAAGATCCCCGTAACCGAACCCTGTTTCCAGTCCATGACATTGTTGAAGTAGTTCTTCTTCTTGTCGTTTATCGCCAGGACATAGATGAAAATTGCAATAAAATAGAACAGCATCGAGTACATCAGATAATCATCAATCTTCTCGCTGTAATAGCCACTCATCTTTTCGAGATAGACCCAGAGGAGATAGGCAAAAAAATAGCGGATTCCCCATTTGATTTCTATTGCAAATTTTTTCATTTTCAACTTTGAATTAAGCACCCAAATTTAAGCGTTTATTTTAATCCGTCGTTATTTCACCCTAAAAATCATTTGAATTGCTATTTTTGCATCTGTATAGTAAAACTGACCTCAATAAATTTTAAATATGGATTCAATCACGCAAACCTGGCCATGGTATGTCTCAGGATTTTTAATCGGTATGGTAATGCTCCTGCTCAATTATTTCGGAAAAGTTTTCGGGATGTCTTCGAATATCCGGACGCTTTGCACCTTGGCCGGAGCCGATAGATTTGCTGAATTTTTCCGTTTCGACTGGAAGTCACAAATATGGAATCTTGTGGTGCTTCTTGGTGCAATGCTTGGAGGTTTTGTAGCCGTACATTATATGAGCGATCCGACCAACGTTGACATCAATCCAAAGACAATCGAGCAACTCGCCACCTTGAATATCGACGCACCAAACGGAAAATTAGCTCCGGAAGCGCTTTTTGGCAACGAGGTTTTCAGTTCTCCAAAAATGCTTGCCATCCTCCTTGTCGGCGGGATCCTTATCGGTTTCGGTTCTCGTTATGCCGGAGGTTGTACATCGGGACACGCCATTTCAGGACTAAGCAACTTGCAGCTTCCGTCGCTCAAGGCAGTGATAGGATTTTTTGTGGGAGGCCTGATAATGGCACATTTCCTCTTGCCGCTTATTTTTTAGGAGCAAGGCGGCAGTCATGAATTGATCGATATTCCCGCTTTCCGTTGCAATCTTTTTGGAACAAAAAGGATCTCCACTGCAATCGGGGCTGGATAAAAAACACAGGGCATTCTTTTAACTTTTATAAAAACATACAATGAAATTCATAAAATACCTCTTGGTTGGTTTCCTGTTTGGAATCGTGCTTACCAAATCCGAAGCCGTTTCCTGGTACCGCATCTATGAAATGTTCCAGTTCCAATCGTTCCACATGTACGGAATCATTGGCGTGGCAGTGTTCACGGGAATCATCGGCATCCAGATCATCAAAAGAAAAAACATCAAGGACATCACAGGGAAGCCAATCGTTATTGCCGACAAGGAAAAGGGGTCTTTCCGCTATTGGGTAGGAGGCCTGTTCTTTGGGCTGGGCTGGGCCCTCGTAGGAGCTTGTCCGGGACCGATTTTCATCCTTATAGGCGCTGGTTTCTGGAGCGTTGCCGTAATTTTGCTTGGAGCGATGATCGGCACTTTTATCTACGGATTGCTGAAAGACAAGCTTCCGCATTAGGAATTTATATGTTAAGACTTTCCTTATAAGCTTGAATTTTAAATCCATAAGGATTAATTTGTAGTAAATTAAATAAAACAGCTATGAAAAAAGTAAGCATTCTATTCTTATCTGCATTGGCCCTTTCATTGGGCTCGTGCGGAAGCGACGACAACGGAAACGATACGGGCACAGATGCCTCGATCGTTGGAAAATGGACCTATTCCAAGGTAGGCTCAGGAAATTTATTGATCGATTATCCAGACCATGAAGAGGGATGTGTCAAGGATTACGTTGAATTGACAGCAGATGGCGTTTTCAATGATGTAGATTATGATTCCTTTAATGCTCCCTGCGAGGTTTTTACGGATACCGGGACCTACATCAAAACAGGAAACACCCTGACCGTTAGCTATGAAGGTACTCAAGTTGATACGGCTGACATCCTGTTGCTGACCAATACCGAATTGAAGATTCAAGGCAGTGATGGCGAAATTGTCCTGTTTACGAGACAATAAGCAACGAGCATTAGTTATTTGAAGATCCCGATTTTATCGGGATTTTTTTATGGAACAAATCAGTTGATTGCAAAAATTTTTCACCGTAATGTTACATAGGGGCATAGCACTCGATGCTTACAGGTTAAGATAAATTAAGAATTGTTCAAGCGTGAAAGCTATAAGTAATTTCATAAATCATATAAACTTCAGAATGGCAAGTCGTTTACTTTTATAAAAAAATAAACCACTCATGATACATCAACTAAAACCTTCCATCCTTGTTGAAACACCGCTGGGAACTGGCCAGGCCATCTTCTTGATCGATTACGGAATGCATCAGAACACCTGCTGGGTCGTGGCCCTGCAAAACAATGGTGTCATCAAGCATTTTGATTGCAACGATGTCATTCTTTCCACCAATTATACCTATGGTATGAATTTAAGGAAGAATAAATTTGAAAAGAATAAAGAAGAGGTTGTGGGAGATAAGGTGTAGCTACATCTTATTCCTGCTCCATTCGCTCCAAGAACCCACATACAATTTCGGAATATCCAATCCCGCAGAGGCAGCCGCCAAAAGCGTATGGCAAGTCCCTATAGGTAAATCTGCCTGACATTTTGTAGATGATTCATCTTCATCTCGTAATGTGCGGTGAGGATCGGCTTTCATTTTCAATTCTCAACCAGCTCAATGTCCATGGTCTTTATCAATCCGGCTTGAAAGGTGTAGACATGCCTTACCATTCCGTCAAACATCAGATTGCCTTGCAAGTCTTCTACATACTGGTGTACTTCGACCTCTAGCCGTTCATTTTCCCTTTCCCTAAAACCAACTGGATCAACATTCGGATTTATTTCAGTCCATTGCCTGGTCCAATATTCCTTGATTTCAGTATGGCCGCTTATATAGCCCCCTTCCCAAGCTTTTGACCATTGGACGTCTGGTTGCATTGTCGATAATGCAATGTCAATATTTCTTTCGTTAAAAGCGGAATAGGCCTTTTGGATTACGTCTTCAAATTGATTTTTCATTCTATGTTGATTTGTTAATTGATTTTACGTTATTCCGAGGAACTGCGAATTGCATGGTGTTCATCTTGCAAGTAGCTTATGAAATTCCTTTTCATCAAAGCAAGCGCCTTTGTTGTGGCAAACACTAAATATTCATCGTATTACTTTCTCCTTTCCCCAAGCCAAAACCTTCACGCCGTCCGAATAATGCATCAGGTCAGGTTTCAGTTTGGAGAAATCCAAATCGCCAATCTTGTATTTCAGGTCCAGGGTTTTGACTTCCACATTTTTGATTTCCCATTCCTTGTGGTGCACTTCGTAACGATAGATGCTGTTTTTTTCGTCGAGATAAAGACTGTAGCGTTCGGTCAGCCAGCGGTCGAGGTCGGTCTTGGTCGTCACGGTTTCCTTGATTTCAAAAACAGCATCCAAAGCAAAATCCCTTTTGGCATTCTTGGAAGTATAACGTTTATCATCCCTGAACATCAAGGCTTTTTCATACGGCAATCCCGACATGCTTCGGGCAATAAAGGCCGAAAGGCTTTTGCCGGCTTCCATGCTTATAAAATAGACACCTTTCTTGTTGCCGATGTCGATATAAGTACGAAGGTTGATCTCGTGAAAATCGGAAATATAGGAAACGGCGGGCAATTGCCTGGGCCGGATTTTCTCCATTGTAAAAGCAACGAGCGAAACATAGGCCGTTCCTTCGTACGTATCAAGGGTTAGATTCCCGGGAAGATATTTCTGTAGAATGTCGGCAGGAACTGCCCAATGGAGGAAGAGTGCATTGTTCCATTCCTGATAGTATTTCCAATTGCCTTTTGGAAGTTCCCAAGGACGGTGTTCAATTTGAGCAAGTAGATCTGAAATCGATTTCATGGCATTCAGTTTTGTCTTACCAAGATACTACTTTATAATAGGAAACTTGCAAATGCGGTTTGAGAATTTAACCACAGATTGAACGGGTTTCACAGATTTTAAAATCAATCAGCTGAAACCCGTGGTGGAAAAATTACTCGATCAGCAAGGCACTTTCAGCATTTTGAATTCGAATGGCTTCACGGTCGGCAAGGACAAGTTTTTCCAGTTCCTCGCTTTTCTCCCGCGCCGCATTGATATATTCATCTTCACTGTTCCGCATGCTCGACAGGTATTTCAGTGTTCTCTCGTCGTGGGTAAAAAAGGTTTTTGCCGCTTGGGCTGCTTCCGTTCGGTTGTGTCCCAAAATCTTCAATACATCAACACCCACGCGCAAACTTGTGTCGAGTGTTTCCCTGTAGATGTGCATAATTCCGGCATTCATCTGGTCATAAGCATCATAACGGTTGGAGGAACGTACCAGTATATAGAGATTTGGAAAATGCTTTTTTACGGTTTCAATCATTTCCAAGCGTTTCTCCTCGTCGCTGATGGCGATCACGATGATTTGTGCCTTGTGTGCCCCGGCAATTTCCAACAAGTCATAACGGGTCGCATCGCCATAATAGACCTTGAAGCCCATCTTGCGAAGAAAGTCTACATTATCACTGTCGTTGTCCAAAACCGTCGTAGCGATGTCGTTGGCTTTCAGGAAACGCCCGATGGTGTTCCCGAAATGACCAAAACCGGCAATGATGACAGGATTGTCCTGCTCCTCGACATCGGTTTCCCTTTCAATGTAACCTGTAGGATTCATTGCAGCACATTGGCGTGGAATAAGGAGCTTTTCGTTCAAGACCATCATTATAGGGGTGAAGGCCATACTGATCGCCGTTACAGCCATCATCAAATCCGTTATTTCTTTTCCCAGAATGCCTTCCTGGAACGAGAAACTCAACAGGACAAAGGCAAACTCTCCAATCTGGCTCAAGCCGACACTGAAGATCAGGTTTTGTGCATTTCGTACCTGGAAGATTCGTCCAAGGCTAAAGAGGATGACCGTTTTGATGAGCATCAGACTCAAGACCAAGCCTGCTATAAGGAAAGGCTTGCTTATCAATAATTCAAAATCGATTGAACTGCCCACGGCGATGAAGAACAGGCCAAGCAGTAATCCCTTGAATGGGTCGATTGCTATTTCCAGCTGATGGCGGTATTCGCTGTTTGCCAGTACCACCCCGGCCAAGAAAGCACCAAGTGCGGGGCTTAGACCGACGGATGTCATCAAGACTGCGATTCCCACTACAAGCAAAAGGGCAGTGGCGGTAAACATTTCACGCATTCCTGTTTTTGCCATCAAGTGGAAAACAGGTCTGAGGACGTATTTTCCAATGAAGATAACGGTTGCAACGGCAAGCAAGACTATGAACGGCTGGCTCCATTCGGGCAAGGTATCGATCATCGTGGCATGGGTAACCGTAGTCGAAGCCGATTTAAGCGTCTCATCGGCCAAAAGCGGAAACAGTGCCAGCATCGGAATGATGGCCAAATCCTGAAACAATAAAACGGCAAAGGAGCTCTGACCTGCAACGGATTTCATCCAGCCTTTTTCCTCCAGGGTCTGCATCACGATTGCCGTCGATGACATGGAGATGATCATTCCCAACACCAATGCGGTTTTGAAATCCAATCCCAAAAGCATTGCCGGTGCGGTGATAAGTATGGTGGTTCCGAGTACTTGCAGTCCCCCCATTCCGGCGATGGTTTTTCGCATGCGCCACAGGCGCGAAGGTTCAAGTTCCAGGCCAATTACAAAAAGCATCATCACCACGCCAAATTCGGCAAAGTGCATGATGTCGTGTCCCTCGGTTCCGATAAAGTCGAAACAGAAAGGCCCGATGAGAACACCCGCCACGAGATAACCCAGTACAGAACCCAGTCCGAGCCTTTTGGCAATCGGCACCATTATCACGGCACCGGCCAGGTATATCATTGCTTGAAATAAGAAGTTTTCTTGCATATTGTTTATTTTATTGGAATACAGATTTTCACAGATTGATTGTGATTCTTGATCTCAGATTCAATAACAGAGAATTTGTGGAAGTCTGTAGTCGATTAAATCTGTATAAATTTAGTTTTTAAATTGAATGATTTTGATATTCGAAAAAAAAAATCAATTGCCGTACTTGAATTTCGGGCAATTGATTCAGAGAAACAAATAAAAACAAATCTAAAACAAACCTTTATTTTTTATTTCCAGCCTCCGCCCAAAGCCCTGTACAAACTTACATCGGCATCCAGACGGGAGCGCTTTATGGTCGCCAATTCTAGTTCGCTTTGAAGCAGATTGCTTTGCGCTACAATTACTTCCAGATAATTCGCCATTCCATTCTTGAAGAGCATGTTTGCATTCTTGATGGCAGTCTGCAGGGTGGTCACCCGGTTGGCAACAATGTTTTGCTGTTCTTTCAGTTTTTCCACCTGTATCAAGGCATCCGATACTTCCCCAACGGCAATCAACACCGATTGACGGAATTGGATGACGGCTTTTTCGCGTTCTATTTTCGCAACTTCAAATTGGGTACGGATCCTTTTGCTGTTTAAGATAGGTTGGGTCAAACCACCTGCAACCGTACCAAACAAGGAGGCAGGAATGTTGAACCAATTGCTGGATTCAAAAGAATTCAAACCTCCGGTTGCCGTAATCTTCAAGCTCGGATAGAAATATGCTTTTGCTATGCCCACTTTGGCATTGGCAGCCTGCAAGCCTAATTCGGCAAAATGTACATCGGGTCTTCTGCTGACCAACGAGGAAGGAAGTCCGGCAGATGCATCATCATTCAATCCAATCGCGTTCAAATCGGTATCGCGTTCTTTTTTGCCAGGAAAACCTCCGGCCAGAATGCTCAACGCATTTTCCTGGATTGTGATGTTCTGCTCCAATTGTGGAATCAATTGTGCCGCAACCGACTGCTGTGCTTCGGCTTGTTGCTTGGCCAAGGAAGTTACTTGTCCGGCTTCAAATTGCAAGTTGATTACAAATAAAGTACTATCGTTCAACGTCAGGTTCTTTTTCGCAATCGCCAATTGGGCATCCATCATCAAAAGATTGTAATAACCTTTGGCAACATTGGCAACAATAGTGGTTTGCAAAGCTTTTTTGGCTTCGCCCGATTGCAGGTATTTTGCCAGGGCTTCTTTTTTCTGACTTCTCATCTTTCCCCAGATATCAGCTTCCCAGGAAAGTCCCAATGCTGCATTGTAATCTTCAATGTGGTGCTGTCCAAGGAAGGTGTTCGTGCTCAAACCGTTCAAACTGTTGTCAGAAATACGGGTGGAAGTTCCGGAAACCTGGAGGTTCAATTCCGGTACATTGTTCCATTTCGCTTGTTTCAATTGCCATTGTGCGGCCTCGATGTTTTTTTGAGCCACCTGCAGGTCGTTGTTTTTGGCAACGGCACTGTCAATGAGTTTCAAAAGCGAAGCATCCTTGAAGAATTGCTTCCATTCCAAATCGGCAATACTGGTAGAGTCTTCGGTTGTTGCATTTCTGAAATTTGCAGGAATTGCCTCTTTCGGTGTCTCGACATTTTCGGAAATCTTACAGGCGGACAAGGTAAGAAGTACGAATACGGCAAGGTATTTATTGATGTGCTTTTTCATTATTTTTCTTCGTTATGGATTACAGCGATTGGCTTTCCGCTGAATTTTTCTTGTAAATATTGGAATACGATGAATAAAACCGGGATGATAAATAATCCAAGAATTACTCCAGAAACCATACCTCCAGCGGCACCAATACTGATGGAATGGTTACCCTGTGCTGATGGTCCCGTGGCACTCATCATTGGGATCAATCCCACGACAAAAGCCAGTGATGTCATGATAATTGGTCGCAAACGTAATTTTGCGGCGTCAATGGCTGCCTTGACTAAAGCCTGGCCCGATTTCCTTTTTTGAACGGCAAACTCTACAATCAGGATCGCATTCTTGGCGAGCAATCCGATAAGCATTACGAGGGCGACTTGCACGTAGATGTTGTTTTCAATTCCAGTCAAACCGATGGCCACAAATACTCCAAAGATTCCTGTAGGGATTGAAAATATTACTGCCAAAGGCAAAATATAACTTTCGTATTGCGCGGCAAGCAGGAAATAAATGAATATCAGACACAATAGGAAAATCGTTGCCGATTGTCCTCCTGAGGAAATTTCTTCACGGGTCTGCCCTGAAAATTCATAGCTGTAACCGGCTGGCAATTGCTGTTCTGCCACTTCTTCAATGGCTTTGATGGCATCTCCAGAACTGAAACCTGGTTTTGGGATTGCGTTGATCGAAATGGAATTAAATAAATTGTATCTCGATGCCGTTTCAGAACCGTAAATCCGGCTTAGTTTTACCAAGGTATTTATCGGAACCATTTCACCATTTTTATTTTTTTCAAAGACATTATTGATGGCCGACGGATCTGCCCTGTCTTCGATATCTGCCTGAACAACAACCCTGTAGTATTTACCGAATCTGTTGAAATCAGAAGCTTGGGCACTACCAAAATAAGCTTGCATCGTTTGCAGGATGTCTTTTACTTTTACGCCGAGTTGATCTGCTTTGGCATCATCGATATCCAATTGCAATTGTGGGTAATCGGCTTTAAAAGAAGTAAAGGCTACCGCAATTTCCGGACGTTTCATCAATTCTCCAATAAACGTTTGGGAAACACCACTGAACTTATCCAGTTTGCCGCCTGTTTTATCTTGCAAAACCAGATCTAAAGCTTCCACGTTACTGAAACCAGGTACGGTTGGGAAGCTGAATACGAAGAAACTTCCTCCTGGAATAGCACCTAGTTTACCTTGAACTTGGCCCATGATCTCGTTGATGTCTTTAACATCGCCACGTTCTTCATTTGGCTTAAGTAATACGAAAACAATTGCTGAAGAGGGGCTTGTTGAATTCGTCAACAAGTTGAAACCTGAAATTGCGGTTACATCCCTCGAAGCGTCCAATTTCCTCAGTATATTTTCGGCTTCGGTCATTACTTTTTGGGTTCCGTCCAATGAAGTTCCAGAAGGCGTGTTTACCGCAATTGCTATAAATCCTTGATCTTCTGTTGGAATGAATCCTGCCGGAGTTGTTCTGACCATCACTACCGTAGCAATTGTAATCAAGGCCAAACCACCCAAGCTTACCCATTTATGGCGAATCAAGAATTTCAATCCGCCCACATAACGATTGGTTAAAGCAGTGAAACTATTGTTGAATCCGATGAAGAATTTTTCTTTGAAGCCTTGTTTGACGTATGGTTTTTCATCGTCCGGAGCAGCATGATTATCTTTTAAGAACAAAGCAGCCAGGGCAGGGCTCAAAGTCAAGGCATTCACAGCCGAAATTACAATCGCAATTGCCATCGTGAAAGCAAACTGCCGGTAGAAAACTCCTGTTGAACCTTCCATGAAACCAACAGGCAAGAATACGGCCGCCATTACCAGCGTAATTGAGATAATTGCACCTGTTATTTCATGCATGGCTTCACTTGTTGCAACTTTTGGAGACAAATGCTTGTGTTCCATTTTGGCATGCACGGCTTCGACCACGACAATGGCATCATCGACCACGATACCAATAGCAAGAATTAAAGCGAAAAGGGTCAAAAGATTTATAGAAAATCCGAATAATTGCATGAAAAAGAATGTTCCCAGGATCGCTACCGGAACTGCAATTGCTGGAATCAATGTTGATCTGAAATCCTGAAGGAAAAGAAATACAACGATAAATACCAAGATAAAAGCTTCAATCAAAGTGTGTTCAACTTGTTCGATTGATTGGTCAAGTGAAACTTTTGTACTGTAAAATATATTGTGTTTTATCTCTTTTGGAAAATCTTTCGAAGCCTTGACCATCAATTCATTGATGGCAATCTGAATGTCATTTGAGTTGGAACCTGCCAACTGGATAACACCGATTACAATTCCTTTCTTGCCATTCAAACGGGTCAAACTATTGTAAGAATAAGCACCAAGCTCGACTCTGGCAACATCTTTCAGGCGAAGAATCGAACCATCGTTGTTAGAACGGATGGCAATGTTTTGATAATCTTCTGGCTTGGTCAGTTTTCCTTTGTATTTGATTACATATTCAAAAACTTCCTTGCTTCTTTCTCCGAATTTACCTGGAGCGGCCTCCAAACTTTTATCCTGAATGGCAGCCATGACTTCATTTGGCGTCACATTATAGGTAGCCATCTGTGTCGGATTTAACCAAACGCGCATTGAATAATCCTTTGTCCCTCCAAAAATTGCTGCAGAACCGACTCCCGGAATACGTTTGATTTCTGGAACGATATTGATTTGTGCATAATTGGCAACAAAAGTCTGATCATATTTTGCTTCATCTTCGGTTGACATACCGATGGCCATGATGAAACTATTCTGTTGTTTTGCAGTGGTGACACCCTGTTGTACGACTTCTGCAGGCAATTGGCTCGTAGCTTGAGCAACTCTGTTTTGCACATTTACTGCAGCCTGGTCGGCATCAGTTCCTAATTTAAAGAAAACTGTAATCGCCAAAGTACCGTCGTTACTCGCAGTTGAACTCATGTACGTCATGTTTTCAACACCATTTATTGATTCTTCTAAAGAAGGTGCCACCGAACGTAAAACGGTTTCTGCATTCGCTCCAGGATAAACTGCAGTTACTAGGACAGATGGTGGTGCAATGTCTGGAAACTGTTGCAAGGGCAATTTTGTAAGTCCGAGTACACCTAATATCACCAATAAAATGGAGATTACGGTTGCAAGTACCGGCCTTTGTATGAATATTTTGAACATTTCGAAAAAATTATTTTTTAGTAATTACTTGGGCAATCTTGGTAGATTTTGTTGGTTGAATTGCCTGACCTTCCTGAAGTTTGTCGATACCGCTTAATACGATCTGATCACCCGATTTTACGCCATCCTTGATAAGGTAGTCCGAACCACTTTTGCCGACAATTGTGATTGGAGCTTTGGTTACCTTGTTTTCTTTATCAACAGTGAATACGAAAACCTTGTCCTGCATTTCAATAGTAGCAGATTGTGGAACCAAAAGCGCATCGCCGTGTTGAATCTCCAAACGAACTTTTCCTGTGTTTCCAGAACGAAGCAAGCCTTTTGAATTAGGGAAAGTGGCACGAAGGGTTATGGCTCCTGTGTTTTTATCGAATTGTCCATCAACCATATCGATTTTTCCTGTTTCCGCGTAAGCGTTGTTATCGGCTAGGATCAGCGTTACAGGAGGTAATTTTTTGATTTTGTCATCAATAGTATTACCAGAATATTGCGCTTTAAAGTTGATAAAATCTGTTTCTCCTAGAGAGAAATAAGCATACACTTCGTGAACATCGGAAAGTTTTGTAAGAGGTTCAATATCTGCTGATGAAACCAAGCTTCCTTGTTTTTTTGGAAGGCGACCAATGTAACCGCTTACCGGGGCAGTAATAGTGGTATAGCCCAGATTGATCCTTGCAGAACCTACCATTGCTTTCGCCTGGTCAAGATTGGCTGCTGCGATTCTATGGGAAGCTTTTGCCGTTTTTAATTGATAGTCCGAAACAACTTTGTTTTGTACAAGTGGCGTTAATTTATCAATTTCCAATTGGGCGTTTATCAAAGCCGCTTCCGCTGAATGTTGGCTGGCCAAGGCATTATTCAATTGTTCACGGTAAGGTTGTTCGTTTATTTTGAATAGGGCTTGCCCTTTTGAGACAAAAGCACCTTCGTCGACGAAAACTTTTTCCAAGTTACCGCTTACTTGTGGGCGGATTTCAACATCTACTGTCCCTTGAATCGAAGCGGGATATTCAGAATCAGTAGTGGCCGAAGAAGCTTGAATGGCATAAACAGGCAGTTCGGGAGCTACAACTGCCATTGGAGCTTGGGATTTATCCGAACATCCAATCAAAGTGAGTACCAGTAGTAAACTGGCAAGGGTTGCATTTTTCATTTTAGTATTGGTTTTAAATTTGTGGAACATTTGAATTGATTATGTTTATTTAGAGTTAAGGTTTTATGTTAATTAAATGATCTAACATCGTTAAGTGATTAAGCCCAAAAGGGCATATATTTATTCATTTACCGTTTGTTTTTAATTGGTATTAAACTATCTAACAGTGTTAAGTGGAATTTCAAAAAAAAAGGATCACCTTTTTATATTTGTATTAAATGATTTACCACTGTTAAGTTGAATTGAAAATTTTTTTATTGTATAGATTTTATGATACCACCAATGGCATCTTTTAAAATTTGATCGTTTGTAATTGATGTTAATCCATTTCCAATCATGTTTACCGATACTAATCCGTGGATAACAGAGAAGAAAGTAAAATATTTTTGCTTGATCACTTCCTTTGATGGATTTTGGCTTTTCATTATTTCGGCAATCACACCTGTAAATAAATTGTATGGATTTTCAGTTGCAGAACATCTTCCAGAGCAACAGTTCATTTGAACGCCATACATTACCTGATACAACTCCTTATCGGCAAAAGCAAAATTCCAATACGCCATCCACATTTTTTCCAATTGTTCTGCCGGATCTTCGGAAAGGCTTTTGGCTTTTTCCAAATCCTTGGTCAGATTGGTAAAACCTTTAAGCGTAAGCTCCTGTAAAATAGCATCCTTATTAGAGAAATATTCGTAAATGATTGGGGCTGTATATTCGATCTTGTCGGCAATTTTTCTCATACTGAGACTTTGCCAACCTTCTTCTTTTGCAATGGTATAGGCAGCGTCCAGGATGTTCTTCCTGGTCTCTTCTTTTTGTCTTAAAATTCGATCTTTGCTTGCCATTTTGTAAAGTATTAAATTGTTTAACACTGTTAGGCAAATGTACAACGCTATTTCGTCTTATGAAATAAAATTATCATAAATTTTATCTATGTTGGAATAAGCATTGTACAAAGGCCTTGTGTTTATTGGTATTAGAATATAAATTTGGTACTCAAAAAATTTGATTTTCCAGAGTTTACAATCTCATTTACGAGCAGATTATTGCTTTCATTCATCTTGAATGCGACCAATGAGCGGATGGAAAACGAACGGATTGCATCCGTCACAGATAAAGTTCCTTCCGCACTGTCTTTTCTTCCCGTGAAAGGCAATACATCCGGACCACGTTGCGATTGGCTGTTGACATTCACACGGCTTACCAGGTTTACCAATGGATCAATCAGCCAGGCGACTTCATCGGAGTTGTTGCTGAAGATGCTCACTTGCTGTCCGTGTGTGGAATTGATCAGGTATTGGATGGTTTCTTCGAGATCATCAAAGGGAACTATGGGTACGATTGGTCCGAATTGTTCCTCATAATACAGTTTCATGTCCTTGTTGACAGGATATACCACGGCAGGATAAAAGAAGGAAGCATTGGTTTTGGCACCATTTTCATTGACCACTTTTGCTCCGTGTTTTTCAGCATCGGCAATGCAATCGTTGAGGTACTCAATCTTGTAGGGCTCGGGAAGGGGCGTTAGATTGACACCTTCTTCCCAGGGAAGTCCGAATTTTAATTCGGATACCGCCTTGTTGAATTTCTGCAGGAAAGCTTCGGCGATGGATTTTTGAACAAAAACTATTTTCAAGGCCGTGCAGCGCTGTCCGTTAAAGGATAATGAACCGGTGAGGGTTTCCTTTACGGCCAGATCCAAGTCGGCATTTTGGGTAATGATGGAAGCATTCTTGGCATCCAAGCCCAGGACGGCACGAAGCTGGTTGACTTTCGGGTGTTGCTTTTTAAGTTCGTTGGCCACCCGGCTGGAGCCGATCAAGGTTAGTACGTTTATTTTTCCGGATTGCATCAGGCCAGGGATGATGACGTTTCCACGGCCATAAATCACGTTGATTACACCTTTTGGAAAGGCCTCCTGAAAAGCCTCCTGCAAGGGATAATGCAGCAACGTTCCGAATTTTGGTGGCTTGAAGAGAATGGTATTTCCCATGATCAATGCGGGAATCAGCGTGGTGAAGGTTTCGTTCAACGGATAATTGAACGGCCCCATGCACAGCACGACACCAAGTGGAGAACGACGTACCTGTGCCGCAATACCTTCCACTATTTGAAATCCGGATGAATCACGGTCGATGTCTTTCAGGGCATCTATGGTGGCGTAGATGTATTCTACCGTCCTGTCAAATTCCTTGATGGAATCTGCGTGGGATTTTCCTATTTCCCACATTATCAGCTTTACAACAGCGTCTTTTCTCGCAATCATTTTCCGCGTAAACAGCTCCACGTGCTTGATTCTTTCCGAGACAGGCATCGTGGGCCATTCTCCCCGGCCATCATTGTAGGCTTCGACTGCGGCAGCAAGGGATTCCTGTGCTTCCTTTTCCGTGCCAACGGGATAACTGCCTATGAGTTTTGCTTCCAGTCCTTCTGCTGTCTTGATGTAAACGGGAGAATAGACTTCGTGAACGGGTCCGTCCCAATTTCTCATTTCACCATTGCTCAGGTATCTCTTCTGGTGCAGTTCCTCGATGCGATGTTCTTGCGGTATCTGATCTTCAGCTACAAAAAGCTGGTCGAGCTTTTCCTTGAACGTAGTGTTGGTATTGTCCATAAAATAATCTTTTTAGTTGGTTGGTGTAATGGGTTCCTAACAAAGTTAATGAGATTATTTGGTTATGGGTTTTGAAAATAGGATAAGTTATTCTTAAAATTTTGGATGGTGGATGTTTTTTCTTGGTAGAATAGAGTATTGAATTTTTCTGGAAAGGAATTAAAAATTCTTAGCTATTAGGGTTTAGTCCTCCAAATATTGAACCGCAAATGCAACCCAGTCTTTTACAGCCTTATCGATATACATGTCGGGTTGGATGCCGATGTAGTCAATAGGGTAGTCCGGCAATCGCAAGGCGCGGTAGGTAGGCATCAGGAGCTGGTAATCTTTACATCCAAAATCGATCATGTAGGCATTCCCATAATCCAATGCGCCGTAGCTGGGGTTTCCGAATATTTTTACTTTCTTGCTTTGCTTTGCGATGATTAAAAAATACTCGGCAGAACTTCCTGTACCTTTGTCGGCAAGAACGATTACATTCTTGGGACTTTTCACAGCCAGGGTTATAATTTCAGGTTTCTCGGAGGGATTAAAATTCACAAATTTCCCCAAGTTTTCTTCCAGTTTCTTGATCTGATTGTCTATACCTTCTGTAGGGGTATCCTTGGCAAGGGTTTTTTTATAGGCTTCAAGGTTGTCGATATAGGTTTGCGTGGCCAAATATTCGGCTCCGAAATGGCGTATGGCTTTTCCGGAAATGTAAGGAAGCAGCTTTTGATAGGCTTCTGTTGTTCCGCCGGGATTTCCACGAAGGTCGACGATGAGGTTTTCACTTTGTTCTAGCAGGGGTCTATTGTTTTCAATCAGGCTGTCAATTACTTTTAGATGGTGGTATTCAAAGCTTGGAAACTTTACAAGGGATGTCTTGGGACTGATCCTTTTGCAATAGAAACCTTCCAGTTCCTGTAGCTTTTCCTTGATCTGCTTGGCAGGAACTGCGGGTTTTGGGGTCTGTTTTACGAGTGACACATTTACACCTGCAAGGAATAAAATTCCTTCGTCGTACAATTGGTAGGTTCCGTTTTGCAGGGTGCGGTCAAGCAAGGCATATTCAAATTCGTCGTTTGAAAATAATTTGAACTTGATGTCCTTTGGTTTCCAGAGGTTGGATTTTGCCTCGATGACGAAACCTGTATATTCCTTTTCGCTGGTTTTTTTTATGCCGAATGTATAATTCTCGTTCGACCAGATGCCTTCGTACTTGTCTTTTGTGGACTGGATTTTCTTTTTAAAATCTTGAATGTCGATTACGATGGAATTTGCCGGGGTGTCCGTTCCTGAAGTTCCTGACGTTGCGCTTGAGGAAACCCACATATGGGGATCTTTGAAATAATCGGTGTATTTTTTTAATAGTTTGGAACAGGCATCACCGGTAGTCATTTCAGTTTCTTTGGCCAAACTTTCTTTAAAAGCAGTGTAGGTAGCGCGATCCTTCGTCTTGTATTCAAAACCGGGGTATTCTGTTTCAATTTTTGCTGCCAATTTCTCAAACACCTGATTGCAATTGCAAGGCTGCTGTTGGGCAAAGATGGAATTTGACAACAGCAACACTGCCAAGAAAGCAAATTTTTTCATATCAAAGTACATTTTATATTACGGATGCAAATTTATTTGAGAGGCAGGAATGATAATTGTAAAAATGTAATGATGGCAATAAAAGAAAGATGTTTCTTTCTCCGCATCCGCTTTTCTTGAAAAAGCATACGGATTGTGTCCTATCGATAATTGTTTAAAAACTAAATCCATTTTTCCAATTGCTCTAGTATATTATTTATATTCGCCCTTTATTATTCAAATCAAATTTATGAACATTACTAAAAACCTTTGTTTGATTGCGCTATCGGCAACGTTTATGGTTGGTTGCAACAAGAAAGAAGATTTTTCTGAACAGGAGGATCCGATATTGACCCACCTTGATACTACCGTCAATCCTGCAGATGATTTCTTTAATTATGCCAACGGAAGATGGTTCAAGGAAAACCCCATTCCGGCAAGTGAACGAGGAAACGGCATTTTCCATACGATCCAGGATACGGTCCAGGCACAAATCAGAAAGATCTGTGAAACCTCTGCCAAGGAAACCTCTGCCAAAAAGGGAAGCAATATCCAAAAGATAGGCGATTTCTATGCTTCGGGAATGGATACGATTGCCATTGAAAAGGCAGGGATAAAACCACTTGAAGCCGATTTGAAACGTATTGATGCCATTACAGATGCAACGTCATTGTTCAAGACCATTGGACATTTGCACAGTATGGGGGTTACCGCAGGATTTACATTGGTGGTTTCGCAGGACGATAAAATCAGCAGCAAGCATGCCATTGTATTATGGCAAGGTGGTCTTGGCTTGGACAACCGTGATTATTATTTCAATACCGATGCCGAGACGGCAAACATCCGTACGGAATATGTAAAACACCTTGAGGCGATGTCAAAACTGGCTGGTACAGATGCGGCAGTGGCTAGAAAGGAAGCTTCTTTGATTATGAAATTCGAAACCGAATTGGCCAATTCGTCCTTAAAGATGGAAGCGCTTCGTGATCCTGTGAAGAACTACAACAAGATGACTCTGGCACAATTGCAAAAGCTTACGCCAAACATCGACTGGAAAAATACGCTTCCTGCTTTTGGTATTGCAAAGGCGGATTCGCTCATTGTTTCGCAACCGGGATTTTATGCCAACTTGAACAAGATGGTAAAAAGCTATTCTATTGCTGATTGGAAAGTGTATCTGAAATCGCAATTGCTTGCAGAATACGGTACGTACCTGGGGAAGGATTTCAGGGATGAAATTTTTCATTTCAGGGGTACGGTAATGAACGGAATTACCGAACAAAAACCACGTTGGAAAAAAATTACCGATCATACCGATAGTGCCCTGGGAGAATTGATCGGGCAGATCTATGTGGCCGATTATCTGCCAAAAGGCTCAAAGGAGAAACTTTTGGAAATTGGCAACAACATCCGTACGGTTTATGCAGAGCACATCAAGAATCTGGATTGGATGAGCGAGCCCACGAAGAAAAAGGCCTTGAAAAAGCTGGATAAGATTGTAATGAAAGTAGGTTATCCTGATGAATGGAAGGACATGAGCAGCGTTGAGATCAGCAGGGATTCGTATTGTGCGAATGTGATGGCAACCAACAGATGGGGATATAATGATATGATAAGCAAGTTCGGAAAACCGGTTGACCGCAAGGAATGGAGCATTTTTCCACAGACTTATAACGCCTATTATAATCCTAGCAATAACGAGATCGTGATTCCGGCCTGTAACATCCTTGTTCCAGGATTTGAAGGAAGAATGCCGGATGATGCCGTCTTGTATGGTATCATCGGGGGATCAACTTTCGGGCACGAGATCACGCACGGTTTTGATGATCAGGGAAGCCAATACGACGAAAACGGTAACTTGAACAATTGGTGGACTGCGGAAGATCTGGCAAAATTTCAGGCGAAGACAAAGCTTATTGTCGCACAATACAGCAAATTTGAACCGCTTCCCGGGAAGTTTGTAAACGGAGATGCCACACAAGGCGAAAACATTGCAGATCTGGGTGGTGTCGTGATGGGTCTTGAGGCTTTCAAGAAAACGGCACAGTATAAAAACAATGAAAAGATCGGTGGCTTCACGCCTGAACAGCGCTATTTTCTGGCTTACGGTTACGCCTGGTTGATCAACTACAAGAAAGAAACCTTGGCGATGCAGATCATGACGGATGTACATTCGCCTGCACAATACCGTGTGAACGGCGTTTTGGCCAATTTGCCTGAATTCCACAAGGCTTTCAATGTGAAACCGGGAGACAAGATGTACCAGCCGGACAGCCTGAGGGTGGTTATTTGGTAATTTTTGAAGCTTATAGAAATGAAAAGACCGTCTTACTGACGGTCTTTTTTTATTCAGGCAGGTTGTTTCTTGAGTGATTCGACAGTGTTGGATAGTTTTTCTTTCAGGATCTTGAATTCCTGGTCGGCTTCGGTGCTGAATCCCAAAGCGATGGATTCTTTCTCGATGGGATCAAGGTGTTCAAACAAGGCTTCCAGCTTGAAAATCGACAAGGAAGACCTCAAGGTATGGGCGATGCCCCTTATGGTCGCATAATCTTTTACGGCAATGGCTGCTTCCAATTCCTTCATGTCGTTTGGAACTTTATTCACGAATAAGTCGATCATTTCCCTTATGAATTCCTGGTTTCCATCGGATAATTCGTTGAGATAGGAAAAGTCAATGTCTTTGTCTTCACAGACTGGTTGCTTATGCAAAACCGAAAGTATCATATTGAGCAAATCGGCTTGCTTGTAAGGTTTTGTGATGTAGCCGTCCATTCCGATATCAAAGCATTTTTGTTGCTCTCCTATAAGCGAATGGGCCGTCATCGCGATGATTGGAATGTCTAATTTCAATTCGTTTCGTATAAAGGTCGTAGTCTGATATCCATCCCTGACAGGCATTTGCAGGTCCATCAGGATCAAATCGTATTTGTTGTTCAATAACAGATCGATGCATTCGGCCGCATTATTGGCAATATCCAAGTCGAATCCGAAATTCCGGATGACACTTTTGGCCAGATTTTGATTCAGTAGATTGTCCTCACACAAAAGGATGGATAATTTTTCCAGAGGCTTGCTCTCTTGGGCAATCTCTATCACTGGAATTATCTCAGACAAATCCACTTTTTTGAAATCCAATGAAAAGAAAAATTCAGAGCCCCTGCCCATCTTGCTTTTCACTTCGATGGTTCCGTTTTGAAGCTCTACCAGCTGTTTTACGATGTTTAATCCCAAACCAGTCCCCTTGTACAATCTTGTAGTGCTTTCCTCTGCTTGCGAGAATCGTTCGAAAATGGTTTCCAATTTATCTTCAGGAATTCCAATTCCGCTATCTTTTATGGAAAACCTTATGGTATAACCTTCTGCGGTCTCCGCCGTCTTCTTTACGGCAATGGTAACTTCTCCCTCGTGCGTAAATTTTATTGCATTTCCGGCAAGGTTCATTACAATCTGGTTCAGTCGGCCTTTGTCACCTGCTATGAATTCAGGCATGTCGGCATCCAGGAACAAATTGAATTCGAGGTCTTTCTCAGCCGCCTTGACTTTCAATAAGTCATAGATGTGCTTCAGCGTATTCTTCAGGTTAAAAGGATGCGTCTCGATGGACAGATGTCCCGATTCTATTTTTGATAAATCCAATATGTCGTTGATGAGGGTAAGCAGGTTGTCACCGGCAATCTGTACGTTGTTGATGTATACGCTCTGGACCGGGTCAAGATTGCTTTGTGCCAATAAATCGGTAAAACCGATAATGGCATTCATAGGTGTTCGGATTTCATGGCTCATATTGGCCAGGAAGGTATCCTTGGCAGCTACCGCGAGTTTGGCAACGTGCGTTTGATGTTTCAATTCCAAATTGTTGGCCCTGAGCTCTAGTTGCGTAATGATATGCTTGGCGAGCGTTTCAAGGGCTTTCTTTTGATCGTGATTGAGTTTTTTTGGAGTAACATCAATTGCGCAAAGAGTTCCAACATTAAGACCGTCCGGAGTAGTAAGCGGCACCCCGGCATAAAAGCGTACCTTCAAGCCTCCAATTACTTGGGGATGATCTTTAAAGATGGAATGTTCCAATGTATCGGGAACTTCAACCAACTCACTTCCCATGATGGTATATTGGCAAAAGGAATCCTCCCTTGGGACTTCCGTGGCATCCAAACCGATTATGGATTTGAACCATTGCCGTTTGTCATCGATAAAAGAAATATGGGCAATCGATACCTCACAGATGTAGGAAATCAATTGGGTGATCGCATCAAATTCTTCTTCAGAAAGGGTATCTAATATGTTATAATGCTTTAAGGCATCTAATCTTTGGGTTTCATTTGCAGGAACTGGGAGCTTATTATCAGTCATCGCTATAATTGAATATTGATCCTTAGGGATAGTTAACTGTCTGTAACGTCATGTTTTAGGACTGGATGAATTGATTTTACTCAATTGACAAATTGGCGCCATGACGTCGGCACCAAATGTATGAATTTTTGGAGATAATTGAGCAGGCCTACTTGTAGATTAATAACTACAACAATGTCTTACATTAATCGGTAATCACTTCTGGTGCCATTGCAGGAGGTGTTGCTACTGTTGGAGCAGCCACGACAGGAGCTGATTGTACTGGAATTAAAATTTCAGTAACCCATTTCGATGGGCTTTTTACATCAGAAGCATTTTTCAAGTATACATCCATATATTTCAAGGCTGTATTCTGCTGGATGTTGTTTTTGGAGATGTGGTCTTTTGCTTTCGTAACGGCTTCATCCCTGTGCGAATAATCACCCGTAAGGGTTGTTTTCAAGGCTGAGAAAGCTTCGAGCTTTCCAACGCTGATGTCACTTCCCGGAGCCAGGAAAATTTCTTCCCTCAAAGGTCCGCAGACTGAAAAAGTGATGGTTCCTGCTTGCGCATCTACACTCTCGTAGATAACAAACGGTTTTCCGTTCATCGTCATGGAATTGTTCTTGAAGAAGGTGATCATCTTTTGCAACATCGGACTTAATCTTGATTGCATGTCCTTTAATTTTGCAGTAGTCGTCTGCTTTACATAAAAAGTGGCCTGCTTTTGTACGATGCCATTTACCGTTACGTTAAAAGTGTTGATTTCTTTCGTGATGACATGGTTCAGGTTGTTCAGGCTTCTTTCATACATTGCATTCATCATCTTGTTGATTCCGCCGTTGAAAGTAGCATACACCTTGCTCATGAAATCAACGCTTCCTTTGGAACGCCATATTACTTTTGTACCTCCAACGGTATCTTTAAAAGTGATATTTGAAGTGTAATTATTTGAACCACTGCTTACCTTCTGGGCAATGCTGTCGTTCTGTTTTACGAAAGTGGTTTTCATCTCGCCATCGCCCTTGCTGCCTTTCCATGAGTAGGAACCGCCCTGCCCGACAGTATTGTCAGGATAAATAAATTCCATCGATGCATCATCTTCCTTCCAAGAGCCCCATTCTTCCCAGTTCCTATAATCGTTTACATAATTGAAAACTATTTCTTTCGGCACCTTTATAATTGTTGAGCGCTCAATTACAAAATCTCCTTTCTGAGTAGCAACGTAAACCGTTATACCAATAACGGCCAATAAGAGGAGGAGGAATATATATTTTACGATTCTCATAATTTGTAAGTTTTGTAGGGCAGGTGTAAAGTTATAAATTTAATCCTATTGAATGTTACATTATTTTTAAAGGTTGTATGATTATTTAAATGAAGTAAAAATAGGCTATGCCGTGATAGTCAGCGAGGTTATGTTCCAAGTGAAATAGTGCCGTTTTTTGTACATTTGCATTCAAATTTATTCCTATGACTTCCCAGAAAAAACTGATCATTATCGCCATAATTTCTTTCCTTCTTTCCGTTACGAGTTTCTTTGTCTTGGACGGGAAAAAGAATCCCAGCCTCTTTATGAATATTTTCGAAATCGGAATGCTCGGGGTTCTGATTTTCTTGCTGCTCACTATTAATTTTTTTGCCTTGGTGTTCAGCATCAATAAAGTGAAGCAGTATTTCGCTTCCAAAAAGTAGTTTTCTGTATTTGAAATATAGCAGATGGTATCTTTATATCGCTCAAAGCTTATAGTAGCAACCTTTATTTATAGAATTCTTATATTTGTTGACTATCATTATTAATTAACCAATAATTCCAATATGAAATTAAAAACAATTGCAGGGATTTTTATGACGGCCACTATACTTGTGGCTTGCAATAAGGATAAGACCGAGACAGCCGAGGCAAAGGACGAAGCTCCTTTTGAATACGTGGCAGAAGAGTTTGCCGATATAAAGGTATTGCGTTACCAGGTACCGGGATGGGAAAACCTGACCTTGAAAGAAAAGGAGCTGGTTTATTACCTGACCCAGGCGGGAACTGCAGGACGGGATATTCACTGGGACCAGAACTACAAGCACAACCTGAAAATCCGCAAGGCTTTAGAAAATATCTACCAAAATTACAAAGGAGATAAGAATTCAGCCGATTGGAAAAATTTTGAAATCTATTTGAAAAGGGTCTGGTTTTCCAATGGAATCCATCACCATTATTCTTCAGATAAAATCAAGCCTGATTTTTCAAAAGAGTATTTCAACACGCTGCTGGCGGAAACAAAATCAACTTTGGCACCGGAAATCGTAGAAATCCTTTTTAATGATGCAGATGCGAAGAAAGTAAATCTTGATGAATCAAAAGGCTTGTTGGCCGGTTCAGCGGTTAATTTCTACCAAAGCGGGATTACCGACAAGGAAGTTGAAGATTTCTATAAAAAGAAAAGCAGTCCGGACAAGGACAGGCAATATTCTTTTGGCCTGAATTCAAAATTGATACGAAATGCGGGTGGCCAGCTGGAAGAGAAAGTCTGGAAAAGTGGCGGCATGTACGGTGCTGCGATCGACAAGATTGTCTATTGGTTGGAAAAGGCAAGGACAGTGGCAGAGAACAAGGAACAGGGTGATGCCTTGGCACTTTTGATCCGCTATTATAAAACGGGCGACTTGAAAACCTGGGACGATTATAACATTGCCTGGCTTAAAGCTACCAAAGGAAATATCGATTACATAAGTGGTTTTGTGGAAGTGTATAACGATCCGTTGGGTTACAGGGGTTCGTATGAAAGCGTGGTGCAGATGAACGATTTTGACATGTCCAAAAAGATGGCAGTTGTAGCGGATAATGCACAATGGTTTGAAGATAATTCGCCCTTGATGCCGGCACACAAGAAGAAAAATGTGGTGGGCGTTTCCTATAAAGTGGTCGTTGTTGCTGGTGAATCTGGCGATTCTTCTCCAAGCACTCCAATCGGTGTGAACCTTCCGAATGCGGATTGGATTCGTGCCGAGCACGGTTCGAAGTCAGTTTCTTTAGGAAATATCACGGATGCCTACAGCAAATCGGGTGGGACGGACAAACTGAAGGAATTCGCAAATGACAAGGAAGAAATTGCCCTTGAGGAAAAATACGGCGAACTTGCAGGAAAATTGCATACGGCCTTGCACGAAGTCGTGGGTCACGCTTCCGGACAAATCAATCCGGGTGTCGGAACACCAAAGGAAACCTTGAAAAGCTATGCCTCCACATTGGAGGAAGGTAGGGCGGATCTGGTTGGATTATTTTATTTGTACAACCCGAAGTTGCAAGAATTGGGTTTGGTTGACGATTGGAAAAGTCTTGGGAAAGCGGCTTATGATGGTTACATCCGCAATGGCCTGATGACGCAATTGATCCGTTTGGAGCCAGGATCGAATATTGAGGAGGCACATATGAGAAACCGTCAGTGGGTGAGTGCCTGGGTTTTCGAAAAAGGAAAGAAGGACAATGTAATCGAGAAAATCACTCGTGGCGGCAAGACGTATTTCAATATTACCAACTATGAAAAGCTGCACGAATTATTTGGTGAATTATTGAAGGAAACTCAACGAATCAAATCGGAAGGTGACTTCAAGGCAGGAAAAGAATTGGTTGAAAACTATGGTGTAAAAGTGGATCAGGCCATTCACAAGGAAGTCCTGGCACGTAATGAAAAATTCAAATCACCACCTTACAGTGGTTTTGTAAATCCGGTCTTGGTTCCGAAATTGGATAACAATGGAAAAATTATTGATATAGAAGTTACGCAACCTGCATCATTTGCAGAACAGATGTTGAATTATTCGAAAGATTTTGGATTCTTGCCACTTGAGAATTAACAGGTAACGGACATTAGGATTTGAAGGACTGGCTTAGGCCGGTCCTTTTTGTTTGAAATCACTCAACCTATAAATTTCGTAACCTTGTGCCACAATTTCATAACATTTAAGATTAGGCAAATATTTAAATTTGTAATCTTTGAAAGAAGAAGCTAAAACATCATATATTATGGAAAGGAAAGCAATAAGAAAATTCTTTAGAATAAGTTCCCGTTATTTCGATATGCACAGGGTTTCTATTTCCCTTACAATGCTTTTTGTATACGTATTTTTTACGATTTTATTCCTTTCGTGGAAATAAAAGCATATAATTGATTTAAAAAAGGCTTGATGCTTGATAAAGCATCAAAAAATTCGCGTGTTGGCTATTAAATAAATAATTCTCTTATTTTTACATAGTCAAACTACCCCTATAAATGTTAACTAATAAATTTTTTTTTGTTGCAGCCGCTTTACTTATGGCTGTATCGCTGCATAGCCAGCAACACAGAGTGGACAGCCTGGATGTACTTTTAAAAAAATACAATCAGGAACACAAGGGCAAAGTCCTTTCCTTATCGGATACCGTAAAAGTCATCTTGCTGGATGATTTGTATTATTACACCGTAAATTATGAACAGGACAGGGCATTCAACTACGCCACTGAAGGGCTTGAACTATCAAAAAAAATAAACTACAAGCGCGGAATAGCCAATAGTTATGCCAATTTGGCTAGGATTTATGGTTCCAGGGCCCAATTTGACCTTGCTGTAGATAATCTGACCAGATCAACCAAGATTTTTATCGAACTCAAGGAGAATCTCCAAATGGCTAATAATTATGCCGAGATGGGCGTTGTTTTTAGTAAAAAAGGAAATTTTCCGGAAGCCCTGAGCAATCTAATAAAGGCCTTGAAAGGATATGAAAAAGCAGGAGATGAATTGTCTGTAGGCTATACCTATATAAATATTGGAATTTCATACAAGCAAAGGAAGGATTATAAGATGGCTTTGGATTATTACCACAAAGGACTTAAAATCTTCAAGAAATTAAATACGGTAGATGCCAGATTCGGGATAGCAGGAACGTATAGCAATATTGGCAACATATACCTGGCCCAGGGAAAATATGAAAAATCATTGGAGACACTCCATATTAGCCTGAAGCTTGCCGAGGAATTTGAGAATCCTTATCATTTTGCTGAAAACTATCAATCGATTGGAGAGAACCATATGAAGCTTGGCAAATATGATATTGCTTTGGAATCCTATGCAAAAGCCATTGATTACCTCAATGAAATCAATGACAATGCAGGAATTGCAAATTCCCATATCAATATGGGGTATTGTTATTTTAAAAAAGGTGACACGAATAAAGCGCTTTCCAATATCAATTCAGGATTAGCGGTAGCGAAGGCATCTGGCTTGCTGCAATGGCAAAAAAATGCGTATCAATATTTGGCCGAAATCTACACCAGCCAATCCAATTACAAGCTTGGCTATGAAAATCAAGTCCTTTTCAAGAAGATAAATGATTCGCTGTTCAATGCTGAAAAGGATAAAAAAATCACGCAGATGCAGATGCAATATGATTTTGACAAGATCCAGGACGAAGCCGAGCAGATCCAGAAAGAAAAAATCTTGAAACTCAATCAGGAAACCGACAAGCAAAAGGCCATAAAATATATTGTCATGATTGCTTTCTTGTGCATGAGTGGACTTACGTTTGGAATTTTCTTTAACCTAAAAAAGAATCAGAGGCAGAAGGCAATTATTGCAGAGCAAAAGGAAACGGTTGAAAAACAGAACGAAGTAATCCAGCAATCCTTGACAGAAAAGGAAACCTTGCTGCGTGAAATCCATCACAGGGTGAAGAACAATCTGCAGATCATATCGAGCTTGTTGAACATCCAATCGCAGCATATTGTGGATGAAAATGTATTATCGTCTATCCAGGAAGGTCAAAGCAGGGTTCAGGCAATGAGTCTGATCCATCAGAATTTGTACCAGTCGGAACATTTGAGCAATGTTGATATAGAGAATTACCTTCGGGAATTGGTAGTGTATTTATCTGAAATTTTTGTGGGCGATGACAAATCGATTGAAGTGGAAGTAGAGGCCTCCAAGATCCAGTTTGACATTGATACGGCTATTCCGTTGGGTTTGATTGTGAATGAGTTGGTTTCCAACGCCTACAAATATGCTTTTGATAAAAGGGATGCGGGAAAGATCAAGATTAGAATAAAAGCAATCAATGATGTGGATTATGAATTGGATGTGAACGATGATGGGAATGGCTTGCCGGCAGATTTCGATCCTAAGAAAAGCAAATCCCTGGGGTTGAAATTGGTAAATATACTAAGCCGTCAATTGAGAGGAAACATGCATTTCAATTCAGACAGCGGTACTTCCTTCATCATTCAATTCAAGGACATGAAAGCTTATCAGTCTTTGATTTGATAAAAAAGTTTTTATAGGTTGTATAAAATACTTACTTTAGCCAACCATAAAGCCCCCTAAGGAGAAGAATACTTTTTGATATGGTTAATATATTATTAGTCGAGGACGAATTGATTATAGCCGAAGATATGACCAACATATTGCAAAAGATCGGTTATAATGTAATTGGTACGGCCATAGATTTTGATGAAGCAATTGAGATCCTGCAAAGCCAGAAACCTGACTTGATATTATTGGACATCAACCTTTCGGGAAAGCGCGACGGAATTGAACTTGCGCAAGAAATCAACAAACGCTTCTCGATTCCTTTTATATTTACCACCTCCCATTCAGATTCTGCCACATTGGAGCGTGCCAAACAAGTGAATCCTGTCAACTATCTCGTAAAGCCTTTCAAGAAAGAGCAACTTTACACTTCCATTGAGATTGCCATTTTCAATATGGCCAAGAAAAGTGATCCAATTGCACAGGACGATGAAAACTATGGAGAAGCATTGATTATAAAGGAAGCCTTGTTTATAAAGGACAAGTTCAAATATACCAAGCTTACCATAAACGATATTCTCTGGATCAAATCCGATGGAAATTATCTGGAAATCAATACCCTTAACAAGAAGGAAATCATTCGGGCCACCATGTCTGGATTCATGGACAGGCTGAACCGCAGTAATTTCTTCCGGACACACAAATCGTATATCGTCAACCTTGATTATTTATCCAAGTTTGAAACTCCATACGTCACGATCGTAGACACCAAGATTCCCATTTCGAAGACTTTTTCAGATGAATTGTTGAAGAGGCTCAAGATTATGTAAATCAGTTTTTTATATTGCTGTTTTTGCTCATCACCGCAAAATACCATTTGGTAACAAAAAAAAGATATTCCATCACATTTGTTGCTACTGCTTGAATATTAACATCTATTTTTAGAGTCAAATTTGGATAGGCTTCGATAAAATACTGGGGGCGGTAATTTTATCAAATGACTACTGCTTGTCCAAATTTTTTCCACCATTTAAAATAAGAAGCAAAGTGCAAAAGAACCTGAATAGAAAAGATGGAATTATAAGGGCCATTGTAGGCCTTGGTTGTATATCGTTTTTCTTTTTGGAAGTTCTTGAAGACGGCTTGATTGAGAATATTATCGGGATTGCAGGGTTGATCCTCATTGTCTCCGCTGTTATAGAATTCTGTCCGCTCTATCATTTCCTGGGAATAAAGACGAGGCACAAACGAAGAAAAAAGTTTTATTAGTTTTAGTTTTAAGAGGTTTTCTTGATAAGATGGCATCTTTCCCAGGCTTAAAGGAAAGGTGCCTTTTTTAGTTCCTGCAACGTCATATCGGTCATAATCAGTTCCTGGATGATTTGTTTTCTTGCATCTTCAAGATCATCAAAATCCAAGTGTTTTGCCCATTCGTCCGATTTTATCAACAGCCTGATCTGCTTTATCCTTTTAGCAGTTTCAGAAGCGGTCCGCAACATTGATAGAACCCCGGGATTGGTGCCAATATGATTGTAATTTACAGTATTGGTGTCAAAATCAACTTCTATGAAATATAATTTCCGAACATCATCATCGGGATGAAATTCCGTCCAATTGGCATATCCAGCTTTTGTCCTGTCAGAAGAACTATTTGTCAAGGCCTGCAGGCGCCATTTGCATTTGGCCGCTCTTCCCCAATGGTTGGAAACCCTGTATACACCATTATCACTAAAATAATAACTGCTTCCAGATTTGCTTGTGTAATTAGGTTTCAAACCTGCCAATTCACTCAAATTCACTTCCTTGAAAACACAAAAGGTATGCCTGTGAAAATTGGTCCTGTTATAGATTTTATTGCTCAAAGTAATCAAGAATTTCCTGCAAAGTTAAAAAGGATATCCGATTGCGAGGTTAAAAATAAGATTTTGTTTCCTCCACGAACTGTCGCCAAAAGCAATGTCATCTAAAACCCATCTTTTATCGCCATAAGGAAGCCTTATCGGAAAACCTAAATCAGTTCTTAAAACCAAGAAAGATAAATCGAAACGCAGACCTACACCGGTTCCAACAGCCAAGTCATTCAGGAATTTGCTCGAGAAGTTCTTCTCAGGCATTTCATCATTCAACATCCATATATTTCCGGCATCAATAAAAACAGCGCCTTTGACAATACTGAACAAAGTAGTTCTGTATTCTGTATTCAATTCCAATTTTACATCTCCAGATTGATCGGGAAGAAAGCTGTTTGTTTCAATTGGCACTGATGATCCCGGTCCAATAGAACGCGCTCTAAATGCCCTGATACTATTGGTTCCTCCAATAAAAAATTGCTTGATGAAAGGCATTTGTTGGGAATTTCCATAAGCAAAACCCGAACCGATAATGATTCTACTGGCCAATTGTGATTCTTCCCCCAATCTCATATAATGCCTGAAATCAGCTTCCAAACGTACAAATTGACTGAACGGAACATCCAAAATCTCTTTCTCTTTTCCAGCCTTAACATCTGCACCAGAGGCAAGACCTGCAATTGTTCCCGCCAAATCAATTCCACCTTTAAAATAAAACGTATGCTTTTTTCTTTTTCGCATCGTGTTGGTATAGGTGTAGGTGTAGGTCGGACCAAAAATCAATTGCTTGTCGATTACTCGTTGCAAAGCAGGCAATGAATCTGCTTGACGCTGATACAATTCGGTCACGTTTTGTGGGCTCACATAAATTATATCCGTTACGTTCAGCAAATGTTCCTTGCGGATATTTTCCTTCCATAAATAACCAAACGAACCCTTGAACGTATTTAATGAATACAGTTTTGATCGCTGTTGAAATTCGTATCCAAGTGTCGCTTTTGTTTTGGGCACAAATCCACTGGACGATTTAAGTTTAAAGGGACCGATGAATCTCGGCCAAATCAAGCTTGTTTCACCACCAATTCGATACACATTAAAACCATTATTTTGTCCCGAAACTTGAACTTCCATACCACCAAATGCCGAAACGGTTAGTAATTCTGCACCTTTAAAAGTGTTTCTGTTGCTCCAATTGATGTTCAATTCCGTACCGGTATAATTCGCAGAATTGGTTTTACCCAAGACTTCGACCCGGAACGATTTTTTCGGAAGGGGAGTGAGGTAATAATAGGCATCCAGATAATTTCCGGTCGTATCGGCTACTTTGAATTGGTTTTTTACAAATTTGAAAGTACCCAGATTCACCAATCGGTTCAACGATAGATTATGGTCGGTCCTGTTGTAGACATCACCTTTGTGGAAATACAAAGTCCTGTCGAAAATCCTGGAATCGAAAGTATCTTCCTTGTCAATAATCGTAAAATCTTTATATTGGATTGGATTGTCATCGGCATTGGAGGTACTGTCACGAAGTGAATAATTCGGATAGACCACGATATCGTTGATCTTGTAAATATCTTTGGCCCGTTCAGGCGTTTCGTCTTTAACTTTTACAATCAAATCTACTTCCTGGGTTCCAACCGTACTATCCACCTGCACTTTTATAAAATCAGGTCCGAAGTAGAAGAAACCGCGTTCCTTCAAACGTTCGTCGATTCGTTCCCTTTCAGATTTTATAACTTCCAAATCATACGCATTTCCAACTTTCAGCAAGGTTCGACGCTGGGTTCTTCTAATGGCTTTTGCCACATCAGAGGAATCGCTAGGGAAGGTTACCGATTTTATCTTATATTGTTTTCCAGGTCTGACAATATACTCCGCAGTAGCTTTTTTCTTCCTACGGGTGGAATCGGAGCTAACCTGGGCCTTGAAGAAACCTTTGTTTTCAGAATAATTTCGCAGGACGTCCGCATTGTATTGCAAATCAACCTGGCTGAACAATACTGGTGCCTGTCCGACTTTATATTTCAACCAATGCCTGAAGCCTTTGTCCTTCTTTGGTGTTCCGGCTATATTGTAAAAGAATAATTTCGGACGCAAACCTAAAATGGTCGCGTTTGGTTTTGGTCGCAATAAATCTTCCAATTCTTTTTTCAAAGCCTTGCGCTCTTTCTTTGGAAGGTCTTTTCCTTCTACTTTTACGGAACCGCCCACATAAAGCAATTCACCCTTTTCCAAATATTTGGTGTTGCTGCAGGAAGTTGCAAAAAGCAGGATTCCGAACAAGTAAAGTAGTAAGTGCTTGTTATTCATCTGATTTGTTTTTTGGGGCTTGTTCTTCTTTTTCTTTTTTCTCTTTCTCCTTTTGTTTCTTCTTTTCCTTGTCCAGTTTTTCTTTCGCTCTCAAGTCTTTCTCCTCCTGTGTCCTGTGAAACAATTCACGGAATTTATTATAATCCATCGTGATGATGAATCCGACTCCAGTCTCCACAACCTGTCCCTGCAAGGCCACTTGGTATTGGTTTTTGCGATACGCTCTGACCATATACCTTCCGTCTTTCGTAAGTTGATAATCCAGGGCAACATCTCCAGCAATATTCGTAGTCTCCTGATTGGCCTGTTGAGGACCTTCCAAACCAAAACTGCTTCCAACCGTTACTTTCAATCGGTCGTCAAGCAATCTTTTGGAAACACCAACGTTCAAATCGGTCCTGTTTTCCCTTTGTCCTGTCGTATAATCATCGGTTGATTCCAAGTCAAAATTCAACTCAACTCCCGAAATCAGATCGCCGGCCAGATTGTTCATTTGTTGCGATAGAATCTTGCTCGCACTTTGACGTACCATCGACTCGGCACCACCTCCTCCAGCTTCGCTAGCGAAAGGATTTTCTCCTACAAATCGGTTCAAAAGCAACAAGGCAAAAACTTGTTTGTTCAATTCTGAAGGCTCTTGTCTCAATTGAGCAAGTTTTGTCTGGGTTTGATTGATGATATTTGTTGAGACGTTGTTATTTCCTTCTGGCAAAACAATATCGAACGTAATGTCTGGCTTCAATAATTCACCGTTCATTTTTAGCTCCGTTTCAAACTCAATTCGCTGACGATAAGTTGCATCAACATTTAGTGATGATTGAGATAGCAAATCTATAGGAGCAGCTGCTACTTTATAAACCGCAGTAATGCTTACATCAGCAGATGTCGGCTCGCCTGTCCATAAAATATAGCTTCCTTTCTTGATGTCGAATTTTCGCTTGATGGCACTGAACGTCATTTCATAAGAACCTTCGGTGAACTCATAACGTCCTGTCAAGGATGTTTTTCCGGAAGGGTCGATTCCTCCATTCAAACGTGCTTCTCCTTTTAGTTTCAGGTAATCCCCGTTTCCTTTGTCGATGATGATGGAAAGCTCGGCTTCCTTGTCAATCTCAATATTTACAGAAGCATCGATGCCCTTGAATTGCGTTTTGCTAAGCGAATCGTTCACCGATACATTCGTAATCATAGGCGGATTGTCCTGGTCGATAAATTCTACGATTCCTTCCCTGTCTACAATCGAGGGATCGGATTGGGGCAAGACAATCGTGAATTTGGTATCTTCATTGATCTTGATGTTTCCTTCCACAACAGGCTTGCTGATGTCGCCACGGACTTTCAAGCGGGTATCCAGGAACAATTCTCCATAATAGACATCATTGTCTTTGGGACCCGAATTTACAGCCCTGAAATTGTCCGCTTCGATATCCATATTGAATCCGAAATCAGTAAAAGTCTTGGTCAGGACACTTCCTTTCAGTACCAATGTATTGTCGTTTTCATCGGTAATCGTAAATTCTCTGAAGTTCAGTCCGTTTCCATCAACCGTAATCTTGTCATTGATGGATTTGAATCTGGAGTTCAATTGCGTCACGATAAAACCAACGTCGTTGAATTGCAAATCACCGTTTACGTTTGGTGCGCTGGCTGTTCCCGTAATCTTGAATTGTCCGTCCAGAAAACCAGTGCTTTCCGCCAGATTCCCCATCGTGAAGCCTTGAATGCTTTTCATGTTCAATTTGTCAATATCCAAGTTCAAGTCGAAACTGCTGTTGTCCGAACGATAGGTTCCCGCCAGGTTCACTTCATTGTCCTGGCCCGTTATCGCCACTTTTGCATTGAAGGTATTTGCCGTCTGGTTGTCCACTTTTATGTTGATGTTCCCCAGGGTATCTTTTCGGAAACTGAAATCTTCAATGTTCAAATCAGACGTGAAGACCATATTCGTTTTAAGATCGCGCAGCAGCACATTTCCATCCAATTTCCCTGCTACTTGCAAGCTGTCCATTTGAACAATATTGGTGATGGTTTCGATTTTAAAATCAGTAAAATCAACTGCAATGGGTGAGTTTGGAGTGTCAGATTGCGATTGTACTTTCAACGAGCTTCCTTCGTTGCTCAATTCGAAATTATCCGCCAGGATACCGTCTTTTCCGAAAGCCAATTTGTTATCGGCTGGCAAATTCCAGTTTTGATAGTTCAGCATCAATTCAGGATCGAGCTTCACTTCGGTATTGTTTCCTTTTGCTTCCAATTTTCCAGAAATGGCATATTGGTCCTTATCGGAAATATCACGCAGCAGCAAGTCATACGCCACGACGTTATCGCTGACACCACCGGAAATCCTGGTGTAAGGCAATCTCAATTTTCCACTTTGGATGTCATCCACGACCACGTTATACACCAAGGAATCATTTTCAGTATTCACATCGATGACAGCATTTGTGATGGTATTGGTACCAAAAACCACTTTCGGAATCCTTCCGTTTAAAATTATGGTATCGTTTACAGAATTATACCTTCCTGAAATATTGATGGGTTCCAAGCTTTTCAATTCGGGCATCAGTTTCATCAGGATCGGGTCACTTTTCACATCAATTGTAAAGGCGACCTGCTGCGGTTCGGTAGTTTTCTTTTTGGCAGATGGATTCGTATCGTAGTATTTCGCTATTGAATTTGTCAAGGCAGTTGCAATCTGTGAAAGCTTGTATTTTCCGTTGATGTCAGCATTAGCAAATTGTGATTTCAATACAATTGAATTCTTTTCTGCCGTGGCAGTCGCCACGATACTGATGGTATCCAAGATAAATTGCTCCTTGGCATTGGCGATGTTGATTTTATAGGCGTTGATGGTTCCGTTCAAATAATCCACATCGGCAGTCGGGATATCGGCATCAATATTTCCTTTCAATTTCAACGGACCGGCATGCAGATTCAGTTTTTCCAGATCGGCAATATCCACGTTCAGCTTCACTTTCGCCTGCGGATATTTTCCACCAAAACCGCCTTCGGCATCCAAACCAAACGTCAAGTTGGGATCGTTCATGTCGGCCACAGCCTTGAAATTTCCACCCTTGATGTTTCCTTTTAGATCCAGGTTTTTATAGGTATAACCATTAAATCCTGCCTTGATCAATTTCGCATCCACAATTGCATTAGCCGTTTTCGGATTCAATCCCGTTCCTTTTGCTTTCGCATTCAGGCTGATTCTTCCGATGGAATCGTTGCGCAGCAATCTTCCCAGATCAAAATTATCCAGCGAAGCAACGGCATCATAACGTTCGGCATTTTTTCTACGGCTGTCAAATAATGCTTTCACTTTTGCATTTCCGGAACTCGTCGCCAGGTTCATATCCGTCCTGAAATTATCAAGCGTTCCTTTAAAAGTCCCTTTTGCCCTGAAAGAAGCCGGAAGTTGTATGTTGTTTGGAATCGTACCTTTTGGGACAAAGTCGTTCAAGTCCTTGGCAGATGATTCAAAGTTTTTAAGATTGATGTCCAAATAGGCCGTCTTCACATCAGGCAAACCCGTGATTCTTCCGCTTGCGCTGACTTTTGTCCTTCCAATACCCGATATTTCGAGTTGTGGGATACTGATGTCGCTGACCTTTCCTGAAACTTCACTATTGATGTAGACAATGGCGTTCGGGTTGCTCTTGAACGGATTCGTATCAGCCAAGGTGGGAACAAATAGCAACACATCCTTGAAGCCGATCTTGCTGCCTTCAATCGAGGCATTCACTTCCAGATCACCAATGTTTTTGCTTATGGAATCAAGAGAGGTATAGCCAATGATGATTTCGTCCTTGATTTCCGTCTGGGGGGTTTTGAGATATAACTTTTTAAGAGAGGCACCTTTTTCGCCATAAAAGAAATCGGTTTGAAGGTTCTGGATGTCCACACCGCTTTTGTCTTTTACCCTAAAGTTGTTGATGCTTCCAGAGATGGTAGTCGTAGAGTAGGCGAGGTCTTCGGCTTCCAGATTGAAATCCTTGATGTCAAGGTGCTTGTAGTCGATTCCTCTTTTAAGCGGTGCGGAATTCGCATCATCAAAATAAACGGCAATCTGCTTCAGGTCGGCCTTGTTCAGTTTTACCTTCCAGTTGTTGTCTTCCTTGGCAATCTGAACCGTATCGACTGTTGTTTCTTTTGGTTTCTGGGCCAGTTTTCCGAAGACAAGCGAACTTTTTACACCTTCCAGTGCAATACTTTTGATCTCGATGTTTTGTTTCTCGATATCAATCGCGTTGAATTTTATGAGGAGTTTCTCAAGCGTATTCTGCGTGACCATCTTATTGGTTTCGTTTTCATATCCCAGGTTGATGCGGGACAGATCAATCTCACCCAGTCGTAGTTTCAAGGTCGGATTTTTCGATTGCTCTTCCACCACTTCTTCGGTCTGCTGGGCCAATTTCTCAACGATTCCCTGTTTTAGTTTTACCGATAATCCGTCCAGTGTAATTTTCGGGATTTCGAAATCCATATTCTCAAGGTCGAAGGTTTCCACTTTGGTGTCAAAATGATTCAAGTTGAGGTTGATGTTGTTCTTGGAAACGGCATCATCATATTTGACACGGATCTTGTCAAGTTTTATCTTGCTGATGGAAAACTGCATCGGTGCCGAAGAATCTTTTTTCACCTCATCAGAGGCAAATGCTTTTATGATATAATCAAAATTGAATTCAGATTTATCGTTTCGGGAAACATTGGCTACGATCTCTTCCAAAGTGATAGAATTGATTTCAACTTCATTGCTCAACAGCTTGAAAAGGCTGATATCGACAGCAAGTTTCTTGCCGTATAAAAGGGTGTCTTTTTGCTGGTCTTCAAAATAAACACCTTCCAAGAGTACTTTCTTGGGAAACGAAATTTCAAGATTGTCCACTACGACCTTGGTATGGATCTTATCTTCAAGATAGCTCACCGCCTTGTCCTTGATCATGTTCTGAACTGCGGGAATCTGAATCGCAATAAGGAGTATCAGGATTAAAATGATTATTATCCCTAATGTCCAACCCAGTATCCTCAACCCTTTTCTTACGTACTTTTTCAAATGCAGTGGTGTTTTTGATTAAAGTTAGCCAATATAATCTTGCATTGTATCAAAAATAAGCAGAAAGTGTGGTAATGCTCTATTCAATAAATGTGAAATATGGCTAATTTTACTACAAAGATGACCAATTTACTCGAAAAGGAGTTTATAGTTTAGTCGGTAAAGGTTGTAATATTTTGGAGAATTTTAAGCTTCAAATTGAAACTGGAAAAGGTGTATAAGATCAGATATTGAATTTTAAAACTTTTCCATACATTTCAACTTTTCATAGGATTTACCAAGTTGTCAGGAAGTTTTGCAAAGTTGTCTGAAGGATAATAGCAGGGAATTGTAAAATGATTGGAATAGCTAAAAAAAAACTGCAAGCATATCACTTGCAGTCCTATTCATAAAATGCCTTGCCTTGAAGTGCGAAGGTGATTTCATTCTTGAGCAAACCACTACCGCCACCATAATGCTGAATGATGACACTATCAGGTTTCAAGTTCCGGAAAGCAGTAATCAACACATGTTCGCTTTCCTCCTCAATCCCACAACCCAGTAAAACAAGACTAAAATCATATTCAGAAAACAATTGCAAAGCCTCTTCATCGGTTGCCGCACCAATACCAAACCATTCCTCATTTGCATTAAGCAACCGAACAACAGTTTCAAGAATTTCAGTATGCCTGCCGATATAGAGAATCTTTACCATTTTGATAGTTTTAAGAAAGCCTGACAAATAGAATCATCAGGCCTTGTTTGATTTAAATTATTGCTTTACAAACTGCAATTCAATATTCAATTTTACTTCTTCCCCCACCAGGACACCACCTGCTTCAAGAGCTGAGTTCCAGTTTAGTCCCCAATCCTTGCGGTTGATTTTTCCTGTGATGGACATACCGGCTTTCAGATTTCCCCAAGGATCTTTTGCCAATCCGCCGAATTCCACATCCAATTTTACGGGCTTTGTAACACCGTGAAGTGTCAGATCTCCTTTCAATTCATATTCTCCTTCATTTTGTTTCTTGAAGGAAGTGGCACTGAACGTCAATTTTGGATTTTTCTCTGCATCAAAAAAGTCAGGGCTCAACAAGTGTGTATCACGGTCGGCATTTCCTGTCGTGATGGAATCCACATCGCCTGTAAATTCAATTTTTGCGTTCTCGAAGTTGTCGTCTTCGGTTTCGATCGAGGCATCAAATTTTTGAAAGCTTCCTGAAACATTGGTAAACATCATGTGTTTTACCTTGAAACCAATTTCTGAGTGGGTTGGGTCGATTGACCATTTTGTTGTTGACATAATTGCTTATTTTTAAAATTATTATTTACTGTTATTTTTATTATTGTTATTGCTTTTTGAATTTGCACTTGAAGATTACATCATCATCGGAACTTCCATCAACAGGATTTGTGCATCTTCGGAATTCGCCTTGATGTCGATTGCCGAAGTATCCCAGATTCCCAGCCCGTCGCGTTGGTTCAGGTCGATGTTTCCTATCGTGAAATCTCCCTTCAAGACGAAAGCATAGATACCATTTCCTGCTTTTTTAAGGTTGTAGGTGGTAGTGAACCCCTTGTCAAAATCTCCCAGATGGAACCATGCATCCTGATGGATCCAAACACCTTCATCATCAGCATTTGGTGAGATGATCTGCTGTAATTTGTTGTGACGGTCGGCTTCGTCCAAGGTGATCTGATCGTAACGAGGCGAAACATTTTTCTTGTTCGGATAAATCCATATCTGCAGGAACTTGGTCAGATTTTCGGTGCTGTTGTTGTATTCGCTGTGAAAGATCCCGGTTCCGGCACTCATTACCTGTATGTCGCCTTTCTTGATAACCGCAGTGTTTCCCATGCTGTCCTGGTGTTTCAAATCGCCTTCAAGGGGAATCGAAATGATTTCCATGTTATCGTGCGGGTGTCTTCCGAAGCCCATTCCGGCATCAACACGGTCATCATTCAAAACCCTCAATACGCCAAAGTGCATTCTTTCCGGATTATGGTAATTTGCAAAACTGAAGGTATGGTGGGAATCCAACCAACCGTGATTGGCATGGCCCCTTGTATTGGCCTTGTGCAGGACAGTGTTCTCCAAAACCTTTGAAGCGGTATTGGGAATATGATTGAAACCAACGGCTTCTAATTCTTTAATCTCGTCGATGTCGTTTTTCAATACATCTCCAATTGCTGCCGATGTCACGAACATTCCAGTTCCCATCAGTCCTTTTTTTATAAAATCTTTTCTGTCCATAATGAGTTGTTTTTATTGTTGTTATTATTATGGTACAAAGTTGCGTCAGAAAAAAGAGGTGGGCATTGAACTAGGACAAGAAATTTTAATTTTCAATTGAAAACAAATTCCAAATGACAAATTCCAAAAAACAAATCAAGGTACAAAAATAAATTCCAAATTTTGAAACCCTTTCCAACTCTTAAAGATTACTCAAACTATGGTTTGAAATTCGATATTTAAAAAAACGGTATTTATTTGAGATTTGGAAATTGTAATTTAACCTATTATGATTTCGCCATCTTCGCCCTGACCTTGCTCAAGAATTCCGCTGATATTCCCAAATAAGACGCTATATAATGCTGTGCAACACGTTGGGGAATGGTGGGGTAAAGTTCAAGGAACTCCACATATTTTTCTTGTGCGGTTTTTGAAATGGTGTTGAAAAGGCGGTGCTGGGTGACAGAAAGGTTCCGTTGCATCAGGATCCTGAAGGCTCTTTCGAAGCGTGGTGCTTTTTCAAAAAGGGCTTCCTTGGTTTCGGGAGTAAAGGTGAAAAACTCACAATCTTCCATCGTTTCAATGAAAACCTGGCTCGGCTTGTCTTCATAGATGCTAAAGGAAATATCGCTGACCCAGGCATTTTCAATTCCAAACTGCAGGATGACTTCAAAACCATTGGCATCGATAAAATATTTACGAATACAGCCTTTGATGACGAAGGCTTCGAAATTGCACATTTCGCCCTCGTGGAGCATAATGGTTTTCTTGGGTACTTTGTTATATTCCAAAAGGGAATTGAAAATATCGAGTTCTTCTTCCGAAAAGGAAACATAGCGGCTGATGCTGTTGTTGATTTGTGTGTACAAGGCTTTGAAGTTTAAAGCATAAAGTTATTGAATTTATTGAAGCAGGACAACTTAATTGGACACAACTTATTAGTATCTTTGTAACCTAAAATTTCCGCATTAAAATGATTTACGAAAAACACCAGGATAATCCGTTTCAGGTTCACATTTCTTTCCATAAGGTGATTGAAGCCTTGGAGGAAATTACCTTGTCGGATGTAGATTACAGGTCGAATTATGCAAAGGGATTGTTGAATGAAGTAAATAAATTCCCTGAGCTGCGAGAAGGAATATCAGACGTAAAACAATTGGAAGAACATAAGGTGCTGATCCGTTATTTATTGTCGGATTTGTTCCCGACGGCGTTGACCAAGAACGAAATCAAAGCAGTTGCAATTCCTTTCCACAATATATTATTCAATTTTTCAGAACGTTTCCAAGGCATCCTCAACAATGCCGGACCCGATTTTGACATGACCATCCGCGACTTCGACGACCACGAGTTTTATGTGATGAGCTGCTGCTTGATCCTGATGCAATATTATGGCGTACAATTGGATTTAGGGAAGCCCTTTTTTTATGACATTCCCGATGGAGAAGGTATTTTAAAACATTACAGGATTTTATACAATGCCGATTTTATGGAAATTCTTCCAACCGAAAAGGCAATCTCGATCACGCAGGAAGATATCGACATTCTCATCGATAATTACGATAATCTGGAACTTTGGATGGATAAATTTCCAAAAGATAGCTGGGTTTTGAAAGGTTTCGGAATAATGTCGATGTATGATGCCACAACAGAAAGTGCGGTTTCCAATTTGAAGACAAATCTTATCGGAAAGCGTGAAGAAGACTTCTCAATCGAGCAGAACTTTGAAACCATCTTCAGGTCCATCTATAAGATCTCGGACTTGAAGATTGGTTATACCGCCATCAATTACGAGGAGAATAAATTTATTACGGCTCCTTTTGATAAAAATGTCCAGAGCTTTATTTTGAGCGAGGCAATTGAAAACGACTGCAAGGAACTTATCTGCGACAAATCTTTTGATGGATTGATCAAGCAGAACAATTACCTGAGCTTTTCGGACATAGAAAAATTTGCAGAGGAAAATCCGGGGAACCAGCTGGCGAACCATTTTTTGAAATTGGGTATCAAGAGTGCCATTTTTGCACCAATGGTCAAGGACGATAAGATTTTGGGAATCATCGAGTTGGTTTCTTCTCAAAAGGGGAAGCTCAACAGCATCAATGCCCATAAGATGGACATCGTGATGCCCTATATCATTGATACGATGGAGCGTTTTTATTTTGAAACGGAGAACGAAATTGAAGCCATCATCCAGAAAGAATACACGGCGATTCATCCGAGCGTGTATTGGAAATTCCGTGAAGAGGCAATGCTTCATATCGGTAACAGGAACACCAGGGATTTGCCTTTCAAGGAAATCGTTTTCAAGAATATCACGCCCTTGTACGGGCAGATTGACATCAAGGGTTCGTCGACGGCAAGGAACCTGGCGATTGAAAAAGATCTCGCCCTGCAGATTGATCTGCTGATTGACCTCTTTAAATTTATCAGTGAAAACCTGCAGTTGCCGGTCATCTATCAAAATATATTTGAATTGGAGAAATACCAGACCCAATTGAAGGAAAGCCTGAAGGCCGATACGGAATCGATTGTCCAGACCTATATCTTGAATGAAATCCATCCGACGTTGCAGCATTTCAATTCTTCCAACTTTCAAGTAAGGCAGAAGATTACGGCTTATTTTGATGCCTTGGATCCAAACATTCAAATGGTATACAATGCCCGCAAGGATTTCGACAGCACGCTTTCGCTGATCAATAAGAAAATGGCTTCCGTATTGGATAAGAAGCAGGAGAAGGCCCAGGAATTTTATCCGCATTACTACGAGCGCTTCAAGACCGATGGCGTGGAACATAATTTATATATTGGAGCGTCAATTTCACCGAAGCACCCTTACAATCCTTTGTATCTGAGCAATCTGAGGTTGTGGCAATTGCAGGCTATCTGCGAAATGGAAAATGAATATTTCCATTTGAGAAAAACGCTGCCCTATGATTTGGATGTTACGTCATTGATCCTGGTTTTCAGCACGCCGATTTCAATCCGTTTCCGTATGGATGAAAAACGCTTTGATGTGGACGGAACCTACAATGCACGATATGAAGTCGTGAAGAAAAGAATCGACAAGTCAAACATCAAGGGAACACAGGACAGGATCACCGAGAAAGGGAAAATCACGATCGTATATTCCCAATACCAGGAGGAAGTGGAATACCGCAAATACATCCAGCTTCTGCAATACAAAAATATTCTCGGTACCGAGATTGAAAATTTTGAGGTGGAAGATCTGCAAGGCGTTACAGGCCTGAAGGCACTTCGCGTTGCTGTTGTCTATAATAAGGTAATGGATGAAGAATATACGTATCAGGAATTGCTGAACGATTTCAAATAAGATATGTATGCAGGTAATTTCAACCGCAAATCCACAAATTATTTAGGTGATTCAAAATAATTTGTGGATTTGCGGTTTATTTTTCTAGAGACTTTTGAAGGCAATCACGAAAGTAGCCACCGAAATGATGATTCCAATCATAAAGATGGTATACGTGATGCGGAGCAATTTGTATTTCCGGTTTAAAACCAATCCAAGGAAGTACAAATCCTTTATCATGGAATCATAGAGGTATTCACGGTCTTTCATCATTTCCTTCATCGCCCAGGTATATTCATCGAGAGGCATCTTGTAGAAATTTCCAAAAAACAAGAGATTGATTTTCTTGGCTTCGATCTCCTTACGGGTAAAAGAACCGCTGGATACTTTTGGGCGGGTGGAAAGAATCGCAAAAATAATCGAAACCACACTGAACATCAGCATTACAAAAGTAGGGAACACCAGATGGGCATTACTCGGGCTGTCCAGTTTTGGAATCAATGTGGATAGGGCAATCGAGATGATGATGGCATTAACGGACAGTAAAATGTTTGCCTTGCTGTCTGCAATCTGGCTCAGTTGCGTATGATTGTTGAGTGTCACCCTGAACATCGTTTCAATGCCACGTTCGGGCGTATCCATCTTGTCGAGTTTCTTCTGGCTCAGCAATTCCTTGGTTTTCTTCTTTTCTTTCTTCCCTTTTTCAAGCGAACTGATCAGGTTCTGAAGCATCGAAATGTTCTCGTCCTTTACCGGTTGCCAGTTTTGTTTGGCGTATTCCGTATAAAAACGATGGAAGCTGTTGAAGAATTTGCGGTTTTCATTGGCCCATTCCAATTCTGAGAAATCAATTTTCTTGGTATGCTTGAATTCTTCCCGCAGCAGATCGCACACTTCAAAGTAATTCCTGCTTCCAAAATGCGCATTGTCGGCGTCACGAAGAATCTTCTCCAATTTCTCCACAGGTTCCAGATTGAGCTGTGTTGCCTTGATCAATTTGGCAATCTGCTCGATCTTTTGCGGGTCATAATTGTTCTCCTTTAAGAACTGGGTTGCAATCTTGATTCCGTTGTCTTCGTGGTTTTCATATCCGTGAATGTATCCGGCATCGTGAAACCAGGCGGAAATAGTGAGCAATTCCGCATCTGCTTCATTTATTTCTTCAGCTTCAATCAAGGTTTTGACGCTGTTTACGACCCTTAAAGTATGATTAAAATTATGATAGATATAATCAGAAGATAAATTATCTTTGAATAACTGGAATATGTAATTCTCGGCTTTTTGAACAATATTCATAATCAAAATTTTATACAGCCAAAATATGAAATTATTTTCTCTAAATGGTAGATTTCAATATAATATTAGCTTCGTACTTGTAAACGCATTTGCAGTGTTTCTATTGTATTCCTGTGCTGTAAAAAAGCCTAAATATGGAAAAGAAGCTCGGACAGTGTCAAAAGATTCGGTAACATCGACTACTGTGAAGCATACTTTTTTCTTGGTGGGGGATGCCGGAAATGCCGATGAGGAAAATGCAAAGAATACGCTTTCGTCCTTAAAGAAGCGATTGAACAGGGCCGATAAAAACAGCACGCTCCTCTTCCTAGGGGATAATATTTATCCGTACGGAATGCCCGATGCAAACGACAAGGATAGAAAGCTGGCGGAAGAAAAGATGGACAATCAATTGGCGTTGAGCGATAATTTCAAAGGGAGAACCATCGTTATCCCTGGAAATCACGATTGGTACAACGAAGGAGTTGTGGGATTGAAGCGACAGGAAAATTATGTAAATGAAAAGTTGAAACAGAAGAAATCCTTCCTGCCCAAGGACGGTTGCGCAATTGATGATATTTCAATCAATGACAATCTGGCGTTGGTCATCATCGATTCGCAGTGGTATCTCGAAAACTGGGACGACAATCCAACCATGAACGATAATTGCACGATCAAGACCAGGGAAGATTTCTTTACAGAGCTTGAGGATGTCCTGAATAAGAATCAGAAAAAAACAACGGTTATTGCCATCCACCATCCCTTGATGAGCAACGGGACACACGGCGGACAATTTTCGTTGGAGAAACAGCTTTTCCCGTTGGAATCTAAAATTCCATTGCCTGTGATAGGTTCGTTGATCAATCTGCTCCGAAAAACAACAGGAGTGAGCCCGCAGGACATCCAAAACAAGCAATATACAAAACTGATAAAACGCATCAAGGCGTTGATCCAGGACAAGGATAACGTGGTAATAGTTTCCGGTCACGACCATAATCTGCAATATGTGGAAAAAGATAATGTAAAGCAGATCATCAGCGGAGCAGGATCCAAGGCAGAAGCGGCCAGAGCCATCAATCCAAAGGATTTTTCATTCGGAGGAAATGGTTATTCGGTTCTGGAAGTAACGGACAAAGGGGTTGCAAATGTTTCGTTCTATGGAATGGTGGGCAAAAAGGAAAAACTACTTTTCAGGCACCAGTTGATTGCGGACAAGATTGAAATCCCAAAGAAGAAATACACCAATTCTTTTTCAAAATTTACCCGTTCATCGGTTTATGATTCTACCATGACCTCCAAGAGCGGCTTTCATAATTTCCTTTTCGGAAAACATTATCGTGAATACTACAGCAGGCCGATAAGAGTAAGAAACGTAAACCTTGATACGCTTTACGGAGGTTTGAAACCCTTGAAGGAAGGTGGAGGCCACCAGTCAAGATCCTTGCGATTGGAGGACAAGGACGGACGACAATATGTAATGAGGGCCTTGAAAAAAAGCGCGACCCGTTTCCTGCAATCCGTGGCATTCAAGGACCAATATGTTGAAAAGGAGTTTCGCGACACCTATGCCGAAGATTTCCTGTTGGATTTTTATACTTCATCACATCCTTACACGCCATTCGTGGTTGGAGATCTGGCAGAAGCGGTTGGCGTTTATCATTCCAATCCAAAATTATTTTATGTTCCGAAGCAGAATGCATTGGCCGATTTCAATGAGAATTTCGGCGATGAATTGTACATGATTGAAGAACGTCCGGCTGAAGGTTTTGAGAATTTGGCAAGCTTTGGAAAACCGCAGGCCATCGTGAGTACGGATGATGTCTTGAAGAATCTGATCAAGGACGAGAAATATGAAGTTGATGAAAAAGCTTACATACGCGCCCGCTTGTTTGACATGCTTATTGGCGATTGGGACCGTCATTACGACCAATGGCGATGGGGTGAATACAAGATTGATGGCAAAGTAATCTACCGACCGATTCCACGCGACCGCGACCAAGCCTTCCCAAAATATGGAGGCGCGTTGTTGTCGCTTCTGATGAAAATGCCGGCTTTGCGCCATATGCAGAGTTTCCGTGGCGAAATCAGAAACGTGAAGTGGTTCAATATGGAAGCTTATCCGTTGGATCTGCGCTTCCTTAAAACATCGGATGAAAATGTCTGGAAAGAAGAAGCAAAACAAATACAGTCGCAATTGAGTGATGCCGAAATTGACAAGGCTTTCAAGGCCCTCCCAAAAGAAGTCCAGGACAATACCATTGAGCGGATCAAGGGCTATCTGAAAGAGCGAAAAAACAACCTGGGTGAAACGGCAAGTGATTATTACAAGGTTTTGCAAAGGACCGTCCTGATCGTGGGAACCGACAAGAAAGACAAATTCGTGATCAACCGTCTTCCGGATAGCAAGACGGAAGTAAAGGTTTTCAGGATGAAAAAGGACGGCGAGGAATTTCAATATTCCCGTATTTATGATAAGAAGGAAACCAAGGAATTATGGTTCTATGGCTTGGATGATGATGATATCTTTGAGGTCAGGGGCAAGGAGAACGGAAATATTACCTTGAGGTTGTTAGGAGGATTGAACCACGATTCCTACGTGGTTGAAAACGGAAAGAAGGTAGAAGTGTACGATTATAAATCAAAGGAAAATACTTTTGATATTGATAGGGCCACCCGTAAAAACCTTCATGACAGCTACGAACTCAATTGGTACGATTACAAGAAACCGAAATACAACATCATTGCAGGTTTTCCGAATGGAGGTTTTAATCCGGATGACGGCGTGAAATTGGGAGTTTCGATTACCTACACGGTGAATGCCTTCAAGAGGAATCCTTTCACACAGAAGCACAACATAAGGGCAAACTATTATTTTGCTACTAGCGGATATGAACTGATTTACAAGGGAATATTCCCAAACATCGTCAACAATTGGTTTGTAGAAATGGACGCGAGCATCACAAGTCCTAATTTCAGCACGACCTTTTTTGGCTACGGAAATGAAACCATGAATGACGATGATAATCTGGGAATGAATTTCAACCGGGTAAAGATGCAAAGCATAAAAGCTTCGCCTTCCATCAATTGGAAAGGTACCTATGGCGCTTATTTTTCAGCGAGGGCCACCTTTGAATCAATGGAAGTGGACAGAACTGCCGATAGGTTCATTGCCACGCCTGGATTGGTAAATCCGGAAGTTTTTACCACGCAGAATTTTGCCGGGGCAGAACTGCGATACGGTTATGAAAATTATGACAATCCATCCAATCCAACCTTGGGCATGAAGTTTTACATCGAAGGCGGATACCGCGTCAATCTTGAAGATTCGGACAGACAGGTGCCCCACGCGGAAATGGCCTTGGGTTTCAGTCACAAGATCACAAAAGGAGGGAAGCTTGTCGTTGGGACATTGGCCAAGACCAGGATGCTTTTCAGCAATGATTATGAATTTTATCAGATGGCAACGATAGGGGGCGATTTCGATTTGAGGGCGTTCCGTTTCCAACGTTTTTCAGGAAAACAATCGTTCTTTCAAACTTCTGACATCCGATATGAAATGGGAAAATTCAAGAATGGAATAGTTCCCATAAAATATGGCTTCCTTGCAGGATTTGATTATGGAAGGGTTTGGCTGCAGGATGATTTTTCCACCAAATGGCACAACTCATATGGAGGTGGAGTCTGGTTGAATGGAGTGAACGTGCTGACTGCAAAACTTTCGCTTTTTCACTCTGAAGATGGTGCCAGGGTTTCGTTTGGTTTAGGGTTCGGGTTTTGATTCTGGAAGTATAAATCTGTTAAACCGCAAATCCACAAATTAAGCTTTAAAAGCTAAAATTTGTGGATTTGCGGTTTGGTATTTTATTCTATTTCCCAACCAACATCAGCTGATATAATTTTCCACCCGTTTTTTTATCTTTTTCATCGGTGATGTAAAGCTTTTCATTATTTACAAAACAGATGCCTTCTTTTTGGGTAAAGCTTTTCAAGTCAATCTGTTCTACTTTTCCCGAAAGGAAATTGTTGGCATTGAAATCTGTAAAAATCCAAACCTTGTCGGAACTGAGAAGGGCTACTTTTTTTCCGTCCGGACTGATATCGGCACTCGTGACAGCACAATGGTTGAAGTTGTCGCAGGTTTTAAAAGAGGATAACAGTTTTGCAGGATGGTTTCCAGAATTGTTAGGAACCTGATACAGTAATGTGGTACCATCGAATTTCGAACTCCTGTTCTTGGTAAACAGGTAGAAATGATCTTCGAACAAGAAGAATGATTCCACATCATAGAAACGTTCTGATTTTTTTGGAGGAAACAGGGTCTGTTCTGGAAAAAAGAAGGAAATCTTTTCTGCAACGGGAGCTTGTTTTTTGACCAGATCGGATGCTGAAATTTTATAGATGGACAAATCTTTTCGTTCATTTTTATTGTTTCCGAAATCGCCAATGTATAGGTTTCCTTGCTTGTCGGAAGTCAGATCTTCCCAGTCGTTGTTTTGAGCATTCGTTATGATTACAGTATTTACCAGTTCACCTTTTATGTCCAAGGCAAAAAGCTGGGGCTTGTTGCCGCTGTCTTCCAATGTCCAGATCAGATCTGATTTTTCGGTCACCTCAACTGCCGAAGATTCCTTTATCTTTTTCGGCAGGGAAAATAACTCTTCAATGACATCTGCAGAAGTAGTGGCACAGGAAATGAATACGGCACTTGCCAGGAAGATTTTTATGGTTTTGGAAAACATATGCTTTTTTGCATAAAAGTAATGATAAAAGTAAAAAGGAGATACACTTTAACATCGCGTATCTCCTTTTGGAATATAATGAAGTTGTTATCACTTCTTGTCTATCAATTCCTGGATTTGATTCCAATCGTAAAAATGAAACGTCATCCCGTTGCTCATGGCTACAAACATTCCGTTCTTGTAATTGCTTCCAAGATTGACATTCGTTACATCGGCTCCATCGCATTCAACAGTTGAAGTAGGGATTACAACCAGAAGAGGATATTCATTCGGGTTTCCGTTCGCGCCTTCTCTCGGATAAACATTGAATGTATTGTCCTGCTGGTTCGAGACCAAGATATAGCCCGTGGTTGCTGTTTTCTTGTAGATGGCAATTCCTTCATTGTCAGCCTTGAAATCGTTCTGCCCAAAGAAAGCAAGCTCGTTATTGTTCTTTGCGTCCGGATCGGCTGTATATTTTCTGATGCCGGATTGCTCATCTGAATAGTAGATAAAGCCAAGCTCGTTGTCAACTGCAATGGCCTCGATTTCTTTCTTGGCACTGTATTTTCCAAACTTCCTGATGACTTCTGCTTTTACATTTCCAGAACCATCATCACTCAATTTATATTGCCACAAATAATTGTCGGTCGGACCTGATTTTCTTCCAACAATTGCAAAGATGGCTTTGTCGTCAGGCCTGGTATACAAGGCAATTCCCATCGGGTCACGTTCCATTTCTCCATCAAAAACAGAGATCCCACCGTTGTCAATAGGTTTCATGTCCGGCAAGCTGAAAATACGGATACGGTTCATCTCGCGTTCGGTTGTAACCGCAATATCTGTTTTCTTTCCGTTCAAAACCAATCCGTAAGCGATGTCCACATTGTTCGGACGTTTGATTCCCAAGACTTTGTTTACGATTTTTCCTTCCAGATTGTACACATACAAGCCGCCATCGGTATCCTTGTCTGTTCCAATGATCAAGCTTTTTGAAGCATCAGTCGGATGGATCCAAATTGCAGGATCATCGGTATCGTGCGGAGCGGGTTCCGTTATGGTAATTGGTTTTAAAGCGTTTGGTTTGACAGGAGCCAGCTTGTCGCTGCAAGAGATACTTAGAGCTCCGATTGTTGTTATTGCAATTAAGAATGGTCTCATTATTTGTTGATTTCTGTTGTATGAATTATTTTTCCTTTTTCGTTCACGGCTTGTACCTGCAGTTTCTTGTTATTGATTGAAAAAGTTAAAAAACCTGGCTCTGAAGCAGAGAACAATGTTCCTTCCCTGTTTCCCGTTGGCCTGATCTCGCAAGCGGAACCTGATAGGAATTGGGTCGTATACCGTCCTTTTGGTTTTATAATCTGCAAATCGTGTTCGTGTCCGCATAAATACGCATCTACTTTGTATTGGTCGAACAAGCCTGCAAATTTCTTTTCAAATGCTTTCGTATCCGGGTTTTCTTTACGTTTTCCTCCGGAATACAAAGGATGATGTCCTACGACGATTTTCCATTTGATGCTTTTATCCGAAGTGTCCAAGGTTTCAACCAGCCATTTTTTCTGGGCCACGGTATCTTGGGCGATGATGTTCGCATGCATGTCGGTTCCTTTCTTATGGTAACTGTCAATATAGGGATTGGTGTCCATCACCACCATCAGGACCTTGCTGCCATCTTTCAATTCGAATGTCTTGGAATAATAGTTTGCGGGCATCTTCCATCTGCGGCTCACGTTTGAATAATCGATCTGTGCTTGTATGTTTCCCCTGTAATCGTGATTTCCCAAGGCTACGTACCAATTTTCATATAGGCTGTGATTGGTGTATACATTCTCAAATGATGAAATCCATTGGTAATCCGTCGTGCTTTGAACGCCGTTTGGATAAAAATTATCCCCGACGCAAACCGTGAATTTGCATCCCAATGTCATAGAGGCCTTTCCCATCTGTTCGGCGACTTCTTTTTGAAAATATTGTCCGTTTCTTCCAAAATCTCCCATCACGATAAAGTTAAGGCTTTCATTCAATACTTTCAATTCGGGAATAAAACCTCCCTTGTAACCTGATTGCTGCTCTTCGAGATAATCTTGGGCAAATGTGTTTCCGAAGACAAAAAGAAGAAGAATGTAAATGATATGTTTCATAATTATATGTTACTGAAAAAACGCTGGCAGGAAGTGAATCCCGCCAAACGTTTTTATTATTTTTATCCAAGAAGATTAAAAATCGAATTTGATTCCGAAATTATACCTTGCCTGGTAGTATTCCAATTGCTTCGTTCTTGAAGAAATACCTTGGAAATAACGTAAAGGTTGGTTCGTCAAATTGTTTCCTTCGACAAACAGGCGCAAGTTTTTAGTGATCTTGTAAGAGGCATTCGCATCTACAAAAAGCTGCCTGTCGTAATACGTGTCTTCGAATTCTTCAGAACCCAATTCATCCAGATAATCAGAAGTAAAGTTGGTGGAAACCCTGGCAGAGAAACGTTTGTTTTCCCAGAATAACGATCCGTTGAAAGTGTGTGGAGCCGTTTTTGGCAGGCTTACATCTGCTCTTGGATTTCCATCCTCATCAGAAATACCAAATGCTTTTGATTCTGTAAAAGTATAGTTCAAGTAGATTCCGAAACCTTTCAGGAATTTCCCAGGCAGGAAATCCAATTGTCTCTGGATGGCAACTTCAAATCCGTAAACGTCTACCTTGTCGCCGTTCCTGGATTGTGTAAACGTCCAGTTTTCTCCTGCTGGAACTGGGTTGGCCTGCTCTGGGAAATCGTTTGCAAATTTCTCAGTTGTGTAAGCAGGGTCGCTGTAAGTATAGATGAAGTCATTCAATCTTTTGTAGAAAACACCACCCGAAATCAATCCAACCGATTTGAAATAATTTTCCACCATGAAATCGGCATTGTAGGCCAGGGTAGCATCAAGGTTTGGATTTCCTGCAAAGATCTCTGAATCGGAAGCAATGTTGTTTACAAACGGAGCCAAGGCATAATAATCAGGACGGGCCAAAGCAGTTGTCAAGGCAGCACGCAATACCAAGCTCTCGCTGGCATCATATTTAAACGAAACACTTGGAAGGACGTTTGTATAGGAGTTTGTGGTCGTGATCTGGCCTTCCAATTCCTCTTCGTCAAGAACCCTGTTTCCTGTATAATCAATTTGTGTGTTTTCGATCCTGAAACCAACAATCATCGATAATTTGGTAGACAGATCCTGATCCCATCTTACATAACCTGCAAAGATGTTTTCTTTCGCCTTGTAATTTTCTGCCAAAAATTCGGATGGATCAATTTCGCTTTCAAAAAGACCGGGATTGTTCAAATCCAATCCACCCAGGAAATTTGCAGAAGCATATGTTCCAGGTACATATTTTACACCGGGATTGAATTTTTCTCCTCCAAAGAAGCTTGTCGGAACATCAGCCAAGGTTTCAAATCCGTTGATTGGCTCGTACGAATAAAACGTATTGTTTCTTGTCTTGTCTTTCAATCTCACTCTCAGACCCGTCCTGATTCGGCCTTTTTGATCTGGCATTAGCGTGAATGGAAAACGGATGTTGATTTTTGCTCCAAATTCACTTTCTTCCGTTTCATCAGTATTCTGCGTAAGACCTGACAATGCGAAAGATGCAGGATCTTCACCAACGGCGCTGATCAAGGGATATCTGGTACTTGATAGATCTTCGAGCATATCCAAGCCTTCCTGTTCAAATTCGATATAACGCTCGCTCGGGCGGTATTCTCTTGCCGTTGCGTAGTTCATCGACCAATCCAGATCCAATTTGGGGCTCAACAGATGCTCACCTCTCAAGGAATAGTTTTGCACCCTCTGATCTTCGAGACGTCTGTTTTTGTTACGGTTGTTGTCAATTCCACCTTTGGTTTCTCTTACAACAGTTCCGGTGTAACCTGTAATCATATCAGCATCATCATATAGTGCTTCAATATCAGTATAAGAAGTCTTGAAACGGTTTTCACGGTCGTCTCTCCAATTGTAGATGGCACTTGCAAAAATCGTATTGTTGTTGTTGAACTTATAATCCAAAGCCAATGAAGCACTTCTGCGGATCCTTTGGACATCATATTTCCTGATGTCTGATTCTTCGATGTATGCATTTCCGAAATCATCCTTGACCCATGCAGCCTCGATGTTATCCGAACCATAGTCGTTGTTGTTGTATGATCCACTGAAAACCATTCCTAGCTTGTTGTCGAGATAGCGGTTTCCATACACAAGACCTCCAGTGTAAAGTGCTTTTTCCCTGATAGGGTTGTAACCTCCTGACAAAGTAGCCGAAATCCTCTCGCCGTTAGGAGTTGCTCTTGTGATCAAGTTTACAGAACCTCCAATCGCATCTGCATCCATGTCCGGTGTCAGGGTTTTGTTCACTTCGATTGTCGAAATCATGTCCGATGGGATAAGATCCATTTGTACGTTTCGGTTGTCGCCTTCCGCAGATGGAATCCTGTCACCGTTGATGGTTACAGAATTCAAGGCAGGAGCCAGACCTCTTACAATGATGTTTCTTGCTTCTCCTTGATCGTTCTGCATCGTGATTCCGGGAACCCTTTTCAAGGCATCCCCTATATTTGAATCAGGAAAACGACCTACCTGATCCGAAGAAATCACGTTGGTAATGTTGCGGTTGCTTTTCTGCTGGTTCAATGCTTTTGCCTGTCCTTTCAATCGGTCGCCTATTACGACTACTTCACTCAGGTTTTCCGAACCTGAAGACAATTTGAAATTGACCACTACATTTTTTCCTTCTTCAACCTTCACATCTTGTGAGACAGTTTGGTAACCTATGTATAACACTTCGATTTTATAATTTCCGGCAGGAACATTTAGAAATTCGAAGTCTCCAATCTGGTCGGAAACGGTATATTTATTTCCGACATTCAATTTGACTGTTGCACCAGGCAACGAGAAATTTCCGTCAAGATCGGTGATTTTTCCAGAGATGACTCCATTTTTCTGGGCAAAACCAGAAAGGCCTACAAGGAGTAAAGCCAATAAAAAGAATAATTTTTTCATCATTAAATTTTGTGTTGTTTTAGTGATGCGAAAGTAGAAAGGCGGTATAAAGCCATTGTTAACCCCTGATTAGGAAATGATATTTTTTAGGCAGGCTTTGTTAAGTAATATTGAAGAACAACGTTTCCTTGCTGATTGGTGAAGAAAAGCAAACCGGAAATCCTCCTGTAAAAAAGATTACGATGAAATAATAGTGAAAAACGTGTCCTTCATTTTTTTTGTATAAATTTGAATACGAGATTTACCCCTGATTTCTAAAATATTAATGAAAATTACTTGTTCATTTTTTCCTTTTTTTGGAGCAATACTCTTATTGTTCATTTCCACTATTAGTTATTCTCAAGATCAGAAAAAGATAGACAGCCTGAGGTATGAGCTGGTAAAATTTGATGCGCATAAAAAAGAGGCAGGAGCAAACGCTTCAAAAAGGATTGACACTTCCAAGATCCATATCTTGAATGAAATTGTTGTTGCCTTGTTCAAGTCAAATCCGTTGGATGCCTTGGATGATGCGAATCACCAGCTGGACTTGTCGGAAAAGCTTAATTACAAATGGGGGATCTCTCAGGCAAGCAATACCCTGGGTGCGATTTATGATTATAAGGGAGACTACGGCAAGGCAATACGATACTATCAAGAGTCTTTGATAAGCAAGAAAGAAACGAAGGATGAAATAGGAATGGCATATACTTACATCAATCTTGGGGTGGTCTATACCAAACAATACAACTATACAAAGGCCTTGACCCATCTGCTGAAAGCATTGGAGATTGCAAAAAGATTGAGAGATCCATACGCGATTTTCGGAGCCTACAATAATATCGGGGTGCTGTACAAGACACAAAATAAATTTGATGAAGCCATAAAAAACTACCTCAACTGCCTCAAGGTGCAAAAATCAATAAAGGACGATTATTTTATAGCGGTTACTTATCAGAATGTTGGAGAAGCGTATTTGTCCCTGGACAAGCTTGATCAGGCTTTGCCTTATTTTGAGAAAGGAATCATAAAAGCCCGGAAAGCACAAAACAAGGAATCAGAAGCAAATAATCGGGATGGCCTCGGCAAGATATTTCTTGAAAACAAGAATTACAAAAAAGCAATTCAGAGTTTTGAAAAGGCACTTGGATTAAGACAGCAAGTGCAGGATGAATTAGGAATCGGTTATTCCTATATGCACCTGGCCGATGTTTATTATGAAGAAGGTGATTTGGAAAAAACATTGCTCCATATCGAAAAAGCCCACCAGATTTTAAATGGGTTTGGAGAAATAGGAGCCATTTCGCACGGATATGAATTGAGGTCCAAGATCTACGATAAAAGGGGAAACTATGAATTGGCTTATAGAAATCAACTGCAGTTTAAATTGCTGAACGATTCGATCTTTAATCTGGAGCGAGACAAGAAGATGACTGAAATGCAACTGCAATATGACGCCAAAAGCATCAAGGACTCTTTGCAATCCATACAGGAAAAGAAAGATATTTTAAGAAGGGAAGAAGCCAGGATCGATAAAAACACGACCAATTATATTTATCTGGTCCTGAGTGTCATATTGGTATTCCTTATCGTGGTACTGGTTCAAAGAAACAAGATAGAAACGATAAAGAGGCAAAAAGCATTGGAGCAGGAACGCAACCGCATCAGCCGGAATCTTCATGACGATCTGGGAGCCCAGCTTTCGGCAGTGCGGATGTTTATCAGCAGTATCAAGAATCAAAACGATAAGGATAAGATTGAAGAAACGGTTGAAAATTCATTGGGGCTGCTGGATTCTTCCATTCACGAACTTCGAAATATTCTGAATGACATCCATTCATCGGTCATACAAGAGCAGGGATATTTGGCAGCGACCGAAATATTGGTCAACAAGATCAACCAGTTGAACCTGATTACCTTCGATCTTTCACATCATAATATGGACAAGCGTTTCAATAGCGAAATTGAATATGAATTGTACAGGGTCACGCAAGAACTTATCAATAATACCCTCAAGTATGCCGGAGCAGAAAAAGTATTTATTGATCTCTTGAAGCGCGATGGCAAGCTCGTTTTTTTCTATGAGGATGATGGAAAAGGATATGAATTGAATGCCATAAGAAGAGGTGACGGACTTGGTAACATCGAGTCGAGAATGCAATCTGTTGGAGGAACCGTAACATTTGATACTGCTCCGGGAAAAGGAGCAAGGACCATTATTGAAATACCTTTGTAACATGCCTTATTCAAAATTAAAATTGCTTATTGCCGATGACCACCAGCTTTTTATCAGCGGGTTGAAATTGATCCTCAAGGAGGAAGTAGGTCTGGAGATCACGGATTTTGCCCTCAACGGAAAGGAAGCCATCGAAAAAGCCAAAAAGGAAAATTTCGATATCATCCTTATGGACATCAACATGCCGATGATAGACGGCATTGAAGCGACCCGTGAAATAAAGAAAGCCAGCAGCAAGACAAAAATACTCATCGTGAGCATGCTATCAGACTTTGATACGGTGACAAAGGTTTTAAAAGCCGGAGCCGATGGATTCCTGATCAAGAATGCCGATGCCTCTGAATTTGTAAAGGCTTTTCACGCCCTGCAAAATAATGAGATCTATCTTTCGGCCGTTTTATCAGATTTGTTCAACAAGGACAAATATGGAAAAATAAACAAGAAGGAGTATATTCAATTTACAGAAAACATAGTGACACCAAGGGAAAAATCAATCTTGAAGATGATTGCCGAAGGCCATACCAATCTGGTGATTGCCGAAACGCTTTTCCTTTCGGTAAAAACGGTTGATACGCACCGCAACAACATGCTGGCCAAGTTGGGGCTTCCCAATACGGCTGCACTTGTAAAATTTGCCGTAGAAAATAAATTGGTTTAGTGCCACCAAAAATACAGCTTTTCCTGTATTTCCATACCGGACTTTTCTTTTTACGTTTGCGGTGTCACCTAAAATAAGCATCGCATGAAAAAAAACGTAAATACAGTCGATCGATTCATCAGGATATGCCTCTCTGTTATTTTTGGGATCCTGATGTTTCAAAATTTTGAGGACCTGCTCCTGGAAGTGATTGTTGGAGTATTGGGAATTTATTTTATCCTTAGCGCACTTTTTGAGATATGCCTTGTTTATCTTGTTTTAGGAATTTCTACAAAACCTTCAACAGGAAAGCGAATATATTGAATTCCCCAGAAAAGTAGGAGTGTATGAATGATCCCAACGTTATTGGTTGGGCTTATAGATGTCTGATCCAAAACACAAGACTATTTGTTTTTTAAGACTTCCAATAATTCCCTCTTGTAGGTAATGCCTATTGGTAATCTTACCTTGTTGATCACGATAAAATCCTTTTCGATTGCTTCAATCTTGTCCAGGGCTACTACATAAGATTTATGGATTCTCATGAACAAGCCATCGGGCAAGCTGTTCTTGATTTCGTTGGTCGTCGTCGAGGCTAGATACGTTCTTGTCTTGGTGAACAATTTCACATAGTTGCCAAAACTCTGGGCAAACAACAAATTGTCCAATTCAATATCCATAAAAAAACCATCCACCTTCACGTTGATTGTAGCGATGGATTCGGCCGGAGCTTTGATTTCTGCACCATCCATTGAAAAGAACCGGTCAATGGCTTTTAAGAATCTAGGAAAATAGATGGGCTTCAATAAATAATCAATCACCCCGTAATCATAGCTTTCCAAGGCAAATTCTGAATAGGCGGTTGTCAATATTGTCTTTGGTGCAGAAGGAATTATTTTCAGCAATTCCAAACCTGTAATCTCAGGCATGTCGATATCCAGAAACATCAGGTCGACTTTGTTCTCCCTCAGGAAAGTCATTGCCTCGATGCCATTATAAAATTGTTCCACCAATTCAAGCTGAGGATTCTTCTGGATGTAATTCACCAGCACATAATGGGCGGCCGGCTCGTCATCGACAATAATGCATTTTTTAGGCGTGCTCATCAGTTCAGTTCGATTTCGAGGTTGACATTAAAACTGTTTTCAGTCTCCGTAATTTCCAATTTATGCTTTTCAGGATAGATGATTTCCAGTCTTTCCTTTGTGTTTTTTAATCCTATCTTGGTTGAAACCACCGCTTTCTTCTTCTTCGGGATGGAGTTGGTGACATTCAAGAAAAGACGGTTTTCCTTTACCTGTATGGTAATGTTTACAAAACAGTTTTCAATTGTGCAAGCTCCATGTTTAAAAGCATTTTCAATAAAGGAAATCAACAGCATCGGAGCAATTTTATAATTTTGACTTTCGTCGAAATCATCCGAATATTGAATATCGCATCGATAACCGACACGTTCTTTTTCCAACTGGATATAACTCGAAAGAAACGCAATTTCATCTTCAATAGAAACCAATTCCTTGGAGCCATTTTCAACCTGATACCGCATCAATTGTGAAACCTGCATGATCATGTCAGGAGTACGTTCCGGGTATTGAAGACTGATTCCATACAAAGTGTTGAAGGTATTGAAGAGAAAGTGTGGATTCAATTGTCCTTTAAGGGTACTCAATTGGATTTCATTTGATAAAAGGGTCTTGTTGGTTTTTCGTTTCTGTTCTCTATAATGTTCCAAAATCTGGATGGAACCCAAAATACAAACCAAGGTCCCCGCCAGAGTTCCCAACTGGAAATGATAGGTTTTCTGGTTGGCTGATTTATACAAGAAACAATTCTTGTAAAGGATCTCCGTAGAAACCTCATAGAGGATGACCGAAAAAATCAATAGGGCCAAAATAGTCAGGATGAAATATAAGACTGGTCGGTGTTCTTTCAATAAAAAGGGCAGTATAAAAAAGCGATTGACTTGGGCGTGTCCATATAAGATGAAAAAATAAACCAAGCCAAAAAAGAAGCCTTTCAAGCTAAGGATCAGGATCCAATCATTTAATGTAAAAAGTACAAATGAGAAAACGAGGATGAAGATTTCCTGCAACCATTTGTTTTCCAAAACATATTTAAATTTCATTTTCAACATTTAAAGGGCTACAAAGTAAGCATTTATAATTGTATTTCTTCGGGCATTAATGACCAATTCAATTCGTCATTTTACCATTTCCGTTCATCATTAATAATCCTTTTGTAAAAGATATGCATTCTAAATTCGCATTTTAAATTCCAAAGAACATTATCGACATGACCTTAAAAAAGTTTTTTATTTTTATCAATCTGATGCTTTTTGCCCAAGGCTTTTCACAAACGCTTTCGCTGAAGGAAGCTGTTGAAACCGGAGTTTCAAACTATGGAACCATCAAGGCAAAGAGCAAATATGCCGAAGCATCACAAGAAACTGTGAAACAGGCCAGGCGGGACTATCTGCCTAACCTGAATCTTTCTGCCCAGCAGGATTTCGGAACCGTCAACGGACAAAATGGTCCTCTTTATGGTTTTGGAGGGCTTGGTGTCGCCTCTTCGGGATTGCCGCTTCCGGAACAGAATTGGAATGCTGCTTTTGGAGCTTTGTATCTGGTGAACGTCAATTGGGAATTCTTTACTTTTGGAAGGATCAAGGAACGTATCAACGTTTCCAAAGCCGATGCTGTCCGTTTTGAAAAGGATCTGGAGCAGGAAAAATTCCAACAAAAGATCAAGATTGCGGCCGCTTATCTGAACCTTCTTGCAAGCCAGCGACTTGCAATTTCCCAACAAAAAAATCTTGAAAGGGCCGAAATTTTCCAAAGATTGGCAGCCGTGAGGGTCAAAAACGGATTGCTTGCCGGAGTAGATTCTACCTTGGCTTCTGCCGAAGTCTCGCGTGCCAGGATTTCCTTGAACCAAATCAAGGACCAGGTCAAGGACCAGAACAATAAATTGGTTGCCTTGATGGGAACCGATATCAAAGATTTTGCGTTGGACACCACTTTTGTGAAACAAGTTCCAAAGGCAATTTTCTCCTTGGGACAAGCTTCGGACAGTTTGAATCCGGTGCTACAATTCTATAAAAGCAGGGTCGATTTCAGCAAGCAGCAAGTAAAAGCCTTCAGGAAAGAATACTATCCGAGTTTCAGCCTTTTCGGTATTTATCAGACACGTGCTTCGGGTTTTAATTCGGATTATGCCGTTGACCAGAATTCATTTACCAAGAACTATCTGGATGGGATAAGCCCAAGCCGCCAAAACTATCTGTTGGGAGTAGGTGTCACTTGGAACCTGACTTCAATCGCCAGAACAAATAAAAAAGTAAGTGCGCAAAAGCTGATTGCAGATGGCTTGCAGGAAGAATACAAGGTAATCGACCAGCAGTTGAAAACGCAATCCGATGCCGCAGATGCCAAGATTAAATTTGCAATGGACAATTATACGGAAGCACCAAAACAAGTCGCTGCCGCCAGGCAGGCCTATCTGCAAAAGACGACATTGTACAAGAATGGATTGACGAATCTGATTGACGTGACCCAGGCATTTTACACCTTGAACCGTGCCGAAATCGACAGTGACATCATCTACACCAACGTATGGCAATCGCTTTTGATGAAAGCGGCGGCAACGGGAGATTTCGACTTATTTATAAATGAATTTTAATTTTCGCACCCAATGAATTTAATACGTTTCGCACTACGCAAACCCATATCGATTCTCGTTCTCGTGGCCGGGCTTTTCTTCTTCGGGATTGGTGCCGTGAAGACCATCAAGGTGGATATCCTGCCCAAGATGAACCTTCCGGTAATCTATCTTGCCCATCCTTTTGGAGGCTACACGCCAAACCAGATGGAATCTTATTTTGCCAAGAACTATGTCAACATCATGCTTTTCGCCAATGGCGTAAAGACCATTGAAACCAAGAATATACAAGGCCTGACCTTGATGAAGGTGACGTATTACGAAGATACGAACATGGCCCAGGCAGCAGCTGAATTGAGTGCGCTTTCCAACAGGATCCAGGCAGGTTTTCCTCCTGGTTCGCAACCCCCATTCATCATCCGTTTTGATGCCTCTTCGCTTCCGGTCGGCCAACTGGTTTTGAGCAGCAAGACGAAGACCAACAATGAATTGCAGGATTTGGCGAATGTCTATGTGAGGGCATCGTTTACATCAATTCCCGGATTATTGTCGCCTCCGCCTTTTGGAGGAAGCCCAAGGACGATAGAGATCAATGTGGATCCGGACGCACTTAGATCCCATAATCTTACACCGGACCAGATTGTGGAGGCTTTAAGGATCAACAATCAAACGGCACCTTCGGGTAATGTCAGGATTGGCGACAAGAATTATATCACGCCAACCAATAATACCATCAAGGAAGTAAAGGATTTTGAAAAGATTCCCTTGTTCAAGGACGGTGTCCAGAATTTATATCTGGGCGATGTGGCTACTGTAAAAGATGGAGCGGATATCACGGCCGGTTATGCCTTGGTCAACGGAAAGCGCTCCGTTTATGTGAGTATCGCAAAAGCTGGAGATGCTTCGACTTGGGAGGTGGTTCAAAATCTAAAGGCACAATTGCCTAAAATACAAAGCACCTTGCCGGAAGATGTACAGCTTTCGTATGAATTCGACCAATCGGTCTATGTAATCAATTCCGTCAAGAGTTTGATTACCGAAGGAGTCATCGGAGCCATATTGACAGGATTGATGGTGTTGTTGTTTCTAGGAGACAGGAGGGCGGCATTTATTGTAATCCTTACGATTCCGATTTCTATTATTTCAGGTGTCTTGTTCTTGAAATTATTCGGGCAGACCATCAACCTTATGTCATTGAGTGGATTGGCTTTGGCTATCGGAATCCTCGTAGATGAAAGTACCGTTACCATAGAAAATATCCACCAGCATTTGGACATGGGCAAGCCAAAAGCACTCGCCATTTGGGATGCCTGCAAGGAAATTGCATTGCCTAAATTGTTGATCCTGCTTTGTATCCTGGCGGTTTTTGCACCAGCGTTCACCATGACGGGAATTCCGGGAGCCTTGTTCCTGCCTTTGGCTTTGGCAATAGGTTTCTCCATGATCATTTCCTTCTTGTTATCGCAAACCTTTGTTCCGATTATGGCGAACTGGTTGATGAAGGACCATGCAAAAATCCACCATAAACCTGGTATTTCCGATGATGAAGCCGAATTCAATGCTTCGGGCTTGACAGCAGATTCAGAGGAAGATACTTTCAGTCAAAGGAAGGTCCTGGCCCGGGAAGATTTAAACAATGATGGGAAAGTCGGGAAATTCGAGAAATTCCGTCTTCGTTTTATGAAGTTCATCGACAGGCTTTTTGTATTCAGGAAACCGGTTACCTTGATTTATCTGATAGGAATTACAGGTTTGGCCATCGTATTATTGAATGTGATAGGGCAGGACGTTTTTCCTAAAGTAAATTCAAGCCAGTTCCAGATGCGACTCCGGGCACCGGACGGAACCCGAATCGAAAGGACGGAAGACAAGGCTTTGTTGGCGTTGAAGGAATTGGAAAAACTGGTTGGAAAAGAACATATTTCCATTTCATCGATCTATGTTGGACAGCATCCGAGCTTGTTTTCAGTATCACCAATCTACCTTTTTACGGCTGGTCCGCACGAAGCGGTTTTCCAAATCGGGCTCAAGGATTATCATGCCGATATGGAGGTTTTCAAGGATGATTATAGAAAGCGTCTGGCTAAGATCTTGCCCGATGTAAAAGTTTCCTTTGAACCAATTGAACTGACCGATAAGGTTTTAAGCCAAGGCTCTCCAACACCGATTGAAATCAGGATTGCAGGAAAGAATAAGAAGGTAAACGAGGAATATGCCAACAAGATCATTGCCAACCTGAACAAGATTGATTATTTCAGGGACGTTCAAATCGGGCAGCCCATAAAATATCCGTCGTTGGACATCAATATTGACAGGACGCGTGCCGCACAACTGGGTGTTGATATGAATGACATTTCACGTTCGCTGATTGCGTCAACTTCTTCTTCCAGATATACTGAAAAGAATACCTGGATAGACGAAAAGGCAGGACTCTCTTATAACGTGCAAGTACAAGTACCTTTGAACAAGATGAATACCCATAATGATATCGGAGAGATTCCATTATTGAAAAACACTTCCCGTCCGGTTTTGAGCGACGTGGCTACCATCACACCGTCTTATACCTATGGCGAGAATGACAATCTTGGTGCAATGCCGTATATTTCGGTTACCGCAAACATCGACCATACCGATTTGGGAACGGCTTCGACTGCAGTCAAGAATATAATCGCCGGTCTGGGAGAATTGCCAAGGGGATTGTTCATCGAACCAATCGGATTGTCCAAAGTCTTGGATGAAACAATGGGAAGCCTTCAGGCAGGATTGCTGGTTGCCGTTGTGGTGATCTTCCTGATGCTGTCGGCCAATTTCCAATCGTTCAGGGTTTCATTGGTAATCCTTACGACGGTTCCTGCAGTAGTCTTGGGAGCATTATTGTTGCTGCTGCTTACGGGTTCAACCTTGAATCTGCAATCCTATATGGGAATCATCATGTCGGTCGGGGTATCGATTGCCAATGCGGTCTTATTGGTCACGAATGCCGAACAATTGCGAAAGGTAAACGGAAATGCAATGGAATCTGCACGCGAAGCCGCATCGCTGCGATTGCGTCCGATCATTATGACCAGTATCGCAATGATTGCCGGAATGCTGCCGATGGCAATCGGTCACGGTGAAGGAGGCGATCAGGTTTCTCCCTTGGGAAGGGCGGTAATAGGGGGACTTTTGTTTTCCACTTTTACAGTATTGATTATCTTGCCGATGATTTTCGCCTGGGCATTGGGAAAAACATCCACACAATCGGTTTCATTGGATCCGGAAGACGAAGAAAGCAAACATTACATCTCATCATTACCTCATAAAAATGAAAAATAATAGTATAAAATTAGCCGTTGTGGCAATGTTGTTTTTGGCAGGTTGTGCCGAAAAGAAAGAAGAAGCAGTTGCTCCAGTAGAGGAAACCCCGGCAATCGAAACATTTGTTGCGCAGAAAGAGAAACTATCAACAGAGTTGAGGATGCCGGCCGAATTGGTAGGCTTCCAGCAAGTGGATGTCTATGCGAAGGTCAGCAGTTTTGTAAAGGAATTGAAAGTGGATATCGGATCGGAAGTCAAGAAAGGACAATTGCTGATGATTTTGGAAGCACCGGAAACGAGTTCGCAATTGGCTGCGGCCGAATCAAGACTGCGTTCGCAGGAAGCGGTTTATCTTACAAGCAACAACACCTATAAAAGATTCTTGGAAACCAGCAAGGTGGAAGGAACCATTTCCAAAAACGATCTGGAACTGGCCGAAGGAAGAAAGAATTCCGATTATGCACAGCTCCAGGCTGCAAAAGCATCGTATCGCGAAGTACAAAACATCATCAGCTATCTTCAAATCCGCGCTCCTTTTGATGGTGTCATAGCGGCGAGAAACGTAAATCTTGGCGCCTATGTAGGTCCTGCCGGAAAAGGTTCGGATCTGCCCTTGGTTACCATCCAGCAGCAAGACAAACTCCGACTTTCGGTATTTGTTCCCGAAGCCTACACGGGTTATCTGAGCAATGGTGATGAATTGAGCTTTTCTGTGAAATCGTTATTGGGACAAAACTTCAAAGCCAAGATCGCCAGAAAATCAGGCGCATTGGACAGCAGGCTTCGCTCCGAAAGGGTGGAGATGGACGTCATCAATACAACCAAGAAGCTGTTGCCGGGAATGGTGGCCGAAGTGGTATTGCCGCTCAATGCAAAAGACAGCACGTTCGTAGTGCCAAAATCAGCAGTCGTCTCTTCAAGCGAAGGTATTTTTGTTTTAAAAGTCGAAAACCACAAAACCCTCAGGACCAAAGTCCAAAAAGGAAGGGAATTCGAAGACAGGGTTGAAGTCTTCGGAGACATCCAGCCAAATGCAGTCCTGGTCAAGATAGCTTCCGAAGAAATAAAGGACGGAACGGAAGTAAAGTAAAACTATAGAAAAGTGAAATCAGAAACGGTTTCACTTTTTTTAGCTGCTTACTCCACACTTATGTTCAACGTATCAGTCTTTAAATCTTTAGCTGCTGCTGATAAGACAATAGGTTTCCCGCTTCCATCGGTTTGGATGATAACCTGGGCCAAGCCATTGAATAATTTGCGTTTCCAAGGCTCCGAACGCTTTATTACCTGCAGCATTCCAGGATTGGTATTGACTACGTCCCAATCGTTTATCTTCTTGATGGGGGTGGCGATGATATGGATCGTATTCGTTCCCTGTTTCAATAGATTGGGATCGAGTGCATAGGCTTGTGCATCTTCACTTGATGCAGCTGCTTTTGTCCCGTTTATAAAAATGACAGCATCAACACCCAGCTTCTGATAAAAGAATGTAAAGGCATCCTTTCTTGAAAGATTTTCCAAATGGAACGATCCTTCATATACATAAGCGGGAGCAGGGTTTTTATAATCCCTTCCCTCAAAAGCACCTTTCCAGTTGTTTTCCGGATAAATGGATAATTGCTGTGGAAGTATGGCATTATCCAATGCCTGTTCCTTCAAATTGGTTATGGCTACAAGATCAATCACATCAATGAACTTGTCCCTTTCATGTGATGTCGGATCGCCATTTCCAACGCCCAGTATTTTACCGCCGCCCTTGATCTCAAAAGTTATTTCATTTCCGGCAGTTGGCACTTGCAAGTCATTCTTGTCTGTAGCTTCAACAGTTACGACAGCTATACCGTTTGTCTTCTTGAGTAATTGCCTGTCTGGTGTAAGCCTTATTCTTTCAGGTTTTTCGGTTGTTTTTCGCACCGATGCAAGTATCTTCTTTCCATTCTTGTAACCAACGGCTTCCAAGGTACCGGATTGGTAAGCCACCTTCCATTCCAAATGGCCATATTGTTCCATTTTCTTTTTTCCAAGACTTCTCTTGTTCAGGAAAAGCTCCACTTCATCACAATTGGAATAGGCCCAGACATCGATCTCTTTTCCTTCCATCCCCTGCAAGTTCCAATGCGGCAGCAGATGCAATACAGGATCCTTGCCCCACCAAGATTTCAGGTAGAAAACATTGTCCTTCGGAAATCCACACACATCCATCATTCCAAAATAGGAAGTGACCGACGGCCAGCCATAAGGTGTTGGTTCACCCCGATAATCGAAACCTGTCCAGATGAACATTCCGGCAAGATAAGGTCGCGTGGCATAAAATTTCCATCCTTCTTCGATACTGTAGAAGCTTGGACGAGGCTTCTTGTCATAGGCACTTTTATACTGCCTGGCATCATCTGTAAAATAAACACCCCTTGTTGCAAACGTCGAGCCTTCCTCGGTCCCCATTCCCGGCTGCTGCTTGAAGCTGTTCCGATGCGCGTCAATATCGCCATTGCCCATATAATTGTAGCCCATCAGTTCTACAACCGAAGAGATTCCGCTCCTGAAACCACTGCTGATCCCAACAGAAACGGGTCTTGTCGGATCGATACTTTTGACGTAATCCTGCATCGTGGTCGTGATGCGTTCACCCACGATATTTCCTTCAATGTTCCATTCTTCATTGCCAACCGACCAGCAGATGATGCTTGGATGATTGCGGTCCCTTTCTATCATTCGTTTCAAGCTTCCAAGATGTAGATCATTGACCCCCATGAGGCGTGTTTCATCAATCACCAGCATGCCCAATCTGTCACAAGCTTCCAACAATTCCGGAGTGGGAGGATAGTGGGAACAGCGATAGGCATTGGATCCCATTTCCTTGAGCTTTTTAATGCGGAAATACTGCAGCTCATCAGGAATGGCAGTTCCTACGCCTGCGTGATTCTGGTGATTGTTGCTTCCTTTCAGCTTGAGGGGTTTTCCATTCAGAAAAAAACCTTCTTCAGGGTCAAAGCGTATGTTCCTGATGCCGAACGTGGTTTCATGGCGGTCGATCAATTGGTTGTCCTGCTTTATCTCGATGATCAGATCATACAAATGGGGAGCCTCTACATCCCAAAGTTTGGAGTTGTTGACCTTGATTTTCGAAGAGATGGTATTGGTCTTGTAAAAATCAGGAGCAGTTGTCTTTTCGACAAAGGAGGCAGCCAGTTTTCCGGAAGGATCAAGAATGGTATATGATACCTCTATCAAGCCTTTAAAGGTTCCTTTGTTTTCGACAGTTGCAGAGGAAGTGACGATGGCAAAATCCTTTTCAATTTGAGAGGTTACATAGGTGCCATTTGAAACTATGTGCAAAGGATTTGTTTTTTGAAGGTACACGTGCCTGTAGATTCCTGCTCCTTCATAGAACCAGCCTTCTTCCATAGTGGCATCAACACGTACGGCTATGGTGTTTTCCCCTCCATAATTCACATACGGGCTTACATCATATTCAAATCCATTGTAACCGCTTTCTTCCGTGCCCAGGAAATGTCCGTTGAACCATACTTTTGAATTCCTGAAGACACCGTCAAATTTCAAGGAAATAATCCGGCCCAGGTCAGTTTCAGGAATCGCGATCTTCTTGCGATACCATCCAATGCTCTTTTCAGGAAAACCTTTTCCGGCTTCCTTGAAACCGTGGCTGAAACTTGCCTTCTCGCTGAAAGGCTGCTCTACCGCCCAATCATGCGGAAGGTCAAGAAGCCTCCAAGCCCTGTCGTCAAATGATTTTGATGCAGGCCCGTCTCCATTTCCTGTTTTTGACAGATAGGAAAAATAGCCGGTGGCATGGTCAAAATCCTTTTCGGTGTCGTAGGGATGGCCAAACGCAAAATGCCATCCGTTGTCAATTGCAATCAAGTCCCTTGTCAGTTTTTGCTGTGCGAAAGAAAAAGGGCTGATTAGGAAAATAAGAAATACAAAGCTTGTTCGATGAGAAATCTTCATAAATATCGGGTCAATTTAATGGAAGCAATAAAAATATGTATTTATGGTCAGGTGATGGTGTAGTATTTTATCAAATTGCAATAGTTTTCTGATAGCTTTAAACCCGTCCAACGCAATCTGTAAGAATTTCCATTATCCATACCCACACGTCTGATTTCCAATTTTATAAGTTCTCACTTCAATTTCCTATATTTGCAATCCCGAAACCATACATAAAGTGAGTCAGATAAACAAGCTAAAAATTCTCAACGACCCAATCTATGGGTTCATCACCATTCCGGATACGCTCATTTATGATCTCGTCCAACATCCCTATTTCCAACGATTAAGGCGTATTTCGCAAATGGGACTGTCCTATCTGGTCTATCCAGGAGCACACCACACCAGGTTCCATCACGCTTTGGGTTGTATGCACATCATGCAAAAGGCCGTTGAAGTGATCCGTTTCAAGGGTACTGACATCTCCAAGGAAGAAGAAAGGGCCCTGTATGTTGCCATTTTGCTGCATGATATCGGGCACGGACCCTTCTCGCACGCAATGGAACACAGCATAGTGGAAGACGTCAACCATGAGTCGATTTCATTATTGTTCATGGACAAGCTCAACGCCGAATTCAAAGGTGAATTAAGCCTGGCAATAAAAATATTCAAGGGTGATTATCATAGGAAATTCATGTTGCAATTGATTTCAAGCCAGTTGGATATGGACAGGATGGACTACCTGAAGCGTGACAGCTTTTATAGCGGTGTGGCTGAAGGAAACATCAATTCCGACCGTTTGATCCAGATGATGACGGTGGTTGATGATACTTTGGTGATCGAAGAAAAAGGAATCTATTCGGTAGAAAAATTCCTGATGGCAAGACGCTTGATGTACTGGCAGGCCTATCTGCACAAAACCAGCCTCGTAGCCGAGTTGATCTTGACGAAAGCCTTGAAAAGAGCAAAAGAGCTGACGCAGAAAGGCGTGGTTTTGAACTGCAGCCAGCCGTTGCTGTTTTTCATGCAAAACAGGATCACATTGGAGTCTTTTGATGACGCAACGTTGGATTTGTTTGCCCAGTTGGATGATTTTGATATCATCAGTGCCCTGAAAAACTGGCAATCACACGATGATTATGTGCTGAGTTCACTCAGCCGGATGATCATCAACCGCGATTTGTTGAAGATAAAGGTAAGCGAGGAGAAATATTCTCAAGAAGATGCCGATGCATATATCACGGCTTTTGCCAAGCTCAATAATATCTCACTGCACGATGCAGGATATTTTGTCTACAAGGGGAAAATAAAAAATCAGGCCTACAACAAGGAAGCAGAACCTATAAGGATATACAAGAAGGACAAGTCGATTGAGGATGTCGTTACGGCTTCCGACCAGTTGAATATAAAAGCACTCACCAAACCGGTTACCAAGTTTTATATTTGTTTTCCAAAAGTACTTGCAGAAAGTTAACAATTAAAAATCTATTTTTTATATTTTTGTCGTGATGAAATTTACAGCAGAACAAATAGCAGGTATTTTGGAGGGCGAGGTAGTGGGAAATCCTAATGCTGAAGTTTCCAGGTTATCAAAGATAGAAGAAGGAACAGATGGTTCGCTTACATTCCTGAGCAACCCCAAGTACCTTAATTTCATATATTCTACACAGGCATCGGTAACGATAGTCAACCAATCATTCATACCGGAGGGTCCAATTGCAACTACGCTTATCAAGGTTGAGGATGCTTATGGTGCTTTCTCAAAGATTTTAGCATTCTACGATCAGGTTAAGCACAACAAGAACGGAATAGAACAGCCTTCTTCCCTTTCGGAAACGGCTAAATATGGTTCTGATTTTTATCTGGGAAGCTTCAGTTACATTGGAAATAACGTAGTTATCGGGAATAATGTGAAGATATATCCCAACTCTTTTATAGGAGATAATGTTGTTATAGGAGATAATGTGATTATTTTTGCAGGCGCGAGGATTTATTCTGAAACAATGATCGGGAACTCTTGTATGATCCATTCCGGGGTAATTATCGGAGCTGATGGTTTTGGTTTTGCACCCAATCCGGACGGGACCTACACAAAGATTCCTCAGATTGGCAATGTCATTCTGGAAGACAATGTAGATGTGGGAGCCGCTACCACGATAGACAGGGCTACTATGGGATCAACAATTATAAGGAAAGGTGTAAAGCTGGACAACCAGATTCAGATTGCGCATAACGTAGAAATCGGAGAAAATACCGTAATTGCCGCTCAGACAGGCGTGGCAGGTTCTACCAAGATTGGAAAGAACTGCACCATTGGGGGACAAGTTGGAATATCAGGACACATCACCATTGGCGATAATGTGCGGATTCAAGCCCAGACTGGTGTTGCAAGAAATATTAAAGACGGGGAGATCATACAGGGAACTCCTGCTTTTGGTTATAATGATTATAATAAATCGTACGTTCATTTCAAGAACTTGCCAAGAATTGTCACTGAAATAGAAGATTTAAAGAAGAAGATTAATAATTTAAGTATAATAAAAACCAAAAACAATGGTTAGACAAACAACCATCAAAACCGAAATTTCTCTAACTGGAGTAGGTCTTCATACGGGAAAAGAAGTTAAAATGACTTTCAAGCCAGCACCAATCAACAACGGTTTTACATTTGTAAGAGTTGATTTGGAAGGACAGCCAATTATTGAAGCGGACGCCAATTATGTGGTAAATACACAGAGAGGTACGAATCTAGAAAAATTAGGAGTGAAAATCCAAACTTCAGAGCACGTCTTGGCGGCATTTGTAGGTTGTGATGTTGACAATGTTATCATAGAATTGAATGCTTCCGAGCCTCCAATCATGGATGGATCATCAAAATATTTTGTTGAAGCCATTGAGAAGGCCGGTATTGTTGAACAGGAAGCAGAACGAAAATATTATGTAGTGAAAGAAGTAATTTCTTTTGTTGATGAAGCTACAGGAAGTGAAATCTTGGTAATGCCAAGCGACGATTATCAGGTAACTGCCATGGTCGATTTTGGTACCAAGGTTTTGGGCACCCAGAATGCCACGATGAAAAATATTGGTGCTTTCAAAAAAGAAATTGCCGATGCAAGGACATTCAGTTTCCTGCATGAATTGGAATCATTGCTAGAAAATGGCCTGATCAGGGGAGGAGATTTAAACAATGCCATCGTTTATGTTGACAAGGAAATCTCTGAATCCACGATGGAAAACTTGAAAGTTGCCTTTGGAAAGGAAAAGATTTCAGTCAAGCCAAATGGAATCCTGGACAATCTTACCTTGCATTATCCTAACGAGGCAGCAAGACACAAATTGCTTGACGTCGTAGGAGATCTGGCTTTGATAGGAACCAGGATCAAAGGAAAAGTCATAGCGAATAAGCCAGGTCACTTCGTGAACACGCAATTTGCAAAAAAGATGGCCAAGATCATAAAAATAGAACAAAGGAATCACGTTCCGGTTTACGATCTGAACCAGGAACCGTTGATGGATGTCAATAAGATCATGACAATGTTGCCACACAGGCCACCATTCTTGCTGATCGACAAGATCTTTGAACTTTCAGATACGCATGTTGTTGGTTTGAAGAACGTGACGATGAATGAACCATTCTTCGTAGGGCATTTTCCAGACGCACCGGTAATGCCAGGTGTCTTAATTGTTGAGGCAATGGCGCAATGTGGTGGAATCTTGGTGCTGAGTACGGTTCCGGATCCTGATAATTACCTGACTTTCTTTATGAAGATTGACAATGTGAAATTCAAGCATAAGGTATTGCCAGGTGATACCTTGATATTCAAATGTGATCTGATTACTCCGATAAGAAGGGGAATCTGTCACATGCAGGCGAATGCTTATGCGAACGGAAAACTGGTAGCGGAAGCAGAATTAATGGCACAAATTGCCAAAAAACAATAAAAGAAAAGTAGATGAATCAACCACTTGCTTACGTTCATCCGGGAGCTAAAATAGCTAAAAATGTTGTAATTGAACCTTTTACAACAATCCATAACAATGTAGTTATTGGAGACGGAACTTGGATAGGTTCAAATGTTACCATTATGGAAGGTGCAAGAATCGGAAAGAATTGCAATATTTTTCCCGGAGCTGTAATTTCGGCCATACCACAGGATTTAAAATTTGGAGGAGAAGATTCTCTTGTAATTATAGGAGACAATGTAACCATCAGGGAATGTGTAACCATCAACAGGGGAACTATTGCTTCAGGACAAACCGTAATCGGAAACAATTGTCTCATTATGGCAACGGCCCATATTGCCCACGACTGTCATGTCGGAAATAATGCCATCATCGTGAACGGTGTACTTTTGGGAGGGCACGTAACGATAGGGAATTATGCCATCATTGGCGGATTATCAGCTGTTCATCAATTCATCAGTGTTGGTGACCATGCCATGATTTCAGGTGGATCCTTGCTGAGAAAAGATGTTCCTCCGTTTACAAAGGCGGCAAAAGAACCTTTGTCCTATGTAGGAATCAATTCCGTAGGACTAAGAAGAAGAGGTTTCTCAACTGAAAAAATCAGGGAGATCCAGGAAATCTACAGGATCCTCTACCAAAAGAATTACAACACCACCCAAGCTTTGGGAATCATTGAAGCGGAAATGGAAGCAACTCCGGAAAGAGATGAAATCATCCAATTCATCAGGAATTCTTCAAGGGGTGTGATGAAAGGTTACACAGGAAGCTTCTAAAACAAAACAAAAATTCAATTAACAAACAACGAATAAACATATAAAATGGCATCTACATCAGATATTAGAAACGGATTATGCATCAAGTTCAATCACGATATTTATAAAATTATAGAGTTTTTGCACGTAAAACCGGGAAAAGGTCCAGCTTTCGTGAGGACAAAGCTAAAAAGTCTAACCAACGGAAAAGTGTTGGACAATACGTTCTCTGCAGGACATAAGATAGATGAGGTTCGTGTTGAAACGCATGAATATCAATTCTTATATGCAGAAGGGGACTTGTATAACTTCATGCACACGGAATCCTACGAGCAGATTCAATTGAACAAGGCAATCCTTGATGCTCCGGATTTGTTGAAGGAAGGAACAACGGTAAAAGTGATTATCAATGCTGAAACTGAAGCACCATTGTCTGTAGACATGCCAGCTTCTGTTATTTTGGAAGTAACGTATTCAGAGCCAGGAGTAAAAGGAAATACTTCTACAAATGCTACAAAGCCGGCAACTGTTGAAACTGGAGCAAATGTAAACGTTCCGTTGTTCATCAATGAAGGAGATAAAATTAAAATTGATACTGCTACAGGTTCCTATATGGAGCGTGTAAAGGAGTAATTTAATTGAAAGATTTAAAGATTGGGAAATTAAAAGTTTCCAATCTTTAAGATTACGGGGCAATTTTTCAATCTTTAAAGCTTTCAATCATTAAATTAATTTATGAAGTTTCCAAAAGTCTATTCTTTAAAAGAAATTGCCGCCATCATCAACTGCGAATATGTTGGCGATGAACATTTTCCCGTTCAAGGGATGAATGAAATCCATGTTGTGGAGAATGGGGATATTGTTTTTGTAGACCATCCCAAATACTACGACAAGGCTTTGCAATCCGCTGCGACTATCGTTTTGATTAACAAAAACGTGGATTGTCCGGAAGGAAAAGCCCTTTTGATTTCTGATGATCCTTTCAGGGATTTCAATAGATTGACCAATCATTTCAGGCCCTTTCAATTTTCAAATGTTTCCATTTCACCTTCGGCAGAAATAGGGGAGGGTACTGTAATCCAACCCAATTGTTTTATCGGAAACAATGTCATCATCGGAAGAAATTGCTTGATCCATTCCAATGTTTCCATCTACGATAATACTGTAATAGGAGATAATGTGATGATTCACGCAGGAACAATCCTGGGAGCCGATGCTTTTTATTACAAGAAGCGCGCAGAAGGTTTTGACCAGCTGGTTTCCGGTGGAAGGGTGGTTATCGAAAGCAATGTCGGAATTGGGGCACTTTGTACTATTGATAAAGGTGTTACGGGAGATACAACCATTGGAGAAGGAACAAAGATTGACAACCAGGTGCATGTTGGACACGATACAATTATAGGAAAAAAATGCCTTATCGCTTCACAAACCGGAATCGCAGGTTGTGTGATCATTGAAGATGAAGTGACGCTTTGGGGACAAGTGGGTACCACGAGTGGAATAAGAATTGGTTCGAAGGCCGTGATAATGGGACAGACGGGAGTTACTAAATCCGTAGAAGGAGGAAAAACCTACTTCGGAACCCCGATTGAAGAATCCCGTGAAAAGCTGAAGCAATTGGCGAACATCAAAAAGATACCCGAAATACTTGAAAAATTAAAATAATTATGTCTGCTAAAAAGATAGTTCAGGATTTTTACAAATCAGATGCCTTGATAGACGCTGCGGTTATGGCTGAATTCTTGCATCCGGAGATAATTTTGGAATGGAACAGTACGAAGGGATTTCTGAAAATGAACCATGAGGAGATTATTGCCCTTACACAGGAAATGGGCAAGGCATATGTCCGCTCCAAGGCCAGGATCAACCTGATGGTTGCTGAAAAAAACATGGTTTCGCTTCGTTTTTCGCACTATGTGAAAACATTCGAGAATCCACGGGAAGAAATGCTGTTGGCGCATTTTTTTGTCATCTGGGAAGTCAAGGACGGAAAATTGTTCCGTGGTTATCAGATGAGCCAGATTTTATAAGGCGATGAAATGGCCCGGTATTGCATTTTCCCCTTCCAAAGAAGTAATACTGATTAAAATTACTTGCACTGCCTGGCTGATAGCCAAAATAATTTCATTCAAGCTCTGGATGGCAGATAGGTACTTTCCTGTCGCTCCAGTATTTGATTTTCTATCGTTTCCGAACGAATTCCACTTCTTCTTGTTTTTCTTTTCCATGATAGGGATTGCAAGCGCTTTCTTTTTTCCAAACAAGAAAATAGTGCTGGCAAGTGTCGTCATCATCGAGGTCGCATCTTGTCTTTTGGACCAAATGAGATGGCAGCCCTGGGAATATCAATACCTTCTCACATTTTTATTCTTCCTCTTTTCGAATAATAGAAAACAATTTCTTTTATTGTTTGCTTTCCTGATGGCTGCAACCTATAGCTTCAGTGGCATTCATAAATTTAGTGGAAGTTTCCTGTATGCATTCTGGGACAAGATCTTCCTGTATGATTTTTTGCATCTTCCCTACAACATGATCACGGATCCTCTTGTCCATTATTCGGGGGTGCTGCTTTCAATTATTGAGGTTTTTATTGGAATTGGAATTCTATTTTCTCGTCATAGAAGATACATTTCCTTTCTTGCCGTGCTGATGCATTTGTTTATAGTACTCATTTTTGGACCGTTTGGATTGAATTACAATGGTATCATATTGCCGTGGAATTTGGCAATGATTGCCCTGGTATTGGTTTTGTTTCATAGAGGGGAGCAATTAAATTTCACGTTGGCATTTTTCAAAAACAGATTGAACATCATCGTTTTTCTTTTGGTTGGAGTCCTCCCAGCCTTATGCCTGTTTGGGAAATGGGACGATTATCTGTCCTTCAATCTGTATTCGGGAAATGTAAAGACGCTTGTGATCTGTGTGGACGATGTTCAGGCATATCCTGAATTGGAAAAATACAAGTCAAGCCTGAAAAACAATACATTCTGCAACGATGCCTATAGGATCAATACAAATGTTTGGGCTTTGGATGAATTGAAAGTGATGGTATATCCAGAAGAAAGAGTGTTCAGGATATTGCAGGATCGCTTTGATGAAAAATACCCAAATGTTAAAAATACATTTGTTTATTATTGGTATCCCTACCAAAATGAAAACATCAGGGAAGTCAGGTAAAATTCTCTTGCGATTTTTACAGTTTTTACTTTAAACTTTGCCTCTAAAAACCTATTTTTGCATCACTATTTCAAAAAATAATTAAAAAAATATATTATGAGCGTTTTAGTTAATAAAGATTCTAAAATAATTGTTCAGGGGTTTACAGGAAGTGAAGGTACTTTTCACGCTTCTCAGATGATTGAATACGGAACAAACGTTGTAGGTGGTGTTACTCCGGGAAAAGGAGGAACTACGCATTTGGATCGTCCTGTGTTCAATACTGTAAAGGATGCTGTAGAACAAGCCGGAGCTGATACAACCATCATTTTCGTTCCGCCCGCTTTTGCTGCTGATGCAATTATGGAAGCTGCTGATGCTGGAATCAAGGTAATCATCACTATTACAGAAGGTATTCCGGTTGCAGACATGATCAAGGCTTATGCTTATATTCAAAATAAAGAGTGTCGTTTAATCGGTCCAAACTGTCCTGGTGTCATCACGCCAGGTGAAGCTAAAGTTGGGATCATGCCAGGTTTCGTTTTCAAGAAAGGAACAGTTGGTATCGTTTCCAAATCAGGAACGTTAACGTATGAAGCTGCAGACCAGGTTGTAAAACAAGGTTTGGGAATCACAACAGCTATCGGAATTGGTGGAGATCCAATCATCGGGACTACTACTAAAGAAGCGGTTGAATTGTTGATGAACGATCCGGAAACTGAAATCATCATCATGATTGGTGAAATTGGTGGTCAATTGGAAGCTGATGCTGCCAAATGGGTGAAGGCTGATGGGAACCGTAAGCCGGTTGTTGGTTTCATCGCGGGTGAAACTGCTCCAAAAGGAAGAACAATGGGGCATGCAGGTGCAATTGTGGGTGGTGCTGATGATACGGCGGAAGCCAAGAAACGCATCATGAGAGAAAACGGAATCCACGTGGTGGACTCTCCTGCAGAAATTGGTAAGAAAGTAAAAGAAGTACTGGGATAATCTCCAATCCCGAAGTTTCGGGAACTAAATAATAAATTCCAAAGCTCCGCTTCGTGTGGAGCTTTTTGTTTGAATAACTTCACTTGGCCCCTTGGTGTCTTGTGGCAAAAAAAAGAAAAGATGTATAAAGAATTAAAGAAATTCAAAACCCAGAATACCTTTGCTTTCACGCAGGAAGATAGCTTGGAGACGGTTTGCAACGCACCAGAATCGGGAAGTGGCGTTTTTATGGTGTATGCTGTAGAAGGCGAAGAGAAGGAATTGATCATGGTAGGTTCTACGGGAACGATCCAGAATGACGGTACCTTGAAAATCAAGAATGGTGGCTTGTACGACAAGATTGTAAACGGACACCAATTTGCAAAAACAGGAAGAAAGTATTCTTGGCCGGCTCAAATGAAATTGGAAAACATTGAGCGTCTGGAAGTGTCTTGGTATGAAACCTTCAACGAAAAGAACAAGGCAATCCCTACTTTCGTAGAAGGACAGATGCTGCAGAACTTCTTGGACGAGAACGGAAAGTTGCCAAGATGGAACGTGGCGTTCTAAACATAAAACAAAATATACTACTCAGGCCTTGCAATTTGTAAGGCTTTTTTTATTTCAAGCAATTGGTTTTTATATATTTGAGGACTTATAGCAATTTTATGAAAAAACTTTACTTTTTACTGATTGTTTTCTCAACAATCAGCAACCTCCATTCCCAGATCATCAACTTTCCCAATGCCTCTTTCAAGGACAAATTGCTGGATGCCGATTACTGGAACAGTATTGCAAAAGATTTAGGAGGCAATTCTTTTAAGATTGATGCAAATAATAATGGAGAAATTGAGCAAAGCGAAGCTTTGCAGGTGAGCTATCTAGATTTTTATGGATTGAGTCCCGCCATTTCATCTTTTGAAGGGATTGAATATTTCACGAATCTTACCTTTTTGAATGCCGATGCAAATATTGCTACTTCAGCAAATTTGTCGGCACTCGTTAATTTAGAAACATTATATTTTACTTCGCCTTTCATGACAAGTTTGAATGTGAGCGGACAGGTGAATCTTAAGGTTTTAAAATGCGGTGGAGGGCAACTTACAGCCCTTGATGTGAGCGATTCTGTAAATTTAGAGATTTTGCATTGTGGCCTAAACCAGATAACTTCTATTGATTTGACAGGATTGGCGGATCTTATAGAATTGAGCGTTGCCAGTAATAATTTGACGGTTTTGGATCTTTCTGAGCAAATTAATCTCGAATTTCTAGAATGTGGTGATAACCAAATTACCACTTTAGACTTGAGCAATCAAAATGCATTAAAGTGGTTGTCCTGCCACGATAATCTTTTTGGAACGCTCGATCTCAGTATGCTTCCAAACCTAGAGTATTTGCTTTGCTCTTACAATGGATTGACTACCCTTGACGTGTCAAATTGCCCTCAGTTGTATAACATTACATGCCACCACAACATACTCACTTCTTTAAATTTTTCAGGATTGACAAATCTACAATCAATTTTTTGCAACAACAATCAGTTGACTTCATTAGAATTGTCTGATTTGCCGAATTTGACGAACATCGACTGCTCAGGAAACCTGTTGCAATCACTCGATTTGAGCGAGGCTACCAGCCTTCAAGCATTTATGTGCAACAACAATCAGCTTACTTCATTAAACTCTAAGAACGGAAAAGTAGAATTACAATGGAATTTCTTTGGCAACCCGAACCTTGAATACATCTGTGCAGATGAAGAAATGATTGAGGGAATGAAGGCCCATGCAGATGCTCTTGAGCTAAACTGCGAGGTCAATTCCTATTGCAGTTTTACTCCCGGAGGTGCATTTTATACCATCACGGGAACTAACAAATTCGACACCAACGACAATGGCTGTGATGCATCAGATATAGTCCTTCCAAATTTAAAGTTCAATATTACAGATGGTAATCTATCAGGAAGTTTTATTTCAAATGCATCGGGAGAGTATTCCCTGCCTGTTACTGCAGGAACCCACTTCATTGCACCAGTTCTTGAAAACGAAAGTTATTTCAGTATTTCGCCAGCTACGGTCGAAGTAACGTTTCCAACCATAACAAGCCCTTTCATCCAAAACTTCTGCATCACACCAAACGGCCTGCATCCAGATTTGGAAGTGGCAATATTGCCTACAACCCCAGCACGTCCAGGTTTTGATGCCAATTATAAACTCATCATTATAAACAAAGGAAACATCCAGCAATCAGGCTCAGTTTCGTTGGCGTATAATGATGCAGTTTTGGATTATGTGATAGCAAATCCTTTATTTACAACACAAGCAGAAGGTTCGTTATCTTGGGATTTCGCCAATCTTCAGCCTTTTGAAACTAGAGAAATGAACGTTACCTTGAATGTAAATTCTCCAATGGAAACCCCAGCCGTAAACGGCGATGATGTCCTGACGTATACCGCAACCATCACAAGTGACCAAGCGGATGAATTGCCATTGGACAATACATTTACGCTTCCGCAGATAGTGGTAAACTCCTTCGACCCTAATGACAAGACCTGTTTGGAAGGAACTTCCATCACACCCGATATGATTGGACAATACGTGCATTATATGATCCGTTTCGAAAATACCGGAACTTTTGCCGCCGAGAACATCGTGGTAAAAGACATAATTGATATAGAAAAATTTGATGTTTCATCTTTGGTAGCCCTAAACGGAAGCCATCCTTATGTAACCAGAATCACGGGCAACAAGGTCGAGTTTATCTTCGAAGGTATCAACCTTCCCTTTGACGACGCCAACAACGATGGTTATGTGGTATTTAAAATCAAGACCTTGCCAACATTGGCCTTGGGCGATAGCTTCAGCAACACGGCCAGTATTTATTTTGATTATAACCACCCGATTATCACCGAGCCTGCCGTTACCACGTTTGCCGAATTGGGAACAAAAGATTTCGCCTTCGATAGCTATTTTACTTTATATCCAAACCCTGCAAGTGGTATTTTGAACATCACTTCCAAGCAAGCCATAGAGTTGCAGAGCATCAGCATCTATAATGTTTTAGGGCAGATGGTGGTTTCGGTTCCAAATGCAAAACGAATTTCAACAATTGATGTTTCAAGTCTTTCGACTGGAAATTATTTCATCAAGGTGGTTTCAGATAAGGGAACGTCGAATGCAAAATTTGTCAAAAAATAACACCTGGATATCAAAAACGAAAGCCTTGTCAATCACAAGGCTTTTTTTGTGCAAAAAATCACGCTGATTTACGTCCAATGCTTCCTAATAATGGAAATAAAGAGTAGTTTTGTTACGCTAAAAACAAAATCAAAATACAAATGGATAACTTAATAAATCATCCTGGATTGCTCGGTACTTTTACCGTTGTTATAATCGTGATGTTACTCTTGGACTTGGGCGTTTTCAATAAAAACAGTCATGTCGTGAGCAACAAGGAAGCGGTAACCTGGTCGGTTGTTTGGATCAGCTTGTCGATGCTTTTCAGTGGATTCATCTATTACTATATGGGGATTGAGAAGTTTTCCCAATTTCAATCGGCGTATTGGATAGAGAAGGCGCTTTCGGTAGATAATTTATTTGTATTTATTCTTGTTTTCGGGTTCTTCAACGTTCCGAAAGAAAACCACCACAAGGTTTTGTTTTGGGGAATCATTGGTGCCTTGGTCATGCGTGCCATTTTCATCTTTACCGGTGTCGGATTGATAAAGCTGACCTATCTTCCGGCGATGGATGTTTTGGGTTACAGTGTGAAGATCAATGTGGTGATGACCATATTTGGTGCTTTCCTCGTATATGCCGGAATCAAATCGTGGTTTGCAAAAGAAGACCAGGACGAGAACAAGGATTTCAACAAGAGTCCGGGGTCCAAGCTGGTCCATAAATTTTTCAATGTAAGCAAGAACTACGATGGCAATAAATTCTTCACCATCGAGAACGGAAAAAAGGTGGCCACTCCTTTATTGGTAGTAGTAGCAGTAATTGAATTCACCGATTTGCTTTTCGCTGTTGATTCTATTCCGGCCATTTTTGCCATCGCCCCGGACGATCCGTTTATACTTTATACGTCAAACATTTTTGCCATTCTAGGATTGAGAGCGCTCTATTTCTTACTGGCAAATTTCATCCATTTGTTCAGCAAATTAAAGTTTGGACTTGCCATTATCCTGACCTTTATCGGTATTAAAATGGTAATTGCTCCGTTCTATCATATTGATTCATTGCATTCGTTGATGGTTGTGGGTGGCGTTTTGGTGCTTTCGGTTCTGGCGTCGGTATTATTTCCGGAGAAACCAGAAGCCCACTAGAAACGGTACTTCAAGAAAGCCAGCTGGTCTTAATTAAACGTTATTATAGTATGTTTTTGGGTTAAATTCTTATATTTGTCCAAACAAATTAGGCAAACTAAATTTACATTAGAAGGAAATGAGCATACTGGAATGCAATGTGGATTGCAGGCTAGGGATGCGATTGAATACTACCAAATTAAAACGATTATTATCTTATTATGAAATTATTACAAGGAAAAACAGTCATCATCACAGGTGCAAGCCGTGGAATTGGAAAAGGAATAGCAGAAGTTTTTGCAAATCATGGCGCTAATGTTGCCTTTACCTATAGTTCATCTGCCGAATCAGCTTTGGCTTTGGAGAATGAATTGAACGATTTGGGAATCAAGGCAAAAGGGTATCAATCCAATGCTGCCGATTTTAATGAGGCGCAGACTTTTGTAGAGGCTGTTTTGGCTGATTTTGGAACTGTTGATGTATTGATCAATAATGCTGGAATCACGAAAGATAATCTTCTGATGAGAATGTCCGAAGAGGATTTTGACAAGGTGATCGATGTGAATTTGAAGTCTGTTTTTAACATGACCAAGGCCATCCAAAAAACGTTCTTGAAACAACGTTCAGGTTCTATCATCAATATGAGTTCTGTGGTCGGTGTGAAAGGAAATGCTGGGCAAACCAACTACGCAGCTTCAAAAGCGGGCGTTATTGGTTTCACAAAATCAGTGGCATTGGAATTAGGGTCAAGAAACATCCGTTGCAACGCCATTGCTCCAGGATTCATCGAGACCGAAATGACAGGAAAATTAAACGAGGAAGTGGTAAAAGGTTGGAGGGAAGCTATTCCGTTGAAACGTGGCGGAAGCACGGAAGACGTAGCAAACGCTTGTTTATTCTTTGCTTCAGATATGAGTGCTTACGTTACGGGCCAGGTTTTGAATGTTGACGGAGGAATGTTAACTTAAGAATGGTTTAAAAGGTAGGTAAGGTTAAGTGTTTAAGAGATATTGTGGTTATGTAGCGATAAAGATTGAGGTATGAGGATTTTTAGTTTTGAAAAGTTGATTGCTTGGCAAAAAGGTAGAGAATTGGCTTCATTGATTTATAAAATCACAAAACAATTTCCCAAAGATGAAATTTTTGGATTAACCAGTCAGATGAGAAGATGTTCAATTTCAATAGCATCAAATCTGGCGGAAGGTTCTGGAAGAAATTCTCTAAAAGAGAAGGCTCGATTTTCGGAAATTGCATACGGCTCATCATTAGAGTTATTAATCAACTTATATTGAGCAATGATTTTGAATATATTAATGAAAATGAATACATCCAAATTCGCGAGAAAATTACCGAAGTAAATATGCTGATTGATGGCTTATACAAATCTCAAATCTCAAATCAAAAATGTAAAATGATTTATTGCAAACATTAACGACAGTCCCTTTTAAACACTTAACTTTATAAACTCTTAAACAGAATATGACAATCACAATCCTATTAATCTTACTTTCAGTACTAATAGCAGGAGGTTTGTCGTTTTACCAATATTTTTACAAAGCCAAAAGCAAGTCGAAAGTAAACTTGCTTTTGGCTTTTTTGCGTTTTTTCTCGATTTTCGGGATTTTGTTGCTGTTGATCAATCCAAAGATTACCAAGAACACCTACGAAACAGAGAAAACACCATTACCAATTGTAATGGACAATTCGAGTTCCATTGCAAACCTCAAGGCAGATGGGACTGCTTTGGAGGTTTACAAGAAATTGACTTCAAATGCCGATCTGCAGGAGAAATTTGATATCCAAGCGTACCGGTTTGACGATGAATTTGAGCTTTCGGAACAATTTGATTTCAAGGGAAGCCAATCCAATTTTGAAGCGGCTGCCAAGAACCTGAAAAGCATCAACAAGAACAAGGACTATCCTGTCGTCTTGATTTCAGATGGAAATCAAACCACGGGAAACGATTATGTATACAGTTTTGATGCCAATAACAAGGTGTATCCTTTGATCTTGGGCGACACTGCGACTTTCTTGGATTTGAAAATCAACCAGCTAAACGTCAACAAATATGCCTTTCACAAGAACAAATTTCCTGTTGAGGTATTTTTGAACTATTCGGGAACGAAAAGCATCACGGCTGATTTCAGTATTGCACAAGGCAATTCGGTATTGGCCAAGCAGAGTGTTGCGTTTTCGCCTTCCAAGAAATCAGCAGTAATTAATGTCTTGCTTCCCGCAAATAATGTGGGCTTGCAGGTTTTCAAGGCTTCGATAACTTCAAGGGAAACCGAAAAGAGTACCTATAACAACATCAAGAATTTTGCGGTGGAGGTCATCGACCAGAAGTCCGAAATTGCAATTGTTTCAGCCATCAATCATCCCGATGTTGGGGCTTTGAAGCGTTCAATAGAGACCAATTTGCAGCGAAATGTGACCTTGGTAAAGCCAAAGGACATCCAGTCGTTGCAGGATTATAATGTCTTGATCCTGTACCAGCCTACGGCCGAGTTCAAGTCGATTTTCGATACGAACAAGAATGTTGGCCTGAATACTTTTATCATTACCGGAAACAATACCGATTTTAATTTCTTGAACCAGCAGCAAAAGGGACTGACGTTTAAGATGAGTTCGCAAACCGAAGATTATCTGGCTGAATTTGATCCGCAATTCAACCTTTTTGCAATTGATGATATTGGTTTTGGGAACCTCCCGCCTTTGCAGAATCCGTATGGAAATGTTGTGGCAAACGAAAATGCAAACGTGCTGCTTTCTTCTAGGATTCGAAACATTCAAACCAACATGCCATTGCTGGCCTTTGCCGAAAACCAAGGCAGGCGGACAGCTTTCCTGTTGGGCGAGAACATCTGGAAATGGCGTCTGCAAAGCAGGATCGACAATGGATCATTCGATAAGTTTGATATTTTTATCGACAAGACCATTCAGTTTCTGGCTTCAAGCAACTCAAAAAAATCATTGATTGTAAACCACGAGAGCTTTTACAATTCGGGAGATGCAATCGAGATCACGGCCCAGTATTTCAACAAGAACTATGAGTTTGATGAAAAGGCACGCTTGTCCATTTCGGTAACCAACAAGCAGACCAAGCAGACCAAGAACTATGATCTATTGAAGGGAAACAATTCCTACAAGGTAAACCTGGACGGACTCCCGGCCGGGCAATATAATTTTACGGTAAGGGAACTGGCTTCAAGGAACAGCTACAGCGGTTATTTTGAAATCTTGGATTTTGATATTGAACAGCAATTTGTAAATCCCGATGTCACGAAATTAAACCAATTGGCGGCCCAGACAAATGGCAGGACTTTCATGCCGGACCAATTGGATGCATTGATCAAGGATCTTTTGGAAAACGAGGATTATAAGGCCATCCAGAAGGAAATTACCAAGAAGATTCCTTTGATTGACAGTATCCTGCTGTTGATCTTGATCGCTCTTGCCTTGGCTTCAGAATGGTTCATCAGGAAGTACAACGGAATGCTTTAGTGCTTGAATGTTCAGATTGCATAACGAGATTACATTTATTGCAGTAAATAAGAAACTTTTCTTTAAAATCGTCAATTCTTATTTTTTCTCTTAAAACTTTCTTTTATTTCAATAATCAAAAAACTATATTTACTTTTAATAAGGGTAATTATAGTTTTTTTGCATTAGATGAATTCCACAGATACAATTATTTTGAACGAGACAGCAGACGAAATAACCGAGCCACAGTTGAACATACTGCTGACCACGGATGAAGATGATTTCAGGCCGGTTTATATTTCGGGAAATTTCAACGAATGGCGGACGCAGGACGAGGAATTCAGGATGGAAAAGATAGGAGAGGGTTTGTACCACTTCAAATTCCCATACGATTTTGATTACCCGGACGAGTTGCTCTACAAATTTACAAAAGGCGACTGGAGCGAGGTAGAGATTGATGAATACGGGAACAGGACGGAGAACCGTTCGTGCAGGCAGGATTCAGGGGTGAGGAAGGAACACGTCGCAAAATGGAGAAAGAATTGGCTTCCGTTCAAACCGGATTTCTTGCCGCAGGTGAAATTGATTTCCGATGAATTCGAAATTCCGCAGCTCAACAGGAAACGAAAAATTTGGGCCTTGCTGCCACACGATTATGATCTCTCGGGCGAAAGCTACCCGGTCTTATACTTGCAGGATGCGCAGAACCTGTTCAACGAAAAGGCAGAATTTGGAAATTGGGAAATCGACAAGAAGCTTGCCGTCATGGCAGAATACAAGATCGGAAAAATAATCGTCATAGCCATTGAGCACGCCGAGAAGGACAGGATAAAGGAATACAATGTCGGGAAGACGGTTTTGGGTTCGGGACAAGGAAAGCAATATATCCGCTTTGTGACCGATACATTGAAACCCTTTGTAGATGCTAATTTCCGAACAAGGCCTGAGCGTGAATTCACGGGAATAGGAGGAAGCTCGATGGGAGGCCTGGTCAGCATTTTTAGCGGATTGATGTATCCGGAAGTCTATGGAAAATTGATGATTTTTTCTCCATCCCTTTGGGTGGTGCCAAAAATGAACATCAATACTGATTTCAATGATGAAGGGCAGGATACAAGGATCTATTTGTATGCAGGAGGGGACGAAAGTGCCACGATGATTCAACACGTCAGGCAATTCAAGGAAAAGATGCTGAAGAGTGATTTTGCCTCGGATGCGATGAAGATAAAATTGAGCATCAATAAGGAGGGAAAACACAGCGAAATATACTGGAGCGATGAATTTCCAAAAGCAATAGAATGGTTATTTTTTAATACTAAAGACAATTAGATGCAGGCAAGAAATAGAAATACCCTCGAGAAATATTCAGGGACAATTTTGATTCCGGTTTTCGAAACCAATGTAAAGAGTCTGGTACCGATTGAATTTCATGGCGTTTCGGTTCCTTCTAAAGTATTCTACGGAAAAAAGGATACCCATTACCTGGTGGAGAAATACGATTGTACGCACGTTTTTATTGGCTTGGGAAAAGGGATTGATTATAAGTCCTTGAAGACGATTTTCAGGCGGATTGCCTCAAGGCACAAGGATGTTTTTGGAAGGGAAGTGGTCTTGGTCTTGCCTGAGCAGTTTGCAAGCGAGCAAGTGGAGGCAGCTGTTTCGGGACTTATGCTGGGAACCTATAGCCTGGGGCATTTCAAGAAGAAGGAAACACATCCGTTCCTGGCGGCAGATTTTGAATTGAACTTGTTTTCGAAAACGGATTTTACCGAAACATTCGAAAGGGCCATCAAAATAGCGAAGGCACAACTGGAAACCTATAATCTGGTGGACTTGCCGCCAAACGTGGTCACGCCAACATATTTGGCGGATTGGGCTGCTGAGAACGGAAATAAATTTGGATTCAAGGTACAAGTACTTGGAGCAGAGGCTTGCAGGGAAAAAGGTCTTGAAGCCTTTCTGTCCGTTGGAAAAGGAAGCGACAAGGAGCCTCAGTTTGTCATTATGGAATACGTTCCTGAAAAGGCAGATGCAAAAACAAGGCATGTCGGCTTTGTGGGCAAGGGAATTACTTTCGATACGGGCGGATTGAACATCAAGACGGCTGGAATGCTGCACATGAAATGCGACATGGCCGGTGGAGGAGCTGTTTTCGGGGCAATGCGTTTGATAGCAGATTTGGAGCTCCCTGTGAAAGTGACGGCTATCGTACCTTGTTGCGAGAATGCGGTCGACAGCAGGTCGTTCTTGCCGAGCGATGTAATAGGAAGCTATGGAGGGCATTCCATTGAAATCATTGATACGGATGCAGAGGGAAGATTGATCCTGGCCGATGGATTGTCGTACCTGATTAAAAATTACAAGCCGGAAATCATTGTCGATATTGCAACCCTTACGGGAAGCAGCGTGGCCACTTTCGGATACGAATGCGGTGCCTTGTTTACCAACAATGACGAGATTTCGCAAAACCTCCGGCAATCTGGAGAGGCAATTGGCGAGCGCCTGTGGCAATTGCCGCTTTGGGACGATTACAAGTCCGATATCGAGAGTGAGATTGCCGATGTGCGGAACTACAGTGGGAAACCTGTTGCGGGAGCCATCAGTGCCGCTAAATTTCTGGAATACTTTACGGATGGACATATGGCCTGGGCACACTTGGATGTCGCGGGAGTAGCTTTCGGGGACGACGAATTTGCAAAGAGCAAGCATGCAACCGCCTATGGCGTGCATTTATTAACTAAATTTATTGAAAATCTTTAAGCTATGGAAAATTCTGCCAAAACTTTCGTTTGCATTTCTAATTATTTCAAGGGAGCTGATTTTTTAATCAATTTAAAAAAGCTCGGAAATACGGTGTTCTTGGTTACTTCGGAAAAATTACGGAACAAGCCGTGGCCGTTCGAATACATAGATGAGATATTCTATATGGAAGGGCAGGACATTGATTGGAATCTGGAGCATCTGTTGCTGGGTGTGGGAAATCTGATGAAGGATCATAAGATCGACGCCATAGTGGCATTGGATGATTTTGATGTGGAAAAGGCAACCTACCTGCGCGAAAATCTGCGTATCGATGGGATGGGACAAACAACGGGCCGCTATTTCCGCGACAAGTTGGCCATGAGGATGCGTGCCAAAAGTTTCGGGATCCCGATTCCTGCTTTTGCACCACTTTTTAACGACCACGAGATCAATGATTTTGCCGATACGGTCTCGCCTCCATGGGTTTTAAAACCCCGTTCGGAAGCTTCCGCATCAGGCATCATAAAGGTCCACGACAAGGAAAGCTTGTGGTTGCACATCAATGAGATGGGAAATAATCGTTTCAAATACCTGGTGGAGCAATTCAAGCCGGGAGATGTGTACCATTGCGACGGCTTGAATCTTGAAGGCAAGGTCTTGTTCAGCATCACTTCGCGCTATCTGGCCACGCCAATGGAAATCTCGCAGGGTGGTGGTATTTTCAGGAGTGCTAATATCGAATATAATTCCGCCGATGACAAGGCCATCAAGAAGCAGAATGAGGCCGTGATGAAAGCCTTTGGGATGAAGCACGGTGCCACCCATACTGAATTTATAAAATGCAAGGAAGACGGCAAGATCTATTTCCTGGAAACCTCTTCAAGGGTTGGAGGCGCACACTTGGCGGAGATGGTTGAAGCTGCCTCAGGAATCAATCTCTGGGGAGAATGGGCCAGGATTGAAGACGCTTTGATCAGGGAAACGACCTACAAGCTTCCAAAACCAAAAAAGAATTATGCGGGAATCGTCCTCACCTTGTCCAAATACGAATATCCCGACCTGTCTTCGTTTTCAGATGATGAGGTATGTTTCAGGGTGCCGTTGGAATACCATGCGGGACTGATTGTCAACTCCGACAAGCAGGAAAAAGTATTGGAACTGTTGGATAGCTATGCCGATAGATTGGTCCGTGATTTTGCCGCTGTCGGAAAGCAGGAAAGAGTGAAAAATCTGCATTAGTAGAAAAACAATAAGGGCAGCAGCAATCGGTAGGGATAAGATTGTATTAAAGGAATCAATGCATTAAATTTGTAAAATGAGCCCAACCAAAAATTTTTTCAAATCATTTTACATTATGGCCTTTTTGGTCATGTCCTATTCTTGCTTTGCAGCCGTGGACCCAAGGAAGCACTGCGATTCGCTCATCAAGGAAGGCCTTCGTGCCTTGTGGAAAAAGGACCACGTTAAATCACTTGAACTTCTGACCGAGGCACGGGCAATTGCCGAAAAGAACCTTTGGTACGAGCAGATGTTTTCCTCCATACAGAACATTGGGGGAAACTATTACATGATGCTCGATTATGGCGAGGCGCTTTCCTATTACCTTAAAAGCCACGAAATTGCCGTCAAGCATCTGGATCCGAGTTATGAGTTTGTCATCCTGAATAACATTGCCATAATTTATACCAGTGAAAAGAAGTACGACAAGTCCGAAAGCTATCTGAAGCAGGCACTCGCATTGTCGTTGAAGCTCAAGGATTCCGTCAAGGCAGGCTACAGTTACATCAATCTGGCAGAATTGGCCAATGATAGGAATGAATTGGCACAGGCACGGACCTATTTGAAGGAATCTTTGGCGTATCTCAAAAACGCCAAGGACGTTAGGGATTTTGCCTCCATAATCTTGGTAAAGAACGACCTGCTTTCGGGTTTTACAAAAAAGGCCAGGACAGATGCTTTAAAGCTGCTCCAGACCATCAATGGAGAACAATACCCTGAAAATGTGATCCATCTGCACATTATCATCGCAAGATCTTATTTCAAGGAACACGAGTTGGACAAGGCCTTGGAATATGCCTTCCGGGTGCTTTCGGAAAAACCTAATCTCGAGATCAAGAAGGAGGTACTGCAATTGATGTCAGAAATCTATTTTGAAAGGAAGGACTACAGGTTGGCAGTCCAATACAAGGATTCCATAAATGCAACCGACGGCAAGCTGTATGAAATCAAGAACAGCCAGCTTTTTAAGACGAACGAGGTAAAATTCCAGATACAGAATTACGAAAGGGAAATTGCCGAAAAGGATGGCAAGATAGCCCATGAGCGTACTATTTTTTACAGCATTGTTGCCATCGCGATTATCGTGATACTTTTTTTGGCATTTGTTTTCAGGCAGCAGCGTATAAAGAACAAGCAGATCAAGGTGATTGCACGGCACAATCAGGAGATCGTGGAACTGAAGCTCCAGAAGGAAATAGACGACAACCTTATTTCCAAGAAGAAGGAGGAAATTGCCCTCCTGGAACAGGAACGGCTGCTGAAAGAGATTGAGCTCAAGAACCAGAAGATATCATCAAAGGCTCTTTTTACATCGGGGAGGGACGAATTGTTGGAACAGATTCTGGATTCCCTTTCAGGGATTCCCCAGCTTTCAGGCAACAAGCTGTTGATCAATCATATCAAGGCACTCAAGCACCACATCAAGGCAGATAACGATTGGGAGGATTTTATTCTCCATTTTGAAGAGGTCAACCACAGTTTCCTTAAAAAACTGAAGGTGAAGCATCCGGATCTTACGCCCAATGATATCCGATTCATAGCCTATGTCTATATGGACCTTACATCAAAGGAAATTGCATCGATGCTCAACATTACCCTTGAGGCTTGCAGGAAGAGGAAGGAAAGGATTATTCAAAAGCTGGGTCTTCCGGAAGATGTTTCGCTTAATGCCTATCTCGCGGGCATTTGATTTTTGTCAACCACGATTATGGCTTCTTTGGGATCCTTTAGGCGGATCTTGATAAGCTGGTACTCCCAGATGCCATTCTTTTTTAGGGCAGCAATATCCATTTTGCCTTTTCCCTTGCTTCCCGCTACCCTGAAAGTAAGAGTAACACTGCTGTTGTCGCTTGCGTAAACCACGTTGCCTTCCAAGAGGGTTAGCTTGTCAACAGGTTGGAGATTCCCTAACACTTCAAACACCCTTTCATTCTTTCGGGCTTCCTCCAATGCATTTTCATACAGTGCAGGTTCGGCATAGGCCTGCGCAAAACTGGTCAGGCCGCTTGTGAGCGATAATAGGGCAATAATCAAAATAAGGAATGCCGTTATGGGCACGAGCCATTTCCAATTTCTTCTTCCCCAGTTTTTTTGCCGGATTGATTCGTTCATAATGTGAGAGGTTGGATCCTTCAAATGTAATTATCTTTTGATTTGGATGATAAGGCATTAGGTATTTTATAACACTAATATTAAAATATTAGCGTGGAATATTGTAATTGATTCCACTAAAATAAACCTAATTTTCTACTTAAAATCAATAGTATGAAAGCATTATGGAGAGGCGGCATCAGTTTTGGGCTCGTTAACATTCCGGTCAGGTTGTTCAGCGGTGCTGTAACGCATCGGATAGATTTGGACATGATCCGTAAAAAGGACCAGTGTGCCATCCAATTCGTAAGGGTGTGCAAGAAGGACGGAAAGGAAGTGCCCTGGGAGGATATTGCAAAAGGATACCGCAAGGAAGATGGCGATTATGTAATACTCGACAAGGAAGATTTGGCAAAGGCGATGCCCGAGAAGACACAGACCATTGATATTTTCGAGTTTGTTCTGGAAGACGAGATTCCATCGCAGTATCTTGAAAAGCCCTATATCGTTGAGCCAGAAAAGGCGGCTGCCAAAACCTATGCACTTTTGAGGGCGGCTTTAAAGAAGTCGGGGAAGGTGGGCCTGGCGAAATTCGTCTTGAGAAATACGGAGCATTTGGGAATTCTGAAGGTTGAGGATGATGCAATCTTGCTGATACAGATCAGGTTCGATCAGGACTTGCGGGACCCATCGGAAACAAAGATCCCGTCCAATATCAAGATTGAAAAGAAGGAACTTGACATGGCCTTGACGATCATTGATCAATTGACGGAAAAATTCGAACCCGAGAAATACAAGGATACCTACAAGGATGAATTGCTGAAGCTCATCAAGAAAAAATCCAAGGAACCCAAGGGCAAGAAAACCAAGACAAAGGAAGCGGATGCAAAGCCTAAGGTTTCGAAAACGGCGGCAGACGACCTGTTGGAACAGCTGAAGGCAAGCCTGGAAGCGATTAAGAACTAATTCAATATAGGGAGATGGCACTTGAAAAATACAACGAGAAGCGCGATTTCAGTAAGACGAAGGAGCCAAGGGGAGTCAAGAAAAGTTCAAAGGACAATTTGCGGTTCGTGGTACAAAAGCACGCTGCTTCCCGGCTGCATTATGATTTCAGATTGGAGATTGATGGTGTCTTGGTAAGCTGGGCGGTTCCAAAAGGCCCGTCTTCCAATCCGTCCGACAGGAGGCTTGCGGTACAAACGGAAGACCATCCGATGGATTATATTGATTTTGAAGGCACCATCCCCAAAGGAGAATACGGTGGCGGGACGGTTATGGTCTGGGATATCGGGACCTATCACGCCGAAGGTTCGGAAACGTTGGCACAAGACAAGCGTGTCTTGCGGAAGCAACTGAAGGAAGGCTCTATTAAGGTTACGCTCGAAGGCAGTAAGCTCAAGGGTTCCTGGCACATCGTGCGGATGAAAGGCGAGGACCGGCAATGGCTCTTGATGAAGGCAAAGGACGAACATGCGGACGGAAAGGAATTCGAACCGGATTCGGTCTTGTCGGGATTGGATTTCAAGGGCATTGAAAAAACGGATGCCGTCTGGGGCGAAACCAAAAGGCCTGGAGACCAGAAGACGGTATCGAAAAGGACTTCCTCCAACGCCAAGACAGTAACCAAAAAAAAGCCGGCAGCTGCAAAAGCCAAAAGTGAAGCTTCCGACACGAATTTTACGGCTTCCGATCTGGAAGATGCGGTAAGATTGGCAAAGTTCCCATACGATTGGAGGCCGCAACTGGCGACGCTCGCAGGGGAAGCTTTCGATGACGACGAATGGATTTTCGAAACCAAGTACGATGGTTATCGGGCCCTGGCGCAGATAAAACGCGATGAGGTGGGACTCATTTCCAGGAATGGCATCTCTTTCAATGCGAAGTATCCTGCGCTTGTTGAAGCACTTGGAACCATCCACAAGGACATGATCCTTGACGGCGAGGTGGTTGTGGAAGACAGCAAGGGGAAGGGTAATTTTCAATGGCTGCAGCATCTGGAAGATTTCCCCGATAAGGGAAAATTGAAGTTCTATGTATTTGACATCTTGTATTTCGCAGGCTTTGATTTGCGCCAGCTGGAATTGCTTGATCGCAAAAAAATCCTCAGGGCTGTACTTCCAAAACATGAAAGCATTGTGTATTCGGAGCATGAGATTGGGAAAGGGGTCAAGGTTTTTAAAGAAGCGCAGAAGAAAGGTGGCGAAGGAATCATTGCCAAGAAGGCGGCTTCAAGATACCACCACGACAAGCGCACAAAGGACTGGCTGAAAATCAAGACCGATAGGCAGCAGGAGATGGTCATTGGAGGATTTACCGATCCCCAGGGAAGCAGGAAAGGACTTGGTGCCTTGCTTTGCGGGTATTATAAGGACGGTGAATTTCAGTACTCGGGCAAGGTGGGTACGGGTTTCACGCAAGTGATTTTGGAAGGTTTGAGAAAGAAGCTCGACCGTCTCGAGCGCAAGACGCCTCCTTTTGCAAGACCGCCGAAAATGCCGGGCATCCATTGGGTCAGGCCCGAATTGGTAGCCCAGATCAAGTTTTCAGAATTTACCGAGACGGGCAGTATGCGCCATCCAGTATATTTGGGATTGCGGGACGACAAGAAGGCGATCGAGGTGACTATGGAGCAACCAAAGAAGGCAACCGATGCGATAGGCAACAGCAAGACAAAACCAATAAAGGCAGCAACAAAAAAAGGCAGTGATAGGGTGGAGTTTACCAATCTGGACAAGGTATTCTGGCCCGATTTAAAGATAACCAAGGGCGATGTCGTTGCGTATTATGAGGGCGTTGCGGAATATATCCTGCCGTATCTCAAAGACCGTCCTCAATCGCTCCGAAGGACGCCGGACGGTATCAAGAGCGATGGCTTTTTCCAGAAGAATGTGGCGGGAATGGTTCCGAAATGGATCAAGACAAGAAAGATAAGATCCGATTCAAAGGAGGAAGCCATTGAGTACCTGCTGTGCCAGGACAAGGATACGCTGTTGTTCCTGGCGAATTGGGGGTGCATAGAGCTCAATCCGTGGAGCAGCAGGGTAGGTTCGCTCAACAATCCCGACTATATTATTTTTGACATAGATCCGAAGGATGCCCCGATGAAAAATGTGATTGCCACGGCACTCAAGGTAAAGGAAATCCTCGACCAGCTCAAGGTTCCGGCCTACATCAAGACTTCGGGAGGCAACGGCCTGCACATTTTCATTCCCGTGCAGCCGAAATATACTTACGACCAAACGCGTAATTTCTCGCATCTGGTCAGCCAGATGGTGCACCGCGATTTGCCCAAGATCACGAGTCTTGAGCGCATGCCTGCCAAGCGCAAGGGAAAGGTCTATCTGGATTTCCTGCAGAACGGAAAGGGAAAGACAATGGCGAGCATCTATTCGCTTCGGCCAAGGGAAGGTGCCACCATCAGTGTAGCGTTGGAGTGGGACGAAGTAAACGGACGATTAAACCTGAAGAAATTCAACCTAAAGACAATTGGGAAGCGCCTGGAAGAAAAAGGCGATCTATGGAAGGATTTCTTTTCGGACGCCATTGATTTGAAGGAGGTTTTGAAGGGGATGGGGTAAAAATCTATGAACAACTGTACAAATTTTCATTTATAAAGATTGATGTAGAAGCTAGAGGGAATTTTACAACATAAATCCCTATTGTTCTAAACTTTTGTTGTTTCAATTGACTTGTTTCCCAAATTTATCATTAAGTTTAATTAAGTAATATAAGCCATTATTTTTAATTTCTTTTCTATTCGTTACATATTCGTATGCAGTTGAAATACTAATTAAACCAAGACTAAGCAATGTAGCAATTGTTGTTGGTATTTGTCCGAGTATACTGCCAATTATAGGTGTGTATGACTTTGGATCTTTAAATTCATCTAATATCTTTCTGGGGATGCTTAAATTGAGATTTTCAATTTTTCTTTTTAGATCTACAAGAGTCGGATTTAATTTATATTTTATAAGTTCTTCGGATCTGTAATGTATTTCTTGATATGAGTAATTTTCCAAAAGATTAAATTGAAAAGTTTCAAGTTCATCTCTAAATCTCATTAGTTCATCTTTTGCCTTTATTTTAGTTTCTAAAACTTCATCGAATGGAAATAAGGATATGTTAGGAACAGCAAGTTTTATTGCATTTGAAGCCAAGCTAGGAATGATTTTATCATTCTCTAATTTTTGTTGTAATTTTTTAAAATCTGTATTTTGAGCATAATGTTTTAAGTACCTATTTAATATATCACTATTAGTTAAACATTGTTCACCTTTCGAAATATGTAGCAATAAGGAAGAGAGTTGTGATGAATAATATTTAAAGATAAATCCAAAATCTATTTTGGCACCGACTTCAAAAGGTCCAATGAATTCATTGTGAATTTGCATAACTTCATCTGAGAATTTATAAGTAGCTCTTTTTTCAACGCCAATTGTTTCCGTTTCAAATTTTTCAAATAAAAGATTTATATCTTCAGTCATAAGCGAATTTACAGCTGTATCAATATTATTCCATAATTGATCTTCTCTTTTTTCATCACTAACAATATTCACATATCCTTCTTCGGTCAATATTTTTATATGCTCTTTATAGTTTTCAGTAACAAAGTTTTGTATACCCGTAATAACTCCAATGTCACCTTTATCAAGAACTTTTTTAGATTGATCTTGAGGCTCTATTTGCAACAAAACATTATCAATTATATTTATCTGGTCAAAAAAAAGAATAGCTGTCTTTAATTCGTCCATATTATTTTCAGTACAATTCGAAATATAGTTTGTTTTTAGCATAACTTTTCTTTTACGTAACATAATTCATAAATGAATACTATATACACATTTAATCAAATTATAGCGAATATCTATTTTTAATCAGTCTTTGATTTTGTTTAAAAGTACAATAAATTTTAGGTAACTATATACAATGTTACAGTAATACTTAACTATTCTTGCTACAATGCTTTTTCTTCAATTGACCACATATTCTCTCGCCATTCAGTTGCAATTTTGATTAAATCGTTAAAATCCCATAATTCAGATAATAAACTAAACCCCGTAAAAACGGGTGAACTGGCACCAACGCTATGGGAGTATTTTACTTTATGTAGTTCGTCAGTAAAACTATGCTCAATGTACTTAATATTTAAGTCCTTAAAAGGGTCAGATGTATTTTTACGCAATACTTCAGATAAGTCCCTGTGTTTATAAAAATTGGCAAGTGCTATTATTAATTGAATTCGTGTAATTTGCGATATGCCTATGAATTTGTCCTCTTCGTACTTTAGGTACAAGTCCTTCAACTCCGGAAATAAGTCTGAAATACTACTATTTATATAGTTTTGTAATATTATAAAAACAATTCCAGCGATATGTTCAGCGTCATCGGCATAAATACTGTCCCAAAAATGAACATCGTGACTTTTACACGTTTCAATGACGCTGTCAAATTCAATCTTCAAGGGAGCAATTAGTTTTTTTGTAATTTCAATTCTATTGTCGATTCTTAATACATGTGCCACGAGTAATGATGTTTAAAAAGGTATTTGATTTTTCAACTGCTTAGCTATAGTGATAGGCTTTTTAGTATTATTCAATTTGAAAAGTTGTTCTTACTCGCTTCCAAATTAGTCCATTTTCTGCAGTACTATGTCCTTTATCCATTTCGTAAATTCCTTTGAATTTATATCCTATATTTCCAAGCACATCTTTATTATGGAAAAAAACTATCCTCAACTCTGTTGTGTTAATTAGCTTATTGAAATGATTTGTTCTTTTTAAAATGTTTGTATGATACTCGATAATAATATCATCATTTTTTTCAAGCGTATTTTCCCACCCATTCCTATTATTTGCCGCTGGCCACCAAATTGTATAAGGCTTTCCTCTAGGATAAGATATTCCGCCAAGCCTAGAATATCCTCTCTTTGTTTTGTTAAAGTCTGCATCGAATAGAGTGCAAATATTTTCAACAGTTTTAAGAGATATGTCATCCGCTTCACAAATTTGTTGCTTTTCTTTCCAATATGTTGGATTTTGCTCAATGTCCGGTTGCCAAGGCTTAAAGGTTTTGTTTTGCTTTTGCAAAACTATTTCTTCCCTTATTAAGTCAACTATCGAATCAATTTCATAATGAACTTCTTCTAGATTTTTTCTGCAATCAATTACAAACAAACGATGACCTGTTTTACTTTCAATTTCAACCTTTCTAATTTCATCAGCCAATATTCTTTCCGCAGAGTTATAATGTACTGGTTCATTGACCTCAATATGAATTTTAAATTGAGGCAGATAAACGTCCGTCAAGGCATATTTATCGTGGTGTCTGTTGACATATTGTTGAGGAACGAGCTTTACTTCGTTGTTATCTAGTTTATGCCAAAGCCTTGTTAGGCAATAATTTTCTAGTGCTTTATAGCTGGTCTTTTGGAAAAGTCTAGATATATATTCAATTTTTGTATTCATTTTTTGGCAAATAAAAATGTTATGGCAGATCGCTAAATTAAATCTTTCTACTGAATTTTCTTAAAGTTATTTTCTATTGGCGTAATATTTGGAGCATTATCTTTATAGAAAAATTACAAGCACTCAATGAGCTTCCACAATTTAAAGTCTCTCGCGGACTTGCATATGTCTTTCCCCACGGAAGAATCATGTATCCTTTTTTTGGAGGGTGAACGTTGGCACGGGAATGTGACAAGCCCTTTTGATCCATCATCGACAGTGTGGAAATGCAAGGGAAACAAGTATCGCTGTAAAAACACCGGAAAGTACTTCAATGTAAGGACAAACACCTTTCTTGACAGCTCAAATATTTCGCTCAGGAAATGGTTCTTCGCGATCTGGTTGGTAACATCCCATAAGAAGGGAATTTCATCATTGCAATTGGGCAGGGATATCGGTGTCACCCAGAAGACGGCTTGGATGATGGCGCACAAGATCCGTACGAATCTGGTATCGAATGATGAATCCAAATTATCCGGAACAGTTGAAGCCGACGAAAGTTTTGTTGGTGGCAAGAACAAGAACAGGCACAAGGACAAGAAGGTTGTCGCATCCCAAGGAAGGAGCTTCAAGGATAAGATACCGGTGCTGGGATTGCTGGAAAGGGACGGAAGGCTCAGGGCTTTCGTGATCAAGGACACCAAGGCTTCTTCGATCCAGCCAATCATCTTTCGGAATGTTGAACAGAAATCACGGTTCCTTTCCGATGAGTGGTGGGCATACAGGAAACTGGATCGATTCTTTATGCATAATGTTGTCGACCATTCCAAAAAGGAATACGTAAACAAGGATGACAGCTCATTGCATACCAATACGATCGAAGGCTTCTGGGGAATCTTGAAAAGAGGATACAATGGAATATATAACTGGTGGTCAAAGAAACACATCCAGAAGTATGTGGATGAATTTGTTTTCAGGTACAATACCAAAAAACTGAAGGACTCGGAACGTTTTTATGCGTTTTTCAGTAATTTTGTATCCAAGACGCCCTATAAAAAATTAGTTGCATTATGAGCAGTATAGCAAACATAACACAGGAAGAACTATTGCGCAATTTAGATGTCAGGCATGTTGATTTTGAACATGAATGGTATTTTGCTGTCAATGACCTGAACCTGCAATACATCGGTGCCTTTAAAAATGTAAAGGGAATTCCCCTGCCACTTCAGGTCAAGGGAAAAAAGGAGAGGGATTTGGTTTCGTGTATTCCCTTTTCCAAAGTTGCTGAAATTGCAAAACAGATAGGTAACACTTCTGACTTCCAGCAGGCAATTGATGTCTTGTTCAATTTCAATCCTAAAAAGAGGTAATAAAAAGCAATGATAAAAATTTAAGAACCTGTTTTTACACGTTTATAATTTCAAAAATAGTCTTAATCTATTCATAAATGATTCGTCTTATCGTATTAGAATTTATAAATTTATTGTAGAAACAGTTTTATACAAAAGTTATGTTAAAAATACCTTAATTCAAAATTAGTTGTATATTTGACCATTAATTTCGACGAAATTACATCTTTATCCGTCAAAGTGTAAATTTAGAAAATGAATTAGTATAAATGTAAAGTACTGTACAGTATATAATGCAAACATATTATCATTAATTAAATGAGTTTACCAAAAAAAATAGAACCCAATCCGTTACTTACGTCTACTGTTGAAATTAGATTTATTGATGGTGAGGAATCGAAAATATTACCTATACTTTTAGGGAATTTGTACGGCACCGAATTTACCGAATTTAAACGTTCAGAATTTCCTCCAGAGCTTAAAGATGCTAATGAGCAATTTAAGTATCTACCTGATTATATCCTTAGTTCCGAAAACTATTCTTTATCATTTAGTGATAAAGCTGTTGGATTTGAGAATATTGGAGAGTATAAATACTGGGATAATTATTTTCCATTCATTAAAAAATGTTTAAAAATTATTTTTGATAACAATTTAATCACAACAGTTGAGAGAATTGGTTTGAGGTATTCTAGTATTTTTAGCAATGACAAATATTCTATAAGTGAAATATTGAATAGTACCCCTTCGATAAACATTACTTCTTATAAAGAAGAGGAGATGATTGCATTTTCTACTTATTTCAATAAAGATGATAGATACAAACTTTATTTGCGTTTAAACTCACGCTTTCAAAATGAGGATAGTTCCAGTTCGTATCTTAATATTGACATTGATGCATCAATGAATATTGTGGCAAAATATAATTTTGATGAAATCTGTAAAATCATCGATGACTTACACAATCACGAAAAGGAACTTTTTAGTTCGCTAGTAAGGAAGGAATTTCTTGAAAAAGAATTTAATGTAACATACTAATTATGGGAAATAATTCGGAAGCTAAGGAAATAGTAACAACTCTTTCCTACAAAGAAGTACAGCAAAAAGGAAAACTTTTATGCGAAAACAGTTTGGGAAAATACCAATCTTTCAACACTCTTCCTGACGATAATGTTACTTTAAATTATACTGATTTATTGAAACAAAAACGTCAACAACGTACGAGAGAGCATTTTTTTGACAGGTTTAATAAATTGTTCTTTCAGTTTGACAACAATATATTCTATAAAAAAAGTCAATTTAATGACAAGTTAATCAGAATTAATGAAAAATTCAAAATCGAAATGTCAAAATTTGCCTTTGATAATATTTTGAAGGCAAAAATTTTGAAAAATTTTGAATCAGTTTCAACTCAGGTCTCAAAAATTAAAGCAGAGGATCTCTTAATTGAAATTGTAAATTCATCAAAAATTAAATTTTCATTTTTTTTAAAAGATGATTGTATGCTAATTATCACCAAGCCTTTCACTTTGGAGAATACATTAGATGATGACAATATAGTATTCTATTCTTTTTTTAATAATGATGATGATCTATTAGTATCACATTATGGTGAAATATCAAGCGTTATAGATGGGTTTAAGAACTACCTTCAATAAAGTCAGATTTTATTTCACCTATCCAAAAGAAATACTTTCAAAGAGGAATAATGTTGGTGAAATTAATTTAACGGAATTGCTTAGTGCTCACCAGGTGTATTTAATCAGGAATACTGCTTTATCATTTGATGATTGCTTTTATACCTCGCTAACTGGAAAAATATCACTACGTAGTAATGTCATAAGTCCTCAGGACATTATAAATTTATCAATGAATATGTTGGGTGGAGGTTTTCAACCAGAACATGTAATGTATCGCCTTCCAATGAAAAAGGTTGGAGGTGAAAAATGGATAGTTGGTTCTGAAAAAAAACTTTTTGGAAATCTAAATTCAATAGAATTACAGAAAGTGGGATGTAGTTTATATGTTCATGCAAATAAAATACATGATGTTCCCAAGAACTATGAGTTTCCTTCGAAAGGCCAATCTAAAATGTTTTCAGATTTAAATTTAACACCTGAGAAGATTAAAGTTGACGGTGTTGATAAATTTATATTAGAGGGAAAGTGTGAAGTAAAGCATGACCCTTTAAATTTTAATTATTGGCATACAGAATATATTTTCAAAGATTTTAAAGGAGAACGTATTTCTCGCTATGGAAAAGGTTGGAAGGAAAGTTTTGCTGAAACTATGATTAGTGATGTTTTCACTACGGTAACAAAACCATCTTGCCCTAACATTGAGAACATTCCCACCAGTTTTTATAAAAAGGCTGTCTAGTTATTGTCAATCAATAGTTGAAGCCTTTAATCGTAAAAGCTTAATTACCCACATCCATTTTCTGTCTCGGCAGATTTATTTCATGCTCCTGCGGGTAAGGCTGACGCTGGGTCATACTGATGTCCTCCCTCATCTGCCTTTGGGTATGGAAACGTTTTTCATCTGTAGCCGAATAGCGGGGATCGGGTATGAAAGGCATCTTGGCCATCTTTGAAATGGTGACGGTTGGAAAATGATAATCTACCTCGACAGTGCCAAGCAGCAAATAACATCCTCCGCCCTGGAAAGGATATTTCTTCAGGCAATCGGCAAAATGTGCCGTATCAAAAAACTCCCCCTCTGCATCAATCCAAGTTCCAAAAAACATATCGCCCATCTTTGTGGGAACGTGCTTCCTTGAAATGAGATAGGCAAGCATGCGGACGGTCTTCTTGTGGTGCTTCTGCAAATCCTTGGCCATCACGTCTCCACGGAAGGAAGTCTGCAACAGATTGAATGGTGTTACCGATACCGGAAAATTCAAGAGTTCAATCTCATCGAAGGCATCCTCAAATGGAGAGCGTTCCAATACGGGCAACTTGTATTCCTTCACCGGTTCCTGCAACAACAGCATCGAGCGGTTCTCGGGCTTGAAATTTACCATTATCAATCGGGCAATGATGAGCAGTTCATTTTTCTGCTTTCCCGTGAATCGGAATGCCCCGATGAAGATCAAGTTTTGGATTCCTTCAATTCCTATCGGTATGCGGTTGATGAAATCTTCCAATGAACTGTAGCTTCCATTTTCTTCCCTTTCGGTTGCAATCTGCATCGCTATCCTTGATTCCAAACTTTTCAAGTGCTGGAATCCGAGGTATATGTTCTTGCCATAAAGCGTGGTCTGGTATTCACTCTTGTTGACGCAAGGGTTGTGGATTCTTGCTCCCGACATCCTTGCTTCATGCACGTAAACTTCTGTTCGGTAGAAACCGCCAAAATTGTTGATTACGGCCGTCATGAATTCCAAGGGATAGTACGTCTTTAGATAGAGGCTTTGGTAGCTCTCCACTGCGTAAGATGCCGAATGTGCCTTGCAGAACGAGTACCCTGCGAACGATTCTATCTGCCTGTAGATCTCCTGGCTCAACTGCAATGGGTGTCCCTGTTTTTCACAGCAGGCAAAAAAGTTGTCCTTCACCTTCTGCAAGGCCGACTTGGAACGTCCCTTGCCACTCATGGCGCGTCGAAGGATGTCGCCATCGGTTGCGGGAACCCCTCCGTAATGCTGGGCAATCTTGATCACATCCTCTTGGTAAACCATAATCCCGTAGGTTTCGCCCAAATGCTCCCTGAAGACATCGTGGAAATACTCGAACCTGTCGGGATAGTTGTGCCGGAAAATATACTCCTTCATCATTCCCGATTGTGCGACTCCCGGACGGATGATTGAGGAAGCAGCCACCAATACTTTGTAATTGTCACATTTCAATCTTCTGAGCAGTCCACGCATTGCTGGACTTTCAATATAGAAACAACCGATGGTTTTTCCCTTGCTCAGGAGCTCGTTGCATTTCTGCTCGTCCTTTGATATCGAGGTATCCCGGATGTCCACGTCGATACCCTGATTCTTCTTGATGAGCTTAACCGAATCGTCTATGTGCCCGATGCCTCGCTGGCTCAGTATATCGAACTTGTCGAAGCCTATCTCTTCGGCCACATGCATGTCAAACTGCACGATCGGAAATCCCTTCGGGGGCATTTCCAAAGCCGTAAAATTGGTAATCGGTTCTTCGGAAATGAGGATACCACAGGAATGCATGCTCCTCTGATTGGGATATTTTTCGAGCATGATGCCATATTTCTGAACCATCTTCACTACCTCGTTCTTCTGGTGGGTCTTCATCGGCTTCTTGGCCAATTCATCGAGTTCCTCCTTGGGCAAGCCGAATACCTTTCCAACTTCTCGGAAGATCGAACGATACTTGAATTCGACGTTGGTACCACAGAATGCAACATGATCCCTGCCGTATTTGTTGAAGATGTAGGTCAGGATTATGTCCCGTTCCTTCCATGACCAGTCAATGTCGAAATCTGGTGGCGTCTTCCGGTTCAGGTTCAGGAATCGCTCGAAGTAGAGGTCGAGTTCCAAGGGGCATATATCGGTGATGCCGAGACAGTACGCGATGATGCTGTTGGCACCGCTTCCACGTCCGATGTGAAGGAATCGCTGACTCACGCTGTATTGCACAATGTCCCAAGTGATGAGAAAATAGCCACTGAACCCCAATTCATCGACCACCTTTAGTTCCTTGGCCACCCGTGCCTTTGCCTCACTATTGTCTGCTCCATACCGCCGGATCATTCCCTCATAGGCAAGCTTGGTCAATAATTCTATGTCTTCCTGCCTGTTGGCCTTGTAATGCTTCTTGTTCTTGGGAGTCTTGAAATCGTATTCGAAATTGCACGCTTTCACTATTGCTTCCGTGTTGTGGATGATCTGCGGATGATCATCGAATTTTTCCATCAATCCTTCCAATGGAATCATCACATCGGAAACCTTGCAGTGGTCTTCACCCGTGAGCTTCGAGCCAATGATGTTCAGGTCGATCGCCCTGAGTATCTTGTGCAAATTGAATTCTTTACGGTTCCGATAGGTGACCGTCTGCAGGGTGACCATCTTGTCAATCCTTCCCGTCCAGATCGGATTGTAGAGCTTTGGCAATTGCTCCGCGCTGATGCCGATGAACTCATTATCCCTCAGCGTGTCTGGAACATTATTGAGGGGATAGATGATGATTACGTTCTCAAATTCAGGCGCATGCTCAGGAAGTGGTGCATCTTCAAAGTTGTGATTTGTCAGCAGGCGGTTCATTTCCCCGATTCCCTCCCTGTTCTTTGCCAAGCCGACATACAACTGCCTGTACCCATTCCGGAAATCGATTCCAACCAATGGCTTGATATTTACCGCTTCACAGGCCCTTACGAAATCATAAATGCCCGTTACCGTATTTACATCGGTCAAAGCCATTGCTTCCACGCCGAAGGCCACGGCCTGTTCCACCAGATCGTTCAGTGGAATCGTTCCGTAGCGCAAGGAATGAAAGGAATGGCAATTGAGGTACATTATTCGGGGATTTCAGGGTTCAGGTATTGTCCTCTTGGATTCGTGATTATGTTCCCAGCCTTTGATTTTAGATTTCTGCCTCCACAGCGTGTCACGGCATCATATCCGAAACGGTTCTTGATCTTGTCCATTGCCTGATACAGGGCAATCATTTCCTCGGTATCCTCGAACATATTGATCTGGTAGGTACCTCTTGCCAATCCCGTAAATGAAATGCCTACAAGCCTGATGCGCATCCTGCGGTTGTATAACTTGTTGAACAGCTCCAATGCAATCTTTCCCAAGGTATGATCACAGGAAGTGTGCGGTATCTTCCTCTGCAGATTCTCCGTGTCAAAGTTGGCATACCTTATCTTTATGACCAGCGTTGAAACGAGCCATTGTTCCGAACGAGCCTGATAGGCAAGTTTTTCCACCATTCCCAGAATCAGGGAATGCACCTGCTTGATGTCGATGGTATCTTGGAGATAGGTGTGCTCGGTAGAAAGGGACTTTCTTTCGGTGTAGGGCTGCACGGGCGCATTGTCAATCCCGTTTGCTTTCTTCCACAGTTCGATTCCATTCTTGCCAATCATGCTCTGCAGTACCTCGGGTGGGGTTTCCGATAATTTTTCAATGTTTCTAATTCCCAATCTCGAAAGTAGATTGAACGTTACTTCTCCAACCATGGGAATCTTGCGTATGGACAACGGATTCAGGAACGATTGCACCCTATTTTGTGGAATCTCCAAATTTCCTCTCGGCTTTCCCTCGCCCGTGGCAATCTTGGAAACCGTCTTGTTTACCGATAGCGCAAAACTTATCGGAAGGCCTGTTTCCCTGGTGATGGTTTGGGTGAGCTCGCTTGTCCATTTGTAGCAGCCGTAGAATTTGTCCATTCCGGTAATGTCCAGATAGAATTCGTCAATGCTTGACTTTTCCACCAAGGGGGAATTCTCTTCGATGATCTGGGTCACCTCGTGGGATTTCTTGGAGAACAATTCCATATCTCCCTTTATGACCTTGGCCTGCGGACAGAGCTGCATCGCCATCCTTATCGGCATGGCGGAACGCACTCCGAAATAACGTGCCTCATAAGAGCAGGACGCAACAACACCACGCTCGCCTCCGCCAACGATCAGAGGGATCCCGTTCAATTCGGAATTCTGAAGCCTGGCACAGGAAACAAAAAAGGTATCCAAATCCATATGTACAATAGACCTATTCATACTATCTTGAAATTTTTAATTAAGATTATTATTTTACAAAATTAGGACGTTAAATCACTAAAAAAAATATCTTTGCAGGGACTTAAAATCACTTTAACTTATGTTGTATATTTCTGACAATCTTAAACATCTTAGAAACAAGAAAAATTTATCCCAACAGGAAGTTGCTGACGGGATGAAACTGCCAGTTGATAGATATAAAAAATACGAGTATGGTACAAATACACCGCCTGCGGAAACATTGCTACTTATCTCACGTTTTTATCATATAAGTATTGATCTATTGTTGACAGTAGATTTGCGAAAAGTTTCCATAGATGATTTACAGAACTTGGAAGATAACAGAATCGTTTTACCAATAAAGGTAGACAGAGAAGGGGAAAATATTATTGAAATAATTACCCATAGGGCTAAAGCGGGATATGCTTCTGGAGGATATGCAGATTTTACATTCATTTCAGAACTAGATTATGTTTATTTGCCTTGGCTTGATAAAAACTTAAAGTATCGAACATTTCCTGTTGATGGAGATTCTATGCCTCCACATAATAATAAATCTTACATTATTGGAAAATATATTGAAAAGTTGGGAGATGTTGTTGATGGTAATACTTATGTTGTAATTACAAAGAACCAAGAAATTGTTTATAAGCGATTAAACAGGAATGGAAAGAATGTTTTTAGTTTAAATTCGGATAATACCCATTACAAGCCTTATAATATAAAGTTTTCTGAGATAGCGGAGATTTGGGAATATGCAGGAAGCTTGGAAAGAGAAAATTTCCAACCAGTGATTTATGATACTGATAATCTTGAAAGTATAATAAGAAAATTGCAGATGGATATATCACAGATCAAAACAAGGATTCAAACTAAGTATTAAAAGTAAATACAGGCAACGCACCACTTTTATGTTAAGAAGTTCTCATAATCTATTTACTCAAATAATATTAGGCAGTAGACTTATACGAAGTTTTTTTGTTAGTATAATTGCACAGATGTTAGTTAGAGAGGTATTTCAACAAAAAGAAGGCCTCTTATTTTGCATCATAATCTTCCATTCTTCGTACCAGGCTTTCCATAAGTCTGTTTAAGAATTTTGTCCGTTCTGATTTGCGGCCGATGATTTCAGAAAAGGTGCGGTGGAATTGACCAAGATCAATTTCAAAGGCTTTGCCAAAGAATGTGGCGATTTCTTTGAGGTCACAGCTACCGTAGTTGAACACCCCTTCCGTATGCAGGGCATAGACCAGTTCGATAATGCCTACTTTCGATCCCGTCCATTTTAATTTCCCTGTTCCGGATGACAGAAAGTTTGTAGATTCAGCCTGCTCACCTAGGAAGGCAAACTCCTTTTCTAGATAGGTTCTGATTAGGTCATTGGCCAGGATGGTGGCTACCTTGTAATCATATGATGTAGAGAACCGATGGTCCGCCTGAAAAAAGAAGCTGTCCAGTGTAAGCTTAATGTCATATTTTCCGCGCAGGAAATACTGCTCATCCAGAAAAGTGTTGCCTTTGAGGTAATAGTTGTAAAACTCCTTGTTGCGGTTGAAGAAGACATTCAACTTGTCCAATTCTGAAGAATAATATTTCCGGATTTCTTTACAGGTCCCGAAAGGCCGACAGCTTTCTATATTGTAGATTTCATTGTAGTACACGAGCCGGCTTGAAAATTGCGGCTTTATTTCCTTGAAGAATTGGATTTCCTCTGCCTTGTCTTGGAACTTGTATTTTGAAAGAAACGTCCTGAGCTGTTGCATAATGGAGATCATCACACAGATTGCCTTCTCCGAAAATTGTAGAGTGTTGTCGGTTTGGAGTTGCAGGGTTTCCAATTGTTGGTGCATTTCTTTGGCGAGATATTCTGAAAATTGTTTCATAATATTTTGGTTTATATGGTTCTAAACAAATCTAACAGAAAGGCAGGCAAATCCAAATCAATAGCAGGGCTGATTAATGAATGGACCGCAAAGAAAAACCGGATGGAATAATGTAAACTTGCACCCACAATGATGAAGTGTAAGATAAACAGAATGCAGGAAAATGCAAATGGTAGTAGGGCTGATTAATGAATGGACCGCAAAAAAAATACTAAATAGGCAAAAAAAAATACCTAATGGAGTACCGTGAGAATAGGATTAAGTTTCAAAATCATAATTCTCTATGAATCTTGAGCCTTCGATAGGTTGTATAATAGTAGTAAGATTATTGTTGATAAATCCTGTCCAAGTAATAGAATACTTATATAAAAAATTTAGTGGTTATCAGTATTTAGGAATTAATACTTTTCCATAATGCTCTGTACTATCTACTGAAACTTTAATTAATATTCCACATAATATAATTACAATTATTTCTTGATTACTTTAAAAGTCCTTGATTTGGCAAGATTCGAAACCTGGATGAAGTACAAGCCTTTAGAATAATGGCTGAGGTCTATTTGTGTACTAAGGTTGCCACTTGCTAATATTTGGCCTGTTGTATTATATACAGTATAGGTAAGCATCTCGGAGTTATCATAGGTCACGTATACAATGTCCCTTGTGATTGTTGGATAAAATTTTAGTTCATCCATTGTTTTTGAGGTGACGCTCAATGTATTCCAGGAATCTACCGATTCAGGTCCATTCCATATCAGGGTTGCTAGATAAGGATTGTCTATGAATGGATTCCGGTTTCCTTGGCTAATGGCGATTTGATTATTCCGATTTATCTCAAATAGGGAAGGAGGATCTTGTGCATTCCATTGCAACAGTATGTCTGGCATATCATTGAGTGAGGCAAACGTCGAACCTCCGGTTGCAGCATTCATTGCGTTGCATTGGGAAGGATAGCGTAAGTGCATATACATTATAATTCTAGCTACATCGCCTATCCATTCATCACCCGGATACCATGTGTTAGACGAGACAGAATAGGAGGCAGCACTTGGATTTGCGGTAGTGAACAGCTTGTTACTTCTTGCATTATTTCGTTGAGCATCTATGGCACGGAGATTATGTGCATCGCTTCCCGCACCTTCGGTTCCGAGATCCGGTGTACCCAAGGATTTTGGAAACACGTGTTCCCGTACCCATTTTCCAGTGCAGCTACTTGTATGGCAAGAGAATGTTACATCACGCAGGCGGTGTTCTGAAATCGTAGTCGATTGATTGTCCCATCCGTAGAGCAGTAGGACATTATTTTCATCCTGTAACTCTAAATCACTTTCTTTCAGAACCGTCCAAGTATCTAATAATCCTGAACTGCCAGAAGTATAGACCAATTGTGTCGTATGCGTTGTTGTAATCAGATTCGAGAGTTGATTTTTAATGCTTTCACCATCTTGTAAAAAATCTATAGTGCTATAATAGGAAGGTATTTGCCCGAAAGAATTGTATACAATTAAGCTTAGGAGTAGTTTTAATTTCTTCATGGTGTTTAATTAATTTTTATTTTGAAAGGTAATAAAAAAGTTTTCTAGTAATGGTAGAAAGGATAAGAGATCGAAACTAAAATTAATTAAAAAATATTATCTTACTAATTTTTGTGTTAAAATTATAGTTATGTTTGTTAAAATTTTTTCCCTAGCTTATGAAGCATTCATACCTATGCCTGCTTGCAGGTGCCTGCATTATTGCATATTCTCCAGCTTATTCTCAGGATATTCTTTGGGAGAAGTCCTATGGCGGACGCCATGCTGAATACCTCACCGACATTCAACCAACTGCCGATTACGGTTTTATCATAGCTGGAAGTTCACTCTCGATGAAGTCTGGAAACAAGACCGATCCGGGAAGCGGCGATCTCGACTATTGGATTTGGAAGATGGACGAACACGGTAGTGCCGACTGGCAGAAGAGCTTCGGCGGTGGCGAGAGCGACCTTTTGCAGAGCATCAGGACCACCCGCGATGGCGGGTTCATACTTGCCGGGACCTCGAACAGTCCAAAGGGCTATCAGAAAAAGACAGATTGCCACGGAGGTAACGACTATTGGGTAATCAAGCTTGATGCAAAAGGAGATGAAATGTGGCAGAAGACTTTCGGCGGTATCGGGCAGGACGATTTGCAGAGTGTGGTTGCAACCCGTGACGGGGGCTACCTGCTGACAGGAACCTCCAATTCCTCGGCACCCCAAAAAGGCACAAAACTTACAGAAGGCATAAAAAAGGAAGATACGAGAGGCAGTACGGACTATTGGATCATCAAGATCGATGCCGATGGCAACGAACAATGGCAGAAGACCTATGGTGGCACCTACGGCGACGACCTAAGAAGCGCTGAAGCAACAAAGGATGGAGGTTATATAGTGGGGGGTTACTCCAACAGTCCCGCCTCTGGAGACAAGTCGCAGGAAAATTATGGACAGGGCGGTGATTTCTGGATATTGAAGCTGGACGACAAGGGGGATATCCAGTGGCAACAGACGATAGGCGGGAACCAGGACGACCAACTTTATGCCATCCACCAGACAGCCGACCTCGGATATATAGTGGGAGGAAGCTCCAACAGCCAGACGAGGACCTCCAAGAAGGGGACCGACCTTTGGGTACTCAAGCTTGATACCCTGGGTGAGATTCTTTGGGAAGAGGCCTATGACTTCGGTGCGGTGGACATCCTGACCTCGCTGGTGGAAAATGAGGACGGTAGCTTCCTTGTGGGAGGGTACAGCCCGATGACTCCCAAGGACGAAGAAGAGAAGGAAGGCATAAACGATTACGTTGCACTCAAGATAAGCGACAAGGGAGAGGAACTCTGGCGAAGGGCGATCGGAAGCGAAGGGGAGGACATACTGAAGAAGGTGATCATGACCAGGGACGGCGGCTATGTCATGGCCGGAACTTCCAACCCTGAATCAAAGGGTCTTGCACATATGAGAAAGAAGAAGAAAAAGGGTCTGGGGCTCAACCCGCTGGACAATGGCCAGCAGCTTGAAGGAACCCGGAAGCTACAGGAAGGAATGGACAATGTAGTGAACAATGCGGCTTCCACCATAAACGATGAGGTTGCAGGACAGGTTGCCTCGGCCACCGAAGGTATTAACAATGCCATTGGCAGGAACAACGACTCGGCCTTCAAGGTCGGGGTGGATTCACCAATGGGAGACCTGCTAAATCCGACCAAGGCTGGCGGAAGCAGCGGCACAGGACAATCGGGTACATCGGCAACTGAGAACCTTGGTCCCAAGCCCGGAGCCAAGATGTCCAAGGACAAGAAGATGAACTACGGTGGAAAGGATTTCTGGGTGGTAAAGCTCAAGGACAGGAACAAGCCCCTCACTGAGAAGGCCAAGATCGAGGCCATCCCGAATCCCGTGGTGAGCTATACCAACGTGATCGTCGGGTTTGATTTCGAGACGGGAACTGCAAGGCTTTACGACATTGGGGGCCGCGAGCTCCAGAAGTTTGCCATCGACAGCAGGACCGTCCCAGTGAACCTATCGGGATATCCAGTGGGTGTTTACATCGTGAACATCAAGACCAACAAGGGCGAGGCAAGCGTGAAGGTGATCAAAAACGAATAATTATTAAAAAATGAAAAATATATTTACTTATTTGCTGCTGCTGCCCATAATAGCGTATGGACAGCTAAACAGGAATACATTGGCACCTGAGATTATGCCTGTTAGTCCACAGGAATTTCAATTTATGAAGTACGGTGAAATTCCTGTAAATAAATATACAGGTACACCTGATATCAGTATTCCAGTCTATATGCTCAAAACTAAAGCATTTGATATTCCAATTGACCTCACCTACCATGCCAATGGAAATAAAGTCAATGAAGAAGCTGGATGGGTTGGTTTAGGCTGGAATTTGAATATTGATACTGAAATTGTTCAGACCGTTGTAGGCTTGGATGATTTTGGATATTATCAGCGAAGGATTATGCCTGATTACAACACATTGATTGGTATACAGTCTGGAGGATTGACTGGGCCATCGGTAATGAGCGGATGCAGTACATTTTTTCTTGGCTTTACTGATGATTGGAATCAAAATAACCCTGGCGCAGCTGCATACCTTGATCCGAGATTTACCGATGGGACCTACGATACACAGCCAGATATTTTTTATTTCAGTAGTTTGGGATATAGTGGCAAATTTGTATTGGATTGGACGACAGGTATATTCAAATGTTTGACGGACAAGAACATAAAGATTGAGGCTCCCAATTACATAAACAATAATCCAAATCCTGTACAGGAATTCATCATAACTGTACCCGACGGACATACATTTTATTATATTCTCAAAGATGAGGCCATTATAGAAAAGTCAATTAGTAGGACAGAATTTGGTATGGTACCCTCTAACGTGTTGTTGCAGAATCAGCGATCTTCCAGGGCATTTAAACTTTGGCAGGTAAAAACGAATAAAGGAGATTTGCTTACATTGGAATATGAGAAGGTTAAAACTGAAACTGCATCTCCGCAAATAGTAGTAAGTAAAAATTTACCCAATATTTCAACGACACATAGGTCCTATAAACCTAATGTGGGGAGTACTTTAAATATGCAGGGAGGAGAAATAAAAAGCTATTTTGCTACATCGCAGTCTTACAGCTATCTTTCAAAAATAAAATACAATGATATTGAATTAAATTTTATAACATCAGGAAGAGATGATTTAAAAGGAACAAGGAAACTAGATAAGATTGAATTGAAGCATAAAGGATTGATGATAAAATATTTCACTTTCTCATACAGTTATTTTGTCGGAAATACATTGGGTAACACATGGGATGATTTGGTAGACGACGGGACTTACAGCTGTGAAAAGACGGCCACCGAGCTGACCCACAGGTTAAAACTAAATTCTTTTCAATGCAGGTACAATGCAACAGAGGCTGAAAAACCATATATTTTCACCTACAATAGCCAATCACTTCCAAAGAAGACATCCTATGCTTTAGATTATTGGGGGTTCTATAATAGTATGCATTCTAATATTTCTCTTGTACCTGATATTTACAGGTTTAATATTGAAAGGGATAATCCCAGATATATGAGATATCAGGGAAACAACAATAGCGCCAATTTATCTTTCACTAAAGCATGGATACTGGAGAAGATCGAATACCCTACAGGAGGTTACACGACATTTGATTATGAACTGAATACTTTCGGAAATTTTGTTGCCCCGCCATTGGAGCAAGGACAAAGCAAGATAATAAGTATGCAGGCTACAGGAGGGAGTAGTACGCAACAGGCAGTAATTATAAAAGGAGGCAGTACTATCTTTAAAGGAAGTTATATGTTTTCTACTCGCGGGTGCAACCCTAGCAATTATGCAAATACATATATTAAAATCGAAAAGTTCAAGCCATCATTAATACCTCTTGTTGAAAACTCTCAATATGGTCTTATGTATGCCTTGACATCACTTGGAATAGCTACGGGGTCTAATCAGGCAAATTATAACTTGTACATTGAAGACGTTAATTACATACAAATGACGTACAATGATCCTATCGAAAAAATTGTAAGTGACTACCAGCTGATACACGGTGAGGGTATTGTTTTATTCACCGTCAAAGGAGGCTGCGGTGTATATAACGGTACGGTAAATTCAAGTCAGGCATCTTTGCATCTTGGTTATAAGGAATATCTACCCTTAAGTGGTGAATCGATGGGAGGAGGCCTAAGAATAGCAAGTATTTGGGATTACAGTAAACAGGGTGTCGTAGTGAAAAAAAAATCTTACCAATATGAAGGTGGAAAACTGATGTCTCCACTATTATACTTTAATTCAGGACTCGAAGTTCACGAAAAACAGCTTGCAGTCGGAGCAACAGGAACCTTATGTCCCCCTGATATGCCAGCAATTATATCTTCTGCCCAAAGCCAGGTTGATGAGGCTTGGAGGACCTTTTCGGCTAATCCTAGCCAGTCTACTTTGAATATTGTCCAACTTAGAATCACTATGTTAAACAATATGATTAATGATGCATGTAATATAATAACTGTTATGCAGTATTTCCATGGTTTAAAGAATGAACTTTATTCTGGTAGTTTTGTGTCGCCTTTTGCAAGTGCTTCTGGAAGGTATGTAGGATATGACAAGGTTACGGAAAGATTTGAAGATGCATATACTCAGAATCCTAACGACAATAAAGGTAAGATTGTAAATTTTTATATTAATAATCCAGATATATTGGCGTCCAGTGGAAGTACAAATGGTAGTTTTACTGAAATTGGCATACCTGCTATTTCTATTATACCCGAGAATGGAAAAATCACGAGGGAGGAAATCAGGGACCAGAATAATGTATTGAAAAAATATATAGTTAATACCCATACAGCTGCCAATGAGCAATGTCTTTGGGGTATGAAAATTCTTACTACTAGCAGTTACTTGGATATTCTTCCGATGTCACCAATAGGGCATACAGAAAATAAATACCTTATGGGGGTCTACCCTATAAAGACAGGAACATCTTTGCTTACCAAGAAGGAAGTTATGCATGTTGAAGATGGTGGAGAGCTGAGTGAAATTACCAACTTCATATATGATACGAGAAATCAAGTATCAAAATCTACGTGGACGGAATCAAATGGAGATACCGTAGAAAAACAATTCTCTTATTGTTATGACATATCTACTGGGAATGTTTCTACAAGTATGCTTCAAAGAAACTTCATAACCCCTGTTATCCAGACCAAAACCATCGTTAATGGAAATCCTGTCAGTTTGATAAAGAAACCCTATCACTATGTGACTGGAAATTCAGGGGCATTCATATTGGATAGGGAAATGTATTGCAACACTGGACTTGAAGCAGATTTAAAGATCATCACGCAATATTCATATGACAATTTGGGGAATCTTAAAGGATACACTAAGAATAATGGATTAGAGGTGTACATCATATGGGGCTACAATAATATGTATCCCGTAGCAATAATTGAAAATGCACCTCTATCACTGGTACAAACTATACCAGGCAATCCACAGTATCAGATACAAGTTGCCTCGAATACAGGTACAGAATCTGAACTACTAGTTGCATTACAGGCTCTGCGTGACGCTCCTTTGCTTGCAGACGCTATGATAACAACCTGTACTTATAAACCACTTGTAGGAATACGTACTATAACCGACCCAAAAGGGGAAAGGGTAAATTTTGAATACGATAATTTTGGACGTCTTATTTCTACAAGAAATGGCGATTCGAAAATACTCAGCGAAATGGAATACCACTACAGACCTTAATTACTTTAAAAATGAAAAAAATAATTTTATATGTGTTGTGCATTATTCCAATATTCTCATATGCACAAACTGCAAGTGAGAACTATATAATTAAGAAACAGTATAGGATAGAAACATCCAATTCTACTAGTAGTCCTGCGACAACAGATTTAAGTATCCTATATTATGATGGATTGGGGCGGCCAATACAGAAGATAGATAGGAACGTCAGCCAATCTGGTGGAAATATTGTGCAGGCCTACGGATATGATGGTTTTGGACGAAGTAATAAGGAATATCTGCCTTACAAGAAAGGGGTTAATGATATTGAGTATGATCCTAATGCCTCATACAACCAGTATGGTTTTTACGCAAATCCTACGGAGCAATCAACAGGCAACCCTAATTTTGAAGCTACTCAATATGCCTTCAGTGAGAAAGTATTTGACAATTCACCTCTTGACAGGATTAAAAAACTATCGGCACCCGGAGAACAATGGCGCATTTCCGCAAACCAGAATGTGGATGACCATGCAGTTGAGGTCGATTATAAGCTTAATGGCTATCAGGAATTGAGTTTTTATAAGTCGGTAAGTCAATGGGATAGTCAATTCAAAGTCAATAATATTAATATTACTTTACCAGGACCATATACGTATTACAGATTACACAAGAAAATAACAAAGAATGAGAATCATTCTCCTGCATCAGGCACGAATAATACCACCGAAGAGTTCCATAATAAAAAAGGACAATTGGTGTTGAGAAGAGCTTACAATGGGGGAGTTACACATGATACATATTATGTATATGATCAATATGATAATCTAACGCACGTGATACCGCCAATTGCGGCAGGTACGCTTACACAAGCCATTTTGGATATGTATTGCTATCAATACAAGTACGATAATCTGAATAGGTTGGTAGAGAAAAAGTTGCCAGGCAAGGATTGGGAATTTATGGTCTACGACAGGCTCGATAGGTTGGTTGCAACAGGACCGGTATTGAGTCCGTTTGGTACTTCCGAGCTAGGATGGGCAGTAACCAAATATGATGTTTTCAATAGGCCTGTAATCACTGGATGGATCTCTTCCACAAATAATGCTACAACAAAAGCAGGTAGGACTAGCCTTCAAACTACAATCACTGCAGCTAATCCAATCAATGAAACAAAAAAGGTGACAAACTCTACGGTTAACAATATAATTTTTTCATATACTAATTCAGCATGGCCATACGGTAACTCCTATCATATTCTTACGGTTAATTATTATGATGACTATTCTTTCCGCAATGCACCAACTAGTTTTTCCGTATCAGATATTGATGTACATTACAATAATTCAACAAACAAGCCAAAAGGTTTGCTCACTGGGTCTTGGATAAGATTGCTCACCACTAGTACATCATTAGCAGCAGAAGAAAATTACATATTTTATGATAAAAAAGCAAGGCAGGTTAGGAACTATCAGAAAAATCATCTCGGAGGATATACAGCAGTAGATACAAAATTTGATTTTATTGGAAAACCGCTTTATACCATAAAGCGGCATAAGTACAATTCTCTGGAAACAGAATTATACACAAAGGACAATTACACATATTCTGACCAGCACAGAGTACTGACACATACGCATCAAATAGGTACATCTGGCCCTGTCGAAACTATGGCGAACAACAATTATGATGAACTAGGAAAGCTTATGATTAAGAATGTCGGAGGAAACAATATACAGGGCCAGATTTTTCAGGACGTGCATTATAAATACAATGTGAGGGGGTGGCTTAAGGAAATCAATAATGTAGAAAATCTCAGCGGTAGTTCATACCGTCCTTCCCTATTTGCCTTCAAGATCAATTATGATATTGTTGAAAATTCAAATAATAATGTAAGTACCCCATTATATAATGGTAACATTTCAGAGACTTACTGGAAGACATCAAGTGACAATAAAAAACGCAAGTACAGCTATTATTATGATGACCTTAATAGGCTAAATGAAGCTGTTTATATGCGACCTGAAACAGTTGCTGCTATAGGCTCGTACGATGAATCTATGCAATACGACAAGAATGGTAATATTACAGGTTTGCAAAGAAATGGCTATCTTGATTCAAATGGGGGGGAGATATATACTATTGATAATCTAGATTATTATTATACAGGAAATCAATTGCATACGGTTAAGGATACGTCTAATAGTTTGGATGGATTTAAAGATGGACAGAATCCTGATGGTGGGGATAAGCCTGATTTCTATTACGATAGCTTCGGCAATATGGTTACGGATTGGAACAAGAAAATTGCAAGAATAGATTACAACAATATGAATCTGCCTCTTTTTATAAAATTTAACGATCCTGTGGCCCAGGTGAAAGAAATAAGCTATATCTACAATGCTTTAGGGGAAAAGAGACAGAAGCTGATAACACAGAAGGGAGTTCCAAATGTGGAAGATATTAATCAGAAAATAGAATATCTGGGGGAATTCCAGTATTTGAACGGGACTCTAGACTTTTTTCCTACTGCTCAGGGCTATGTAAGTGTTGTTGGCAAACAGAAATACAATTATGTGTACAATTATCTGGATCATCTAGGCAACATAAGGCTCAGTTATACAAAGGAGGCAGACCTTCCTTTAAAAATTTTGGAAGAGAATCATTATTACTCTTTTGGATTGAAACATGCTAATTATAATGATAGTAAGCATCAATGGAAGGAAGACATTGTAAATGGTGGTATTTTTGCAATTGTAGCCCCTGTAGCTCGTAATAAATATCAGTATAAGTATAATGGGAAAGAGTATCAGGATGAACTATCATTGAATCTTTATGATTACGGAGCAAGAAATTATGACTCTGCAATTGGCAGATGGATGAATATTGATCCGTTAGCAGAGCAAAGTAGACGATGGTCTCCATATAGTTATGCTTATAACAATCCGATGTATTTTATTGATCCAGATGGTATGCAGGCAAGTCCGATATTTGGGATGAATGGAAATTATTTAGGAAATGATGCAGAAGGATTTTCAGGTGAAGTCATATTTATGGAAGAAAAGGTGTTTAATACTTTAGCAGTTGGAGGTACTGATATGCATGGAAATACAAACATTAGTCACGAGGTAGCTTTAAATAATGGTCAAACTTTAGACCAAGTAATGGGGCGTATCCCAGAAATTGACTTTTCACAAAATGAAATGGATATGGTTAATAAAGCTATTACTCATATTGTTTCTAAGACCGCTGGTATGCAGTATAGCATATCAGATTTAGAAAATGGTGCTACATCTACTTATTATGCTGAAGGAACAATAAATGAGAATGATGGTAATGCATTCCATGTAATGGCATCAAATAATGGCCATCCATATACATTTGGTAGTCCGAATGTCCCAGCAAGTATGGGAGGAAATACTATGACATTCAATCTAACAAGTAGATTGTGGGGAGGTGAGGATTTTACTGTAAATAATATTCAAAATGCATCAGTACACGAAGGGAACGGGCATTTTGTTAATCGTATCCCTGGACACGACAAGGGGCATGCAAAAGCTTATGAAATGCAAATGAAGCATCCAAGTTGGAGCGGAACTACACCCAATTGGAAAGCAGAAATGCGGAATTCGTTAAGATTAATTAAACTAGGAAAGTTATAGAAATGAAAAATTTATTGATTATAGTATGTCTTATTTCACTCATTAGTTGCGAAAGAAAAACAAAATTGGAATATAAGATTACTGCAACGTGTGATAGAATTATTGTACAAGATACTGTAGATAATTATGTAGCTCACTTTTTAGTATCCTTTACTAACACAAATAAAAGGGATGTACTAATCTTTGCAAATTCTTGTAGGGATGGATATCAATCTAATAATTATGAGCAGACGGGTATATACTTGAAAAAGAATAATATTGAAACACCTTTGGGACAGTTTAATAAGTCTGTTTTTTTTAGAGTAAAAGCCGGTAAATCTTTTAAAATTTTGTATACTTACAATGAGTTGTATCCAAATAAAAAGATAAATTTTGATACAGGTAAGGATTTAGAAACTAAATTTATGAACATCGATTTATTTTATAAATCTAACAATGTTATTATAAATAAACTCATAGGCGAAAGACAATATAATAAAGATGATTTAATTTCAGAAATACCATATTTTAAAGTTGATATGAGTAAAGCAGTTATAGAATTTAAAGAGAATTTGAATATTGAAGACGCTATAAAATTAGTTGATGGAAAAATTATAAAGTAGGGTAGCTGATGATTGAGTTTTAAGAAGTATAAATTTATAGAATTTAAATTAGAAGACAGTTTATTAAGGCGCTGTCTTTTTTTTTATAACTTCTCGCAAACATCGTAAATCAACGAAAAGTACCATAAGCAATAACATCAGTTATATGCAGAAGTATACCGACAATCTCGTAAAGAATTAGCAAGGAAAGGAGGGTAGTATCTAATCTTGTTTCGGTATGTTTTGAACTTATAAAAGATATTTTTTTTAAAGTTTATATAGCAAACTGGTGCAAGCTTCCCACTCGTGAAAATAAGATTAGATCAAAAAAAAATCAATTATTGAATCATATTGCCCTTGTTTTCCTGCGGGAGTTGATGTGATAGAGATAATCGATATAATCAGGAAGATCAATGAGGTCCACCAGCCCGTTTTGTGTTCCTTCCAAGGGAATGTACTCAATGTATTTGATATGCTTTTTAAAGGCTGTTTCTCCGATCACGTTCATTACGACAAAGGTAAGGTTCGCATCGAGATATTCGCATTGCGTCATCTCGTCCTCGTTGGGAAAGTGGACACAAACCTTGAGTTGTTTCGATTCTATATTATAATCCAGCAAGGACATATACAGCTGGCTGATCCGGATGGAATAGCGGTCAAAATTGTAGGGTGGATCCTTCCTTTTCTTTATCGCTGCCCTTTGCTGCGTAGGCGTTATCGATGCCTGTACTGAAAAATAACGCAGTTCAGGTGCGAGATCTCCAAGGGCTTTGATTTTGGCAGATAGCTTGCCGTAGCCCCACGCAGTGAAGATGATCTTGCTTTTTTCAGTGCCATCGTTTGGCACCATGATATAATAGCCGATCCTCGTGGAGATGGAGTTGTAATTCCTTTCCATCTTGCGGAATACTTCCGCGGTATTGATACCAAGGAGCAGGGCATTTTTCAGTGCTTCCTCATTGGTCTGGAACCACTTCCAGAATTTTTTTACTTGCTTCATTTTTAGGGTATTTGATAAATGGTTTTTTTAGTTGAAGTCTAATATCCAACACTGCAATCAAGTCAGTATATTCCAAACTTCTTCCGGAGCGATTCCAGCGTAGGCGCAGAATTCAAGAACCGTTACAAGCTGCTTGGGTTTCTTTTTGTAATGGTGCCTTATCTTGGCCAGGTAGCGGAGGGCATATTTGTAGCTCCTGCCGGTGATGAGCTGTACGTCACTTGCATAAAGGCATAATCTTCTTGTATCTTTCATTGGTATATAATTTCTGCTGCTTGCAGCAATCCACATTGCAAAAGTGGCAAATGCATCAGGAAAGTTTTCAGAAGCGCATCAGAAGCGGAGAAAAATTTTATGCTTCCCAACCTCTAACTTCTGATTTCCATCTTCCATCTTCCATCTCCCAACTTCCTTTTTCCAACTTCCTTTTTCCAACTTCCTCCCATTTTAGAGCATAGATAGAGTATGGATACAGTATGGATAGAGTATGAATGTTAAAATGAAATCGATGGACACAAAAAGGGAAAAGAAAGGACAAATATACCCCCAAGGGACACAGGGTATTGCTTGTCAGGTTTTTATGTTGGAGGTTTGTGGCATAAATCAAGCAATGATGCATCAGTTTGTCGATTTATGAAGTGTTGGCGTGCGTTGTGCACGGGATGTTTAATTTAAAAATTAATGATTATGGCCAGACAGAAAGGCATAATAAAATTGAAGGGTACTATCGGTGATATTACCTTCTACAAGACAAGGGACGGCTACGTGGCGCGCGAGAAGACGAGTATCGACGCGAACAGGATTGCCAATGATCCCGCATTCCAGAGGACCAGGGAAAACGGTGCCGAATTCGGCAGGGCCGGAAAGGCGAGCAAGCTGCTCAGGAACGCGCTCAGGCCGTATTTCAAGAATTACGCAGACAGCAGGATGACTTCACGACTCACGCAGGCGATGATGAAGGTGCTGCAGGCAGATCTCGCGAGTGTCCGGGGAATGCGCAACGTGATCGATGGGGAAGCGGAATTGCTTTCAGGCTTTGAGTTCAACAGGAGGGGCCAGCTTTCGGGCAGCCTGTTTGCACCGATGACGCTTGCAATCGACAGGACGTCGGGAACGGTGGAATTTGGCCTGCCGGCCTACGTTCCCCAGATAATGGTGGGTGCCCCTGCAGGCACGACGCATTACGGCATCATTTCCGTGGCGGTGGCGGTCAACTTTGAGACGGAGGACTTTGAAGTCAGTGCGGAGCAGACGTCGGTCCTGCCCTACGACAATGCCATAGCGGCTGCATTGCAGCACAGCCATTCGTTGGCGGCGGGCAGCAGTGTTCCAATTTTCCTTTGCGCTGGAATGGAATTTTTCCAGGAAGTCAACGGGGAGCAATACGCCCTGAGGAATGGAGCCTACAATCCGTTTTCCATCGTGAAGGTGGACGGTGGAGTATAGGTGCGGGACCATTACGGCCCTTTGGCCAAGAAGTAACAGTTTAACTTAAAAAGATGCAGTATGAACATAGTGGAAAGGATGCAGGCGCCGACGCCCGGCATATTCAAGATGATCCGCACTGTCGGCCTGGTGCTGGCAGGTGTGGGCGGGGCCATTGTCACGGCACCCGTGAGCCTTCCGGCAGTAATGGTGGCCGTGGGCGGCTACCTTGCGGTGGCGGGCGCGGTCATGGGTGCGGTCAGCCAGATAACGGTGGAGGATCCAAGACCCTCCAAGCGGGGCAGTACCGCAAGGAAACCTGCGAAGCAATGAGCGTGGGGATCCGTGGCAGCATGGTAGGAGGAACCTGCCTCTGCATGATTCCCCAGATTTCTTCTGGGGACGTCGTCAAGACGGTGATCTTGGCAGTGATTGGGACGCTGGTCAGCTACCTGTGTGCAACTGCGCTCAGGAAGTGGCGCGGCCCTGAAAAATAAGGTGCAAATCTTGTTCAAATACCCGGCATGGAAGTGTCGGGTTTTGTTTTGGTATGCACCCTAATTCTAATCGAGCGACTACTGATTGAAAGATTAAACCCTTTCGTATAATGAATATTTGTGATGTATGACAATCAAAATCAGTGCATCCGTGGCTACACAAAAAAATGGCACAGGATATCACTACCCAGTGCCATTCACGAAATGAAATTAACTAAACTCAAACTTTATTCATAAACCCGTATATAATCGATTATAAATTCCTGTGGAAATAGGTTGTCATCCACATCGGGACCACCGAAGTTGCCCCCAATGGCCATATTCACCAGGATATAGAACGGCTGGTTGAAGGGCCATACATCTTCCGATTTAGTTGCAGGAGCAAAGGTATAAACCAGCTTGCCGTCTACAAAGAAGTCCATTTTATCCTTGGTCCAGTCCACTGCAAAAACGTGGTAGCCTTCCTCGATATCCTCAAATTTGGTCTTCTTGGTATTGATGGTGTTCCCGTGGCTGGCTTGGGTGTGGAGCGAGGTAAACACCATGTCGGGTTCGCGGCCCACATATTCCAGGATATCAATCTCGCCGCATTTTGGCCATCCTGCCTTGTCAATGTTGGAGCCCAGCATCCAGAAGGCTGGCCAGATTCCGTGGCCCACCGGTAGTTTTGCCTTGGCCTCGATCCGGCCGTATTGGAATTCTTTCTTGGCCTTGGTGGTGATTCGGGTTGAGGTGTATTTGTCGCCGTCCTTCTTGGCGGTAATCACCAGTTTCCCGTCAACCAGTTTGTGATTGTCCTTGGTGTACAATTGGCGCTCGTTGTTGCCCCAGCCGCAATTGGGACAACCGTCCCCGGTTTCTATGTTCCATATTTTTTCATTCAAGGCCTTGCCATCGAAGTTTTCTTCCCAGATGAGTTTCCTTTTTGCGTTTTGGGCAAAGGAAATGTTCGAGAGGATCAATAGGACTAAAATTTTCTTCATTTTCTGTTTTTTTTATTGAAACGAATTGTATTAACTTTCTTTTGCCACGGATTCACAGATTAAAATATTTTTTTGAATTTGTGGAATCCGTGCAACCCGTGTTTAATTTCTATACTCAAAATCGGCTTCCAATGTGGCATCGGAACTTCCGCCGATGAATACCTTGAAATCCCCGGGTTCGGCTTCCCATTTGTTGTTGGCCGTATAGAATTCTATCAGCTTGCGGTCGATGGTAAAGGTAACGGTTTTGGTTTCATTGGCTTTTAAAGTGACCATCTCGAAACCTTTCAGTTCCTTTAGGGGTCTTGTCACGCTTCCGATAAGGTCTTTCAGATAGAGTTGGACCACTTCCTTTCCATCCACTTTGCTGGTGTTCTTCACGTTTACGGAAACCGTGATTGTTCCGCTGCCGGCAAAGGAGGTGCTGCTTAATTTCAAACCGGAATATTCAAATTTCGAATAGCTCAGCCCGTATCCGAAAGGGTAGAGCGGGGTGTTTTTCTCATCTGTAAAATGCGACCAGAAAACGCTTTCTCCTCCGGGGCCAGGACGTCCGGTTGTTTTTTGGCTGTAATAGAGTGGCAGTTGCCCGACACTTCTTGGAAAGCTCATTGGAAGCTTCCCGCTTGGATTGTAATCTCCATACAGCACCTGGGCAATGGCATTTCCGCTTTCGGTACCCAGTTGCCAGGCTTCAACGATGGCAGGGACATGTTCGTCGGCCCAGGTGATCGTCAGGGGACGGCCGTTATTCAAGACCAGGACGATGTTCGGATTGGCTTTGTAGACGGCTTCTAGGAGTTCTTGCTGTAAGCCCGGAAGATCCAGCTTCGCACGGCTCCTTCCTTCTCCCGACTGGAAACCGACTTCTCCCAGAACCATCACGACCACATCTGCATTTTTGGCAGCTGCTACCGCCTTGTCGAAACCGCTTTTGTCGGTGGTATTGATTTTTATTTCCAAGCCGAAGACGGGAGTTCCGGTATAGACATCGGCTCCTTTTTCGTAGGTCAATTGGTTGCCCTTGTATTTTTGGAGGCCTTCAAGTACGGAAACTGCACTTCCGTCCTTCGAAACTCCCCTCCAGCCGCCGAGTGGGCTGCTTTTGTCGCTGGCAAGCGCACCGATGAGGGCAATCTTTTGTCCGGATTTCTTGAGTGGGAGCAGATCGTTCTGATTCTTTAGTAATACGATTGATTTCTTGGCCATATCCAATACGCCTTGGTGCATTGCTGCATTGCCAAGTGTTGCTTTTTCTCTTTTTTCATCGCAGTATTTGTAGGGATCGTCAAACAATCCCAATTCGAATTTCACCCTTAGGATCCTTCTTGCGGCATCGTCTATCACTTCCTGTTTTACTTTTCCTTCCTTGACCAGTGCCACCAGGTGCTCTATATAGATATTGGATTCCATGTCCATATCGGAACCTGCATTGGCAGCAATCTCGGCTGCATGCTTGTTGTCCTTGGCATATCCGTGTGCTACCATTTCGCCCATCGAGCCCCAATCGGAAACCACGAAGCCATCGAATTTCCATTCGCCCTTGAGCAGGTCCCTTTGCAGGTATTTGTTGCCCGTTGCCGGGATGCCATCCAGCTCGTTGAAGGAGTTCATGAACGTCCTGACTCCGGCATCCAGGCTGGCCTTGAAGGGAGGAAGGATCACATTGTGAAGCGTTGAGGCACTGACATCTACGGTATTGTAATCTCGGCCTGATTCGGCAAAGCCATAACCGGCGAAATGCTTGGCGCAGGCCAGGATGTTCTTGTGGCTGGAGAAATTTTCTCCTTGGAAGCCTTGCACTCTTGCCACGCCGATCTTGCTTCCCAGGAAGGTATCTTCCCCGGCACCTTCCATCACGCGTCCCCATCGGGCATCGCGGGAAATGTCGAGCATGGGGGCAAAGGTCCAGTTTATTCCGACAGCTGCCGCTTCTTCTGCCGCCATTGCGGCCGATTTCTTTATGGCTTCCAGATCCCAGCTTGCCGCTTCTGCCAGTGGAACAGGGCTTATGGTTTGGTATCCGTGGATGACATCATATCCGAAAATAAGTGGAATTCCCAACCGGGTTTCTTCCACGGCTATTTTTTGCAAGGCCCTTACGTCTTTTACACCTACGACATTCAGCATGGAACCTACCCATCCTTTTTTGAGATGGTCGTATTTTTTAGCTGCCTGCCCGTCTTTGGGAGCAGGACCTGTTACTTCCCAGAACCCATTGTATTGGTTCATCTGTCCTACTTTTTCTTCCAGGGTCATCAATTTCAAAATGGAATCCACCCTTTGTTCGATTGGATTTCGTTTTGGAACCGATTTGGATTTTTTTTGGGCAAATGATGCGTCCGGGCAAAATAAGGCAAGTGCCGTTAGGAAAACGGATGTATATAGGAACCTTTTTTTCATTGTTTTGTTTTGTAATTAGTAATATCAAAAAGCAGGGAGGCCAGACGTGCAGCCTCCCTGTTTTTGAATTGTATTTGGTATTTATTGGTAAACTCTTACGTAATCGACTTCCATGGTCGATTGAACAAAGTTGGGGTCTACTGGTCCTCCGAATCCGCCACCCATCGCCACGTTCAGGATGATGAAGAAGTTGGCATTGAAAGGAGTTGTTCCGTTATTGTTGAAGGTGTGGAACAAGGTGTCGTCTACATAGAATTTGATTGTACTGGCGGTCCATACTACTGAATAGTTATGGAATTCGCTGGACACATTGGAAACCGTTGTGGATTGGGTTGGTCCGCCACCGCCTGAAAAACCAGGATAATGCAAGGTGGAGTGGATGATGCCAGGCTGGTAGCCCTTATGTTCCATGATATCGATCTCGCCGCTGGCAGGCCAGCTCACATCATCAAAATTTGATCCAAGCATCCAGAAGGCCGGCCATGTGCCGACACCTTGCGGAAGTTTCATACGGGCTTCAATCTTACCGTAGGTGAAATTCTGTTTTCCTTTGGTATTGATTCTTGCAGAAGTATAGGCGGAACCGCTGAAGGTTTGCTTCTTGGCAGTGATCTTTAGGAAACCGCCTTCTACTTTGACGTTTTCAGCATTGTCGCGGTAGTATTGCAACTCGCCGTTGCCCCAGCCGCCGGCACCAAGGTCGTAACCCCAGTTGGCAGGATTTGGGGCTCCGGGTACGTCAAATTCATCCGACCATACAAGATCTTCGAATGTTTCCTCAGGTCCGCCACCGCCACCTTGAATGGGTTTTGTTGTAGTAAAAGTATGATACCATGCCAATGTGGGATCGCTACCCATTACAGCACGGACTACCATTCTATTGTCTGTAATTTCAAGAATTTCATAAGTGGTCTGGTTGATGTAATAGCCCATGAAACCGCCATCAGAAAAAGTCATTGCAGTTCCTCGGCTTTTTCTTGGTATGGTAGCCATTACAACTGATTCTGAAGGACTCAGGAATACGTTTTTCTGTCCTGAAGTATTTAAGGGAAGACATAAGTCACCTCCACCGAAACTATGGAAAGCTGCATTATAGAATGTGTTACCACCATTGTTCAATTCGTATTTCAGAGTACCATCAACCAATGAAAAAGTTAATTCATTGTCATATAAGCAGGCACTATCAGGGCTTCCTGCTTTTTCAAAAGGTTGTGCGGAGTAATAGTTGGACCACCAATTGTTGAGTGTATCATTATTATTCGGACCTACACCTAGATGGGCTAGTTCATTTGCGGCAAAATACCATTTTTTGGAAGTGCCACCTGTTAAAAACTCAACAGCTTCATCATCTTTGAAGTTACTGAAGACGGTAAGTTCAAAACTCATGCTCGAGCTCACTCCAGCTGTACCGCTGGCCAGGACGGTAACCGTATAGGTTATGGTTCCTTCCGTGGTAAATGTTTTTTTGATGACCCCGTTGGGTGAATTGATCTCGGTACCATCGCTAAAGATGTACTTGTAGTTGGTGGCATTTTTCGCTTTCGCGGTAAAATCTACCTTCCCCGACCCATCCCCATCGGGAAATTCGTCGGAGACACCCAGGATCACCGCCTCAACTTCAATGCCACTTGGAGAATTGATGTCTCCAAATTTGTTGTCGTCGTCCTGGCAACCTGAAAAAGCCAACAATACGGTGAGTACTATTGCTATATTCTTGATATATTTTTTCATATTATTTAGTTGTTAATTATGGAAATAAACGTTGTCAATATAAACCGTTGCAGAACCGGCAGGCACTGCAGCATAGATAAGCTGTGAGATATGGCCTCTTGTGGTCAGGTTTGTAAAATCACTCAAGGGAATATCCAGGCTCAGCCAGGTGTTTTGTGCAGGAGAGGTGATCACTATTTCGTGTTCCTTGTCATCACCGGCACCAACACCATCATATACGCCGTTTGGACCCAGATCGACCAGCTTGATCTTGAAAGTGGTAGCATTTGCAGTCCATATGTCGGTATGGAAGTGGGTCATTGCCGTGGCATCAATCATATTGGCTCCGGTAGCTTCAATACCTACGAAGTTCAAGGTTGAATATTTTTTTACATCATTTCCTGCGATTTGAAGATCTTCCAGGGCAGCACTGGACCAGGATGTTTTCCAGGTATCAACCGCTACGTTCGTATAGGCATTGCTGAACATTGAAATGACTTGGGATGCCGGAAGGGTAGGAGTTGGTGCGGCGACTTGCGGTGTGGCGCTTTGCTTGTAGAAATAAACGTTGTCTATATAAACGTTTGCAGTTCCCGAAGGTGATCCGGCATAGATGAGTTGCGCGATATGCCCACGGGTTGTAAGGCCTGTGAAAGCACTCAACGGAAGATCGATGCTGACCCATTCTTCCTGGGCAGGATTTGAAATTACAATTTCGTGCTCGACGTCATCACCACCGCCATAGGCAGCATTGGCTCCAAAATCGACCAGTTTTATTTTGAATACGGTTAAGTTGTCCGACCAGATATCGGTATGGAAATGCGTCATATCGGTAGCATTTATCATGGAAGAAACGGTTTCGATGCCCACGAAATTTAAATTGGAGTATTTTTTGGTATTGTTTCCGGCAATTTGAAGATCTTCCAAGGTGGCACTCGACCAATCTGTCTTCCAAGTGTCAACAGGAACATTGTCATAAGAATCACTGAATAAAGAAATGACAGCATCACCAAGTAAGGTTGGATCTGGCGCAGGACCTAGATCAAAAACGGTAATTGTTTCCGTGTATTCGGCTGTAGCTGCACCACCACTCAGCGCCACTACTTTTACTTCATAGGTTCCGGATGTGGCATAGGTATGGGTAACGGTTTCACCTTGCATAAAGTCTACAGGAGCCTGATCAGGATCTTCTCCGAAATAGACTTGGAAGAATGTTTCCAGTTCTGCTTTGGCGGTAACTGCAACGGAACGGCTTGCTCCAGGTGTAATCGTTACATCAAGACCCGTTGGTTGCAGGAACGAGACAGTCAATTGTTGTGTGAACTCGGTTTTTGTACCATTCAGGGCAATTCCATAGATGGTAACGGTGTAAACACCTTCAGCATAAGTATGTTCGGTAGTAGCCCCTGCAGCAATAAGGGCAGGTTCAACTGTTCCATCGCCATAGTGCACCTCATACGAAGTCAATCCATCGCCATTTGGTCGTATGGTTACTTTTCCGGAGTTGTCCTGCTTGATGGTAAAAAGGGCAGAAATGTTGGAGGGTGCATCAATGCCATCCAGATTGGTTACGTCATCATCTCCTGTACACCCCAGAAGGATTGCAAGGAAAAATAAGCTAAAAATATATTTTAAATTTTTCATATTAAATCAGGTATTAATATTGAGGGTTTTGTGCCCAGTTTCCGTTGGAGAATTCAATTTCTTCAAAAGGGATGGGGAATAATTCGTGCTTTCCGGCTATGAAGCCAGGAATGGCTCCGGCAGCTTTTCCAGTTCTGACCAAGTCGAAGAAGCGGTGTCCTTCGCCAACAAGCTCCAATCTTCTTTCTTTCAAGATCAGGTCCGTTAATCCGGGACCAGAAGCTGTAACATTGTGGCTGGTGTTCCCAAATGCACGTTCTATGACTTGATTGAGGTAATCCCTTGCTTTGGTTTCATCAATTCCACCTGCACTGTAGGCTTCAGCTGCCATTAAAAGGACATCTGCATAACGGATGGAACGGTAGTTGTTTGGGTTTGTCAGTTTGTCATCACCCAGGTTCAAATCGCCTTGGCGGGGAATGTATTTCCTGTTGAAGAAGCCGGTATGTTCGTGGCCAACGCCGTAAGTAGCTCCAGTTTCGGCAGCCCAGGTAACCATGTTCAGGATCGCAATATCCCTTCTATTGTCTTCTTCATCAAAAGCAGCATATGCTTCCGCGGTAGGAACATTGAAGCTGTATCCGGAATCAAATAGAGGTCCGGAATAAGTCCTTGGTCCGTTGAAACCCACTGCTACATTTCCTTCAGAACATTGCAGGCAATCGAAAGAAGCACCTTGTGCATCAGTATATTGTACTTCAAAAACAGATTCGATGTTGTTTTCATTGTTGTTTTCAAAAATAGTGCTGTAGTTCTGAACCAGATCATAAGTTCCTGAACCGATCACCAATTCGAAAGTGGAAGCAGCTTGGGCATATTTTTTCTGATACAGGTAAGCCTTGCCAAGCAATGCCTGGGCTGCACCAACAGTTACTCTTCCTTTTGGTTGCGCTTCGGTAGAAAGGTTTTGTATGGCGTATATCAAATCTGATTCAATTACGGCATATACATCTTCAACAGTGGCACGTGGAACGGTTAATTCGTCTCCCACTTTGAATCTTACATCGCCTGTCAACGGAATACCTCCAAACCATTTCACCAATTCAAAATGATAATAGGCCCTCAGGAAACGTGCTTGGGCGATGATTTGTTCTTTTCCTTCAAAATCAGTCTTGTCCTTGAATTCAAGGATATAGTTGCAACGGCCCACTCCGGCAAACATCCAGTCCCAGATGTTTTTCAGGTTTGCGTTTACAGGTGTGTGGATCATATCATCTATTTGTTGAAAGCCAACAACGTCTGTAGCACTACCACCACCGGCTAGCGTATTGTCTGAAGCAATTTCTCCCAGCATCACGTTTACATAGGTGGCATGCAGCAAATCATAAGCTCCGATCAATGCTTTTTCATAGTCTTCCTTGGAATTGAAATAATTTTCAGAATCTATGGCATAGGGAGGATTTCTGTCAACAAAATCATCACTGCAAGAAATGTTCAGGGCAGAGAAAGCAGTGATTATTGTTAGGAATGTGATTATATTTTTTTTCATGGTCATAAGATTAAAAATTAATGTTTGCTCCAAGGATGAAGGTTCTTGGAATAGGGTAGAATCCATAATCGATACCACCTCCTAGTGGTGCTCCATTTGATGCACCCGGATCATAACCCCTGTACTTTGTAAAGGTGTATAAATTGTTTACAGCCGTATAGATTCTGGCTTTTGTAATGCCGGTTTTGCCAAAGATTTTGTTGTCTAGCGTATATCCCAGTTGTATGTTTTGAATTCTGAGGAAAGAAGCATCTTCTACAAAATAATCGGAAAAATTACCATTTGCAGTTGCTCCGGTTGTTACTCTTGGGACGCTGTTGCTTGTTCCTTCTCCTGTCCATCTTTCAAGTGTGTAATTCAAACGATTTCCCAGGGCAGCATTTCTTTCATAATTCCTTACCATGTCATTTCCGATTGAGGCATAGGTGTAAGCGACAAAATCAAAGCCTTTGTAGTTGAATTGAAGATTTAGACCCATTGTGGCAGCTGGGATGGGATCTCCCAGATCAGTTCTGTCATCTGTATTGATTACGCCATCACCATTGACATCCACAAAGCGGATATCACCAGGTGCGGCATTGGCTCCAAGTGCAATTTGTGAAGGATGTGCATCAATCTCTGCTTGATTTTGGAAAATACCATCTGTTTTGTAACCATAGAAGTAACCAATTGGGTGACCGGCTTCCATTCTTGAGATAAGCGTGCTTTCGCCAAAATTACCTCCTGATACAAAGCCTGTAGTATTGTTTACTTCCGTTACCTTGTTTTTAAGGAAGGTAACATTATAATTGATGTTGAAGCTGAACTCATCGGAAAGCTTATCTTTGTATCCGATGGCAAATTCATAACCATAGTTTTTAACGCTACCAGCATTGATTGTTGGCAATCCGGCTCCTGGAGCTCCACCTCCGGCAGCACCTGTAACAGGAACTCCCACGATCAATAAATCTTTTCTGGTGTCGTTGAAGTAATCCGCTACGATCGTTACCTTGTCGTTGAACAAGTTCATATCGATACCGAAATCAATTTTTTCAGATTCTTCCCATTTGACATTAGGATTGGAGATTGGTCCCACTGCAACGCCATTTACTAAATTTCCATCGAAAACATAAGTGGCTTCACCCGTTAAAAGGCTGCTGTAGGTGTCCGCGTTGATCTGATCATTCCCCAGGGTACCATAACTTCCTCTCAGTTTCAAGAAACTTACCCATTTGTTTTCCTTGAAAAAACCTTCATCGGAAACAACCCATCCGGCAGTAAGGGAAGGAAATTCTGCTACTGCATTTTCAGGACCAAATTTTGTAGACGCATCACGTCTGAAAATGGCTGAAAGCAGATACTTTCCTTTGTAATCGTATTGCAATCTTCCAAAATAGGAAAGTCTCCTGTTGTCGTAATAATAAGTGCTGTTTGTTAAATCTTCAGCAGGTCCTTGTGCCAGGTTGATGGAAGCATAATCCCATGAATTGTAAGGGACATCAAATCCTGTAGCGTACAAGCCGTTACCCCATTCTTTGAAGATGGTATTACCCGCCATCAAGGTGAAATTATGGGCCTCGTTCAGGGATTTTTTATATTCCAGATAAACGTCGAAAGAATAATTGTTGTCATTTACTCGGCCTTCGGTTACACTGCTTCTGTCCACATCATAGATCTTACCGCCGTATTCAACCTGTTTTGCAAATACTTTGGATTGGCTGTTGGAGGTGTTGAAACCAATTGAGGATACCAAGGTCAGTCCTTTGGCAAGCTTATAGTCCAAACCAAAATTACCATTTAACTTCTTATAGTTGTAGTCGTTGTAGGTATTCTCTATTTGCGCTATCGGATTGATGATTTCTGTTCCGTAATTGGCATCATTTGGAACAAGGGTATGATTGCCATTCTCATCAAAAGGGGTTAGGGTAGAAGGCATGTTCAAGGCATTGAAAAGCACCGAGCCCAAAACGTTTTCATTTAACGTTTTTCTGTTGAAATAGGTATAGATCACATTTGTGTTTACCTTCAACCTGTCGTTTACTTCTGCCGTCATACCTACTCTTGCAGTATTTCGCAAGAAACCTGACTTGTTTCCTCCGACAATTCCTTCCTGGTCCAGATGGGAACCACTGATGGAATAAGTAATTTTTTCAGAACCTCCAGAAATGTTGATGTCATGGTTGATGATGGGTACGCCTTTGTTCATCACTTCATCTTGCCAATCTGTTCCTTTGCCCAAGCCGGAAACATTTGGAAATGGCAATGGCCTGCCGTCATTGGCAAAAGCTTCATTTGCCAGTAGTGCGTAGTCAGTGGCATTCAATACCGAAATTTTTCTGGAAGTTTCCTGGAAACCGGTATAGACATTATAATTGAATACGGGTTTGGAATTCTTTCTCCCTTTTTTGGTGGTAACCAATATCACACCGTTTGCTCCGATGGATCCATATATTGCAGCTTGCGCATCTTTTAAAACGGTAATATTTTCGATGTCATTCGAATTCAGAAGGCCTAATTCTCCAACATATCCATCTATTATGGTCAATGGAGCATTATTGCCGTTTGTAGCGATACCCCTGATGCGGATGTCGAGGGCAGCTCCAGGAGCTCCTGATTGAGAGGTCACTGTTACACCTGACATTGTTCCTTGCAACGCTTGCTCAACCTTGATTGGTTTCAAGACGTCCAATGTTTTTGCATCAATAGAGGAAACGGCACCGGTAACTTCTCGTTTCTTCTGTGAACCATAACCGATCACTACGACTTCATCCAAGCTTTTGGTGTCTTCCTGAAGTGAAACAGCAACAGTGCTATTGCTGGAGGTTACTGTATATTCAAAAGTAGAAAAACCTACATAACTGAACACGACAACCGAACCGGAGGGAATTCCCGTAAGCGAGAAATTTCCATCAAAATCGGATGTAGTCCCCTTTGTGGTATTCTTGATTTGAACATTTACTCCTGGTAGCGGTAGTCCCGTTCCGGATTCCTTGACTGTTCCTCCAATATCATAACTTTGGGCAAAACCAAAAGCTGAAAGAAGCAGAAAATAGATTAATAGATAATTTGACTTCATAAGTATGTTTTTTGTGAATTATAAAATTAGACTACTTATTTGAGAATAATTTAAAATATACCACAACAAAAAACATACATTGTAAAAAAACATTTGAAAAATTCAGATCACTTCAAAAGGAAGCCAATAGGCACGCATAATGTTAGGGAATTGTTAATGTTTTTTAATTAACAAAATTTTTGTAAAAATGATCAATACAACGTTGTTGTTGTGGTATTGTATAGGTATTTTACATCGATGTAGTAGTGCAATCATATCGATAATATGTACTCAACAAGGCCCTGTTCGTGCGGTAAATCCATTTTTTTACGCAAACGATATCGTTTTATCTCAACACTTCGGACAGAAATATTCAATAGAGGCGCGATTTCTTTGGAGGAAAGGTTGAGTCTCAAGTAGGCACAGAGCCTTAAATCATTGGGAGTGAGTGTAGCATGTGCGTTCTTTATTTTCTTTAGGAAATCCTTGTCTGCATTATTGAAAGCTTCCTTGAACAAGTCCCACGTATCTTCCTCACTGATGTTTTTATTGATTGTCGTGATTACAGTTTTGATGTTCTTGGAATTGTCATCCGTCTTCTTCAGGTCTTCCTTGATGGCAGTCAGCAATTCGTTCTTTTTGATCAGGCTCATTGTGGAAACGGCCAATTCACGGTTCTTGCTGTTTACGTCCAATTCCAACTGCTCGTTCTTGATTTTGAGAAGCTCCTGTTCTACTTCCATTTCCTTCAATTCCAATTTCCTGTTGTTGTCCTCGATGAGTTTGTTTTTCTGGTTCTGATAATAAGATTTGTAGGTCTTGTGGACAAAGAAGGCAATAACAAATACGATTATCAGGTAGATCAGGATAGCAAGGGTAGTGGCATACCAAGGCCTTGCAATGGTAAAATTATAGATGATCGTGTTCTCCGAAAGCGAATTTCCAACCCTTGCCCTTGCCTTGAACGTATAATCTCCAAAGGGTAGATTCTTGAAGCTTACATAAGGCTGGTTCGACCATTCGCTCCATTCATCGTAATAGCCATCCAACAGATACTGGTATTCTGCAACGATGTATTTGTTGTATTCCGGAACACTGAAGTTGAAAGTAAGGTTGTTCGATTTGTAATCGATGTCCTCGTCACCGGAATTGGAAATGTATCGGATGTCCGAGTTGCTTTCGTTCTTGTAGACGGTGTTCATATTGATTTCAAACTTGTTGAAGTTCAAATCATTTATATTCATTGAGTAATAGCCGTCGGTCGTGCCTATGAAATAAGTGTTCTCTCCAATCCTGGAGATATTTTCATAACCGGGCATTGAATTATTGAGCGAGTAGGGAATGGGAATGGTGTTGAGTTTCGGCTCGTTGCTCAGTTTTCCAATCGTGAAATAGTTGATGTTGTTTTTAGTGAAAAGCCACAGTTTATCAGATTTGTCAACAATCAATTTCCCTGAACGGTATTCGTCATTTTCAATGGCCTTGCTTAATATCGGGTCTTTTTCGAATTTCTTGTTCTTGTTGTTGAATTTGAAGATTCCTTCCTTTGAAGCATAAATAATGGTATTGTTGAACTTTGCCAGACCGGCATTCTTCCCTTTTGCAGGAGATTTGTAGGTCTCGACTTTCACTACTTTGGAGAAATCGCTGTTCAGGGATAGTCTGAAAATCGCTTTGTACTCGTGGCTTACTATGATTTCTCCGGGATAATTGACTTCAAAAAACTTGGAAGAATAATCAAATCCCGAAATCTTGCTCTTGAATTTCCAGCCACTCGGTGTCTTTTCCAGAATGCTGATTCCGGAATAATTTCCCTGCATCAGCTTGTTTGGATTATTGGGAAAGTTTTGGAATTTCCAGGTTCCTGATTGATTGTAGATAACCGTCGAATTTCCTTCACTGATTACAAATGTTCCTGAATCGTGGCCACAGAACAAGGTATTGTCGTGTTCAAAAAGTGACCACACTTGTCCTTTCGTGCCATTTACAATCTGATATTGGTCATTGGAATTATTGCTCTTGTAAAACAATCCCTGATTGGTTCCTACATAGATCTTGTCCTTGAAAACTATTGAAGAATACACGGTTCCTAAAATCCCGGTCTTGTCAAAGAAGGTTTTTATGGGCGAAGAAATATTCAGGCAATCAATGCCGTTGTCTAGTCCTATCCAGAGGTTCTTTTCGCGGTCTTCAAACAAGGAAAGAATCGTATTGTTGCTTAATCCTTGATTCTGGGTGATATGGTAAAGCGTTTTTCCTTGTGGGCTGATGATGAAGATGCCATTTGAGATGGTACCCAGGGCAAAATTGCCATTGTTCAGGACGATGCTGGCATAGATGCTGGTAGAGTTCAGCAAGGCATCGGCTTCAGTATTCCATTTTGCCAATTTGCCGTCGATGAATTTATAAAACCCGCTGTATTGTGTCTGGATGAGGATGCCATCTGTTGAAGAAAAGATGTTCAGCACTTTTTTATTTTTGATGATTTCATCCTGGATCAGGATATGGGCATTTCCATTTTCAATCTCAAAGATGCTGCCGTCGACTGTTTGAAAATAAATGGCATCTTGCGCCTTGAATGATTTCAGGATGCCGCTTTTTGGTGTGATGATCTTGAATTGCCTTGTCTTGGTATCGTAAATATAAATCCTGTTCAGGGATTGGAATATGACCCAATGATCATAATTGATGATGTTCCAAAACTGTTCGTCGTCAATAAGCTTGTCTTTTATTTTTTTGCTTAGCGAGGTATATTCCAATATTCCCTTATTGTCTTTCATCCAAAATCCGAACTCCATATAGCACCCCGTATAGACTATATTGTCGATTACTTTTACCGAACGTAAGATGGTTTCATTGGGGGAAGGATACAATCTCCAATTTGCCCCATTGAATTCCAATAGGCCTTCATTGTTCGCAATGTAGAGGAAGTTTTTCTTGTCTTGGTCCAGCATCCAGTTTTGATTTCCGGCTCCGTAGATTTCAGAGCTGTATTTTACTATTGAAGGAAGTTCTTGGGAAAATCCTAGAAAGGGGAGGATAATTGAGAGAAATAAAAATTTAAGGGGGAAAATTTTCATAATGTGTTTTAAATCGATTGATAAAGATAGAAATATAAATATTCTTTCTCCAAAAAAGCAAAGTTATTTTGATTGGGCTTCACAATAGAAAAGCACGTTTTCTCTAGGAAAAAACGTGCTTGCTAACTAACAAAGTGATATTATTTTTTTATGATCCTTGATGTAGATACTTTTCCATCTACAGTCACCTTGGCGATGTAGACACCGCTTTGGAAACCGGAAAGATCAATTGTTTCGGTATTTCTTGAAGAGTTCATGGTCATTACTTGTTGTCCAAGCATATTGTAGAACGTAATATTTTCTATGGTTTTCTCAGCTGTAACATTGAAAATATCAGCAACAGGATTAGGATACATCTTTACAGGCGTGGTCTTGAAAGCAACAGTTCCCAATGGTACATTGCTGAAGTAAACATTGTCTATATATACTTTTCCACCACCGCCAACGAATATCAATTGCGCTATATGCTCTTTTGTTACCAGGCCTGTAAAATCAGAAAGGGGAATGCTCATCGTGATCCATTCTCCTTGAACGGGAGTGTTGAATGTCAACTCGTGTTCTACATTGTCACCTCCATCAAAGGCGCCATTGGCACCAAAATCAACCAATTTTATTTTGAAAATGGTGAAATTTGGCGACCATACATCAACATTGAAATATTCCATTTCAGTAATGTCAAGTTGATTGGCCACGGTTTCAATACCTACAAAATTTAGCGAAGTATATTTTTTAGTATCATTTCCTGCAATCTGAACTTCTGCCAATGTGGCATCCGACCAATCTGTCTTCCAGGTATCAACAGGAACATTTGTATAAGCGTTACTGAACATGGACATTACATTCGCTTGTGGCAATGTAGGTGTTGGAGCCGCAACGGTTGGATCTTGTGGTATGATGGGCACATTGCTGAAATATACATTGTCAATGTATACTTTTGCACCACCACCAACAAATATCAATTGTGAAATATGTTCAAGGGAGGTAAGGCTTTCAAATGCAGCCAAGGGGATACTGTAGGAGATCCAAGTTGATTGTGCAGGATTGTTAAAAGTAATCTCGTGTTCGGAATCGTCAGCTACTCCCGGGCCATCATAAACGCCATTCGGTCCGAAATCAACCAATTTTATCTTGAATACGGTAAAGTCTGGTGACCACACATTTACATTAAAAGTAGTCATCCCGCTTGCATTGATCTGGGAAGTTACCGTTTCAATACCTGCAAATACCAGCGGACTGTATTTTTTAACGTCATTTCCTGCAATTTGCTCGTCAGTAAGGGTTGCATCCGACCAATCGGTCTTCCAGGTGTCGACAGGTACATTTGCATAGGTGTTGCTGAACAGGGAAATCACATCCGATTGCGGCAAAGTTGGAGCTGGAGCGGCTACAGTCGGATCGGTTGGCACGGTATTGGCCTCGTTTGTAAAATAAACGTTGTCTATAAAAACGGTTCCGCCACCAACAGGGGTGCCGGAAAAAATCAATTGGGCAATGTGCTCCTTGGACAGCAATCCTGTAAAATTCGCCAGGGGAATGTCATAACTCACCCAGGTGTTTTGTGTGGGAGCATCATAAACAACTTCATGTTCCGAGTTGTCAGTACCTGCAAAGACGCCATCGGCACCGAAATCGACCAACTTGATCTTGAATTGTGTCAGATTGGAAGTCCAGATGTCCACATGGAAATAAGTCATTGCTGCCGCATTGATGAGATTTGGTCCAACGGTCTCAATGCCTACAAAGCTCAGATTGCTGTATTTTTTAACATCATTTCCGGCGATGGAAAGATCTTCAAGCATGCCCACTGACCAATCCGTCTTCCAAGTGTCAACAGGGACATTGGTATATGCATTGCTGAACATTGAAATGACATTTGCTGCATTCCTTGTCGGAACAGGGGGGGCATCTGCAGGGGCTTGCGAAAAAGCCCAAGAACAAATTAGGAGGAAAATCGTTTGCGTAATTTTTTTCATGATATAATTGTTTTTTGTTGTACCTCAAATTTAGTATGGATTTGAAGCGGTTGTTCAAAAAGCAACTATATAAAAACTATACATCATATAAAGTATTCAAAACACAACGCAAACAGGCTTTGGGCTAGTATGGAAATTGTTTTCAGCACCTTGAAAAGACCTTGTTTTTATTTAAAAAAGACTTGATGTTGTGGTAATGTATTGTTTTTTTAATGTATAATTCAGATGTAATATTTATGATATCGATTAAAATGAACTTAAAATATTAGCATATTCTTAATAAGGTTGTTTAAATATAAGTAAAGTATAATTTTTATATTCTTAATTAGAAGTCTTAATTGCTGAGAATATGGCACTTAAAGCTGTTGCAAATAATATTTCCTAACCTTTAGTTAAATTTTAACAAAAGTCATTGCAATAAATGCTTATTTTCGCTCGTTAACATAAAAAAAATCAAATTATGAAAAAGATGAAAAAAGTAATTTTAGCAACATTTGTTTTAGTAGGCCTGACGCTTGCTTCTTGTGGAAGCGACGACAATGGATCTTCAACACCGGCAACAGTGGAGGGAAAATGGACCCAGACGCGAACGGTAACCAAGTTAGGGAATCAGCCAGAGGTTTCAACTCCTTATGAGTTCAATGTGGCGGGTTGTGACAAAAATTACATTGAATTTGCTACGGCTGGATCTTTGTTCAAGGAACAGTATTTCTTTAAGAATGGGGCACAGGTTTGTGTAGAAGACACACAAGCTACTGGAACATGGTCCAAGACAAATGAGACATTGACCATCAATTCAGAAGAAAGTGCTTATGACCAGGCTTATAAGATCGTAACACTTTCAGGCAATCAGCTGGTTATTTCTTTTGATACCCAAGCTGGCCAGAATACCCTGGTTACGACTTACTATTTCACGAAAGTATAATCTTAAATCCCGATAGGGATTCTTGGATTTATTTAAAAGTAAAAAGCATTACAATTTTTAATTGTAATGCTTTTTTTTTTAGCCTGACAATAACAAACTATATTATCTCGGCACTCAATCCTGCTTCAAGCAACTGAATGCATTGTGGTTTCAATTCATCCAAGGTTCCGGTTTTTACCGTGCATTTTCCTTTATAATGCACCAAGATCGCACATTGTTCTGCTTGTTCTGCAGTGTGGTGGCAAACCCTGATTAATGTTTCGATAACGTGATCAAAAGTATTTACATCATCATTGAACAAAACAATCTCGTTGTTGAATCCTGTCGACTCTTCAACCAAAACTTCCTCTAATACTTTTTCTATCGTGCTCATGCTCTTTCTATTCTAATTCCTGACTTGTCCTTGCAAATTTATGAATTTATATATTTCAATGAAACCCAATTGTTTCGTTGGAATTTTTTAACATAGGTCAGCCCGTTTTCCTTGCAAGAGGCATCAATAAACGGAATGTCTTCTTCATAAAAGCCACTCAGAAGCAAGATACCGTCCTTGTTCAGGCAGTTTACATAAGCTTCCATATCGTTTAACAGGATGTTCCTGTTGATGTTTGCAATAATCAAATCATATATTTTGCCTTCCAGCAGTGCCGCATCTCCTTCATAAACGGTGATGTGGCTGCAATTGTTTCTTTCGGCATTTTCAATCGAATTCAGATAACACCAATTGTCGATATCAATGGCATCAATTGGCTGGGCGCCTTTCATTTCTGCAAGAATTGCCAGGATGGCCGTACCGCAGCCCATATCAAGGGTTTTCAAGTCTTCAACATTTGTTTCCAGTAAATGCTGGATCATCATGTGGGTCGTTTCGTGGTGGCCGGTACCGAAACTCATTTTTGGTTCGATGACGATATCAAATTCCGCATCCGTTTTTGGATGGAATGGTGCGCGGACGTGGCATTTTCCATCCACATCGATAGGCTCGAAATTCTTTTCCCACTCCTCATTCCAATTGACCTGCTCGATTTCTTCAATCTTATAAGAAATTGCAAACTCCGGAGAACTTAATATCTGAATATCCTCAAGTATGTCTTCTGTCCAGAATTGTTTCTGGATGTAGGCTACAACGCCTGAATCACTTTCAGTAAAACTTTCAAAAGGTTTTTCGCCTAATTCGGCAACTAGTATTTCCGATCCGGGTTCTTTCGGCTCAACCGTAAAATGGTATCCTAAATAGATATTCGACATGACATTAAAATTTTCGCAAAGGTAACATTCTCGTAACATACGATAGGTAAATTTAATATTAAGTTTGCATCAACTTAACAATACCACTTTTGATGAAAAAAGCAGTCGTTATTCTGGTACTTTTCCTTGCGTTTTCGCTTAATGCACAAGTTACCATCAAGCAAACCAAGGACGATAATGATGTAAAACTGTCCACATTGCCTTATTATAACTTCGGAAAAGGTATAGGGCTTACTTCTCCCGACAGCCTTTTTCAATTGAATATCCGTTTCAGGATGCAGAATCGTGTCACTTATATCGACAACGAAGATGAAAAACCGGCCTATGATGGGCAAATCCGTCGTCTGCGTCTTCGTTTTGATGGTTATGTCGGAAGTCCGAAATTCCTCTATGCAATCCAGTTGTCCTTCGCTCCCGGTGATGTTGGCGAAGTCATTCCCGGCGAGAACATCAATATCATCCGTGATGCGGTCGTGTTCTACAGGCCGAGCAAGAGTTGGAACATCAGTTTCGGCCAGACAAAGCTTCCGGGAAACCGCCAGCGCGTGAACTCTTCCGGAGGCTTGCAGCTGACGGACAGGTCCATCAACAACGCAAAATTTACGATTGACAGGGATTTCGGGTTCCAGGTACACAACTTGAACGAGTACATGGATAAATTTTCCTATAACTTCAAGGGAGCGGTTTCTACCGGTGAGGGACGAAATGTGACTGGAACCGCCGATGATGGTGTTGCGGTTACAGGAAAGGCGGAATTGTTTCCTTTCGGGGCCTTTCAAAAAGACGGGACTTATTTTGAAGGAGATGTGATGCGCGAGCAGAAACCAAAGCTGATGCTTTCGGGAGCTTTCCAGCAAAACAACCACGCAAGACGCACGCAAGGACAATTGGGTGTTGATTTGTTTGAACAGCGAACAATGAAATCAGTTTTGCTTGATGCGATGTTCAAATACAATGGCTGGGCAGCAATGACAAGTTACATGTCCAGGACTACGAGTGAAAATGCGGTAACCTTTAATCCGGATGATGCGACAGATTTTAATTATGCTTTTGTGGGAGAGGGATTTGATTACCAGCTGAGCTATAATTTTCCTTCCAATTATGAAATCATAGGAAGATTCTCCACCCAGAAAGTAGGAAAGGACATTGAGCTCCTTGCTCCCAACCAGAAGCAATATAGTCTTGGACTTACCAAATACATCTGGGAACACTCCTTCAAAGTACAGACGGAACTTACGTTTGATACCTTGGATTATTACGATGGAAACACTAAAAACAACTGGTACCTGCGTTTTCAGGTGGAAATAGGAATATAAATCTGACAAGCAATTCTAAATTTGCAGCAAAAACATTTTAAATTAATGAAAATTAATCAGTCTATTGTTGTGTTTTTTAAATATTTATTCAGGTAATTAAGTAAAACGTTACACTTTTGTTAAATAAGCTAAAAAATCTTCTCATTTCTTTGCGGTATTGATTTTAAAATATATTTTTACGTTAGTTAATTAAACCTTATATTTTTATTATGAAAAAACTATTTTTATTTCTTGCCATGGCAAGTACAACAATGTTCGTATCATGCGGAAGCGATGATAACGGAGGAGGAACTCCAGCTGCAACTTCAATCGTTTTGACAGCTAGCGCTACAACAATTGATTTGGGACAGCCAGTTACTTTGACTGTAAAAGACAATAACGGTACAGATGTTACTGCACGCGCAACATTTTTTGATGGAACTACAGCTGTTACATCTCCTTACACGCCAACAACTGCTGGATCACACTCACTTACTGCCAAGTTTGACAATTTGACAAGCCCTGCTGTTGTTGTTACTGTTAATGCAGTTGCTACAGCAAACTCTATTTTCATCAATGGAGCAAATAATACAATTTCAAATTCTGTTTTGGCTTTATGGGGTCAAAATGAAGACGGTACTTTATTATGGTCTATGTTGACATTTGATGTTAAAAGTGGAACTGAAGCTGGAGATGCTATTTTTGATGCAGCTGCAAGAAATCACTACATTGATGTAGAATTTACAACTGCTGGAGATATTCAAAATTTGCCAACTACGGCAGATGCAACTTTTAGCGATATTTATGAGGTATACGTAAGCGGAACAAAAGTTGAATTGCAAGCTGTTACTTCAGGTGAGATTACTCTAGGAGTTTGGCCAGCTGGTATCAACCAGCCACATGCATTTGACGCATCAGCTGCTTATGGATCTTCTAACTTGGAAGTTAATTTTAATGGAAACTGGTTAGGTTTTTATGATGATACAGCAGCTGCAAGATCTTCTGTTTCTTCAGTGAAAAATCTTAAAGTAATTTCTAATAGAGCTGAATTGGCTAAAATTAAAGCTAACTTCATTGCAAACTTGAAAAAATAATTCTTAATTAAATTTAAGAGTTTTAAAACCCGATTGCGAAAGTAATCGGGTTTTTTGTTTTATGGAATCGAAAAAGACAAAGTAATTAGCAATATTTTTTCATCTATAAATATCACAAAATAAGTGTTTTATGATAGTATTATAATATCAATCCTACAATTTTTTTCTTAATTTTGAGACTTAACCCTAAATCTTTTTATTATGAAAAAACACTTAATTGTTGTAGGAATGCTATTTATTGGCACAATTGGCTTTGGCCAGAATGTTTTTAATACTGCCGCAGGCAGTTTTGTAGGTATTGGAACTCCTTCACCTTTGGTTAAACTGGATGTGAGGTCGAATACAACTACGACAACTCCATCAACTCAGAACCTTGCTTATTATGGTATGCTTACACAGCCCAGGACGGTGGTAGATTTTATGGCAGGGCTGTATGTCACACAAAAAGAATCCTCACCAGGATTGGGATTGATCAATAGGGGAACGGTTTTGCAATATGTAAACGGAAATCCTACCAACTCTTTAATCCATAAAGGATTTGTTGAATTCAATAATCCGGCTACTGCAAACACTACTATTGCGGCCGTTTCTTTTGGTAGTAACTATCAGGAATTTATGCGTATCAATCAAAATGGTAGGGTAAGAATTGGTAGCGGTGCCAATGATATCAAAACGCCTGCTGGTTACAAACTTTTTGTTGAAGACGGAATACTGACAGAAAAGGTCCAAGTGGCCATTAAAACCACTGCTGATTGGGCAGATTATGTATTTGCTGATAAGTACAACCTGATGCCTCTGAATGAAGTGGAAGACTTTGTAAAGGACAACAACCATCTTCCTAATGTCCCTTCTGCTGCCGATATGGTGGAAAAAGGTTTGGATGTTGCTAAAATGGATGCCAAGCTTTTAGAAAAAATAGAAGAATTGACACTTTACATTATACAACAAAACAAAAGAATTGAAGCCCTTGAAGCAAAATCGAGCAATAAATAATCATAGTTTAATCTTTAAAATATTAAATTATGAAAAACCTATATCTATGTATGGCTATATTGCTTTTTAGTGCAAGTAATAGCTTTGCCCAAGATTTGCAAAATGCAAACTGGGTGCTCTCTTCAATCTTTGGAATAACCTTTACTACAACTCCCATATCCCAAATGCCTTCCCCGGCAGGAAGTCCAGATTACGGTGTGTATGAGGGTACGGCAAGCGTTTCTGATGATAATGGCAATCTTCTTCTTTTTACAAATGGGGAAGGTGTCTGGAGGCGTATGGCGGATGGTACTATTGTGCAGATCGAAAGTGGTTTGTTTGGTGATAGATCCAGCTCTCAGAATGCCGTTATTGTTCATAGGCCTGGACATCCCAACAACTATTACATATTTACGAATAAGGGATGGAGTGGTGATCAGACCAATCTGGGAGCGCACTATTGTGAAATAGAGTTGACTCCCACAACCAGTATCACGCATTTCAAGAATTATCCGTTGAAGACTTACAGTCCTGGAAATACGATCACTGATAATGAATCGGAAGCAATAACGTGCAGCAAGCATCCTGATAATTATCGTTACTGGGTTTCAATAGGAGTGGATAGTCAAAGCGCCAACAAGCATGAGATTTGGTCATATATTGTTTCTGAAAATGGTGTCCAGCCAATTCCTGATCAGATATCAGTATTGCCATTGCAGTCGGATGCTGTTACGATGTGTTTTAAAATAAAAGATGCAAAAATTGGTGTTGGAACAAATGGTGATGGTACTTATCTGGGCACTTTCGATAGTACGACAGGTTTGGTTTCTTTAAATGCAACACCTGTTGGCGGACCCACTACAACTGTAGGTATCTGTCATTCATTAGAGTTTTCACCTAGTGGAAATTATCTATATACGATGTTTGACTACCTTGGAACTTACTGGGAAGGGAAGGTATTGTGTGTGAATACTGCAAGTCCTAACACGCTGATTATTCCAAATTTAGGAAATACAGAAAATGTTTATAGTTTGCAGATGGGGATCGACAACCAAATACATATGATGGTTGGCGGCTCAACAATAAGGACAATCACAAATCCAGAAAATCCATCGAATCCTATGACACAGAGCTTATATGGCAGTAATCTTTGCAGTGGTCTATTTTGCAGGGGGCGTTTTCCTCAATTGGTGCAGATTCAGCCTATTAAGGAGCTATGTCCGAGTTATGTGTTTACTGATACCGTAGTTGTAGCTCCCAATATAGAAAACCTGCAAGCTTCAGAAACTATCGAAGCCAAATCAGTGTTTAATGTTGCTACCTCGGGAATTTACCATGCAGGTAATAAAGTGGTGTTGTTGCCTGGATTCAAAGCGTCAAATGGTTCTATTTTTAGAGCCTATATTGAAGGCTGCGAAAAACCTGAAGCCTTTATTGATGTTATTGCTGAAAGTTATGCCGAAGAACATCCAATCAATAAGGAAGTGAAAAAGGAATATGTCATCATAAGTCCTAATCCATCTTCATCAGTTGTAGAAATCTCTTTGGAAAATTTGGAAATGAAAAATATCATCATTACTTCCATGGATGGCAGGGTAATGTTTGAGAGAAATCTAAACAATACGCTTTCCTATAAATTGGATATTTCCAATTATGACAAGGGAATTTATATGGTGACGGTTGGAATTCCTAATGGAAAGACCATCACAGGTAAGATCATTAAAAATTAAATCAATCTACCAAAAAAAAAGAAAAGCCACTGTAAAAAGTGGCTTTTTTATTATAAAGAGGTTTCTTCTTAGGATTTCCTGTTCTTGTCCATCTTCATATTGATAAATTCAACGGCCAGCGAGAAGGCTATGGCGAAATAGAGGTAGCCTTTCGGTACGGCTCCCACGTGCTGTCCGGCAAGTTGTGCTTCCGACAGGTGCATACTTTCGGTAATCAGCATGAAACCAATCAATATAAGGAAGGCAAGCCCCAATACTTGTATGGATGGATTCGCGTTTACAAAATTCCCTACAGGTACGGCAAAAAGCATCATGATGCCCACAGAGATCACTACTGCCGTAATCATGATATAAAGCGCGCCTTCGATACCGTTTGTCATTCCAACGGCTGTAAGGATTGAATCTACGGAGAAAATAAGGTCAATCAACAGGATTTGAAGGATTACGCTCGAAAAAGATTTTTTTACGCTGCTTCCCAGGGTTTGCTCCTCGTGCTCCTTGTGTTCTACCTTTTCACGGATCTCCTTTGTACTCTTGTAGATTAGAAACAAGCCTCCCAGCAAGAGGATCAATGCCTGTCCGGTTATGTTGGCACTGAACCATCCAAAATCAAACGAGAACCAAGGCTCCTTCATTGCAATAAGCAGGGTGATTCCGAACAGCAATCCGATTCGCATGAACATTGCAAGAAACAATCCGATCCGGGTTGCTTTTTTTCGGTTCTCTTTCGGAAGTTTTCCGGTCACGATAGAGATAAAAATGATGTTGTCGATTCCCAGAATGATTTCCAGGAAAGTCAGTGTCAATAAGGCAATCCAAGCATCGGGATTTAAAAATACTTCCATCTTTTAAGCGTTGTTGGTTATGAATTTTGTTTTTAATTCAGCTATAAAGGTAGCTTATAGGATTTATACATAAGTTATAAATTATGATACATAAGTTATAATTAAGTATTTGATCATTCCTCGTTGCTATTCTATTTTCTTCACGGTTCCTGTTTGTTTTTCAGGACTTCCCACGATTCCAAACTCAAACGTGTAGGAGTCTTTTGTCGTCGATAATATTTTCATTGCAATAGCCTTTTTTTCCTGCATGTTTTTCGGATTTATCTTCTGGATCACATATTCGCAATCGTTGATCCATTTGATGGAAGACGTGTCCGATTTGCCTTCATAGAAATCAATTTCCTGATTTTCGGTTCTCACGAAAGTGGTGGTTTTCTTGATGCCATCCACTTCATAATCAAATTGAAACTTGCCGGTACTGAAATCCTTGCATTCCCTTTGCGGGCTTTCGAAACAGGAACATAAGAGGAGCAATGCCAGGAGTGGGGTTATTTTTTTCATTGTAATCGTTTTAATTCTTCTTCAGTGAAGTTCTTTATGGTTTTCTCTTTTGAAAATTTATCAGCATTGTAGGCAGTTGATTTATTTTTTGGAATGGAAAGGCTGTCCCATTCGCCGTTCTTTAGAAGCTTGGCATAAAAAACAATCTGACCGATGTGATAAGGATAATGGGCCAGTTGCCGGTTGATTGCCTCAATAACAGTATGGCCTTCATTCCGGATGTAAATGATCTGCGATAAATGATTGGTTTCCAATCCATCCAAGGCGCCTAGGAAGCAATCCCAGCCCTTGTTCCAAAAAACCAAAAGTTCTTCCTTGGTTTGGATGGTATCTTCAAATTCATCGTCGCGGTTGCGCCATTCTTTTTCACCGTCAGTGGTCAGGAAATCGGTCCATCTCGAAAGCATATTGCCCGAAAGGTGCTTTACGATTACGGCAATCGAATTGGTGTTTTCATTTACTGAAACAAAAAGTTGCTCCGGAGCTACTTGTTCAAAAGCTTTTTCTCCCAGGGTTTTGTAATAAAGGAATTGCTTTTTGATACTTTCAAGATAAGAGATACTTGCTTCCATATTATTGAATTTTGATACCATATTTTTCGAGAAGGCCGGGAACTCCCTGGGCCGCAAATTTTGCTTTCCGCATCGGATTCGATTCCGGGTCGATAGTATAATTGTAAGCCGTATAGAAATCAGCTTCCTTCAATTCGGTGTCGTTGAAAATCGCACCGCTCAGATCCGTATTGTCAAAGGTTGAACCCGAAAGATTCGTTCCAATAAAAGTTACCTCTTTCATTGATGAATTGATGAATTTGGTCTTGGGCATTTTCTTATTGGCAAACGATGAATAATCAAGTATGCATTCTGTAAAATGAACGCTGAAAAGAAAATCTTCACATTCATTGAACAGGATGCCAAGTAATTTGCAATTTTTAAAACCGACGTTTTTCATACTCGAACCTGAAAGCCGGGTCATCGCCAGATTGCAGTCGATAAATTCACAATCCACAAAAGTATTATACGAAAAATCACTGTTGGAGAAGTCGCAATTCTTGAATATGCAGCCCTCAAACTCGCGGTTGTTTATCTTCTTGTCGAGGTAGATTACTTTTTCGAAGGTCTTGTAGAGGTGGATCAGGTTTTCCATTATTTGTCAAACATACTTTTAATAATTGTTTTAATTCCCATAAAAACCAACACCATTCCTGTCAGGCAAACCAAAATCCCGATACTCAAGATCAACCAATAGATGGGCTGAAGCTTGTTGATAAAAGCAAAATGAATGATAGCGGGTCCTATGAACAATGCAGGCAAGGCCCACGACATATAGGAAATTCCCTTGGACAATATTTTTCTATTGGTAGGCATTTTATTTTAGTCCCGAAACTTCGGGAGAAGATTTTAGAATTAAGATTGAAGATTTCTAAAGACAACCCCCAATCGATAACTTACAACTTATGGTTCTCCACCGCTTTCCTCACACTTCCATATTTCTTCAACAATTGCGAAGCTTCTTCATATGAAACATTGATTTCTCCGATAATCATTTTTACACCGCGGTCCACGAGTTTGTCATTGCTCAATTGCATATCGACCATCTTGTTGCCTTTTACTTTTCCGAGCTGTACCATCACAGAGGTAGAAATCATGTTCAAGACCAATTTCTGCGCAGTCCCGGCTTTCATTCGGGAGCTTCCCGTGACAAATTCTGGCCCCACTACCACTTCGACAGGAAATCCTGCAGTTTGCGACAGCGGGCTTCCTGCATTGCAAGAGATGCTTCCCGTGGTGATATTGTGTTCATTGCATTTTTCCAAACCGCCAATAACATAAGGTGTTGTCCCTGATGCGGCAATTCCGATTACGACATCATTCTCAGAAATACCGTGTTCCTGCAAATCCATCCAGGCTTGCGTTTTATTGTCTTCGGCATTTTCCACGGCTCTCCGGATGGCTTTGTCTCCACCGGCAATAATTCCGTTTACCAAATCGAATGCAACGCCAAAAGTTGGAGGACATTCAGAAGCATCAACAATTCCCAGTCGTCCAGAAGTTCCTGCTCCAATGTAGAACAAGCGTCCGCCAATTTTCATTTTCGAAACGATTTCAGTAACCAGATCTTCAATCTGTGGCAATGCTTTTTCGACGGCAAAAGGAACGGTCTTGTCTTCCTGATTGATGTTTGCAAGCAATTCAGAGACCGACATTTTTTCTAGATGTTCGTATCTCGAAGATTGTTCGGTGGTTTTAGTAAAGGTCATTTCCGGAAAATTTTAAGGCTTAAAGATAATGATTTGCAAGATAAAATCAGTGCGAATGAGGTGCTTCAATTCCCAAAAAATAAGCCACGACAATTCCAATTGCGATCATTGATAATTTTGCGAGATTGAACTTGTGGTTTTCGCTGCTTTCAAAAATGATGGTAGAAGAAATATGAAACAAGATTCCGATGACGACAGCGGTAATTTCAGTATGGTAATGATGCAAGAATGTGAAATATTCCGCCGTGAGTGTTCCAAGTGGAGTCATCAGGGCAAAAGTAGCCATGAAGAAGAATACGATTGTCTTGTTCAAGTGCGAATTCAGGAAAAAAGAAGTCAGGATAACTGCAATCGGCAAATGATGGATGGCAATTCCAAGAGCCAAATCGCTGTGATGGCTTACCGGGAAACCTTCCATGAACGCGTGGATGCAAAGGCTTATGAAAAGAGCCCAAGGCATTTTCGAATCATTTTCGTGACCGTGGGAATGCACGTGGCCGTGTTCGGCACCTTTGGAGAAAAACTCCAGGATGATTTGAAACAGGATTCCGACCATTATAAAGATTCCAACTGCATTTGAATGGTCGTGATCGCCATGATGGGCAGATTCGTAGACCTCGGGCAGCAAGTGCATTACTGTGATGGAAAGCAAGAACGAACCGCTGAATGCCATCAGCAATTTCAAGTTGGTTTTTTTAGCCGGTTTCAAGAACAATGCAATTCCGTAACCAAGTAAAACCGAGAGTAGGGGTAAAATATAATTCATTTCTTCAAAAGTGTATTTTTAAAAATCTTCCAACTTCACTCTTCCAAACTTCCGGCTTCCTACTTGAAAACCATGATCAACCGTTCGCTTTCATTCTTATGGAATTTTTTCAGCTTGTAATCTCCAAAGGTGTCCAAAAGATAAATTCCGGCTTCTTCCATCAAATTTTCAAAATCCTCCAAGGTCAGGGCCCTAACTTTTTCGGTAAAATGAAATTGCTGTCCCTTGTCTTCAAAATCAATTTCCTTGTAGATGTATCCGTCAATATGGAACCGTTTGATCTTGAAGTCGATTCCATCAACCGTTTTCAGTTCTTCTGGAACAAGGTTGTTGATTACCTGATGCACGTTCATAAAATCAATAACGGCAAAACCATATTCCGTAAGGCTTTCCTTGATGGCTTTCAAAGTGGTAAGGTTGTCTGAGTCATTTTCGAAATAACCAAAACTCGTAAACAGATTCAAGATGGCATCGTATTGCTCGTTGCAAGGTTTTCTCATATCGTGTACTACGAAATGCAATCGCTCGTTCTCCGATTTTTTGGCTTCTGCTATACTGTTCTCGGACAAATCAGCACCTGTCACATCAAAGCCCAATTGGTTCAAATAAATAGAATGACGTCCTTTCCCGCAGGCCAGATCCAGAATTTTTGCTTCTTCGGGAAGATTCAAATAATTGGTAATGTTGTCCATGAACAGCTGGGCTTCGGCATAATCGCGGTCTTTGTAGAGGATGTGGTAATAAGGCGTATCAAACCAGGATTCGAACCAGCTTTCAGATTTTGGAATTTGAGATTCAGACATTTATTGTTTTCTATTAATTCAAGTCTGCAAATTTAGTGTATTTTTGCACCGAATACTTGATTTTACAATGGAAAATAATTTTAAAATGGTTGCCAAAACCTTTTTTGGTTTTGAAGAAATATTAGCAAGAGAACTGCAGATGTTGGGAGCTCAGGAGGTTGAGCAGGGTGTGAGGATGGTTAGCTTCAAAGGGGACAAGGGGTTTATGTACAAAGCCAATTTGTCCTTGAGGACCGCTTTGAAAATCTTGAAACCGATCTATTTTTTCCGTGTGAATAATGAAGAAAGTCTTTACAAGGGAATTTCGGGAATTGACTGGTCTAAATATTTGAATTCGAATCAGACGTTTGTGATTGATGCCACTGTGCATTCCGAAAAATTCAACCACTCCGAGTTTGTTTCACAGAAATGCAAGGACGCCATTGTGGATCAATTCAGAAACAGGACCGGGCAGCGTCCAAGCATCGACAAGCAATATCCGGATCTGAGGATCAACATCCATATTGACAAGGACCAATGTTCGGTAGCGTTGGATACTTCTGGAAATTCGCTGCATCAAAGAGGCTACAGGACAGCAACGAATATTGCCCCAATCAACGAAGTTTTGGCCGCAGGAATGCTGTTGCTGTCAGGTTGGGACGGACAAGGGGATTTTATTGACCCGATGTGTGGCTCTGGAACTATCTTGGCGGAAGCCGCGATGATCGCTTGCAATATTCCGGCCAACATCAACAGGAAGGAATTTGCCTTTGAGAAATGGAACGATTGGGAGAATGACCTATTTGATCAGATTGTGACCTCGTGCTTGAAAAAAGTACGTGAGTTTCATTATACGATCAAAGGATATGACAAGGCCCCTTCGGCAGTCAGCAAGGCAAAAGACAACATAAAGAATGCGAATCTGGAAGAGTATGTGACGATTTCTGAAAACAACTTTTTTGATACCGAAAAAACTTCAAAGGGACCGTTGCATATGGTTTTCAATCCGCCTTACGGAGAACGATTGGATATCCAGATGGAAAACTTCTATAAGAACATCGGAGACACGTTGAAGAAAAATTATCCGGGAACAAACGCCTGGTTCATTACTGCCAATCTGGAAGCCTTGAAGTTTGTAGGTTTGAAGCCTTCAAGAAAGATCAAGCTTTTTAACGGAAGCCTTGAGTCAAGATTGGTCAAATATGAAATGTACGAAGGAAGCAAGAGAACAAAATTTCAAGAGAATAAGAATGAATAAAAAAAAAGAGCTTTAAAAGCTCTTTTTTTTATTGCTTCACAAGTTTGCAGGCAAGTACCTGTTCTTCCAGTGATACTTGCATGATATATACTCCGGAGGCCAATTTTTCAATATTGATCAAGTTGGTATTGTCGTCTTGTTGCAATACAATTTTTCCGGATAGGTCAATAATTTCAATTTTGGTTATTTTTTGCAAAAGCTTGTTCTGTATTGTTACGGTTGAAGAAGCGGGATTAGGAAAAATAGAAATCTTGTTTGATTCATTTTCCTCAACCGAAAGAGGAGAAGATAATATGCAATCACTCCAAACATTACATTCTCCATTGGTAATGAACACAGAATAAAGCCCGGGAATGGAAGGAGTAAAACTTTGCCCTTCTTCACCCGTGATAAAAATTTCGCTATTGCAATCCCACCATTGGTAGCTAGCGTCAATTTGGTTGGCCGTCAGCGTGTTGTCTTCAAGAGAGACACTGTTGTCAAGGTTGAAAATATCGACATAAAAACTGCCTTGTGCTTCTCCGCAGCCATTTCCTGCATACAGATAGATGACCTGTGAAGCTGTTATTAGATCTCCAGGGTACAATATGTCACCGCTTGTATTGGGTTCTGTATAGAAATTACCGCTGCTTATATAGGGCAATTCATAACTTTCACAGGTATGTACATCGTCCAGGAAATCAACATAAGGTTCGGCATTGATTGTAATGGTAAGTGCTGTTTCGGCACTTCCGCAACTGTTGACAACATATTTATAAAGGATCTGGCTCATCGTAATTTCATCACCTCCTGAATAAAATGCGCCATTGCCACCACTTTCTGTATAATAGCCTCCTTCTGAAAAATCAGGAAGGAAATAACTGCTGCAGGCCTCGGCAATTTCTTCCGAAGGAAGACTTGGCGCCGACTCAATTATGATATAAAATGCTGATAGGGAGCTACCGCATTCATTTTCACCATATACATACAAGGTTTTACTTGAGTCGATTACATCTCCTGCAAAAAAGGGTTCAGAATGGTTTTCATCACCAAAATAATCTCCAACAGACAAGGTAGGCAATGTATACGTCGTGCAGCTATATATTTCACCTAATTCGTCTATCAGGGGAGCTTGATTAATGGAGACTTCGACTGCGGCCCTTATGCTTTCCTCGTTGTTTATTGTTTGGGAGACATAATACGTCCCTGTCGTCAGTGAAGTCTCAACAGGTAAGGGATTTCCCTCGGAAGCATTTTCGTACCATTGTAAATTAATTCCAATTGCTGTCAGGTCGGCTACAATGGCAGCATCACAGAAAGCTTGGGGTGATGTGATTGGTGGAGGGGTAATGATGGTATTTGCATATTGGATGAAGGAAAATAAAACACAGGGGAGGAGTATTATTTGTTTCATAATTTAGTATGTTAAGGTTGATTATTTCTTCTTAATTATGTAAAATTATGAAAATAATATATTTATATGTGTAAATAATTGTAATATATTTATTTTGTAAGACTTTTTGATTCTAAAATGATAGTATTTTAAGTTGGAGCAAAAAAATAAAAAATTGCTTACTTTTGTTTACTCTAACATTATAAAACGAAATGAGTCTAAAAACAAAAGCATTTATCTATCAATTATTAAGTTTCGCAGTACTATTCATCCTCATCCGATTCTTGGTTGATGCTTATACCAACTTGGACGGATTTTGGATTCCGTTGACGGCATTTATTGCGGGAACAATTCTGGCACCACAATTCCAAGCCGTACAAACTAATGAAGGCGAAAAGCTATTCATGAAGTGGATTTTTATGAAAGGCATCAAACAGATAAAATAAAAGAAGGGTAGATGTTAATCTACCCTTTTTTTATTTCTTGTTCTCAATTTTTTCTTGGGGCGCATTCTTTTTCTTGTAGATAGGCAACAAGTAAGAAACGGTATAATTAAAACCTACACCGAAATCACCATCATAGGTCCTGTTGAATCCCGGAATATAAAGGTTGTCGAATCCTCCCGGTCTTTTGTTGGAAACCAACTTGTTCATCCTGAAGCTGAATCCTACAAAGACGTTATCAAAAACCCTTGTTTTCATTCCGACTACAACTTCCAGCCACTGGGCAGAAAGTCCACTGAATTCAGCTCCGCCATCCGTTACGGGAATTTCTCCCCAATAAGGATTGGGATTGTAAATCTTGTAATTGTTGATTTGCTGGCTGAATGAACTTACTCCGTATCTAAGGCCAAGGTGGATCATATTTTCCAGGTCGAGCCAGTTTTCGTGTGCATTATAATCAAAGCCAACTTTAAAGAAAGTTCCTTTCGTAGTGAAATTCACTTGATCCTCGTCAGTCGTTTTGTTTTCATTGCCAATTTCTCCTGCCAGGTAGTACTTTTTGGTCAATCGATAATCGCCGACAATTTCAAAACCCTTATAGTCTTTATCATAAACGGTCCGTGCAATCTTTAGTAGGTCAACACCAAAACGGATTCCATAGCGCTCTGACTTTAATGGAACTATTACGGAATCCTTCTTTTCTTCCTGTGCCATTATCGATGATGAACACAAGATCAATATAAGACTATAAGAAATATATGTTGATATGTGTTTCATTTTCGTTGTTTATGTTAGGTTGCTCAACTTCAATATTTCTGATCCATTCTCCAAGAGTGGCATCCTCGTCATTGTTTAATACGAATGGATCTCCAGTCTGGCTGCCATTCAAATCAAATATCGTTTTAAAGCCGCAAGCCCTGGAAACGTATTCATCTCTTCTGGAATAATTGAACTCCAAGATGTCTACGCGGGCATTGGCAAGGAGTGTGTCCTGTGTTGCAAAACGGATAAACCTAAATTTTGAAGCGTCCTGGTTGACTCTCAATGGAATATAGATCAGGGAATCGGTCCAAAACTGGCTTCCTTGATCATTCTGGACGCCATTGCTGTAATTTATTCCGTCTCCGACTATTTTTAAATTGTTGATTCTTTTTGTAATCGATGGATTGTTGGCATCAAAAAGCTTGATTACCAGCCTGGGAGTTGTAGGTGTTGATGGATCGCAGATGTCATCCTTCTCACAGCTTGTGAGGATAAATCCGATCATAAACAAGACGCAGAATATTCTTTTCATTTTTTTATCCTAGATTTTTTTTAGATTCCATCTTCAGTCCTTCCTCTAATTTCTTCTCTCCAAAAGTACAACATTTTCCACGTGATGCGTCTGCGGAAACATATCAACAGGACGAACGCGTGTAACTTTGTATTTTTCGTCCATCAAGGCCAGATCACGTGCCTGTGTAGCTGAATTGCAGCTCACATAGACCACTTTTTCAGGAGCAATTTTCAAGATCTGCTCAATAACATCCTTGTGCATCCCGTCTCTTGGAGGATCGGTAATGATAACGTCAGGTTTTCCGTTTTGTGCAATAAAACTCTCGTTGAAAACTACTTTCATGTCTCCAACAAAGAAATCACAATTGGTAATCTCGTTGCGCTTTGCATTTTCCTTCGCATCAGCAATAGCTTCAGGAACAGCTTCGACACCCACCACTTTTTTTGCTTTTCTTGAAACGAATTGTGCGATGGTTCCTGTTCCGGTGTATAAATCATAAACGACTTCATTGCCTGTCAAGCCAGCGAAATCTCTAGTGATCTTGTATAATTCATATGCTTGTTCTGAATTGGTCTGGTAGAATGACTTGGCATTGATGCTGAATTTCAAGCCTTCCATTTCTTCCAGGATGTAATCGCGCCCCTTGAAAAGGATTACGTTTTGATCGTAAATCGTATCGTTTGGTTTTCCGTTGATTACATATTGCAAGGAAGTGATTTCAGGAAAACGTTCTGCGAGGAAATTCAACAACAGTTCTCTCTTTTCCTTGTCTTCTTTGAAAAACTGTATCAAAACCATGATTTCTCCTGTCGAAGCAGTCCTGATCATCAGGGTTCTCAACAGGCCTTCGTGGTTTCTGGGGTCAAAAAACTCAAGATTATTCTCGTTTGCAAAAGCCCTAATCTCATTCCTGATTGCATTCGAAGGATCCTGCTGCAAGTGGCAGGTAGTGATATCAAGAATCTTGTCCCACATTTTTGGAATATGAAAACCCAAGGCGTTGCGGTTTCCCAGATCATCGGTGCTTTCAATTTCTTTTTCGGTCAACCAGCGAGAATTGGAGAAACCGAATTCCATTTTATTGCGGTACATGAATTGTTCCTCCGAACCTAGAATATTTTCAAATTCAGGAAGTTCAATCTTTCCTATCCTTTGCAAATGGTTTCTAACCTCGTTTTGCTTGTATAAAAGCTGTTGGGAATATTTCATATTCTGCCATTTGCAACCACCACAAACACCAAAATGTTGGCAGACAGGCTCAATCCTGTGCTCTGAAAGCTCGTGAAAACGAACCGCCTTTCCTTCGTAATAAGCCTTGCGTTTCTTGAATGTCTGTACATCAACGACATCTCCGGGTACTACATTGGGAATAAATATTACTTTGCCGTCCGGAGCTTTTGCTACCGAAACGCCTTTTGCTCCTGCATCCAGGACTTTTATATGATTGAAAACAATCTTATTTGTAACTTTTCTAGACATAGCTGCAAAAATAAGTGTTTGATTAGTTTTACAAATTTAAATTGTGAATTATTTTTGAATTGGCTTCAATTTATATTCATTTTAGAAAAAGAATCCGCCTTACCTGTTGATAATGATATTAATAGTACCTTTAGGACCAATAAACAAAACCCCAAATTAGTTTATGAACCTATACAGCAATTTATCCAAAATTAATTTTTTGCGGAAGAGCTATGTCGCCAAATTCCTCTTCGTGGCTTTTCTTGGCATCCACATCCCTCTGATCGGGTTGATTATTTTCATCATTTCCTTTGAGGATTCATTTTCGCCTGGCATCATTTTTATCTTGACGTTGCTTCTCACGCTGATTGCTACCGCAATTACCTTGGCAGTGTTGAAAAACCTGATGAAGCCTATCGAGGTAATGTCCAAGGCATTGGATAATTATAGGAATGGGAAGATTATTCCGAGTCTTCCACAGGAGTTTTCGGATGAAGCTGGAAAATTGATGGTCAACCTCCAGTCCACCATCAATGAAAATGAAAACTTGCTCCAGAACAAGCAGGATCTTATCTTTCTTCTATCACACGACTTGAAGAATTATATTGACAACGCTTCTTCATTGGCAAGAGTAATTACTGAAGATGATGTGTCGGCCATCACCAAGAATTATGCTGAATTGATTGTAGAAAGCACGAACAAGCAAACTGCCTTTATCGAAAAATTCATCACCTTTTTAAAAGAAGAAGAGAAGATTCTTAAAAAAGATATTGAAATCATAAACATCAATTTTGAAGATATAACTGCCCCGCTTCTGGAACATTTCAATCAAAAGCTGACCAACAAGAAGCTGGAATTGATTATTGACAAGAATATTGACAATGCCAATCTGAAAGTGGATAGGGAATTATTGATCAGGGTCTTGACGAACTTGATCGGGAATGCCATAAAATTCTCATTTCCTGAAAATACGATTGTATTGAGTTTTCAGAAGCAACATCACCACCTGGAGATTGCCGTACAAGATAATGGAATTGGTTTTGAAAGTTCTAAGAGTGAGCTCTTGTTTGAAAAATTTACCAAGATGAGCAGAAGAGGAACCCTAGATGAAAAGTCAACAGGAATCGGACTTTACCTCTCCAAGCAAATCGTCAAAAAGTTCGAGGGGAACTTCACGGCTCAAAGCGATGGCATCAATACAGGTTCCAAATTTACGGTGAGTTTGAAAATTTACGGAGTATGATCTCGAGTGTTTTATTTTTGTTAAAAATGACAATTTGATAATGTCATTCCTGTTTTAAAAGATTAAATTTGAGAGAAATTAATCAATAAAAACACCCCATTATGAAAAGAAATGCAACTGCAGTTTGGAAAGGTTCCGTAAAAGAAGGAGCCGGAACATTGACCACTCAAAGTAAAGTATTAGACAATTCTCAATATTCGTTCAAGACCCGTTTTGAAGACGGAATCGGTACAAACCCGGAAGAACTGATCGCTGCAGCCCATTCAGGTTGCTTCACGATGCAATTATCGGCCTATATCACGGAAGAAGGTTTTGAAGTAGAAAGTCTGGAAACAAAATGCGATGTTGATTTCCAAGACGGAAGCGTTGTAGGTTCACACCTAACAGTTACTGGAAAAGTAAAAGATATTTCAGAAGATAAGTTTCAGGAGTTGGTTTCGAAAGCCGAAAGCAATTGCCCAATTTCAAGATTGCTGGATACCAAGATCACTTCCTCGGCAACCTTGGCATAAGAATTAAAAAATAGGAATTCCATCCTTAGCAATCGGGAAAGGAGTACTGGTAAAGTAAAAATAACCGCAATTCGCAAATTATAAGTTTTTAAAATAATTTGCGGATTTGCGGTTAACTTTTTTTGGAGTGCTAAAGATTGCAGAATAATCATTTCAAAAGATTTATTTTTATTAATTTTGTAGAAAATCGGATGATTTCTCTCCATAAGTAGGAATTGTATAGCATTATTTAAAAAATAGTTATAATGGCAGTTTTAGAAAAAGCATCCCGAAGTTTAGGGACAGAAGAAATCATTGGTTTGGAAAACAAGTACGGGGCACACAATTACCATCCGCTTCCGGTTGTTTTGAGCAGGGGAGAAGGCGTATATGTTTGGGATGTAGAAGGCAAGAAATATTACGATTTTCTTTCGGCTTACTCGGCTGTAAATCAAGGGCATTGTCATCCTAAGATTGTAAATGCGATGGTGGCCCAGGCTCAAACACTGACGCTCACTTCAAGGGCTTTTTTCAATGATCAATTGGGGCCATACGAGAAATACATCACTGAAACTTTTGGTTTTGATAAGGTCTTGCCAATGAATACAGGTGCAGAAGCAGTAGAAACTGCTTTGAAGCTTTGCAGAAAATGGGCTTATGAAGTGAAGGGTGTTGTAGAACACGAAGCCCAGATTATTGTTTGCGAAGGTAATTTCCACGGAAGGACCACTACCATCATTTCATTCTCCAATGATGAAAACGCACGCAAGAACTTCGGACCTTACACTGCCGGATTCATCAAGATTACCTATGATGATCTTGATGCCTTGGAAAAAGCATTGGCATCAACCAAAAATATTGCAGGTTTCCTTGTTGAACCCATCCAAGGGGAAGCTGGGGTCTATGTTCCGTCTGAAGGATATCTGGCGAAAGCGAAAGCGCTTTGCGAAAAGCACAACGCCTTGTTTATTGCCGATGAAGTACAGACAGGAATTGCAAGAACAGGAAAATTATTGGCAGTCCATCACGAGAATGTGCAACCCGATATCTTGATTCTGGGAAAAGCAATTTCTGGTGGTGTCTATCCGGTTTCTGCAGTTTTGGCAAATGACAGCGTTATGAATGTGATCAAGCCAGGGCAGCACGGTTCCACATTTGGAGGAAATCCCGTTGCTGCTGCCGTTGCCGTTGCCGCATTGGAAGTTGTAAAGGACGAGAAACTGGCTGAGAATGCTGAAAGTCTGGGAAATCTTTTCAGGGAGAAAATCGGACAATTTGTAGCAACATCAAATATAGCTACGCTTGTTAGAGGAAAAGGTTTGCTGAATGCGATCGTAATCAATGATACGGAAGAAAGCGATACGGCCTGGGACATCTGCATACGTCTTCGCGACAATGGATTGCTGGCGAAACCAACCCACGGAAACATCATTCGTTTTGCACCACCATTGGTAATGAACGAGGAACAGCTTTTGGATTGTGTGAACATCATCATCAGCACCTTGAAGGAGTTTGAAAGATAAGAATAAAAAAATCCGCTGAAAAGCGGATTTTTTATTTATGTGATATTTTGATTATTGATTTTGCAATTCCATAATCCTTTGTTGCAACAACTCTTGGTCTTGAAGTGCAGCCCATCCGAACATTGAGATGGCAACCACCAACATCAGTACATAAATGATGCTCAATACAATTCCAATGATGGCAAGGATCCTACCTGTATTTAAATTGCTGTATCCGTCATAACCTTCTGGATTCGCTGCATAAAGGGCCTTGTCTTTTTTGGCAAGCACCAAGGCAATGATACCAAAAATAAGTCCACCTCCATAAAAGCAACAAGCTGGGATGGATAAGATTCCAAGTACAAGAACCGCTACAGCATTAGGTAATTTTTGTTTTTCCATAATTTTAAAAATAGTTATTTAGTTATTTATTAGGTTAAGATTTTATAAATGTAAGAAATAATCATAATTAATCCATTAATAATTCCAAGGCCGACGATTATTTTGTGGTAATTTCTTTTCTTGTCCAGAAAATGCAAGGCCACCATTCCAAAAAAGGCGACCAAGGTGTAGATGGCTGGAAACATGAAAAAGGCATCTGCGAATTCTCCTTTCAGAATGAGGGCCAATGACCGCTGCATGCCACATCCCGGACAATCAAATCCGAAAAGTTGCTTGTTCATACAGGGAATCATGTATTTTTCTAGATCCAAAATGCTTTGTTTTATTGCAATTTTACAAAATAAAAATAAACTTTTTTGTTTTTAAAGGTTATTATTTCAAAGTTCTTTACTTTTGGAATCCAATTTAGTGAATATGAAGAAACTACTCATTCCCGTCCTTTTCCTGTCTGGTTTTGTACTGCTTTACGAACAAAGCAAGGACAAGCCTAACCTCTATATCATTACGGCAGCGATTGTAGTTTTCATGTTCGGGCTGATGAAGCTCAATACAAGGATACCCCATAAAAATAACGACAAAGATCAGGATAATGTTCAATAAAGGAGACAAGGTTACGGTACTTGATGATGCAATAGATGGGATTGTCCTTTCGGTAAAAGGCAGCCAGGTAACCATTGAAACAACTGATGGTTTTGATCTTGTCTTTGAGGCAAGAGAACTTATAAAAATTGGCGGAAGCGATTTGAATTTCAATGTCGTACCCAACCTGACCGAGATCATAAAGGAAAAGGAAATTCCAAGACCTAGAAGTTTCGTAAAGGAAAAAAAGCCAAAACATGAAGCTGGTGTTCCAGAATTTGATCTTCATATCGAAAAATTGGTAAAGAGTTTCCGGGGTATGAATAATTATGATATCCTTACCCTGCAGACTGAAACGGCCCAACGTCATATTGAATTTGCCATCAAGAACCGAATCCCGAAGATTGTGTTTATCCACGGGGTAGGTGAAGGCGTTTTAAAATCTGAACTTGATTTTTTATTGGGAAGATATGACAATATAGCCTTTCAGGACGCCAATTATCAAAAATACGGACTTGGCGCAACGGAAGTTTACATCAAACAGAATGCGAGATGATTATGGAGCGGTAGTTATTTCCAATGTTCCAAAAATGAAGTCGCGTTTCAGCTTGAAGTTTTGAGAGTTTCTGGACATTGTAACATTTTTCAATGTGATGGTATGCTTGTAGGCATTGTCATCAATCTGTTCCGTTAAAACTTCAATCCTTCCGGTATTTTCATCCGTGCTGTTGTTTCCGGTCCATACATGTTTAACAACTGGCAGATCGGGCTGGGTCTCATTGCAGAAATAGGCATCCGTCAGCGGTGTTATGTCTGTCCTTGAAAAAAAGCGATAGGTTAGAACATTTTCACTGTTCAAGTATCGGATTTTTGGAGCCGTTATGTCATTGGAAAACAAAAAGGCAGCATCAGCTTCACTCAATTTGAGTGACATTGCTTGATCGTTGGCATATTTGAAAAGCAATTTATAATCATTTTCATCGCATATTTTTACGTCCGACAAGTTGTCAAAAGTAAATCGTGGAGCCAATGTCCTGTAAGTTACCGGAGGTAAGGATTCATTTCTCTGGCTTCCGTCGGCTGTTATGAAAGTGATATCGGCAAAGGTTATCGTATGAAGGTATTCCGTAATGCTTGTAGCTCCTTCTGTGGTTTCTTCAGATTTTAAAACAGATGTCCTGACATACATCATACCACCACTGGCACTTCGTTCTTCTGTCACGATAGGATAAGATGCAGGAATGCCTGAAGTTGAACATACTGTGCCATCAGTTATAACGTCATTGTAGACCCTGTAGATCAATTGATTTGTTGCATTAATGGGAACTTCAATCAGTCCAGGACCCAAGGTGTCGGAAGTGACGGTATTGGTGAAATTCCTTTCCGCCAATTTCAAGATCAAAGCCCTTTGGTCTGTAGTCTTATAGATAAAGAAATTGCCCGCAGTACCTGTGCTGTTGCAAGCCTTTGCAGCAGTTTCGTTAAACTCAAAAGATACTTCTTGCATATCACCATCGTCACAACCTGCAAAGAAAACTGCCAAAACCAGAAAACTAAAAAATCTTTTCATCATGGATACTATTTAACGCAAAAGTAATTAAAAATAATACAATTCATAATGGGTTGATCATAATGAAATCACAAACCTAAAAAAAAGATAAAACAGGAATTTGCCGGATGCCATTTTATAATACGATTTAACAATTCGAAGAAAACACAAAACTAAAAAATACATTAAATTTGCAACCATGAAAAAAGTATATCTAGACAACGCCGCAACCACACAGATCCGATCAGAAGTCATCAACGAGATGGTCAAAGTAATGGCGGAAGATTATGGGAATCCTTCATCGACCCACAGTTTTGGTAGAAGTTCGAAGAATCTTTTGGAGCTTTCCAGAAAAACAATTGCCAAGCTTCTTAACGCAACCTCTCAAGAAATCATCTTTACTTCCGGTGCCACCGAAGCCAATAATTGGATTTTAAAGAGTGCCGTTGTTGATTTGAAAGTCCAGAGGATTATTACTTCAAGGATAGAACATCACGCGGTTTTGCATACTATTGAAATTCTAGCATCAAAGTACGGCATAAAGGTAGATTACGTGAACATCAAGCCGGACGGAACAATAAATGTCAACCATTTGGTTGAGTTGCTTTCAGAAAGTAGTCCGACCCTTGTTTCATTGATGCATGTCAACAACGAAATCGGGACCGTTTTGGATTTGGAAGAAATCGGAAACATCTGCAAGCAGCATCATGCTTATTTTCATTCGGATACCGTCCAATCAATTGGCAAAACAACTTTCGATTTGCAACAGGTTGCTGTGGATTTCCTAGTGGCAAGTGCCCATAAATTTCACGGACCAAAAGGTGCGGGTTTTGCATTCATCAGAAAGGGGCTTCTGGTACATCCTTTGTTCTATGGAGGAGAACAAGAAAAAGGACTTCGTCCGGGAACGGAATCCCTGCATAATATTGTCGGAATGGCCAAAGCTCTTGAAATGTCCTATTCTCTATTGGAAGAAGAAAAAGCACATATTTCAAGCCTGAAAGAATATACGATCCGCCAATTGAAGGATAATTTCGAGGGTATAAAAATCAACGGAAATCAAGAAGATACATTTTACAATATACTCAATGTCTGCTTGCCATTTTCAGATGCAAAAACATCCATGATTCTGTTCAACCTGGACATGAAAGGTATTGCCGTTTCCAGAGGAAGCGCCTGCCAGTCGGGAAGCTTGAAGCCTTCTCACGTTTTAGCCGAAATTTTAAATGAAGAGGATATAAAAAAGCCCTCCTTGAGGATTTCTTTCAGCCATTTCAATTCAACAGAGGATATTGATGCATTGATTGAGGTTTTAAAGGGAATCTAAATACTTAAAAAACCCGGAGGCTTTAAAAAAGCGCTCCGGGTTCAACTAAAAAACCAACCAAAAATTATATTACTGATTTCTGAAAACCAGTTTGCCATCAAAGGCGTCTATGAGAATAATGCTATCGGTCTTGATAGTTCCACCCAGGATCTCTTTGGATAATTGATTCAATACTTCTCTCTGGATGACGCGTTTTACGGGCCTTGCTCCAAATTGTGCATCATATCCCTTATCGGCGAGATAATCTATGGCTTCTGGAGTGGCATCCATCGTGATACCTTGCTGCAGGAGCATTTTACTTACTGATTTTAATTGCAGTCCAACAATCTGACGGATATTGTCTCCGGTCAAAGGCGTAAACATCACGATTTCATCAATTCGATTGATAAATTCAGGTCGGACGGTTTGCTTCAACAAGCCGAGGACTTCTGTCTTTGCCGCTTCTGTTGCGGCTTCGATTCCACCTTTCAGATTTTCAAACTTCTCCTGAATGATGCTGCTTCCCATGTTCGAAGTCATGATGATGATCGTGTTTTTGAAATCAGCCAATCGCCCTTTGTTGTCTGTTAACCGTCCTTCGTCTAAAACCTGCAACAAGATGTTGAAGGTATCCGGATGTGCTTTTTCAATCTCATCCAATAGGATTACCGAATATGGTTTTCTTCTTACGGCTTCTGTCAATTGTCCGCCTTCATCATAACCAACATATCCTGGAGGAGCACCAACCAGACGGCTCACGCTGTGTCTTTCCTGGTATTCACTCATGTCAATCCTGGTCATTGCATTTTCATCATCGAAAAGATATTCTGCAAGTGCTTTTGCCAATTCGGTTTTTCCAACCCCGGTTGTTCCCAGGAAAAGGAAAGTTCCGACAGGTTTTTTCATATCCTGCAATCCGGCACGGCTTCTTCGTACGGCATCACTTATTGCCTGAATGGCTTCTTCCTGGCCAACAACGCGGTGGTGCAATTCGTCTTCCAGCTTCAGGAGTTTTTCCCTTTCGCCCTGAAGCATTTTCATTACAGGAATTCCGGTCCATTTGGCAACCACTTCTGCAATATCTTCACGTGTCACTTCTTCTTTTATAAGCGAATTGCCACTTTGGTTTTCCTGTAATTGCTTTTGCAATACATCCAGTTTCTCCTGGGCTTCCTTGATCTTCCCATAGCGGATTTCGGCAACCTTTCCGTAATCACCATCGCGTTCTGCACGTTCTGCATCAAATTTCAAGTTCTCGATGTCGGTTTTGATGGCTTGGATGTTATCCACGACATCTTTTTCAGATTTCCACTTGGCGTAAATTTCATTGCGGTCTTCCTTCATATTGGCCAGATCGATGCCGAGTATCTTTAATTTGCTTTCATCATTTTCACGTTTTATGGCTTCAATCTCAATTTCCAACTGCATTATCTTTCGGTCCAGGACATCTAATTCTTCCGGTTTTGAATTGATTTCCATCCTTAATTTTGACGCAGCCTCATCCATCAAGTCGATGGCCTTGTCCGGAAGGAACCGGCTCGTGATGTACCTTTGCGATAATTCTACCGCGGCAATGATTGCATCATCCTTGATTCTCACCTTGTGATGCGTTTCGTATTTTTCCTTGATGCCACGTAAGATGGAAATGGCACTTTCGGTATCAGGCTCGTCAACGATTACTTTCTGGAAACGTCTTTCAAGCGCCTTGTCTTTTTCGAAATATTTTTGGTATTCGTCCAGTGTCGTGGCTCCAATTGCTCTCAATTCACCACGGGCCAGGGCAGGCTTCAATATATTGGCGGCATCCATTGCTCCATCGCCACCACCGGCACCGACCAGGGTATGTATTTCATCAATGAAGAGTACGATATCGCCTTCGGCGGAAGTGACTTCTTTTACAACGGATTTCAACCGCTCTTCAAATTCCCCCTTGTATTTTGCACCGGCTATCAAGGCGCCCATGTCCAAAGAATAGACCACCTTGTCTTTCAGGTTGTCTGGAACGTCTCCATCTACGATCCGGTGTGCCAGACCTTCGGCAATTGCAGTTTTTCCAACTCCGGGTTCACCAACCAGCATCGGATTATTCTTGGTCCTCCTGGTCAATATTTGCAACACGCGACGAATCTCTTCATCACGGCCAATAACGGGATCGAGTTTTCCATTTCGGGCAAGCTCGTTCAGGTTCTTGGCGTATTTGTTCAACGAGTTATAGTTTTCCTCGGCAGATTTGGAAGTCACCCTTTCGCCTTTTCGTAATTCATCGATAGCCGATTTTAATCCTTTTTGGGTAACGCCTTGATCTTTTAAAACTTGGGCTACCTTGCTTCGAGAGCCAAAAATAGCAAGGATAAGGTGCTCGATTGAAACAAATTCATCGTTCATTTTCTTGGCAATGATCTCGGCTTCATTCAAGGCTGAATTCGCATCGCGCGAAAGTGTAATCGTTCCACCGGAAACTTTCGGGAAACTCTGGATGATACTATCCAGGATCTGTTGGAACAATTCGACATTGACATTCAACTTCTTCAGTAAATAAGGGGCGACATTTTCGTCGACTTCAAAAATGGCCTTGAGCAAATGTTCGTTTTCAATTTGCTGCTGCCCGAAACTTTGAGCGAGCAATTGGGCTTGCTGCAAAGCTTCTTGTGACTTGATTGTAAAATTATTTATGTTCATATTTTTATTTTAAGTTTAACAGTTTAAAGATTAGGATTCTTTAAATTTGGTTAAAGGATTTCAAATTATATTCCAATAAGGAAAAACCGACAAAATGTCTGCAAATAGAGAATTTGTAGCGACAAAATGTCCTAAAACAAGACAAAAATGAGTTTATTTAATTTTTTTGGGAATGATGATACTAAAGATACGGCTTCTTCGAAAATAGATTGGAATGCTTTAACAGATTTACAACAGTTGGATGAGATAGTTGAAGAATCCAGTGAAACTCCAGTTCTTATCTTCAAACACAGCACGCGTTGCAGCATCAGCAGATTTGCACTCAGGCAATTTGAAAATGAATTCAGCCTGAAGGGAAAAATCAAGCCTTACTTTTTGGATTTGCTGGAGCATCGGGACATTTCAAATGAAATTGCTCATCGATTGGGAGTCCAGCATCAATCGCCTCAGATAATTGTGATAAAAAATGGAGCAGCTGTTTATGATGCTTCACATCAGGATATCGAAGCGGAAAAGTTAGCCATTGTTGTGACTAATTGATTGAAAAAACAAACTTCATCGAAAAAAAAATGCTATTTTTGGCAACTGCTAATAATAGCCTATGTTCCAAAAGCTTTTCCTTTTTACTTTAAAAAGACTTGTAGTCCTGTCCATTGCCGGAGTAGTGATCTCTGTCCTGCACAGCCAAGACTTGGTCGTACTTCTGATCCTGGCTTTTTTTACAGGACTTATCTATTTGCGAAAAAGAAAATCGAAGAACTTGAAAATCTATTTTCTGGGTTTTATGATTTCAGCAATCGGCGGGATCCTTGCCGAGAATTGGGGAATCCAAAACGGTTTTTGGACCTATCATGATCTTTCTGATGGACGTGAATTCCCCTATTGGTTGCCATTGGCGTGGGGATTGGCCTTTTCTTTCCTTTACAGTTTTGAAGACTATTATATCAAAACGTTGAAATTGAAAAGCCTCAAGGGTAAAATCTCATTGACTTTATTTGCATCGGTGCTATTGCCAACCGTGGGCGAAATCGTCACGGTGTATCTTGGCGTATGGACGTATCACTGGGAGTATAAGGTATTAGGCATTCCATTATATGCGATGGGTTTGCTAGGCTTGTTCCATACTGCAACCTTCCTTTTGCTGTATACCGTCAATCTGTATTGGAAAACGAAGGATCCTGTGTTTTCGGCAAAGCCTTTTGCCCAACTGCAACCTGAAATCAACCCATAATTAGGAAAACCAAATCCCTTTTGGGATTTACAATCATTTACCAATATTCCTTAATGCTTTAAAGCTTCTTTTTTAATTCCAGTCTCTTTGAGAAACAAGGCCAAGACTATGGAGAAGCAAATGCAAGTGATCCAAAATAATCCTGCAGATTGAAAGTGTATTTCTTTATCAACAGCTGTTGTCAAGGTATTTCCATATAGATAACTGAACAAGGGGCCAAGAAGCGAAGTTACTCCGAAAGTCAGGAAATTGATGGCTCCCGTGGCACTTCCTTTTACCTTGTCCGGATTACTTTCCTTGATGACGGAATAGGGAATCATTGCCGCGCCGGAAGCGACTCCCAAGATAAAGGTGCTGATATAAGCCGGATATAGATCTTGCAGGTATAGCAATTGCAGAAAACTCAAGGACATGAAGATTGCACCGCCAATCAAGACTGGCTTTCGTTTGCCGATCTTGTCAGCAATCCAACCCATTAAAGGACATCCCACAACCCATCCTAGAGCAACAAACGCACTTGCCAACGTCGCCGTTTGAAAATCCATCATCCTGTCCCTTTGAAAGAAGGCAACGCCCCAAGTCATTGCAAAGATCGTTGTCGGAGCAAAAAGCAAGCCTGAAATAGCGCCACACAGATAACTTTGGGGATTGCTGAAAACGATCTTATACGGCGACAGCAATCCTGTTTTATCTGATTTGTTGGTGGAAAGTTCCATTTCTTTTGGAGTGATGTAGAGGATGATTATTCCAATGGCAACAATCAAGATGCCCAGTCCGATCCAAATGAAAGACAAGCTGAATCCGTTTTTTATGGCAGGTCCGATCAGGAATTGGCCTGCAGATCCGCCCAGCATTCCAAGACACTGCGTGGCTCCGATCGCGGTTGCCAACTTCCGTGGCGAAAAGGCTCTTGAAGCCAGATAGACACAGGCAGGAAAAGCCATTGCGGAACCAGCTCCCTGCAATAATCTTCCGCTGTAACCACCATAAACATTGGAAATCGCAAATAGGACACATCCCAGGCCAACCACGATTGTTCCAATTGACAATGGATACCTTGCTCCAATCTTATCCAAGGCAATGCCTGCGATCAAGCTTGTAATCGAATAGGTCAGATAATACATTCCGATAATGGAACTGACGCCAATGCTGGAGGTGCCAAAAGATTCCGAAAGTTCGGGAATCATTACGCTGGGTGCGGAACGGACGGCATATTCCAAAAGATAAAAGATCAATCCGAACACCCAAGCAAGTACATATGGATTTTTTGTAACAGAAGAAGAAGTTGGTTGCATAAATATAATTCCTGGATCGAAAGCCAAAAAAGTAGGAGTTCAAGGGCTTGATGATGTATTTTCCAAATTTACGAATACATTTTTCTATATCGTTTTTTGTACAAAGATTTCCCATATTGTAAGGGATTAAAGATTAAAAAAATGCATATCACTTTTTTTGTCTTTAATTTTTTTCATATAGGCAAAAACAATATTAATTCAGAAGCAATAATAGTTAGCAGGATTGCCTGTTATGGAATTAAAATGATTGTTTTTTGAATTTAAAACAAAAAATCCGAAGCTCTGACTTCGGATTCCCTTTTATTTTCTGAATTTGTTTCGGATGATTATATCTTTCAATTTTGCCTTCAGGTCTTCTCCGGTGTCATAAACCATCTGCTCATTCGAAGGGAAGGGAACAGGCCTGTTTCTGAAATAGGGTTGGTATTCTTTTTCAATTGCCCTCAAATCGCCCCTGTATTTTGCATAGATGTTTTCAAAGACAAATTCGCTTGAAATTGGAAAAGTCTGAATCAATTGATTTGTTTTCAAATCCACATAATCCACTTTTGCTACAACCTGGGCTGTTTTAAATTGACGGAATTCATTGATTTTTATTTTTACAATCTTGATGTTGTCCACCATCACATCTTTTCCAAGACTATCTTTTACAACTCGGCCACGGGCATCCAACAATTTCCTTTTTCCATCGACAATTTCCTTTTCATTTACAAATTCCTTCTCCTTTATCAGTTCAGGCGAGATATTGATCTGGCGGAAATTTACCAGCATGGCATAATCATACACCACGTTTTTCTGCTTGGTGCTGTGATAGGCTGTCCATTTATCATTCAAGCCATATGTGCTGAAATCCAAAAGAGCCGTTTGCAGATCAATCGGAATAATGATCTTGGTTTCATTTTTCGTGTAGACGTGTACAAAATCCGTTCCCTTGAATTTTGCATCCTCCATTAATTTACGAACATCCTTGTAATTGGGTGTGAGTCCATCAAGATACGCCAAATCATCATAGGCACGACGGTAATTCACCTTGTCTTTTGTACCCAGGAGACCTTTTGCATTATCGTATAGATAGCGCGACAATGCATTTTTACTGTCTATGATCTGGTCGGTATAATCATCAAAAGGGAAATTTGCATTCCGCTTTTCTTTTAAAAGCTTCAAGGGAAGGAGGGGACGGATCTTTTCCTGACGGTTGTTCAATTGGACGTACGTATTGAAAACTTCTTCGAAATTTCTCGGATTTGCATCTTTTGCCAGCATCATAATTTTTCGAAGATCACGGTCTTTGGCCTTGGCAAAAGCTTCCTCCAGCAAATAAACATAATCCTGCTTGCCTTTTTTGTCTTTGTTGTTTTGCAAACCGGAAACCGCCCTGTCAATTGCCGAATCATACTCTCCGGAGCTGACAAAATTCTGTGTTTGTTTTACGCCGCAACCTGCAACGATCAGTAGTAAAAATAAGAGTAGGGTAGTTTTTTTCATTTTTGGAAAATTTTAGCAAATATAATTTTTTTAAGGAGCTATTCTTGATATCGATGAAAATATCAATCTCATTTCAAAATTCAATAATAGTGCCATAAAAAAAGCCCGACCGTTTTTCAACAATCAGGCTCTTGTTTATATCTTTATAAAAATTATTTTCTTGTAAAAGGAGGAAGCAATTTACTGCAGACTTCCCCGAAGCCAATTCTCACATCAGAGTTTTGGCAAAATCCTTTTATCCTGACAGAATCGCCATCATTGATGAATTTGCGTTCCGTTCCGTCCTTCATCTTGATTGGATTTTTTCCACCCCAGGTCAATTCAAGCATCGAACCAAAACTATCAGGGGTTGGCCCGGAAATAGTTCCAGAACCCATCATGTCGCCAGAATTTACCCTGCATCCGTTGGAAGTATGGTGTGCCAATTGCTGGCTCATCGACCAGTACATGTATTTAAAGTTCGAACGGCTTACGACAGTTTCTTCACCATTTTCCGGTTCAATCGAAACTTCCAGATTGATGTCAAAGGCATGTTTCCCTTTTTGTTGCAGATAAGGAAGCGGGTTTGGATCTTGCTTTGGCCCTTTGGTTCTAAAAGGTTCCAATGCATCCATTGTTACAATCCAAGGAGAGATTGAAGAAGCAAAGTTTTTGGCCAGGAACGGTCCAAGTGGCACATATTCCCACTTTTGAATGTCCCTTGCGCTCCAGTCGTTCAGTAAGACCATTCCGAAAATATAGTCTTCCGCTTCGTGAACCGGAATATTTTCGCCCATGATATTGGCATCAGTCGTAATAAAAGCTGTTTCCAATTCAAAATCAATCAATCTTGATGGACCAAAGACAGGAGTCGTCTCGCCATTTGGCAAGGTTTGTCCCATTGGCCTGTGAACGGGAATTCCAGATGGAACTATAGTAGAACTTCTTCCGTGATAGCCAACAGGGATGTGCAACCAGTTTGGAAGCAGCGCATTTTCTGGATCGCGGAACATTTTTCCAACATTAGTGGCGTGTTCCTTGCTTGAATAGAAATCCGTATAATCTCCAATCAGGACAGGCAATTGCATTTCGACATCTTCTATATTGAAAACCACAACATCTCTGTGCTCTGCATTGTCTCTCAATTCAGGATTTTCTGCATCAAACAGCTCTGCAATACGGTTTCTTACCAAACGCCATGTCTTCTTTCCATCGGAAATGAAGTCGTTCAGCGTATCCTGCATGAACATATCATCGGTCAGATCAATTCCGTCGAAATAATTGAGTTGCTGCAGAGCACCCAGATCGATGGCATTGTCGCCAATTCTAGTACCTATGGTGATGACATCATCTTTGGTAAGGAAAACACCGAAAGGGATATTTTGAATAGGAAAATCGCTGTCATTCGGGACTTCCAGCCAAGATTTTCTATTGGGATTGTTTGCTGTAATGGGCATTTTGTATGTTAGTTAGTTTGTTGAAAATTCAGTTATCAAATATATCATTATATGTTAATTTAACAAACGCTTTTCGTATTTTTGCGGAGTTTTTAACGAAATATTATCAAATGCAACACGACAAACAAATTTTCGACCTTATTCTTGAAGAACAAGACAGACAAATACACGGATTGGAGCTAATTGCTTCAGAGAATTTTGTGAGCGACCAGGTAATGGAAGCTGCAGGTTCTTGCCTGACAAACAAATATGCCGAAGGCTATCCTGGCAAGCGATACTACGGAGGTTGCGAAGTAGTTGACGTTGTTGAACAGATTGCAATCGACAGGGCAAAAGAATTGTTTGGAGCGGAATATGCAAACGTTCAACCGCATTCAGGTTCTCAAGCGAACACCGCTGTTTATGCCGCTTGTTTGAAACCAGGCGATAAGATTCTAGGTTTTGATTTATCGCACGGTGGACACCTGACGCACGGATCTCCAGTGAATTTTTCAGGAAAATTATATACGCCTGTCTTTTATGGTGTGGAAAAAGAAACAGGACAATTCGATTATGACAAGATCCAAGAAATTGCAACCAAGGAACAACCAAAAATGATCATCGCCGGAGCTTCTGCTTATTGCCGTGATATGGATTTTGAACGTTTCCGTAAAATTGCAGATAGTGTTGGAGCCCTTTTATTGGCGGATATTTCACATCCAGCCGGGTTGATTGCTAAAGGATTGATGAACGACCCGATTCCACATTGTCATATCGTTACCACTACGACGCACAAGACCTTGAGAGGACCAAGGGGAGGAATGATCCTGATGGGAAAAGATTTTGAAAATCCTTGGGGATTGACTACTCCAAAAGGCGAAATCAGAATGATGTCTTCTTTGTTGGACTTGTCTGTTTTTCCTGGAAACCAAGGCGGACCTTTGATGCACATCATTGCAGCCAAGGCAGTTGCTTTTGGAGAGGCTTTGAAAGATGAGTTTTTTACTTATTCACTTCAAGTACAGAAAAATGCAAAAGCAATGGCGGAAGCTTTCGTGAAAAGAGGGTACAACCTTATTTCTGGAGGAACTGACAACCATATGATGCTTATTGATCTGAGAAATAAGAATATCACGGGCAAGGAAGCTGAAAATGCATTGGTGAAGGCTGAGATTACCGTAAACAAGAACATGGTTCCTTTTGATGACAAATCACCATTTGTAACTTCTGGAATCCGTATTGGAACTCCTGCAATTACGACCCGTGGTTTGGTAGAATCGGACATGGAAACCATTGTTGACATGATTGACAGGGTTTTGATGAATCACACCAGCGAAGAAATCATTGAGCAGGTTGCGGATGAAGTAAACGAGATGATGGGTGAGAGGGCGATTTTTGTTTTTTAAAAGACCTTTATAAAATTCAAAAACCCATACGGCAGTATGGGTTTTTTTTATGGATATTGCCCAAAATAATTTTATGGGCAATATCAAGACGCATCGTTTATAAAACAACCAAAAAACGATATATTTGTAATCAAAGCCAACCCTAAAAAGACAAGAATAATTGATGAAAATGCTTTCTAAAAGTTTTCATATACGTTTTGTTGCGGCCGCATTACTTTTTTGTTTTTGCGGGGCAGTTTCATTTGCCCAATCCATGCCTCAAAATGAGGAATTGGTCGAAAAGGCTTCGCAACTTGTTCATTCGAATCCTGATGAAGCCATAAAAATAGGGGAGCATCTGTTGAAAAGTTGTTCCAATAATCTTGAAAGGGCGGCTTTGAATTTCCTCTTGGCCGAGAGCTATGAGGTCAAAGGGAATTATACCAATGCCGTAAGTTCTGTTTTTGAAGCTGGTAAGTATTTGAAAACGATTGATGATACGCTGCAGATAAAGATTCTTCTATTGAAATCAGCACTTCTGAGGGATTTGTATTTGGATTCACAATCGATGAAGTATTTGATTGGTGCTGAAAGGGTTGTGAAAGGGTTGAGTTCCAAAAGGGACAAGGAATTATTTGAATCAAGGATTGTTTTGAACAAGATTGAAATGAGCCTTGAAAGAAGAAGAAGCCACAAGGCAAAAGGCTTGATTGACAAGAATGATTTTTTGTTCAGAAGCCTATCATTGGAAAATCCTGATATCCGTCAGCAGCAGACTATTGCCAAGGCAAGAATTTTCAGCAGCCTTTCGGAACTGGATTCGGCAACAGTTTATTTTGATAAGGCACTTCAATTCACACAGGATAGAAAATATGCGAATGTTTTAGAGAAAGCCTTTGTCTCAAGTGAGTTGGGCAGGTTGTACTTCCAAAAAAAAGAACATAAGGCCTCAATTGCCATTCTTCTGAAATCATTGCAGGAAGCAAAAAAGATAAACAATGTACCTTTGTTGAAAGTCATTAACAGACAGTTGGCCATCAATTATCTGGCTTTGAATGACAGGGGCAATTATCAATCGTATAGCAATGAGTTTTTAAAGCTCAACAATACCTTGGAACAATCCGAACAGGAATCTGTAAACAATGTTTTCAATTTAATAAGCCAGGAACAGGAGTCTTATTTTACGGAAGAAAAAAGCAAACATGCTGTTTATTTTTATACAGCATTGGCAATCGCCCTGCTCATTATTTTAAGTTGCATGGTATTCTGGTTTAAAGTGAGATGGAAGAAAAAACGATTGAAGGAGATTATAAACTATCTGGAAATCAGCAGAAATATTTTTACAAGGACAAATACGGAGAGAAAGGAACCGAACAAGAAAATCGTTATCCCACTTGAAACCGAACAAGCGATTTTGGCAAAACTGAAACGTTTTGAATCCTCGACGAAATTCACCAACAATGAGATGTCATTGGCAGTCCTGGCAGGACAGTTTGATACCAATACCAAGTATCTGTCTGAAATAATAAACAAGCATTATCAGGATAATTTCAATACCTATATCAATAAGCTCCGCATCAACTACATCATTCAAAAGCTAAAGACAGACCCTAATTACATGCATTACAAGATCAGTTACCTGGCAGAGAAAAGTGGTTTTTCGTCGCATAGTAGTTTTGCTACCGTTTTTAAATCGATAACAGGAATTGCTCCCGTAACCTTCATTGATCTCTTGAAGGAAGAAACAGAGCAGAAAGAAAAGGAAATGATATGATGCAGAAGTTGATTAAATATACGATCCTGTTTGTTCTCATTGTTGCAGATTCCTGCGTGAATAACGTCCGTGCACAAAATAAAACGCAGCTTGACAGCCTGATCAGGGCTAGTACCCTGGAGATTTATGAAAATCCGGATAAGGCCATTGCAACCGGCAGAGCTATCTCTGAAGATCCAAAGAACAATTCCAAGATCAAGATAAGGGGATTGATGCTGGTTTCGGATGGTTATTCCTCAAAAAGGGATTATCAGAAGTCATTGGAATATGTCCTGAAAGCCAATCAGCTCGCCGGGAACCTCAATGATGATTTGTTGAAAATCAGGATCCTGTACAAGCTGGCGGCCCAATACCAGCAATTGAAGATCTACGACAAGGCGATTGCTTTCCTGGATGAGTCAGAACAATTGAGCCTGGCTTTTCCGGTCAGGGATTCGGTTCAATTTCTTTTGGGTAACAACTACGTGATCCGAGGGTTTATTTATAAGGAACAATTGAATTGTGATATTGCCATCAACTTTTTTCAGAAAGGGATCAAGGAATACAAGGACATCGAAGGTTCGCTGATGAATGCCAACCTTAGTATAACGCATTATAATATAGGCAATTGCTACATACTGATGGCTAACAATGAAGCCGCAAAAAAAAGCTTTCAAGAATCTATAAAAATTGCACGACAGGTCAATGCCAAAAGCCTTGAAGGATTTTCGTTGAAAGGGTTGGCTGAAGTGTATACTTTGGAAGGAAAATACAATGAAGCGATAAAGGTTTTGCAACAGGCCCTGGTACTTTCACGAAGCGTAGGCGATTTGATCTTGAACCAGGGCATTTATAAGGGCTTGTCAGAAAATTATCTGGCCATCAACGAATGGGAGCAGTATCGAATCTATCATTTGAATTATCTCAAGACGCAATTGGAAGTCAAGGAGTCCGAACGTAAATCCATAAGTGATTCCCTTGATAAAACCTGGGCTGTTCAAAACTCAAAATTGAAGGAAGTCATTCCGAATTACAATTACGGAATTTTAACATCAATTTTAATAACTATTATAGTTGTTGTTTTTTTTATTTTTTACTACAGGAAAGTGCAAAAATCAAACATGAAATTGCGGGATCTGATTGATGACCTGCAAAAAATCAAACAAAACCCACTTTAGATTTAAATTTTGATTTTATGTGCGTAAACAGCATATTTACAGTGTGTTATTTGTTTTTTTTGGCTTTCAAATTTCGGTAAATAGCAAAGGCATAATAAGAAATTACTCATTTTGTATCTCTATTTTTATAGCGAAACTAACCAAAATGATCTAATCATTATGCAAAAAAAATTACAATTAACCAGCGTAATAAATAGGATTTCATTACGCACTGGCTTGCCTGAATCTGATTTGGAAGCTAGTAACTTTATCCTTCGGAGTGGTATTGGAAGAAAGGTATTTTTACCTCTTTTATTCTTCTTCGCAACTATTTCGAGTTTCGGGCAAATGGCCACGCAAAATTTTGAAAGTGGCATTCCCGCAAACTGGACGATCTTCAATAATAATGTAGGAACGCTTCCCTGGATCATCTCCAACGATGGATATCTTGGAAGTGATGCCGCCTTTATTGATCCATCTGCAGAAAATATCGGAGCCAATAATATGGCACAATATTTCCTGGTTACTCCATTGGTGCCCGTACCAGAAAATGGAGAAATCCGTTTTTATACGAAAAGGGCAACTGAGAATGCAAATCCTGGTGTGAAATATCAAATCAGGGTGTCCACAGCCAGTCAGCCAGACATTAATGGTTTTTCAGTCGTATTGCAGGAATGGGACGGTTCTGATCTAAATGCAGCATCTGAAAACCAGTATGAAGAGAAAATAGTAAGCATTCCGTCAAGTATTCCAACCAATCTTGAAATCTATATTGCTTTTGTAGCTGTAAATACGCAGGGCGGGGCTGTTGCAAGTGGTGATGCTTGGTTTGTTGACAATGTCAGGGTCATTGAATCTTGCCTTAAAGTAGTCGCGGCTGATTTCAATGCAGAGAATATTACGCCCACGACGGCAGATTTGTCTTGGACACACCCCGAAGCTTTGGATTTTGAAGTGCAGGTTGTTCCGCAAGGACAAGCTCCCGGAACTTCAGGAGCAACGGTTGATAATTCCTATCAAGCAGAAGGATTGGAAGCTGATAGCTTTTATGATGTTTACATCAGGACCATTTGTGATGCAGAAACTGCAAGCGGATGGGCCGGGCCTTTTAGTTTCAAGACTGCTGTCTACGGTCTGTCTTGTGCTACGCCGATTGTTATTACTGCTTCTGCAGGCATTCACTATTCGCTGGATGCGAACTTGATGGATTATCCCAATGCCGATACGGTAATTTATGCCAATCAGGGAGCAAATTGTCTGTCTGTTGCAATAACTGAGAATTATTTGGCGGGAAATAAAATTTTCCTTTCCTATACACCTGCCCAGGACGGAGTCATCAACATAAGTCAAATGACACTTCCTTGGACACAAGGCACCCAATGTTTTGGAAATGCAATTACAGGTGTTTTCATCTATGAAAATTGTACCACTGTTGGTATTGAATGTTTGGCTGGTTTGAATACAACGCAAACTGCCCAACCTAAATCAATTGATAATTTTCCTGTTGTAGCAGGAACGGAATATATTGTCGTTATTTCTACTTCTTTTGAAGGAACTGATACAAGTATATGCTTTGAATTTGATTTGTCTTTTTCAACTTGTCCGGCTCCTTCCATTTTTACCTATAAGAACTTATTGCAGGAAAGCGTTTCTTTTTCCTGGAACAATCCAGTAAATATTGCCAGTTCTTGGGAATATGCTGTTCAACCTGCTGGAGCGGGAGTTCCAACGGGTTCAGGAACAACAACAAATACAAACGTTGACAATGTGATCAATACAGGTCTGTCAGCGGATACTGCCTATGAATTGTATGTACGATCAGTTTGTAACGGAACGCCGGGCGAATGGGGAGCTCCTTATGCTTTCACGACACAATGTACTGTTTTTGAAGCACCTTATTCTACAGATTTTGTTGATGCATCTGCCCAAGACCCGGAACCTTGCTGGATCGCAATGGATTTGAATGGCGATGGGGTAAAATGGTCGTATCAGGGAGGCTGGGAAGATGGTTATCTGGGGTATGCAACATTGCAAACCAGTACCAATCAAAACAACAACCACGATTATCTGGTTTCTCCCCAGGTTAATTTCAATGGGGTTCAAAAACGCCTGCGATATTCTCATCAGGTAGGCTGGGGTGGAAGCTCAAGCTATAGCATAAAGATATCCACCACAGGAATTGGTGCAGACAATTTTACCTATGAATTATTGCCTGAAACGGTAATTTCCAATGAGTCTTGGCAGGAAGTCATCTATAACATTCCTGAAAGCATAACAGGCAATGTCAATATTGCATGGGTAGTGTCTCCTGTTGGCTCAGGACAAGAAGCCAGCAGAATTTCTATCACCAATGTTTATATAGAAGACAAACCTGCCTGTCCGGATCCGATCGCTCCGATTGCAGAAGATGTAACCACCACGACTGCTGAACTGTCCTGGACAAATGGAGAAACTGAAACGCAATGGCAAGTAGCAATACAGCCATTGGGTACGGGATTTCCAACAGGAAACGGAATACTTGTAAATTCAAATCCTTATACGGCAGAAAACCTGGATCCTGCTACGAGATATGAATATTATGTAAGGGCTTATTGCGATGCAACGCACCAAAGCAACTGGATAGGGCCGTTTAAATTTACAACGGATTGCATATCGTTTGACACGCCCTTCTATGAAAGTTTTGATGATGAAGATGGTACCACAAAAAAATTCTGCTGGTCCATCAACAATGCCAACGCAGATGCGGCTCAATGGAACATGAATCCACAATATCCTTCAATCCAGCCCAGCACTTCTTGGTTTAATCCAACGACAAGTTTTGATGATTATTTGATTTCACCTGCGATTAACGCAGTAGGAACGAAAGCATTGAAATTTGATTACAGGGCTGCCTTTTCAATTTTTGCTCCAACTTCCAGATTTGGTGTCGAGGTATTGATCTCTACCACGGACACGAATCCTGAGAGTTTTACCGTACTGGGTCCCTTGATGGAATTTACCAATACTGATTTTATTCAAAAGACACTTTATTTTGAAGGAACAGGAACAACCTATATTGCTTTCAGGGTTCCGCCGGCTTATAATCTGGCAGGAGGAAGCTCAATCTTGCAGATCGATAATGTGATTATCGAAGATGCACCAGCTTGTCCGAAACCATCTGATTTGATGGCAGGAAATATTCTTCAAAATCAGGCATTGTTATCTTGGACGCCAGGTTATCAGGAAGAGGCTTGGAGTATTGTGGTCCAGGAAGCAGGTTTGGGAACTCCGACTGTTGCAGGAACTCCTGTAACGACTAACAATTATACTCCAAATACTTTAGAGCCTAATACAGTTTATGAATTTTATGTAAAAGCAAATTGTACAGGTGAAAATAGCGAATGGGCAGGTCCTTTCGTATTCAGGACGCTTTGTACGGCTTTCAATACCCCTTTTGTTGAGACGTTCAACTCCAATTCTACGACGAAAGATTGCTGGAGAATATTGAATGAAAACAGCGACGGAAACATCTGGAGCATGCAGGTAACTGTAAATCCTTATGAAGGAGATCAAATGGCCGGAATGTTTACAGGAAGCAACGGAGCCAATGACGATTGGTTGATTTCTCCAACAATTAATGCTACGGAAAATCAAAGATTGCGTTTCTATTACAAGGTATACCACAGTGATTTTACTGAAGATTTAATGATAAAGCTTTCTACCACAGGAATCGATGTGGCTGATTTTACTACTACATTATATGATTCGGAGGTAGAAACGGTTCTGATCAACAATATGGAATACAAGGAGATGATCATCAATCTTCCTCCAGGGGTAGCGGGTAACATCAATATTGCTTGGCATATTCCAGAAATGGAACCAAGTTGGATGGGATACAGGGGGCAATTGTTATTTATAGATAATGTAGTTGTGGAGGATATTCCTGCTTGTGCACCAGTTTCAAACCCGGTCGTATCTACGATAATTGATACAGAAGTTCAAATCGGATGGGATGCCAATGGTACTGAAACTTCTTGGGAAATTTCAGTTCAACCTTACGGAACCCCGGCTCCAACAGGAAATACGCTGCCGGAATATCTTTATACGGCAACAACAAATCCATATACGGTTACGGGATTGACCCCGGCAACAAAATATGAATATTATGTAAGGGCTATTTGCAGTGAAACCTTGCAAAGCGAATGGGTTGGACCATTTGAAGTAATCACGAAATGTAGTTTCGAAAATTTATGTGAATATACGATCACTTTGAGCGGTGGACCAACTTCTGGAATTGGAGGAGGCATCAACGTTGTCCAAAATGGTTATGTCATTCAAACACTTGATTTTCCATCCGTGGCTTGGAATGAAATTCCTGAGCCGGTAGATTTTACTCTTTTCCTTTGCACAGGTGTTGAGTTTTCATTGTTCTGGGATTCAATTGGGACGGCTCCAGGACAATTTCCTGGTGCTACAGTGACGGTTAAGAATCCAGCTGGAGAAGTGGTCTCTTCAACAGATTTGGGATTGCTTCCAGCTCCAAGGTCAACCTTCTTTACAGGAATTGCCACTTGCGGAACCATTACCTGTCCGCAGCCGACTGATTTGGCTGTAAGCCCGACAACAGCTTTCAATTGGACAGCTGGAGGTACGGAGACACAATGGGAAGTTTTTGTGCAACCCGTTGGAAACAACACGCTTCCACAATCTGGAACTATTGTAAATGTACCAACTTATACGCCAACAGAAGCTGATTTCAACTCGGCAACAGCTTCTACTTATGAATTTTTTGTCCGTGCGATTTGTGGAGCTGATGATAAAAGTTTCTGGTCCGGTCCAAAAGTATTTGTTAGAAATGACGATGCTTCAAACGCCTTGAAATTGCAAGTGAACGAAAACGAGATCTGTAATGTTGCAGCAACCGATGTTTCTTTCCAGGGAGCAAGTGCTTCAACTGATGCAATGACTTGTGCGGGAATCAACAGTGGAGATATTTGGTTTGAATTTGATGCAGCATCAAGGATCCATGTCATCGAAGCAAATGGATTTACAGGCAACTTCTATATTTCTTCAGGAGATGAGCCTTATCCGGACATGACAATGACTTTGTACCACGTTACGGATGGCGGCCTTGTTGAAAAAGCGTGCAGCAACAACAATTCAATCGTTGCAATGTACACTTCGGAACTGGTTGTTGGCGATACTTACAAAATACGCTTGACGCTTAACGCACCTGCAACAAATACAAGAAAATTCAATGTCTGTATCAAGACACCTTTGGATTTATGTAAAGTAAATGCCGTTAATTATGATTTCGAAACGCCTCCTATGCAAAATGTTACGGGAATTACGACTATCGGAACTGAATTTGTTGTTCCAGGTTGGAGGGTAAATCTTGACACCTGGGATTCAATTTTCTTTGCGGAAGCTTTGAATGCAATCAATTTTGCTCCTTATTCAGGTGGACAATGCATCCAATTGCTATCTGATCCGGAAGAAGATTGGGATCCAAATGACCCTGATATCAAAGGGATCTATAAAGAATTTGATACTTCTGAAATAACAGTAATGGACTATAGTTTTGCGCATGCGACTCGATCAGAAGGTAACAGCATCCAATTGTATGCAGGACCACCAACGGGACCTTTTACCTTGGTCACAGAGGAAGCAGCCGTAGGATTGCAATGGACCTTGAAAACAGGAGAATATGTTGTTCCTGCCGGACAAGCGGTAACACGATTTGTATTCAGGACCAAGGAAAATAAAATCGGAAGTGTTTTGGACGCGGCCAATTTTACGGCCAATGTATCGATCAGGACGGCTCCGCAGACTTTGGCTTGTTCCGAAACGTCGGTAGTCCTGGAAGCAGAAGGAATTGGAACATGGTCGGCTGATGAAGCCAATCCAGCAACAACCGTGCTTGAAGCGACGACTCCTAAAATTGCAACGATTTCAGGATTCAATATGCCTGGAGTATATACCTACCATTGGAAAACGCGTTACTGTGATAAGACGGTTACGGTAACCTATGAAGGTTTCACCGATGTGCCAGCTGTTACGACTCCGGTTGAATATTGCTTGAATGCAACAGCCGAACCTTTGACTGCAACAGCATCTGCAGGTTACACCTTGAAATGGTTTACAGAAGAAATAGGAGGAACGGGAACCACTACATTGACACCTGCTACAGATGCAGTTGGAACAACCATTTATTATGTGAGCAATGTGAATGCCGAAGGTTGTGAAGGACCAAGGACAGCATTGTCCGTAATCATTAATGATACGGTAGCGCCGGAAGTCGGTTTTGCTTACGATGCTTCTCAATATTGTACGATTGGAACTGATCCAGTCTTGACACCAAACACTGGTTTTGCTACTGGCGGAACATTCACAGCTGAGCCGACAGGGCTTGCCATCGATGCTGCAACCGGAGCAATTGATTTGTCAGCAAGTATTGCAGGAAGTTATGATGTGACGTACAGTGTTTTGCAGAACGAATGTACGCTGGCAGATGACAGCACGGTTACAATAGTAATCAATGAGGCTGTGGTGCCAGTTGTTGGATTCACTTATATGACTCCGGTTTGTACAAATAACGCCGACCTGTTGCCAACATTGGCGAATGACTTTACACCTGGAGGAACTTTCAGTTCAACTACCCTGGCTGTAGATGCAACAACTGGAGAGATCGACATGACAACTGCAGCAGCAGGAACCCACGATGTTGTTTACGAAATAGCCTCATCGGTTGAGGATTGCCAAACTTCTGGTTCAGCAACGTTCCAGATCCAGATCAATGCTGAGGTAACACCGGTAACCGGATTTACTTTTAATGTTTCTTATTGTCAGGCGGATGACAATCCGTTGCCAACCTTGCCTGCTGATTTCTATCCTGGAGGTTCCTTTAGTTCTTCAACAGGTTTGATCATCAATGCTTCAACAGGAGAAATCGATTTGGAAAACAGTCCGGCAGGAGTTCATGCTGTTACGTATGATGTCACTTCAAGCGGATGTGTTGCTTCAGGAGCCACTACGGTTTCATTAACAATCAACGCATTGGCAACACCAGCTGTTTCTTTCAGTTATGAAGATGCTTGCGTCAATGCAACAGCAAGTCCGCTACCCGTTTTAGGAACAGGATTTGCCCAAGGCGGAACGTTCAGTTCTCCAACATTGACAGTTAATCCAACCACCGGAGCTATTGATTTGACTTCGGCTACGGAAGGTGTCCACGATGTAGTTTATACTTTGGATGCAAATACGACAACTTGTACGGATGGAGCGGTTTTCACTACAGAAATCATATTGATTGATGGCATCACGGCTGTTACCGCATTTACATATGATACGGCCTATTGTTCAGGAAGTACAACTGATTTGCCAACGCTGGCAACTGACTTTACGCTTGGTGGAACTTTTACGGGAACAACGGGATTGGTAATCGATGGTTCAACAGGAGCGATCAATATCGCAGGAAGTACGGCAGGAACCCACACGATTACTTATGAAGTTCTTTCGGATGAGGAAACGTGTACTGTTGGAGATTCGGATTCATTTACCATTATCATATTCGGAGATTTGAGTGTTGCCGTAACAGGTGGATGCGATAACAGGCAGTACCTGTTGAAAGCGACTCCAGTTGATGGATCATTCAATCCATCAGAAGTTGATTATACTTGGAAAGATGCTTCAGGAAATGTTGTAGGAACCAATTCGGATACCTTTAATGTGACGGAATATGCAACAGGAAATCCAATTGCGGTTTTCCCTATGGTATTTACGGTAACAGTTGATACTGGAGATTGTTCAATCGAAACGCCTTATACCGTTAACAGGATTATTTGTCTGGATATCCCAAGAGGAATTTCTCCCAATGGCGACGAATTCAACCAGAATTTTGATTTGACCGATATGAATGTTCGTAGCATCATCTTATTCAACCGATACGGAACGGAGGTTTATAGTTTCAAAGGAAGCTATACCAATCAATGGCATGGTCAGACCAATGGAGGAAAAGAGTTGCCAGTTGGAACCTATTTCTATAGCATCACAACTGAGAATGGAGTTTCTGTAACCGGTTGGGTCTACATCAACAGATAATTAATAACCTATGCAAAGCAGCCTGGCTATGGTTTTAGTCAGGCTGCTATTTAAAACAAAGCATTTATAATGAAAAAAATATATTTTACAATAGCCTTTGCCTTTATGGTTATGATGAATATGGAAGCACAGCAGGATCCACATTATACACAATATATGTATAATATGAACGTGATGAATCCGGCCTATGCAGGTTCAAAGGAAAACTTAGCAGTCGGATTGCTGTACAGGGTGCAATGGGTGGATGTTGAAGGAGCTCCTAAAACCGGAACCTTCTCGATTCACAGTCCGGTGGGAAGCAATGTCGGATTGGGATTGTCTGCCGTAACCGACAAGATTGGCCCGGTTGAAGAAAACAACGTCTATGCTGATTTCTCCTATACGCTCAACCTGGGTGGTGAACATCGTTTGGCCTTGGGTATAAAAGCAGGTGCGACTTTTCATAAGGTTGGCTTGTTCAGCGACATAGGCAACGGATTCGTTCCTGATCCGAACGATCCAGCATTTAGCGAAAACATGAGCAATACGTATCTGAATTTCGGAACAGGGGCTTTCTATTACAATGAAAAGTTCTATGCCGCATTGTCTGTTCCGAATATGCTTAAAAGCAAGCATCTGGATGTAACACAAAATGGCCAGGAGTATCAGTTTGGTTCCGAAATACAGCACTACTTTTTAACCAGTGGGTATGTTTTTGATTTGTCTGAAAATACAAAATTCAAGCCATCCTTTATGTTAAAATCGGCTTTCAATGCCCCAACTTCATTGGATGTTTCAGCGAATGTATTGTTTTTTGACCGTTTTGAAGTGGGAGCTTCTTACAGATTGGATGATTCTTTTGGTGGAATGATTAACTTTGCTGTAACACCAGGTATAAGACTTGGTTACGCATATGATCATATAGTTTCGGATTTGAATGTATCAACACCAGCTTCACACGAATTCATGTTGTTGTTTGATTTGAATTTTTCGAAAAAGGTATCTATGTCACCACGATATTTCTAACCAAAAACAGACATTAAAAAATGAAGAAAACATTTATTACAACAGGCTTGCTTTTAGCATTGATGACGGGTTACAGCCAAAACAAGAACACCGAAAAAGCGGATAAGTTGTTCCAAAGCTACCAATATGTTGGTGCTGCCGATGAATACCTGAAGCTTGCTCAAAACAAGAAAGGGGATGGTTATGTTTACAAGCAATTGGCAGACAGCTACTACAATGTTTTTGATATGGAGCAAGCTTCAAAATGGTATGCCAAGGCTGTTGAAAGCAAGCAAGATGCAGAAACGTATTACCGTTATGCACAAACCTTGAGAACTTTAGGGAAATATCCGGAGGCAAACAAGCAGATGGACAAATTTGCTTCGATGGCACCGAACGATCAAAGGGCAAAAGACCACAAGGCCAATCCAAATTATATTCCAAGCTTATCGAGCAAGGACAAATTGTTTGATGTATATGACACCAAGATCAACAGCAAGGATCAGGCTGATTTCGGAGCAGTTCTCGCAAACGACAATATGTTGTATTTTGTGAGCTCCAGAAATACAGGCAAGAAGACCGACAAGTGGATCGATCAGCCTTATCTGGATATTTATCAGTCGACTCGTACCGAGGATGGAAAATTGTCGGATCCAAAGGCAGTTGGGGATTTGAACACGGCTTTTCACGACGGACCAATAACCATAAGTGCTGATGGAAATACGATCTATTTTGCACGCGACAGCCATAGTGAAGGTTCTTATCAAAAGGATACAAAGAATAATGTGAAAGTAGGCCAGCAAGGTCTCTACAAGGCAACAAAAGTAAATGGGAATTGGACCAATATTCAAGCCTTGCCCATAAACAGTACCAAGTATTCAGTTGGTAATCCGAGTTTGAGCAAGGACGGAAAGACATTGTATTTTGCTTCGAATATGCCTGGAGGTTTGGGAGAAACAGACATCTGGAAAATCAGCATAGAAGGCAACGGCTACGGAAAACCACAAAATCTTGGAGCGAAAATAAACACTTCCGGAAGAGAAACATTTCCTTGCATAGCAGATGACAATGTGCTTTATTTCGCTTCAAGCGGAAGGCAGGGCCTTGGAGGTTTGGACATTTACAAATTGGATTTGAATCAGAAAGATGCTGAGGTAATCAACCTTGGAAAACCTGTCAATACGGAAAAAGATGATTTTTCATTCAGCTTGAACCTGTCCAAGAATGTGGGGTATTTTTCATCAAACAGGGCAGGAAAGGATAATATTTATCTGGCAGTTCCAGTGTGTGGCGTGGAAGCTATTGCAGTAGTGAAAGACAAAAAGACAGGCAAGGTGTTGGCCGATGCCAAGGTTTCGATCCTGGACGGTAAAAATAATGTGATAGCAACAAAGCAGAGTAACGCTTCGGGAGAGGTTTCGTATAAGGTAGAATGCGATACGGAATATGTTTTGCAGGCTTCTAAAAATGATTATGATCCGGTTACTTCCAATGTTGCCAGGACAAAGTCTGGAAAAGTATCCATTAATTTGGAATTGAATCCTGTTGAGGTTGTAATAACCGATAAGGAAGTATTGCTTAATGCAATTTATTTCGAATACAACAAGAGCAACATAACAGCGCAGGGAGCAAACGAATTAGATAAATTGGTGAAGGTCTTGAACAATAATCCACAGATGAAAATTTTTGTAAAGGCACATACCGATACAAACGGAAGTGCTGATTACAATTTGAAATTATCAGACCAGAGAGCCCAGTCGACGGTTCAATATGTGATTTCAAAAGGAATCAATAAAGACAGGATTTCTGGTAAAGGTTTTGGATTTACAGAATTAAAAGTCAACTGCAAGGAATGTACCGAAGAGCAGGATGCTCAAAACAGGCGTTCTGAATTTTTGATCGTTAAAAATTAATAATAGATGTTTTTATAATGGCTGGGTTTAAATTTTAGGTTGTTTTAGTCAAGGCGTATGACAATCTACGTCTTGACTTTACTGAAAAAGGCATTGTAAGAACTGGAATAAAAATAAGGTAGAATATTTGGATAGCTAATTTTTATGAGAACCATAGAGATTGGCTATTCATTTTTAAAAAAAGTTGTTGCTTAAAATGAAAAAAATAATTGTAATACTCCTGCTGTCCTGCTTTAACCATATCTTGGCCCAAGAACCGAACGATTGCGTTAATGCCATCACTATTTGCGGCAATGGGACATTCTCATCCAATGCGAATGGAATTGGAAACATCCAGGAAGTTTCGGGTTGTGGCGGAATGGAACATAATTCAATATGGCTTAAGATAAATGTGGTCCAGTCAGGAAATCTTGGCTTTAATATAAAGCCAAATGATCCTGATTTAGCGGTAGATTATGACTTTTGGGTATATGGACCAAACAAGCCTTGCAACAATTTGGGCAGCCCGCTTCGTTGTGCAACAACTAATCCGCTGCAATCACAAGCGGCAGGCAATCCAGTTGTCAACAACCACACCGGAATGTATGGATCAACAACTGCAACGCAGATTGGTTACAACGAAGGAATTGGTTATGTTAGATGGCTTACGGTAACTGCTGGACAATCGTATTATATTGCCATTGATAGGCCTGTTGGAGACGGAGGTTTCGAGCTGGAATGGATTGGTTCGGCAACCAATGGGACAGGTGCTTTTGCTCCACCCCCAACTGCAAACGATATTGGAGATATGAGAACCTGTAGCAATACGCCAAACATAGGCATCTTCGATTTGAATACGGTCAGGCCTGATATCAATCCAGATCTGGCAAACAATACGATTACTTTCCATACCACTTTGGCTAATGCTGTTGACAATGTATCTCCTATTGGAAATATTATGGGAAATGCCACCAACCCACAGCAGATATTTGCAAGGGTAACCAACAATGCAACGGGCTGTTCTACCATTACAGATTTTGATTTGAAAGTATTTCCGGTTCCAACTGCCACCATTACAGCTTCTGATGCCACGATTTGTTCGGGAAGCAATGTTGACATTACGATTACTGGAACACCAGAAGCCACGATCGATTATACGATTAATGGAGGAACAATCCAATCCGCAACGCTCGATACAACTGGAGTCTTTACGTTTACGGAAAGTCTTACAGCCGATGCGGAGTATGCTTTGGTGGGGGCTAAAATATTAGGATCCAGTAATAATGTAATTTGTTCGCAAGTTATTACGGATAGCGTGACAGTGGATGTGCTGCCAATTGAAACGCCAACTTTTATCCAAGTTGCATCAATCTGCCAAGGCGAAACTTTAGCAGCTTTGCCAACGGCTTCCAATAATGGAATTACGGGAACGTGGTCGCCTGCTTTGGATAATATGTTGACAACGACTTATACTTTTACACCAGATGCGGGACAATGTGCCGTTGCCACAACAATGGAAATTGTAGTCAGCCCCAGCCAAACCGCAAATTTCACCCAGGTTGCACCAATCTGCCAAGGCGAAACGTTATCGGCTCTGCCCACGACTTCCAATAACGGAATTACGGGAACCTGGTCGCCAGCCTTGGACAATACAGTGACCACAACCTATACCTTTATACCTGATGCAGGACAATGTTCTGGCAATAGTACAATGGAGATTATAGTAAATCCAACCCAGACCGCGACTTTCACCCAGGTTGTACCAATCTGCCAGGGTGAAACGTTGTCTGCTCTGCCCACGACTTCCAACAATGGGATTACGGGAACCTGGTCGCCTGCTTTGGATAATACAGCAACGACAACTTATACCTTTACTCCGGATGCAGGACAATGTTCCGCTACCGTTGCAATGCAAATTGTCGTGGATCCAACACAGGCACCTATTTTTACCCAAGTCGCCCCAATCTGTCCAGGTGAAACGTTATCAGCTTTGCCCACGACTTCCAGCAATGGAATTACGGGAACCTGGTCGCCAGCCTTGGACAATACAGCAACAACGACGTATACTTTTACACCTGATGCAGGACAATGTGCCCTTACTACCACGATGGAAATTGTTGTAAACTCAAGCCAAACTCCAGTTTTTACACAAGTAGCACCAATCTGCCAGGGTGAAACTTTGTCGGCTTTACCAACGACATCCAATAATGGAATCACTGGTAGCTGGTCGCCAGCCTTGGACAATACTGCAACAACAACTTATACGTTTGCTCCTGATGCAGGACAGTGTTCAAGTTTTGCTACAATGGAAATTGTTGTAAATCCAAGTCAAACGGCAATTTTTACGCAAGTAGCACCAATTTGTGAAGGAGAAACCTTATCGGCTTTGCCAACAACTTCCAACAATGGAGTTACGGGAACCTGGTTGCCTGCTTTGAATAATACTGCAACCACTACGTATACTTTTACTCCTGATGCGGGCCAATGTTCAAGTACTGTCATGATGCAGATTGTAGTGAATCCAGGACAGGTACCAACTTTTACGCAAGTTGCCGCAATCTGCCAAGGCGAAACCTTATCCGCTTTACCGGCAACTTCCAATAATGGAGTTACGGGAACCTGGCTGCCGGCTTTGAATAATACCGCAACCACGACTTATACTTTTACACCGGATGCCGGTCAATGTTCAAGTAATGCAGCAATGCAGATTGTGGTGAATCCTTATCCGATCCTGGCTTCCGATGAATATAAGGTTTGCAATGCAGATGGTTCAGGATATGCCGGATTCGATTTGCAGGGAAACATTCCGGTATTTCTTGGAACTTCTCAAAACCCGTTGAATTTCAATGTGGTTTTTTCTGAAGATGCGTCGAATACGATTCCCATAAATACAAATCCTTATACAAACCAAATACAAGGAACCGATGTTATTTTTATTACCATTACCAACAGTACAACGGGCTGCAGCATAACCGAACCATTGACATTGATAGTGGAAAACGGAACCCAGGTTACCAAACCTGCCGATGTCAGGGTTTGCGATTATGAAGATGAAAACGATGGAATAGTGACTTTTAACCTGGAAGACCTGGAATTAGAAATATTGAACGGCCAAAATCCGTCAGATTTTTTAATCACGTATCATTTGACAGCTTATACGGCTGAAATTGGTGCGAATTCGATTTCAAATCCAGACGAGTATAAAAATACATCTTCTCCTTTTCTACAAACGATTTACATCCGTGTAAAAAATATCAATTTCACGAATGACTGCGTCGGATTGACATCGGTAAACCTGATTGTTGAGCCTATTTTAAAACCGAGAATAATAACAGGGCCTGACAATAACAATACGATATGTGTGAATTATGTAACGGGTGAAGTAGAACGCTCGCTGACATTGTTCAGTTATATCCAAAGCCCAAATTATACCTATAAATGGTTTTTAAATGGAACAGAAATCCCCGGAGCAACTGCAGGGAATTATGAAATCATTACCGCTTCGCCGGGATTATATACCTTGGAAATTACCGATTCCACTTCTACTTCCAATTGTGTTCCCGAACCAAGCGAGGTTTTCGAGGTGATACAATCAGGCAGTGCTGTCGTGATTGGTGTCGACACTACGACTGCATTTAATAACGAGAATACCATCACAGTAATTGCGGAAGGATTTGGAGAATATTGGTTTCAACTGGATCACGGTCCGATGATGGACAACGATGGTATCTTTAGAAACGTGACTGCAGGATTGCATACGATCCACATTTACGACAGGAAAACAGAAAAACCTTCTTGTGATCCGGTTATAATAGATGACATCCGGATCATTGACTATCCAAAATTCTTTACACCAAACGGTGATGGTTTTAACGATACTTGGAATATCGGAGGACTGGAAGCACAATTGAAATCAAGGATTTATATTTTTGACCGATATGGAAAATTGATTACAGAAATAAGACCTTCAGGACCTGGATGGGATGGAAGCTTTAACGGTGCCAATCTGCCTGCAACGGATTATTGGTTCCTGATCAATTACGAGGAACAAGGAATTGTCAAGGAGTTTAAATCTCATTTTGCTTTAAAAAGATAATTTGAATATATCCGCATTTAATGACCAGCCCGCATGAACAGTGCGGGTTTTTTATTTTATTGCTTTAGAACACTGATAAAAAAAATCGGAACAGATTTTAATGCTGTTCCGATTGGAAATTTAAATTGTCATACGTGATCCTTAATACAGGCTCGGATATTTTATTGGATTTGCCTCGCTCATAATGGCATACACTTTTTCAAAAATGTCTTCCGCAGAAGGTTTTGAAAAATAGTCACCATCTGTTCCATAGGCAGGACGGTGCGCTTTTGAAGCCAATGTTTCTGGCTTGCTGTCCAGATACTTGTAAGCATTCTGCTCGTCAACGATCTGTTGCAGTATGTAGGCAGAAGCACCACCAGGCACATCTTCGTCCACGACTAGCAGACGGTTTGTCTTGGCAACGCTTTTCACGATATCGTGGTTGATATCAAAAGGCAGCAACGACTGGATATCGATTATTTCCACATTGATACCTGTTTCTTGCAATTCCTTGGCCGCTTGTTCAATCAAGCGCAAAGTGGAACCATAGGAAACAATGGTGATGTCAGTTCCTTCTTTTATGGTTTCTACAACACCAATCGGCGTTTTGAATTCCCCAAGATTGGTTGGCATTTTTTCTTTCAGGCGGTAACCATTCAAACATTCTACAACCAAGGCAGGTTCGTCGGTTTCCAATAAGGCATTGTAAAAACCAGCCGCCTTTGTCATATTTCTAGGAACCAGGACGTGAATGCCACGGATCGCATTGATGATCATTCCCATTGGAGAACCGGAGTGCCAGATTCCTTCCAGACGGTGTCCACGGGTCCTGATGATCAGCGGAGCTTTCTGCTTGCCTCTTGTTCGGTATTGCAGGGTGGCCAAATCATCACTCATGATCTGGATCGCATAAAGGAGATAATCCAGGTATTGGATTTCGGCAATCGGACGCAAGCCCCTCATTGCCATCCCGATTCCCTGTCCCAGGATGGTAGCCTCACGGATTCCTGCATCGGCAACACGAAGCTCGCCGTATTTCTCCTGCATTCCTTCAAGGCCTTGGTTTACGTCGCCAATATTTCCGGCATCTTCCCCAAAAATCAAGGATTCTGGATATTTGCTGAAAATGGCATCGAAGTTGTCGCGTAAAATCAAGCGAGCATCTGCCTCTTCGGCAGTTTCATCATAAGTTGGCAACACTTCTTTTACGGAAAACACATTCTGTTCAGATTGTGAAAACAGGTGCGAACTGAATTTAGGCTGTATTTTTTCAGTATAGCTTACTATCCAATCGGCCAATTCTTTTTTAGAACTTTCGCTTACGATCAAGCGTAAAGCTTTACGAGCCGTTATCAGGATTTCTTTTCTGATCGGTTCTTTTATGCCTTTTAAATCGGCACTGTATTTATTGATGAAAACCTTGTTGTCGCTCGATTCGGCAATTTTATCTAATAAGGCAATCAATTCCTTTTGTTCATTTTTTGTTGGGGTAACAAATGCTTCCCAGGCTGCTTTCTTGCCTTCAAGCACTTCTTTCTTGATGGCATTTTCCATTTCTTCCAATTCTTCTGGAGAAGCAATGTTTAGGGCAATCATCCATAATTTCATCTGTCGTACACAGTCAAAATCACTTTCCCAGGCTAGTCGTTCAGCATTCTTGTAGCGCTCGTGCGAACCAGAAGTGGAATGTCCTTGTGGCTGTGTCAGTTCATTCACGTGGATCAAAACCGGAACGTGTTCTTCTCTTGCGATCTGGGCCGCTTTTTGATAAGCCTCAACCAAGGCAGGATAATCCCAGCCTTTAACACGGATGATTTCGTAACCACTTCCAGCCTCATCACGTTGGAAACCTTTTAATATTTCAGAGATATTTTCCTTTGTAGTCTGGTGCCTGGCGTGAACCGAAATTCCGTACTCATCATCCCAGACGCTCATTACCATAGGAACTTGTAGAACGCCTGCAGCATTGATGGTTTCAAAAAACAAACCTTCGGAAGTACTGGCGTTGCCAATTGTTCCCCAGGCTATTTCATTTCCGTTGATTGAAAAATTAGTCTTATTGTGAATTCCTGAAACGTTCCTGTAGATTTTTGAAGCTTGAGCCAATCCCAATAAGCGCGGCATTTGTCCGGCAGTTGGTGAAATATCGGCACTGGAATTTTTCTGCAACGTCAGGTTTTTCCAAGAGCCATCTTCATTCAAGCTGTGCGTTGCAAAGTGGCCGCCCATCTGACGTCCTGCTGACATTGGGTCGTGCTCGATATCAGTGTGTCCGTATAATCCTGCAAAGAATTGTTGGATGTTCATCTCGCCAATGGCCATCATGAAAGTCTGATCCCTGTAGTATCCCGAACGGAAATCACCATTCTTGAAAGCCTTTGCCATTGCAAGTTGAGGTACTTCTTTTCCATCCCCGAAAATACCGAATTTGGCTTTGCCGGTCAAAACTTCGCGTCTCCCAAGAAGACTACATTCTCTACTGGTCAGGGCAATCTTATAGTCGTTTAAAACTTCCGTCTTGAAATCCTCAAATGAGATTTCTTTCTTGGTTTGCGTGTTTGTCATAGGGGTCTTCTTAAGGATTCTCAAGCAAATTTAATTAAAAGTATCGATTTATCATAATACCGTGCTAAAAATATAATTTGATTATTGGTAATGAATTTGGTGCTTATCATTAAATTTTTGAATAATATTCAGTGAATATGATTTTAATTTGATAAAAACATAGAATATAGATCCTGTGCGGCACTCATTTATCAGAAAATAAAAGTGTCGGGAGATGCAGGAAAAGACTATTATTAACTAAATTGAATTACCCGACAATGCACGCAGGATCATGCCTGACCGGAAAATTAACCGAATTGGCTATGAAGCAAAGCTCGTTGGCTTTTTTGTGTAATTCATTGGCAAGCTCAACCATGGATGGGTCGGTAATGGTTACATTCGGATTAAGTACGACTTCGGTGAACCGCCCTCCGTCACCTTCCGTAATCATCACCCCCGTGGCATTGTCTTCATAAGCCACCACCGTGATTCCGGCTTTTGTGCAAACGTGAAGATAGGACATCATGTGGCAGGCCGAAAGTGACGCAAGCAATAAATCTTCAGGATTGTGTTTAGTTCTATCGCCGTGAAAAGTAGGGTCGGCCGAACCTTCGACGGTTGGTTTTCCATCAATTTCAACAATGTGATCCCTGTCGTAGGCCCGATAGGAAGATGTCCCGGTTCCTTTGTTTCCGGTCCATTTTAGGGTTGATCTATAGTTGTGTTGCAGGTTCATGGAATTAAATTGGATTAAAAATAATGCTCAAATTTATTCTTTTTCTAGATCAGATAGTGAAACTGCTTTCTATTTTTTACTTTTGCCAGACAACAACACGACAACAATGTACAAACTGATCCTTCGCCCGATACTTTTTTGGTTTGACCCAGAAAAAGTGCACTATTTCACCTTCTCATTAATACGATTCTTATCTGGAATACCCGGATTTCCAGCTATTTTCAAATCTTTATATGAAGTCAACGACAAGCGTCTGGAAACGGAAGTTTTTGGATTGAAGTTTAAAAATCCTGTAGGATTGGCAGCTGGTTTTGACAAGGATGCCAAACTTTACAGGGAACTCTCCAATTTTGGATTTGGATTCATCGAGATCGGAACACTCACGCCAAAAGGGCAGGAAGGAAATCCCAAGAAACGTCTTTTCCGACTGAAGGAAGATTCCGCGATCGTAAACAGGATGGGATTCAACAATGGAGGCGTTCGTGAAGCAGTTGAAAGATTGAAGCAAAATAATGGCGTCTTGATTGGAGGAAATATTGGCAAGAATAAATTGACTCCAAATGAAGATGCGGTCAAGGATTATGAGATCTGTTTCGATGCCTTGTACGACCACGTCGATTATTTTGTGGTGAATGTCAGTTCTCCGAATACGCCAAATCTTCGAGCGTTGCAGGATAAGGAACCTTTGACACAATTGCTTCAGACGTTGCAGGATAAGAATTTGGCCCGTCCAAAACAGAAACCAATCCTGTTAAAAATTGCCCCTGATTTGACAAACGAGCAACTTTTGGATATAATTGATATTGTAAATGAAACCAAAATTGCAGGCGTTATTGCTACCAATACTACGATTTCCAGGGAAGGTTTGAAATCCATCAACAGGATAGAAATGGGTGGACTTTCTGGAAAACCATTGACCAAGCGTTCTACGGAAGTTATCAGGTTTTTATCCGAAAAGAGCAATAAATCGTTTCCTATTATTGGCGTGGGAGGAATCCATACTGCCGATGATGCCATTGAAAAATTGGAAGCAGGAGCAAGCCTGGTGCAACTTTATACTGGATTTATCTACGAAGGACCTGCTTTGGTAAAGGCAATCAACCAAAAAATTTTGAAAACCAGGGCATAAATTTCATTGCTTGTAGGAAAACTTAATTAAAAGAGAAATCGATTTCGTAAATTTCATTTCTTTACTATCTTTGGAAAATGGGAGCTATCAAAATTATAGAGTGTCCTCGTGACGCAATGCAAGGCATAAAGACGTTTATTCCGACCGAAAGAAAGGTTGCTTATATCCAATCTTTGTTGCGTGTTGGTTTTGACAGTCTCGATTTTGGCAGTTTTGTCTCGCCAAAGGCCATTCCGCAGATGCAAGATACTGCCGAGGTTCTGGCTAGATTGGATTTGTCACAGACAACGAGCAAATTACTGGCGATCATTGCCAATACCCAAGGAGCAGAACTCGCTTCGAAGCACAAGGAAATCCGATATCTGGGTTATCCTTTTTCAATTTCTGAGAATTTTCAAATGCGGAATACGCATAAGACAATCGCCGAATCCTTGATTACATTGCAGGAAATCCTGGATATTGCCGACAAGAGCAACAAGGAAGTGGTAGCCTATCTTTCGATGGGGTTTGGAAATCCTTATGGCGACCCGTGGAATGTGGAAATAGTAGGCGAGTGGACTGAAAAGTTGTCGAACATGGGCGTGAAAATATTGTCTCTTTCAGATACGGTGGGAAGTTCAACCCCGGATGTTATCGACTACTTGTTCTCAAATTTGATTCCAAAATATCCTGAAATTGAATTTGGTGCCCATTTGCATACCACGCCAGAAAAATGGTTTGAAAAGGTTGATGCCGCCTACAAGGCAGGTTGTCGAAGATTTGACGGAGCCATCCAAGGTTTTGGAGGCTGTCCGATGGCAAAGGATGATTTGACGGGTAACATGCCAACCGAGAAATTATTGTCTTATTTTACAACCCAGAGGGAAAATACCAACACCAGCCCAATGAGTTTTGAAAGTGCTTACAATGAAGCTACCAAGCTATTTGGTGAATTTCATTAATCGACATTTTTCCACCATTCCCTGCTGATATATTTTTCATTTAAATTGACCTTCTCCCCAATCATTGGAGTAATCAAAGGCAAGTTTTCAATTTTTGCATATTCTGAAATCTTGGTTATCGGCTCGTCCCAATCGTGATTGGCCAATGCAAATTTTCCCCAGTGGACAGGCAGGACGGCTTTGGCTTGCAAATCCAGAGCAGCCGGAATCATGTGTTCAGGAAGCAGGTGGATGTATTTCCAATTGTTATCGTATTGGCCGCATTCCATCACCGCCAAATCAAACGGACCAAATTTGTTACCGATTTCTTTAAAATGAAAATCATAACCGCTGTCGCCACCCAGGAAGAGATTCTTGCTTGGTGTTTTAAGGACAAGGGACATCCATAATGATTTATTTCTTTTTAACCCTCGTCCTGAGAAATGTCGTGCAGGGGTGGTATTTGCAACAAAGCCATTGCCGAGGTCTATTGTCTCATTCCAATCTTTTTCAATAATGATCGAGGAATCAAAACCCCATTTTTCAAGATGTTGTGCAACACCCAATCCGCAGATGATGGTTTTAATCTTATGTTTCAATTTTAAGGCTGTCTCGTAATCCAAATGGTCCCAATGATCGTGGGATATGAAAAGATAATCTATTTCGGGAATCTCTTCCGTCGTGTAAACATCTGAACCATTGAAACTTCTCGTGGTTGCTTTTATAGGAGATGCGGCACCACTAAAAACAGGGTCGACCAAGATTTTCTTTCCATCAACCTGCAAGAAATAGGAGGAATGTCCGAACCAGACTATTACATCTTCGCCGAGATCCAATGAAAGCAAATCGGTTTTGTTGGAAGGAAAAATTCCCGTTGGCTTGTTGCGTTTGCCTTTCTTGAAAATGAATTGCATCAATACGGAGAACATCGACACACCTTCGGCCAAGCTTGGAGTCGGACTCAAGTTTTGGAACTGTTTTTCCCTGAAATTAGAAGAATTTTTAATGGCTGACAGTCTTTCTCCGGAGGGCAGTTTCCCAAATTTTTTCTGATTTAAGAACAAAATGGAAAAGACAATTAAAGTGGCAATGATGATTAGGAATGTCATTTTGGGAAATTTGATTGATCAAAAGTAGCAATAAAGACTTTCCGTAGTATCGATTGGTGAATTATTTAATCAAAATCGCCAATTTCATCAAATCATTAAATAAAATTTATAAGATTGTGGTTTTGCCTTTTCGAAACAACGTATTGATTTATTTGATTGAAAAAAATTATATTTTTACAGCCTCCTTAAACCCCATATGAATGCAGTTGGCCAGGCTTGTTTTATTTTTCCCATTTTTCTTTGCTGTGCAAGGCAGTCCTGCATTTGCAACCAATTCATTACAGGAAGAAACCACTGCAATTGAAAAGAAGATAGACGCACTTTTGGAAAGGGCCGACAAACTCAAATACGATGACAATAAGTTGGGACTTCGTCTCATAAAGGAAGCGGAAGAATTGGCCTTGAAAGAAAAAAATGAACGAAAATTAGGTGAAGCGTATACTGCCTATGGGGCCTTATATTATGTGAACGGTGCTTACGATGTATCACTTCAAATGCACTTAAAAGCATTGAAGATTCATGAAAAATATAAAAACAATCACCTTGTTACACGTTCTTTAAACGGAATCGGATTGGTACAGATGGGACTGAACCAATATGAAGAATGTATTGAAACTTTTAAAAAATGTATTGTACTGAATACGGAATTTAAAAATTTTGGTGCTGTAGGACGAAATTATTTTAACATCAGCGTTGCCGAAATCGAACTTAAAAAATTTGATGCGGCTACCAAAAGACTGAAAAATGCATTGCGGTTTGCCATGGAAGATAAGGACATTGATACCGAGCATATGGTGTACAGCAGGCTCGGCGAGGTAAAGTTGCTTTTGAATCAAGTTGATTCCTCTTTGTATTATTATCAGAAATTATTCAACCATCCCATTGAGCCCTCAAATTGGGAGAAAACGTATTCCTATGCAGGTCTGGCGAATGCCTACAAGAAAATTTATCGTTTGGACGAAGCTGAAAAATATGCCTTGCTCTCTTTTAAATTTGCCAAAAAGCTCAATGCAAAATGGGATTTGGGCCGAAGTACTGAAATACTTTCTTCCATCTACGCAGAGAAGAAAGACATGCAGAATGCCTACAAATACCTTTCGCTGCACAAGATTTACAATGACAGCTTGTACGACCAGGAAAAAGTGAGGGAGATAAATTACCAGCAATTGAAGCGAAAAGAAGCACAGAATCTTCAGTTGGAAAGTGAAAAGGAAGCAGCCCTGCAAAAGGAGAAAATGAGTACCATTATAAACTATTCCTTTATATTGCTGGTGTTGTTCCTGCTGGGGATACTATTCTTGTTGAAGAAGAACATACGATTGAAGGACAAGTTTAATCAGGAACTTACCAACAAGAACAATGATATCGAAAGCCAAAGGGCCATTATTGCCTCTCAGAATGAAACATTGGAAGGATTGAACAGATCAAAGAATCATCTGTTTTCGATCCTGTCACACGATTTAAAAACACCAATAAATTCCATCTTCCAGGTTTTGGAATTACAGCAGCAGGGTGATTTGACAAAAGAAGTCCAGGAAGAAATTTTCGAACAATTGTTGAAGCAGGTGGAGGGCACTTCAATGATGCTCAATAACTTATTGCATTGGGCCAATACGCAAATGGATGGTACCATTGTCCAACCCGAGGATATAAATCTTACCGAAATCGTCAACACATCGATTGATTCTTTCTATATGGAGGCGTTTACAAAGAAGATCACCATCAATAATTTGGCCAATCAAGAATATCATTTTATCAATGCCGACTTGGGCCAGGCAAGGATCATCGTCCAAAATGTACTGGCCAATGCCATAAAATTCACGCCTGTTGAAGCAAGCGTGGACGTTTTTTATTCAGAAGACCATAATTATCAAAATCTTCATATCATAGATTACGGATTGGGGATGAGCAAAAACGTGGTCAATGAAATCATCAATTACGACAAGAGGATGTCTTCCGAAATGGGAACTGCAATGGAAAAAGGAACAGGCTTGGGCTTGTTGCTGGTGAAGCAATTCCTTGTCAATAACAATGGTAAGATGGATATCAAGAGTGAAGAGGGAAAAGGGACGGAATTTATCATTTCATTTTTAAAGGCAAAATAATTTCCTTCGAACGAGAATAATTAATCCAACTATATTTTGTATATTTGCACGCAATTTAACTACAACTACAAATTGCAATGATTGCACACAACTCAAAGATTATCGGTGAAGGTTTAACTTACGATGATGTACTGCTGGTTCCAAATTATTCGAATGTGCTTCCCCGCGAAGTAAGTATCCAATCAAAATTTTCAAGAAATATTACACTTAACGTTCCGATTGTATCCGCAGCCATGGATACGGTTACCGAAAGCGCTATGGCAATTGCCATGGCTCAAGAAGGTGGAATTGGTGTCTTGCATAAAAACATGACCATCGAGCAACAAGCTGCGAAAGTCAGAAAAGTAAAGAGAGCAGAGTCGGGGATGATTATTGATCCGGTGACGTTGCCTTTGACTTCTACAGTTGCCGATGCTAAAAATGCCATGAAAGAGTATGGCATTGGAGGTATTCCAATTGTGGATCAAAACAAGAAACTGAAAGGTATCGTAACTAATCGTGATTTGCGTTTCGAGAAAAATAATTCGAGACCAATCAGTGAAGTCATGACAAGCGAAAACCTTGTTACGGTTGCCGAAGGAACTTCACTGGAGCAAGCGGAAGTGGTCTTGCAGGGACATAAAATCGAAAAGCTTCCTGTTGTGAATTCAGACAATACCTTGGTTGGACTGATTACTTTCAGGGATATCACGAAACTTACCCAGAAGCCTATTGCCAACAAGGATGTTTACGGACGCTTGAGGGTCGCGGCTGCAATCGGAGTTACCGGTGATGCCGTTCAAAGAGCTGAAGCACTTGTGAATGCCGGAGTTGACGCGATTATCATTGATACGGCTCACGGTCATACAGAAGGTGTGGTAAACGTTTTGAAAGAAGTAAAAAGCAAATTTCCTCAAATAGATGTTATCGTTGGAAATATCGCAACTCCAGAAGCTGCCAAATATTTGGTGGAAAATGGTGCCGATGGTGTAAAAGTCGGAATCGGGCCAGGTTCTATCTGTACGACACGTATCGTAGCCGGTGTTGGTTTTCCTCAATTTTCAGCCGTTCTAGAAGTGGCTGCCGCGATAAAAGGAACTGGAGTTCCTGTAATTGCCGATGGTGGAATCCGTTACACAGGTGATATTCCAAAAGCGATTGCGGCTGGAGCGGATTGTGTAATGATGGGTTCATTATTGGCAGGTACGAAAGAATCTCCAGGTGAAACCATAATTTTTGAAGGAAGAAAATTCAAGTCTTACAGGGGAATGGGTTCTGTTGAAGCCATGCAGGAAGGTTCGAAAGACCGTTATTTTCAAGATGTTGAAGATGACATCAAGAAATTGGTTCCAGAAGGAATTGTGGGTCGTGTTCCTTACAAAGGTGAGTTGAATGAAAGTATGCAACAATTCATTGGCGGACTTCGTGCCGGTATGGGCTACTGTGGTTCTAAAGACATTCCAACCTTGCAAGAAACAGGTCGTTTTGTTAGAATTACTTCAAGCGGTATTACTGAAAGCCATCCGCATAATGTCACGATTACAAAAGAAGCTCCAAATTATTCAAGATAATTTTTAGTTTTTATTCCAAAAAAAAATCCCAAATCTCAATCGAGATTTGGGATTTTTTTTGAGAGCTATTCTTAATCTTTGAAGAAGTTGGCAAGCAGTTTTTTACTTCCCACTACCCATAAAATATCGAATTGTTCTAGAATCAAATGTGATTCAGGATTCAAAATACGCTTCCTGTTACGTTCAATTCCCACAACAAGACCTTTCGTTTTTTCCCTGATTTGGGATTCCCGAATGCTTTTGCCGATGAATTCTTCGTTCTTTAATTCGATTTGCTTCAGGACAATATCGGTTTCGGCAATCTTTTCAGGGATTTCAATTTCGTGCTTGTCCAGATAAACTTTAAATTCTTGCACTTGGTTGTCGGTTCCGATGACACAAATTTCATCTCCTGGAAACAAGCGTTCATTTCTTCCGGGAATATTGATCATCACTTCGCCTCTTCGGATAAAAGCAATGTTGACACCCAATTGTTCCCGCAATTGCAATTCTGCCAAAGTCTTTCCTGCAATATTGGATTCTTTCGCAATTTCAAATGTCGTCATGTGGCCGTCCCAAGGCGTCAGATCTTGGCGGCTTCGTCCGGCTTTTACGATTTCACGGGCATTAAGATTCGATATGAAATGATTCTCAATCTTGTGGTATTGACCGTTGAGTTTCTTTGGAAATATAAAGTATACGGCAACAGCGATTACAAGGGCAATCAAGGCGATTTCAGGAGAGAAAAAGGTGTTGAGCAGGAATCCTAGATAAAATAACGTCAAGAGCATCCTTAGCAATACAATCATGATAATCGGGCCTCGGTATTTTCTTTCCTTCATCAAGACCTGTACCTGCTTTGCCGCGACACGTCTGAGCGACAGTGCCCAGAAGAAAGGCGACAATACAATTAAAGTAATCAATGCTGCAATGGCGTTTCCAAACGGAGAACTTTCTACCAACGGCAGGATATATTCAGATGACAATAGAATTACCGCCACGATTATAACGGAATGGATTACAATCTGGGTCATATTGGCCCTCAAGACCATCTGCCAGTCGCTTACAGATTTGATCGCTTCCGTGTTGGTACTGTATTTATCGATTGCCTTCACCCATTTTACAGGAAGGGTCCTTTCTAGTTTATCTGAGAAAGTTGTTGAGTATTTTATAAGGAATGGAGTCGTAAAGGTAGTAATGGCGGAAACTGCAACAACAATTGGATATAGAAAGTTGCTGATGACGCCCAGCGTCATGCCAAGGGTGGCGATGATAAAAGAAAATTCCCCAATCTGTGCCAAACTCATTCCGGTTTGAACGGACTGTTTCAATGGTTGTCCCGAAAGCAAAGCCCCAATTGTTGAACTGAACGCTTTTCCGAAAATCGTAACCAAGGTTATGATTACAACAGGCAAGGCATATTCTACCAAAGTATCAATGTTGATAAGCATTCCGACCGATACGAAAAAGACAGCACCGAATAAATCCTTAACGGGTTTTATAAGATGTTCAATTTTTTCTGCCTGGGTAGTTTCAGCGATAATCGATCCCATAATAAAAGCGCCCAAAGCAGGTGAGAAACCAACATTTGCCGCTAATATGACCATCAATAAACACAATGCAATTGAAATGATAAGCAGCATCTCATCCGTCAATAAGTTTTTTGCCTTTTTTAAGAGTGTGGGAACAAAGAAAATTCCACCCACAAACCATAACGTGAGGAAAAAGACAAGCTTTAAGACGGATTGTATCAATTCCATTCCGGAAAACTGCTGGCTGACTGCGATGGTCGACAATAGTACCATCATGATGATGGCTACAATGTCTTCTACAATAAGGGCTCCAAATACAATTCCTGCGAATTTTTTCCCTTTCACTCCAAGTTCGTCAAAAGCTCGGAGGATGATGGTTGTGGAAGAAATGGAGAGAGTTGCTCCTAGAAATATGCTGTCCATAGTGTTCCATCCCATCCAATGGCCGACAGAGAACCCTATGAAAACCATGCATATGATCTGGGTTATTGCCGTAATAGAAGCAGTTCCGCCAACTTTCATCAGCTTTTTGAAACTGAATTCAAGACCTAGGCTGAACAGGAGGAAAATCACACCGATTTCAGCCCAGACTTCCACACTTTTATGGTCAGTAATCGATGGAAAAAAATCAAAATTACTTCCTGCCAGGAATCCAGCAATAAGGTAACCAAGAACTAAAGGTTGTTTTATTTTTTTAAAGAGCAAGACTGCAACTCCTGCAGTCATAAGAATAAGGCCCAGATCGGTGATCAGGGGTTGGAGGTGATGTGTAGTTTCAGCTACTAGGCTCATAAATTGTTTTTGTTTTTAGGTTTTTGGGAATTGTTGTAAGATATAAAATAAACCCCATTTTTGAAAACAACCGTTTATGAAACTGTTAACTTTAAGAAAAATTTATAAAAAAATCCCACCAAAATGATTTTTCAATATTTTGGCGGGATTGTATTTGTAAGATAAAAGTAGTTATATTCCCAGATAATTACTAGGCGATATTTTCAATAATTCTGCTTTAATTTCATCCGAAACTTCTAGTGTTTGGATAAAATTATGAATGGCATTCTTGTCAATTGTGGTATTTGTCCTAGTCAATCCTTTCAAGGCTTCATACGGATTCGGATAGGCTTCCCTTCTCAAGATTGTCTGGATGGCTTCCGCTACAACGGCCCAGTTTTTTTCCAAATCTTCAGCAAATTTATCAGCATTCAAAAGCAATTTGTTCAGGCCTTTCAAAGTAGCTTCAAAACCAATCAAGGTATGTCCCACCGGAACACCAATGTTTCTTAGAACCGTACTGTCGGTCAAATCTCTTTGCAATCTCGACAGTGGCAATTTTGCGGAAAGATGCTCGAAAATAGCATTTGCCATTCCCAAATTCCCTTCAGAATTTTCAAAATCAATAGGGTTCACCTTGTGTGGCATCGCCGATGAACCAATTTCTCCAGCCTTTATTTTTTGCTTGAAGTAATCCATCGAAACATACGTCCAAATATCACGGTCCAAGTCAATTATGATGGTGTTGATTCTTTTCAAGGCATCGAAGAAAGAAGCAAAATGATCGTAATGTTCAATTTGTGTTGTTGGAAAAGAATGGTGCAGGCCAAGGGTTTCCTCTACGAATTTATTTCCGAATTGCCTCCAGTCGATTTGGGGATATGCCACGTGGTGGGCATTGTAATTTCCTGTCGCACCACCAAATTTGGCAGCAAACGGAATGTTGAAAAGGAAACGCATCTGCTCTTCCAAACGTTCGACGAAAACCCCGATTTCTTTACCCAGACGGGTAGGAGAGGCCGGTTGTCCGTGTGTTCGCGCCAACATCGGAACGTCTTTCCATTCCACGCTCAGTTCCTTCAATTTCGCAACCAATTCAATCAGCAATTTCAAATAAACTTCCTGGAAAGCCTCCTTGGTAGAAAGCGGAATCGCCGTGTTGTTGATATCCTGTGAAGTCAGTCCAAAATGGATGAACTCTTTATATTCTGACAATCCCAAGTTGTCAAAAGCCGTCTTTATGAAATATTCAACTGCCTTGACATCATGATTGGTCGTTTTTTCAATATCTTTTATAGCCTGGGCATCAGCCGTAGAAAAGTTCTTATAAATGTCACGCAGGCTGTCAAACAAGTTTGCATTCACGTTTTTCAATTGCGGCAAAGGTACTTCGCACAATGCAATAAAATACTCAATTTCCACCAAGACCCTGTATTTGATCAGTGCTTCTTCCGAAAAATACCGCGATAACGAAACGGTCTTGCTTCTGTACCTCCCGTCAATTGGCGATACGGCATTCAATTCATTTAAAATAGTCATTGTAGTTGTGTTTTGAAGTTCGCAAATATAAGGCTTTGCAGGCAATTTCAAAAAGGAATAGCCTTCAAAAGATGCATTCTTTTTTAAGGAGCTGATCCCGCCATCCGTTCCAATCTTTTTGTTCCCAACCCGGATCAAAAAGGATTTCACTGCTATCGGGGCTGGCTTCGCTGTCGGAACCATCAGTTTTGAAATAAATCCTTGTTTTGGTTTTTATGCTTCAAGATTTTAAAAACTTAAAAGTCTTTCCTTTAAAAGTCTCATTCCTTCCGAAGCCACATTTGAAAAAACTTCAATCGGATTTTTTAAATTCGGAATGGCAATAGGTTTCGGATCAATATAAAAAACAGGAACATTTGAATCTACGTAGTCAATCAATCCGGCAGCGGGATAAACTTGCAGCGAAGTTCCAACAACCACAAAGAGATCGGCTTCCAAGGTGATTTTAACCGCCTCTTCCAAGGCGGGAACTTCCTCGCCAAACCATACAATATGTGGCCTTAGTTGAAAACCCTTGTCGTCAGTATCAGTTGGAAGCAAATCATCTTTCCATTCAAGCAAATGGTTGTAATTGTTCGTGCTTCTCACTTTTAATAACTCCCCATGAAGGTGCAAGACATTGGTGCTTCCGGCACGTTCGTGCAGGTCATCAACGTTTTGAGTAATGATGCATACCTCGAAATTATCCTCAAGCTCCGCAAGAATCGCATGGGCGAGATTAGGTTCAACGGTTTGCAATTGCCTCCTTCTCTGGTTGTAAAAATCAAGTACCAATTCAGGATTTTTTTTCCAGCCTTCCGGAGTTGCCACATCCATCACATTATGACCTTCCCAAAGGCCGTCCGAATCACGAAAGGTCTTGATGCCACTTTCGGCACTGATACCGGCTCCAGACAAAACAACGAGTTTCTTTTTCATTTCAAAATTTATTAAAAGCTAAGCTAACGTTTTTTAGTATTTTTGCAAAAATTAAAATTAGATGGTTGATATTGATTACCTGGAATACCTCGAAGGATTTCTAACCGATAACAGAAAAGAGAAATTTTTAAAAGTGCTAAGTAATAGAACCAATCACTTTACGGTTGCCATTGAGGATGTTTTTCAATTGCACAATACCAGTGCCGTAATGCGGAGCTGTGAAGTTTTCGGCGTCCAGCAGCTCAACGTTGTTGAGGAAAAATTCGGCAAGAGTATCGACAAGGAAATAGCCATGGGAGCGCAAAAATGGGTAGATGTCAACCGTTATGAGAGTATATCAAATTGTGTTGAAAGCTTGAAAAATAAAGGCTATCAGATAATCGCCACCACGCCACACGAAAATGATTGCCTGATGGATGATTTTGATATATCAAGACCTTCCGCCTTGTTTTTTGGTACGGAAAGGGATGGCTTGTCTGAAGAAGTGATGAAAAATGCCGACGGTTTCCTCAAGATCCCAATGGTTGGTTTTACGGAAAGTCTGAACATTTCGGTTTCCGCAGCTATCATCCTTCAAAACCTGATGCACCGATTGAGAAATTCGGATGTAAACTGGCAGCTTTCCGAACAAGAAATTTTAGAAAAAAGATTGCATTGGGCTAAGAACTCAATAAAAGATATCAAGAGGATCGAGGCGAGGTATTTTAGTGAAAATCCTAAAGTTTAAATTCCAAAATCCAAAATCCAATTCATAAAGTTTTCAATATTAAACCTTGTTTGATGTTTGAAAGGTTTCGAATTTGAATATTGTGTTTTGAGATTTATTTGTATTTTGTTACTTGGAATTTACAATAAAAAGGATTATTTCCTTTTCAAGATCTTATATTCCTCGTAACAAGCACTTATTGCATCCAGGATCTGCAAGTCATTCGCTGTCTTTACGAAAGATTCGGAGTAGTTGCAACGGGCCAATATCTCAGCAATCTCATCTTTTGTTACACCCAGCAATGCTGAAATTGTTTCGCGGTCAAATTTGGTTTCGAGCAGATTTTTAACCGTATCATCTTTCTTCATTTCCTTGAGCCTCTTCAATTCCTTAGGTTTCTTCCCGAAGAAATTATAAAGCATGTCGGCTGGATTAAAGATCGAGCCTAGAACTCTTCCAAATGCATTAGGGGAGTATTCTCCAGCTTCATAACCTTCGGGAAGGCCGGAAATGCTGTAGCGGTAATTTTCCTTTGTTGGAATCAATTTGGCATCTATTTCAAGATATCCTGTCAGTACGTAAGGCCTGACTACGACTTCTTCCAAAGCGTAAGCCTTTTCAGTAAGATGGATCGTGGTAGTTTTATTTTTTATCCAATCGTTGGTCACTTTGACCTTGATGGATTTGTAACCAAGAAGTGAAATGTGCAGTGTGTCGTTGGCGTTGGCCATCATTTCGAAGTATCCTTTATCATTGGTGACAACACCTTTTACGGTATTCACATTGATAACATTAACGTTTCCCAATTTCACATTGTTGTCGTCCTGGATGGTTCCGCTTATGGTGTGGGCCCCACTTGTTTCCTGTGCAGAAAGGACGCTTGAAAGGAATACAAAAAATAAAACTGCAAAATATCTCATGTCGTGTTTTAAGACCCTAAAAGTAATAAAACAGTCGAAGATATTGTGCAGTTTATTTATAATTATAAGAAAATTAACTAAAAAAATTAGTCTTTTCTTGGTCTTCTTGGTCTTGGGCTGTCGCCAAAGCTTTCAGAACGTCTAGGAGCCCTGTCTGAACCTTCTCTTCTTGGAGCTCTATCAGAAAAACCTTCCTTTCTTGGAGCCGAACTTCTTCCGCCGAAACCACCTTCTCTTGGAGCTGAGTTCCTGTCGCTTCTAAATCCGCCTTCACGTCTTGGAGCAAAGCTTCCTTCTCTTCTTGGTCCAGAACTTCTTCCGCCACCAAAACCTCCGCCTGAACTTCTTCCGTTATGGTCACGTCTTCCGCCACCATCATTCTTGGAAATTTCAACGTTGATCCTGCGGCCTTCCAGCTGTACATTGTTAAGGATTTCCATAACCTTGTCAGTATGTTCAGGGTCAGTGTTAAAGAAAGAGAAACCTTCTTTTACGTCCACTTTGTAAACATCATCACGACCCAGGTCAAGTGTTTCCTTCAAGAAATCCTTCAATGACATCCAGTCGAAATTATCACGTGAACCAATATTTACGAAATAACGAACGGCACTGCCATTGCTTTCTCTTGCTTCTCCTCTGTCGTCGCGACGATCTGAACCAGCTGATTGAGAAGACAGATCCCTGGTTTTCTTGTAATAGTTGATGAATCTGTTGAATTCTACAGAAACCATTTTCTTGATCACCTCTTCTTTTGAAAGGTCTTTCATTACTTCAAAAATCGCAGGAAGGTAAGTGTCGATGTCATGATCAACTTCTACATCCTTGATCTTGTTTGCCAAGTGAAGCAATTGTATTTCGCAGATTTCAATTCCGGATGGAATTGTTTTCTCTTCAAATTTTTGCTTGATGATTCTTTCAATGGAAGAAATCTTGCGCAATTCGCTTTTTGTTACGATTACGATAGAAGTTCCCAATTTTCCAGCACGGCCTGTACGACCTGAACGGTGGTTGTAGGTTTCGATCTCATCTGGCAATTGGTAGTTTACAACGTGTGTAATGTTGTCAACATCAATTCCACGAGCGGCAACGTCTGTTGCAACAAGCATCTGGATCTGTCTTCCACGGAAGGATTTCATTACTGAATCTCTCTGTGCCTGCGATAAATCCCCGTGCAAGGCTGCAGCACTGTATCCGTCTTCGATTAATTTTTCAGCAACCTGTTGCGTGTCTCTTTTCGTACGACAGAAAACAACAGAAAAGATGTCCGGATTGGCATCAGCCAATCTTTTCAAAGCTTCATAGCGGTCACGGGCGTTAACCAGATAAAATTCGTGAGAAACCGTAGCAGAACCAGAGTTTTTAGTTCCGACAGTAATTTCTAATGGGTCGTGCATGAATTGTTTTGCAATTCTGGCAACCTCTTGTGGCATCGTAGCCGAGAATAACCAAGTGCTTTTTTCGTCTGGAGATGTAGAAAGGATGTTTACAATGTCTTCATAGAATCCCATGTTCAACATTTCATCCGCCTCATCCAATATACAATAATTGATTTGTGAAATATTCACCAAACCCCTGTTGATCATGTCCTGCATTCTACCTGGAGTTGCAACAATAATTTGTGCACCCCTTTTAATGTCTCTTGCCTGTTCTGTGATACTTGCACCACCGTAGACTGCTACTACGTTGATACCTTTTTCGTATTTGGAGTAGTTTTTAATCTCGTTGGTAATCTGCAAACAAAGTTCGCGTGTTGGAGATAAAATTAATGCTTGTGTATTCCTGTTGTTGGCATCAATTTTCTGAATTAGCGGAAAACCAAAAGCTGCCGTTTTCCCTGTCCCTGTCTGAGCCAACGCCACCATATCTGTGTCTTTTTCCAATAATAGGGGAATCGCTTTCTCCTGTACTTCGGTCGGATTCTCAAATCCTAGATCTAAAATCGCCTTCAGTAACGATTCACTCAATCCTAATTGTTCAAATTTATTCATATAGTATTTTAAAATATTTTGCAAAAGTACAGCTAATATTTGTGAATAACTAATGTGTATTTGAGATTTGATGTTTTATTATTAATTGATAATCAGATTTTTATAATTTATAATTTAGATTTCAGAATCCAGAATATCAAAAAAGGCGTCTTGAAGTCATATCTGACACATTCAAAAAAGATCGTTTTAAATGCTGTTCAGGAACGAAATCAATTGTTTAACTGCTTTGGCCCTGTGGCTTATGGCAGATTTTTCCTGTAAGGAAAATTCAGCGAATGTCCGGTCATGGCCTTCCGGTTGAAAAACGGGATCATAGCCAAAACCATTGGTTCCTTTTCTTTGATTGATGATTTCCCCTTTGGCAATTCCCGTGAACAAATGCGATTCATTATTAAGATTTAGTGCTATGACCGTTTTGAAATGTGCCTTGCGGTTGTTTTTATTTGATAATTCAACGAGAAGCTTGTCGATATTATCATTGTTGTTTTTGTGTTCGCCTGCATATCGGGCAGAATAAACCCCTGGTGCTCCATCTAGGGCATCGACTTCCAAGCCGCTGTCGTCAGCAAAGCAATCATAGCCATATTTTTCAGTAACATAATTAGCCTTTAGGAGTGCATTTCCTTCAATTGTAGTAGCGGTTTCGGGAATATCTTCATGGCAACCAATGTCTTCCAGGCTCAATATTTGAATCGTGTCTGGAAGGATACTCTGGATTTCGATGATTTTATTTTTATTGTTGGATGCAAATACAAGTTTCATAACGGATTGAATAAATTTGGATGTAAATGTATGAAGTTTACAAATCCCTGTCAATTGCAATCTGAATTATGAAAAGTAAATTTTAAGCTTCGTCTTTTGTTGCCTTGATCAATCCTATTCCGGATATGAAGAATAATAATCCCAAGATGCCGTAAATTACCAGACTTTTTACATCCCTGGTGCCTCCGCTTGTATTTGTAAAAACGTATGCCGCATAAATCAGGCTCACAATCCCCAGAAGTGTAAGCAATGTTCCAAATATTCTTTTGATGTTCATGATGATTTTGTTTTTTAGATAGCAAAGCTGACGATTTTAAATCAAAAATGATTACGAAATTGTAGTTTTAGGTTGTATAATTTGAATTATTGCTTGCTGTTTTAATGCATATTAAGCAATTAATAATGGTTTTTTTTGTGTATCGAGAATAAAACGGACTTTCGTCACTTGAAATATTATCTTTATAACAAATTAACACAACGATATCACATTAAAATTCCTGTTGCCTAAATAAATAAGTACATTTACTTCGATATTTTGAAACTTAATTACCCCTTTATTTAAGCAATAAAAAAATATTATTTTTTATGGAATCTATTACCCTTGCTTTAAGTTTTGTACTTGTTATTGTGTTAGTGTATCTTCTCTTTTTCCGAAAGAGCAAAGAAAAGAGAGATAAGAAAAGTTATTATCTGAAAAGGTTTCTTAGGAATAAAGAGCAATCAATAAGGCATATCAATGAAGTTGAAGCTTTGGCACATCAAAATGATGGGCAGCATAAAAAAGCTTTTCCAGACAGGGAAATGACATTTTCTGAATATTTGGAAGGATTACGATCCAAATATCAAAGTGATTATTCGGATAATTATTATAATATACTGAAGAGGAATAAACTGAGCCATTCCCAGAAGCAGGAATATACCAAGAAACTTATCGAGCAAAGCGAGGACTTGTATCTGATGGAAGTTGACCTGGCAATGTTGAATAAAACCTGGAAAAAATCAGTTTCTTGATCTGGGTTTCTTGATTGCTGCCCTTTCAAGGTAATAAGCAATTATTGTCCCAAAAGTATACGCTGCAACATCACTCCATAAAAAGCCTTGTCCCAAAACATAGCGTCCGAACGTTGTGGCACGCAATGCAACCATCCATTCTGCTTGATAAAGCTGAAGCAATTCGATGCAATAGCAGATTGCAAGTGCAATCATTGCTGCTTTTATGCGGTTCAGGTAAATCAAAAGGAAGCGGACTCCAAAATAAATCATTACAGCATACAACACATCGCCAATTAAAAGCGGAATGAAGTCGATTTTTCTAGAAAAGAGGCCAAGGAGAATGACTGTGGAAATCATTATGAAATAAGAAATCCTGTTTTCTTTCATCATTTCAACTGAATCGCAATCGCACAAAAACGTGCTTGATGTTCCTCTTGTCGGATTCCCTCTCGTCAATTTCTAAAATATCCGTGAGTGATTTCAACATAGGAGTCAGCTTGGAAAAACCATAATTCCTGGGGTCAAATTCTGGTTTTTTCTTAACGATCAGATTTCCTACGTCTCCTAGGAACGCCCAGCCGTCATCATCGCCAATGTCTTCGATTGTGGATTCTATAAGTTCTATGGTTGCAATGTCAATTTTGTTCAGCGGCTTTTCAATTACGGGTTTTTCGACCGTTTTCTTGGTGTCAACAATATTTGGTTTGGGCTGTTTTTTCTTTTGTATTGCCCCGTCCAATACTTCAATGTAGATGAACCTGTCGCAGGCAACTATAAAAGAGTTGGGTGTTTTCTTTTCGCCTATGCCTATCACTTTCATTCCGGATTCTCTCAATCGAATAGCCAAGCGCGTAAAATCACTATCACTGGAAACGATGCAGAATCCATCCAATTTTCCGGAATACAGCAAGTCCATTGCGTCTATGATCAAAGCAGAATCAGAAGAATTCTTGCCAACCGTATAACTGTATTGCTGGATAGGGGTGATGGCATGTTCAAGCAAGACACTTTTCCATCCGTTTGAATTGGGCCTTGTCCAATCGGCATAGATTCTCTTGGTTGTTGGTGTTCCAAATTTTGCAACTTCCTCCATCATTCCTTTTACATTGCTGTACGGAACATTGTCGGCATCAATCAATACGGCTAGTTTTAATTCCCTGGTAAGCTGTGACATCAGATAGGATTTGAATTATAAATCAAAAATATGCTTAAAATTGATTAAAAAGCCATTCTATTTGCGAATATTTTCAAATTAAATCCATCCTTGGTTTACGGATTTCGAAATAAGTCCAATGTTGAAAAGGATTTTTTGTTCTTTATGAGGGATATTGATAAGCAAGTTGCTGTTTGATAATAATACAAGAAAGAGGTCTTGCGGTGACTAAAATTTCAGTAACAAATCCTCTTTAATTATTATGATACCATTGAATAAATAATTACTTTTGGAGCGTTTTTTAAACACACTGAAAAATACTATTTTTATTATGGTAAAAGATTTATTCGAAAGAATTCAAAACAATAAAGGTCCGTTGGGAAAATGGGCTTCTCAAGCCGAAGGTTACTATGTATTTCCTAAATTGGAAGGAGAATTGGGGCCAAGAATGGAATTTCACGGAAAAAAAATATTAAACTGGAGTATAAATGATTACCTAGGGTTGGCCAATCATCCAGAAGTTCGCAAAGCTGATGCTGATGCTGCAATTCAATATGGAGCTGCTTATCCTATGGGAGCGAGGATGATGTCCGGGCATACTACCATCCACGAACAATTGGAAAATGAATTGGCGGCTTTCGTTATGAAAGAATCGGCTTATTTGTTGAATTTTGGTTACCAGGGAATCATGTCGACTATTGATGCCTTGGTTACGAAAAATGACATTATCGTTTATGATGTTGATGCACATGCCTGTATCATCGACGGTGTTCGTTTGCACATGGGCAAACGTTTTACCTACAAGCATAATGATTTGGAGAGTATGGAGAAGAACCTGCAGCGTGCTACAAAAATGGCAACGGAAACAGGTGGCGGAATCCTGTTCATTACGGAAGGAGTTTTCGGAATGCGCGGACAGCAGGGAAAATTGAAAGAGATCGTGGCGATGAAGGAAAAATACAATTTCCGTTTATTGGTTGATGATGCCCATGGTTTCGGAACCTTGGGGAAAACAGGTGCTGGGGCAGGCGAGGAGCAAGGTTGTCAAGACGGAATTGATGTTTATTTTTCAACTTTTGCGAAATCAATGGCAAGTATCGGAGCATTTATCGCTGCAGATAAGGACATCATCGATTATTTGAAATACAATCTTCGTTCTCAAATGTTTGCAAAATCGTTGCCAATGATTCAAACTGTTGGTGCATTGAAACGTTTGGAGCTGTTAAGGAATCATCCTGAATTGAAAGACAAGCTTTGGGAAAATGTAAATGCATTGCAAAGTGGATTAAAATCAAGAGGATTTAATATAGGGGATACGAATACTTGTGTAACACCAGTTTACTTGGAAGGAAGTATTCCTGAAGCAATGGTGATGGTGAATGATTTGAGAGAGAATTATGGTATTTTTCTTTCAATCGTGGTATATCCGGTAATTCCAAAAGGTATCATCCTGTTGAGAATGATTCCAACTTCGTCTCATACTTTGGCAGATATAGATGAAACACTTTCCGCTTTCGAAGCAATCCGTGAGAAACTGGAAAATGGAACATATAAGAAGATTGCCGAGGCTACGACAGTTGACGTATCGTAATTATATAATCAGGCTATAAATCAAATCCATCAGTTTCCGGCTGGTGGATTTTTTATTTAGAAACTATTTAAGGTATTTGTAATTGATACTTTTTGTACTTTTATACAACCTAATCAAATAAAAAAAAATATGAAAAAGTCAGTTTTAGCAATGGCAATTGCTCTTGTCTTGATGGTTTCTTGTAAGAAAGAGGCCAAGGAGGAAGTGGTCATGCCGACAGTCCAGGATGAGATGCCTGTTGAAGAGCCAGCGGTAAAAGAATGTTATTCGGCAATTATAAAGAAAGATACAATCTTGTTGAACTTGACTATCAAGGACAGCAGTCTTGAGCAAGGGGAATTGCACTATAATTTCTTTGAAAAAGATAAAAACCACGGGACGCTTACGGGAACATTCAAGGGTGATACGCTTTTCGCTGACTATACGTTTATGTCCGAAGGGAAATCTTCCGTGAGGGAAGTGGTATTCCTTAAAAAAGGCAACATCTTTATTGAAGGTTATGGAGATGTTGAAGAAAAAGACAATAAGACTGTTTTCAAGGATAAAAAGAAATTGTTCTTTGACAGTAAGATTGTATTGTCAAAAACGGATTGCAAATAAAAAAAGCACAAATTGCACGAATTAATTTGTGCAATTTGTGTTTTATAGGATATGTGTTCTAAGAAGTGATAATCTTCTTGATTACCCGTAACTTATGGGTATGTCGATTGATCTCGGAATTAAAAATTCCAAGATGGTCGAGCCTGTCGATTCTTACCTTTCCGCTTGCGTGGATGATGTAATTGTCGTCCATGATTATTCCGACGTGAATGATCCGTCCTTCTTCGTTATCGAAAAAGGCCAAATCTCCTGGTTCGCTTTCCTCAATAAAGCTCAAGGCTTCACCTTGGGTGGCTTGTTGTGAAGCATCTCTTAAAAGTCGATGTCCATTTAGTTTGTAAACCATCTGTGTAAAACCGGAGCAATCAATTCCAAAAGGTGTTTTTCCGCCCCACAGATAGGGAGCATTCATGTACATGAAAGCAGTATTGACAAGATTTGGTTTTGGTTTTATACCGCTGATTTTCATTCCTTCAAAGTCGAAATTTTCCTTGTTGATTTCCCCATGATTTAAAAAGGACAGGGAAGCCCCAAGTGGAATCGGCATCAGCAGATTATTGGGAGCGGAAACATATTCTACCAGATCTGAATTCAGGATGATGGCATCAGTTGAAAGTTGATTGTAGTCCGACTCGGAAATGGGTTGGTATTGCTTGGTATCGATCCAGCCCTCGTAATCATCAAACTGAAGCTTGATCCTTGTCCATTGCTTTTGCTGTTCCAATACTTTGAAATGTTCACCAAATAAAACTTGGGAAACAATTTCGCTTCTATCAGTAGCTTCGGCTCTTAATGGGATGTTGGCCAGATTACAAATTCCGAACATTCAGTTTTCTTTAAATTATAAATGATGAATTCTAAATTTGAAAATGAAATTAATCATTTGAAATCTAAAATTCACCATTCAAAGATATAAAATTTTTATGCTCTTTCGATAACAATTGCAGAAGCACCGCCACCTCCGTTGCAAATCGCAGCGGCACCAATTTTGGCATTGTTTTGTTCCAATACATTGATCAGTGTTACAATGATCCTAACTCCCGAACATCCAAGGGGATGGCCCAGGGAAACTGCTCCACCGTTAACGTTCACTTTGTCATTATCCAGTCCTAGAATTTTTGCATTTGCCAATCCTACGACAGCAAAGGCCTCGTTGAATTCGAAAAAGTCAACATCACTGATGGCAATTCCAGCCTTGTCCAAGGCTTTTGGGAGTGCTTTTGCAGGAGAAGTTGTAAACCATTTTGGTTCTTGTGCAGCATCTGCATAGCTTTTGATATAAGCCAAAGGTTTCAAGCCTAATGCCAATGCTTTCTCTTCAGTCATCAGGACCACAGCTGCAGCTCCATCATTGATTGTTGATGCGTTTGCAGCAGTAACGGTTCCGTCTTTGGTGAAAACAGCGTTAAGGGCAGGAATCTTGTCTAATTTGACATTGGTGTATTCTTCGTCTTTGGTGACCATGATTGGGTCGCCTTTTCTTTGCGGAACGGCAACTGGTACGATTTCATTGTCAAATTTTCCAGCATCCCAGGCTTTTGCAGAACGCTCGTACGATTGAATTGCAAAATTATCCTGTTCCTCTCTTGAAATTTTATATTCGGTTGCGCATAGATCTGCACAAACTCCCATTGCATTATTGTCGTAAGCATCGGTAAGACCGTCTTTTTGCATACCGTCAACCATGGAAGCTGGACCAAATTTGTATCCATTCCTAAGGTGTACATAATGAGGAATCAAGCTCATGTTTTCCATACCACCGGCAACGATAATTTCAGCATCTCCAGTCATGATGGCTTGGGCACCTTGCATTACAGCTTTCATACCAGAGGCACAAACCTTGTTGATGGTCGTTGCAATAACAGTATTTGGCAAGCCTGCCAAAAGAGCTGCCTGTCTTGCCGGAGCCTGACCAACACCTGCCTGGACAACGTTGCCCATCAAAACTTCATCAACTGAATTAGGGTCTAGATTTATTTTTTCTAAAGCACCTTTTATAGCTACAGCACCCAATTGCGGGGCGGTAACAGTAGATAAAGCACCCATAAAACTTCCAATTGGCGTTCTTACAGCCGAAACGATTACAACTTTTTTATTCATAAGAGGTTGATTGTTTGTTTAAGTTGCGAATTTAATCAATTATTTAGTATTTATAAACGTCCTATTAAATTTAATTCAAAAAACAGTTGATTTTTAAAGTAAAAATAGATTTTCAGATCGTGTTGCTGTAATATTGAACAAACTTCATTGAAAAAGCAATCCGCATTGGTTTTTTCTGTAAAATTGGCTCGAATTAATCGATTAGGAAAAATCATATAAAATATTGAAAATAGTATACTGTTGATTGTGAGGTGTTTTTAAGGGCAACGAAAAAAAAGTATAAAAAAAACGTTTTTTTTGTTGTAGAATATAGAATGTTACCCTACATTTGCAACCGCTTAAAAGATATACGTTCATTGAGCATTGGAGAGTTGCCTGAGTGGCCGAAAGGACATGTTTGCTAAACATGCGTATGGGAAACTGTACCAAGGGTTCGAATCCCTTACTCTCCGCTTTTTTGCACCACGGGGTGTAGCGTAGCCCGGTTATCGCGCCTGCTTTGGGAGCAGGAGGCCGCAGGTTCGAATCCTGCCACCCCGACCAGATAAACTTTTTCCATTTAAGTTTTAAAAGAAAAATGGAGGCATAGCTCAGCTGGATAGAGCACCTGCCTTCTAAGCAGGCGGTCGAAGGTTCGAATCCTTCTGCCTTCACAGAAAACCTTACTAGAAATGGTAAGGTTTTTTTGTTTTTTGTATATTTAAAACAACTACTGGTATGGTTAGTTGAAGATTATTTCTTGTCAATATACGTCTTGTTGCCGCTTGAGTTGATGTAGTATCGGCCGCCTTTTGGTCCGGTATAAAGTTTCTTCCCGTTGTAAGTTCCGGTAACTTTGTCCTTGTTTGCCGCATTGGCTCTTTTCTCTGCTGCAGTTTGCTTTGCTGCTTTCACATCCTTCTCGATGACTTCTTTTTTAGCTTGGACGTCTTTCTTTGCATCTTTTGCAGTTTTGTCGGCTTCCGATTTGATTTCCTTTTTAGCTTTTGAAGCATCCTTTTTGATCTCGGCACTTTCCTGTTTGGCTTTGGATTTTGCTTTTGCTGCTTCTTGCGCGCTGATAGATCCTGAAATAAGCAGTGCCATGCAAATTATCAATAACTTTTTCATAATTTCTAAATTTAATTGTTTTGTAAAAACTAAATTAGTGAAATAATTGATACCATGCACCATAATTGTGAAATGCTATAATAGAGATCGTTATGAAATATGCCTGCTTGTTGATACTTGCATTATTATCGAATACATGCAAGAAAACGGAAACCACTGATCCTGCTTTAAATGATTCAATCAAAAAGGAAGCAATTGCTGAAAATATTTCGAGCAATAAGGAAATAGAAAATGCAGTTGTAGAGGATACAATATTTGTTAATCTCAAGGATTACAGCCAGGATTTTGTGTATGATATGAAATATGCTACAGATGATAATTTCTTGAAGGCAAAAGTATATGATTGCGCAGAATGCTACTTGAGATTAAAGACCGTAAAGGCACTCGTAGGGGCAAATAAAAGTTTTATGGCACAAGGTTATAGAATTAAATTATTTGATTGCTACAGGCCCCTGGACATCCAAAAAAGGATGTGGAAAATAGTTTCCAATCCAAAATATGTTGCAGATCCCGCGAAAGGCTCCATCCATAATAGAGGTGGAGCGGTTGATCTGACTTTGGTGGATGCCGATGGAAAGGAATTAGACATGGGAACTGCTTTTGACCACTTCGGAATCGAAGCAAGTCACGATTACAAGAAATTGGGCAATCAGATCCTCAAGAACAGGAAATTATTGAAGGAGACCATGCAAAGGCACAACTTCAAGATTTTCGAATCCGAATGGTGGCATTACAACCTGAGTAATGCTTCTGCAGATAAATTGTCGAATTTCAAATGGGAATGCAAATAATTATTCAACGCATTTCAGATAGTTGATGAAATAATTTTCAGGGTAATAGCTCTGTTTCATCAATTCAGAGACAAGCTCTTTCTTGAAGATGTAATCCTGCATATCCGATCCGGATTTAATCCTCATCAGAGAAATCGGTGAAGATTTCAAGTCTTCAAAAGAGCCTTTCAGGAACATGAAATCTCCCGTCAGTATCCTTGTGTTTTTATTTTCTTCCTCTACGTGAAGCATGCTTCCGCAGCTTTCAGTATTCGTATGGATAAGTGTGATTACTTTTCCATTGAACAATTGGAGGTATATTTTTGAACTAGCATCAAAACAAACCGCCTTTATGAAATCGTTGCTCTTGTTGATGGTCTGAACCCTCAAATAAGGTGTCTCGTCAGCATTGATCAATGAAAAGAAAATATAGGTGGACTTGCCGGCAAAAATACGTTCGTGGACAAGATAGTCCTTTGTAGCTTTATAACTGCCGATCGTGTCCACTACATTGGTGCTGTAATCACAATCCTTTTGTGCAAAAGCGGTAAATTGAAAAAATACAAGAAGGCCTAGTAATAGAGATTTCATTTATTGATTTATTTTGGTGCAAATTAAAACTATTTTATCATTATTCATATCAGTTGTAAAAAAACAATACTGATTTCCGCCGTCCTTTATTTTCCATTTCTTGCGAATGACCTCGACGCTTTCCGGAAAATTCCTCGTGGTGATATTGAATTTCTTGTTCACCATGTACTCCTTCATATTGGCTTTATTGTAATGAAATAGGGTATCAATTGCAAAAACTCTTCCGGGAAATGCTATGAGCTCGTCTGATGTGTACAGATGTGAATGCTGGTGCAGCTTGTCGATGTTGAATTCATTGCTGATGGTATCAAAGCCGCCCGATTTCATTATGGCACTGTTTGGCTCGTAAAGGTATTTCTTGGGCAGGCCAAAAGCAGGCGCTGCAATTTCATCTAGGATAAAATCAAAAACTTCTGCCTGTTTGGATAGATTGATGGTCTTGATGGAAATGCTTCCGTCATAAGATTTATGGATTTCCCACAACAATTCCTTTACTTCATTGTCGAGGGCAACAATATGTATGGCCTTTACATTTTTTAATTCCGACAATCCAGCCGAGATATCTAGAATTGGAGCCGTCTTGATCAAGATTCTTTCAGAATAAGTAAAATATGAATCAAGCAATCCGGGTACATTTGGAAGGCAGTCTTTCAACATGAAAACTTTTCCCTTTGCCTCGTTTCTTCTTGAAGGGTCTACGTAGATCCAATCGAATCGGGTATCCAATTTTTGCAAGATATCCAGGCTATCACCGGCAAGGCACTCAATATTGTCGGCTTTTAATATTCTAAAATTATGTTTTACGATTTCAGAAAGCGCTTCATTGATTTCGCAGTGGATGACCCGGTTCATTCGTTTGGAGAAATAATAATCGTCTACGCCAAATCCGCCAGTCAGGTCAATCAGGCTTTCGCCAGAAACCAAGGTTGATTTGTATGAGGCTGTTTTCTCAGATGATGTCTGCTCAACGGAAATCTTGGATGGATAGATGATTTCCAAGGCAGAAAACCAAGTAGGCAGTTTGTCTTTTGCTTTTGTTTTTGCTGAAATCTGATTTAAGATTTCCGTCCAATTAAAATCGGGAAACGGATTTTTTTGCAAGGCTAATCTTGAAACATCAGCACCAATATTATTGTAAATAAAGTTTTGGATTTCAGTATCTAATATCGGAAAAATCAAATCAAATGTTTTTGGTGAGAATCTGGATTACTTTGTTTTCTGGAAAAAATTCCTTCCCGACAACTTTTAGGATGGTGTAAATTGGAACGGCCAAGATCATTCCAAGAATCCCCGACATGAACCCTGCAATCAATATGACCAGGAAAATTTCCAGCGGATGAGAATTTACACTGCTTGAAAAAATCAAAGGCTGCGATACGTTGTTGTCAATGATTTGAACAATCCAGAAGCCTATCAGGACATATATGGTCAAAGGTAGGATTTCTGTTTGGAAGTCACTTCCTAGATTGCTGATCATCGTTAAAATGGCAGCCAGGACAGAACCAATCAAAGGTCCGATGTAGGGTATTATATTCAATACGGCACACAGGAAGGCAATGATCAAGGCGTTTTGAATGCCAAAAATCAACAGCACGATCAAGTACAAGATGAAAACAATAAACAATTGCAATAGCAAGCCAATAAAATACCTTGATAACAGGATGTTGATTTTTTCCAGGGAATTCAAAATCTTGTCTTCCTGGTTGTCAGGCAATATTTTTTTTGCCCCAATGATAAACATTACACGGTCCTTCAAAAAGAAAAAAGTGATGAACAATACGGATGCAAGGCCCATCCCGAAACTGCTTATGGTGCCCAGGATTGAATTCAGGAAATTCGGAATGAAATTGAAATTTACCTTGGAAGAAATATTGGCTTCCTTCAACATCTGTGCAGAATCGATGTTGTGGCTGTCCAAGAAAACGGTTATCTGATGGACAAGCTGGGTGATGTTTTTTTCGATTTCAGATGTATTCAAAAGAGAAAGGCTTTGGCTTTGAGCAGAAATCAAGGGGACGAACATCATTATGAAACCGGCAATTATCGCCACAAAAATAAAAAGTGTTGCAATTGTCCCGAATAGATTGTTGAATTTCAGCCGTCTTTTAAAAAAGTTCAGGATTGGATTCCCGATCAAGGTAAGGATCAGGGCCACCACAAGGTATACGATTACAACTTGTATCTGAAATAAGAAATACAGAATCAGGCCTATGACAACAATTGTGGCAAGTGCTCTTAAAATTCCATCGGAAATTGTTCTTGATGTCATGGCTTTTCGATTAATTATTGAAAATATAATTGATGATGTTGGCTCCCATCTTCAAGGCCTTCTGTCGTACTTCAACCGGATCGTTGTTTACTTCAGGATCTTCCCAGCCATCACCCAGATCCGTTTCATAGGTATATAGGAGCACCAATCTATTTTCTATGAAAATTCCAAATGCCTGTGGCCGTTTTCCATCGTGCTCATGGATTTTTGGAATTCCAGCAGGAAAAGAATAAGGCTTTTGAAAGATGGCGTGGCTCGCAGGAATTTCTACCAAATCATTATTTGGGAATATCTTTTTCAGCTCGTTGCGAATATATTGGTCCAGGCCATAGTTGTCATCAATGTGCAGAAAACCGCCGGAAACCATATAATTTCGGAGATTGGTCAATTCATTGTCATTGAAAACCACATTTCCGTGTCCGGTCAGATGCACATACGGATAGGAAAGCAGATCTGGACTTCCGGGTTCGACAGTTGCCGGTTTTTGCTTGATCCTGGTATTGATGTTTTGATTGCAGAACTTTATCAGGTTTGGTAGGGAAGTTGGATTTGCATACCAGTCGCCTCCGCCATTGTATTTTAAAAGGGCAATTTCCTGCGAGAATCCAAATACGGAAACCAATAAAATTAATACAAGGTTTATCTTTTTCATCAAGGAATAATGATTTTTAGTTTTTTATGATTTTTGTAAATTGAGTATTTTCTCCAGAATAGGTTTTTATGAAATATACACCTGAACTGATATTTGATAAGTCCACAAAAAGCTGATCTGATGAATTGGTTTTGGTAATGATTTTTTGTCCCATTGAATTGTAAATTTCAACCAGGGAGATATCACTTTCTGCACTTATAGTCAAATTGTCTTTTGCAGGATTCGGATAAACCTTTACATTTTTCAGGGCATAATCGTTTGTTCCCAGGGCAGAATAAACCGTTACGGCAAGCCTGCTTGAGATTACATCAGGGTTTCTTGCGGCACTCTCGCAACCGGCATCGTTAGTCTGGGAAGCATAGTAGGTGAAATTTTCTTGCAGAAGCGTCGTGCTTGGAAGTAAGTTTCCTTCAATTGCTTCATCATACCATTGGATATTGTTGCCAATTACCTCCAGGTCTTCCAGGGTTTCACCAGGCATAAAGGCTTGTGAAGTTGATCCCTCAGGTGTGCTTGGTGGCTCTGAAGCAGAGATGGTAAACGATAGAATATAATAGCATCCAGTGTTTAGGTTCTCAATCCTCATATAGATTACCTCGTTCTCAACAAAAGCATAAGCTTCTGGAAATTGGATTTCATTGCTGAAATCGACAGCATCCGTTTGAGTCTGATGATAAGAAATCATAAAATCGTTAGGATTCAGGCTGTTTAAAACAATGTAACTATTAGTAGTCAAATCCACTGTGAAAGGTGGATTTTCAGAGCATACCAGCAAATCAACAGGGCTTGAGAAATCTGGAATTGGCTCAAAGTTGATGTACAAGCTTGAAGAAAAGTTGATTTGTGTACCATCACATTTGATGACACTCGCGGTTACGGAAACATGATCGTTGTCTTGAGGGCAGATTGTAATTGAATCTTGCGTTTCGTTCACCAGGGTCGCTCCGTTTAAAGACCATGTAAAACTATTTATCAGCGAGTTTCCGGAAGGAGAAAATTTCCAAGCTTCGTTTGTGGCATTCCAAGTTCCGGTATTTCTATCTGCTGGAAAAACAGCATTCGTGCCTGTTTGGTTTTGAATACCCATCAGTCCATTTCCAAAATTGGCATTTACGCAGGAAGTTCTTTTTTTTACAAAGATCTCAATTATGTTGGTGGTTTCATGAAGGATAATTTGAGAAGTCTGCAGGTCTGATGAGCTGCATTCGTAAAGAGGCAGTTCATTATAGTTGATTACGAAAACTCTATTCGGTGAAGTTCCTGCAGTATAGTAGTTTATGTTTTGAACAGCAGGATTCAGGCTGGCTGTTATGTCAGTATCTTGATAAACGCCGTAAATGGCATTTTTGATGGGGAAATTAACATCAGGAATTGCAGTGGTAAATGCAAATGGGCAAATATTGCTTGATTGATCAAACGCAACAACGCCGTTGGAGCCAATTGCTATATCCTGATAGGCATTACCATAAAAGCAAAAGGAAAAAGGCAACGATATATTATTAAATTGGTCGTCAAGATTCACATCAATCACGGTTCCACCTGTAAAACTGAACAACGGATTATAGTTGATACTGGTTGCAGTATAATCAGATGTGTTTTTTATATCTGTATAATTTGTGGTTAACGCAATGCAATCGCCATTGTTGCAGAGATTTCCGGGATTTACGATAGCAAAAGAAGGAATATTATCTTGGGCTTCAGCATAGAAAACAATAAAAAGAAAGGCAAAAAGTATTGTTTTTTTCATAATCGATCAATGTTTTAAATTCTAAAAGCTACAATTGTTTGATAATTTTTACTTAGGCTTATTCATTTACAAAAACCACGCTATGGCAGGCCACAACGGCTGCCGTTTCGGTTCTTAATCTTGTGTTACCCAAAGATACAGCAATGTAATTGTTTTCTAATGCCATTTTTATCTCTTTATCAGAAAAATCTCCTTCAGGACCAATCAGGATGGTAATATCTTCGCTTGGTTTCAAGATATCTTTCAATGATTTCTTTTCGGTTTCTTCGCAATGGGCAATCAGATTCAAGCCATCATTCTTGATTTTTATGAAATCTTTAAAGGAGATGGGCTCGTTTAATTTAGGGAGGTAATATTGCAACGATTGCTTCATGGCAGATTGGATGATCTTGTCGAAACGGTCCGTTTTTATAAATTTTCTTTCTGAATGGTCACAGATGACAGGTGTGATTTCGGAAATGCCCATTTCGGTTGCCTTTTCCAGAAACCATTCATAACGGTCGTTCATTTTTGTTGGAGCAACAGCCAGATGCAAATTATATTGTAATGGTTGGCTCTTCTCTGAAGAAACTATTTTAACGGAGCATTTCGTATCCATTGCAATGATGATTTCAGTTTTGAATAAAAAGCCTAGACCGTTGGTGACAAATAAGATGTCTCCTTGTTTTTTACGCATTACTTTAACAATGTGCTTGCTTTCTTCCTTGTCAAAAACAAAGCCTTCTGTATTTTCTGTAATAGTCGGATTGTAAAATAGTTGCATAGTTTTTTTAGAATTGGATTCTCGCTTTGGAAACTACCGAAGCATCTTCGAAAGTTTCCGCTAGGAATTTTTGATAACCTACAATTCCAATCATTGCAGCATTATCGGTTGTGTATTCAAATTTTGGAACAAAGGTTTTCCATCCGTATTTTTTTTCGGCTTCCTTCAAGGTGGTCCTGATGCCTGAATTGGCCGAAACCCCTCCGCCGATTGCAATTTGCCTGATTCCCGTTTCCTTTACCGCCAATTTCAATTTGTCCATCAAGATTTCAACGATCGTATGTTGGATGGAGGCACAAATATCATTGATGTTTTCTGAAATAAAATCAGGATTTTCAGCCACCTTCTTCTGTATGAAATATAAGATAGCCGTTTTCAAGCCGGAAAAACTAAAATCAAGGCCGGGCACTTTTGGTTTGGTAAAGGCAAAAGCTTTCGGATTTCCAAGTTGTGCATATTTATCCACCAATGGACCTCCTGGATAAGGCAATCCAAGAATTTTCGCACTCTTGTCAAAAGCTTCTCCAACCGCATCATCGGTGGTTTCTCCGATAATTTCCATATCAAAAAAATCATCCACCCTTACGATTTGCGTATGTCCGCCGGAAATGGTCAAGGCAAGAAAAGGGAAGGTCGGTTTCTCAAAGTCTTCCTCATCAATAAAATGTGCCAGGATATGGGCGTGCATATGGTTTACAGCGATCAGGGGAATGTTTAAAGCCAGTGAAAGTGACTTGGCGAAAGAGCTTCCAACCAAAAGTGACCCCATCAAACCGGGGCCCTGGGTAAAAGCAATCGCAGAAAGTTCTTCCTTCTTCAGATTTGCTTTCTTCAATGCGGCATCAATTACCGGAACAATATTCTGCTGATGGGCCCTTGAGGCTAGTTCAGGGACAACTCCTCCAAATTCATTGTGAATCAGTTGATTTGCAACAACATTCGAAAGTACCTTGTCGTTATTCAACACGGCCGCCGCCGTATCGTCGCAGGAACTTTCAATTGCCAATATAAAAACAGGCTTAGCAGGCATAAAAGGCACGAATTTTGAGTTATATTTGACTAAAAAATCTTTATTTTTACATCGATTACAAAAATAGAGATTTTTATTGAAGCTATCCCGTTTCCCTACGCAAAATAAATTTTTTGGAAAAAGTAAAAAAAGTATCAAGGTTTAGAAGATTTAAAAAAATAGTATTCCGGGTTTTGCTCGGGTTGATATTATTTTTGCTTGTATCTGGTATTTTACTTTCACTGCCTTTCGTGCAGACAAAAATTGGAGATTACGTTACCAATATGCTTAACGAGGATTTCGGGACGGACATCAATATAGAGCAGGTTTCGGTTTCAATTTTCGGTGGCGTGAAACTGAAGACGGTTATGATAAGGGACCACCATAAAGATACCCTGATTTTTGCCAATCGTATCAAGACCAATATCCTGGACATCAGCAAGGCCATCGATGGCGATTTACTTTTTGGTGATATCCGATTGGACGGATTGGTTTTTTATCTGAAAAACTACAAAGGTGAAGATGATACGAATCTGGATCGTTTTATTGCTCTTTTCGATGATGGGAAACCTTCTGTTTCCAAGAAGAAATTCCTGCTCCAGGCGAAGAATGCTTATTTCACGAACAGCCGTTTTACGGTTATTGATGAAAATATCAAAGTTCCGGTCACTGTAGATTTTACGAAACTGAATGCTTCGCTGAATAATTTCAAGATTTACGGTCCAGACGTTACAGCCAAGATAAACAAGATGTCTTTCAAGGACCATCGCGGCTTGTTTGTTGAAAACCTGAGTTCAAAATTCAGTTATTCAAAGACCAGTATCGTACTTGAAGATTTGGATTTGAAGACAAAAGAATCCTTCTTTAAAGGAAACGTCATATTGAAATACAGTCGAAAAGATTTTGCCGATTTCAACAACAGGGTGGTCTTTGATGTGAAAATTGATGAATCCAAGCTTGCTACAAATGACATCAGGTATTTTTACGACGAATTGGGGAAAAACCAAAAATTTGACTTGAAGGCGAAAATTGATGGAACCCTCAATGATATCACCTTCAAAAATTTAAAGCTTATTGACGAAAAGAAATCACAGATCATAGGAAACGTAAATTTCAAGAATCTTCTTGGTAAAGGAGAGCAGGAATTTTACATGAAGGGGAATTTCTATAAAGTGAGTTCAAATTACAATGATCTGGTAACATTGCTGCCCAATGTTCTTGGGAAAAAATTGCCAACGTCACTTCAAAATCTGGGACAATTCAACCTGGTCGGAACAATGGAGATCACAAAGAAGACAATAGTGACCGATTTTTTCATGTCAACTGTCATCGGAAATGTCAAATCCAATCTGGAGATGACCGATATCGATAATATTGACAACGCTTCCTATATTGGAAATGTAGAGTTGGATAATTTCAATATTGGTAACTTTCTGGGTGTGAAAGACATTGGAAAAGTGAGCCTGAATCTGGATGTTGATGGAAAGGGATTTACAAAGAAATATCTGAATACGCTTGTCAGCGGAAAAATTTCCAAGATCTATTACAACAAATATACGTACACGAACATAAACGTTGAAGGTAATTTCAAGACACCGCTGTTTCAAGGAAGGGTAAACATCAATGATCCCAATCTCTTTATGGATTTTGATGGCTTGGTCGATTTGAGCAAGAAGGACCTGCGCTATGATTTCCACACAAAAATTGATTATGCCGATTTGAAAAAGTTGAATTTTATGAAAGATTCAATCTCTGTTTTCAAGGGGGATATCGTGATGAATATTTCAGGAAACAATATTGACAATCTTGCCGGAATTGTGAAAATTTCTCAAACTGCTTATCAGAACCAAAAAGACAATTACATTTTTGATGATTTTACGCTTGAATCTTCGTTTGATGAAAACAGGGAAAGGACCATCACGATAAATTCTCCTGATATTATCGAGGGAAAATTGGTTGGAAAATTCAAGTTCGACCAGTTGTTGAAAATGGCTCAAAATGCTGCGGGAAGCCTGTACGCAAATTACGAGCCGTACAAGGTTTCAAAAGGGCAATACCTGAAGTTTAATTTCAGCGTTTACAATAAGATCATTGAAATCTTCTATCCCGGAATCGAAGTGGGGGCCAATACCTTTGTAAGGGGAAGCATCAATTCGGACAAGGATGAATTCAAGCTTGTTTTCAATTCTCCTGGAATCAAGGCTTTTGATAATTATTTTGACAAGATAAGGATTGATATCGATAATAAAAATCCACTCTATAATGCTTATGTCGAGATGGATACCATCAAGACCAAATATTATAAATTCTCAGAATTCAGCTTCATCAATGTAACGGCAAATGATACTTTATTTGCCAGAACTGAATTCAAAGGAGGTAAAAAGGCGGATGATTTTTACAATCTGAATTTCTATCATACGATCGACAAGCAAAACAACAGCGTGGTTGGATTGAAAAAATCGGAAGTGAAATTCAAGGATTACTTGTGGTTCTTGAATGAAGATGAAACGGATGACAATAAAGTCGTCTTTGACAAGAAGCTTAAAAATTTTGCCATTGAGAATTTTGTAATGACCCATGAAAATCAAAAGATTGAGTTGATGGGGAAATTAAGGGATTCAACTTTCAAGGATCTGCAACTGAATTTTGAAAATGTAAATCTGGGCAAAATATTACCGGCGGTTGACAGTCTTGAAGTGGCGGGGAATCTGAATGGAAAAATTGATTTCAAGCAGAATAATAATATTTACAGGCCTACTGCTTCAGTTCAGGTTGACAGCTTGTATGTGAATGATATTGATTTGGGAAATCTGAATGTCGATATTGCAGGAAACGACTCCTTCAGCAAATTCACAATTGATTCAAGTTTGGAAAACAAGAATGTAGAATCGTTCCTGGCGGAAGGAAGTTTTGTGATTGAAAACAAGCAGACTATAATGGATCTGGACCTGAGGTTCGACCAATTCAATATGGCGGCATTGAGCCCGCTCGGAGGAACGGTAATATCTAATATTCGGGGATTCGTTTCGGGAACATCCAATATTTCAGGAAGCTTGAATAATCCGGAAGTCAACGGCCGACTCTTTCTTGATGAAGCAGGCTTGAGGATTCCATATCTGAATGTTGATTTCGCCTTCAAGGAAAGTTCCATTATCGATCTGGCGGAAAATCAATTTATTTTCCAAAATGCAACTTTGGTGGACACAAAATACAAGACGGAAGGAAAAATAAATGGTGTAATCAGGCACAAGAATTTCTCCAAGTGGAATCTTGACCTGACCATCGACAGCAATAGGCTGCTTGCACTTGATACCAAGGATTCTGAAGACGCAGCCTATTATGGAACCGCGTTTATAGATGGAACTGCCAAGATTTCGGGACCGACAGACGGACTTTTCATAGAAGTCATAGCCGAATCCAAAAGTGGTACCCAGATCAAGATACCTATCAATAATGCAGAATCCGTAGGAAATAAAAGTTTCATGCATTTCTTGACACCAGAAGAAAAATACAATCTCCAGAAAGGGATTCTGGGGCAAATCAGGGATTACAAAGGATTGGAGTTGAAATTTGAATTGGATGTGACGCCTGAGGCTGAAATCGAAGTCATCCTGGACAGGGAAACGGGGCATGGAATGAAAGCGAAAGGAAACGGAACGCTTTTATTGGAAATCAACACGCTTGGAAAATTCAATATGGTTGGGGATTACCAGGTTTACGAAGGTTCTTATAATTTCCGTTACAGGGGGCTTATTGACAAGAGATTGGACGTTAAGAAATTCAGCACGATTGTGTGGGAAGGCGATCCGATGAGGGCACGTTTGAATCTTGAGGCGGTCTATAAAACTACGGCAAATCCTTCCGTGTTATTGGATAATCCTTCGGTAAACAGGAAAGTTCCCGTTGAAGTCGGAATTGGTATTACGGGAAGCTTGAGCAGTCCTGAACCGGATTTCAGTATCAATTTTCCAACCATCAGTTCGGTATTGAAGTCGGAAATACAAACCAAATTGAACGATAAGGATATCCGTCAGACGCAGGCACTGACCTTGTTGAGCACAGGAGGATTCCTGAGCGAGGAAGGGGTAAATCAAAGTGCCATCACCAGGAACCTTTTTGAAACAGCAGGTGGTATTTTTGATGATATCTTCCAGAATCCAGACGACAAGGTAAAAGTAGGACTTGATATTGTTTCAGCAGACAGGACACCGGGGAATGAAGCCGACGGTTCCGTAGGATTGACGGTTTCAACGCAGGTCAATGAACGGATTACGGTCAACGGTAAGGTTGGTGTTCCTGTGGGAGGCATCAATGAATCGGCAATCGTTGGAAATGTTGAAGTGCAATACAGGGTCAATGAAGATGGAAGTTTGAACCTTCGTGTTTTCAACAGGGAAAATGATATCAATTATATAGGAGAAGGAATTGGTTATACGCAGGGTATTGGTATTACGTATGAAGTCGATTTTGACACCTTCAAGGAATTGGTGAACAAGATCTTCAAGAACCATAAATTGGACAAGGTGAAGATTGAGGATGATATTATTCCTGATTCTGAAATTGCCCCAGAATATATGAATTTCCCTGAAAAGAAAAAGAAGACAGAAACAAAACCCAATGCCGAGGCAGTTCCTGCAAAAGAGGACTGATGATTCAATAATTCTACATTTGATCTATTTTTTACCGCGAATCCTAATTATTCGTAATTTTTCTACTATATTTTCTTTATAAACCCGCCTAATTTAAAAACTTATTAACGAAAACGTTTGAAATAAGTTACGTTTATTAAATTATTAATAACGTACGGTCTTTAGTTGCATATGTTTGTTAAATTAGCATTTTAATATATTAAAAAATGTCAAAAACAATAAAAAAAATCGGAGTTCTGACTTCTGGTGGTGATTCGCCTGGGATGAACGCTGCCATACGTTCTGTTGTTAGGACTTGTGCCTTTCACGGTATAGAATGCATCGGGATCTACCGTGGCTACCAAGGTATGATCGAAGGTGATTTCAAGGAAATGGGACCCCGTTCGGTAAACAATATCGTAAACAAGGGAGGAACAATTTTGAAATCGGCACGTTCAAAGGAATTTATGACACCTGAAGGCCGAAAAATTGCCCACGATCATTTGGTTAAAGCTGGCGTGGAAGCATTGGTGGTGATCGGTGGTGATGGAAGTTTTACCGGAGCTGAAGTTTTCAATAAGGAATATGGTTTTCCGGTAATGGGAATTCCAGGAACGATAGATAATGATATTTACGGCACAAGCCATACTCTGGGTTATGATACCGCTTTGAATACCGTAGTGGAATGCATCGACAAGATTCGCGATACGGCAAGTTCGCACAACCGTCTTTTCTTTGTGGAAGTCATGGGGCGTGATGCAGGACATATTGCCTTGAATGCTGGAATCGGCGCCGGAGCAGAAGAAATTCTTATTCCGGAGGAAGATCTGGGATTGGACAGGTTATTGGAATCACTTCAAAAGAGCAAGGCATCGGGTAAATCGTCAAGTATTGTTGTGGTTGCCGAAGGAGACAAGATGGGCAAAAATGTTTTCGAACTCAAAGATTACATCGAACAACATCTGCCGGAATACGACATCCGTGTTTCCGTACTGGGACATATGCAAAGAGGTGGAGCACCATCTTGTTATGACAGGGTGCTGGCAAGCAGGTTGGGTGTAAAGGCAGTTGAATCCATATTGGACGGAAAGTCAAACTATATGGTTGGAATCTTAAAGGACGTGGTGACCTTGACACCATTGGAGCAAGCCATCAAGGGGCACTACCCAATCGACAGGGAATTATTGAGAGTATCTGATATAATGTCAACATAAATATTTAAGGTTTAAAGTTTAAAAGTGAGGAAATTTAAACGTACAAGCTTTAGCAGCAATAAACAAACAATTAAATAATCGGTCTGAAGCACATGCTGATGGCCTAAAGCAACAAAAAATGTCAAAAGTAAAATTAGGAATTAACGGTTTTGGAAGAATTGGAAGAATTGTTTTCAGGGAAACTTTCAACAGAGATAACGTAGAGGTAGTTGCAATTAACGATTTGCTAGATGTGGATCACTTGGCTTACCTGTTAAAATATGATTCAGTTCACGGTCGTTTCAATGGAACCGTAGAAGTGAAAGAAGGAAAACTGTATGTAAACGGAAGAAATATCCGTATCACTGCCGAGAGAAATCCAGCAGACTTGAAATGGAACGAAGTGGATGTTGACGTAGTTGCTGAATGTACTGGTATCTTCACGACCATCGAAACTGCAAATGAGCACATCAAGGGTGGTGCGAAAAAAGTGATCATCTCAGCTCCATCAGCAGATGCACCAATGTTTGTAATGGGAGTAAACCACGAAACGGCAAAAGCTACGGATCTGGTAGTTTCCAATGCTTCTTGTACAACAAACTGCTTGGCTCCATTGGCCAAGGTGATCCACGATAATTTCGAGATCGTTGAAGGTTTGATGACAACGGTTCACGCAACAACTTCAACTCAGATGACAGCTGACGGACCTTCCAAGAAAGATTGGAGAGGCGGACGTGCTGCAAGCATCAATATCATTCCATCTTCAACAGGTGCTGCAAAAGCAGTTGGAAAAGTTATTCCGGCCTTGAATGGAAAATTGACGGGAATGTCTTTCCGTGTTCCTACTGCTGACGTTTCCGTAGTAGATTTGACGGTAAAAGTTGCGAAGGAGACTTCATACGAAGAAATCATGGCAGTCTTGAAAAAAGCTTCAGAAAATGAGTTGAAAGGAATTCTAGGATATACTGAAGATGCTGTTGTTTCTCAGGATTTTATTTCTGACAAGAGAACTTCAATCGTTGATGCAACTGCAGGAATTGGATTGAATTCATCTTTCTTCAAGATCGTATCATGGTACGATAATGAGTATGGATATTCAAGCAAATTGATTGATTTATCTGTGCATATCGCAGGTTTGAAATAATTTATATTTTTATAAAATCCCGTTGGTTTGTATTGACGGGATTTTTTTTATTATTTCAGAAGCAAATCGCTCGGGCATTTGTTCCGTGCATTTTCCGGCTTTCCGATGCAAATAAATTTATTGAGCATCTTTTCTTTGAAGAAAAGTAAAAATATTTTCACTGCAATCGGGGCTATCATTTGATCTTGAGGCATATTTGAAACCATTTGCCTTGCGATACCTAAACAAACTAACAAACCATAAATGAAACTATTAGTAGACAGTGGTTCCACAAAAGCAGATTGGATTGCATTAGATGATAATGGCAACAAATTGTTTACCACACAATCTTTGGGATTGAATCCTGAAGTTCTGGATAAGAAAGAAGTGCTTGATCGACTTGAGGATCGCTTCGATATTTATCAAAATAGAAAAGCAGTAACGCACCTTTATTTCTACGGTGCAGGATGCGGTACTGACAGGATGAAAAACTTTCTGGCGGATATCTTCAAGGAGTTTTTTACAAATGCAGAAATTAACGTCAAGGAAGATACCTATGCGGCAGCTTATGCAACCAATCCCACCAATGAGAAGGCAATTATTTCCATTCTTGGAACAGGTTCGAACTGCAGCTATTTTGACGGTGAGGAGTTGCACCAGAAAATTCAATCACTGGGCTATATGGCTATGGATGATTGCAGTGGCAACCGTTTTGGACGTTCTTTGATTCGTGCCTATCATTTTGGCAAGATGCCAAAACATCTTGCAGAAGAATTTGAAAAGGAATACGATCTTGATCCGGATACGATCAAGCATCATCTGTACAAGGAGCCAAATCCAAATGCTTATCTGGCAACATTTGCAAAGTTCTTGATCAAACACAAGGATGATGTTTTCATCAATGTTTTTGTGAAAAAGGCAATGCAGAAATTCGTTGACAATTACATCACGCAGTTCGAAAACTGTCGTGAAGTTCCAGTACACTTTGTAGGCTCCATCGCTTTTTACCTAAGAGATGAGTTGAAAACGGTTCTGGAGCAAAACGGACTGATATTAGGAAACGTTTTGCGCCGTCCTATTGATGGATTGATCCAATACCATTCTGTAAACTGATAACGTATGGAAATTGCTGTAATTGCGCACGATAGGATGAAGGCTGACATGGTGCAGTTTCTCAACAAGAACAAAGCATTGCTTATTGCCGAGAACATCTCCCTGATTGCAACCGGGACAACTGGATCCAAGGCAGAAAATGCTGGATTCAGGGTCCAAAAGATGCTTTCAGGACCTTTGGGTGGAGATGCGCAAATTGCAGCCCGGGTAGCTGAAGGAAAAACCCAGATGGTTTTGTTTTTTAAGGATCCCAACTCAAGCCATGCACACGAAGTGGATATCAATATGCTGATAAGGGTCTGCGACGTTCATAATGTTCCGTTGGCAACCAATGAAGCAACAGCACAATTGCTATTGAATGCAATTGCCTTATAGCAATAGAGTTTGTAAGAGGTTTTTAGTTTTACAGTGGATTGAAAGCTGATTACTCCTTGATGGCAATCATGGAAATTTCAACATTTACATTTTTTGGCAGGCAAGCCACTTGAACCGTTTCTCTTGCAGGAGCGGTTTTTTCGTTAAAATAACTTCCATAGACAGTATTGATTCTTGCAAAATCATTCATATCCATGATGAAGATTGAAGTCTTTACCACGTCTTCAAAAGTCATTCCGGCCGCTTCAAGAACCGCTTTCATATTTTCCATCACTTGTCTGGTCTCAACCTCGATAGTGTCTAGAACCAATTCCATTGAGGCTGGGTCAAGGGCAATTTGTCCGGATGTATAAAGGGTGCTGCCAACCAATATGGCTTGGTTGTAAGGTCCGATCGGAGCAGGTGCTTTCTCAGTATAAATTATTTTCTTCATGGTGTTTTGTTTGATAAATGATTTGGATGTTTTGTAAGTCTATCGGATTACCCTGTCAGGCTGTGTCCTTTTTTCCCATTTGATATCGCTCAGCATTCCGGATTTGATCCCGATAAAGAATCCCCAATAGGCATTTTCTCCAAATGGAGTCCAATTGAAGTCCATTCTCCAGCTCAATAGGTCCCTTTCAAATCGGAGCTGGGTGAAAGTCACACCATTTTGTACGAAATCATAACCGGTTGAAATACCGAATTTCCATTTCGGGCTCAGGTCCATGTTTCCAGAAATCATGACGGAATTCCCGGTAATTTCATTTTGTCGGGACATGTTTCCATAAGTGAGCGAATAGGCAAAGGTCAGGTCCCAGGGCAATTTGGTCTTGAAGAAACCGTCAAAGGCATCTTCTTCCCCTTTCTTTTCGTCATTTTCACCAAACTGGCTTCCTCTCCGGTCGCTGAAATCGGTATTGGTACCAAACAGATCATCTTCCCGTCCTCCATTTCGGGCGCCCTGCTCATTCTTGTTGCCACCTTTCTCATTGCCCTCGCTAGTCAGGGAGTAATTGATGGTAATGTTGGCACTTGTCATCCTGAAAAGACTTCCGCCATTGTCGATATTGTATTTGTTGATCCTCCTGTTGGCATTATTTAAGGCATAAGGGTCTAAAGTTGCTCCAAAATTGATGTTCATTTTTTCCTTGAACAAAAGCGTTCCACCGCTGACCCTTACAGGCGACCACGGCAATGAATCTGCTGCGATATTGTAGCTTGTGGAGAAATTCAAGTTGTTCAAAAGCATTACTTTTTTAGGCTCGGTCTTTGTAGAATCCCGATCGGTCACCTTTGCTTCAAAAGTATTGTTCAAGCTCAAGCCAACGTTGTTTGAATAATTTTGCCCCGGAACGCCGAATATTCCACCTTCAAATCGCGTATATTCTTTTTTCATTGTTCCGCTTGCATCGGTATCGTAAGTGTCCCAATACTTCTCGAAACTTGGTGTGTAGCTATAGGATACGGAAGGACGCATTACGTGTCTGATGGCTTGTATTTTCTTGTCCTCTCCTAGGTTGAAAGTACCGTAGATGGTTGTTCCGACACTGCTGGAAAACGAATAGGTCCTGAAAGCGTCAAAACCATTGACTTCTTTCTCTACGACTTCTCCTTTTTCGTAATCAAAATTTCGGTTGATTGTTTTCGTATACCAGACTTCGTTATAGTTTACTCCCGTGGAAACGCTGAAATGCTTGAAAACTTTAAAATTCGTGCTCAAGGGGATGGAGTGCTGCAAGCCGATTTTTGCATCACGGAACATTTCAGGTTTAAAAAACAAGGAGTCAGTCGTGGCAATCCTGTTTTCACCCCTTAAATTATATTGCAGGTTGATGTTCTTGAAAAAACCTTTCTTGGGTGCGTCTTCATCTGCAAACGGAAAAATCCTGTCAACACTCAATTGCAAAGTAGGCAAGGTCATGTTGATCTGCTGTGTTTGTGTGTTTTGCTGATGCGATGCCGTAAGCGACATGTTTACGGAAGGAACCGAATTAAAAGTTTTCGAATAGGAAACTGATGAATTCATCGTATTGTTGAGTCGGGAGCCAACATTTACCTGATTCAATGAATTCTGAAAATAAGTACTGCTACCTAGATTGACAGAAGCTGAAAATCGTGAATTGGGATTTGATTTTGCGTCCTGGGAATGAGACCATTGAATGTTATAGATGTTTGTTTTTGCGTAATCAGGAAAACCTCTTTCACTTGTGATTTGGTTTTCAAATCGGATATTTACATTGCCCCTGAACCTATAGCGCTTGGCATAACTGGATTCAAAACGAAGGGCATAACTTCCGTTGGTATAATAATCTCCGAGAAAAGTAAGGTCGTAATTATCGCTCAAAGCAAAATAATATCCACCATTCTGCAAGGAATAGCCTTGTCTTCTGGTGTCGGTAAAGGTAGGCATTATTACTCCCGACTGGCTTGTTTCGGTCATAGGGAAAAAGGCAAACGGAAGTCCGATAGGTGTTGGTACGTCCGCAATGACCATATTGGTGAGTCCGACTACAACTTTCTTTTTAGGGACAAATTTTGCTCTTCTTGCCAGGAAATAATATTCTGGATCGTCAATGTCTTCGGCAGTCGTGAACTTGACATTCTTCATGAAATAAACCGAATCATTTTCCTTTTTTGCTATTTCAGCAATGAAGTTAAGTTCGCCCTGCTTGCTTCTTGAATTCCAGATCAATACCTTCTTGGTTTTAAAATTGAATCGGATGGAATCTGGTTCTACTACATTGGAACCTTGCTTGAAAACAGGTCTTTGCACATAAGCTCCGGTGCTGTCCTTGATTCTACCGGCATAGACCTCATTCTTGGCATAATCCATCACGATTATTCCAGATTTCAATTCAACATCCTGGTAATACAGTTCCGCTTCGTTGTAGAGGGTAAGCAATTTATTTTTCTGATCTACTTTTTCGTAGTCAACTGCCTTTCGTTTTACGATTCCCTCGAGTGTCGATTTTTTTGGTTTTAAAGTATCAATGATTGTGGTATCTTGTACGACATTTGTCAATGGTTCGACGTCTGGAACGGCAATTTTTGAAGTATCTGTTTGTTTTTCAGGGGTAATGGCAATATTCTTTTTAGGTAACTCCTGGGAATAAATTTTTGAGGTTCCCAGTGTTAAAAAAATTGCTGATAAAACGATATGAAATAAGTTTGTACGCAAAGGTTTAAATGCTATTTTTGTAAAAATATGGCTCAATTTTTGAAGTGTCAAACTTAATATAATTTTTCATCAAAATAAGTACTTTTCGAAATTATAACCATAAGGTTTCTATTAAAATTAACTTTTATAAGAATTATGAATTCCACACACAAACTTAAATCTTTTCTTATCATACTTTTATGCTTCTTTTCAGCATTAACTTTTGGGCAATCAGGCAAATTTAAAGTTGTACTCGATGCAGGTCACGGAGGAAAGGATTTTGGTAATTCCCACCATGGTTTTGTAGAAAAGAAGATTGCTTTGGCCGTAGTATCAAAGCTAGGCAAAATTCTTGATAAAAATCCAAATGTAGATGTGGTTTATACGCGTGAAACCGATGTTTTCATTGAATTAAGAGAAAGGGCCAACATTGCCAACAAGATGAATGCGCATTTGTTCATATCGATTCACTGCAACGCCGTCAAGAATTTCGGGCCTTATGGTACTGAAACGTTTGTGATGGGTATGGACAGGAGTGCAATGAACCTGGAAATTGCCAAGAAAGAAAATCAGGTTATTGAAATGGAGGGCGACTATAAATTAAAGTATAAGGGATTCGATCCCAAATCTCCAGAAACTACTTTGGGTTTAAACCTATTGAAAGAGCAATATCTTGATCAGAGTATCAGCATTGCGGGTAAAATCCAGGAAGGATTTAGAACAGGATTGAAAAGAAAAAGCAGGGGTGTGAAACAAACGCCCCTGTGGGTTTTGGATGCCACGATCATGCCAGGAGTGTTGGTTGAGTTGGGTTTCTTGTCTAACAAGGAAGAAGGAGAATATTTGAATTCTGAAAAAGGACAGGATGAACTGGCCGAATCTATTGCAAATGCAATATTCAGTTACAAGAAGGAATATTTTGGCTCAGGAGATAACGAACCAGCGGTCGAAAAATATGTTCCAAAGAACGAGCCGGAAGAAAAAGAAGTGGCAACCAAAGAACCGGAAGTCAAAAAAGCAGAACCAAAGGAGACTCCCAAGGCTGATGCTCAAGGAGTAGTTTTCAAAGTCCAGATTTCTGCAAGTGGTAAAAAATTAGATCTCACACCCGCCAATTTCAAGGGTTTGAACAATTTATCCATAGCAACTGATAACGGAACTTTGTTCAAATATATGTATGGCAATACATCAGATTACAACGTTGCAAAGCAAAATTTAGCAGAAGCGAAAGCAAAAGGATTCGATTCTGCCTATATAATTGCATTTAAAGACGGAAAAAAAGTAAATTTGCAAGATGTTATTAAAAACTAAATAAGGCTTGGTTTCTGATATTTTATTTTAAATTTGATAAAAAACGCTATACTTTGAAAATTACAAGAGAGATTAAAACAGCTATATTGGTAATTGCTTCAATATTACTATTTATTTGGGGATACAGTTTTTTAAGAGGAAGTGACCTGCTTTCCAATTACAGGACCTTTTATGTTGAATTCGACAATGTGGAAGGGCTTTCTCCTTCAGCACCGGTTACCATCAGCGGACTTGCTGTTGGAAAGGTAACGGCAATCACACTTCATCACGAGACTGCAAAACTTACAGTTGAAATCCAGATTAAAAGTGATTTTCCTATTTCAAAGTCAAGTATCGTAAATCTTTATGAGCCTGGTTTTATTGGGGGAAAACAACTGCAGATTATTCCAAACCTTGAAGATAAATCAGAAGCAGAAACCGGTGACAGGCTGAAAAGTGCAGTGGTTCCTGGAATGATAAGTGCCTTTGGAGATAAATTGGCTCCCGTTCAAAAGAAGGTGGAATTGGTCTTGGTCAGTGCAGATTCGCTTATCAACAACTTGAATGATGTCCTGGATGCCAAAACAAAGAGGAATCTGAAATCCAGCATAGAGAATCTTAATGAAACGATGGCGCAATTCAGCAAGACGACCAAGAGCATCAACCAGATGTTGGATGCCAATAAAGGCAAGGTGGATGGAATCGTTACCAATTTCAGCAATATTTCATCCAATTTTTCTAAAGTATCGGATACTATCGCAAAAGCAAAATTAGGCCAGGCCATAAGAGATTTGGAAAAAACACTTGACGGCGTAAACAAGGTTGTGGCGGATTTGGAAAAAGGAAAAGGTACGATGGGCAAGCTTTTGAAAGACGAGACCTTGTATAATAATTTCAACAAGACCTCGAAAGAATTGGAATTATTACTGCAGGATTTACGACTGAACCCAACAAGATACATCAATGTCTCCCTTTTTGGCAAGAAGAACAAGCCTTATGTGGCCCCAAAGGTTGCGGATACGATAAAGTAAAAATAAGTATATGAGTTATTTAGATAATATATTTTTTGCTATCATCCTTGTTTTAGGAATAGGGTATTTTACTTTAAATATAAAAAAGGTCCTTCGCAATATCAAGTTGGGGAGAGCTGTCAATCGTTCAAACAATCCTTCTGAAAGATGGAAGAACATGGCAATGATTGCCCTCGGTCAGTCTAAAATGGTCAAAAGACCTGTTGCGGGAATCTTACACATTATAGTTTACCTGGGATTTGTGATCATCAATATAGAAGTAATCGAAATCATAATTGATGGGCTTTTCGGGACGCACAGGGTATTGGGATTTATGGGCGTTTTCTATGACATCTTGATTGGTTCATTCGAAATATTGGCTGCTTTGGTCCTGGTTTCCGTTATAATCTTTTATGGAAGAAGGAACTTTATCAAGCTGAAAAGGTTCATACATTCTGATTTGAAAGGATGGCCAAAGAGTGACGCCAATTATATTTTGTATTTCGAAGTTGTCTTGATGACTTTGTTTTTACTGATGAATGCTGCCGATTATCATTTGCAGAACGTCAGCGGCGGTTTTATGGATTTTCATCCCGCAGGTTCCTTTCCTGTAAGCCAATACATTTCAACTTTGTTCGATGGTGTTTCAAACGGAACAGTTTATATCATTGAAAGGGCGGCCTGGTGGTTGCATATCGTAGGAATTTTGATCTTCCTTAATTATTTGTATTTCTCAAAGCACTTGCACATCCTGCTTGCTTTCCCAAATACGTATTTTGCTGATTTGAATCCCAAAGGGCAATTTGACAACCTGGAATCCGTTACAAATGAGGTGAAATTAATGATGGATCCAAATGCAGACCCATTTGCTGCAGCTCCAGCTGATGCAGATGCCGTTCCTTCAAAATTTGGTGCGAATGATGTCCAAGATCTCAACTGGGTGCAATTATTGAATGCCTATACCTGTACAGAATGCGGGCGTTGCACGTCAGCCTGTCCTGCGAATATAACCGGCAAGAAATTGTCTCCTCGTAAGATCATGATGGACACAAGGGATCGATTGGTTGAAGTGGGAAATAATATCGACGCAAACAAAGGTGTCTTTGTTCCCGATAATAAAGCGCTCCTGAACGATTATATCACGGCGGAAGAACTTTGGGCTTGTACATCTTGCAACGCCTGCGTTGAAGAATGTCCGGTAAATATCAGTCCGCTTTCTATTATTATGGACATGCGACGTTATCTGGTAATGGAACAAAGTGCTGCTCCAATGTCGTTGAATGCCATGATGACAAATGTTGAGAACAATGGTGCTCCTTGGCAATACAGCCAGCAGGACCGCCTGAACTGGAAGAATGAAAATTAATATATACAATATAAAAATTCTCTTATAAGTGAGATTAAGGGTGTTTTTAATTTCAAATCAAAAATAAATTAGAAACAAGACGAAAATGAAAACTGAAGATTTAGACAAGCAATTGGTTACAGCCACTGAAAACGGACATACAATCAGTCCAGTATTGCCTGAAGGAGTGAAAAATTATCTGATTGATATCGATGGTACCGTTTGTGATGACATTCCAAATGAAGAACCGGAGAGAATGCTGACTGCTGAATTGTATCCAGATGCATTGATCACATTGAATAAATGGTACGATGAAGGCCATATCATCTTCTTTTTTACATCAAGGACTGAAGCGCACAGGGAATATACAGAAACTTGGTTGAAGAAACACGGTTTCAAATACCACGGAATTGTTTTCGGAAAACCACGTGGAGGAAATTACCATTGGATTGATAATCATTTGGTCAAGGCTACCCGTTACAGGGGAAAGTTTACCGATTTAGTAGATAAGGAAGTTACGATTCAAGTTTTTGATGACGAACACCACGAATAATTTCAGGTCAGGTACAAACCCTGAAGTCTGAAATCTAAATTCTAAAATTATATGTCAGAGATTTTAAATGTGCCAACAATGGCCGAAATGCTTGCAGAAGGAAAACAGCCAGAAGTATTGTTCTGGGTAGGTTGTGCAGGAAGTTTTGACGACAGGGCAAAAAAGATAACAAAAGCATTCGTTCGGATCTTGAACCGTTCCAATGTTCCCTTCGCTGTTTTGGGAACAGAGGAAAGCTGCACGGGTGATCCTGCAAAAAGAGCTGGAAACGAGTTTTTGTTTCAGATGCAGGCAATGATGAACATTGAGGTTCTGAATGCCTATGAAGCTAAAAAGATTGTTACCGCCTGTCCGCATTGTTTCAATACATTGAAAAATGAATACCCTGAATTAGGCGGAAAATATGAAGTGGTTCATCATACGCAATTTTTAAAGTCTTTGCTGGATGATGGAAGATTGACCATAGAAGGCGGACAATTTAAAGGAAAAAGGATTACTTTTCATGATCCCTGCTATCTTGGAAGAGCCAATAATGTTTATGAAGCACCGAGAGAATTGATCCAGAAATTAGATGCCGAGTTGGTCGAAATGAAGCGTTCAAAAGCAAATGGCTTATGCTGTGGTGCCGGTGGCGCTCAAATGTTCAAGGATGCGGAACCTGGCAATAAGGAGGTTTTCATTGAAAGAACCGAGGATGCCCTGCAAACCGAACCCCAGTTTATTGCTGCTGGTTGTCCGTTTTGCAATACCATGCTTACTGATGGCGTAAAAAATAAAGAAAAAGAAGGCGAGATCAAAGTGATGGATGTAGCCGAATTAATTGCAAATGCACAAGACCTGTAGTTTAAAAACTTCAACGTAAAAAGGGGCTTGATTACAAGCATTCAAGAATCTGAATTCAAAAATCATAAATCTAAAATCATGTACGTTCCATTCGAAAATCTGCCAGAAGAATCAAGAATCTGGATATACCAATCCAACAGAAAATTTTCTGAACAGGAATTTGCAGAAATTGAAAAAGATTTGCAAGTCTTTGTAGAAAATTGGGCTGCCCATGGAACAGGACTAGAAGCTTCATTCCAATTGAAATACAATCGTTTTATAATCTTGGCCGTAAACCAGGAAGCCCAGGCAGCTACAGGATGCTCGATAGATGCATCGGTTGCTTTCATCCAAAGTTTGGAGAAAAAATACGATGTGGATTTATTGGACAAGATGAACGTTACGTTCAAGCTGGGGGAACACGTTGCCCACAAGCCGCTTATTGATTTCAAGAAGATGGCCAAGGACAAGGCAGTTACAGGAAACACAATTGTTTTCAATAACTTGGTAAACAATATCGCAGAATACAACGAATCGTGGGAAGTTCCTGCTGCAGACAGCTGGCACAGTCGTTTTTTCTAAAATCTCTTTCGATGAAATATTTCATTCTCGTCCTTTTATTTATTAGTCAGATTTCGCTTGCGCAAAAAAATCGCAGAACCGAACAATCTGTTTGGGTGGATAGTGTTTACAATCAGATGTCTTTTGATGAAAGGGTTGGCCAGCTGTTTATGGTTGCCGCTTATTCAAACAAGGATACCGTTCACACGAATGCCATCGATAAACTGATTGCTAATTACAAGATTGGAGGATTGATATTCTTTCAAGGAGGTCCTTATCGTCAAGCAAGATTGACAAATCAATACCAATCTAAATCAAAATTACCATTGTTCATAGGCATCGATGCCGAATGGGGCTTGGCAATGCGTTTGGATTCCGTAAATCGTTTTCCTTGGAACATGACCTTAGGAGCCATCCAGGATAATAGATTGATAGAGAAAGTAGGAGAGGAGTACGGAAAGCAGAGCAAGAGAATGGGCATCCAGTTCAATTTTGCACCTGTTTTGGACATCAATACCAATCCACTGAACCCAATTATCGGGAACAGGTCTTTTGGAGAAGATAAATTCAATGTAACCGAAAAAGCATTATCCTTGATGAAAGGAATCCAGCGGGAAGGTGTTTTTGCAACCGGAAAGCATTTCCCTGGCCACGGAGCAACTGAAACGGATTCACATCATACTTTGCCTGTGGTAAATTTTACCAAGGAAAGAATCGACGATGTGGAATTTTATCCCTACAAGAAATTATTCAAAGAAGGTCTGGCTTCCGTTATGGTGGCCCATCTGAATGTCCCAAGCTTGGAGCCGAGAGAAAATTATCCTTCCTCCATATCGTATAATATCGTAACGAATATTCTTCAAAAGCAATTGGGTTTCGAGGGGCTGATTTTTACAGACGCCTTGAACATGAAAGGGGCGAGCAATTTCAAGCAGCCTGGAGAAATTGATTTGGAAGCTTTATTGGCAGGCAATGACGTTTTGCTTTTTGCCGAAAATGTTCCCGTTGCCTTGGAAAAGATCTGCGTGGCTTATCAGGATACTATTTTGTCAGAAGAACGGTTGGCACATTCCGTAAAGAAGATCCTCCAGTTCAAATACAAAGCCGGGCTGGATAAATACAGGCCCATCGACACGAAAAACTTATTCAGTGATGTAAATCCTGTTGCCAACATTGCCCTGCAGTATGAATTGTATGAGAATGCGGTGACCGTTTTGAGGAATGAAGAGTCAATATTGCCAATAAGGGATATTGAAAATGAAAAGATCGCGTATGTGAAATTAGGAGATGATGGCAATAGTTCCTTCCTGGCAACCTTGAAGCAATATACGGAAGTCACCGAAATTTCAGATCCAAATATCGATACATTATTGATCAAGCTCAAGGATTATTCCAAGGTAATTGTGGGATTTCACAAGGCGGACGGAGCTTGGAAAAAACACGATTTCAAGTCCGATGAATTGGCAAGGTTGGATTCGATTGCAAAACATAAGAAAGTGATCTTGGACGTTTTTGCAAAACCCTATTCGCTTTTGCCGATCACTAATTTCAGCAATATAGAAGGATTGATCGTTTCATATCAGAATACTGATGTCTCACAAATAGTATCCGGACAGTTGATCTTTGGTGCTTTTGAAGCAAAAGGGAAATTACCTGTTTCCATTAATAATTCGTTTAAAGTCAATGACGGATTAAAAACTGAAAAGTTGGATCTCCTCGGGTTTACAGCTCCTGAAAATGTTGGAGTCAGTTCTGCCATCCTATCCAAGATTGACAAGATTGCACAAAAAGCAATCGATGCCAAAATGACTCCGGGTGCACAAATACTCGTTGCGAGAAAAGGAAAAGTGATCTATCAGAAATCTTTCGGTTTTCATACATATGATAAGGTAACGAAGGTAAAGAATGATGATATCTATGATGTTGCCTCGTTGACCAAGATCCTTTCAACATTGCCAAATGTGATGCAGTTGTTTGACAAGGACAAAGTAGAACTGGATACAAGATTGGGCAAGATGCTGCCTCTATTCAATGATTCTGATAAAAAGAATACCACGTTCAAGGATTTGTTGTCGCATCAGGCAAGATTGCAGGCATGGATTCCTTTCTACAAGGAAACACTTGACAAGGATCAGAAACCAAGCGGTAAGTATTATAAAAAGATTGCCGATTCACAGTTTTCTATTCAAGTTGCCGACAGCCTCTTCATAAGAAATGACTATCACGATACGATAATGGAGGCGATTGCCAAAAGCAAGCTATTGCCCAAAAAAGAATACAAATACAGTGATTTCACTTTTATCATCTTGAAGGACTATCTTGAAAAAACTACACATCAGACATTGGATGTCCTGAGCTTCAAAAACTTTTTCAAGCCTCTTGGGATGAACAATACGCTGTATAATCCATTACAGAAGATCGCCAAGGATAGAATTCCTCCAACAGAAACCGATACTTATTTCAGATACCAGACCATTCAAGGGTATGTACACGATATGGAAGCCGCAATGGAAGGCGGCGTGGCAGGACATGCTGGAATTTTCTCCAATTCGATTGACGTGGCCAAGATGATGCAGATGTATCTCCAGAAAGGAAAATATGCAGGAAGGCGATACTTTTCTGAAAACACTTTCAATACATTCAACACCTGTCATTTCTGTAGCGAAGGAAATAGGAGAGGACTGGGATTTGACAAGCAGCAGCTTCCGGGTACTTCCGGACCAACTTGTGGATGTGCTTCAGCTTCCAGTTTTGGCCATACCGGATTTACCGGAACGATTGCTTGGGCTGATCCTGATCAAGAGCTGGTCTATATTTTTCTATCGAACAGGACTTTCCCTGATTCAAACAAGCCTAATGCCTTATCGAAGGAAAATATCAGGGAGGACATCCAGAAAGTTATTTACGAGGCGATCAAGAATTGATCATAAAGTTAATTTCATCTAAATACCGCCACTGCAATTGCTATTTTCGTTAATTTTGTTGTACTAAAAAACAAAAATGAAAATAGCAATTGTTTGTTATCCAACCTTCGGAGGTAGTGGTGTGGTTGCCACGGAATTAGGGTTAGAATTAGCCCGCAGGGGTCACGAGATACACTTCATAACCTACAGCCAGCCCGTTCGTTTGGCACTTCTGAATCCAAATGTGCACTATCACGAGGTAAACGTTCCTGAATATCCATTGTTCCACTATCAACCGTATGAATTGGCCTTGTCAAGCAAATTGGTCGATATGGTGAAACTGTACAAGATAGAGTTATTGCACGTTCACTATGCCATTCCCCACGCTTATGCAGGATATATGGCAAAACAGATGTTGAAGGACGAAGGGATTGATATTCCAATGGTCACAACGCTTCACGGTACCGATATCACTTTGGTGGGCAATCATCCGTTTTACAAACCAGCGGTAACGTTCAGCATCAATAAATCGGATATTGTAACGTCAGTTTCTCAAAGTCTTAAAGACGATACGATGAAACTATTCAATATCAAGAAAGACATTACCGTGATTCCTAATTTCATCGAGCTTGATAAAAATATCAATGATGCAAGCATTCCGTGCCGTCGTTCGGTCATGGCGAAGGAAAATGAGAGGATCATTACGCATATAAGCAATTTCCGAAAGGTAAAACGCATTCCGGACATCATCAAGATTTTCTATAAGATCCAACAGCAAATTCCTGCAAAGTTGATGATGGTCGGGGATGGTCCTGAAAAAGAAAAGGCTGAAACCTTATGTGCAGAATTAGGGATTACTGACAAAGTTATCTTCTTTGGAAACAGTAATGAAATCGATAGGATCCTAAGCTATACCGATTTGTTCCTGCTTCCATCGGAAACCGAAAGTTTTGGTTTGGCAGCATTGGAGGCAATGGCTTGGGGAATTCCAGTAATTTCTAGTAATTCCGGAGGCTTGCCTGAAGTGAATTTCGAAGGCATATCAGGCTATTTGAGCAATGTGGGCAATACGGATGAAATGGCAGAAAATGCAGTAAGAATTTTGAATGATGATGCAATTTTGGCTGAATTCAAAAGCAATGCATTGTCCGTTGCAAAACAATTTGACATCAAGAACATATTGCCGTTGTATGAAGCTTTGTATGAAAAGGCTTTGGAGAGGCAAACGGTTTAATGTCAGCAATAAATAAGTAACCCCCAAATTAATAAATTGAAAATGAAAAAGTTATTGATAATCCCGATAATTGCAATGATGGCATCCTGCAATTGCAAAAAAGAAGCTGCAGGGGAAGAAAAAGGATCTTCAAGGCAGCCAACGTTTGAAGTGCTGAGTGAATCTGCTTACCAAGGCAGGGAAAACGAATCTTTTGAAATAGTTAAAGACAAGGCGACTCTTGAAGCGCTTTATCAATCTGTGAATATTGAGAATGTACCAGTGATTGATTTTACACAACAGCGGGTGGTAGCTTTATTCCTGGGGCAAAAAAATTCCGGAGGCCACGCGATAAAAGTAAAGAATGTTACTGAGAAGGATAACAAGGTTTATGTTGAAGTAGAAAAACTTGGCCCAAAACCGGGAGAAAATGCCACCATGGCGATTACGAATCCTTACACCATCGTAAAGATTAATTCAAACAAGGAAATTGTTGTCAATAAATAATTTTTTTACAAACGAGCATAAAAAAACATCCGCCATAAAGCGGATGTTTTTATTTTATAGAAATTGTATGTGATTAGAATCTATATCTGATCCCTAGAGCGATGTCCGGACCAAAGCTATCATTTCTCCAATCGTCAGATCCAAAGTGAACCTCAGGTCTGAAATCTAGAGATATTTGCAACGGAAAGTCAAATACATATTCGATACCGATATCTCCGGCAGCAAATACTCCCAGACCACTATCATCCGCTCCAGCATGATCGTAGCTCCAGCTTGTTAAACCACCACCTACACCTGCATACCAGTTGAAACCTCCTTCAATGTTCCAAACCCATTGGTATACACCTGTCAGTTTCAAAGCATCCACGTGATTGCTGGTTCTCCAACCCAAATCTAATTCAAGACGATTGTTATCGCCCAAACCTCTCTGGTAAGAAATTTCTCCACCAAAACCATCATTATCTCCAACACGGATACCTAATGCATTCTTTGAGATTTCCTGAGCTTGTGCTGTGAATGCCAAACCGATTAGCATAATAGCTGATAAGATTACTTTTTTCATAATTTTTGTTTTAAATGATTTTAGCAAAGTACGCAAATAACAAGCCAAAAAACCAGTAAAAAACTATCAAGATTAAACACAAAACTTATAAGATTTCCTAGTTTGCCGGGGCTGAAGTATAATCATCAAGATATTCTTTTATATTTTGACTTCCAGATGATGGAATAGGAAGCGGAACATCTTGATTGGCTAGTTCGTATTGGATTTCTGTATTGCTGTAAATCATTCCAACATTTTTGGCATAATATTGTGTAGAAATCAAAACGTCCTGTTCATTGATCAGATTAAAAGGAAAATCCATTCCTTGAAAGGAGGCGACACCTACAACAGTTAAATTTACAATAATCTTTACAACCTTGACATCTTGATAAGTTCCGTAATTTGGCACATTGAAACTGGCCAGCGATTCTTGAAAAACAGACTTCATTGTGTAGCTGAAAGTCAGAGGAATATCCTCATATTGATAATTTAAAGTTCCCGAAAAAGAACCCAATTGTTCATTGTCAGCTGCACTTTCTTTGAAAATTACAAAATCAGAAACGGCCAGGTTTATAGGAAAGCCTTCAAGCAGGTTTATGTTTGTTGAGCCGGATACCAATAATTTATCGCCACTTTTTCTGATACCGTTTCCTGCCAACGAACTAGAGAAGAAACCATAGGCAAGTTCCTTGGTTTTAAATTTCTTGTAGGAAGTGCTGTTGATTGTCGTATCATTGGCAACATACAGGGAATCACGTCCAGGGAATTCGCCATTTACGTCATACACCCAGAACTGTCCATTCTCTACAGGAAAATAATTGGTTTCGGTGGTAGTATCAGGCGTGCTGTCATCATCGGAAGAACATGAAGTAAGGAAAGCCATCACTAGGACAGCAATAAAATAATATTGTTTCATAATTTTAGGATTAATTAAGAAGCGAATATAATAATTTTTACTCTTTGGCAAACAAGAAAGAGGACACAAGTTGCTGGCTGAATTTGGTTTCCATTTCAAAGTAGTCTTCTTCGATATGAAAATAATCCTCCTCATATCTGTATAATTTCCAACGTTTTCTGTTGTATTCAAGTGCGGTAAGGTTTTCAATCCAGTCGCCAGAGTTCAAATACATCGTATTGCCATTCTTGTTCTCTTTCCTCAATATCTTCGGTTCATGGATGTGCCCGCAAATCACATAATCGTATTTGTTTTCAATGGCCAGATCGGTTGCTGTAGTCTCAAAATCCGAAATATGCTTCACCGCCTTCTTCACGCTGGCTTTTATCTTTTTTGAAAATGAATAAGGTTCCCTGCCCAATTTGTTCAGGCACCAATTCACAAATCGGTTGATCAAGATCAAATAATCATAGCCCAGACCACCCAGTTTTGCAATCCATTTGGAGTGCTGGACCGAAGCATCAAAAACATCCCCGTGAAAAATCCATGCCTTTTTCTCATCCAATTCCAGCACCAATTTGTCGACCACGCTAAAATTCCCCATATGTGCATCACTGAATTTCCGAAGCATCTCATCGTGATTTCCAGTAATGTAATACACCTTTGTACCCTTCGATGCAAAATCAATCAATTTCTTCACCACTTTTAAATGGGCTTTCGGGAAGTAGGATTTACGGAACTGCCAGATGTCAATGATATCACCATTCAAGACCAATATTTTCGGTTTTATTGAGCATAGATATTGGTACAGCTCCTTGGCATGGCAGCCAAAAGTTCCCAGATGGACATCAGAAATGACCACCAGTTCAACGTGTCTCTTTTTCAATTTGGATCAATTTGAAGTTTAACAAATTAACCATTCACCTATTAATTGAAATTAAAATCAAGGTTAAGAAAATGATTTATTTTTGCTAATCGGCTGCATTTTTGAGTTTTATAATGCAAATTCCAAATGCAGTGCTTATTGTTTAATTTGAAGATGAAAATAAAGTTCCAGGATATTCTCGTGCGGAATTTAGGGCACGGCAACAAACGGCGATTAAAGACTGGTATTTAATACTGGACACTGAAAACTTTCAACTTCTAACTTTTAATTCTATATTTGTTCAAAACAATAAAAAAATGGCCGGAAACAGCTACGGAACACTATACAGGATAACCACTTTTGGAGAATCCCATGGCGAGGCCTTGGGCGGAATCATAGACGGCTGCCCCTCAGGAATCGAACTGGATATTGAAGCAATCCAATACGAGATGTCAAGAAGAAAACCAGGACAGTCTGCCATCGTAACCCAAAGAAAAGAGGACGACGAAGTGCAATTCCTTTCAGGGATCTTCGAAGGAAAGACTACAGGAACTCCTATCGGATTTATAATTCCCAACACCAATCAAAAGTCAGACGATTATTCCCATATCAAGGATTCCTATCGTCCCAGTCACGCCGATTATGTATACGAGCAAAAATATGGCCTCCGTGATTATCGTGGAGGAGGAAGAAGTTCGGCACGGGAAACGGCAAGCAGGGTAGTGGCAGGAGCAGTTGCAAAACAAGTATTAAAGGATATAAAAATCAATGCCTTTGTTTCCTCCGTAGGCGATATTTTTATTGACAAGCCTTACCAAGCGCTGGATTTTTCTAAGACTGAAAGCAATCCGGTTCGTTGTCCGGATGAAGCCACAGCCCAAAAAATGGAAGAATATATAAGGGAAATCCGCAAGCAGGGAGATACTGTTGGCGGAACCATTACTTGTGTCCTGCAAAATGTTCCTATTGGTTTGGGCGAACCTGTATTTGATAAATTACATGCCGAATTGGGGAAGGCGATGCTCTCTATAAATGCTGTAAAAGGCTTCGAATACGGAAGCGGGTTTTGTGGCGCCAAGATGAAAGGAAGCGAACACAACGACCTTTATAATCCTGATGGAACTACAAGATCCAATCTTTCAGGAGGTATCCAGGGAGGTATATCAAACGGAATGGACATCTATTTCCGGGTTGCCTTCAAGCCCGTTGCAACCATTATGCAAAAACAGGAGACTATTGACAATCAAGGCAACATTGTAGAAATGCATGGAAAGGGACGTCATGATCCTTGTGTAGTTCCAAGGGCTGTTCCCATTGTTGAAGCGATGGCCGCAATTGTCCTGGCCGATTTTTACCTGATTAATAAAACGTACAAATAACCAATCAAGAATGATTTACGATTCTTAAAACCATACTATATGTTCAAATCTAAAATTAGTGTTGTTACTTTTTTTTCTGTTTTAATTGCCTTGATAATTACCTTGTTGTACGAGTTTGACATCGTTTCGTTCAATAATCAATTCATGATGATTGTTCGTTGGGCTGTTGCAGTATTGCTGATCACAAACGCATTGGAGAAAAAAAATCTGACCACTTGGATTTTGACCAGTATGATTTTGGGAATCTTCATAGGAGTAGATTTTCCGAATTTTGCTGCGGCACTGCAGCCGTTGAGCAGTGGTTTCATAAAATTGGTAAAAACCATTGTCGGGCCTATATTGTTCGCAACGCTGGTTTATGGAATAGCGGGACATTCGGATCTGAAACAGGTGGGAAGGATGGCCTGGAAATCGATGCTTTATTTTTTCTGTGCCACGACATGTGCCATTTTCATAGGTTTGGCCGCCATCAACATTACCCAGGCAGGTGTTGGAATTGACATTGCCAACATGCCTCAAGAAGAATTGCCAGCAGTGACCAAAAGCAACACTATTCTGGAATCCTTGCCAGAGCATGTTCACGGGGTTTATAAGTTCACGAGCTTTTTCAAGGATTTGTTTCCTGAAAATATTGTAAAATCGATCTACGAAAATCAAGTATTGCAGATTGTTGTCTTTTCAGTCCTGTTCGGGATTGGCCTGGCATTGGTGGAAGAAAAAAAGCGAAAGCCTTTGGTGGATTTCACGGAAAGTTTGTCTGAAACCATGTTCAAGTTTACCAACCTTATCATGTATTTTGCTCCAATTGGAGTAGGTGCTGCAATGGCTTATACGGTAGGACACTTGGGTGTTGACATACTCAAGAACCTGTTCATGTTGCTTGGAACTTTATATTTGGCATTAACCTTTTTCCTTTTATTGGTATTGCTGCCTGTCGCACTGTATTTGAAAATACCGGTCAAGCGTTTCATAATGGCGATCAAGGAACCCGTCTCTATTGCTTTTGCCACGACAAGTTCGGATGCGGCATTGCCGAAAGCAATGAGTGCGATGGAAAAATTTGGAGTACCGCGAAAAATTGTCTCGTTTGTAATTCCAACAGGATACAGCTTTAATCTCGACGGGACATCCTTGTATCTATCATTGGCTTCAATATTTGTTGCACAGGCTGCCGGAATTGATTTGAGTTTTGGCGAGCAATTGATTATCGCTTTTACCCTGATGATTACTTCCAAGGGAGTGGCGGCAGTACCAAGGGCCTCCCTTATTATTTTGATTGCAACAGCCGATCAATTCGGTCTTCCTGTTTTTGTAATTGCTGCAATCCTAGGCATTGATGAACTGATGGATATGGCCAGGACCTCGGTAAATGTCATCGGGAATTGCTTGGCAACGGTTGTCGTTGCAAAATGGGAAGGAGAATTTGATGAAGAAGCCCCGTTCAGGGATTAGCAATGCTCTTTAGCCCGCACTAATATTTCGCCATATGGATTTTATTAATGAATTTGCCATGTTTTTTGATTCCAATCTGGTAAATAGTGTGAAATGCTTGTTTTTTATCGATTTATTTTTAATAATTTAACTTTAAAAATTTAAAAAGTAAGTTTTTTTATATAAATTTGTTTTAATCTTAAAAATAAAATTATGAAAAAATTATTACTTTTTATGAGTTTGGCATTAACGGGCCAAACTTTTGCTCAGTTTTCTCAAAGTTTTGAGGGAGCGACCACAACTCCTGCAGGATGGACCGTTATTACGGGTGGAGATGCGAATAGTTGGCAGATCGTAGATCTATCTACCAGTTATGGACTTCAGTCTCAAAATGGGACAAATTGTTATTCGATTACTTACGGCGCTACCGCTCATAATGATTTTTTAGTAACGCCGCAGTTTAATGTTGCAGTGGGGTCAACAGATAAATTAACTTTTTGGGGAAGAAGCAGGGATGCAAACTATCCTGAAACCATATCAGTAAAAGCTTCAACAACTACAGCTACGGCAGCAGCTTTTACAACGGTACTTGCAGCGTCCATAGCACCTGTTAGTGGCACAAATTTTTATAAATATACTATAGATTTGGCTTCCTTGGCCGGACAGAATGTATATGTAGGTTTTCACAGTACAACAACGGACAAGTTTGTTTTTGATATAGACAATGTCGTGCTGGGTACCACGGCAACTTGTGTCGAGCCTGTCAGTCCACTTGCTTTTTCAGCAGTAAGTACTACATCCTTGACGTTGGCTTGGACCGCCGCGACTCCTGCACCAGCAGAAGGGTATGATATTTACTATTCCTCTTCTCCAATTCCTCCTACAAACGGTACGGCCGCAAATCTATCAGTTGGGGCGAATGTTGTTACAACGCCTGTTTCAGGCTTGATAGCTGCAACAAAATATTACTTCTATGTACGTTCAAAGTGTTCTTCTTCAAGTGTTTCCGTTTGGGGTCATCTAGGAGTGGTTCTTACTGGATTTGAGCCTGTTGCACCGCCTTATACTTATGGGTTTGATAATGCACTGACCTATATAGCTGATGGATGGACAGGGACGTGGTCAACAAACGCTACAGCTGGAAATCCACAAGCAGGTACACAGATGATCTTCTCAAATAATGGGACAACTGCAACCAACAGATGGCTGTTTTCGCGTCCGTTCGTATTACAGGCAAATTCAATTAATACGATTACATTTTATGTAAGGAATTTTGGAACAGCACCTCCAAACCAAAGCCTTAAATTAACTTCGGCAAATACAAACATAGCTGCCGATCATACCAATGTTGTATGGACTTCCTCTACTTTGGCCAATACTTCTTGGACGCAGTTTACAGCAACTTTCACGCCAACTACCACAGGAACATACTATTTTGGGTTTAATCATTTTTCACCTGCACAGGGTTCAACAGTTTCCTTGGCATTGGATACTTTTGCTCTTACCTCTACTTTATCTACTGAAGATTTCAGTGCTAAAAAATTCATTGTTTATCCAAATCCTGTCAAAGATTTGTTGACGATTGCCAATGAATTACAGACCATACAAGCTGTTGAAGTGTATGATTTGAATGGAAGATTGGTAAAGAATGTAAATAATGATGCCACTCGCTTACAAATTTCTCTTGGAGATTTGTCATCAGGGGTTTATTTATTGAAGATTCAAACCCCACAAGGAATCTCTACTCAAAAAATTGTCAAAGAGTAAATTCTAATATAAAATTCTTTTAAGCCGGATGACACAATGTTATTCGGCTTTTTTTATGCAATGCTGAAAAATCTTTCTAAAAGTAGTATTTTTGAAAAGTTAAATTTCAACACTTGAGGACTTCCTTTTTTCTTACCATCGACAACCCTTCAGATTTTAAAAATCAGCTTTTGGTTTGGAGCCAGCAATTTCGTGAAGTTGTATTCTTAGACAGTAACGACTATCCAAGTAAATATTCCAGTTATGATATGGTTTTGGCTGTTGATGCATTCACTTCCATAAAGACGGACTTTTATAATGCTTTCGAGGAATTGAAAGTGTACCAGCAGACCACGAAAGATTGGCTTTTCGGTTATTTGTCGTATGATTTGAAAAACGACACGGAAGAGTTGAAATCCAAGAATCACGATGGATTGTCTTTTCCAGACTTGTTTTTCTTCCAGCCTAAAAAAATATTCCTTTTAAAAGACAACCAGCTTGAAATTCAATACCTCAAGATGTGTGATGATGAATTTGAGGAAGATGTCAAAGAGATACGGGATGCAATTTTTACTCCTGATGGTTTTAACGTTGAGCTAAATATTGAGCAGAGGATCTCCAAGGAAGATTATATCTCGAAAGTGGAAAATATGCTGGAGCATATCCATCGTGGCGACATCTATGAAGCCAATTTTTGCATGGAGTTTTATGCGGAAGGCACTCAAATAGATCCATTGGATAAATTTTTGAAATTGAATGAAATATCTAAATCCCCATTTGCTGTTTTCTTCAAGAATAAGAATCAATATCTGCTTTCGGCATCGCCTGAACGTTATTTGAAAAAAGAAGGAGAAGTTGTCGTTTCGCAACCCATTAAAGGAACTTCCAAGAGATTTGCCGATCAAATTCAAGACGAAGATTCGAAAGACAATCTGAAGAAAGATCCAAAAGAGCGTTCTGAAAACATAATGATTGTTGATCTTGTTCGAAATGATCTGTCACGAACAGCCCGGAAAGGTTCTGTTGAAGTAAAGGAACTTTGCGAAATTTATTCGTTCCTTCAGGTACACCAGATGATTTCGACTGTAACTTCTAAACTTGATCCACAATATTCGCCGGTTGATGTCATCAAGACTACTTTTCCCATGGGAAGCATGACGGGTGCTCCAAAAATTTCGGCAATGGATATCATTGAAGATTTGGAAGAGACAAAACGGGGCTTGTACAGCGGAGCTGTTGGCTATTTTACTCCGGAAGGTGATTTTGATTTCAATGTGGTCATCAGAAGTATTTTATACAATCAGGAAAACAACTATGTCTCGTTTTCAGTAGGGAGCGCCATCACTTCGCAATCCATACCCGAAAATGAATATGAGGAATGCCTGCTGAAGGCAAAAGCCATGCATACGGTCTTGAAATCTTAAAGTGTATGGTAACCCGAAATCTTTTTCTTATTTTTGAAGATGATTTCAAAATTCCAAAAGCACTTATCCCAAAATTTACCCTTTCTTGCAAACAAGAAACTTTTACTGGCCATCAGTGGCGGAATTGACAGCATGGTATTATTGGATTTATTCAAGGAATCCGATTTTGAAATAGCAATTGCACATTGTAATTTTCAACTGCGGGGCCAGGAAAGTGATGACGACCAGCGTTTCATCGAAAATTATTCGAAAGAAAATACTATTCCGCTTTTTGTTACGCAATTTGATACCAAGGCCTTTGCCGAGGATTTCAAACTCTCGATCCAAGTTGCCGCCCGTGAACTTCGTTACAAATGGTTTTACGAGCTTTTGGAATCCAATGATTACGATTATGTGCTTACGGCCCATCACGCAGATGATAATATCGAAACGTTTTTGATCAACTTGTCAAGAGGTTCGGGATTGGAAGGATTTACAGGAATTCCGATCCTGAATGATAAAACGGTTCGCCCCTTATTGAATTTTGGCAGGGAAGAAATTGTAAGTTATGCGAAGGAGAATCACATCAAATGGCGTGAAGACAGCAGCAATGCATCTGACAAGTATCTTAGAAATAAAATCCGTCAAGAAATTGTTCCTGTTTTAAAGAAATTGAATCCGAATCTGCTTTCTTCTTTCCAAGGCACGGTGGAGAATCTGCAGCAATCAATGTCCTTGGTTGATGATGCTTCTCGAATTGTATACCGGAAGGTTGTCCTGGATGAAGAAAACCAGAAAAAAATCAACCTGAAGGAATTGCTCCAATTACCCAACTACAAAGCCTATCTGTACCAATGGCTGAATCCTTTCGGCTTCAAAGCGTGGAATGATATTTATAATCTGGTGGACAGCCAATCAGGGAAGCAGATCTTTTCAGAAGGATTCAAACTTTTAAAGGATAGGGATTATTTGATCCTGTCTCCCCAGACAGAAATCGATCAGGAAGAAAAGTACCTGATTGGGGAAGAAGATAAAGAAGTTAATTTTCACATAAAATTGTCTTTTTGTAAAATATCAAACACGTCAAATGGTTCAAATAAAACTATATTTGTGGACCAAAACAAACTAAAATATCCGTTGGTTTTGAGGAGATGGAAGGAAGGGGATGTTTTTTATCCATTGGGAATGAATGGAAAATCTAAAAAAGTGAGCAAATTTTTTAAAGACGAAAAATTCTCCCTCATAGAAAAAGAAAACACCTGGCTTTTATGTTCCGATGGCCAAGTTGTATGGATTGTTGGAATCCGACAGGACGAACGATTTAAAATTGAAAAAACAACAAAACAAATTGTACAAATAGCGTTACTATAATGAAAAAAATATTTTTTTTACTGCTTTCCTTTTTAGCTTTCACGCACGTTAACTCCCAAATTGTAAATCCTGTAAAATGGTTGACCCGAACCGAAAAAATCTCTGAAACCGAATTCAACTTGGTTTTTGAAGGCGATTTGGATCCTGATTGGCACTTGTATTCCCAATTTACACCGGAGGATGGCCCGATTCCACTTGAAATAAAATTTAAAGATGCAACAGGAAACTATCAGTTGATCGGTAAGGCGGTAGAAAGTAAGACCAAAACGGTTTTCAATGAGACTTTTGGAGTGAATGAAATTTTCTTTTCGGATAACTTTACCGTGAAGCAGAGGGTTAAAATCATCAACTTCAAACTTTCCACTATTGATGCTGAAGTAGACTATCAGGTTTGCAAAGAGGTTTGCATCAACGGCAATAAAAAATTAAAATTTGATCTTCCAAAGATTGTTGCAAGCAAGATCAGTGAACCCGTGGCAACAACCACAACGACCGAGGTTGATACTGCAAGTACTGTTACAACTGTTGATACCGTAGTAAAAGAAACTCCGGCTGTCACAGAAGTTCAAGCAGACCAACCCAAAGTGGAAGAAACGGAGGATGATAAAAAAGGATTGATTTCAATATTTTTCATTGCCTTCTTGTCTGGATTTGCAGCGTTGTTGACGCCTTGCGTATTTCCTTTGATCCCGATGACCGTTAGTTTCTTTACGAAGCAGAGCAAGACCAAGGCTGCGGGAATAAGGAATGCCATTACTTATGGTATATCGATCATTGTCATTTATGTGCTGTTGGGAAGTATCGTGACGGCTGTATTTGGAGCGGATGCTTTGAATGATCTGGCAACGAATGTCTGGTTCAATATAATCTTCTTCATCTTGTTGGTGTTTTTTGCAACCTCTTTCTTGGGAGCTTTTGAAATCATGCTTCCAAATTCTTGGGCAAACAAGGTAGACAGGCAAGCTGATAGGGGTGGAATAGTTGGAATCTTGTTTATGGCCCTGGCCTTGGCAATCGTATCATTTTCTTGTACGGGACCAATTGTAGGGACATTATTATTTGAAGCTGCTTCGCAGGGAGGAATAGGTCCGATTGTAGGTATGTTTGGTTTTTCTTTGGCACTGGCCTTGCCATTCATGCTGTTTGCAATGTTCCCGGGATGGTTGAATACCTTGCCAAAATCAGGCGGATGGTTGAATACCGTGAAAGTATTTCTAGGGTTCCTGGAATTGGCCCTGGCTTTCAAATTCTTGTCTAATGCAGATCTGGTTTTACAATTGCATTTATTGGAAAGAGAAGTTTTCTTGGCTATCTGGATTGCCATTTTCGGAGTTTTGGCCTTGTACCTGTTCGGAAAAATCACTTTGCCACACGATAGTCCCTTGCCATTCATATCGGTTGGAAGATTGATGATGGGATTGCTGGTCTTGACCTTTACCGTTTATTTGATTCCAGGACTATGGGGAGCGCCTTTGAAAATCATCAGTGCCTTTCCGCCACCAATGACCTACAGTGAAAGTCCAAATGGAGTAGGAAGTACTGCAATTGGAAGCGCTCAGGCTACAAAATTGCCAGAAGGTGCCAAATACGGTCCTCATAATCTGATTGCTTTTGATGATTATGAACAAGGCCTGGCGTATGCAAAATCGGTGAACAAGCCTATTTTGTTAGATTTTACAGGACATGCCTGCGTGAATTGCAGGAAGATGGAAAACAACGTGTGGTCGGACAAGGTTATCCTGCCAATACTGAAAGAAGATGTTGTCCTGATCTCGTTGTATGTGGATGACAAACGGCCTTTGCCAAAGGACAAGCAGTTCTATTCAAAGGAAACGGATTCGGAAATCGAAACAATTGGTGACAAATGGACGGATTTCATGATTACAAAATATAAGACAAATACGCAGCCGTTGTATGTTTTGACTGATTTGGAAGGAAACAGCTTGAACAAGACCAAGGAATCGATCAGCTATGTAAGTGTTGATGAGTATTTGGTTTGGCTAAAGGGTGGTATTGAGAATTTCAAGAAGTAATTGCGTTTGTAATTAAATCGTATCGAATAAATCAAGGTGTGAAAAAAAAATCACACCTTTTTTTATGCTCAAAATTGTGCATTTGAAAGTCGCAGGCTGATGGAAAAAAACAGCTGCTCATCAGTTTCAAGCAAAATGAATATGGGGCGTTGGGTATGATCTGGGTAAATTTTATACAACTTTCATGGCTTCAATACTGTTAAAACCCTGTAATTGAGGAGAAAGTTTCATTGGCACAAGGCTTGCTTTGTATGTAAGGAATTTAAAACATACGAATCAATACTATTATCAATATGGAAAGTGAAGCAATCATATCAAAACAAATATACTCTTCAAAAAAAGAAATCAGTACCAGCGAAAATCGTTTTGCTAATTTTATTTATGAGATGAATTCCGAGGCATTGAAAAATACTTCTTCGCCTGCCCAAAAAATAGAAGGTTTTCTAAACGCTGTTTTTGGAAATGTTTCCAAGTTGAATGTCATGGTGCTTGCAGGTACCTTATTGTTGCTGTTCGGAGGCTCCTATCTGGTATTTGAATTGCAACCTGAGTTTGAAGCTTTCAATATGTCGAGAATGAATTCTACAATTGGATTGACTTTCCTGGTGATCACACTTTTGTTGATTGTGTTCAAGGTCGCTTTTTTTGCCTATAATCTTTACTTGTATTTCAAATACAAGCCGATTGAATCTGTTACGGATGAATTATTGCCTACTTGTACAGTAATAGTTCCTGCTTATAATGAAGGAAAATTAGTTTGGGATACGTTGTTGAGCATAGCAAATAGTGATTATCCTGAAGGAAAATTACAGTTGCTTGCGATAGATGATGGTAGCCGTGATGATACTTGGTACTGGATGCAGGAAGCCAAGAAAAAACTGGGTGACCGTCTGACTATTTTCCAGCAACCAGAAAACAAAGGAAAACGTCATGCGCTTTACAGGGGGTTCAATCTTGGAACAGGCGATATTTTTGTAACGATCGATAGTGACTCTATCGTGAAAGCAGATACACTGAGAAATTTGGTGAGCCCTTTTGTAACCAATGAGAATTGTGGTGCTGTTGCAGGGAATGTACGTGTATTGAATAACAACAAAGCAATACTTCCCAAGATGTTGAATGTGAGCTTTGTAATGAGTTTCGAATTTGTCCGTTCAGCGGAAAGTATGCTGGGATCTGTACTTTGTACACCGGGAGCTTTGGCCGCTTATCGCAAGACAGCCGTTTTTGCTTGCTTGCCAGAATGGATTGATCAGAAATTTATGGGACAGTCTTCGGATATTGGAGAGGATCGTGCGATGACGAACATGATCTTGAAACAAGGACATCACGTATTATTCCAGCGAAATGCGTATGTACTTACGGATGTTCCGGAAAGGTACAAGGGCTTGTATAAGATGTTTATCAGGTGGGGAAGAAGCAATGTGCGCGAGAACTTGATGATGGCGAAATTTGTCTTCAAAAATTTCAGGAAAGAGTCCAAAGTTGGTGCAAGGCTATTGTTCTTGAATCAATTCCTCACGATAGCAATGACCTATCCATTCTTGTTCTTTATGCTGTTCTTTATTGTGATGCACCCTTTGTTGTTTTTGAGTTCCACACTTCTAGGCATCTTGGTGGTATCGAGTTTCCCTGTATTCTTTTATGCAAAGAGACACAATCTGTCAGAAGCTTTATGGGCCTATACTTATAGCGTGTTCTATACCTTCAGTTTGTTTTGGATCGCTCCTTATGCCATTGTCACGGCAGGAAAAAGAGGATGGCTAACAAGAGGATTATCGGAAAAATAACCAACCAAACTCAATATAATAAAAAAACGGAGCATTTTAATGCTCCGTTTTTTATTATGTAGGATCCGTATGGAACTTAGTCAAGATGTTCAAAAGTCAATTGACCATTTGTGATATTCACCGTATTGCCATTATAGTTGGCCGTATAATTGAATGTTGCCACAATCTTGTTCCCAACGTGTGAAACAATTGTAATGCTACCTTGCGTGATATTGTATTCTTGTTCGTTGCTATTGCTGAAAGCGGCACTGTATTCTCCGGAAGAAGTAAGGCTGTACGTTCCCGGAGTTGCATCTTTAGGAAGCGTGATGGCATAGATGCCAAAGTTATTGTCCAGTATCATAGATGCTCCTGTAATCGTAATAGAGTTGTTGAATGAACTTTCATAAATCCAAAGACTCGTTCCGGCTTCTGAATTATCAGTCAGTGTAACAGGGCTGCCATTTTTAGAAAGCGTCATACTTCCGTTGCTGTGCAGGTCAGTGTTCCCGAAAGTAACGTTGTTGATGACACCATTTGTAACTTCTATGGTTTCAGATCCCATAAGATCAACCAAAGTTCCAGAGAAAGTACCTGAAATTGTATTGGCTTCTGTGTTCACTTGTGTCAGCGTAATGGTGAAAGAGCCATTGTCCTCTGCGCTTGAAAACATATTCATACTGCTGAAAGACCCCAGATAGCTTAACTGTCCCACAGCATCACCCGTAAAGGTAAAAGTTCCGGTTGATAAATTGGTGATTGGAAATTGCATGGTTACTGTTGATTGATCTGCTTTTACGGCAATAATTTGAAGGACCAATGCATCACTATCTCCAACTTGGGCATTCGTTACACTTGCAATCGCACCTCCATTGATTGATGCCCAAGGTTGTCCGTCTATTGTGGCAGAAATTGAACCGCTTGAAGAGGTGCTGTCCCCGTCGCTATCGCTTGAACAAGAGGTAATTGCTATAAATAAGGCCAATGCTAATAATACTGTAATTTTTTTAAACATAATTTTTGTTTTTGAGTTAATTTTCAAATATATAAATTATGTTTAAATATTCTTACAAATTTTTAATTTATCACCTTGGTTTTATTGGCTTTTATAATGAAATATCTTAAAAATCAATAATACAATCTGAAATCGAGCATCTTGCAGACGGTATAATGTTTCTCATGCAGTGCTTCTACGATTTCTATCAGATCGTCTTCTTCCTGGCATAGGCTGAAGAATACCTTGTCGAGCTGTATGCTTGTTAATTTATGCGAAACTTCTCCATAACCCGAAATTGCCCTGGCTCCCGTAACGTCTAAAAAATATTGTGCTTCGTCATTGCTTAGATCCAAAGGTTTGGCGTTGGCAAAATGGATGATCTTGCCTTTCATCTTTCCTTCAAAAAGTTCGGCGATTTCTTCGAGACTATAGTAGTAATTGTTAAGGCAGATGTTGTTTTCCTCACCTTGCATGACGAGGTAGATGATTTCATAATTCTTGAAATTATGGTCCTCGTAGAGCAATATGCCAAGGCTTTCTTCTAGTCCTTCAATGGTATCGCAGGTTTTGTAAATGCTGTCAATTCCTGTCGCCAAGGCTAATTGTTCGAGGTTTCTGACTACCTCGGTAGTGGTTTCGGTTTCTATATCAGCAACAGCTTCGAGGCAGAAAATAAATTTATCGTACTCCATAAGATGAGATGTGGGGAATTTTAGCAAATGTAAAAAAAAGTGAAATGGGTTTCAGGGATTTCAGAAAAAGGGCCTGTTAAATTTGGATTAAACATTTTCTTATCTTTAGCCAAACAAAAATCAACAAATGAAAAAAACAATTCTATCACTTTCCGTTGCACTTTTACTTTTCTCCTGTACTAAGAAAGAGAGCGCTTCAGCCGATGCAAATGCGGATAAAAAGTTTGATGCCTACAAGGAATATTTTGTAGAAGGTTTGTGGAAATTAAATCCGGATTGGGCTGCAAGCCAGGGCTATCATAAATACGATAGTGTCTTGGTGGTTCCAAATGCTGATCACAAGAAACAAGTACTTGATGTTTCAAGAGCACAATTGGATTCACTCTCCAATTACGATTTGGAAAGCCTGTCGGACAATAACAAGACCGATTATCAGATGATGAAGAATCTCTTGGAAAGCTCGATTTTCGCTATCAATGAGATAAAAGCTTCAGAGTGGGATCCTTCGGGCTATAATGTTTGTGGTGCGTTTGCTGAAATATTGAATGGGAATTATGATTCCTTGGACAACAGGCTTCGGAATTTCAATTTGAAGATGGACAACATTCCTGCCTATTATGAAGCAGCCAGGAAGAACCTCAAGAATCCAACGGTTGAGCATACCGAACTGGCAATTGCCCAGAATCTGGGTGGAATTTCTGTTTTTGAAGTTGATTTGAAATCGGCCTTGGAGAAAAGCAAATTACCGCAAGCTGAGAAGGAGCAGATGATTGCAAAGGCAGGAGCAGCTGTAAGGGCGATCCAGGATTATGCTTCCTGGTTGCAGAAATTGGATAACAAGACACCGCGTTCGTTTCGTCTGGGCAAGGATTTGTATGCCAAAAAATTTGATTTTGATATCCAATCAGGTTACAATGCCGAAGCTATCTACCAGAAAGCAATCACGCAGAAAAAGGAATTGCACGACAGGATGTTTGCACTTGCCGATAAATTATGGTCGAAATATTTGGGGAATGCGCCAAAGCCAGTTGATAAATTGGATCTGATCAAGCAAGTGATTGACAAGATTTCATTGCAACATACTACTCCGGAAAAATTCCAATCGGAGATCGAGAAGCAGATTCCAGAATTGACGGCCTATGTAAAAGCGAAAGATTTGCTTTATATAGATCCGTCCAAGCCTTTGGTGGTCAGAAAAGAACCGGATTATATGGCAGGTGTGGCGGGAGCTTCGATTTCGGCACCCGGACCTTACGACAAGAATGCCAATACGTACTATAATGTTGGAAGCCTTTCGGGCTGGTCCAAAGAAGAATCCGAAAGTTATTTGAGAGAATACAACGATTACATCTTGCAGATCTTGAATATCCACGAAGCAATTCCGGGGCATTATACACAGTTGGTTTACAGCAATCAATCGCCAAGCATCATCAAGGCAATCCTTGGAAATGGTGCCATGATTGAGGGCTGGGCGGTCTATACCGAACGAATGATGCTGGAGAGTGGTTATAAGAATTCGGACGAGATGTGGCTGATGTACTATAAATGGAATTTGAGAACGGTTTGCAACACGATATTGGACAATAGTGTCCATACCAGGAACATGTCAAAAGAAGAAGGTCTTCATTTGTTGACCAAGGAAGCCTTCCAGCAAGCAGCTGAAGCTGAAGGAAAGTGGAAGCGCGTGACATTGTCACAAGTACAATTGTGTTCCTACTTTACGGGCTATACTGAGATTTATGACTTCAGGGAAGAATTGAAAAAGGAGCAAGGCGATGCTTTCAATTTGAAACAATTCCACGAGAAATTCCTCAGTTACGGAAGTGCTCCGGTGAAATACATCAAGGAATTGATGCTGAAAGATAAAAAATAAGATCAATATGATAAAAACAAACCCTGCAATTTGCAGGGTTTGCTTTTTTATACAGAATAGGGCAAAGGCTAATTTTCAAAGGTATTTCCTTGTTTGATGTCACCTGTTTCAAGACCTTTCTTGAACCAATACATCCTTTCTTCCGAAGTTCCGTGGGTAAACGAATCTGGGACAACGTGACCTTGCATCTTTTTTTGAATGGCATCGTCTCCAACTGCATTTGCAGCACTCAATGCTTCTTCTATATCGCCGGGTTCCAGCATTTGTGTCATTTTTTGGTTGTGATGTGTCCAAACGCCGGCATAGAAATCAGCTTGTAATTCCAATGCCACTGACAGCTTGTTCGCTTCCTTCTCGCTTATTCCCTGTTGCATTTGACGCACTTTTTCCGAAGTTCCCAAAAGCGTCTGGACATGGTGTCCAATTTCGTGCGCTACCACATAGGCAACAGCAAAATCGCCTCCTTTGGCTCCGAATTTGCTTTTCAATTCCTTGAAAAAATCCATATCCATATAGACTTTCTGATCACCAGGGCAATAAAATGGACCTGATGCTGAAGTTGCGCCACCACAAGCAGTTTCTACCTGTCCAGTAAACAGGACCAGGTTTGGCTCTTTGTAAGTCATTCCATTTTCATGGAATATCTTGCCCCAGACTTCTTCATTGTCGGTCAATAACGCATCAACGAATTTACCTGTCTGTATTTCTTCCTTAGTGAGTTTCCTTTGTACCTGGGTGGATTGCTGTTGGTTGAATTGTTCAATCACGGGAACCAAATTTTGTGCCTCCTGACCGCCGAACATCGTTATCAAAAGGATGATAATCCCGATGATGCCACCACCAGCCACTACTTTTCCACCTGACATTCCTCTTCGATCCTCGAGATTACCGCTTTCTCTTCTTCCTTGCCATTTCATAACGTATGGTTTTATCTTGTTTCTGTCCTATTGGTCCATTTTAAAATTACTTCTTCTAAGATATTCCTGATGATTGGCTTGGTAATGTAATCGTCCATGCCAGCTTCCAGGCAATTTTCTTTTTCTCCTTTTACCGTACCAGCTGTCAATGCAATGATTGGCGTATTTTTTCCAGCTTCTGTCTGGCGTATTACTTTTGTTGCTTCATAGCCGTTCATTACAGGCATTTGGATGTCCATCAATACAATATCCGGATGTATTGCGGCAAACTGGCTGACTGCTTCTTCCCCATCTGTTCCTTCATGGATGATGATATCAGGGAACAAGCTTTTCAAGATAGTCTTGGTAAGCAGCATGTTTATCTTGTTGTCTTCCACAACAAGGATCTTCGTATTTGAATTTAAAGCTACGTTATTTTTTTCAGATTCCATGATTTTTATTTCTCTTTCAAATTCTGTTTGGTTGGATGTATTTAGCGTCAGGTCAAAATAGAAAGTACTTCCCTGATTGATCTCGCTCTCAAGTTGCAACTTGCTATTCATCAAATTAAGGAGTTGATTTGAAATTGTAAGTCCCAAGCCAGTTCCACCGAATTTTCTTGTGGTAGAGTTGTCTTCCTGTGAAAATGCCTGGAATATCTTTTCCTGGTTTTCTTTCAAGATTCCAACTCCGGAATCAATTACCGAAAAGCGGATCGTTTTTTGAAGATCACTTATGCTTTCAATAATTGAAACCTTTAACTCTATTGAACCATTTGCAGTGAATTTTATTGCATTGGTTAAAAGATTCAACAAGATTTGTTTGATGCGGACAGAATCAAACCAGGCATAGGAGGGAAGTTCAGAATCAATATTGATCCTCAGGCCCAGGTGCTTATGGTCGGATTCATATCGTATCAGATCTATTACCTGCTTCAAGACTTCGTAGACATCTGTTTTACGGACATCGAGCTCCAATTTTCCGGCCTCAATTTTAGAGAAGTCAAGAATATTGTTTACAATATCGAAAAGTGAATTTGCGGATTCATTGATGGTCAGCATGTATTTTTTCTGTGTAGGCTGAAGTTCTGTTTTCATCAGAAGGTCCGTAAAGCCGATTATGCCATTCAAGGGCGTTCGGATCTCGTGACTCATGTTTGCCAGAAATTCGGATTTGGCCTTGCTTGCAGATTCGGCCATTTCTTTGGCAATGATGGCAGATTCGGCTTCTTTTTTTTCGGTTATATCAATCAGGATGCCTTCTATGTAATTGATTTTTCCATCCTTTGTAATCACGTCACCAAATTCTTCTACCCAGATATAATTGCCGTTCTTGTTTTTTATGCGATAGGAGATATTAAAAGCTTCTTGATTTTGCAAGGCAATTCTAGTAGCGGATATTACCCGCTCCTGATCATCTTTATGGATCAGATCAATAAGCTTGAGTTTGTTCTCAAGAAAATGGGATTTGTGATAGCCCGTAAGTTTCTCGATTTCGTCGTTGATGTAAATTTTAGTGGCATTTTCATCATTTTCAGAAAGATAGACGGTTCCCGGAATATTATTGGCGAGCAGTTTGAATTTTTCCTCGCTTTCATAAATGGTGTTTTCATTTATTTTTCTTTCAATGACGGCAGAAATGTTATTCGCAAGCGTTTGGAGGATGTTGATTTCGTCTTCTGACCATTGCCTTTCCTTGTTGCAATCATCAAAGCCAATAAAGCCCGAAAAGGTATCCTTGTAATAAATGGGCAGGATAAGAATTGACTTGATTTCATTGGCAATCAGCAAATCTTTCAGGAAACTATTTTCGAGGCCGGCAACTATGGCATTGAGGGGTTTCTTGTGGTTGGCGGAGTCAATTATCTCTTTAAACTTTTCGTGATTGAAATAGCTTAATTTTGTGATTTGAAGGACGATATTTTCATTGGCCCACTTGTACTTCTGATGGATCAGATTGGTCTTGAAATCATTTTCGTAATAATAGATATGATCAGCATTGGTGGCCTTTCCGATGATTTCAAAGGTTTCCGAAAACATATCATAGATGCTCTTGCTCAACAGGAATTTCTCGGTACACAAGGCCAAGGCAGAAAGCAAATCGCTCTTGTACTTTAATTTTTTTTCTGCATTCAGACGCATTTGCGACTCGATTGCCAGGGAAATGATATCCGAAATTGTCCGAACGAAATTGATGTCCTCGTTGTCCCAGAATTTCCTTTCATCGGAAGTCTCGAAACAGAGCACGCCCTGAATCTTGCCATTTTGAATGATGGTCACGTCCATCATGGACTTTATCTTGTTGTCCGTATAATATTCATTAAAAAAGATATCATCGATGTTTTTCATTGCAATATCGGATGCAATGATGATCTTGTTCTTTTCCAGATTGGTGAAATAATGGGGAGCATCTTTTTTCTCGAAGACCTGTCCATCAGAGAAAGAATCAGATTTTAAATCATATAAGGTATGACAGACCAATTGGTCGGGAAAATAGTTCCAATAGCTTACCCTGTCTACATTCGTGTCTATCGAGGCATTCTTGAGCACCAGTTCGATTATGCTTTTCAAATTTTCAAAACTGCTAAAATTCGTAGTCGATAATTTATTGATCGTAGCATTGTATTTCTGAATTTTTACCTGGCGTGTATGGTTTTCAAATTCAATGTTCTTCAATGCCGTAATATCTCTGGCAATGCCTGAATAACCTGTGACTTCTCCTGAATGGTTCCTGAGGATGATTACTTTCTGGGACGCCCAGATTTCTGATCCGTTTTTCTTGATGAGGGGTAATTCGATGGTAGGGAAATCATTTTCATTCTCGAGCAGGTCCTGATAAAAGGCCATAGATTTTTCCCTGTAGTCTTCACGGATGAATTCGGAGTAATTGTTCGAAATAATTTCTTCCTTGCTGTATCCGAGATGGGAGATTGTAAAATCATTGATGAAGGTAAAATTACCATCATCGTCCGTTTCAAATATAATATCGGTTGCAGTCTGGATAAGGTTCTTATATTGGTTTTGAATTTTAACCTGGTCGGTAACCTCTTGTCCGATACCAACAATCAGGTTTTCATTGTATTTTTTATTTTTCCATTGGATGTATTTGTAAGCTCCGTTTTTACACTTTAATTTTTGGATGTGCAGATCTTCTTCCAAGTCGTTATTGGTACTTCCACTGCTTTCTATTTCGCTGCTTTCAGTCAATTCCCAGAAATTCAATCCCATAATTTCTTCGGGTATGTAGCCTAAGACGGAAACAATCGTATCGTTGCAATACGTCAATTCACCGCTTGTATTGGTACCAATTATCAAAGTATTTCCTTTGTTGACAATATCGTCTGCAAAAAGCAAGCGTTCCTGGGAATTTAAAATAGCAATGTGCCTGATGTAATGTATCAGGACAATAAACATGAAGCTATATAAAAAGATGATGAGCAGATCAGTTTGAATCAGCCCTATCAGGTACAGTATGAAGAAAACGGTTAAAAAGACCACCACGAAGACCCAGTATTTCCGCAAGGAATAAAATACATTCGGTGCAAAAAAGAACATGATGAGGAGTTCTGCAAAAGTCACCAGTTCAAAAGGGAAATAGCAAAGCTTGAACATGGTGTAGCTCAATAAAAAAACGTAAGCCGAAACAAAAATTTTCTGGAAGTAGCGTTGGACAAAGGTTATTTTGTCACTGATAAAGTAAAGAAAAAGTAAAAAGATGCCAATTGACGTATTTTCTATGAATTCACTTTTTAGTCTTATCTTGAAGATTTCGAGCAACAATTCGGTAATGGGGAATATCAAGCCAAAGAAAATCAGGTAGATCCTATATTGCTCAATACTGGTCTTGTTTTCTGAAAAATTCGTTATAAAATCCTTGTTGTAGTAGGAGATCTTTTTGAGGATGGTTACAAATATTATGGAAGTGAAAGAAGCCACAATGAGCACAAACCACCAGTTGAAATAGAAAGGTGTCTCAATATTAAAATCATTCAGATGGCTTGTGACGGGATGATTCTTGTCATAAGACTGGCTCTGGGTTATTTCTGACAAGGTGTTTTCAAATTCAAAAAAAGGATTTGAAAATAAAACAGATTGACAGTTTGCCCCAAAGTTTATGAATAATAAAAAAAGCAAAAAACATCTGTTAAGCGAGAACATAAACAACCTGGGGTTAAGTTTTTAGAACAATTATTCCGATAGGCAATAATTATAGTAAATATAGAAAAATAGGCAATCAAATGGAGTATTTATTACCAAAAAAAACATTCCACAATCTGTACTGGATTGTGGAATGCCTGTTGTATAAATTGGTACTTACAGTTCAGATGATCCGATTTCGTCAAGCTCATCTTTTTCCTCCATTGGAATAGCATTTCGGTAGATGATATATTGTGATGAAAGATAAATCGGGAGGGTGAAAAATATTCCGATGCAAAGTGCAAATATACCAAGCATTGAACAGATGATAAAAAGAATCATTAGCAGGAGGATGATCCAAAACCGCTTGGAAACAGCCGTTATGCTTGCCTTTATTGCATTCATGGCGTCAAGCTTACCGAAAATGATAAAGGGTATTGTCAGAAGCGTAAATATGGGAACAAGTATCGAAATAAAAAAGGACAGGACGGCAAGCACCGAAGTAAGGACCGTGTCAAAAAAATACAAATTACTCAGTTGTATCAAGGTACCGATTCCAGATGAAGTAAAGGTAATCACGGCTGCAGAAAGGAACAGATCTTTAAAATGCCTGGTCTTGTAATGGGAAAAGGCAGTTGAAAAATCAAAATCCTGGTTGGTTTCAGCATTGTGTGCCATTTGGATTATTCCTGCGGTGATAGGAGCCACGATCAAGGCATAGCCTATGACGGAAACACCCAGATTCACAAGCAGGATGGCAGCGCTGAAATGACCAACACTATATTCTGTAAGGAAATCAGTAAAACTCAGGGCCAAACCGAAAATACCGCCAATCCCTGCAATAGCGACAACAAATACTATGGTTAAAAGCAATATGACCCCGCCGGATAATAACGCAATCTTTTTATAATTTTCAAATGTCTGGCTTATAACTTCTCCAATATCAAGATGATATCCGAATTCTTTAATCTCTTGAACTTTTTCTAATGTTGATTTCATTAAGTGCTTATTGTTTGATTTTAAATTGTTTTAGTTGGGTATGAAGATAAAAATTTTATATCCATTTCAGAATCTTTTTTATCATTTTCAATTTGTTTTTATAGGGAGCATATCGCAAAGGGATGTCGAGCCAATTTGCTTTCTTGACGATGGCTTTTTTATGCGAAAAAGTATCGAAGCTCAACTTACCGTGATAGGCTCCGATTCCTGAATTTCCGACTCCGCCAAAAGGAAGTCTCCTGTTCGAAAAATGGACAACCGTATCATTGATGCAACCGCCACCGAAGGAATGTCCCTTGATTATTTTTTCAGCAAAAGCTTTATCTTCTGTGAAGACATATAATGAAAGAGGTTTTTCCGATTTGGATATGATCCGTTTCAAATCGTCGTTGGTATTGTAAGACAGGATGGGCAATACAGGACCAAAAATTTCCTCTTTCATGATGGCACTATCCAAATCGGGTTCGTCAACCAAGGTAGGAGAGAGGTAATTATCATCTTCATCATAGTTTCCGCCGAAAGCAATATCGTGAAATTCGATCAAGCCGATCAATCTTTTCCAATGGTCCTTATTTATGATCCTGGAAAAATCTGGAGATTCTTTCGGATTTTCACCGTAGGCATTGATAATTTCCTGTCTGAGCAGTGAAATGAATTTGTTTTTGATGCCTTGCTTGACCAAGAGATAATCCGGTGCGATGCAGGTTTGTCCCGCATTGATGAATTTTCCCCAAACAATCCTTTTGGCGGCCAAGGGCAGATTGGCAGTCTCGTCAATGATGCAGGGATTTTTTCCTCCCAATTCCAAAGTGACAGGCGTTAGATATTCAGAAGCAGCCTTGTACACAATCTTGCCTACAGCAACACTTCCAGTAAAGAAGATATAGTCCCAGCGCTTTTTTAATAATTCTTGAGATAATCGGGCATCGCCCAAAATGGCAATTACATGCTTCGGATCAAAAGTTTCCCTTATGATCTTGGAAATAAGACTTGAAGTATTCGGAGTAAGCTCGGATGGTTTCAACGTTACTTTATTCCCGGCTGCAACTGCAGCAATCAAAGGACACAGTGCAAGTTGAAATGGATAATTCCAAGGTGAAATGATCAAGACATTGCCGTAAGGTTCGCTGTAGATATATTCTTTAGAGGGAAAGTTCAAAAAAGAGGGCAAGACCTTCTTAGGTCTTGCCCAGCTATTGATATTGTTTATGGTATGTCGCAAATCATCGAGCACGATGTTCGTTTCGGTAACAAAGGTTTCAAAGGCAGGTTTTTTAAAATCCTTGTACAAGGCTTCCGTAATTTCCTTTTCATACAAGTTGATCACATGCAAAAGCTTTATCAAGGATTGTTTCCTGAAATTGATATTGTTTTTATAATCCATTTTAAAATTATTGATACTGCAAGTTAATTTTAAAATTCGGATTAAGCAATCAACTCCTACAAGAAACCAAATCGGAACCCGAAGTAGGCATCCGCCTGATTGCTGTCATTCGTTACAGCTGTTACGATTGAATTTGATCCAAGGAAAAATCCACCCAGTCTGAAACCTAGGCCAGCAGTTGTTCCGGATATTTCGTTGTTTCCTATCGGAAGATATGCTTCAAATGGGCCGATACTTACCCTTGGAGTGATTGAGAAGGAATTTACAGCCGTAATCTGGTCGTCTTTCTCATTGTCGCCCATCTTTTGTTGCATGAAAAAGGTTACGGATAATTTTGAAATTACTTTCACATCGGCATAGAGATTGAAAACCGTTGGAAGTTTTACCTTGATGTCTTTCTGGCTTGGTGTTTCTGTAAAGTATTCGGGATGATTTAGTAATACCTCTTCAACATCATCCAATCCTTTGACATCATTGAACTCATTAAGGTCCAAACCACCTCCAGGAGCATCATTGATATGCAGGGCATAGTTGGTAGCAACATGGTCATCACCTTTAAAAGTCATGCTTCCGATGTTTTTTACAGATGCTCCCAATTTCAATTTGTATCCGTTGTCACTTTTCAATTGATAATCGAATCCGAAATCAGTTGCCATACCGTTTAGGTTTCCAAACAAGGAACTTGTATAATCGCTTGAATCCGAAAAACTTTCACCAAAATTCCCTGAATACGCAATATTCAAATTTCCACTGGCATTATTGAGCCTGCTTCCCGTTATATCATTGGTTATGGTACCGCTGAACTGGCTGAGTCCTATATTTGCATACGACCCTGGAAATAATAGTTTTAAGGTGATACCTCCGTTGATCCTGTTCTGTTCATTTTCCCATAGCTTCCTTGCAACAGAAAAACCCAGTTCTCCCCAGACAGTTGCGTTCACGCGTTGATTGCCTTTATTGTTGATTAGTGGAGGTACCAAATCTATTATTTCAGATTCATTTACGAGCGCATCCCCCAATTGTGAGTTGACATTTACGGCATTGGCTCTTATATGGGCTTTTGATGTAACTGCAAATCCCCAGTCTAGGAATTTGAAAGCAACACCAGGCAGTGCGAGTTCAGCATCCAGGCTAAAATCTACATTCTTGCTTCCAGAAAATAAAAGATTCTCAATGTTGTTTCCGTCAACGATATCGCTGAATCCGATCTTGTTATTGGAAACATTCAGGCTCAGGGCTGCAATTTGAACCTCAAACCTGCTGTTCAAGTTTGAAAACTCCGAAGGATTCATATTTCCATTTAAGATACCAACCCTCTTGGAGGTAGTGATGCCTGAAAAATGCTCTTGGCCATAGCTTGATGCAAACGCAAGAGAACATATCAATAAGGTAATTTTTTTCATAGGGGTAAAATGTTTTTGTTGGTCAAATATAAAGAAATTAATATTTCGTTAACATAATTTTTGATGAAATGCATAAAAACTCTTATGAAAAGCACTCTTTGGAAGTTGTATAATTAAAAAAAGGATAACAATGCTGTTATCCTTTAACTTTTTTTATTTCAAGTGTTCCTCCAGATGACTTCATCGGGAACCGGAGCAATTATATTCAGCTCTTCCTTTGAAACAGGGTGTATAAAAACCAATTTTCGAGCATGAAGATGAATACCGCCATCCGGATTGCTCCTGTCAAAACCATATTTTAAATCACCTTTTATGGGAGAACCAATTGCAGATAATTGTGCACGGATCTGATGATGCCTTCCGGTATGGAGATTGATTTCCAATACAAAATAAGTATTGAGTTCCTTGATGATCTTGTAATCTAGACTGGCCACCTTGCTTTCGGGAACTTCTCTCAGATGTGCTTTTGAAGTATTGTTCTTTTCGTTTCTTTTAAGATAATGAACGAGTTCGGCTTCTTTTTCTGCTGGCTTGTTTTTTACAACGGCCCAATACGTTTTCTGGGTTTCACGATTTTTAAACAATTCATTCAATCGGGTCAATGCCTTCGAAGTTCTGGCAAAAACTACAATTCCGGTCGTTGGACGGTCCAATCGATGTACTACACCTAGAAAAACTTCACCGGGTTTGTTGTATTTATCCTTGATATATTCCTTGACAACTTCGCTTAAAGGCTTGTCACCGGTTTTATCACCCTGCACAATATCGCCTACCCGCTTGTTGATGACAATTATATGATTGTCTTCGTGCAATACTTGAAGATTGTCTTTTGTAGAAATGATTTTATTTGACAAAATAAATATTTTTCTGTGGAAATTATTTTAAACCATCAAGCTTGGATTCTTAATGCTCTTGATGGCTCGAAAAGTTAAATTTAATATTGTTCTTTTTCATTTGGGAAATCACTGCTCTTCACATCCGCCACATATTGGCCAATTGCAGAAGTCATTCCTTCGTATAGATCCATATACCTTCTCAAGAATCTCGGACTGAACTCATTATTCATTCCAAGCATATCGTGGATCACCAGGACCTGGCCGTCGACACCGCCACCTGCACCAATTCCGATCACGGGGATGGAAATACTTTTCGCTACTTTTTCAGCCAGATGGGCTGGAATTTTTTCCAATACCAGGGCAAAGCAGCCAATTCGTTCCAATAACTTGGCATCCTCGATTAGTTTTTCAGCTTCAGCATCTTCTTTTGCACGAACCGTATAGGTTCCGAATTTGTAGATCGATTGGGGGGTCAGACCCAGATGTCCCATGACAGGAATTCCGGCATTCAATATCTTTTTGATAGAATCTTTGATTTCACTTCCACCTTCAAGCTTGACAGCGTGGCCGCCACTTTCCTTCATGATCCTGATGGAAGAACGAAGCGCTTCCTTCGGATCGGATTGGTAGCTTCCAAAAGGCAAATCTACAACGACCAAGGCTCTTGAAATGGCTCTTACTACACTGGAGGCATGGTAGATCATCTGGTCCAGCGTGATCGGCAGGGTCGTTTCGTGTCCCGCCATCACATTAGATGCTGAATCTCCAACCAAGATCACGTCGACACCAGCGGTATCAACGATTTTTGCCATTGTAAAATCATAAGCAGTCAGCATTGAAATCTTTTCGCCATTGGCTTTCATTTCAATCAAGGACTTTGTCGTAATTCTTTTGTAATCTTTTTTTGCTACAGACATTTGATTCTGGATTTATGATTATAGATTCTATATTTCTGAATTCAAATTTTCAGGAGCCGTAAAGGTACAAATGCTTTATTAATCAGCATACCTAAAAGGCTTTTTTTAAAGGAATATGATTTCAGGAAAACAATGGCCCCGGTTTCGAAACCATCTTTATAAAATCTTTATACTTTCCTTATTCTATATTATAAAATACTTACAACTTATGATTTAACTTTGTCCCGTTAAACAATCAGAGCAAATTGAAACCCATTTTTAAACAACAGGATAGAAGGACCCAATACCTGACCAGCCTTATTTCGGTAAGCATGGTTTCAATGTTGTGCCTGCTTACAAGGGATTTTCTCGATTATAAGGTTACAGGCTACCTGCTTTTGGTCCTTGTGTCAATACTCGCTATTTTTCTTGAAATTTTCCCGGTTCTCCTGGCTGCTTTCCTAAGTGCGGTCATTCTGGATTTCTTCTTCATCAAGCCTTATTATAATTTTCACATCAACAGTGCGGAGGATGCCTTGTTGCTTCTGATGTTTTTTGTCATTGCCTTGATAAATGCCGTTCTTACTTTTAAAATCAGGAAAGCCGAGCAGGAAGCACAAGTGAAAGAAGCAAAATTAAATACGATGAAGCTTTACAACACCTTGCTGGATTCGCTTTCACATGAGCTTCGAACGCCAATTTCAACCATAATGGGTTCGGTGGGAACTTTGCAAGGTGCGACCAGCTTATCTGAAGAAAATAAAACAAAGCTGCTTTCAGAAATGGACAAGGCTTCTTTAAGATTGAATTATCAAGTGGAGAATCTGTTGAATATGTCACGTTTGGAATCAGGTTACATACAGCCAAAATTAGATTGGTGTGACGTAAAGGAATTGGTTTATAATGTACTTTCGAGTATGAACGAAACTTTATACCAGCATAGGATTGCAGTAAAATCGAACGACTATTTGCCTCTTTTTAAGTTGGATTATGGCTTGATGGAACAAATAATGTACAACCTTGTATACAATGCTTCCCAATATACGCCAGCGGGTGCCGAGATTAAAATCACGATAGAGTATAATCCGGTCGTTGACATTGATTACAATCAGGAAGAAACAATGAGCTGCATCATCACGATTGCAGACGATGGAAATGGTTTCCCAGAGGATGAAATCAGCAAGGTTTTTGAAAAATTCTACCGATTGAATAATTCCAAAACGGGCGGAACCGGTCTTGGACTTTCTATCGTAAAGGGATTTGTAGAAGCTCAATACGGAAAAATAAAGTTGCAGAACAGGGAAGAAGGTGGAGCCGTTTTCACGCTTTCATTCCCGGCAGAAGTAATGCAGACAAAAAACATAGGCAATGAATAGCGCAACCATTTTAGTAGTTGATGACGAAAGTCAGATCAGGAAATTATTGGAAATCACATTGGATTCAAACGGATATAAAACCATTTTTGCCACGACTGCAAAGGAGGGAATTGCAATGGCTGCCAACCATCCGCCGGATTTGATCTTGCTTGATTTGGGATTGCCGGATGATGATGGCCAGAATGTCTTGAAGCAATTGCGTGAATGGTTTCAAAATCCCATCATCATCTTGAGTGTAAAAAGTGCCGAGGAAGAAATCGTCAGGGCATTGGACAACGGAGCGAATGATTTCTTGACAAAGCCGTTCAGGACACAGGAATTATTGGCCAGGATAAGAACTGCCTTGCGAAACCTGAACAGCCAGCAGATAGAACCCATCATTACTTTCGATGCCGTTTCAATTGATCTGACTTCCAGGATTGTAAAAGTCAATGAGGAAATAATCAAACTCACCGCAACGGAATATTCTTTGTTGATTTTATTGGTGAAAAACGAAGGAAGGGTCCTGACGCATCAATACATCTTAAAAGAGGTTTGGGGACCTAGCTATGCCGACCAGACGCAATACCTGAGGGTTTTTATTGCCCAACTTCGAAAGAAGCTGGAGCTTGATCCAAACCGCCCAAGACACATCCTTACCGAATCCGGAATCGGTTACAGGTTCAATACAAACTAGCTAAAAATTTTTACTGAAATCATCAGATTGCAAGAAGCTTGATTCTTGCGATGCAGGTTTCTTGTGCCTTATTTTTTCAAAAAAACTTCAAAAAAAAAGTAATTATAAATTTTAAATCAATTGGTTATATGGAAATTAATATGAAGAATCCAGCCATCCAGAAGATAAGTGCAGCTTCACTTTTGGTAGCCTTGGGAATTATTTACGGGGATATCGGGACAAGCCCGTTGTATGTAATGAAAGCGATCATAGGGGACCGTCCCATCTCGGAATTATTGGTGTACGGTGGAATTTCCTGTGTGTTCTGGACGCTTACCTTTCAAACTACATTCAAGTATATTTTTCTCACGCTTTCGGCAGATAACCATGGAGAAGGTGGCGTCTTTTCACTTTATGCCCTGGTTAAAAGATTTGGGAAAGGAAAATTAGTGATTCCAACCATCTTGGGGGCAACTACATTGCTGGCTGACGGAATCATTACACCGCCAATCTCTGTAGCTTCCGCTGTGGAAGGCTTGGAAGTGCTGATTCCTGATTTGCCCACAATACCAATTGTAATAGCAATATTATCGGGGATTTTCTTCTTTCAAAGATTCGGAACACAGAAAATAGGTTCCTTTTTCGGACCTGCAATGGTCATCTGGTTTTCGATGATCTTAGTCTTGGGATTGTCGCAAATCGTGCACCACCCTGAAATCCTCAAGGCTTTGAATCCGATTTATGCTTATAATTTGTTGGTGGAATATCCACACGGATTCTGGCTTTTGGGTGCTGTCTTTTTATGTACCACTGGAGCCGAAGCCTTATATTCAGACCTTGGACATTGCGGAAAAACAAACATCAGGATTACCTGGGTTTTCGTGAAAATTGCCTTGGTCGTGAACTATTTGGGACAGGCTTCTTGGTTGATGACACAGGGAAGTACTTCCTTGGCAGGAAGAAATCCTTTCTTCAGTATAATGCCCGAATGGTTTTTGCTGTCAGGGATCATAATAGCCACTTGCGCGACCGTAATTGCTTCCCAGGCTTTGATAAGTGGGTCTTTTACCTTGATCAACGAAGCGATTTCATTGAACTTTTGGCCACGTGTTGCCTTGAGAAATCCGACAGACTTGAAAGGACAGATTTATATTCCTTCTGTCAATACAATCCTATGGATTGGCTGCGTCCTGATGATTCTATACTTCAAGAATTCAGCACATATGGAAGCGGCTTATGGTTTTTCCATCACGGTTGCAATGATGATGACGACTTTTCTATTGGCGTATTATCTGATTTACATCAAGAAGGTAAAAACAATCTGGGTAGGATTGATGCTCCTGGTTTTTTCTGCCATCGAAATTTCCTTCTTCGTGGCAAACATTGTCAAGATCAAAGAACGCTGGATGTTCCTTTTCTTTGAATTATTCATCTTTATGGTGATGTACATCTGGTTTTATTCCAGAAAAATCAACAACAAATTTCTCAAGTTCACCAATCTCGCCGAGAAAACGCCCATGCTGAAAGAATTGAGCGAAGACGACAGCATCCCGAAATACTCCACGCATTTGATCTACCTATCAAAAGCGGATAAGAATTATGAGATAGAAGAAAAAATACTGAAATCCATTTTTTCTAAAAAACCAAAGAGGGCAGATGTTTATTGGTTCCTGCACATCAACCGAACCAACGAGCCGCATACGCTGAATTATGAAGTCATTGAATTATTGGATGACAAAGTAATAAAAGTAGTGTTGAATGTTGGTTTCAGAGTACAGCCAAAAGTGGAATTGTACTTCAAGAAGATCGTCCAGGATTTGGTTGAAAACAAAGAACTGAACCTCCATATTCGGCCGGATGGTTCTACAAAATACAACTGTGAACCCGATTATAAATTCGTAATTCTCGAAAAATTCTTATCCGTTGAAAACGAATTTGCAGTAAAAGAAGGCTTGATGCTGAACACCTATTATCTGCTGAAACATCTTTCACAATCGGATGCCAAAGCTTTTGGTTTGGACAAAAGTGATGTGGCCATTGAAAAGGTACCGATTGTGTACCAGCCGATTTCAAAATTAACCCTGGAACGAAAAATCAATTAATAATAGATACAATGAAAAAAATAATTACCGCGGTACTTTCCTTGAGTTTCGCCACCATTTTTGCACAACAGGATTCCATAAAATCTGAAATTCCTTTTGAAGGGATGGATTTGTCTTGGATAAATGGTCAAAATCGACAATCTAGATTTCCTTTGGTTTTAAAGGATGATTCGGGAGAAACAATCGTAACCGGTGTCGCTTATCTGGATTCCTACATCAATTATGATTTCAATAATCCGATAGATAATACACATACGATTTCATCTTCAATAGGAAGGAATAATGAGTTTACAGTGAATCTGGCAAGTGTTGGAATTGAAACCAGCTATAAAAATGTGATCGGTAGGTTGTGGCTGCAGTATGGTCAGATGGCTTCCATCATTCAAGATCTGGATGCCACAACACAGCACGGCAGGAATACTTCCATTGATAATTTAAAGAATATTCGGGAAGCTGCAGCCGGATATCATTTCGACAAATGGCACGGGATTAATGTGGAGATGGGAATTTTTATGAGCTATATAGGTTTGGAAAGTTATGTGACGCAAGAAAACTGGTCGTATCAAAGGTCTATGGTTTGCGACTTTACACCCTTTTACTTTTCAGGTGCAAGGATCCAAGCATTTCCATCGAAGAAATTCAAGACCGAGTTGTGGTTTTTGAATGGTTGGCAATCTTATAATTCCTGGAATAAAACCTTGGGCGTTGGAAATTCCAATTATTATCGTCCGAATGAAAACCTGCAATTGGTGGCTAATTTTTACTATGGAAACGACAGCCGTGTGGCTACAAATCGCTTTCATCACGACAATAGCATCGTGGCAAGGTATTTCAATGACAAGAAAAGTAAGGGATTGTCCCAGGCTGCCTTCAGTTTGAACACGCATTATGGCTTTCAAAGTGGAGCAGGAGCAAGGGCATCGGAACAATACATGACAGGAGCTTCGTTAAGTAATCGCCTGTGGTTCAGCCAAAATAAATTTGCACTTACTCTGCGTGGGGATTTTGTTACGAATCCATCCTTGTACTTGGCGTTTTCACCTTCACCAGTGGCGCCAAATGATTTCACGGATGCCATTGAAAACGACCCAAATCAAAATTTAACCATTTATCAAGGTACCGCTACTTTTGATATCATGCCAAGTGATTTTGTAACCTTCAGGCTGGAATACAGATACAGGCAGAGCAACAAGCCCTATTTTGCAGGATCAGGAGGAACAACGTCGCCTGATGGATGGAGTACGTCTCCAACAGAAAATTGGCGTCCAGACCTGACAAGGCAAGAGCACGGTATAACACTTGCAGTAAATTTCAGACTTTAAAAAAAGGTTCACAGTTTATCGATAAACTGTGAACCTTTAACTTTTAACAACGAGCTCAAAAAACTTTCTAACAGTCGGCCATGTTCACCGCAACTGCAAGTCCGCCTTCAGAAGTTTCCTTGTACTTGTTGTTCATATCTTTTGCAGTCTGCCACATCGTATTGATTACTTTGTCCAAAGGAACTTTGGCGTTTTCAGGATCAGTTTCCAAGGCAAGTTCCGCGGCATTGATTGCTTTTATGGCACCCATTGTATTTCTTTCGATACACGGGATCTGTACCAGGCCACCAATCGGGTCACACGTCATTCCAAGATGATGCTCCATTGCAATTTCTGCAGCCATCAAAACCTGGGCAGGTTCTCCACCCATAAGTTCGCACAAGGCGGCCGCCGCCATAGCGGAAGAAACGCCAATTTCAGCCTGACAGCCTCCCATTGCAGCGGAAATCGTGGCGCCTTTTTTGAAGATGCTTCCAATTTCTCCGGCCACCATAAGGAACTGCTTGATTTCTTTTTCGCCTGCATCATGGTTTTCAATAACCAGATAATACATCAAAACGGCCGGGATCACACCAGCACTTCCATTGGTCGGAGCCGTTACAACACGGCCTAGTGCCGCATTAACTTCATTTACGGCCAAGGCAAAACAGCTTACCCATTTTAAAATCTGGCGGAATTTGACCTCGGTTTTTCTAATGCTTTCAAGCCATTCTTGCGGATTGTTGTAATTGGCAAGGCCAATCAAATTTTGGTGCATGTCAAACGCACGGCGGCGAACATTCAATCCGCCGGGAAGAATTCCTTCGGAATGGCAACCTATATACATGCATTCGAGCATCGTATTCCAAATGCGCATCAATTCGGTATGGATTTCTTCTTCGGAACGCATTGATTTTTCATTCTCGTAGACAATCTCCGAGATGCTTCTTTTCTGCTGGACGCTATATTCTAAAAGTTCATCCGCATTCTGGATCGGATAGGGGAAGGCACATTTTATTTCTACTTTCTTCTTGGCATTGATGCGTTCCTCTTTCACTACGAATCCACCACCAATAGAGTAGAAGGTAGAAGTATATTCCTTTTCCTCTTTTGCATATGCCGTAAAGGTCAGGCCATTTGCATGGAAAGGAAGAAAGTTTTTATTGAAGACAATGTCTTGCAGAAAGAAGAAAGGCACAACAACTTCGTCACCAAGATTGATTTCGTTGTTGTTTTCAATCGATTTGATAATGCCATCAATATTTTGAACAGGAATATATTCTGGATCCTGGCCACTCAATCCAAGCATTACGGCTAAATCAGTGGCATGGCCTTTCCCCGTCAAGGAAAGCGAACCATACAGGTCTACTTTTACTCTTTCAACATCGTGAAGTAAATTTTCTTCTCTCAATTCTGCCAAAAAACGCTCGGCTGCACGCCAAGGCCCCAATGTATGGGAACTTGAAGGTCCAACACCAATCTTGAGCATATCAAAAACAGAAATACATTCTTCCATAATAAAGTTTTAGAGGTACAAATATAGATGTATAATAGTTTATTTTTAAATAGTTCAGATTGAAATTTTGATGAATTAATAAAAGAACAATATAAAATTTGTGTTATCTGTAAAATTTATAGTAATGGACAAATCTCAAAATCGTTTTGTTGATTGTATGTTTTTGAAATATACCTATTTATCGGTATTCTTTTTAGGTTTTATGCGGATTAAGTTTGACGCTGCAACAAACCCAAAACAAACATTATGAAAAGAAATTATTTAATGCTGGCAACGCTATTGCTGCTGCTAACCATAACTTTTATTTCCTGTAGCAAAAGTGACGATTCAAAAGAGAAAGATGGGAAAACGAAAGAATTGGTTGGGCAGGACGGTAATCCTCGATTCAACCTGCAATTTACCAATCCTGAAAATGTCGATTTGGATTTATATGTGCAGACTCCAAGTGGAGCTGTCATTTTTTATGGCAATCTATCTGCGGATGCAGGAACTTTGGATGTCGATTGCTTGTGTGATGATTGTCCTCAAGGTCCAAACGAAAACATTTTTTGGGAAAATGGAACGGCACCATCAGGAACGTATAAATTCTGGATAGACTATTTTGGGGCTTGCGCAGAAGATGGAGCATCTTCAGATTTTACATTGAGGGTTGTCAGGAACGGTAGAGTATTGCAAACAAAAACTGGAACATTGAGCGGAGAAAGTACGACAGAGCAGTGGACTTTTGAGCACGAAAATTAATTCACGGTTTTGATCTGAAAGCTAAAAGGGCTCAACTATTGATCAGTTGAGCCCTTTTTGTTTATTTGAAGTAGGAAAAAGTTTCCTCATTCTTCATATTGAGCAACGTTTCATAAATCAGTTTAATCACGTTTTCTACATCGTCTCGATGTACCATTTCTACGGTAGTGTGCATGTATCTCAAAGGAAGCGATATCAAAGCCGAAGCAACTCCGCCGTTACTGTAAGCAAAAGCATCGGTATCGGTACCTGTGACTCTTGAAGAAGCCAGGCGTTGAAAAGGGATCTTGTTGTTTTCAGCAGTATCAATAATCAAATCTCTCAAGTTGTTTTGTACAGCCGGTGCATAAGTAATAACCGGACCCTTGCCAATTTGTGTTTCACCTTCAATCTTTTTGTTGATCATTGGAGTCGTAGTGTCGTGGCAAACATCAGTCACGATGGCTACATTAGGTTTTATGGTTTTAGTAATCATCTCCGCACCTCGGAGACCAACTTCTTCCTGGACGGAATTGGTAATGTATAATCCGAAAGGTAATTTCTTTTTATTCTCGTGAAGCAAGCGTGCAACTTCGGCAATCATGAAGCCACCCATGCGGTTGTCAATTGCACGACACACAAATTTGTCTTCGTTCATGATCATGAATTCATCCGGATAAGTAATGACACAGCCCACGTGAACTCCTTTTGCTTCAACTTGTTCCTTGGTGTCACAGCCTATGTCAATAAACAAATTATCAATTTTAGGATTTTCCTCCTTGTCCCTATTTCTGGTATGGATGGCCGGCCAGCCAAAAATACCTTTCAAGATTCCTTTTTTAGTGTGGATGTTTACCCTTTTCGAAGGAGCAATCTGGTGATCCGATCCACCATTTCTGATTACATATATCAAACCGTTATCAGTAATATAATTTACATACCAGGAAATCTCATCCGCGTGCCCTTCAATTACGACCTTATAAGGAGCATCTGGATTTATTACACCTACGGCCGTTCCATAGGTATCCGTTATGAAAGTGTCTACATAGGGTTTCAGATAATTCATCCAAAGTTTTTGCCCTTCAGCTTCAAATCCGGTTGGAGATGCATTATTTAGGTATTGTTCCAAAAAGGCAAGCGAGGATTTTTTTAATATCGATTTTGAACTCATAAAATAAATTTTTCGCTAAATTATCAATTTGGCATCACACTTGTATATATAATGTATAATTTTGACCTAATAAATTTTTCAAAACAATGAAGCTGATAAAAAGTCTATTATTTATTTTCTTACTGACATTAGCAACAACTACTACCGCACAAGAAGACAAAAGAGACGATTACCTTAAGGTACAGGACACAACTCTTGGAGATCCGATATTATTAGAAGAGGTCATAATAAATCCCAACCAGATAAAAGTTGACGAAGCTGCAAAAAAAAAGTTTCTTATATTACAGCGAAGGGTATATAAGGTATATCCCTATGCCAAAACTGCATCCGAAAGGCTCACGCAATTGAACAAGGGAATGGCCAGCCTGAAGACAAGCAAGGAAAAGAAAAAGTATTTCAAGATAACCGAGAAATATATAACCGACGAATTCGAGGCCCAACTTAAAAAGCTCTCAAGAAAAGATGGACAGATCCTGGTAAAACTTATCCATCGTCAAACCGGCAGTACGACTTTTGATCTAATCAAGAACCTGAAATCCGGTTGGAAGGCATTCTGGTCCAATACCACTGCCAAGCTTTTCGATATAGAACTCAAGACAGAGTATGACCCGATGGAAGTAAATGAGGATTACCTAATCGAAACGATACTTACGAGGGCCTTCAAGAACAAACGTCTGGTAGAACAGCAATCCGCCTTTGCTATAAATTACGAAGAAGTATCCGATCACTGGATAGAAAAACTATCAAAACCAAAAGAGCAGGAAGATTGATTTCTTGACAATAATATATAAGTACTATAAATTGCTACACATATTATATTGCTCTTAATATAGGTACCATAATAATAGGCCTTTTCGTGTTATCGATTCCTTCCTATATAGTAACAAAAATTTCACCCGTAAAGTCAATTCGCTTCGATTTGGAGCGAATCATCGGTCAGGGAATAAGCCCATGTTCCCGCCCGCCTTCCAAATCTTTTCCTTTTTAAAGTAAAAAGGAAAAGGATTTTCCTCCTGGTCGGGG